>Ga0302326_10000108_pt1 | contig 214083 bp, 171 predicted proteins | sample Palsa_T0_3_FD_202264 | JGI IMG/M metagenome (GOLD analysis project Ga0302326, IMG submission 202264) | Peat permafrost microbial communities from Stordalen Mire near Abisko, Sweden - Palsa_T0_3 | ecosystem: Environmental > Terrestrial > Soil > Palsa > Peat permafrost | place: Sweden: Abisko... | reverse complement strand
CGTTTTCTGCGCTGCCTGAGTCGCTGGGGACTGAAATCCGCTCTTACGGGATACGTCGGGAAAACAACTTCAGCATCGACGTGGAGGAGATCATCAAGCTCGCCGATGAAAGGACGAAGCTGGTCCTGGTAAACAGCCCGCACAACCCGACAGGCGCGACCATGAGCGATGCGGAGATGGACCGATTGCACGAGTTCACCTCAATGCGTGGAATCCAACTCGTGAGCGACGAGGTATATCACCCGATTTACTACGGACGAAAAACGCAATCGGCATCACGACTTCCGCAAGCGACGGTGATCCACGATTTCTCGAAAGCGTTCGCTCTGGCCGGCGTGCGTACGGGATGGATGATTGAGCACGACCGAAAACGCCGTGAACGCTACGTAAATGCCCGGACATATTTTTCGATCTCGAACAATTCGGCGGGAGAGATGCTTGCCGAAATCGCGATGCGCCAACGCGCTGTGGTTCTGGGGAAAACGCAGGAAGCCGCTACATTGAACCTGGAGCACCTGGATCGCTTTTTGGCGACGCATCGCGAAACGCTGGGCTGGATTCGCCCTCAAGGGGGAATAACGGCATTTCCCTGGCTGCTCAGCGGAGAAAACGCCAGACCATTTTGCCAGGCTGCCGCTGAACAAGGAATTCTGCTCGCCCCGGGAGATTGTTTCGATTCTCCATCGCATTTTCGACTTGGCTTCGCGACCGCCGGACACAAGTTCTCACAGGCTTTGGATCGCTTGAGTGAATTCGTGACGAACTGGCCAGCGAAATCGCGAGACGGCGTATCAGCGTGAGCTACTCACTCCCAAGCGTGACAGTTACTCCACTTGGAACAGTCCCTGGCGCACGCCGTGAATGAAGTCGGTGTAGGCGGGAGTTTCTCCGCTGGCGCGCATGTGGGTGGCGATTTGGCCGCGATGATAGGCGGAGTGCATCAGCACATGCGTCAAGACGTCGACAATCGTGCTGGTCCACTCTTCTCCCTTGCTGTTTTTGTAGGAGATGGATTGAGAAACGTCGCCGGCGGTGATCAGGTCGAGAAATTCGAGCCACAGGCCGCCCATTTTTGCGGCTTGCGCCTCGCACTGCGCCAGATCGGGTTCCGGCCACACGGGAACGCTTTGCGGTTGCTGTTTCAGTCGCTCCAGCCACACCAGTTCGGCGGCCAGAATGTGGGACATGAGCTGCAGCGAGCGTTGGTTGGCAGAGCGCTGATTAGCAGAGCGCGGATTTTCAGAAGCATGGTTGGACGCGCCCGCGCGTCGGATCGCGGCCAGCACTTCCCGGTTCGCCCATTCGTCGTAAGCGAACTGGCGCCGCAAATAGTCAGCAAGATTCACGAAACTGCCCTCCGTCGCATGGCTACATGCGATGCGACCCGCGACTCCACCAATGTAGTCGGTGGCACTGCCGCGAGCAATGTTGTAACCATACTTTCACATTTCAGGGGTAGACTGCTGAGTTGAATTGCGCCGAAGTATCGGGTGCGGCCGCGACGACGCGATTTTAGAATTCCCACGTCTCGCAAGAACCGCAAGACATGGGGCACCCACTTTTTATGCCACGTAAAGCGAAGAGCACCGGAGTTGAAGATGCGGAGGCCAACCCGCGCCCAGCCAAGGCTGCAGCCGAACCGAAACTCGGCGGGCCGGACGACCTGACGCGCCTCGCCTTGAAGGCCTGCCTGATCGCGCGTGACGCTGCCTTCAATGTCCGCGACCTGCTCACCAATAATTCGCGCATGGCCTTTCTCGCCATCAAGGATTGCGAAAAGGAACTCGACCTGATCGAGCGCCAGATCGACGAGCGCCTGCCCCAGGCCATCACGCGCGTGAACGAAGCCCGCGCCCGCCAGTTGCTTTCCAGTCTGAAGTCGACCACTGACCTGGAGCGCATCGGCGACCTGGTCATGAGCGTAGCCATGCGCGTGCAGGCCCGCACCGCAAAGATGGCCACATCTGACGTTCGCCAACTCGTGGAGATGTCAGCCGTGCTGCGCGACATGCTCGACCTGATCCATCAGGGCTTCTCCACGCTCGATCTGGAGTGCGCTCGCAAGGTCTTGCAAATGGACAAAGAGATTGACCGCGTCTGCCATGGATTGTTCCAGAAGCATCTGGCGGAAACCGTGGCCCAGGGCGATACCACAGGGTTCGACGTGCTGCTCATGGCCCAGGCTCTGGAACGCGCCGGAGACCACACCACCAACCTCGCCGAGGATCTCTACAGCCTGATCGAAGGCCGCAGCCTGCGGCACATGCCGAAGAAGAAGGCAGCGAACTAGTAGCTCTCAGCTGTCAGCTTTCAGAAAAAGCTCCACAAATTCATCGTTCATTAACACGCGGGAAACATTCGCGCAACATTCGCCCAATAGAGTCGTGCATGCGTGCCCTCCCTTAGGAAGTCCTCTGACTTCGTGGGCGCTGAAGCGCATCCATGCATCAGCCAGGCGAATTCCACGAACGGATCGACAGCGCGAGCAGCCCCGTCGCGTTCCGTCCGGTGATTTTTGTCGTCGAGGACGACGAGGATATCGCGCGCCTTATCTCTCACCATCTGCAGGCCTCTGGGTTCGAGGTGCAGAGTTTTGTCAGCGGCTCTTCCGTTCTCACCGAAGCGGTGCGCGAAATGCCCGCGCTGTTTCTGCTCGACGTGATGCTGCCGGGGACCGACGGCTTCGAACTCTGCCGCCACATCCGCCAGACTCCGGTGCTTTCCGCTACGCCCGTCATCTTTCTCACCGCCAAGACCGCTGAAGCCGACCGCGTCAAGGGACTGGAACTGGGCGGCGACGACTACATCACCAAGCCTTTCAGCCCGCGCGAACTGGTGGCCCGCATTCGCAGCGTGCTGCGCGGATTAGGCCAGGTCCCGGCGGCGGGCGAACAGTTACGTCTGGGCGATCTGGAAATCGATGTCTCTTCCATGACCGTGCAGATGCAGGGCCGCAATGTCATGACCACGGTGCGCGAATTTCGGTTGCTCGAATACCTGGCCACGCACCGCGGCCGCGTTCTCACCCGCGATCAACTGCTCGATGCGGTGTGGAAAGAGACTCCCTTCGTCACCCCACGATCGATCGACGTGTACATCCGCCGCCTGCGCGAAAAGATTGAACTCGACCCCCGCCATCCCCAATACCTGAAGACCCTGCGCGGAATCGGCTACCGCTTCGAAGTGCCGAAGTAGTCGGTTCCCTACTTTGTCATCCTGAGCGAAGTTTTCGTCCGCAAAGGCGGACGAAAACGCAGTCGAAGGACCCATTCCACGCGTTGAGTGAGATAAACCTGGAAGGGAGTTCTCACGATGCTACAGTCTTGTGGTTGAAACGCCCTGACTTCGTCCGTGTTGAAAGCGAGTGGCGCGGGGTCCTTCGACTGCGCTGCCGTTCGCTTCGCGGATGGCACCTCCGCTCAGGATGACAGACACGAGTGGTTCTGACCATCCACTCTTTTCATCCGCAATATGGGCGACCCGTAATTCCGGATATCCCGGCGTCAGAGTGCGTCAGTCCTGTATTGCATCCTCGCGTCGTTGGGCAACGTGCCACAGCACTCCGGATGGATCCCAGACGTAGGCGACCCGGAGGCCCCACGCCTGCATAGCCGGCGCGCGCGGAGGCTGGACCTTGAATTTTCCGGGCAGATCGATCCCTTCAATGTGCGCCCACCAAGCGTCAAGATCATCGACCATGAGCTGCATCATAAAGTTTTCAGCCCACTCTTTTTGATAATAGTTCTGGAGGATGAAGCTGCCGGAGCCCGCCCTGAAGATGGCCACATCGCCGTCCAGAAGCTTTTCGAAACCCAGAGTCTCATAGAAAGTCTTAGAGAGAGCAAAGTCTCTTGCAGGTAGGAATGGGCGGGCGAGTTCTGTTCCGTTCGGAACTAGATTCATCTCAATATCCCTTCAAATCCGGACCGGTCTTGCGCTGCCATTTCCAGAATTGCTCTGATTGACCGACCTATTGTTCCGCCTCTTGATTCGTCGCGATTCACTCTTTTCATCCCACCGTTTCGCCCGCGTCGTTTATTCTGCCTACATCCTTAGATGGCGTCAAACAAACCCAAGCCGCTGTGGAAAGCCGACGACCAACAGGCCCGCCTGGCCGAAGTGATTGCGAGTTCCGACGAGCCCGCCAAAGATAATCCGCTGCGCCGCGACGTGCGCTCGCTGGGCGCAATCCTCGGGCAAGTGCTGGTGGAGCAGTCCGGGCGAGAGCTGTTCGCGTCGGTCGAAGAGTTGCGGCGACTGCTCATCGAACATCGCGAGAGTGCCCATCGCGAGGCCGCTCATCGCGAGACGGTAGATCGCGAAATCGGGCGGAGCAATCCCGACCAAGCCTCTGCGCCCGAACTCATGGCCAAGGCGCAGGAAATCATCTCTGCCATGGACTTGCCCCGCGCCTACCAGGTGACCAAGGCCTTCGCGACCTATTTCGAGCTGACCAATCTCGCCGAGACCAACCACCGCCGCCGCCGCCGCCGCGCCGGTAAACTGGACCGCGAACATGCTCCGCAGGCCGGTTCGTTTCGCGGAACGCTGCAGCGCATGAAAGCTGCTGGAATCTCGGCAGAAGACGCCGTCACCGCGCTCGCCCAGATCGTGATCACTCCCGTATTCACGGCGCATCCCACCGAGGTCGCCCGGCAGACGGTGTTGCTCAAGCGCCGCCGCATCGCGAAAGAACTCGAGCGCCTCGACCGCCTCCCGCTCACGGATGAAGATGCGGAGGATTGCGAAGACCATATCCGCGCCGAAGTTACTTCACTCTGGCAGACCGACGAAGTGCGCCTGGCCAAGCCGACGGTCGACGATGAAATCCGCATGGGCCTGCGCTACTTCCGCCTCTCATTATTCGACGCGCTGCCCAAGATTTACGCCGAGGTCGTGGAAAGCTTCCGCGACGTCTATGGCCTCGATCTGGACGCCAACGACCTGCCCAACCTGGTGAACTTCGGCTCCTGGATTGGCGGAGACCGCGACGGCAACCCGCTGGTCAAACCCGACTGCATTCGCGACGCGCTGGCTATGGCGCGCACGTTGATCCTGCGCGAATATCTCAACGACGTTGAATCGCTCAGCGACCACCTCAGTTCCTCGCGCCGGCAAACCGACGTTTCGGAGGAACTGCTTGCGCGTTTGAAACTCTACGAACGCACTATCGCCGGCGTGCACCTGGCGTGGGGCGCGCACAATACGACCGAAACTTATCGCCGCTTTCTTTCCTACATGTTTCACAAGCTGCAGCAGAGCCGCCTGGCCGTGGACGCTCCCGCCGCCTATCGCAATGCCGGGGAGTTTGAAGCCGATCTTCTCCTCGTGCAAAGCAGTCTCCAATCCCATCGCGGAGAACGCCTGGCGCGAACCTACGTGAGTTCCATGCTGCGCAAGGTGCGCACCTTCAGCTTTCACCTGCACACGCTCGACATTCGCCAACATGCGCAAGTGCACGCCCGGGTCGTCGAGGAACTGGGCGATACTCCCGAACGCAGCACCAACTCCGCCGAGAGCCGCGACCTGCTCGATACTTTTCGCGCCATCGCCAAACTGAAGCGTACCTATCCCGCGCAATCGATTCGCCACTACATCATCAGCGGCGCGGAATCCGAAAATGACGTGCTCAATGTGCTTCGCCTGGCGAAGGCCACCGACGTTCAGCTTGCAGCATCAGGCGACGACCCTGGCTTAATGCCGGTTCCGCTGTTCGAATCCATCGAATCGCTCCGCGCCGCCGGCGCCGTCATGCGCCGCCTGTGGAGCCATCCCGAGTACCAGCCTCTGCTCGATTCCTGGGGGCGCTGGCAGGAAGTCATGCTCGGCTACTCCGACTCCAACAAAGACGGTGGCATGCTCACCAGCACCTGGGAGCTTTATAAAGCGCATCGCGAGCTGCATCGCGCGGCACAAGAATATGGAGTGAAGTTGCGCCTCTTCCACGGCCGCGGCGGAACGGTAGGCCGCGGCGGTGGGCCGACTCATGCCGCCATCCTCGCCCAGCCCCCAGGATGTTTTTCCGGCCAGATTCGCATCACCGAGCAAGGCGAAGTTCTCAACTGGAAGTATGCCGACCCTGTGCTCGCCGAATGGAATCTGGAGTTGATGATCGCCGCCAGTCTGGAAACGCTCACGCTGCACGGAGAGCAGCAGTCCCAGCATCCTCCGCGCTGGGAAGAAGCCATCGAAGAAATGTCGCAGGAGGCCTACCGCCTCTACCGCAAGGAGATTGCCGACAGTCCCGACGTCCTGGAATATTTCGAGCAGGCCACTCCAGTAAACGAATTGGACACGGCGCGCATCGGATCGCGCCCTTCGCGCCGCACTAAAGGTAGAAGACTAGAAGACCTGCGCGCCATCCCCTGGGTATTCGGCTGGATGCAAAGCCGCCTTGCCGTCCCGGCGTGGTTTGGCATCGGCCACGCTCTCGACCAATTCACCAAAAACGGTCCCGGACACGAGCAGCTCCTACGGCAGATCGCGCGCGGCTTTCCCGTATTCTCAGAACTGCTTCGCAACGTGGAACTGGGCATGGCCAAAGCCGATCTCGGCATCGCACGCGACTATTCCGGCCTGGTCAAGAATGCGGCGCTGCGCAAGCGCGTCTTCGGGATGCTGGAAGAAGAATTCCTGCGCTCCCGCCGCATGATTCTCCGCGTGACCGGACAGCGCGAACTTCTGGGCCGCAATCGCGTGCTGGCGCGCTCGATCCGCCTGCGCAATCCTTATGTAGATCCCATGAGCCTGATTCAGGTGGAACTGTTGCGCCGCAAGCAGCAAGGCCAGCAAAGCTCGGAGCTGGAGTATCCCCTGGGCGCGACCATCAACGGAATCGCCGCCGGCCTGCACAACACGGGCTAGGAATTGTTGATTGCTGATTTCTGATTGTGATTGAAATCTTCGGTGCGAGCAACACCGTCAGACCGGCAATCTGGAGTCTTTCTCAGACGCGGCTATTCTTTTGTCGCTTCCTTGGCAGGGCTGGCCGCAGCTTTACCGTCGTCTGCGCTCGCAGGCTTCTTCGTGACGGGTTGCTTGGCAGCCTCAGCCCGTTTCCGCTCCTGATACCGGCGGTCATGAAATTGTTGATCGGACGCTTGTTTCTTCATCCTTCCATCATGTCACAGATTCCTGCCGGCGCAGCGAAACTCATGTGGCGACGGCCGCCTTCGGCCGTCCAAAGCCCGGCGCCCCCACCAATCCGTTGGGGCTTGACAAACTAACCCCGGCAGAAGCAAAATCTTGAAAGGCGAACAAAAAGCGAATACGCCTCCGTGGCTTCAGTCGATGAACCCCAGCCCCGGCGTTCCCTGAAATCTTTCCGAGGAATCGATATGTCTTCCGCAGTGGTTTCCACTTCGGCGGCCCTGGGCCGCCCTTTTGTCTTTGACGACGAAACAGTTCCTGAGGTGTCTTCATCTGTCAGCCCGCATTGTGGAGGTCAGGCGGAAGCCCAGGAATCTCCTATCGCCCGCGTTCTTCAATCAGCCATCAGCAATCAAAAATCAAAAATCCCTCCGGCCCGCGTCACCCCCGCTTCGCAGCTCGATATTCGTCCCGCGCCCGAGATGGTTTCGTGCGGCATCCCCGCCCTCGATGCCCTGACCGGCGGCCTGCCCCGCGGATGCCTCACCGAAATCTGCGGCCCCGCGTCCTCGGGTCGCACGACCGTGCTTCTGGCCGCTCTGGCCGCCGCCACGCGCCGCGGAGAATTCTGCGCAGTGGTCGATGCCAGTGACGCGCTCGACCCCCGCTCAGCAGCAGCGGTCGGTGTGGAACTGAGCCGATTGTTGTGGGTACGCTGCGGCGAAGATCCTCCGAAGCCGCCCACCCGACAAAAAGGGTGCCCCATTTCTCGCGCGTCCTTCACGGGGAAAGCTGGGGCGCGAGAAGCTTGCCCTGAGATTGCCGAACGGGTGGGTGTTTTCTCCCAAGCTGCTTTCGACTTTGAGCGCACAAGGTTAAAGAAAAACGAGTTACTGGAAAATGGGTTAAAGGAAAATAGCGCGCGCCAGTCCGAGCATCGTCTGGAGCAAGTGCTGCGGGCCACCGACTTGCTGCTCGAAAGCGGCGGCTTCGGTCTGATCGCGCTCGATCTCAGTGATCTGCCGCTTCAAGCTGCACGCCGCATCCCGCTGGCCACCTGGTTCCGCTTCCGCCGCGCAGTCGAGCCCACGCCCACGATCCTGCTGGCCATCGAGCCCCACCCCATCGCCGGAAGCTGCTCGTCCCTGCTGCTGCAGCTGGCTCTGCCCAATAGTCAGGGAGAAACGATGATGCTTGATCACCCAGAACCCAGCCGCGTAGCGGCAGCATGGGAAAGCCCGGCACGGCAGTGCCGGGTGGGCATGGAGAAAAAAGCCGAGTCCCGTAGGGACGGCGCTGCCACGGATGACTTCACTCATCCCACACATGCGCAACTGCTGACCGGACTGAACATCACCGCAGAACTAATCCGCTCGCGCCTGGACCGCAAACCCGCGCGCTCCATCGCATTCGTAACTAAAACCGCCTGGGCCGGATGATGGATTCCCATGCCGTTTGCCTCCATCTACGTGCCGAATTTTCCCGTGGCGGCCGCACTCCGCGCCGAACCGGAACTGCAGGGGCGCGCCCTCGCCATTCTCGAAGGCAAACCTCCACTCGAACAAATTATCGCCGTCAATGAAAAAGCTCGTCACATGGGCATTGCGCCGGGCATGACCAAAGCCCAAGCCGAACTGTGCGCAGAACTCGCCTTACGTCCGCGATCTGCGCTGCGGGAATCCGCCGCGCATGCCGCCTTGCTGGACTGCGCCCAGTCGTTCTCGCCCTGCGTGGAAGACGCCGCCTGCGACACCGCTCTACTGGATCTCGCGGGCCTGGAATCTCTTTTCGGATCGCTGCCGGAAATCTCCCGCGCCCTTCACAATCGCACGGCCACGCTCGGACTCACCGCCAACGTCGCCGTAGCATCCAATCCCGATGCGGCCATGCTCGCCGCTCGCGGATTTCCTGGCATCACCGTAATCTCCCCCGGAAAAGAAGCTGAGCAACTGGCCCCGCTGCCGACGGAAGTTTTGTTTGTAACTGGACTCGCAGAAGATCGTCTGCAAGAAGACGAAAACAAATCAACCGCCCGCCTGCTCGAAACCCTCGACCGCTGGGGCATCCGCAACCTGCGCGGGCTGGCCGCGCTGCCCGAAGTTTCGCTCAGCGAACGCCTCGGACAGGAAGGCCTGCGCCTGCAGCAATTGGCCCGCGGCGCTGCTTCGCGCACGCTGGTCCCCGTGGAAGCGCCTCCGATCTTTGAAGAAGCCGTCGAATTGGAGCATCCGATCGTACTGCTCGAACCACTGGCCTTCCTGCTGAATCGCCTGCTGGAACAAATTTGCGCACGGTTAGATTCGCGGACCCTGGCCACGCAAGAACTGCGCCTGACGCTCGATCTCGAAAATTTCTCGTCACGCAATCAGCAATCGGCAATCAACCATCAACAATTCGTCCGCACCCTGCGCCTGCCTCTTCCCATGCTCGACGCCAAAGTTTTCCTCAAATTACTGCAGCTGGATTTGAATGCGCATCCTCCCGGCGCGCCCATCGTAAAAATCCATCTGGCCGCCGAACCGGCCCGCCCGCGTTCCGCGCAGGGTGGTCTGTTTCGGCCTCCCTCGCCGGAACCGGAAAAACTGGAACTCACCCTCGCCCGCATCGCCGGCATGGTCGGCGAAAACAAAGTTGGAGCGCTGGAGTTGCTCGACACGCATCATCCCGAAGGCTTTCGCATGCAGCGCTTCGTGGCCGAAGCCCCGCGAAACAATGAGCGAGAAAAAGCTCCCACGCCTACAGAAGAAAAATCGGCAGTCACAGCTTTGCGACGATTCCGCCCCCCGCTGCGCGCCCATGTGACTTTGGAAAACGGCCAGCCTACGCATTTGTTTTGCAGAAACAACATTCAGGGCGGTGTGCTCTGGAAGGCCGGCCCCTGGCGCTTCTCCGGCGACTGGTGGGAGCACGAAGCCTGGTCGCGCGACGAGTGGGACATTGCTTTGCGAAACATTGCTCTTCAGAACAACGCTTTGCGAAACGGCGACGCCCTCTCTTTCCACCGCCTTGTGCACGACCTGCTCAGTGGCGGCTGGTTCGTGGAAGGCACGTATGACTGAAAGGATTAAATCATTGAGTGATTGAATCATTGATTCATTGATTCATTGCTCCAATCACTCATTGATTCAATGATTCAACGAGTCAATGTATGTCGAACTCCACGCCCGCTCTGCATTCAGTTTTCTCGAAGGCGCGTCTCTGCCCGAGGAACTGGCCGCCGTCTGCGCCCAGCTCAACCTACCCGCCATGGCGCTGCTCGATACCGACGGCGTATACGGCGCTCCCCGCTTTCACCTGGCCGCGCAAAAAGCAAAAATCAAGGCACACATCGGAGCCGAAGTCGCGTGCGCATCTCTACACCCAATCATCCCATGCGCTCCCTTTCCTTCTGTCATCCTGAGCGGAGCAGGTGTTTCACGAAGTGAAGCACCTGCGCAGTCGAAGGACCCCTATTTCCTGAAAGCCGCACAGAGGATAGCGATTCCTCGCTCCGCTCGGAATGACAAGTCTTCCATTCGAAATGACAATCCCTTCCGTCTTCCTCTTCTCGTCTCGTCCCGCGCGGGCTACCAGAACCTCTGCCGTCTGATCACCAAAATGAAGTTGCGCGCCAACAAAGGGGAAGGCGCAGTCCGCCCAGAAGAACTCGAAGAGCACGCCCACGGCCTGATCTGCCTCACCGGCGGCGCCGAAGGCCCGCTCGCCGCAGCCCTGCAGCAAGGCGGTATCGACGAAGCCCGCCGCCAAGTTGATCGACTCATCGGCACCTTCGGCCACAAAAACGTCTACGTCGAACTACAACGCCACTTCCAACGCGAAGAAGAATCCCGCAACCGTGCCGCCATCGACATCGCGCGATCATTCAATCTCCCGCTGCTCGCCACCAACGGAGTCTCCTACGCCACCGCAAAAGCCCGCGAACTATGCGACGCCTTCACCGCGATCAGCCACCATCACACGCTCTCGACCGCCGGACGCCTGCTGGCGCGCAATTCAGAATGCTTTCTGAAGTCCGCGCCAGAAATGCAAGAACTCTTTGCCGACCTGCCCGAAGCCATCGCCAACACGCTCGAACTTTCTTCGCGCCTCGAATTTTCGCTCAATAATCTCGGCTACGAATTTCCGCGCTATCCCGTGCCCGAAGGCGAAACCATAAATTCGTTTTTGTACCAGCGCGCGTGGGAAGGCTTTCACACGCGGTATGGGCACGCCAAGCCTGAGTTGCAACTTCGCGCGCGCGCCCAGATTGAAAAAGAACTCAAGCTCATCGAAAAACTCAAGCTCGCCGGATATTTCCTCATCGTCTGGGACATCATTCGCTTTTGCGCCAAAGAAAACATTCTGATTCAAGGCCGTGGATCGGCCGCCAACAGCGCTGTCTGCTATGCGCTCGGCATCACTGCAGTCGATGCCGTCAGCATGGAGCTTCTTTTCGAGCGCTTTCTTTCTGAAGAGCGCGGCGAGTGGCCCGACATCGATCTCGACCTGCCCAGCGGCGACGAGCGGGAAAAGGTAATTCAGCACGTTTACCAAAAATACGGGGAACGCGGCGCCGCCATGACCGCAAACGTCATTACGTATCGCAACAAAATGGCCGCGCGTGAGATGGGCAAGGCGCTGGGCTTCGATCCGGAAACGCTCACGAAAATTTCCGCGGCTGTCGCCACCTGGGAATTTCGTGACGAGAACGACGCGCTCGACCGCCGCTTTCGCGACGCTGGACTCGACCTCAACCATCCCCGCCTGCGCAAATATTACGAACTCTGCCTCGCCGTGCAGGACATGCCACGCCATCTCGGCCAGCACTCCGGCGGCATGGTCATTTGCCAGGGACAACTCGATTCCGTCGTGCCGCTCGAGCCCGCCTCCATGCCCGGCCGCGTCGTCGTGCAATGGGACAAAGAAGATTGCGCCGACATGGGCATCATCAAAGTCGATCTGCTCGGACTCGGCATGATGGCCGTGCTCAAGGATTCCATCGAACTCATTCGTGACCACTATCACGAAGAGGTAGACCTGGCCCACCTTCCGCAAGACGATCCGCCGGTATATTCCGCGCTGCAGCAGGCCGACACCATCGGCTTGTTTCAGGTGGAAAGCCGCGCGCAAATGGCGTCTCTGCCGCGCCTGCGTCCGCTGCGCTTCTATGACATTGTGGTACAGGTCGCGATCATCCGCCCCGGACCGATCGTCGGCAAGATGGTGAATCCTTTTATTCTTCGTCGCCAGGGACGCGAAGATGTCACCTATCCTCATCCCTCGCTCGAACCCGTGCTGAAACGCACTCTCGGCGTTCCGCTGTTTCAGGAACAACTGCTGCGGCTGGCCATGATCGCCGCCAACTTTACCGGAGGCGAAGCCGAGGAACTGCGTCGCGCCATGGGATTCAAGCGCTCGCTGGCCCGCATGAAAGAAATCGAAGCCCGACTGCGTTCCGGCATGACCCAAAATAAAATCCCCGCGAAAGCGCAGGAAGAAATTATTCTCTCCATCACTTCGTTCGCGCTCTACGGATTCCCCGAATCGCACGCCGCCAGCTTCGCGCTCATCGCCTACGCCAGCGCCTTCTTGAAATGCCACTACCTGGCCGCCTTCACCGCCGCCCTGCTCAATAACCAGCCCATGGGATTTTATTCTCCCGCCACGATTGTCAAAGATGCACAACGCCACGGATTAAGAATGCTGCCCGTGGATGTGACGTGTTCAGAGTGGAACTGCACGCTGGAAGCTGTAGATAAGCTGGTCGCTGGTCGTCAGTCGTTGGTCGTTGGCCCAAGAATCATGGACGAAGGAGATGTCCACACGGCAGCCGCGGAGCGGCGACAGAATGCAGCCCACGGCGTAAGCCGTGGGTCAGACGCCGGAAATGAAGAAGCCCCGGAGGGGCGAAAGAATATTGCATTGCGCATGGGCCTGCGCTATGTCCGCGGACTGCGGGAAGAAGAGGCCGCCCAAGCCCTGCTTCGCGAGCGCGAGCGCGCTCCTTTCACTTCCATTCACGACCTCACGCGCCGCGTTCCCGAACTGCGCAAAGACGAACTCACCACCCTCGCCGAGATCGGCGCGTTGAATTCAATCTCAAAATCCCTTGTCATTCCGGCCTCCGAGCGAACGCGAGGGGCGGAGGAATCTCGGTACTCGGCTGCCGCTACGCGCAACTCGATCCACCGCCGCGACGCTCTCTGGCAAGTCGAGCGCGCCGTCCGCGCCTCCGGCCCGCTGCTCGAACAACAGCCCGAGCCCGACTCTCCCTCGCCGCTCCAGCCGATGAATCATGAAGAGCGCCTGGTCGCCGACTTCCACGGCACCGGACTCACCGTCGGCCCGCACCCGATGGCTTATCGCCGCGCCTGGCTCACCGCCATGGGCATCCGCCGCGCCAGCGACCTGCGCGATCTTCCCAGCGGCAAGCGCCTCCGCATTGGAGGCTGCGTCATCGTCCGCCAGCGTCCCGGCACCGCCAAAGGTTTTGTGTTTGTCAGCCTGGAAGATGAAACCGGCGTGGCCAACGCCATCATCACGCCCGACCTGTTTCATCAGAATCGCCTGCTGCTGGCCAGCGAGCGCTTCCTCGCCATCGAAGGAATTCTGCAAAATCAGGACAACGTCATTTCAGTCAAAGCCGAGCGCGTGCTGCCGTTGTTCGTCACGAAAGCGGAAACCGTCTCGCACGACTTCCACTAAGAAATCACACACCCATCTACCGTAAACATTGTCATCCTGAGCAGGGCGAAGCCGTCCGAGGGACCGTACAAAAAATCGTGAACCAGCAGCGCAGCCGCCGAGAGCCCCCGCGACGGACGGGCCGAAGTCATTCCCTATCAAATTATCGAAGCTTCCTGCCGGCGTACGGTCCTTCACGCCGGCTTCGCCGCCACTCAGGATGACAAGCGAGATGTTCATCTCTCACTTCCCGGTATAACTCACCCTCCAGATCGATCCCGACCCGTCATCACTCACCAGCAGCGAACCGTCGGGCGCCACCGTAATCCCCACCGGACGTCCCCAAACATGCCCATCCGGCAGCACGAATCCGGTCAGAAAATCCTGATACTCGCCAGTGGCGTGCCCCGTCTGATGCAGCGGCACGCGGATCACTTCATATCCGGTGCGCGCCGCCCGGTTCCACGACCCATGCTCCGAGGCAAAAATCTCGCCGCTGTATTCCGCCGGAAACTGTTTGCCCTCATAGAACGTCAACTCCAGCGACGCATTGTGAGGCTGCAGCAGCACGTCGGGAACAATCACCTTATCTTTCAATTCCGGATGTTTGCCCGCATGCCGCGGATCCTGATTCGCCCCGATATACCACCACGGCCAGCCATAGAATCCGCCCTCCTGCACGTGCGTGATGTAGTCGGGCACGAGGTTATCGCCGAGCGCATCGCGTTCGTTCGTCGAGCACCACAACTCGCCCGTCTGCGGATTCACCGCAATCCCGCCACCCGCGTTGCGAATACCATAGGCATACACCTTCAACTGGCAATTCGCCGGATCGCACACCAGAATGTCGGCGCGATTTTTCTCGGCGGGATGGGTGTCCGTGTCGTCGACATTTGAGGCCGAACCCACCGCCACAAACATCTTCTTGCCGTCCGTAGAAAAATCGACCGCCCGCGTCCAATGCCCGCCCCCGCTGGGCAGATCGGCTATATGCTGCGACGCGCCACTCGCCTTCAGATCTCCATTGTGATAAGGGAAGCGAATCACTTCATTCGTATCGCCGATATAAATCCACTGCGGGTCGGGCCCCGGCGGATAAAACGCGATGCCATACGGGTGCTTCAATCCGCTGGCGAAAACTTGCATCTGTTCCGGCTTGCCGTCGCTGCTCATTCCCCGGAATACGCGAATGCGCCCAGCATCGCTCTCGGCCAGAAAGATATCGCCGTTGGGTGCGGTGCGCAGCAGCCGCGGATTGTTCAGTCCCGTGGCAAACAGTTCCACCTTGAACCCCGCGGGCGCCACCGGCCACGCGTTCTCCGGACGAGCCACCAACTCCGCGCCGTTATTCGATGACTGGGTCGCATAGGGCTGCGGAAGGTCTTTCGCCGTGATCTTGCGAGTCGTCCCCGGCACCTCGTAGCGGAAATCGGTAAAGGGCGCGGTCGGTGAGGCATCCTTGATTTTTCCGGTATCGACTTCCGCCATCGCTGTCGGCGCAGCACTGGCGCCTGCCTTGCCCGACGCCATGGCCTCAACGTAGGTGATAATCTTCCATCGCGTCTCTTCAGGCAGTCCGTCCCAGGCAGGCATTCCGTTATCCTTGTCGCCTTTGGTGATGAACCAGAACACCTCACCCTCGGTCACCCCCTTCAACTTGCCATCCACCAGCGAAGGCACGTTGCCCGTGCCCTGACCCGCCTTGCCGTGGCAAGCCAGGCAGTTCCGCGCATAAAGCGACTTGCCGGCATCGGCCGCAGCCTGCTGGCCCGCAAATGGATTCTTCTGGGCTCTCGCCGAGGCGGGCGCATCATGAAATGGCTTGTCATCCGCCTGCGAGCGCGCCGTGAAGAGAACAGCAGTAAAGAGAGCAGAGAGAAGAAACGAGAGAACTGCCGGGGCGATCCTGTTTGAACTCAAACGCATAGCATCCTCGCGATGAAATTTTCCAATCTAGATTAGACGCTTCGCCCAAAAGATGCCAATCCACTACCCCCGAGTCGGCGTTTCTGCATCGTCGGCGTCTTGCAACGCCTACCGATTCACACTCGCCCAACGATCATCGAGGATGGCAGAAAGAACGACTATTTCAATCACTTACGAGGCGTGAAGAAGATTCCTCGACGAATGCTGCAGATTTTTTCATCTTGCCAAGAATTTTCCTGCTGATAGCATTGGACCCCGGTTTCATTCCAGCTGGGCACCTGAGGTTTCCTACGTACCGCCATTTTCCTTCCCCCGGAGCGCAGCAAAATCGTTTGGAGGTTCCCGATGCACCGTAAGTTGACCCTTGCCCTCATTTTCCTGTCCTCGTTCGCCTACTCTCAGACAGGAAGCATGAATGTCTTGACTCGTGAAAACGACAATCAGCACACCGGTCAACAGTTGCAGGAGACCATCCTTACTCCAACGAACGTGAACTCCAGTTCGTTCGGCAAGCTGTTCACTTATCCTGTGGATGGCCAAATCTACGCCGAACCACTCTACGTGCATAACCTGACGATGGCGAACGGAACTGTGCACAACGTGGTATTCGTGGCCACGGAATACGACAGTGTCTATGCTTTTGACGCCGACAGCGCGGCGCTGAATCCGCAGCCCCTGTGGCGGACGAACTTCCTGAATCCATCCGGCACGCCCAGCGTGACGCCGGTCCCGTGCTCATTGGGAGCCGGCATCTGTCAGTTGTTTCCCGTAGTCGGCATTACCGGTACACCCGTAATTAACTTAGCCACCAATACGCTATACGCGATCGTGCGCACGCAGGAGACCAGCGGCACCACCGTCAACTGGGTCATCCGCCTGCACGCCCTGAACATCACCAGCGGCGCGGAGCAGCCGGGCAGTCCCGTCGTGATCTGCTCTGCCACGGGAAATCTGGGATGCTACCTCAACGGAAACAATGTGGTCTTTGGACCGGCGCATCAGGAGAGCCGGCCTGGAATGTTGTTGGTACCTGAGACCGGATTCCCGCAGGGGGTGCTTTTTGCCGGCTTCGCGGGCGATTCTGGCTGGGTTCTGGCCTTTGACCCGACCTCTCTGGCGATGTTGGCCGCGTTCTACACCGATACGCAAAATCACTTCGGGGGCACCAAGGCTGGCGTGAAGGTTCCAGGTGTCCCGGGTGAAGGCCACAGCGGAGTCTGGGGCACGGGCGGCGGAATCACCGCGGATACGTCCGGAAATGTATACGCGATGACTGGCGATGGCTATTGGGACGGTCTTCTCAACTGGGGCGACAGCCTGGTCAAGCTTCAGCTCGTCAAAAATGGCAGTACTTATTCGTTGAACGTGGCTGACTACTTCACGCCCAGCGACGAAGCCTGCCGTTATACCCATGGTCTGGACTACGGCTCAGCCGGCGCATTGATCTTGCCCACGCAGACCGGCTCTGCGACTCCCAATATGATCTGGACCACTGGCAAAGCCATCTCCACCTGCGAGACCCCATTCGAGGGATATATCGTGAACGCCAACAACATGGGGCACCTGGGCGGTCAGATGGCCAACACTGCGGCTTCGAATGGCGGCGGCGAACAGAACTCCGCCTACTGGTCAAGCTCGATCGGAAAGCAATACATATACAACGGCGATGACGCCGACTACCTGCGTGCCTTCACCGTGTCTGCCTCGGGCGTGAGCGAGTCCGGCGTCATGGCTACCACGCACCTGTTCGACGACGGAACGTCGCCGGCCGTTTCCGCCAACGGAAACACCAACGGAATCGTGTGGGCGATTGAAATAACCGATGACGGCGACCATCAGCCGACGTTTCAGCCCGCCGTGTTGCACGCCTTTAATGCTACGAATTTGAGCAGCGAACTGTACAACACCACGCAAGCAGCCAACGGGCGTGATACGGCTGGTCCGGCAGTCAAGATGCAAGTTCCGATGATCGCCAACGGCAAGGTCTACGTGGCGACCCAGACCGAACTCGACGTCTACGGCCTGTGTCCTTGCGGACTGGCCAAGTAACTGGACTGGCAGCAGTGCTTCGATTTTCGTTTTGGTTGGTTTTCGTAATTTTTTGCTCTTTGCTCTTGGATGGCTACTGAGTCCGTGGAACCGTGACCCTCCGGCAGGTTCGCCGGTATCGCTCAAGGAGACCTTATGTCCGTTCGGATGTTTACTCTGAAAAACGCCCTCCTGCTTATGACTCTCGCGCTGACCGCGGCAGCCTGGGCACAGACCGAGAGCACACTCTATACCTTCGGTGAAACCACGAGCTTCTGGCCGAATGGCACTCTCCTCGAAGATTCGAAGGGAAATTTGTACGGCACAACTCGCGGTGGCGGCACCTACGGAGTCGGCACGGTATTTGAAATGTCTCCGCCAACGAAGGCGGGCGGGGCCTGGACGATGACGACTCTCTACAACTTCGTGCCTTACGGCACCGGTGGCTGGGTGCCGATTTCAGATCTCGTCCAGGACAAGAACGGCGCCTTCTACGGAACCACCTTCAACGGCGGCAACCCGACCTGCAATTGCGGAACCGTCTACAAGCTCACCCCGCCCGCTGTGGCCGGCGGCGCATGGACCCAGTCCCAGCTCTACGCCTTTCCCTACGACGACATCCACGGACGCTTACCCGCGAACGCCGCACTGGCCCTCACTTCGAACGGAACGCTCTACGGTGTGACCGTACAGGGCGGAACCTACGACGCCGGCGTGATCTACGAACTTCAAACCAAGAACGGCAAGAGCTACACCGAGACCGATCTATATTCCTTCGGCGATGAGGCCGACGGCAACACGCCCAATGGTCCGATTGCTCTCGACTCTGCTGGAAATCTTTACGGTGTGACTCTCTGGGGCGGCGCCTTCAACCTGGGAACCGTGTACAAGTACACGCCAGCCACAAAAACGACGGCAGCCGTCGAAACCATTCTCTATTCCTTTGGCACTTCCGGTTCCAGTGACGGAGCCAATCCCACCGGCAATCTGGTTTTCGACTCCGGCGGGGACATCTACGGTGTCACCAACACCGGAGGCGACGAGTACGGCGACGGAACTGTTTTCACACTCGAACCCAGCAAAGGGGTTTACACCGAAAGCATCATCTTCGACCTCAGCCGGCCCAACCGTACCGGAACCAATCCAGTAGCCGGACTCTCCTGGAACCCCACCAATCACTCGCTGTACGGAACCACCAGTCAGTACGGCGCGCTCGACACAGGCAACGGAACCGTATACCAACTGCTGCCTCCGGCGACCAAGACCGGAACCTGGACCGAAACGACGCTGTACGATTTCACTTATGACGTCGTCGGCGGTTACCCGACCGCCATCGTTACCCGCGACCCCACGACCGGAACTCTCTACGGTACGGCTCAGAATGGCGGCATTGAAGGCTGCGATCTGTATTGCGGCACCGTCTGGCAGATCGTGAATCCGTAAGCGTATGGACCACAATCGCTGGGTGGCCCATCTTTCGCGTTTGCTGCGAAAGGTGGGATTCCACGCCCGTAATCCCATTGCGATTTTGACTTTCGAACAGAACGCAGCGAAACGATAAGAAGGTTCGGAACGCAAAAAGACTTTGGTAGCGCTGACGGGAATCGAACCCGTATACCCGCCTTGAGAGGGCGGTATCCTAACCGTTAGATGACAGCGCCACGGGTCGGTGGAACGCCTGATTATAACAAAGCCACCGATTTTCCCGGCGCGCCGCATCGCGTGAGTGCTCATAGTTCGTGCTCGAAAATTGTTCGTGCTCGAAAATTTCGCGCAGGAATTCCGCACAGCCCCATCATATTTTTCTATACAAATTTTTATACAAACCGACGCCTATGACCGCCCGCAAGCGTTATAGTTATATGTAACTCCGCAAACTTAGAACTCATAGCAGCCAGAACCAGGCAAGGATGTGCATGTTGTTCATTCATCAACAATTCCAGTCATTCCTACATTTAGGAGAGTGCAAGGAGTATCCGATTATGGCGAAACCGAAATCCCCCAACACGAAGAAAAGCGCTGCACTGAACCCACCAAGCACTACCAGCAGCCCGTCACTGCCCACTAATGGCAGTGCAGCAGCCGCCACTGCACCCGCGATGGAAGCGAACACGGCTCCAGCCCAGAGTGCAACCGCAGCCAATAAGACGGCGCCGCGAAAGACCGCGCGCAAGCCGGAAATCGTAAAGACTGAAGTGCGCGCCAATCTCGTTCCCATCAGCTTGGAAGAGGAAATCCGCCAACTCGCCTACTTGCTATCAGAGCGCCGCGGATTCGAGTCCGGCCACGAAACCGAAGACTGGCTGACCGCGGAGGCGGAGGTTCGCCAACGCTACCACCAGCAGAGCGCGTAGCCGCTTCCTGACTCCGGCTTTGGCGGCCGAGTCCCGGCCGCCGCTTTCTTCGTGCAAACCTGTCTTTCCGACCACCTTAGCTTCGGATGTCCTTCTGACCCTCGTTTCTGGCTTCTGCGGTTGCCTCTAGCATGGCTTTCTGAAAAAATACATCGGGGTTCCTCCTCATGGCGCAAATCGGTAGTTTTGCCTTGCTCTTCGCTTTGGCGCTGAGCATGTATTCGTTCGGAGTGGGCATGATCGCCCTGTTCTTCCCGGGCGATCCGCTTTGGGAGCGCCTGGGAGAAACCGCTCGCCGCGCCGGCGTCGTAGTTTTCGGCGGAGTTCTTCTCGCCGCCATCGCCCTCGTCGTCGCCGCCTTCCGCGACGACTTCACCATCGCCTACGTCTTCCACCACAGCAATCGCGATCTCCCCGGTCCTTACAAGTTCGCCACGTTGTGGTCCGGACAGGAAGGCTCGTTGCTGTTCTGGTCGCTGCTCCTGGCCGGGTATGGATTCGTCCTGCGCCTGCGCTACAAGACCGATCCCCGCTTGTTCGCGTACGCTTCAGTCGTTCTTGCCGGAGTGCAGATATTTTTCCTGCTCCTGGTAAATTTCGCCGCCAATCCTTTCGGCCTGCTCGAAGGCCCGCTGCGCGCCGATGGCAGCGGCCTCAACCCGCTCCTGCAATATCCCGAGATGGTCATCCACCCGCCCATGCTCTATCTCGGCTACGTCGGATTCACCGTCCCCTTCGCCTTCGCGCTGGGCGCGCTCATCATGAAGTATCCCGGCGAAAAATGGATTCACATCACCCGCCGCTGGACCATGGTCACCTGGGGATTCCTCACCTGCGGCATTTTCCTCGGCGCGCACTGGGCCTACTCCGTGCTGGGATGGGGTGGCTACTGGGGATGGGATCCCGTCGAGAACGCCTCGCTCATGCCCTGGCTCGTCGGCACAGCGTTCCTGCACTCGGTCATGATGCAGGAGAAGCGCGGCATGCTGAAAGTCTGGAACATGTGGCTGGTCTTCGCCACGTTCTGGCTCGCGATTCTTGGGACGTTCCTCACCCGCAGCGGGATCATCGCCTCGGTCCATGCTTTCGCGCAGTCGTCGATTGGCGACTGGTTCGCGTGGTTCCTCTCCATCACCCTCGTAGTCTTCGTTTTCTTCTTCTTCAAAAACAAAGACCACCTGCGCAGCGAGCACAAGCTCGAATCGCTCATCTCCCGGGAATCCAGCTTCTTGTTCAATAATCTTCTCTTCGTCCTGCTCTGCTTCACCGTTCTCTGGGGCACGTGGTTCCCGAAGATTTCTGAACTTGTCCAAGGCAACAAAGTCACGGTGGGCGGCCCTTTTTATAATCGCGTGGCGATCCCGGTCGCGCTGTTGCTGCTGATCCTCACCGCTGTCGGCCCCTTGCTGGCGTGGCGCAAAACTTCCTTCGACAGCCTGAAGCGCAATTTCATGTGGCCCAGCATCGGCGCCCTCGCCGTGATGGCTTTCCTCATGATCACGCCCCCAAGCTGGGGATCGCCCTTCGGACTGCGCCCCTGGCAGGACGTCGCTTATTTCTATTCGCTGATGGCCATCGGCCTCTGCGCCCTGGTCACTCTCACCATCGCCAGCGAATACTACCGTGGCGGCAAAGTCATTGCCGGACACACCGGCCAGGGCATGTTCGCCTCGATCGTCCAACTCACGCACCGCAACACGCGCCGCTACGGCGGCTACATCGTTCACTTCGGCGTAGTGGTTGTCATTATCGGATTCGCCGGGTCCGCATTCAATCAAGACAAAGAATCCGACAAGGGCCTCGGTTACGGCGACAAAATGCAGATCGGCTCCTACACCCTGGTCTGCCGCTCCTTCACGCAGGAAGACAAGCCGAACTACGCCAGCGAGTGGGCCATCATCGACGTCTTCAAGGGCGGACGCCAGATCGACACAATGTATCCCGAACGCCGCTTCTACAAGGCCAGCCAGCAGGCGCAGACCATACCCACGATTCGCTCCACTCTGAACGAAGATCTCTACCTGGTCTACGAGGGACAAAACGAGAAGGGCGAGCCCATCATCAAAGCGCATCTGAACCCGCTGGTCATGTGGATCTGGCTGGGCGTCTGGATCATCCTAGGCGGCACAGTCCTAGCCCTGATCCCAAACGCCCCGGCCCAAGTTCGCATCCCAGCAGCCCGGCTAGTCGGCCAGCAGGCCGTTCCAGCCGTCACAGGAGATTAACGGCGCAGCCGTTCGAGCCGCGAGGCGATGTTGCTGAGAAGCCGCGAAGCGGCGAAAGATTACAGCCCACGGCGCAAGCCGTGGGTGGCTAGCACCACAAATGAACAAGCCCCGGAGGGGCGAAAGAACTTAGCCCAGCGCTTCCAGCGCTGGGTAAGCAGCCAATAAAAGGAACCGAGTCCCGGAGGGACGGCACAACTCCGCGAGGCCAAAAAATAACCATGACGACGAGACCCACTCCAATCCTCCGCCGCCTGCTGCACTGCGGCCTGCTCGGTCTCGCCGTCTTCGCCCTGCTCGGCGCCGGTGACCCGGCCAAGCGCTTCAACGACATCGGCCACCAGATGATGTGCATCTGCAGCTGCAACCAGATTCTTCTGGAGTGCAATCACGTCGGCTGCCCCGACTCCGACGGCATGCGCAACGAACTCATGGCCGCCGTCAGCCGCGGCGACAGCGATAGCCTGGTCGAACAAGCCTTCGTACAGAAATACGGACCCACGGTGCTCGCCGCCCCCACCACCGCCGGCTTCGATCGCACCGCGTGGATCGTCCCCTTCGTCGCTCTGGCCCTTGGACTCATGCTGGTCGTCCTGGTAATCCGCTCCTGGAAGAATCGTCCAGCACCCGCCATCGCCGACGGCCTGCGCCCCGTCCGCGGCGCCGAACTCGAACAATTCCGCGACCAGGCCCGCAAGGAGACTGACTTATGACCATCGAACTCGCCGCCTGTCTTCTGGCCGCAGCAGCTGCGTTTTTCTACATTTTCTATCCCGCCACCTTTTTCGTTGGCCCGAAAAAAACTCGCGCCTCCTACCTGCGCGAGCGCAAAGACGCCGTCTACGAAAACCTGCGCGACCTGAACTTCGAATTCAAAGCCGGCAAAATGCCCGACACCGACTACCAGTCCCTGAAAGCTTCCCTGCAAGACGAAGCCGCCACGCTTCTGGCCGAAATCGCCAGACTCGAAGCCAAAGCTGCTGCACCGCGTAGAGCCCGACCATGACACGAAAAGCTAGACCATGATCGAAATCATGAAAGGAATACGACTTTTGACCCAAGCAAGAATTGTCATCCCGAGCGGAGTGGCTGGTGCGCGAAGCGCAGCAGCCACGGAGTCGAGGGACCTGCTGTTCGCCAGCACTCTGACGCGGCCTCTCTGGCAAGTTGTCTCTCTCGCGATCCTCCTCACCACCCTGGCCTCCGCCCAAACCCTGACCGGCAAAGTGAAAAACTCCACCACCGGAAAACCCTCCGCCGGAGACGACGTCATCCTCCTCAGCCTCGGTCAAGGCATGGAAGAAGCCGGACGCACCAAGTCCGACGCCAAAGGCAATTTCACCTTCAAACTGGACGCCGAGGGCCCACACCTCGTGCGCGTGATCCATCAGGAAGTCACCTACCACCGCATGGCCCCTCCGGGAACGACTTCGGTCGAAGTCGAAGTCTTCGACGTCAGCAAAAAAGTCGAAGGCATCCAGGTCGTCGCCGACATCATGACCTTCCAGGCGAGTCAAGGCCAGCTCCACGTCCAGCGCACCTTCGCGGTGAATAACACCTCCAAGCCACCGCGCACTCAGATGAACGAACACAACCTCGAGTTCTACGTCCCCGACGGCGCCGCAGTCAGCGAAGGCCAGGCCATGACCGCCGGAGGCCAGCCCGTAAACTCCGCGCCCGTCCCTGAAGGCGAGAACGCCAAGAATCGCTACGCCTTCCTGTTTCCACTTCGCCCCGGCGAGACCCGCTTCAGCGTCGTCTACACCGTTCCCTACACCGGCAGCGTGAATATCGATCCCAAAAGCGTCTATCCGCTGGAACATTTCGTCGCCATCGCGCCCAAGTCGATCGAATTCTCAGGCGCACCAGGAACCAATTTTCAGGTCGCGCCCTACCCCGGCCAGCCCGACGCCAACGTAGAAGTCGCCTCCAACACGCAACTGGGGGCACCCCTGGCGTTCAAGCTCAAGGGCGAAGGCACGCTGGCAGCGCCCGCAGAAGAGGGCGGACAGCAAAGCCAGAGTTCGTCGGCGCAGCCCGAAAGCCGCCCCGGCGGCGGCCTCGGACCGCCCATCGACGCGCCTCCGCCCTACCAGAAATATCAATGGTGGATCCTGGGCGGCTTCGCCGCAGCTCTAATCATTGGCGGAGTCTACGTCGCCTCGCGTCAGCAAGCGACCAATCGCGGTGCCCGCGCCGCAGGCAAGGGCACTACGGCGTTTGAGGACGAAGGGGAAGAAGGCTACGAAGTCGCGGAAGTCCCCGCAGCCCGTGGGGGCGCAAGCCCTCCGCGCGCCGCGTCATCGTCGATGCTCCTCGAAGCCCTGAAAGAAGAACTCTTCCAGCTCGAAGTCGAACGCCAGCAAGGCCGCATCAGCCAGCAGGAATACGAAACCGCCAAGTCCGCGTTAGATCAAACGCTGCAACGCGCCCTAAAACGCGAAGCACAGAAAGCTTAGGCCTGTGTGGGGACGGGCGCCTTCGCCCGTCCCGCCAAGCGCAGCGCGGCGATCCGCCACGACTGTCGCAGATTTTCTCACTTGCCAGCTAACTCAATGATTCTAATAGTCCGTAGGGTCCGACTCCCGAGCAAACTCCCGCAGCCAGAGCCCTTGCATCGCCCCACGCGGCGTAACATCAAATAGATAGACACGAAGAAACCAGGTTCCAACAAACTTATGGGAAACATGTTCAAAACCGCGTTCCTGCTGACCGCGATGACGCTGCTGCTGATGCTCATTGGCCGCGCCTTCGGCGGCCAGAATGGGATGTTCCTGGCGCTGGCCATCGCCGCCGTCATGAACTTCGTCTCGTACTTTTACTCCGACAAGATCGCGCTGGCCATGTACCGCGCCCAGCCGGTCACGCGTGAGGAACTCCCGCGCGCCTATGCCGCCGTCGAACGACTCACGCAAAAAATCGGCATTCCGATGCCGAAAATCTACGTGATCCCGACCGAGTCGCCCAACGCCTTCGCCACCGGACGCAATCCGAGCCACGCCTCGGTCGCCGTGACGCATGGGATCTTGGGTTTGCTGAATGACGAAGAACTCGAAGGCGTGCTGGCCCACGAACTCGGCCACGTCAACAACCGCGACATCCTGATCAGTTCCGTCGCCGCCACGCTCGCCGGCGCCATCACCATGATCGCCAGCATGGGACGCTGGGCCATGATCTTCGGCGGCTACGGAGGCCGCTCGCGCGATGACCGCGGAGGCGCAGGAGGAGGAATAGCCGGACTGCTCATGCTGTTCGTCGCCCCGATCGCCGCGACGATGATTCAGCTCGCCGTCTCGCGCTCGCGCGAATATCAGGCCGACGCCACCGGCGCGCACTTCACCGGCAATCCCTACGCCCTGGCCAGCGCCCTGCAAAAACTCGACGCCTACTCGCGCCGTGTCCCCATGCAGGCCAGCCCGTCGACCGCGCACCTGTTCATCATTGCGCCGCTGCTGGGAATCAACTTCGGCGGCCTGTTTTCGACCCATCCCCCGATCGCGAAACGCATCGAGCGGTTGACGGGAAGGCCCGCGGAATTTACTCAGTGAGAAAGCTTCTAGCTGCTAGCTTCTAGCCAGACACCAGAGGGACGCATCGCAAAACTTTCGCAAGACGACCGCGAGATGGACGTTCCTTCACCGGGAGACACGATCATGCGTGAGTCGTGGGGTAGCTAGCAGCTAGGAGCTAGAAGCTGCATGACGTACGTAACTCCACTGCTCCCTGACGCAGCTAGTAGAATCGAAAACAATGCCCGAAGCCGCCATCGCCGTTTCTCACAAAGCCGCCGAACTCGAAAAGGCCCTCCGCCGCGTGATTCGCGGCAAGGATGACGTGGTCCGCCTCGCGCTGGTCAGCATTTTCGCGCGCGGCCACTTGCTCATTGAAGGCGTTCCCGGCGTCGGCAAGACCACGCTCGGTCAGGCGCTCGCCCGGGCCATCGACTGCAAGTTTCAGCGGGTGCAGTTCACCAGCGACATGCTGCCCTCCGATGTCGTAGGAATTTCAATTTACTCAGCAAGCCAGAAGGAATTCGAATTCAAGCGCGGCCCGGTATTCACCAACGTTCTGCTGGCCGACGAAATCAACCGCACCACGCCCAAGACGCAGTCCGCGCTGCTTGAGGCCATGAATGAAGGCCAGGTCACCGTCGACTCACATTCTTACGAATTGCCGCAGCCGTTTCTGGTCATCGCAACGCAGAATCCGGTCGAGCACCACGGAACGTACCCGCTGCCCGAGTCACAGCTCGACCGCTTCCTGATGCGCGTGCGCATGGGATACCCCGACGCGCAAGCCGAGCGCCAGATTCTGCGCTCCGAAGCCGGCGCCGCGCACCTTGATGATCTCCGCCCCGTACTCACCGGCGCTGACGTGCTCGAAATGCAGCAAGCCGTAAAACAGATTCGCGTGGACGAATCCCTGGTAAGCTACGCCCTCGAAATCGTGCGCCGCACCCGCGAGTCGGAGTTCCTCTCGCTGGGCGTCTCGCCGCGCGGGTCGCAGGCTCTCTACCGCGCCGCGCAAGCCATGGCCTTCCTCGAAGGCCGCACATTTTGCACGCCGGAAGATATCAAGCCGCTGGTCGTCCCCGTCTTCGCCCACCGCGTGGCCGTGAGCGGCCTCTACGCCTCAACCCTGAAGAAATCCGAACAGTCGGACCAAGTGCTGAAAGAGATCATTGAGAACGTTGCGGTGCCGGTGTAAAAGCAGTTGCCAGTAGTCAGTGGCTAGTGGACAGTTCGTCTTCTCCTCTGTGTCCTCCGTGTCCTCTGTGGTTAGCTCTTTCTGACCTCGCCACGCGGCTATAATTCTCCCGCCATGTCAATCCTTCGTTTCCTCATGCTGCTGTCGCTCGTCGCCTGGATCGGTGGCCTGATCTTCTTCGCGTTTGTGCTTGCGCCCACGATCTTTGCTCCGGGCGTTCTGCCGAACACACATCTCGCCGGGAATATCGTCGGACGCGCACTTGGCAAGCTGCACTGGATCGCCATCGTTTCCGGAATCGTATTCCTGGCCAGTTCGCTGCTCTACAGCCGCCTCACCGCCGGAACCGCGCACGTCTTTGCCGTACGTCACGTGCTGATCTGCGGGATGCTAGGGCTCACGCTGCTCTCACAATTCTGGATCATTCCCCGCATGGACACGCTGCGCACCCAGGTCGCCGACTTCGCGACGGTCCCGCTGGATAATCCGGCGCGCGCGGAATTCGATGCCCTGCATGTGTGGTCGACGCGCGTGGAAGGCGCGGTGCTGCTGCTGGGATTGGTGGCGATTTATTTGACCGCGAGCGCCTTCATCCGGCGTTGACGAGTCCGGCGCGCGGACAATCTTCAGGGGCTAAAGCCCTTGTCAAGCACGCGTCTTAACGCGGCGCTGAAGCGCCGCTCTTCCACAGGTCTCGCACCACTCTCCCGCTCACGCCTTGTAGCGGAAGCATCCCACCACGTGGTCGTTCACCATTCCCACCGCCTGCATGAAGGCGTAGCAGATGGTCGATCCCACAAACTTGAACCCGCGCTTCTTGAGATCTTTGCTCATCGCGTCGGATTCCGGCGTGCGCGCCGGAACCTGCTTCATCGACTTCGGCGAATTCACCCGCGGCTTGCCGCCAACGAACTGCCAGATGTAGCGGTCGAAGCTGCCGAATTCTTTTTTTACGCTGAGAAAAGCTTTCGCATTGCCCACGGCCGACGCAATCTTAAGTTTGTTGCGGACGATACCGGGATCGCGCATTAGTCGCTGCCTCTTACGGCCGTCGTAGCGCGCGACGCGCTCCGGATCGAACCCGTCGAAAGCTTGGCGGTAGTTCTCGCGTTTGTTCAGAATCGTGTCCCAGCTCAGCCCCGCCTGCGCGCCTTCAAGAATAAGAAATTCAAAGAGCTTGCGGTCGTCGTGCACCGGCACGCCCCATTCTTCATCGTGATAGCGAATAGAGAGTTCGTTGCTCGGCCACGGGCAACGTTTTGGTTGAGGAAGATCTTTAACCATAGAGGTCACAGAGTTCACAGAGACAGAGATTGCCGTTGCGAGGCTACTCGAGCGACTTGGGGTCGGACCTATTCTCGGGCGACTTGGTGTTCAGCAGGCTGACAAGTTCGTGCGCGCACGCCGGGATGCCGACTTTGCCTTGGCGGATGATCTCTTTTGCGGTCAGCTTTTTCCCGTAGAGGTTTTCGTTGGCGCCGCCATCGGAGCGCAGGGTCGAGCCTTCCAGCGAAATGCCGGCGAACAGTCCTTTGTTACGCGAATAGGAAAGAATTTCAGCATTCATCACAATGTCAGTGGCGCCTTCCACGGTGCGACCCTTAGGCCCGGCCGCGGCCGATGCGTCGGCTCCGAGTTTTACTTTGCTGTAGAGCAACGACTCCGCTCCTTTCGGATTCATCACCAGCAGCACGAAGTCAGTCGCCTGGCCACCCAATTGAAATCCGATGCTGACGCCTTCGAGCGCGTACATTGCGGGAGCTCCCCACGGGCCCCTGTAGTGCTCGCCGCTGCGGCAAATCATCACGCCGCGTCCGTAGCTGCCTCCGATGCCGAATGCGCCCTTCTTCACCGAGGGCAGAACGATCACGCATTCGGCCTTGTCCAGCAGATCCTGCGGAATGTTATCGGGGATGTTCAGAATTTCTTTGATGACCACTCCGGCATCTCGCACGCGATCCTCCTCGCGTTCGTCATCGGCGAATACGGCGATGCTCAGAATGAGGACAACGATCAAGCCCGCGACGAGTTTCTTCATCATTCATTCCCTCCAGGATTATTCTGATTATTCTAAGGAAAAACCATCGTATTCGTGAGAGTATGCTAGCCCCTGCATTCGATCAGCCAACTCATCATGCCCGAGTCGAGACGGCGAATCGGCCCATGGGCGCCGGAAGTCGTAGTATTTGCACGTCTTCTGCTATGACCAAACGTGTGCTCCTTTTGTAACTTGGAACTTTGGCCGAGCGCTCCTAAAGTCAATCAGACAGCGTCAACCGGACAGAGTAACCGGACAGAGTAACCGGACAGACGTATTCGAACAATGGGTTCCGAGACGGACCCGCCTTCGGCATCCGGCGTGCATCCAAGGTGTTGGAAGTGCGTTTCGAGCCGGTTGAGAGTGAAAAAATTGGGTTTGCAGGGCATGAAGTACACGAACTGGATTCTTCGGCTTCTGGCGTTATTGTTGGCAACCTTTCCGGGTGTTGCCCAATTGCAGGCCCAGTCCGCCTACGCGTCGGCGGCGCCCAGCATCTCCGCATACAGCAGCGTGTACAACACGGGAAGTGGCCTGACTGCCAATCCTGCCCCGAATCCATCCGCGGATTCTGACGACCCGCAGAGTTCGATCCTCACCCTGCACGCGCGGGTGAACGAGGTCAACGTGCTGTTCATCGCGACCGACAAACATGGCAAGTTCGTGCGCGATTTGAATCAGGCCGATTTCAACATACTCGACGACCATAAACCACCGCAGGCGATTCTGAATTTCCGCCGCGAAACTGATCTGCCCCTGCATCTGGGTCTGCTGGTAGATGTCAGCGGCTCGGTGGGCGGCCGATTCGATTTCGAGCAGAACGCGGCTACGAGTTTCCTCGAGCATACGGTGCGTGCCGGTTTCGACAAGGCTTTCGTGGTCGGCTTCAACAGTCACAGCCAGATGGCGCAGGATTACACTGACAACGTGAAACTGCTTTCGACAGCGGTGCACACGCTGCACGATGGCGGCGGAACGGCTCTCTACGACGCTGTCTATCACGCGTGCAAAGAAGAATTCTTGAAGGACCGCCCGGACCATGCAGTGCGGAAGGCGATTGTGATCGTCAGCGACGGCGAAGACAACCAGAGTGAGATGTCGAGGGCGCAGGCCATCGAAATGGCGCAGCGCTCGGAAGTCATCATTTACGCGATCTCGACTGACGACAGCGGCCTGGTCATGCGCGGCGACAAAGTGTTGCAGCAGCTCGCTGAGGCCACCGGTGGACGCGCGTTCTTTCCGTTCAAGATGAAGGACATCACGCGCTCGTTCGCGGCCATTGAAGACGAGCTGCGCAGCCAGTATGTGGTGTCTTACAAGCCGGCTAATTTTGACGCCGATGGGCGCTATCGCTCGATCGAAATCTCCACGCTGAAGAAAGATCTGCAAGTACGCGCGCGCAAGGGGTACTTCGCGCCGCAGCAGTAAAGGGAACAAGTTCTCAGTTTTCCGTTCCCCGTTTTTTCGCCTCCTTCATCGCCTGTAAATCTCTTATTGCAGAATGCAAAAGTGCGGCGTTCCCTCGCGTTTGCTCGTGCGCTCCCACTGTGTTAACGTCCCATTGATTTCCCGTTCATTCGTCGGACTTCGCGCTAACTGAGGAGACGCTCATGGTTGGCATCATCATTCTGGTTATTCTGGTCGTCATTGCCGTGGTGCTGATCGGCATGTACAACAGCCTCGTACAGCTGAAAGTGCGCTGCGATTCGGCCTGGTCCGATATTGATGTGCAGCTCAAGCGGCGGCACGATCTGATTCCGAACCTGGTGGAAACGGTAAAGGGATACGCCACGCACGAGAAAGGCACGTTTGAAGATATCGCCAAGTTTCGCTCGCTGGCCATGCAGGCGACCACGCCGGAAGGCAAGGCCGTGGCCGAGAACCAACTGACCGGCGCGTTGAAGAGTCTGTTTGCCGTGGCCGAGAACTATCCTGAACTGAAGGCTTCGGAGCAGTTCACTCAGCTGCAAGCATCGCTGAGCGAGACGGAAGATTCGATTCAGAATTCCCGGCGCTACTACAACGCCGTGGTGCGCGATCTGAATACCAGGATTCAGGTTTTCCCGACGAACATTCTGGCCGGGATGTTCAACTTCACGCCACGGCAGTTCTTCGAAACCACCGACGCCGACCGCGAGCCGGTGCAGGTGAAGTTCTAAAGGATTGGTAATTGTGTAATCGGGGAATTGTGTAATTGAAAACCGCAAAAGCTATTCTCGTCGCGCTGCTCGTCTGCATCCTCGCGGGCGTTGCGCAAGCGAAATCGTGGCGGGTCACCGACTTTCAAGACACCATCACCGTCAATCAGGATGGCACCGCCGTCGTGGAGGAGCGCATCACGCTGGCCTTCGTGGGCGAATGGCACGGAATTCATCGCACCATACCGATTGAATATCCTGGACCGAATGGAACGAATTACGAACTCTTCCTCGATGTGACCAGCGTCACCGACGGCAGCGGCGGCAAACTCAAATATGATTCCTCGACTTCGAACGGCGCTCGCGATCTGAAGATTTACATTCCCGACGCGGTCGATGCGACGCGAACAGTTGAGGTCACCTACCGGGTTCGTAATGGCACGCGTTTCTTCGACAGTTACGACGAATTTTATTGGAACGTCACGGGCAACGACTGGCCGGTGCCGATCGATCATGCGGCCGCGACAGTGCGGTTTCCACTTGCGGCCTCGGGATCGCTGCGGGCGCAGGCTTTTACCGGCGTCTATGGCTCGAGCCAGAGCGATGCCACGGCGAAAGTTGCGGGACCGGAAGCGGTTTTTGAGACCAACAATCCGCTGCCCATGCGCGGCGGGTTGACCATTGACGTTTATATTCCGAAAGACATTCTCAAAGAACCCAGCGCACTCACGAAGTTCTTCTGGTTCATCGGCGGCAATCCCATTGTCTTCCTTCCGCCGGTCACACTGTTGGCGATGTTCGCGCTGTGGTGGCTCAAGGGACGCGATCCCGATCCCGGAGTTTCGGTTGCTCCCATGTACGCTCCGCCGGCTGGGATCACTCCCGCGGAGGCAGGCACGCTGCTCAACGACAGCATTCATCCCCGCGACATCACATCGACTATCATCGATCTGGCAGTGCGCGGCTACATCAAAATCGAAGAGACGGCAGACAAGGCTCTGGTCTTTACGCACAAAGACTACATCTTCCACCTGCTCAAGCCGCGCGAGCAGTGGGGAACTGATCTGGCTCCGCACGAGCGCGTCATGCTGGAGAATGTGTTCGCCGCAGGAACCGACACGCGTCTCTCCAGCCTGAAGAACCGCTTCTATACGGCGGTTCCGGTCATTCGTCAGGACATTATGGCCGCGCTGAAGACGAAGGGGATTTATCTGCTCGACCCGGATTCGGCCAACGGATACAGCGTCGGAATGGCGGTCGCGATCCTCGTCCCATTTGGTATTTTGCAGTACCTGGGCTGGGCGAACTTTTTCAACTCCCCAGTGTTGCTGGTAGCGTGCGTGGCGCTGTCGGCGCTCCTCTGGTGGCTGTTTGCGCGAGTCATGACAGCCAAGACCGTCAAAGGAGCGCAGGTGCGGGTCGAAGTGCTCGGATTCCAGGAGTTCATGAATCGTGTGGATGGGGAACGGCTCAAGATCATGCCTCCGACTACGTTTGAAAAGTTTCTGCCCTACGCCATGGCCCTGGGCGTGGAACACCACTGGGCGCAGGCCTTTTCCGGGATTGTGAAAGATCCGCCCCAATGGTATGTGGGGCCGGGCGGATATGGCGTCGGTGTTTTCAATCCAATCTTCTTTTCAAGTTCCATGACCAGCATGGCAACGGATATGCATCAGGTCTTCGTGTCTGCTCCGCGCGCGAGTTCTGGCGGGTCGGGATTCGGTGGAGGGGGCGGCGGTGGTGGGTTCTCGGGCGGAGGATTTGGTGGCGGCGGCGGGAGCGCATTCTAAAGTCGAACCTTACCACCTGTCCTCCCGAGCAACGCGAGGGACCTCGGTTTCTCTCGCCTGAATGCGCTATGCCGGCGAAGCAAACACCGAGATCCCTCGCCTCGCTCGCGATGACAAATGTTATTGCTCATGGTTAGTCCTCAGCATGGCAAAAAGTGAAAGCGGCGTAGAAATAAAAAAGGGCCGCGAGTGGATCGCGGCCCGTTCGAGTGATTGCTCAGGAGATTTTATTGTTCGCCGGCGGAGACATTGCTGCCCCAGAGCGCGTTGCTGCCCCATAAGGCGTTGCTCCCCCACAAGGCATTGCTACCCCAGAGCGCGTTGCTCCCCCACAAAGCGTTGCTGCCCCAAAGAGCGTTCGATCCCCAAAGAGCATTGCTACCCCAGAGCGCGTTGCTGCCCCAGAGGGCATTGCTGGCCGAAACCGAGCTGCTCGCCGAAACGTTCGCCGAACCGGTGCCGGCAACGAACTGCGAAGTTCCCCAGACTGACGCGTTCGACCAGGTGGCGGAAGTATTCCACACGGCGGAGGGGTTGTCGGTAAGGTACACGTTGTTGGTGCTTGAATTGAAGGTGGCAATCGGCGACATCGCCGTTCCGGCCGCAATGGCAGTGCTGTTCAGCGCGGCTTCCACGTCCACATAGCCGGCGCCAACCGTGAAGACGTCATATTGATCGCTGTATGTTATCCCGGTCGTGGGATCGGTTGTGCTGCTCGATTCCGGGAAGGTCTTGTAAGCCGTCAACATCAGCCGCGCTTTGACTTGATCGGGATTGAGACCCGGACTCTTTTGCAGCAGGTCGGCCACGACTCCGCTGACGATGCCCGTCGCCATGCTGGTTCCACTCAGCGTGAAATAGCTGGAAGAAGATGCGCTGCTGCCCCCGCTGACGTAATAGTTGTAAGGCACCTGGTTGCCGGGATAGTCGTTATAAAGCGTGGAATTCGGCGCCTCCAGCGAGGTCAGCAGGTTGCCGGGAGCGACGATGTCGGGCTTCACGATTGCGTCCACCACAGTCGGACCTTTCGAGCTGTAGCTGGCGATCAGGTCATCCGTGCGGGTGGGCGTGCCCATGGGCTTCATGGCGCCCACGGTAATCACATACGGGTCATTGCCGGGCGAGGTAACCGTCGCGTAGCCATCCGTGGGTTGATAGCGCCCGTTATTTCCGGCCGCCACTACAACGACAATGCCAGCCTTCCAGGCCTTTTCGACCGCCTGGCACAGAGGGTCGAGCGTGTAAGTCTCATATACCGCGCGGCCCAGCGACAGATTGATCACACGAATGTTGTAGCGCGATTTCAGGGTGATGGCTTCGTTGATCGCAGCGATCACGAGACTGTCGGTTCCAGCGCCATTCTGATCGAGCACGCGCAGGTTGACGATGCTCGCGCCCGGCGCAATCCCTTTGAAAGTCTTGGTGTAGAACAGACCCGTGGAACTCAGGCCATCGCCCGCAATCAGGCCTGCGACATGAGTGCCGTGTCCGTATTGGTCACTGGCAGAGGAGTTTCCCGGCACGAACGACTGCTGATACACCACTCGTGACAGCGGAAGAATGCCGAGATCGAGATCCGGATGATTGCTCACGCCGCTATCGATCAGAGCTATGCCCACGCCGGCGCCGGTGTAGCCCGACTCCCAGGCAAACGGTGCGTTCACTGCCACGGCGGCATTGCTGAGCGACGGCGTCAACGGCCGGTCGGTGCTGATGTATACGACATTCGATTGATGCGAGAGGTTCTGGATGCTGTTGCCATCGAGCAGAGCGACCACGCCGTTAATCAGCGGCAATTGTCCAAGAATCGTGCCGGTCAGGTTCGTAACGTCACTTACCACGCAGCCCACCAGGCTGAGCAGTCCGCCGCAGTTCGCCTGCGTCGCGGGCGGCGTCGCCCCGGGCGCATATTGCACGATGACCTGCACGGGCGTGGTCGACGTATAGCCTTGCAGTTCGGGCGAGAGTTTCGAGTTGTCGACCTGGTTGTTGGCTTGGGCCGCCGTCAGAGTCGACGTGACGATTATCAGCAAAAGCAATAGCTTCTTCATTTTCCCCCACTCAAGAAGCGCCCGCAGGCGCGTAACTCACCCCAAGTGACCTTTACCTGTGCAGGTCCAGGCCCAAAGTCGTGAACAATGTGCCTTATTTATCAGTCAGTTAGAGGGAGGTCGCCGTGGGACTGAGCGGACAGTTTGTCCCGCGCCCGGACTATGGGACAGGTTGTCCCAGCCAGGAGATCAGATCGGCCGATTCGACTCGCGGAAACCATGGTAACCAAAGGGACTGTTTTTGGGCGGACAGGCTCCCGCAGTTCATCGAAAATTTAGGTACCTATCATGTCTTGGGTTCGGTCCATTGGCGCACGTGGGTTCATCGCTAGCATGGCTGTGGCGGCGTGCATCTGCTTTGTCCTGGCGTTTTCGCATTGGCAATCGAGCGATCCGCTCAAGTTCACCTGTTACCTGATTGCGGCACTGCTGGCTTCGTCGCTCAAGGTGAGTTTGCCCGGTATCGAGGGCACGTTGTCAGTGAACTTCTTGTTCACGCTGCTGGGAATCCTGGAACTGAGTTTGCCCGAGACTCTGGTGATCGGACTGGCCAGCACGCTGGCGCAGTTTTACTGGAAGCCGGCGCGGCAACTGAAGCTGGTGCAACTGATATTCAATCTGTCGCAGGTCACGGTTTCGAGCGCGGTAGCTTACGGTTCTTACCAACTGGTTGTGATTTATGTGTTGCACGCTCCCGGACCGCTCGCGCTGCTGGTGGCCGCGGTCACGCACTTCGCGTGCAATACGGCGGCGATGTCGACCATCATCGGCCTGACGGAAGATAAGCCCATTGCAAAAGTGTGGACCGCGAGTTATCTGTGGTCGTTCCCGTACTACATGGTGGGAGCCGCTGCGGCGGGGCTGGTGCACTTCCTGAACCGGCATATCGGATGGCAGTCGTCGCTGCTGATTCTGCCGCCAATTTACCTGATGTACCGGTCGTATCGTTTGTATCTCGGGAAGCTGGAGACCGAGAAGCAGCACGCCGAGCAGGTTTCGAGTCTGCACCTGCGAACCATCGAAGCACTCGCGCTGGCCATTGAAGCCAAAGATGAAACCACCGGCGAACATCTGCAGCGAGTTCGTGTATATGCCATGGAACTGGCGAAGGAATTGGGATTGACCGAGGACGAAACCGAGGCGCTGAAGGCGGCATCGGTGCTGCACGACATTGGAAAGCTGGCCGTGCCCGAGCACATTATTTCGAAGCCGGGGAAATTGACGCCGGAAGAATTCGAGAAGATGAAAATCCATCCCATCGTCGGGGCGGAAATTCTGGAACAAGTCGATTTTCCATATCCAGTGGTGCCGATCGTGCGCGCGCACCACGAAAAATGGGATGGCAGCGGTTATCCGAACGGACTGGCCGGGGAAGAAATTCCGATTGGTGCACGCATTCTGGCAGCGGTCGATTGCCTGGATGCGCTGGCCTCGGATCGGCAATATCGCAAGGCACTGCCGCTGGACGAAGCCATGGCCAAGGTGGTGGCGGATTCAGGCAAGAGCTTTGATCCGAAAGTAGTGGCGATTCTCCACCGGCGTTACATTGAACTGGAGAAACTGGCCAACCAGCAGCCGCTGCAGGCTCCGCCAAAATTGTCGACGGACATTAAAGTTGAGCGTGGTCTGGCACCGGCGGCGGGATTCGCCGAGGCGGCTGAACCAGCTGCGGGTGCAACGGCGCCGCACGCGGGCTCGACTGAGTTGATCTCGGCGGCGCGGCGGCAAGGTCAGGAAATCGTCGACCTCAGCCGGCAGACCGGCTCTTGCCTGAGCGCGGCGGATCTTCTTTCTCTGCTGGCAGTGCGGTTGAAACGCCTGGTGCCCCACGCGTCGATGGCGGTGTACTTACCCAAGAACGGCTTCCTCGCGGCGGAGTTTGTGAGCGGCGAAAACTTCCGCTTGTTCTCTTCGCTGAGAATTCCGGATGGCGAAGGCCTCTCAGGATGGGTCGCGCAGAATCATAAAGCAATCTTGAACGGTAATCCGTCGGTCGAGCCGGGGTACCTGAACGATCCTACGAAATACAGCACGCTGCGTTCAGCGCTGGCCGTGCCTCTCGAAGGAACTGCAGGAGTGGCGGCAGTGCTGGCACTGTATCGTGCCGATCAGGATGCATTCACGGCTGACGACCTGCGTGTAGTGGAGGCGATCGGCGCGGGCCTGGGAGTTGCCATCGAGAACGCGGGTAAGCCGAAGTCTTCGGCAATCAGCGCAGCATCGGGACGCTAGACTCTACAAAATTGATTTATGCCCCGGGCGTCGCAGCTCCCAAGACGCGAGTTCTTCCGGTGGGAGAGGCTCGAAAAATTCTGGTCCAACCACCAGTTTACCCTTCAAAATGCCGAGTTTTCGACGGCCCTTGCGTCCTGCGACCGGAACTAACCGGACCAACTGATCTTTGCCACGCCAAATGATGATCTCCTCTCCCAAGCATGCTTTTTGAATGAGCCGGGAAAGTTTGGCCTTAGCTTCGCGGATGCCGATGGTTTTCATTGCGGTCCGCCAATCATAGCTTGGCCGCCGATAATCTTCACTTAACAATCTCTCAGCTAGCGCCAGCTTACTCCAACTCGAAGCTCACCCACTGCAACCCGCCATCGCGCTCGACCTGAAGCACGACCGCGTCTCCACTCTTCAGCGCTGTCACCGCCGCGCGCAGAGTATCCATCGAATCAATGGACGTGGTGTTGAGCTGGTGGATAAGATCGCCCGCCTGCAGGCCGGTGTCAGGCATGATCAAGTCGGCGGCCCGGCCCACCACGACAACTCCAGAAGGGATTCGGAGATCGCCCAGGCGAGAGCGCAAATCGGGAGTGAGATCGATGGCCAAAACTCCCAGGCGTGGAATCAGACTATTCTCGGGGTTGACCGCATCGAGAAGTTCGTCCATGTGATCGTGCTGTTCAATCGCCGGGATGTAGAGCGTCTTCTTTTCCGTGCCGCGGAGGACCTCCAGCTTCACCACCTGATCAAGACGGTGCAGGTACAGAGCAGACGAAAGCGACGGCAGGGTTTCGATGCGCCGGTCATCGGCAGTGAGAATAATGTCCTGAACCTTCAGGCCGGCGGCAGCGGATGGGCCGCCCGGTTTCACGTCGTCCACGATCACGCCCCAACGCTGCGAAAGATGGAGACCCTCCGCCAGAGTCGGCGTAATCTCCTGCGCTCCGGCGCCGATTTCGACGTGATGCACGTGGCCGTATCTGCGCAAGCTGTGATAAACAAAATCGACGACGCGCGCCGGAATGGCGAAGCCCAACCCTTCACTGCCTCCGCCTTCCGACAGAATGAAGGTGTTGATCCCCAGCACGGTACCGTTCATATCCACCAGCGGGCCGCCGCTGTTGCCGGGATTGATGGGAGCGTCGGTCTGCAGATAAGTGAGCGCCTTGCTGGGGTCGGGCTGGCGCGCCAGTGCGCTCACCACGCCCATGGTGACCGAGTTCTGCAGACCCTCCGGGCTGCCGATAGCGAACACGAGCTGGCCGACACGAGGCCGCTGCGGGCTGACGAGGGGAAGCGTCGGCAGATCCGTCTCCTCGATCTTGAGCAGAGCGAGATCGGTTTCCTTGTGCTGGCCGATGAGTTTCGCCTCCAGGATGCGGCGCTTTCCGACCGGCACCTGGCCGTCTCCCATGGGCAGCGGCAGGGCGACGCGAATGCGTTGAGCGCCTTCCACCACGTGCGCGTTGGTGATGATGTAGCCGGTTGAGTCCACGATTACTCCCGACCCGACTGCGTGCTGGCGAACGATAAAGGCAGTCTGCGACCGGTCATCCTCCCGTTCGCGGAGCGGCCCGTACCCCGTGACGAGAATCTGCACTACTGCGGGAGAAACCCTGGCAGCCAGGCTTTCCAGGGCACTGTTGAGCTGCACGAGAACGTTCGGAGGCTCGGCAGCCTTGGCGTCGGCTACGCCGGGGCCGGCTTTCTTCTGCACGGGATCTTGAACGGATTGAACGGCCGGCTTTTGGGAGGTTTGAGCCCATGCCCCCGGCAGGGCGACGCAGAGAAATGTGAAGCCTACGATCATGCAAACGAGACGGCGGAGAGTCCGCCCTGTGGCCTTCTGCGTAGCCTGGGATGATTTCGCCATAGGAATACCGCTCCTGAACATCAGATCGAAAAACGCATTATTTAGGACGCCTATTAGAACACTATCACGCGAGTTTCGGCCTTGCCGTAAAGGTCCGTCAAGCGGGTCCGAAGGCCTCGGGAAAGCCCTCTACAGCCAGGGGGAACCTAGTTGCTACCGTTAACGAATGGGTTATCAGGCTTTTACGCGGGTGCCTTTCGTGATATAACCGCCCCTGAGCACAAAAGCGGGCCTGCGCCCCGCCAGGAGCACGGTTTGACGATGTTGGCCCGATTCGCAGACGAGAAGCAGACAACAGGCCAGCCTAGAGGAGGCACTGTGGGCGAAGAAGCACGGACCGGGAAACGGTTCCCGCTGGAATTGCCGATCAAGATACATCAGGGCGAAACTGGCGGAGACGCCAAAGGAATAACCGGGAATCTGAGCGCGGCTGGAGTGTACATACGCGCCGATTCCTCGATGGAGATTGGTTCGCCCGTGGAATTTGAAATCACGCTGCCCCCGGAGATGACGGGCGGTCAGGAAAATGTGACCATCCAGTGCAAGGGCCGGGTGGTGCGCTCCGACGAAACTGGCGAAGGCGGCGAAGGCCGTGGCGTGGCCTGCGTGATCGACTCCTACGAGTTCGTGAGGAACTCTTAAATGTATCTTCCTCTTTGTCCTCCGTGGTTAAAAGATTTTGAACCACAGAGGACGCAGGGGACACAGAGGTTTAAACGCTGAACGTAGTGCAGTGGACTTTCTTGGAGCGTTAACAACATGCTCAAACTGATATTGGCCGATAACCAGGCAATCTTCCGGGCGGGCATCGCCAAAGTGCTGGCCGTGGAAGATGAGATGCGCATTGTGGCCCAGGCCCAGACGCCTGAGCAGATGTTCATGGCACTCGACAAGTTCCGCGCCGCGGTGCTGGTGGCGGCAGCCGGATTCCACAATGACTTTGCCGCGATCGTGCTGGCGGCCAACAAGGCGAAGACGCGCGTGATCGTGCTGGCCGACACCGGCGAGAGCGCGCAGCGCCACATGTCGAACGGCGCGCATGGCGTGGTCTATCGCAACGTAACCAGCGCGGCGCTGGTCGACTGCGTGCGCAAAGTGGCGCGCGGCGAAACCTGGGTGCAGGACGTCGCCGTGCCCAGCGAACTTACCGAAAACGATATGGTCGGGCTGCGCGTGCGCGACCGCCTGACCGCAAAAGAACTCCGCATTGTGGCGCTGATTGTTCAGGGGTATAAAAATAAAGAAATCGCCACACAACTCGGGACGACCGAGCAGGTTATCAAGAACTACCTGCGCAACGTATATGACAAAATTGGCGTTTCCGACCGGCTGGAGCTGGCGCTGTTCACCATCCACCACCGCATTCTGAACGAGGCAGCGGCTGCAACGACCACGGGCGCGGTGCCGCAACCGCCCGCGGGGGTCGCGCAGTAAACTTCAAGCGTTTGGAAATCAGGCCGCCTGCGGGCGGCCTTTTTGTTTCCAAGCTAAGAGTCTCCGAGCTAAAAAAGAATGTCATCCTGAGGACGGCGGTAGCCGTCCGAGGGATCTTACGGCGATCAGAAAACGGCAACGCGGTCGATAGAAGTCGCAGGAGTACGCGCCTCTGAGTCGCCCTTCATCATCTCGCTGGCTTCGGGCCATTGCCCGGCTACACCGATAGAAATTTGATCCTGAAGCACCCAATTCAGCGTAAAATCTGCCCGTGCCTTACCCACTGGAAGTAATTCTGTTCGCGCTTCTTTCCGCGCTCGGATTGGCCACTCTTCACTATCAGTTGCGCAAGACCGCAAAGAAATTCTCCCCGGTCATCGCCCATTGTTTAGTCCGCCCGATTCTGACGGCCTATTACCGTTACGGAGTCAGCAAACCAGGCCTGTCGAAATCAAACTGACTCACGAACAGCGCACCGAATCACTCTGCCGGAGCATCTACTGCTGATATGGAATTCCGACAGCTTGGCCGATCTGGTTTGAAGGTTCCGGTGCTGAGTTTCGGCACAGGCACATTTGGCGGTGGCACCGAGTTCTTCAAGGCCTGGGGCGCGAGCGATGTTGCCGAGGCGACGCGCCTGGTGGACATCTGCCTCGACGCGGGCGTGAATCTATTCGATACCGCGGATGTTTATTCCAACGGACTTTCCGAGACCATTCTGGGCAAGGCGATCGCCGGACGTCGGGAAAAAGTTCTAATCTCGACCAAGGCGACATTCAAGATGGGGCCCGGGCCGAACGATCTGGGATCGTCGCGCCATCATTTGATCCCGTCCTGCGAAGCCAGTCTGCGCCGGCTCGGGACTGACTACATCGACATCTATCATTTGCACGGCTTCGACGCGCTTACGCCGGTCGAAGAAGTTCTGAGCACGCTGAATACTCTAGTGACCAGCGGGAAGGTGCGCTACATCGCCTGCTCGAATTTTTCCGGCTGGCACCTGATGAAGTCGTTGTCCGCCTCGGATCGCTATGGCTGGGCGCGCCACGTCGGCCACCAGGTCTATTACTCGCTGATCGGCCGGGAGTACGAATGGGAACTCATGCCGTTGGGCCTCGATCAGGGCGTGGGCGCGCTGGTCTGGAGTCCGCTGGGATGGGGACGGCTCACCGGCAAGATCCGTCGTGGCCAGCCACTGCCAGCGCAGAGCCGGCTGCACAAAACCGGCGACTTGGGCCCGCAGGTTTCGAACGAGCATCTGTACAAAGTTGTCGATGCGCTGGATGAAGTTGCGAAAGAAACGGGAAAAACCGTACCGCAGGTTGCCCTGAACTGGCTGCTGCAGCGGCCCACGATTTCGACTGTGATTTTCGGCGCGCGCAATGAAGAACAGTTGCGTCAAAATCTCGATGCGGCGGGATGGAATCTTTCGCCCGAGCAGGTCGCCAAGCTCGACCGCGCCAGCGACGTGCCGCCGATTTATCCCTACTGGCATCAGCGGCAGTTTACGGAGCGGAATCCGTTGCCGATTCCATCCACCGAGAAGGCCTAGCCCCATTGATTGACTGAAAGCTACTGAAAACCAACGAGGGAAACATGTCGCGCGTATTCATCACAGGTTCTTCCGACGGACTGGGTCAAATGGCCGCGCGCCTGCTGATCGAGCAAGGGCATAGCGTCGTGCTGCATGCGCGCAACCAGCAGCGCGGGCAGGAAGCGCTGGCGGCCGTTCCTGGCGCCGAAACGGTAGTCATCGGCGATTTGACGAGCATTGCTCAAACCCGAAAAGTGGCGGAACAGGTGAACGCGCTTGGAGCCTTCGACGCGGTGATCCACAACGCGGGAATTGGGTACCGGGAGCCGCGGCGCATTGCCACCGAGGATGGATTGCCGCATCTATTCGCCGTGAATACACTCGCGCCCTACATCCTGACGGCTCTGATCAAACGGCCGAAACGCCTGGTCTACCTGAGTTCCGGCCTGCACCGGGGTGGCGATGTCAGCTTGCAGGATCTCACTTGGGAGCATCGCGAGTGGCAAGGGCAGCAGGCTTACTCTGACACCAAGCTGCATGATGTTCTGCTGGCGTTCGCAGTGGCGCGTCACTGGCCCAACGTTTTCTCGAATGCCGTGGAGCCCGGCTGGGTGGCCACGAAAATGGGCGGCCCGGGAGCGACCGATGACCTCGATGCCGGACATCGCACGCAAGTTTGGCTGGCAGTGAGTGACGATCCGGCCGCCATGATCACCGGCGAGTACTTCTATCACCTGCGGCCTCGCACGCCGATAGCGGCCACCCGCGACCTCGAGAAGCAGGAGGCGTTGCTGGCCGCCTGCAAACGCCTGTCGGGCGTAGATTTGCCGAACTGATCCGGCCCGCGATCGCGGCCTGATGATCTTCTATATTTTCTCGCCGACAACCTTGGCCTGCGTGAACAAGTACAAATAATCCGGGCCGCCGGATTTGGAATCGGTGCCCGACATATTGAAGCCGCCAAAGGGATGCGCGCCGACCATCGCGCCCGTGCACTTGCGGTTGATATACAGGTTGCCGACGTGGAATTCGCGGATGGCGCGGTCGATCTTATCCTGTGACTTCGTGTAGACGGCGCCGGTCAGTCCGAATTCGGTGTCGTTGGCGATTTCAAGCGCGTGATCGAAGCCGTGAGCTTTGATAACCGCGAGCACCGGGCCGAAGATTTCTTCCTGTTCCAGCTTCGATTTCGGCGGAATGTCGGCAAACACTGTGGGCTGGATGAAATAGCCTTCGCCCATTTCGGTGACGCGTTCGCCGCCGGTGAGGAGGCGTCCGTCTTTCTTGCCCTGCTCGATGTATTCGAGAATTGTATTCATCGAGCTTTCGTTGATGACCGCGCCCATGGCGGCGTTTTCGGTGACGTCGCCGACCTGAATCTTTTCGACTCGGGCTTTGAGCTGCTCAAGAAATTTATCGTAAACGCGCTCGTCGACGATGGCGCGCGAGCAGGCTGAACATTTTTGTCCCTGAAACCCAAACGCCGCTTGTGCGACGCCTTCGACGGCGGAGTCGATGTCGGCGTCGGCGTCGACGATGATGGCGTCTTTGCCGCCCATTTCAAGAATCGTGCGCTTGATCCAGATCTGGCCGGGAGCCTGCGTGGCTGCGACTTTGTTGATGTGCAGTCCAACTTCGCGCGATCCGGTGAAAGCGATGTAGCGCGTCTTGGGATGCGCCACCACCGCGTCGCCGAAACTCGCTCCAGCGCCCGGGCAGAAATTCACCACGCCCTCGGGCATGCCACATTCCTCAAGCAGATCAAAAAACTTCGACGCGATCGTGGGCGAGTCGCTCGACGGCTTCAGAATCACCGTGTTGCCGCTGACAATTGATGCCAGCGTCATCCCAGCCATGATGGCGCAGGGAAAATTCCACGGCGGAATCACTGCACCTACGCCCAGCGGAATGTACATCAGCGTGTCGCGCTCGCCGGGCAACTGGATGGGCGTCTGCGCTTTCGCTAAGCGCAACGCTTCGCGCGCGTAAAACTCGCAGAAGTCGATGGTCTCGGAAATATCGGCGTCGGCCTCGGCCCAGTTCTTGCTGACCTCGAAAACCAGCCACGCCATATATTCCATCTTGCGCTGGCGCATCAGGTCGGCCACGCGGAATAAGAGCCCGGCGCGCTCTTCCACCGTCGTCCGGCTCCAGCTTTCGAAGGCTGCGAGCGCGGCCTGCATGGCGGGCTCGACGTGATCTTTGTTCGCTTTCTGATGGATACCAACAATCTGCGACGGCTGCGACGGGCTCAGCGACTTGATCTTGTCCGTAGTCTTAACGCGCTTGCCGCCGATGATCAGGTCATACTCGCGGCCCAACTGGGCGCGGACTTTGGCAATGGCGGAGCGCATACGGCGCACGTTCTCGTCGTTATTATTGCGAAAATCGAAAAACGGTTCCGTAACAAATGGACCAGAATGCAGGCTGGTGCGCGGCCGGACGGGGGCTTCTAGCGTTGCCATGGGGAAATCCTTTCGAATGTTGTCTCTTCACACCGGGAGCTTGGGTAGATAGAACTCTCCGAATATTTTACACCCCCGACTGGCTCACCAACCTAGTACGCAAGCGAGCCTGCTTCCGCTTCCTCGATGTGTTTTCATCAAGGTGGTAGACTCGAACGTTTTCCAAAGGTACATGCTATGGAAATGCAACGAGTTGGCGTGGTGGGCGCGGGGACGATGGGCAGCGGCATTGCGCATGTATTCGCGCGCGGCGGACACGATGTGGTGTTGTGCGACGTGGAGCAGCGCTTTCTGGAGCGCGGGCTCGCAACCATTGGCAAGAACCTGGAGCGCGAAGTTGCCAAGGGGAAGATCACTGCCGAAGCCAGGGATCAGGCGCTGCGCCGCATCCGGCCGGTTACCGACCGCAACCAGCTGGCCGATTGCGACTTTGTCATCGAAGCGGCGACCGAGAAGTTCGAGATCAAGACGGAAATCTTTCGCGACCTCGACCGGGTGACGCGGCCCGAAGTCATTCTGGCGTCGAATACGTCGTCGATTTCGATCACCAGGCTGGCGGCGCAGACCAAGCGGCCGGAAAAAGTCATTGGCATGCACTTTTTCAACCCGGTGCCGGTAATGAAGCTGGTGGAAGTCATTCGCGGGCTGGCCACTTCGCAGCAGACGTTTTCAGAAACTCGCAACCTGGCTTTGCAGCTCGAGAAAACTCCAGTCGAGGTGAACGACGCGCCCGGCTTCGTTTCAAACCGCGTGCTCATGCCGCTGCTGAACGAGGCCATGTTCGCGGTGATGGAAGGCGTGGCCACGGCGGAGGCGGTCGACGAAGTATTCAAGCTGGGGATGGCGCATCCCATGGGTCCGCTCACCCTGGCCGATTTCATCGGGCTCGACGTTTGCCTCGACATCATGCGTGTGCTGCAGAGCGGTCTGGGCGATCCCAAGTACCGGCCGTGCCCGCTGCTCATCAAGATGGTGGATGCGGGCTGGCTGGGGCGGAAGAGCGGGCGGGGGTTTTATACGTATTGAAGATTTCAGATTGTTGATTGCAGATTGAAGATTGCAGACTGCAATCGTTGATTGCTGAATGCTGAATGCTGAATGAAGACATCTGGCTCGGGGACTGACGCGTGGTTTTACCTGCTGGCCGCTCTCTGCGGCGTGGGTGCGGGCTGGGCCGATGTCGCGGTCAACGACCTGCTATTCACAGCGTTGCTGGTACTGTCGGCGTGCATGTTGCTGGGACTGCTGCGGCCGCGCCGGCCTTGGCGCTGGGTCGTGCTGGTGGGAGCCTCGATACCGCTGACCGAACTGGCCGCCTACACCATTCTCGCCGTCAAGCCCACACGGGCGCAGGTCTACGGATCGTTCCTGGCGTTTCTTCCCGGAATCGCGGGCGCGTACGGGGGAGCGGTCGTGCGCCACGCGGTAGACAATTTGTGGCAGGGGAAGTAAAAGGGGCACGCGGCTTTCGGCTTGAAAACGACACGTCTGCGAGATTCCCCGGCAGCCAGACGCCGCCCTTAGGTATCGGATAACCAAAAAGTAACTCCCGAATCCACAGGCCGGGCGCGTATGCTGCGGTCATGGGCTGGCGGGTATTGGGACAGCAAACTTTGAGTTCGCCAACATTGGGTTCCGAACCATGGGAGTAAGTGTGACCATGCTGGCCTCGGGGAGCCGCGGCAATTGCGCGGTGGTGGCCAGCGCCCGCACCCGGATTCTGGTCGACGCCGGCATCTCCGGCCGCGAGACTTTCAAGCGCCTCAAGACGCTCGGCGAGGATCCGCTGGCGCTCTCCGCCATTGTCATTACCCACGAGCATTCCGATCACGTCTACGGATTAGCAACGCTGGCCAGGAAACTGCGCATCCCAGTGTTCATGACCGGCGCAACGCACCAGGCCTGGGCGCGGGCCTTGCGCAATGAAAAGGGCGAGCGGCCGAAGCTCGAAAAGTTTGAACCATTCGAGTCCGGCCACCGCTTTCAAGTGGGCGATATTGAGGTCAAGCCCTTCACCATTCCGCACGACGCGGCTGATCCCGTGGGATTTACCTTTCGCGCCGAGGGCGTCAAGGTCGGGGTGGCGACTGACCTCGGCTACTTGCCAGCCAGCGTGCGCGATCACCTGCGCGGCTGTGACGTGCTGATCATGGAGTCGAACCATGATCTGGAGATGCTGCGGGTGGGGCCCTATCCCTGGTCAGTGAAGCAGCGGGTGATGAGCCGCGTGGGGCACCTTTCCAATGGAGCGCTCGCCGATTTCCTGACCAACGACTATGATAATAGTGCAACGTTTGTCGTGCTGGCGCATCTCTCAGAGCAGAACAATCATCCGGAAATAGCCCGGAGAGAGGCTGAGAAGGCGCTGGCCACGCGCGGCGGATTGTTTCACAACCGCGTGCTGCTGGCGCCCCAGAGCGAGGCGCTGCAGCCGATTCGCCTGTAGGCCGCGCGTTTGCTTTGGGCCCCTTGGTTGTTTTGTTCTGACGTTCTTGGCTCTTTAACCCCATGAGTCAGCAGTGCATCGATCCAATCGTGGGCAAGATTCTGGCGGGCTGGCGATACGATATTTCCAGCCTGGCGCCGGAGATGCGCGAAGACTACGAAGCTCACTTCGCGGCCTGTGAACGCTGCCGCACCCGCCAGCAAATTCATCGCGTCATCGATGTCGGACTGATCGCGCTGGCTTCGATTTCGGCGGGCATTTTCCTGCTGGCCTTTGGCGTGATCTGGCATCTCGGCCCGCGGCATGCCTTCTGGCTGGAAATCGCCGCCCTCGCGGGATTCGGCCTTTCGGCCTTGATCTGGCTGGGCGTGGCCGTGGCTACGCCCGCTCCGGTCACAGTGCTGGACGCCGCTAAATTAGGCGCGCGGCGCGTTCATGACCGCCTGCCCGAAGAAATCCGGCAACGGCTTCCGGAAGAACTGCGCATCAAAATCACCGGAACCTAGACGCAATGATTCCTCCGCTGCAAGTCTAGATGGCTTTTCTCTTTCCTTTGCCGCTCCCGAATTCGACTGGCGCACTCCGGGGAATGTCGCGGCCCTTATCGATGAAGAATACTCGCAACTACTACGCCTTCGTTCGGGGGACGTTTCGGGGGATGACGGTTTTCGTCCTCGGCTGGCTGGTCTTCTATTGGCTGGTCTTCTGTTGCCTGATCTTCTGTTGCCTGATCTTTGTTCCAGCGCGGGTCTGGGCTCAGGAAAACACTGCGCAGCAAAACACTCCCGCCGGGCCGCAGCAGGACAAATCCATGGCGGGCATGCGCATGAATGTTGATATGAATATGGGCGCGAACAGCGGGCTGCAGCTGCCTTCGTCCCACGAAGGTTCAGGGACAGCCTGGCAACCGGCGTCAGTGTCAGGCCCTGAATGGATGTGGATGCGCGGTGGCTGGATGCTGATGGCGCACGGCGTCATCTTCGTCGACTACAACCAGCAAGGCGGCCCGCGCGGGGAAGGCAAAGCCGAGTCAGTCAACTGGGGCATGCTGATGGAGCAGCACCAGTTGGGCAAGGGTACGATCCTGTTCCGGCAGATGTTGTCCGCCGAGTCGCTGACCTCGCCGCATCCCGGCTTTCCCGAGCTTTTTCAAACGGGAGAGACTTACCATGGCGAGCCTCTGGTCGATCATCAGCACCCGCACAATGTGTTTGCGGAACTATCGTTGTTCTACACGGTGCCGCTCGCGAGAAATCTTTCATGGGAGTTTTACGGCGGCCCATCCGCCGAGCCGGCGCTGGGCCCGGTGACTTACATTCACCGGGCTTCGGCTGCGGAACTGCCGCTGGCGCCGTTGGGCCACCATTTGCAGGATTCCACTCACACCAGCTTCGGCGTGGTCACCACGGGATTCGTGATCGACCGGGTCAAGCTGGAAGCTTCTGCCTTCAACGGGCATGAGCCCAACGAAGAGCGCTGGAGCATCCAGTTGGCGCCACTCGACTCGTGGTCGGCTCGGGCCTTTGTGGCGCCCGCGCGGAACTGGGCGGCGCAATACAGCATTGGCCGTCTGGAGCACCCTGAGGCCCTCGAACCCGGCGACCAGCTGCGGCAGACGGCGTCGGTGGAATACAACCGGCCCCTCCTGCGCGATGCTGGGGCTGCCGGGAGTTGGGCGACGACGCTGGTCTGGGGACGCGTACACCAGTTCGCGGCTGCTACGAACTTCTCAGCTGCGACTCTGAATAGCTACCTGCTCGAATCGACGCTGAACTTCCAACGCAAAAACTATGCCTTCTCGCGCCTGGAGCTGGTCGACAAGGACGAACTGTTTCCCCAGGCGCCAGTGCATCCCGCCTACCGGATCGGGGCGTACACCTTCGGCGGCGAGCGCGACTTGATTCAGCATGACGTCACCCGCAATGGAGGGTGGCGGCTGGGATTGGGCGCGGATGTGACGGTTTATTCCAAGCCAGCCGTGCTCGATGCGAGCTACGGAAACTATCCCGTATCGTTCCAGATCTTCCTCCGGCTGCGGCCCGGACGGCCAGACCAGCAACCTTCCCACTGAGTTCGGCAAAACAATAATCGTGCAGTTTCAAAATTATTTCAGCTCGATGTCATTCTGAGCGCGGCGATAGCCGGGCGAGGAACCCTAGGCCGGCCGACGCCGTTTATGTCGCGGACGGGAGTACTTGCGCTTCACCCGGTCAGGAGTTCCTCGCATCCACACAGCCAATGTCTGAGTTTCGTAAGGTCCCTCCGGAGCGCTTGGCGCGCTCCGTCAGGATGACATCGATCGGCTAATCCGTAAGTGCTCGACTTCAGACCGCACCACTACCTGTACCCGATTTTCTGGCAACGATTTCCTGTCCGCGCAGATATCATGCTTTCTGAGGAGATTTCATGTCGATCAATGGGCCCGACGAACTCGAGGGTATGCAGGCTGCGGGCGCGGTGGTTCGTCTTATGCTCGAAGCCATGCGGAACGCGGTGCGGCCGGGAATTACCACGGCTGAACTAGATGCCGTGGGCGGCGGCGTGATGCGGCAGCAGGGAGCGCAGTCCGCGCCCGCGCTGGTCTATGGATTTCCCGGCGTGAACTGCATCAGCCTGAACGATGAGGCGGTGCACGGCATTCCCGGCCCACGCGCGCTGCAGCCGGGCGATCTGGTCAAGCTCGACGTCACCATCGAGAAAGATGGATTCATGGCCGACGCCGCCGTGACCGTCCCCGTTGGCGAAGTGACGGACGAGCGCCGGAACCTGATCGCATGCGCCGAGCGCGCCTTCGCCAAGGCCATGCTGGTGGCGCGCGCCGGCTTTCGAGTGTGGGAAATTGGACGCGCGGTGGAACGCGAAGTCCGGCGCAGCGGCTTCTCCGTGATCCGCGAGCTAGCGGGCCACGGCATTGGGCGAACTATCCACGAAGCGCCCCGCGTGCCGAACTATCCCGATGCGCGGGACAATCAGATCCTCACCGAAGGCCTGGTCATCACGGTCGAGCCGATTATCGCTGCGGGTTCCGGCAGGATCTTCACCGCACCAGACAAGTGGACGATGATCACCGCGGATCACCGGCCTGCAGCGCACTATGAGCACACGCTGGTGATTACTAAGGGCGCGCCCATGCTGCTGACGGCGGCCTGAAATGATTTGAGAGGTAGCGGTTGAGTCGCTGGTGAAATGCGGATTCTTTACCAACAGGATTCTTTACCAACAGTCATCCTTGCCAGCCGAACCCGTTCCCGAGCGTGCGACACCGGAAATAGCTGCGAAGTCTTCCCTGAGCACGTGGTACCCATTTGCCAAGATCACGCCGTCGACTGAATGCACGTTGTATCCCCTCATTTTTCCGAAGTCGCTGAAGGTGTCATATTCGACCGTGACCGGCTGTCCGTTCTTCGACGACAAGTGGTCGTGCAGGTCTTTCGAATGGAAGGCGTCGTAGCAAATAACCCCGCCGCGTCCTGTACGGTACAGAACAACTCCATCGGGTCCATCCCACGGTGGGCCGGCTATTCCCAACGGTCCTTTTCCATTCAGAGCGACGTTGGCCTGGTAGGTTTTCCTGTTTACTCTGTCGCAGCCAACAACTAGCAAAAGGATTATTACAGTCAAGAGGAGCCGCCAGTTCTTCGCTTGCTTCATGCCAATATTGTGCTGAAGCGATCAACTGCTGTAAAGGGCGAATCGCGCTGGTTGAACCGTCGTCTCCTGTAAGTTGTTGAGTCTTCGTGTAAGTGCTTGATAAGTCGTAGAGGGGCCCTGGGAGGCTCCAGGACGCGCGATCTTGTGGTGGATGGAGCTGAGCCTGACTCGCGCACCGATCGTCGCAGCAAGGGCCGTTTCCGGCCCCGGAATGGCCATCCTGGAGGACGAACGATGCGGGCTGTCTCGGTTTGAGATTTCCGCGCATCATCCAAACCGCCAATTACGTACTCCGCTGTACATACACCAGCGTATGTAAACTCTCTGCCAGTCGATTCACATCCAATACTAGCCGATGCGGTAGCTCGACTAGTCGCTCTTTACGGCACCAGAGTAGCCGCGAGCACAGCGACGTCTTTGTCGTTGGGTAGAGTAACGCTCTGCACAATCTTTTTCGGATTCAGCGTGAACTGGTACTCATACAGATTGAACGTGCGCTGATCCTTGGTGCCGTTGTCGAAGTTCCGGTAGGCCATGGCCACGCCTTCCGACTCGTGGGGATATTTCTGCGGGGTGTACCAGTCGCTGAGACTTTGGGTGAATTTCGAAGTGGATCCGTCGGTGTAGGTGACGGTGAAGGTTTGGGATGCCTGATTTCCTTCTACGCCGGTCGCCAGAAGGGCAAGAGCGGAGAACTTTCCCGCCGGCAGCGCGACCGATTGGCCGCTGCCACTTACCGCGTCCAGTTCATTGGCCGGTCCGAATTCGAACAGTGTGCCGTCGAAGACGCGCGATGCGGTGAGCAGGTTCGCGGAGTAGGAGTAGCCTCCGCCGTCGAGGCCTCCGGTCGTATAGGTCGTGCCGTCCTTGTAGATTCCGTACAGGTTAAATTCTGAAGACAGATTGACCACCTTGCCGGTTCCAGTCTTGCCCACGCCCGCGCTTACGGCCAGCGTGAAGGTAACGGACTGTGTGATGGTGCCGGAAGTGCCTGTGACGGTGACCGTGGTAAATCCGGTGGCGGCGGTGGAACTGGCTTTGAAGACGGCTTTGCGCGTGTTGCCCGTTCCCTGGAACGATACCTGGACGCCTTTGGGCAGACTCGACGAAGTCAGAGTTACGGTGCCGGTGAAGCCGCCGAAGTCAGTGATGGTGATCGACGCGTTGGCAGTGGAACTCTGGTTCAAGAACACGTTCGTCGGTCCCGCGAGAGTGAAGCCGCTGCTGCTGACCGCGTTGTTGATCGCGGCGGCATATTGCGCCGCAAGCCCGGTTCCGACGAAATCGTCATAGAGCCACATGAATCCGCCGAGGATGCCGCATTGGCTGTGCCAGCCCGTCATGATGCTCTGCACCTGGGCAGGAGTGTCATCCAGATCCCACAGACCGGGGAAAACTGGAACCGTGCCGAAATTCCATCCGGAGCAGGGATTATTTCCGGCGCCGCCCGCGTAAGCCTGCAGATGAACGCCGTCGGCCGTGCCGGGGAGTTGATCGTTAATTTGAGAAACGACGTTGGTCCAATAGCTGCTGTCATCGAAAGCGTCGGGCATAACGTGATAACCGAGTTGGCCGAGCATGACACCGAAAGAGATTGTCGTCGGCGAATTGAAGCTGTTCTCGTCGTCGAAGTCGATGGCATCGAGGGCCGGGATGGCGGCTTTCAGAGCGGCAAAATCCTGATAGAGAATGCTGGTGGGGCCGGTGCCTTGTGAGTTGACCAGCGCCGTGATGTCTTCCCAGTCTCCATAGTTGGACGAGCCGATGCTGAACGTGACCCGCTTGACCGTCCCTTCTTTCAACTGCGCCATGTCGGCGGCGAAATCTGGATAGTACTGGTCGCCAACATACACGCCGCCGGAAGTCAGGGGAAACTCGCCGTTGAAATTCAGGTCGCCGGTGCTGCTGACTTCGACACTCCAGACAATGGCCTCGGTGAAGCCGGAGTTTTCGATTTCGGTGATGTTGTTGGCCGCATTCTTATAGAACGGGCCGCCGCCGAAGATGCCGGTGTATCCAGTTTGAGCCGACGCGGCTTTGGTGGAGAATGCCACGGCCATAAGAATGAAGAGAAGAGTCATGAAGCGGCAGACAAGAGACGAGTGTTGATCGGAATGCAGGGATCGGATTTTTGTTGAGGGCTTCACGTCATCTCCTGGGATCGGCTGAGTTGCGGCGCTGGGTGCGGGTTCCGCCGTTGAGCACCGGATTATACACGTTCGGGGCTTGAGGGAGTGGGGCGGGTAGTGGCTCAATTTCAAGTTTGGGCACTCACGGATTCACTAGTCGATGATCGATGTCATCCTGACGGAGCGCCGAGCTATCTGGAGGGACCTTACGAAAGCCGCACATCGGATGCACCGGTCCGGAAAACGTCGGCGCCGCGGGAAGCGCGGTCTTCCTGTCCACGCATCAAACGCCATCGGCCGTCGTACGGTCCCTCGCCCGGCTGTCGCCGCGCTCAGGATGACATCGGGCTGGGAGTAATTTTTATGCCTTGATATGGCAGCTGGCCAGGCCGCGCTTTTCCAGGTACTGCTGGTGGTAGTCTTCGGCGGGATAGAACGTCACGGCGGGGACGATCTGGGTTGCGATCGGCTTCGAGTAGCGGTGCGCCTTGTCGAGCGCATCTTTCGAGGCCTGGGCCTCTTTGGCCTGCTCGGGCGTGTGGAAGAAGATTGCGGTGCGGTATTGCGAGCCCCAGTCCGGGCCCTGGCGGTTGACCTGCGTGGGATCATGGTTCTCCCAGAAAACCTTGAGCAGGTCGGCATAGCGCACTTTGGCGGGGTCAAACTCAACTTCCACGGCTTCGGCGTGGCCGGTGCGATCGGTGCAGACTTCTTTGTAGGTCGGGTTCTCGGTTTGGCCTCCGATGTAGCCGACGCGGGTGGCGGTGACGCCGGGGAGTTGGCGGAAAGTGGCTTCGACTCCCCAGAAACATCCTGCTGCAAAAGTGGCTTTTTCGGTCATAGTGATTGGCTCCGTGATTGGCTCCCCTGGACTTTTGACGACAGGATTTTCGACGATTACGTTGGTTTATAAATTCTCGCTGATTTGATGACTTAATGCCAGAAAAGTCACAGACTTGTAACATCTGGCAAGATCAGCCCTTTGGGCAATTGACGCTTGTCTGGAATCACGATAAAGTCCGAAATAGGTTGTCCGCAGGGGTTATTCCGTGGTTTTTTCGACCAGCCGCTCACAAACCGGATCGAGGAATACGCAGAAGCTTGCGCACTCGATGTTGCGAGCGATGTTGCGAGCGATCTTGCCAGCGACGCTGCGGGCTGCATTACTGGCGGTTCTGTTGGCGTTGACCACGGCCCAAGCCGCGCTGGCGGTTTCCGGATTCGCTCCGCAGAAGCGCCTTGGCTACCACACTGGCGATCAATGGGAACCGGCAATCGCCGCCGACGGGCGCGGGCATGTTTATGTGCTGTATCCGCAGTATGGGGCGGTTCCGGATTGCGCGAGCTGCACCGCTCCGAGCATCGCCCTACTGGCCAGCAGCGACAATGGTGTCACTTGGCAGGACTCGAAGGCTTTGCTGCCGTTTTCGACCGGGCAATTCGATCCGCAGATCGTGGTCGATCCGGTGGACCGGCAGATGGTGTATGCCTCGTGGCTGCAGAATGAGAAGCGAGACGTTGTGGTGGCCCGGTCGCTCGACTTTGGCCGGACCTGGTCGTTCTCGTGGGCCGAGCGCGGCCTGGAAGACGCCGACAAGCCGGTGCTGACGGTGCGCGGTGCCGACGTTTATATTGGCTTCAATCACGACGAGAAATTCTTTGTTGCCGCCTCCCATGATGCGGGACAGACCTTCAGTTCGGTACAGGTGAATCCCAACGCGGATCCGGGATCGTCGCTAGCGGGCGGCGCGACGGTTGATCTGGCGGGCAACGTTTTCTTTGGCTGGACGGCCTATGCCCACCACGAAATGCCGACGCGTCCAGTGAGCGTTTACGTCAGCCGCTCCGCCGATGGGGGACGCACCTGGAGCACGCTGCTGCTGGATGTTTCCGGCGCGCCTCCGGGCTGCGAAGCGCAATCTTGCGAAACCGGATTCCTGGGCGCGCAGATCGCGCTGGCATCCGATGCGTCCGGAGCACTCTACGCCCTGTGGAACGCGGGCGACGCCAACGGAGGGCCGGAGCGCATTTACTTTTCCTCTTCGACCACGGGCGGAGCCAGTTGGTCGGAGCGGGCGAGCGTTTCGGCGGCTGCCCCCGGAATCGAGCATGGCTTCCCGGCCATCGTTGCGGGCGCATCGGGCGATGTGCGCATCGCCTGGATGGATGCGCGGATGATCGAACCGGCCCATCCCAATCATCTGCTGTGGAACACTTTTTACCGTAGCTCCACGAACGGCGGCGCTACCTGGAACCCTGAAACCCGGCTCTCCGGGCCCGCTCAGGGCTACGACTACATTCTGCCGGAAGGCTTCCGCTTTCCTTTCGGAGACTACTTCGGCCTGGCCATCGACAGCGAGGGCGCCACGCACGCGGTCTGGGGCGAAGGCCGCGACTACAAGTCTCCGGGATCGATCTGGTACGTGAACGGACGGTAGACAGGAAGATAGCCGGAGTCGCAGCCGGGATCACTCACTCCGTGGCTTCATTGATCTGCATCAAAGGGCCTTGCCTATAAGGCAATGGCCAACTCTGCCAGGAACTTCTGATCTTCCTGGGTAAGCTTTTGCTGGAAGATCATTTCGGGTAAAGGCTGAGTCAGCTGCAAGAACACACTTCGACATCCCGGGCACGAGGCGGCGATCGCCGCATTACCTTGGCAAAAGGGAAGGTGCTCAGGTTTGTTATTCATATTCATATTGACCGCCTCCTTTCGCCCCGTTTCGGGCCCCCACAAGCGAACTTCGATGCACCTTACATCGGCATAATTTAGATCGGCATATGCGAAAAATAAGGGCAGAGATTTCTCTAACTTAGGTAATGGACCGGGTGGTGTTACAGTCAAGGCCTGAGAAGACTAAGCTTTTCGGCTGCGATGGCCGATTGAAAAGGCGGGGAACTTCACCATGGAATCGCCGAGCAGCCATCAGACTGACGCACGATCCGTTTCGGAGAGGCTGAAAGCGGCCACGGATGAGCTGCAAGAGTTGGAGAAACTTGTGGTCTCCGGGTGTTCTCCCCGTGTTCTGAGTGAATTCCGTGACGCGGTCGACAGCATGCGTCAAACCGCATGGGCAGTTCAGCAATGGACCGAGCTGCAAGGGCAACATCGCGACCCGTACTCAGTGCTGGGAGTTCTATCGCAGGAGCGGGTCCGGCGCGCCACGCAGATTGCGAAGGATCTGAGGATGGACCTGGAGTCACTGGAACTGGGCCTGGAAACCGAGGGTCTGGCGCAGCTCTATGAGGCCGTGGAAGGCCTCTGTGAGCGCATGGCTCCGCTCTTCAAGAAGAATGTGGGTTAGGCAATCGGATTTCCACCCGTGCTGTGACTAAAGTCTCCCGGAGTGCTACCGCCTTCCCTTCGGAGACTACTTCGTTCTGGCATCGACAGTGGCGGCGCCACGCACGCGGTCCGGGGTGAAGGCCGAGACTACAAGTCTCCTGGTTCGATCTGGTACGCGAGCGGACGGTAGCCGGGTCGCTGAACCCACCATAAGGCCTAATCGCGATCTGCCAGCCATCCTGATGTAAACTCCGTGTTAATGAGCGCTATTCCTTTTATTCTGATCGCGGTCGTAGCATCGATCGTGTTTTACACACTCTACACTTCTCACCGCTACCGGGCAGAAGCGATTCGAACATTAGCGGCTCGTTCGGGTATGCATTATCTTGGAAACGCGCTACCGGGGTCTCTAACGCTAGAAGGAACGCCGTTTTCTCGTTTTTCGAAAGTCTGGAACGTGATCGATGGGGAGCCACATGGAACCAGAATCATGGCTTTTGATTGTCAAGTCGGCGTTGGCAAGCGTAGCTGGAGGCGCTCGATCATCGCGGTGGAAAGTGACGGCAGTGGCGACGCCTTTAGAAATGTGAAGTTACATCCCGATATGACGGTTGATCATTCAGGCCGATGGAAGATTCTCTATTACCGTCCGAAAGCCCATTTCACCCTTCGCATAGCTGGACTTACGCCCATCGAGGAATTGGAGGCGAATTTAAACGCCGTGCTGACCAGTTCAACAAAGACCAGCCCGTGAGCCAAGAAGGTCCTACTCCAGCTGCATGCCGCCGATGAGATCGGCGAGTTTCTCGACGCGGTGTTCGCTGCACCATTCTTCTAACGCGCCCACGATTTTCTCCGTCGCGCAGGGGTCCCAGTAGCTGGCGGTGCCGATCTGGACTGCCGTCGCTCCGGCCAGCAGGAATTCGACGACGTCTTCCGCCTTGGAGATGCCGCCCATGCCGATCACGGGAATTTTCACGGCGTGCGCCGCGTCATACACCATCCGCACCGCGATGGGTTTAATGGCCGGGCCGGAGAGTCCGGCGGTGACGTTGGCGATGCGCGGCTTGCGCGTTTCCGGGTCGATGGCCATGGCCACGAAGGTGTTGATGAGCGAGAGCGCGTCGGCACCGGCTTCCTGTGCGACATAGGCCATTTGCGCGATGCTGGTCACGTTGGGCGAGAGCTTGACAATCAGCGGGCGCTGCGCCACGCGCTTGGCGGTGGTAACGACTTCATCGAGCGAGCGCGGATCGCTGCCGAACTGCAGGCCTCCGTGGGCGGTGTTGGGGCAGGAAACATTCAATTCGTAGGCTGCGATGCCCTCGCCTTCATTGAGAATCTGGATGGTGTGTTCGTAGTCTTCGCGGGTGTAGCCGAAAACATTCGCCAGCACGACGATATTCTTGATTTCGCGGAGGTGAGGCAGCTTCTCGTCGAGGAACGCGCGCGCGCCGATATTCTGCAGGCCGATGGCGTTCAGCATGCCGGCCGCGGTCTCCCACAGGCGAGGCGGAGGGTTGCCGATCATCGGCTCCTTCGACAGTCCCTTCACCACGAAGCCGCCCAGTTTGCTCAGGTGCACCACATCTTCGAACTCGACACCGTAGCCGAACGTACCGCTGGCGGCGATCACGGGATTCTTGAGCGGAATGCCGGCCACGCTCACGCTGAGGTCGGGAGTCATGGCTGGCCTGCTCCCGGGGGCGTGACTGGACTCGTGCCCGGCTTTGTGACTGGATTCGTAACTGGGTTTGTGCTCGGGTTTGCACTTGGGTTTGTAGTTACGTGGGTGAGCGCTTCGGTCAGCACGCGGCCCACGGAGTGTGTCGGAGCGTTGATGCCAAGCAGCGAGGCGAGCGTGGCTGCGAGATCCACGGGTTCCACATTCGTTCGATACGTTCCCGCCTGAAACGGCAAGCCGTAAAACGCCAGCGGGACGTGCGTGTCGTAATTGTAGGGCGATGCGTGGTCGGTGCCTCGCGCCGAGCCGACCGTATAAATGTCAGGGACGCCAAGCACGTACCAACTTCCTTCCGGGGAATAACTGTTCAGGTATTTTCGTCCCAGCGCCGTGTTGGGAACTTCGCCCTCGGCGAGTTGCGACTTCGTGTAGAAATCGCGCAGGCCAGCTTGCTTCATGGCCTCGCCGACGGCTTTCTCCGCATCAGCCTCGTGCACGTGAGCGGCGGCGAAAGCGTCCTTATCAAGCCATGCCACGGGATAGTCGAGCTTCAAGTACGCTGCGGGATGGCCGGGAGAATATTTCGCGGTGAGCGTGCTGTTGATCTGCGCTTCGATTTTTCCGGCTTCGAGGTTCGCCGCGGGAATGCGCAGCTTCTTTACCGCGTCGGGCAGCGAGGAAACGCCGTGGTCCGCAGAGAGAGCGATCCACACGTCGGCCAGGCCGATCTGGTGTCCGAGAAAGTTGATGAAGTCGGCCAGTTCGTGGTCGAGGTCGAGCGCCATCTGGTGCATCTCGGGAGAATCCGGTCCCACCTGGTGGCCGAGAATGTCGTTGGGCGAGAGGCTGATTGAAATGAAGTCTGTCGCCGGACCGCGGCCCACGTTTTCGTAAACCATCAGCTCTTTGGCGAACTCAAATTCGTACTCGTTGCCGAACGTGGTCGAGCCGACAACTTCGTAGAAGCCGGCGTCGGAACCGTCTTTACTCTTGCGATGCGCGGTCGAGCGCAGAACGTTCCCCTGATCATCCTTCCATTCGCGATCCCAATATTTCTGCGGGCGGCTCGAATTGAAATCCTGCGCCCACTTGGGCAGGTCGGTACGATAGTAGGTGGAGGTGATCCACGCGCCACTCTTGGGCTCAATCCAGTAGGCCGCATCACCGGCGAATCCGGCGGGAAGGACGGAGGCGCGGTCTTTCAAGGACACGCCGAAAACACGAGCTTTCCCTTGCGTGGCCAGCTTGAGTTCGTCGCCCAGCGTGTCGGCGAGGAGGTTGTGCGGGGAAGCTCCTGGTTTGTCTCCGTCGACGCCCACCAGTTTGGTAGCGTCGTCTTCCACCGAAGTCACCATGCGTTTCTTTTTCTGGTCCCACCATTCGTTCGCGACAATGCCGTGGCCGTTGCTGTAGGCGCCGGTAAACAGCGTGGAGTGTCCCGGAGCCGTGCGCGTGTTGACGTAGTTGTAATTGCAGTTGGGGAAGTAGGCGCCATGGTCGAGCAGAAAGCGGAAGCCGGAGTCGCCGAACTGGTCGCGGTAGCGCTCCAGGTAATCGCCGCGGAACTGGTCAATCACGATGACGACGACCAGCTTAGGATGGCCGTTGTAGGCGGAGGCGAAGCTGAGGACCGGGAGGCTGATGAAAAAACCGAGCAGGGCCAGCGGCAAGAAGCATTTCACAGCGGCAGATCTGGGGGACGACCTCATCGCGAAGGTAGTTTACACAGGCGGCCCGCATTCGCCAAAACCGGCTTGTCGCGTGCTCTGGTCGTTGGAGTTTCAGTTCGCGGGGGATTCTTCGGCTGTGTCTTGCGGAAAGATGGCAGGCTCGCGACGCGAATCCGCGCTCCTGAGCGAGGTCTGAGGCCGCCCCTTGCCATTCGGCCTAAGCTGCGGCATAATAAGAGTTTGCCTCGATCTCACCGGACTCTTCCGGAACAAGGATATAAGACCTGTGTTAATGATTCGTCTGGCGCGCCGCGGTGCGCGTAAACAACCGCACTATCGCATTGTGGTCATTGAGAAGGAGCGCGCGACCAACGGCCGTCCGGTGGAAGTGGTTGGGACTTACAATCCCCGCACCAATCCCGCCAGCGTCGAGCTGAAGCGCGAGCGCGTCGAGTACTGGGTGTCGAAGGGCGCTCAAATGTCGGAGCGCGTGAACAAGCTGTTCTCGAAGACTCCGGCTCCGGCTGCCGCCGGCTCCGCCGCCTAGGCCTTGAGGCCACCGATTCCCACCCTTTCGCAAAGGCGCGAAAGGATGGGGTACCCTCATTCCGAGCACATGCGAGAAATCGAAGCCTATGACTGAGCCCTCTGGAGATGTCCGCGTTCTTGTTGAGCTGATTGCCAAGTCGCTGGTTGACGCTCCCGACGAGGTTTTTGTCGAGAAGTTCGATGACGACGTCATTGAACTCGAGGTCGCCGAAAGCGATGTGGGCAAGGTCATCGGACGCCAGGGCCGCACCGCCCGCGCGCTGCGTGCCCTGCTGAGCGCCGCCGGGCACCGGGCGCACAAGCGTTACACGCTCGAAATCCTCGAGTAGGGTCCGGGCATTGCGTCCTGAATCACACGGCGAGCGCGAATTCATTAGCTTGGCCCGCGTTGTGAAGACGCAAGGCCGGCACGGCGAGGTCGGCGCGGAAATGCACAGCCAGGTGCCGGGACGCTTCGCGGTCGGTATGAAGCTTGTGGCTCTGCCGAAGACAGGGGACGCGCGGCGCGAACTGCAAGTCGAAGATCTGTGGCCGCACAAGGGCCTGCTCGTTCTGAAGTTTCGTGGCGTCGATTCCATGTCCGACGCGGAGTTGCTGATCGGATCGGAATTGCAGGTTCCCAGCGCCGAGCGCGCGAATTTGGAAACGGGCTGGACTTACGTCAGCGATCTGATCGGCAGTAAAGTTCTCGACCGCGGCCACGAAATCGGCCGCATCGAGGATGTTCAGTTCGGAGCCGGCGAAGCCCCGCTGCTGATCGTGACGGACGCGAGAGGGAGAAAGTTCGATGTACCTTTCGCCGAAGCGTACTTGGATGGGATTGATCGGGAAGGTGTCGACCTGGCGCAGCGGCAAGTGCGGATGAATCTTCCTGAAGGCATGCTGGAAGTGAATGCGCCGGTCACGGCAGAAGAAAAGCAAGAACAGAAGACAGAGAGAAAGAAAAGACGCTAGATTTTCCTCTGTGTACTCCGTGTCCTCTGTGGTTAAAAGTTTTAGGGTCGCAGGTCCAGATGAAAGCCGATATCCTGACGATTTTCCCCGGCTTCTTTCAAGGACCGCTGGATCACGGCATTACCCGCCGGGCCTGCGAGATGGGTCTGGCGAAAATCGAAGTCCACGATTTGCGGCAGTTCACGCACGACCGGCACCGCACCGTGGATGACCGCCCCTTCGGCGGCGGCGAGGGCATGGTGCTCAAGCCGGAACCGATCTTTGATTGTTTAGAAAAGCTTGGGCTGGCTTCGCGCGAGCAGCGGCTGTCGGGTGCTGTCAAGCAATGCGTGATCCTGCTGTCGGCGCAAGGCCAGCGCTTCACGCAGCAGGTGGCGGCAGAATTGGCCACGCTCGACCGCATGGTTCTGATCTGCGGCCGCTACGAGGGCGTGGACGAACGTGTAGCCGACCATCTGGCCGACCGCGAACTCTCGATTGGCGACTATGTGCTCAGCGGCGGAGAACTAGGAGCGGCCGTTATTATTGAAGCCGTCATGCGCTTGTTGCCCGGTGCAGTGGGCAACGAAGCTTCGACGCGGCAGGAATCGTTCAGCGCGCATGTGGAGTCGGCAACGCCGGGCGCGGCGGATTCGACTTGCGGCTCCGGCGGATTGCTCGACTATCCGCACTACACCCGCCCTGCGGATTTTCGCGGGATGCCTGTACCGGAAGTCTTGCTGAACGGCGATCACCAGGAAATTCGACGCTGGCGCCGGCAGCGGGCCCTGGAAAAGACGTTGCGCAACCGTCCGGATTTGCTCGAAGGCGTGCAACTCAGCGACGAAGACGCAAAGATTTTGGTGCGGATTAAATCCGGCCGCGAGTAGGCCGTCGTGAGCAGGGCGCATGCTGCTAGGGAAAAAGATTCGTATCAGGGTATGCCTTCAGGCATACCGAACGGAAACTGGAATCAATCGCGCCTTCAGGCGCTGCGAAGGACGAAGGATAAAACGACAATGTCAAACTTAATCATCGAAAAGCTGCTGGCCAAACAGAAACGCACAGAAGTTCCCGCATTCCACCCCGGCGACACCATCCGGGTCCACGTGAAGATCAAGGAAGGCGAGAAAGAACGCGTGCAGGCCTTTGAAGGCGTGGTCATCAAGCGCGACAACGGGCCGCAAGCCAGCTTCACCGTGCGCAAGATCAGTTTCGGCCAGGGTGTGGAGCGTATTTTCCCCGTCCATGCCAAGGTCATCGATAAGGTCGAAGTGCTGCGCTCATCCAAAGTGCGCCGCGCCCGCCTGTTCTACCTCCGCGGTCTGCGAGGCAAGGCCGCCCGCCTGCGCGACGTGGAAAAAACCTAGCGTTGGAGAAATGAGTTCCAGCCGCGAAGCGGCGAAAGAATGCAGCCCACGGCGCAAGCCGTGGGTCAGCCACCGAGGAGCAATCAGCCCCGAAGGGGCGAAAGAGTGCAGCTGCCCCACCAAGGCACAGCGTTGTTTCTGGCGCGGCTGCCGATCTAGCTCAGCTTATCCCGCCACCGCGAGCGGTTCGCGCACCACTTCCACTTCAACGAACTCTTCGACCCGCCTGCTCCGCAGCTTGCTCAATACATAGCTGAGCAGCGGACGGTCGCCGCGGCGAATCTGTTGAAACTCAACGCCCATGCCAAGATTGTCGACCAGATATTTCACTTGTGCCTTCACCGCCACGCTGATGTCGAACATATTCAGCATGAGCCGGAAGTCGGTACCAGGCCGCAGGATTTCGGTGGCCGCGATGCGCGCGCCATATTCTGAAATCTGCTGGACCTCGCCTTCCACGCGCTGCACGCCGTCGATCACTTCCGCCTGCCCTTCGACGTAGAATCGCGGACGCCGCCGCCGGTTGCAGTTGTCTTGACCGCTCAAGCCGCGACCCGCACGGCGCTTCGAGCCATTGAGCGAGCTGTCGAGGATTACGGGCTGGTACTGTTCCTCTGTCTGTACCTGCATCTGCCGCAACTCTTCGTCCCAGGGAGTTTTGCCTTCGATGCACTGCACCGAGAACTGCCCGCGCAACGGCGATTCGGGATCGCCCGCCCATACCACCTGGCAGATGGCTTTGTTGCGTCCGCGCTCGACCATCACCAGGTCGCCCAAGTTCACCGTGCGCGCGCTGAGCAGCCGCGCGCCGTGCGGGTGAATGTCATAGGTGCAAGCCATCTCCGACGGGCCGCGACCTTGCTGACCAACCAGGCTCCAGCGCACGGGCAGCGCCAGGTGTACGGCCTTGCCTGTGAGCAGGCCGTCCTCGGGTGACGCGTTGAGTTTGGTTTCCACGATGCTTCTCGGGCCGATTCAACTTAAGACGCTCAAGTGAAATGAAGTTACCAGTGCATGTCCGACCGGACAATGTACGTACGTAATCAAAGTCATGGTTACTGCCTGGCGTTACCCGAGTGGGGGGCGTGGCACGCGTGTGCCATAGCAGAGGACAAACAGATTCCTCCGCCTTCGCTCCGCTCAGAGTCGGAATGACAACGGATCAGGAACCCTCGTGGAAACTTCGCTTGCCTGAATGCGCGCTCTCGACGAAGATGGTGAGCAACTCCACACTTACATGAAGTCGCCATCGACACGAACGCTCTCGCCCTCCGCGGCCAAGCTGCGGCTGCTGAAGAAGCTGCGCTGCACGTTGCGCTATGAAAAAAAGGCCTGGGCAGCGGGCGCGCGGCTGGTGGCAGGGGTGGATGAAGTGGGCCGTGGCTCGCTGTTTGGCTGCGTCGTGGCGGCGGCGGTGATCCTCGACCCGGCGTACCGGGTGCGTGGGTTGCGCGATTCGAAGTTGCTGCCAGCGGAGCGGCGTGAGGTGCTGGCGGAACGCATCCGCGAGCACGCCGTTGCGTGGGCCATTGCAGCTGTGGACGTGGCGCGCATCGATCAGATCAACATTTATCATGCGTCGCGGCTGGCCATGCGCGAAGCGGTGATGCGGCTTGCGCCTGCGGCGGATCACTTGCTGGTCGACGCCATGCGTCTGGACTGCGAGCAGCCACAAATGCCGATCATTCACGGCGACGCGCTCTCCGCCTCGATTGCGGCCGCGTCGATCCTGGCGAAGGTGGAGCGCGACCGCATGATGTGCGAATGGGACGCGGTGTTTCCTGCTTACGGCCTGGCCTCGCACAAGGGATACTGCACGCCCAAACATCTGGCGGCGCTGCGCGAGTTGGGGCCGACGCCGCTGCATCGGCAGTCGTTTGCGCCGGTGTGGCAGAATCCAGTGCCGCAGGAGGCGTTTGGATTTATGGCTGAGGGAGTGCAGGACGAGATAAGTCCTGAGGATCTGGCAGGTTAGTGGCGAGCGATGTAAAATGCATCCAATGTTCCTGCAGGAACATTTTGAGGTACAATGCTGTACAGACATTCTCATGCGTACGCAGCTAAATCTAACGGAGACAATAAGTTATGAAGACTGCATCTTCTCGTTTGAAGCGGCGCCGCGCTCCTGCGGCGGCCCGTCGGCGTAAGCCCATCAATCTACGCGCTTTAAAGGACGAGAAAAAACGGGTGTCCGGAGCCTTGCACGCGATGAAGATCGCGGATTTTTATCGTCCGCTGAAGAAGCCGGTCACGCTGCGGCTGGATGCCGACGTGATCGCGTGGTTTAAGAAAGACGGGCGGCGATATCAGACTCGCATCAATCAGGCATTGCGGAAGGTGATGGAGCGGGAGTTGAAGGGGCGATAGCCGGTCATGCGAACTGCTTCGGTGAGACGGCTGCTCACGTTGATCGTGATGGCGACGCTTGTTCCCTGCTTGGCCGGGAACGATAATGCCGCCGCTCAAACTGTCGCGAAGGAGGCTATTTCTCAGGCGGCGGGTAGCGCAGCCGCCTCAAAACCCAGAGAAATACGGATCACCGATGCGCCGATTCCGATGCGCATCCTGGTGCAGAGTCCCGCCGAGACTGACACCGAGTTACAGATCATCTGCCTGTTTCGGTCGGATCCGTCGAACACACTGCACGGTTCGCTGGTGGAGGCGAACGAAAAGCTGAAAGGGTTGCTCGATCGCATTCGAAAACCCACACTGTTTCGCGGCGACCTCGGGGAGACCCTGTTGATTGATCCGCCCAGCGGCAGCCTGGCGGCGAGGCGGTTGCTGATTATTGGCCTCGGCGACTCTGAGACATTTGTGCCCGAAAGAATGGAACTGGTGGGCGCGATCGCATATCGCGAGGCTAGTCGACTGGGCGTGGCACGTCCGTTTTTTGCGCCGACTGTGATCGATGGAGGGGTGACGACTTCCGCTGCCGGGCAGGTGGCGGAGCAGGTCATCCGGGGCTTTTTGCGAGCGGCGCGCACGGAGAAAGTCGTGCAAGAAGGCGGGGCTTCGCGGGGGCCGATCATTCAGGAGCTTACGTTTTTGGCGGGACCGCAACATGCCGCTGATGCGCAGAAGGGTATCGAGAACGCGATTGCGGATGCGGGTAAGTAAGGCGGAGTTTCGTGCAGCCCTCTGCGAGAGCAGGTTCCTCGATCACTCTCGCCGGTTTCACCGGCTGCGAGTGCCTCGGAATGACAAGGTTTATGCAGGGCTAGGGATGGAGCGTGGAGTTGAGTTGATTGAGCAGTTTGGTGTTGTTGGCCAACGCTCGCTGGAGGATTTCGGCTTGCTGTTTGGCAACCGGCCAGTCTTGGGCTTCGACGGCTTCGGTTAGGCCGGGCAGTTCCAGGTGAGCGTAGGTGAACCGTGCGCCGTAGAGGATGTGTTTGAACCAAGGGCGGCCGGGGATGCCGTCGGGGTTGAGCCAGTTGCGCTCGACTTGCATCATGCCGTGGTTGAGGGTGAAGGCGAGTTGGGGATCGATTGGGCCGGAGGCGAGTTTCTCTTTCAGGGAATCGTTCAGGCGTTGGCCGGCGGATTCGAAGTTGGTGATGGCTTTTTGAACGTCGCTGAGGTCCAGAGGTTTGGAAGCGGTCCCGGAGGGGGCGCAGGTGGCGCAGGCTTTCGTAGGGTCCTTCGCGCCGGCCTCGCCGCCGCTCAGAGCCTGCCCTGAGCTTGCCGAAGGGATGACAGATTTGTTTTTGGTCGCGAGTTCATTTACGAACTGGCGGATGTTGCTCGCGTAAGCGGCGAAATCGAAGGGGAGCAGGTCGGCGTTGGCGAGGCGCAACGCGGTCACGCCCCAGAGTTCCGACATCAGAGTGTGGTAGTGGTAGCTGGGGTCGCCGAAGTGGTTCATCCAGTAGAAATCGTCGTAGCCGGAGTGGTAGACGCCGTAGTCTCCGTCGAACTGCAGGCCGATGACGGGCATGCCGACGAAGTTTAGGAATACGGTGTGATCACTGCCGCTGCCGATGCGGGTGTCGGCGAGAGTTCCGTCGTTCACGCCGGAGTCGTTCATCTGGCCGGATTGATGGCCTGCTTCTTTTTCCCGCGCGGCGGTTTCTTTCCATGCTTCGTACAGGCTCTTGCCTGACGGATCCTGCAAAGTGTGCGTGGTTTCGACCAGCATGGGAGCTAACGACGCGACGGCCTGGCCGTGGAAGTTAGGACCAGAGGTGGCTTCGTCGACGTTGATGTAGGCGACGGCTTTGGCGCGGAGTTCGTCGGCGAATTGCTCTCCCCACTCGGTGGAACCGGTCAGGCCGACTTCTTCGCCGTCCCAACTGCAGATGACGAGGGTGCGGCGGGGTCGCATGCCTTGTTTCTTTAGTTCGCCGAGGCCGCGGGTGAGCTCCATCATGCTTGCGGTGCCGCTGGAGGGATCGACGCCGCCGAAGGCCCAGGCGTCGCGGTGGTTGCCGAGAACGACCCATTCGTCCGGGAGTTCGGCGCCGCGGATGCGGCCTTCGACTACGTAGTAGGGTTGGGTGCCGTTGTCCATTTCGATTTTGAGATGGACTTTTTCTTTTTCGCCGCCAAAGCGATAGGGAAAACCAAGGCCACCCTGCCATGATTCTGGGGCGACGGGGCCGTCCAGGTTTTCGAGCAGAGGCTTGGCGTCGTGCCAGGAGAGTGGGAGCGCCATGATTTTCGGGGCTGATGTTGCCTGCTCAATGGGAATTCGCTTTGCGCCGGGGACTGAGGCCCAGCCGGGAGTTTGCGGGTCGCCGGGGACCATGAAGTCGTAGGTGATGGCGCCGCGCTGGATTTTATATTCGGAGCCCCAGGGGCCGTCGGGATCGACTTTGCCTTTTTTGTAGCCGTCTTCGGCGGGATCGCTGTAGATCAGGATCGCGGCTGCACCTTCGCGTTGCGCGGTGAGGGCTTTGAATCCGCGATAACTGTAGGGATTGGAATAGCGCACGAGGACAATTTTGCCTTTGACGCTGATGCCGCTTTTTCGCAGCAGATCGTAATCGTCGGGATTGCCGCTGTGAGCGTAGACGACGGGCGCGGTGACTTCGCCGGAGATCGACATGCCGAGCCAGGCGCCGGAGATCGCGGGATTATTCGAGTCATCGTCGCCGGGGAGCGGAGTCTCGCGGAGGATGGCTTTGTAGTTTGTCGGGGCAATCATTTCCAGCGAGGCGGATTTTGGATTTGTGCCGTAGACATCGTAGCGGCGGATGATTACGTCTTCGAGGCCTTGCTTATTCCATTCGTCGCGAATGTATTCGGCGAGTTCGTTGTTGCGCTTTGATCCGGCGACGTGGGGTTCCTGGGTGAAGATGCGGTGCTGACGGCGTTCCTCGTCGGGAGCGGGGATGGATTTGAATTTCTCTTCTACGGTGGTTTCGCGGGCGGCGTGGGCGGCGGTGAAGCCTAGGATTTGAGCTTGGGCGGCGCGGCCAGGAAGTAAGAGAAGTACGATTGAAGCAAGGCGCGTGAGGTTCATGGGCGGATGCGATTGTACCGCAGTGCTGGAGGCGTTGAAGGCGTTCAAAAATGCGGCTCAACATTCATTGGCCGCTCGTTTCGCCTTCCTTGTGAAGTAAAGTGTGACCAGACTGGATAGTGAGTACGTTGTCAGGCAAACAAACGGCAACCCAAAAAACAAGGCGTAAAGGCACTCGCTATCATGGCAACCGGCACCCGTACCGAACAACTGCGAGAGAACATAGTCTTGTCGCGTTTGGTGTGACCAGGAGGGGTCCCATCCGCGCCAGAGTTCGTGGCCTCCAAGATAGAGCGCGAGCAATCCGAGCAAGCCGACAAATGGAGCAACGCCCCTGAACCAGCGAGACGATGCGAAAGCGGCAAGCAGTGCACTGACGACGACGAACGGGATGAATCCAGTTAACACCTGCACGTCCGTCGCGGCTCCCCGCGAGAGTTCTCCGGTTCCACGGTTCACTACAAACCCAAGAATAAGGCCACCTGTGGTTGCAATCATGGCATGAACCATGAAGCCTAGGACCGCCCTGCTGACCCCGTGCTTTTGACTGGCATTGGCGTTCATTGCGAATCAGTATATTCGCGTGGTAGATGGTTGTTGGCGAAAACTCCGACAGCGCTCATAGACCGTTGCGAAGGCGGGAGTGAAGCCGAGGATGATTTTGGGTGTGGGCGCCGTTAAGCAAAGAAAGCGCGATTAGAAAGAAAAGTGCGGTTGAATATTTGCGCAGGGTCGTTTATGCGATTCGGCACATATGCTGACAGGTAGTGTTAGGCATGGAACAAAATATCGATTGTCATCCTGAACGGCGGCGAAGCCGGCGTGAGGGACCTTACGTCGGTCGAAGGTTACGGTGCTGCGAATGGGAACTCGGGGGGCCTCCGGCATGGGCTTTCTTGCCGGCGAATTTGCCGCTGCCTGTGGATCGTAAGGTCCCTCGGAGGGCATGCGCCCTCCTCAGGATGACATCATGGGAACATCAGGAAGGGAAAGTGTAGGTGTCTATCCCAGTTTACGGTCGGGTTGATAGCGGTGTCGTTGGTACCAGCCGTAGCTCAGGTCTCTCCACTTCGGGTTGGTGGATTCAATCAACCTAATTTTTTCCTCGCGCCGCCAGGCTTTCATTTCTTTTTCCCGCCGGATTGCGGTCATTACTGATTCATGGCGCTCAAAATAGACGAGGCTGGTCACGTTGTAGTTGGCAGTGAAGCCTTCGAAGGCGTGCGTCTTATGTTGGAAGACTCGCTGCTCGATGTTGCTGGTCATCCCGATGTAGAGGACGCGGCGCTGGCTGCTCAGAATGTAGACATAGTAGATCTTGGGCATGCTTGAGGAACGCATAAGGAATGAGCAGAAGTCTGTGACGGATGTCACAACCTGGTGTGGAAGCTTCCGAAAGCGGAAAGCTGCTTACAGTTCTGTCATCCTGAACGGCGGCGAAGCCGGCGTGAGGGACCTAACGTGGGTTGAAGGTTCCGGTGCGGTGGATGGAAACCCGCCGGCGGCGGTCGGTCTATCCGGCATGGGGCTCTCGCCGACGGTATTGCCGCTGCATGCGGATCGTGAGGTCCCTCGGAGGGCTTGCGCCCTCCTCAGGATGACATCGCTCTGGGCGAATCTACGCTCTGGGCGAATCTACTTGGCTTTCAGGATTTCGGTTAGCAAATCTGGCTTCGAGTCGTCGCGGACCAGGTGGGGATATTTTTCGCCACCGTGGTAGTCGATCTTGTAGGTCTTGTAGTAGTCGGTATTTTCGACCAGCAAGTCGATGGGCGCGGAGCTGTTCTTCGCGGCACGCAGAGCTTCGCGCAGCACGTCGGGGGAGAACTGGCGACCGTTGACTGCGATCAGCTTCATGCCGGGGCCGATGCCAGCTTTGGCTGCGGGCATGGCTTCGACGGTATCGCCAATACTGCCGTCGCTGTTGAGCGCGAGGCCGAGGGAGTAAAGGGCGTTCACAGAACGGCGCGAGGCGCTGTCCATGGCAGAAGGAGTTTCGTCGTACACGACTTTCCATCCGCTGCCCTCGATGCCGCCGAGAGGTGCGCCGGGGCCGTGATTGGTGAGGCGCTCGGTCCAGAAGGTGCGCCAGTCATAGGTTGCGACCTGGTTGAGGGTGTTGACTACGTCGTCGAAGGTGTAGGGCTTGACCATCGGGCCGGTGCTGGGCGCGCCGTGGAAGAGATGGCAGAAATCGTCGATGGTCTTTGCGCCTTTGGTTTGCTGGCGGATGATGACGTCGGTCCAGAGCCAGTCCAGCGTGCCTTCGTCGTAAAAGTCGGTGCTGCGGCGCCAGGATTCCCAGGCGCGGGGAGAAAAATAAAGTTCCGGGGCGTCGTCGGCGGTGTCCTGCAGGTTGCGCCATTCGCGGCCGGGCGTGTGATCAAGGAAGGCGGCGGTGAGGGCGAGGTCGTCCCGATCCTGGTCAGCTGTCAGCAGACCGCTGCGCGAGGTGAGCACGAAGCCGAGATAGTTGGTCAGGCCTTCGTAGACCCAGAGCAGGTCATCTTGCATAGGCTGCTGGTAGTCGGGTGTGGCCAGGCCGGCGGGTCGGCGGAATTTTCCGTTCCAGGAGTGGACGTACTCGTGGGGCAGCAGGCTGGCGGACTGTTTGCGGGCGGTCTCGTCGACCAGGGCGCGCTCACCCACGCGACTGTCGTCGGATTCGTGGTGTTCGAGGCCGAAGTGGGCGACGTGATCGCTTAGCGTGTAGAGGAAGTGGTAGTCGCGGTAGTGGTGGGCGCCGAAAAGTTTCTGCGCTTGATCGACCAGACTCTTGTAGTGATCCCAGACTTCCGGTGGGGCTTCGAGGGCGGCGGCGCTGTCGGCGGCGATATCCATTTCGGTGACGGGATCGCTGGCCAGTGGGACGACTTTGAGAAACTCTCCGGTGATGACGGGCGAGTCGACTAGCGTGGTGAGGGAAACGGTGGCGAAGTGGATTTCGTTTCCGCTCTGGCTGGTCACCGGAAGCGGAGTGCCGAACTTCCAGCCTTCGGGGAGTTTCAGGTTGGCGCTGTAGTTGATGGCGTCGGATTTGTATCCTTTGGGGTAGAGCAGAACCTGGTTCCAGCTGATAATCGCCAGCTTGTCGGTGGCGGAGGAGCCGGCGGAGAATCCGCCTTCGAAGGTTGCAGGAGAGAGGAAGTCGAGTTCGGCGGTGATTTCATTCACGCCTGTGGGGACATCGACGTGGAGGGTGAAGCCGTCGAGCAGGTCGCGGCGCCATTTCAGAGGCTTGCCGGCGGCAAAAAATTTCAGTCCTGCGAGATCGATGACGGGGCCGTCGGGGGCGTGCTCGCCGGGAATCCACTTGGGGTAGTAGAGGGTGAGGTCGCCGGGCGTGGCGGGGATTTTCAGCGTGGCGTGGAAAATTTTGCGGGGGGCGGTGGTGGCATCGACCGCGATGGTGATGGTGGGCGGAGTTGCGGGAGATGTTGCGGCCAACGCAGAAGCAGAAACTGCCAGGATCGAGAAGCAGACTGCTCCCAAGTTTCTGGAGAATTTCATTGTGCTGGGGCCCTCATATTTTCTTATGAAGCGAATGTCACTCGATGCGAACTGGAAACTATAGCAGCCGGGGAGTGCGATGGTACAGGGAAGCAAGCACGCGGTAATGTCGCATTTTGATGCTTGGGAAAAAACCAACAACCACCAAGGGCACGAAGGATCACGAAGGACTTCGTTTGAGCGGGCCTCCTTCGTGTACCTCGTGTCCTTCGTGGTTAAAAGATCCTAAAACTGCACCGCTGCCGCCCGCACTGCTATGATTCCGCAGATGTCGCGCCGCGGGAAATTTATTACTTTCGAGGGACTTGACGGGACCGGCAAGAGCACGCAGATGCGAAAGCTGGCGGCGGTGGTGCGCGCGGCGGGACACAAGGTAGTGGAGACGCGCGAGCCGGGCGGGACGCTGACGGGAGAAAAGATCCGCAAAGTGCTTCTCGATTCTGCGACGGCGGGACTTTCGCCGCTGGCCGAGATGGCGTTGATGTTCGCTTCGCGGGCGCAGCATATTGCGGAGGTGATCGAGCCGGCGCTGGCCGCGGGCAGCGTTGTTTTATGTGACCGGTTTACGGATTCGACGGAGGCCTACCAGGGCAGCGGGCGCAAGTTGGGCAGCGAAGCGGTGCGCGAATTGCATCGCGTACTGTGTGGGAATCTACAGCCGGATTTGACCATCCTGCTGGATTCGGACGCGGCGGCGAGCGTGGGACGGGCGCGGCGGCGGAACAAGCGGGCGTCTCGGGCATCGAGCCAGGGGCACGGCGACGAGAACCGGTTCGAGTCGGAGACGCGGGCTTTCTTTGCGCGGGTGCATGACGGATATGTAGCAATTGCGAAGCGGGAGCACGGGCGCGTCGTTACGGTGGATGCGCGCGGGACGCCGGGGCAAACGCATGCGCGGATCGTGGATGTCGTGCGGAGGAAGTTGAAACTGGTGTGACAGCCGTTAGCATTTAGCACTTGGCATTTGGCCGTTGCGGGGCGGCGTAGTTCCATGCGCTACCGAGCGCTTACTTTGGTTGAATGTTGTGTGCCCAAAATGCTGCGCTGAACCCGAACGGCTAAATGCCAAGTGCCAAGAGCTAATGGCTTCTTATGTTTTCTGATTTTCACGGCAACGCGGAAACCATCCATCGCTTGCGCGACATGCTGGCGCGCGACCGCTTTCCGCATGCGGTGGTGCTTTCGGGCGGGACTGGAGCGGGGAAGTACACGCTGGCGCTGATGTTGGCGCAGGCGCTGAACTGTCTCGCGCCCACGACGACCGACGGCCTGCCTGATTTCTGCGGGAAGTGCGCGAACTGCATTCGGATTGGCCAGGCTTCCGATCTGGACACCCGCTTCGCCGAAGCCGTGGAGGCGCGGGAGAATCTGCGCGACGCCGACAAGAAGGAGACGCGGCTGTTTGTGCAGACCCATCCCGACGTGCTCATCATTCCTCCTGACCCTCCGCAGATGATGATCAAGGTCGATCAGGTGCGGCGGTTGATTGAGACCATTTATTACCGTCCGGCGGAGGGCAAGGAGCGGGTCTACATTTTCACTGACTCGGCGTTCATGAAGGAAGCCGCGAACTCGTTGCTCAAGGTGCTGGAGGAGCCGCCGGAGTTTGCAACGATTTTTCTGCTGACGGAGAATCCGGGGGAACTGCTGCCGACGATCCGCTCGCGGTCGATGGTGTTTCCGCTGGCAGCGTTAGCGGCCGAGGAAATCGAGAAGTATCTGGCGTTGAATCGTCCCGAGTGGAAGCCGGCAGAGCGTGCGCTGGTGGCCCGGCTGTCGGAAGGGGCGGTTGGTCGCGCCCGCGGGTTCGATCTGGCGGCTTATGTGGCGGCTCGCAGTCATGCGCTGGCCATTTTGAAGTCGGCGTTGCAGGGTGGGGAGCACAGTGAATTGTTCAAGGTGACCGAGTCGTATCGTCCGGGAGCGGAAGGGCGGGAGAAGACCGAACAATTGATTCGCACGCTCTATTCATTGTTGCGCGATCTGGCGTCGATCGAAGCCGGTGCGCCGGAGTTGATTCGCAATACCGACATTGCTTCGGAGTTGAAACGGTTGGCGGAGTCGGCTGATTTCGATTGGATTACGGTGGCTTCGGACCGGCTGGCTGAGGTGGAACGAGGGATGCGGCGGAATCTGCTGCGGTCGTTATCGCTGGATGCGTTTGCGGCGGCACTGGAGAAGTGAGTCGGCGGGCGGGTGCATTGAAGTGCGGAAACCGGGTAGTAGTGCATTTTGACGCTCGAAAAGAAAACCGCTAACCACGAAGGGCACGAAGGATCACGAAGGAATTCGTTTTGCGTGGGTTTCCTTGGTGCGACTTCGTGTCCTTCGTGGTTAAAGATTTTCAAACTGCACCACTAGGCGGAAACCGCGGCGCTTGCGTCGATTGCGGAGCGGGCGTATAGGGTAAGAAAGATCTCGTTACGAGTCATCCGATTTCGGAACGTGCCTTTGGAGGGTTCTCGAATGATCACGCTCAACGTGAATGGAGCACGGCGCGAGGTGCAGGCGCCGGCCGACACTCCGCTGCTCTATGTATTGCGCAACGATCTCCAGTTGATTGGTCCGCAGTTCGGCTGCGGGCTCGCACAGTGCGGGGCCTGCGCGGTTCTGATCGACGGCAAGGAAACGCGGTCCTGTGTTACGCCGGTTGCGAGCGTCGCGAGTCAGGAAATTACTACGCTCGAAGGTTTGCCCGCGAGATGGGCGAAGCAAAAGGGTCTCTCGGCAGAGGCTGCGAAAAATACGCTGCATCCGGTGCAGCAAGCCTGGATCGAGGAGCAGACGCCGCAGTGCGGATTTTGCCAGAACGGGATGATGATCAAGGCGACTGAACTGCTCGAAAGCAATGCGAATCCTTCGTTGACCCAAATCAAAGCGGCCTTCACCACATCGGGTATATCGCCGAATCTGTGCCGCTGCGGGACCTACGTCGCGATCATTGAAGCCGTAAAGCATGCTGCCGAAATCATGGCGAAGGGGAGGTAAGCGATGGCAACCATGAGCGAAAAGCCAGGAAACGTGCTTGCACCGACGCTATCGCGCCGCCAATTCATCAAAGCCGGCGGGGTTCTCGTCGTGGGGTTCAGCTTTGCCGGCACCGAACTTCTGAAGGGCGAGACCAAAGCGCCCTCGGTTATGAGGAACTCGCTCGATCCTACTCTGGCCAGTTCGTGGATCGAGATTCACCCGGACAACACGATTCTGATTCGCACCGGGAAGAGCGATTTCGGCCAGGGCACAACCTTCACCGCCTACCGGCAAATTGTGGCCGATGAGCTGAGCGTGCCCTTCGAAGCCATTACAACGGTCGTGGCGGGGAGTACCGACATTACGCCGGACGGCAGCGGCGCCTTCGATTTTCTTGGACATGGGACTCCGAACATCCGTAAGGCGGCCGCCTATACCCACCAGGCTCTGCTGGATCTGGCGTCTGAGAAACTTGGGGTGCCGAAGGACAAGCTTTCGGTCAAGGACGGCATTGTGTCGGGAGGCGGCAAGACCATTTCCTACGGCGACCTCATCAAGAACCAGCAGTTGAAGCTCACGATTCCCGTCAAGGGAGACCTCACGAGCATCATGGGGTTGAGCATCGAGGGCAATCCGCCGATGAAGCCGGTGAGTGAGTACACGGTCATCGGCAAGTCGTTCAAGAATTCCATTATCAGTTCAAAAGTAGCTGCCAAGGAAACCTGGGCGACCGATGTGCGACTGCCCGGCATGTTGCATGCCCGGGTGGTGCATCCGAAGACGCTGGGATCGACTCTCGTGTCGGCCGGGCAAGTGGACAAAACCAAGTTTCCGAATTCGCAAGTCATCGTGAAAGGCAATCTGGTCGGAGTGGTCGCGCCTACGGAGTGGGAAGTGATCCAGGCCGCCGATCAGGTAGCCGACGGGACCAAGTGGACTGAGTGGAAGGGCCTGCCGGGCAATGCCAAACTTTACCAGCATTTGAGAGAAGAAGCGGATTGGACCAGCGCGCCCGTCGTCAAGAGCGAGGATTCCAAAGGTGACGTTAGCCCGCAGCTGGCATCGGCACACAAGAAGCTTTCCGCCACGTATCAGTTGTCCTACATGAAGCACGCACCGATTGGTCCGACCATGGCCGTCGCCGATGTTAAACCTGATGGCACGGTGCACATTCATGTGCATAACCAGAATCCGCAGGCACTTCGCGGCGAGATCGCGATGATGCTCGGCACTACGCCCGATCATGTGATTGTGCATTCTTATCCCGGACCGGGCCACTACGGCAGGTCGAACGGCGGAAACTCGGGAGCGGAAGACGAAGCGGTACTCCTGTCGCAAGCGGTCGGCAAACCGGTACGCGTGCAATGGATGCGCGCCGACGATATGCAGTGGTCCACGCAAGCGTCGGCTGCCTTTTCTGACGTGAAGCTGGCCGTCGATGAAAAAGGCAAAATAGCGGCCTATCAAATCGACCACTACATGCCCGCTATGCAGGATGATCGGCCGATCGGTGCGGTCCTCGCCGGGCTGCCCACCATGGCGGCTCCTCAGGTGCATTCGGATGGTGTAACCACCACGGTGAACGGCATTGAAGATCCGTGGGTTTACGCCCAGGTTCCGAACCTGATCGAGAATGGTCATGGCACCTTTCAGGTTGGGCAGAAAGCTTCGCCGCTGGCCGTCGGTCTGCGCGACCACAGCATGCGCACGCCGGGGCAGTTTCAGCAGAACTATCCGCGCGAACTCGCGATCAGCGAGGCAGCCGCGCTTGCGGGCGCGGACGCTCTCCAGTTCCGTATTGACCACGCCAACGAAGAGCGGGCCATCGGGGTGCTGAAATCGGTTCGTGATGCGTCCGGTTGGGATACTCGGCCTTCACCGCGTTCTGACGCTAAAGCCATAGGATCCGCGCCCCTGCGCGGTCGCGGAGTTTCGCTGATGTTGCGTAGCGGAACCTACTGGGCTTGCGTTTGCCAGATCGCCGTCACTCCGAGTACGGGCGTGATCGTCGTGGAGAAGTACACCATCGCAGTCGATCCCGGCATTGTCGTGAACCCGATCCAATTGAAGCGGAATGTCGAGGGCGGTGCGGTGATGGGAATCGGCCATGCGCTCTTCGAAGAGGTCGCGTTCGATGAGAGCGGCATCACCACCGAGGACTGGCTTTCGTATCCCATCCCGACCATGGCGGACATACCGGAGATCAAAGTCGTGCTGCTTAACAATCCGAAGGTCGGTGCTTACGGTGGAGGTTCGGAAGCTGCGAACGCACTTGCGGCGCCGGCCATCGCAGCGGCCCTTCACGATGCAACCGGAAAGATCATGCGGCGGCTTCCCATGAAGCCCGCCTACGTGCAGGCGCTCTTGAAGACTTAATCGAGCCGCGCATCGGGATCGACGGGAAAGGCAGGGCGGAGCATTTCGCTCCGCGGACAGCCGCGCCCGTCCCCGCCTGAACATGAGTTCCCCAACCTCTGCGGAAATCGACCAGTAACCTACCCGGTGGTTACTACGGGCTGCCTCGGGACGACTCTAAGACTCTGCTAATGATCATATTTTTCAATCGGTTACCAAGATTACTCCGGTGGTTCTACTCCCTTCTGGGAGATTGCTCACCTACCTCCTCCCGCCTATAATCGTCTCAACTCTGGTAAGGGATTCTCCGTCAGGTTCCGGGTAGGACACGAGGAGGGCGCAGTCTGTTTAGACGGCTCTCCAGCGAAGGTTTGGTGAAGGGGATAACGCCCGGATTATGCGAAAGCGCCTGCAACTCGCACGGATGTTGATGCTGACGAGAACCACGGCACTCGCGACCTCCTTAGCTTTTTTGCCTGCCGTCATTGCTTCGCCTCGCGTGTGGGCGGCGGATGGCGAAGATTCGCCCCAGTTAATTACTCCTACTGACGAGCACGGACACAAAGTTTATGTGAACGAGCCTGCCCCGGCGCGGGCGCGGCACACCGACTCTCAGCAAAGCGAGGCTCCCCAGACCAGGCGAGCGTCGCTCGTCTATTGGAGCAGCAAAGAGAATCGCTGGAAGCCGGTGCCGCCGGCGAATACGGCGTCGATGCAGGCGGCGCGGTCGGCCGCGGCTGAGGTGAGTCAATACGTCACCCCGGGTTACGGTCACGATTCCACACAGTCCGCGAACGCGAAGATTCTGGCCGCCAATTCGCGCGGACATCAGGCGTCGCAGGAAGAGATTGATTCGTCCATCGTGATGGCGGCGGCGCGGCACAATGTGGATCCGAATCTGGTGCGGGCGGTGGTGAAAGTCGAGTCGAACTTCAATTCCAATGCGGTTTCGCGCAAGGGAGCGATGGGCCTGATGCAGCTCATGCCGTCGACGGCGCGCGAGTTGAAGGTGAGTAATCCGTTTGACCCGGACCAGAACGTGGACGCCGGAGTGCGGCATCTGAAGCAACTGCTGGAAAACTATCGTGGCGATGTGAATCTGACCCTGGCAGCCTACAACGCGGGTTCGGGAGCGGTGGCGCGCAGTGCCGGCATCCCGCACTATGCCGAGACTCAGAACTATGTGCGGAGGATCACCAATCTTTACTACGGAGGATTTGATCTTTCTCCGTCCGGGCCGTCGCACGAACCGGTGCGGGTGCAGCGAGATGCTAGGGGTGTGCTTTACATCAGCAACACCGATTAGGGTTACGGGCATCTGTCTTAAAAGTAATGGGTATCAAAATCCCAACCCTGTCGCAGAGAACGCGACAAGGATGGGGACCCTTAGGGCTAGAATGGGATCCTCAGTAAGTTTTCTCAGAAAGTTTTATTGATATCTCTCAGGTAGCAATGTAGTTCAACCAGGGCTGTTCAACTGCAACGTTGGATCGAGACGGTAACGGACCGACGACTTTGAAAATGAGATTGAGCCCGCGCGGCTTGCGCTGGGTGGTGCTGCTGCTATTCGTGGCGCTTCCCGGACTGACGGCCCATGCCCGCGTGCATCACACTGAGGCCTGGGCTCGCGACCACTTTGCCAGTGCCGAGCGCATGCGGGAAGCTTTGAACGGCCGTCCTCCGGCCGACCGCACGCGGCACGACTACCAGCGGGTCATCAACAATTATCGGAACGTTTATTTTGGGGCGCCTACGGCGACCAAGGCCGACCCCAGCGTGGTTGCCGTGGCTGAGACGCTGGTTGAGATGGGGCGTCACTTCGACGACGACAAGATTCTCGATGAGGCCATTTCCCAGTACAAGTTTCTGCGGCGGGAGTATCCGGGCAGCAAGTATCGTTGCGACGCCTTATTCACGATCGGCGAGATTTACAAAGATGACCTGAACGATCCCGAGCAGGCACGGGCGGTTTTTCAGGAATTTCTGCACCGTTATCCGCACAACCGGCTGGCAGGAGACGCGCAGCAGGCGGTGGTAGAACTCGACCGCGAGGCCGCGGCTGAGAAAAAAGCTGGAGCGCAGAAGCAGCTGGGCAAAGAAACTGCCGACAAGAGCAAGAAGCAGCCGTCTTCCAAGGACGCTGATTCCCGCGCCGATACCAAGCCCGCCAATACTAAGGCCGCCGATACTCAGACCGACGACGCCAAGACCGGCGACACTAAGGCGGATAACTCTAAGACCGACGCCAAAAGCGGCGCAGCAGGCCCGGAAGTCTCCGAAACCCATGCCGGACATTTGCCGCGCGTGACCGGAATCCGGCACTGGTCGACGCCGGACTATACGCGGGTCGCTATCGACCTGGAGAGTGACATCGAGTTCGGATCGCAGCGCATTGCCCATCCCGACCGAATTTTCTTTGACCTGCGCGGGACCAAGCTGGCGTCGACGCTGGTGGGCAAGAGCTTCGATGTGGATGACGGGTTCCTGAAGAAGATTCGCGTGGCGCAGTTTCAGCCGGGGCGTACGCGGGTGGTACTCGAAGTCGCCGACCTCTCGGACTACGAAGCCTTTCTGCTGCCCAATCCTTATCGGCTGATCGTTGATATTCATGGCAAGGATGTCCACGGCAAGGACAACCATGGCGCAGACAGCACGATGGCGCGCGCGAGACAGCTAAAGGAAGCGGACACCGAGACGGCCGACGTGGAAGCGCCGCCGAAGGCGGGATCGAACGTTGCTGTTCCGAAGGATGTTCCGAAGGATGTTTCGAAAAACGTCGCATCGTCTGAGTTGAAGGCTGACCTGAAAGCGCTTGCCGGGAAACCGGCCAGCCAGAGCGAGCAGATTCACGCCGATCAGAACGTTGCGTCCGGGAAACAGCCGGAAAGCTCGAAGGCACATCCTTCATCAGAATCACTGAAGCCGGCTGCCGCGGATGAGAAGACCGCGCCCGCTGTCGTGAAGAAGGTGATTGTGGAGGCGGGCGGAGTCGATAGTGAAGACGACGATGCTCCGGCTGTGAAAGTCGCAAAGGTCGAGACTCCTGCAGGTCATGCGCATACGGTGTCGAGCATTACTCCCGCTTCTCGAAAAGCGGACAGTGCTGTGGATCTTGATGGCGCCGCTGAAGAAGAGAAGGCGGTGAGCGATTCTCCGTCCGCGGGCTCTGCGCGAGGCAAGTTGTTGCCGCGTCTTGGCGCCAGCCGGCGAGCAACGGATTTGGATATTCACGAAGCCAAGCCGACGGCAAGCGGCGACCGGTCGCTGATTCGCGCCCTGGGATTGAAGATCGGCAGGATCGTGATTGATCCCGGCCATGGCGGCCACGATACCGGCACGATTGGTCCCGATGGGCTGCAGGAAAAAGATCTGGTGCTCGAAGTCGGACGCCGCCTGGGCAAACTGCTCGAGACGCGGCTGGGCGCCGAGGTGGTTTACACCCGCAAGGACGATACGTTCATTCCACTCGAAACGCGCACCGCTATTGCTAATCAGCAGCGCGCCGATCTGTTTATTTCGATTCACGCCAATTCGAGCCAGGATTCGGCGGCGCGCGGTGTGGAGACCTATTACCTGAACTTCACGTCTTCGCCGGAAGCGCTGGAGGTCGCGGCGCGGGAGAATGCGGTTTCGGAAAAATCTATTTATGAGCTGCAGGATCTGGTCAAGAAGATCGCGTTGAAAGAAAAGATTGAGGAGTCGCGCGAATTTGCCGGAGATGTGCAGGAGTCGCTGCACAGCAGTCTGGCGGCCAAGAGCCCGGCGATTCGCGATCGGGGAGTGAAGAAAGCGCCGTTTATCGTGCTGATCGGGGCCAACATGCCATCGATTCTGGCGGAGATTTCGTTCGTCAGCAATCCTGCGGACGAGCATCGGCTGGAGACCAGCGAGTACCGGCAGCGCATTGCTGAGTCGTTGTATCGCGGAATCGCGAAGTATGTGGACGGATTGAGTGGAGTGAAAGTGGCCAGCAAGTTGGACAAAGCCGCCGGGCAATAACAGCCTTCAAATCTGAAGTATTCTCATCGCTGCCAAAGCTCCTCATCTCTTGAAGAGCGCGTCGGGGAGGCTTGTCTGATCCCACCCGTGCGGACCGTTTTGAAATCGGGAATGTTGAAGGCGGACGAAAGCCGAGTGTGAGCAAGTTTGAACATTAAGAACGCTGCGGCAGCCGTAGGATTCAACCTAAGGTCTACCGCCAGTCCCGCTGGGAAGAGCGGACGGTTGCCTCAGGAGAGTTCAATGAACAGTTTCAAATGTCTTTTGCTAGCTGCAGTTGCCGGAGTCTGCTTTATGGTGACCGCCCCCAAAATGGAAGCTCAGGTCAGCGTTGGCATCGGCCTCGCGCCCGGATGCCCCTACGGCTACTATGACGCGGCTCCGTACAGCTGCGCCCCCTACGGCTACTACGGTCATGAGTGGTTTAATGGTGGCGTTTTCATTGGCGCTGGCCCGTGGTTTCATGGCGGTGAGGGCTTTCGCGGCCAGGTCAATAATCGTTACCATCCCGAGCACGGCTACCGCGGCCCAAGGCCAAACGTTGGCGACAGACCGGAGCCGGGAAGGCGTCTTGATCGGGTTTCTAACTTCAAAGGAAACGAAGTGCGCGATGGACGCGGTCACGCGGTTGGCAGACACTGAAAAGGTGCGAACAATTTGAAGCGCGACACCGGGACTTCGTGAGCGCTGAGAATGGTGCGGAAGTCAAGGTCCGAGTCAAAGTCAAAGTCCGAGTCAAAGTCAAAGTCAAAGTCAAAAACCCCACCCTGTCGCAAAGAACGCGACAAGGGTGGGGCACCCGATTCTGATTTGGCCGGGATTGCGGCTCTACTGGATGGCGCTGCCGACTTGCGAGAAGACGTTGCTGGCGTTCGAACCGATCAAACGCACGGTGCCGACGACAATGACGAGGATCACCGCCAGCATGACCGAGTATTCGGCGATATCCTGACCAGCTTCATCGGACCAAAGCTGCAAGCAAAAATTGCGGAATGAATTATTCATAAACTGAGCCCCTGTCCTTAGTTACGCTTTTCTGTTTTCTTCTCTACTTTTCCTACTCTACTTTTTCTACGCGATACCCGAAGTCTGCGGCACGGCCGGCGGCGAAATGGGCTGGCGTTTATAGTCAGCAAAATTCAGCCCGAACGCTTCGGCGTCTTGCGCCATCGCCTGCAACCCCACATGGAACTCGGAAGTTCCCTTCATCTTCTTCGTCCAGATAACGCGAAACTGAATCTTGCGCTGGCGATAGAAAACTGTGAGTTCCTCGTGCAAGTTCAATTCGTGATGAACCGACCCCAACCGGATTCCGTCCGGGGTTACATCCAGGGTGATTACCAGCTCTTCAAAAGCTTTTCCGTTCCTATCCCGGCCCTTCACTTTCACGGGAATCACTGCCTTGGTCCGATTTCCGCGGCGATTGTTCTTGCTTACCTCTAATGGCATTCCTTCACCCAGAGATAGTTTGATCCTGGAATCATCCGGCGTGAATGGCCCGCACGGGTAGGAGCGCTGCACAAAGGGGCTACGCCCTGGGTAACGTGCTCTCAAGACCCAGTTTAAACCTTGCCAGATCAGGCGTTTACGAGGTGGTGGAAACTTTTGTGCCCGCTCTGTGGTCTAATTATGGGGTGGTTCGCGCGTCTCGGGGATACTTATGAGTTTTTCCCGTTCTTTCGGTGTTGTGCTTTCTTTCGCCGGCCTGTTGGGCATGGCGTTCGCGGTGGATAAGCCAGCGGCTCGGACTGCGGTTCGGGCTGTGGAGCAGGCTCCTGCGATTCTTCCGCAACAGTTTGGCGGATGGCAGATGCAGGGCGCGGCCACAATCAGTACCGACCCGGCAGTCGCGGATTCCACCAACGCCGCTGTGATGAAGGAATATGGCTTTTCGGACCTGGCGGTCGCCACCTACACTCGCGACGATGGGCGCACACTGAAAATTCGCGCCGCCCGCTTCTCCGACGCCTCTGGCGCGTTCGGCGCCTACACTTTTTATCTGCAGCCGCGCATGACTCCGGAGAATGCGAAAAAGGAAGACAAGATCGGCGATCAGGCAGCGTTTCTAGGACAGCGCGTGCTTTTCTATCGCGGACACGTGCTGGTGGACGCGCAGTTCAGCCAGGAATCGGCCATGTCGGGTGAGCAGTTGCGCGAACTGGCGGCAGCGCTGCCGCGTCCCAACGGAAATGCCGCTAACCTGCCACCGTTGATTGGATTCATGCCGCACCAAAGCGAAGTTGCGAACACTCGGAAATATGCCATGGGGCCAGCCGCGCTAGCCGCGCTCGCGCCGCCGGTTTCCGCGGATCTGGTGGACTTCGATGCCAGTTCGGAAGTGACTCTGGCGCGCTACGAAACGTCGAGCGGCGAAGCGACGTTGATGCTGATCTCTTATCCCACGCCGCAACTCGCCGCCGAGCACTTGCGACGCATTCAGGCCGCGCATGCGATGGCGCAGCCACAGGCCGGGGTTTCGAGCGCGGAAGGTACAGGATCGTTTTCCGCCAAGCGCACCGGGACGATCGTCGTAATTGCGAGCGGAGGCGTTACGAGCAGCGACGCGAAAGCTCTGCTGGACCTGGTGAACTACGAGGCCAGCGTTACCTGGAATCAGCCGACCGAGAACGCGCAGGCCCGCGACCTCTACGTGCTGATTCTCAACATCGTCGTTCTCTGCGGGATTCTTGCGGGACTGGCGGTAGTGGCGGGTGTGGCGTTTGGTGGAATCCGCATTTTGATGAAGCGCTGTTATCCCGATAAAGTATTTGACCGCCCCGAGCAAATGGAATTCATCTCCTTGCGGCTGACGGAAACGGTGGTCAAGGGAGCGTCCCACAGCGGGCCAGAGGCGGGTCGTCCGGCGCCGGAAAACCCCGCCTGAGACGTTCCGAACTTCGCCTAAAATTCGTCTCAAGCTCATCCCAACCCACTCTGAATTGAGGATAAGTGGCTTTAGATAGATCGGCTTAGGGCCTTCATGGAGGCAATTTGTCTCAAATTGATCCATTCACCGCCTCTATTGATTGATCCTGTATCTAGTTGAAAACAAAGACATTTATTTCGCAAAAATCGCTTGACACCCCTGTTTTTGGACTCATAAGATTTGCGCAGAAAGTTTTGACGGATTTCAAAGCTCCGTTGGAACTATTCTCCCTTGAAGAAGAGGCTGCCCTGTTGCCGGGTGGCCTCTTCGTTTTTTCGTTTCGAACCTTTTTTTATCTCGATTCCTGTGTGCGGGGAGACTTGCGGTGACAGAGGGATGCGGAAGATGGAACTTCGCAGCGCTTCCTGCGTATCTCTTGTTGATGGTGATTGTTTGATGGCGTTTTGTGAGTGCGGTCTCGGTTCCTTGGATTTGGTTTTCGGAAACCACAGCGGAGGGCGTCAATGTTCTGCGATGGATGCGGCGGTGCGATTCAGCCGGGGCAGGTGTTTTGCAGCAAGTGCGGCAAACAGTTCGTCGGTCCAGTCTCGTTCCTGCAGCCCATCCCAGGCCGCGTGCAGTCCCATATGCACCTGCTGGGCATTTTGTGGCTGGCCATGTCGGCATTGAACGCGGTGGGCGGCTTGGTCCTGATCGTCGTGGGTAATACCTTGTTCCCGCATCTCCATGAAATGGGAGCGCCGGCGAATGTGCCGACACCGTTTTTGACCGCGATCGTGAGTACGCTGGGAATCATCGTTCTGGCCAAGGCGGCGTGCGGATTCATCGCGGGCTGGGGACTCCTTCACCGCGAAGGGTGGGGTCGCATCGTGGCGCTGGTGCTGGCATTTATTTCGTTGTTCAATATTCCGTTCGGGACCGCGATCGGGGTGTACACGATGTGGGTTCTGCTGCCGGGCGCTTCGCAGCGGGAATATGAAGAGCTGGTGGAGAAGCCCGCCGCCTAGGCTTTCCGCAAGCGCGGGTCGGAACTCGGGCCTGCGGGCACTCCGTTCGCACGCCTTCTCGGATCGAACGCCGAGCCACTACTAATCCCTTCCTCTCGGGCTTTCCCTCGAGTGCGTCCCAAAAATGGCATTTGCACCGTTTGACAGGCTGTGGTCGCCCAGTCGACAATCGGCCCTCAAACTAGTGAATCCCGCCTAGTCTTTACCACGGAATGTCTACTGCACTCATCCTCGGGCTGGTCGGCGGTTTGCTGATGCTGGCTTTTCTGGCGAACCGCGTCTTCCGCGTGACTCGCGTGCCGGATGTGCTGGTGCTGATGGCTCTCGGATTGGTGGTGGGCCCGGTGCTGGGATTGGTAAATCCAGCGCATCTTTCGTCTACGACCAATGTGCTGGGTACGCTGGCCATCATCCTCGTGCTGTTTGAGGGCGGTCTGGAGATGGACTTGCGGCGCACCTTGCGCCATTTTGCAGGCAGCCTGGTTTTGTCGGTGCTGGCCTACGGTTTCAGCATTGCGCTGGTGGGATTGATCGTTCACAAAGGTCTCGGCATGCCGCTCACTACGGCGCTGGCAGTGGGAGCGGTGCTGGGATGCACCAGCAGCACGGTCGTGCTGCCGGTTCTGCAACAACTGGGGGCGCGTGAACCGGTGAGGGTCACGCTGATGCTGGAAGCTTCCTGGGGAGATGTGCTCGCGGTCCTGACAGTGGGGCTGTTGCTGGGCGTGGGCAGCCAGGGCGGTGCAGTGGCGCGCCATCTTTTGCAAGCAGTGCTCACGCAAGTGGGAGTGGCCGTCGTGTTCGCTACCGCGACGGGCATTCTATGGTCGCGTCTGCTACCCGTGCTTTCGGATGCCCGCTTCTGGCAGGTTATGACCTTCTCGATTGTGCTGGTGTTGTACGCGGGCACCGAGGCGTTGGGCGCGAGCGGGTTGATTGCCGTGCTGGCCTTCGGACTGACGCTGGCCAACTTTCCCGGCATGGATCCCCGGCTCCGTCTCGCGGAAGAGGAGGCGGTATCTCTGCAATCGCAGGAATCGCTGCTGAGTTTTCACTCGGAGCTGGCGTTCCTGGTGCGATCATTCTTCTTCGTTTTGATTGGTGCGATTGCCGACCTGGGAAGTTTTCGCGGCCACTCGATTCTGATCGCCGGTACGCTGGGCGGGTTGTTCCTGGCGCGCCTGCTGGCCATCCAAGTTAGCCGGTGGGCGTTCAAGGACGTTTCCTCAAAGGAGAGGGAGCTGATGCTGTGGATCATGCCCCGAGGGCTGATCACGGTAGTGCTGGCACTGCAAGTGGCTGCGGCGCGCAGCGAAGTAAACTTCCTGTCGGCGCTGGCTTTTGCCGTTATCCTGGTGACGAATGTGATGGTAGTGATAGGGAGCCTGCGAGCCAGTCGCGGCGCGGTGGTGCCACAGGAGCCGGCGGCCACAGCGGACTCAATGGGCGCCTCACAAGATGAGATCACGGAGACGCAACCTGGAAATGCGCCGGTTGTGCCTGCGGCTACTCCCGCGGCAGCCCCGTCCAAACGCTGGATCTTGGATGCCGCGCTGCTTGTGCTGCTGGGCCTGGGCGCCTGCATCGTTTGGTATGGCAACGAACCACCGGAACAGCGCCCCCGAAGTTTGCAGCATTGGATGCAACTGCATCTGCACCGGCCACATTGACTCCGCGCGGGCATTTTCGTTCCGGACCAGGCATCCAGCAATGTGCATAAAGCCGTCATTGACGGGGTTATACGCACTGAGGGGATTTTGCTACACCCCCCTCCCCCACCACCATAGAACTTGGTTTTGACATTGGCAGCCAAGGCCCGCCCGCGCGCATGGTGCTTTGACCTGCCCACCCGCGCGCACGAACACGCTTAAGGCACGAGGTTCAGAGCGCACAGACATCGTGAGGGAATCGTTAATTCCCTCGGAGTGGCGCGAATGGGTAACAGGAGGTCACATCTTCGGAGAGAGCAGGCGGTTGTCCCCTTGCGCTAGGCAAGTCAGACCATTCCATGAGATCGAGGGTCGGAAGTGAATCGGCTTCGGACAGGGAACTACAATCGTGTGCTTGTTGTCGAACAGTTCGATCTCCTTTCCTAGCCCAGTCGTGCTCACACCGGCGTCATCGTACGCCACTGCGTAGACATTACCTTTGCTGTCTCCTGCAAGACCCACCTCCACATTCCCGTACAAGTCCTGTCGCACGTAGAAGGCTCGCCTTTTAGCAAACGATGTCCTAATGCAATTGGAAACTGTGTCCGCGTCTCCAGCGGCTGACGCTTGACAGTCAATTCCTCCGTGCTCGCTCAGGGCCTGGAGCCTGCGTTTCATAGCATCCGGATCGTAGATGTCTGAGCAGGAATGCTGTTCGAAGCTAATTCCTTCAGCCGTAGGCTTGAGTTTCTGTAGTTCAGATTGGTGACTATCTATCCATGTTCTCCATCTCGCTTTGAACTCGCCGTCCTTACGCGCCTGAACATCCAAGGGCGGAGGGCTAGGAATCCCAGCATTTGGTAACAGCGTGGGGAGTTTGAAAAGAACTAAGCTGCTCGGGAGCGTTATAAGTTCATCCGAACTGTTATCCTTCGGGATATTTGTGATGAACTTTGGGTCGGAATCGAGCAGTTGTCTGTACAGTTCAATCGTGAAGCCTCCACCAATGTAATCCAAACCATTCGGCAACTGGTTATAAGTATTCTCCATGATCCCGCGGCAGGCGAAGTACTGCAGCGCTTCGTGGTCGCCCATTTTAGCTAAGAGCAGGCGGGCTGAGATTTTCCCAGCATAGTCCGGATCGTGGAGAAGGGACTGAAGGTCTTGTACATCGCCACTCTTCTCCATTTGGGACATAGCCGAGTCGTCGCCTTTGCGAGCGCGATCCAAAAGCGAGTTTTGAGTAACGGGTTTTCCAGTCTGCGAAAATGTCACACTCAGCATAGCTATAACAATGGTCGCAAATTTTGTTTTCATTCTTTGATCCTTTGCCCTATTGACCTTGGGGCTGAGGGGGGGCGAGTTCCCATTGCGGCGCTGGCTGCCCTGAAAGGGGAGGATTCCCCGTCGGGTTAAGTTGATTCCATTGATCAACATGTAGGCGACAGGGAGCAAAACCCGGATCGTTCGGCATCCTCTTGCAACGACGACTGATTGAAGCAATCAGATCCGTGATTCACCCAAGTCCTAATACAAAATCTTTATTCGGCCTCACCGAGTGCTCTTAGCCGAGATTACTATTGGTCGAGAGCGGCAGATCGCGGACCCGCGTGCCGGTGGCGGCGAAAATCGCGTTACAAAACGCGGCGACGAAAGGCGGTACTCCCGGCTCTCCGACACCAGCAGGCGGGGCCGAGCTTTCTGCGATGTAAACGTTCGTCTGAGCTGGAACCTCGTTGATCCGGGCCACGGGGTAGTCGTTGAAATTGGATTGCTGGATTACGCCGTTCTTGGCCGTGATCTCTCCGCTGCGCACGATGCTGGTGCCGAAAACCACCGCGCCTTCGAATTGCGCCCGGGTCGCTTCCGGATTGACGACAATCCCCGCATCAACTGCCGTGTCGACGCGCGGGATGCGGATCTCGCCGTCATCACTCACTTCCACCTCCACGACCGTGGCTACATAAGTCAGGAAACTGCGATGGGCAGCGAATCCAAACCCATGTCCCTTCACGCTCTTCTTTCCGGCCCAACCGGACTTGTCGGCAACCGTTTCAATCACATTTCGTAGCCGGCCAGTTTCCCAGGGATAAGTTTTGTAATCCGCACCATAGTTCGGATACTGCACGTTGGTGAAGTCCAATGTGCGGGGCGGTCCGATAAGGTCCAACAGATACTCCACGGGATCGCGATTTGCGCGATGGGCCAGCTCATCTGTGAAACATTGAACTCCAAACGCGTGATAGATGTTGGCCACCGATCGCAACCATCCAATCCTGACATGTGCCTGCGCAGGACCATTCTCGATACGTATGTTGGGCAAATCATAGGGAAGATCCGTCCAACCCTGTGCCAGGTGCGGTGGATCGCCATAGACAGCATTCACATCGAAAATGGAGCTGATCGGCGGAAAGACTGATCTCTGCAGCCACGCGGTGGGCTTTCCCTTGTCGTCGACCGCTGCCTTCAAATACATCGCGGCCACGGCGTTGTAATAGTCAAACTTCACGTCGTCTTCCCGCGTCCACACAACTTTTACGGGGCGACCCAGCTTCTTCGATAAAACTGCAGCCTCCGCAACATAATCAGGTTTGGACTTTCTTCCGAATCCGCCGCCCAACAACGTAACGTGGCAAATCACGTCTTCTTTAGCAATGCCGAGTTCCGAGGACACTATTGCCTGCGCCGCCTGAGGATTCTGGGTTGGCGCCCAGGCAGTGACCTTTCCATCTTTGAATTCAGCCAGCGCCACCAAGGGTTCCATCGGGGCATGGGCCAGCAGCGGAACGTAGTAGTCTGCTTCAAAGACATTCTCGGTAGGAAACGCTTTGTCGGAGTCACCCACGCTGCGGATAACCTTCCCCGGCTTGTGCGCTGTCTCACGCAGTTCCTTCTTGTATTCGACGGAGTCGTAGGATTCGTTGGGCCCGTTGTCCCAGGTTATCTTTAGCTTTTTGCGGCCCTGGAATGCAGCCCAGGTGTTGTCGGCAATCACGGCAACACCGCCTAGAGGCTGAAAGGCGGCGGGAGGCTTAAACGGATCGATGCGAATCGTCTGGCGCACTCCCGCGACCTTCAGTGCATCCTGATCGTCGAGAGTCTTTATTGTCCCGCCAAAGACGGGGGGATGTTCGACCGATGCGTACACCATGCCATCCAGCCGTGCATCCATTCCATACATCGCTTTTCCCGTGCAGAGCTTCTCCAGGTCGACGCTGGTCATTCCCTTCCCGATATACCGCCACTCCGATGGCTTCTTCAGCTGAAGCTGTTCTTTCGTTGGCACCGTGAGGCGAGCCGCACCAGCGGCCAGCTCACCGTAACCGAGGCGCCGGCCCGTTGCCTTGTGAATTACCGCATGCAGTTCGGTGGAGCACTCCTTCGCGGGAACATTCCACTGTAGCGCCGCCGCCTGAATCAACATCAAGCGCGCCGCAGCGCCGCACTCTCTCATCGTGTCAAAAAATCTCCTTACGGATTGTGAGCCGTCCGTATTTTGGTCTCCGTAGCGCTTATCGCCAATCGCCTGGTCGATCTTCACGCGCTTCGAGTCGGCGTCAAGCTCGTCTGCAAGCACCAGGGGCAGTGATGTACGGATGACTGTTCCCATCTCCGACCGGTGCGCCACGATGTAGACGGTTCCATCCTGCTGAATCCCCACAAAAAGATTGGGATGGAGGGTCGCCCTGTCCGCTTCGGTCCCATCGTAAGTCGTCTGTCCTTGCGCCAGCATTGGTGGGACATACCGAGCCGCAAGAATGAACGCACCCGCCCCAAACGCGCCTTTGAGGAATCTCCGACGGCTTACGTTTTCGATTTGCGTCATGCGATTCTCCCCGCTGCCGGCTTGATCGCCTGGCGAAGTCGTTGGTAGGTTCCACAGCGGCAGATGTTGCCCGCCATGGCATCATCGATTTGCTGATCCGTAGGATGGGGAGTGCTCTTTAAAAAAGACACTGCCTGCATGATCTGACCGGACTGGCAATATCCGCACTGCGGAACGTTCAGCTCCATCCAAGCCTGCTGAACCGCATGGAGTCCGTTTGCTCCAAGGTCTTCAATGGTACGAATCTCGCCACCCGCCGCCGCGCTCACCGGCGTAATGCACGACCGGATCGCTTCGCCGTTCTTATGAACCGTGCAGGCGCCGCAGAGAGCCATGCCGCAGCCAAACTTGGTTCCCGTCAATCCCAAGACGTCCCGCACGTACCAAAGCAGGGGCATGTTAGGATCGCCATCGAACGTGCGATCTATCCCGTTCACCTTGAGCTTCACCATCAGGATCCCCCTTTTCCGTTATCAGCCCAGCATTCTACGTGCCACATAAAATAGAAATCAATTGGGAGTAAAGCCCAGCTCGCCATCGGTTTAGTTCCGGTATGAGAAAACATTTCCGTTCGACGGTGTCAGGCTTTCGACGCCTCTGTTGAGCGGCGGTCACCGGTGTCCGGCGTGAACAGGCATTTTGTTGCAGAAACACGGCCCACGCAGGATGGCCAGAAACTTGCTTCTATTCGGGCGCGGCAATGCTTCACCCATTTTGGATCGTAATGGAGCGGTAGCTGGAGGAGAGTTATGAAGGCAGATATCCGGTCTTATTTCCTGGCGACAACAAGCGCAATTGTGTTTTGCTTTTCAGCTTCAATGCTGTTAGCGCAAGACGCGCACTTTCATAACGCGCCCGCATCCAGCAATCAATTGAAGAACCCCTACGCCGGCCAACCCACAGCGGCCGCTGCCGGCGCGCGGTTTTATGCCACGAACTGTGGCTCCTGCCATGGAATTAAAGGGCGCGGAACCGGGAGCATCCCTCCACTCTCTGAGGGACCAACGCAATCAGCGTCGGACGGCCAGGTGTTCTGGTTCGTCACAACCGGCGCCGCCAATAACGGTATGCCGGCTTGGGGCACCCTGCCCGAGAGGCAACGATGGCAGATTGTTACTTACCTGAAGTCCCTCAAGGGCCCGGCGTAGGTTCCACTACCCACAAAGGATCTCAGACACCAACTCCCGAGGTAAACGATCGAGGTGCCGCCAGATCGATTTTCTCTCTCCTCAGAGAAGCAGCGTGTCGACCTGTGGACACGCGAGCAGAACTGTTTCGCGAGTGTTTCAATATTGTTTACAAAGATTTACTTATAGTTACATCGAGAGGCGAGCTTAGCTGCACCTCTAATCGATTGATCAGCATCTATTGAATAGATATAGATATTCACCATTTTTGAGTTAGCGGTTTCATCTCATAACGGTGTGACCTGCAGCTTAACTGTCAAACTTAACTTTCAAAGGAGAACTCCCTCAAATGAAACAAATCAAGTACGCAGCGCTTTTATCCATGCTCACCATATTGTCTTCGGTATCCGCTTTGGCGCGGGACAAGAATCAGCACTCGGTAGAGATTCCGAATGCTGTAGAAGTCGGTGGCGAACAATTGCAACCTGGCAGCTACAAGGTCGAGTGGCAGGGAACCGGTCCCGAGATCAAGGTGAATTTCGTGCGCGACGGAAAGACGGTTGCCACGGTACCTGGAACCCTGAAGACGAATGACGCCCAAGTGACTCAGGACGAGATTGTCACCGACACAACCCATGCTAAGGTTCAAACGCTTACAGAGATCGACTTCGGCCATAACAAGGAAGCGTTAGTCTTTGAACAGAGTGGCATGTAATTCCGTCACTCGATTCTGGACGCTTGCCGCGTTCTTTAAGCGAACGCCCTACTCTGATCGAGGAGTAGGGCTTTTTTCTATCAATTTGTCCTGCAGGAAAGTCTCAAGCTGTTCTTCGCTGCGATTCCGTCAGACTGAGGCGAGACAGAGCTGCCTTGATCGCATCGGCGCTGCGCTGCAAACCTTGTTGCTCCGCGGCGGACATTTCGGGCTCAAGCACGCGACGCACGCCTTCCCGGCCAACGACACTTGGCAAAGAAAGCGTCACTCCAAAAGCTGGGTTGTAACAGCCGACAGGAATCACTGCTCCCTCGTCGCGCAATATCATCTCAGTGAGTCGTGCGGAGACCATCCCTATGCCGTACTGACTGGCCCCGATACCTTCAATGACGGTGATGTTGGCGTAACGAACCTCACGCTCGATTTCGTCACGTGCAGTTTGCGCCGTTTGGTTCTCCCCAAAGAGTTCCAATATCTTACTGTCACCCACTCGCGCCGATGACCACAGGAAAACCTCCGAAGCACCATGCTCACCTAAGACCAGTGCCTCCACGTCCGACGCACTGACGTTAAGACGCTTCCCCAGGTGAAACCGGAACCGTAACGTGTCGAGGGACGTGCCGGTACTCAGCACGCGCTCGTGCCCCAACATACGCACTACGTCAGCCAGCGCGTCCGGTGGATCGGTTACGACCAGAATCAGGGCATCGGGAGCGAAATGGTGGATCTGCGGGACGATGTCCTGAAAGATGGCAGCATTCGCATCGAGCAAGCGAAGCCTTCCGACGGGATCGCTGCGATCGGTTGCACCTCCGCCTTTCTCGTTGACTCCGGCAGTGATCATCACTACCGACGAGCCGGCCAGATCGGAATAGTCGCCGTCGCGCAGCGTAATCGGCGGGGACAGGACTGCGCCGTACTGGACGTCCGTCACGACGCCCTTGGCCCGCTTGCGGTCCCGGTTAACCAGCACGACCTCGCGCGCACTTCCGCGCATTACCATCGCCAAAAAGCACGCGGAGCCAACCTGGCCCGCTCCAACGATTCCGACCTTCATATCTGCCCTCCTGTTTGATGGCTTCGTATATGACTTGAATGACAGTGCAATCGTGGCACTAATCCTTAGGTTGAAAACGAGGCTGCAACCCCGGTTGAGAACCATCAAACGTGTCGGCGGACACCGTTTGACACGAAGAGGTTTTATGCGAAAGAGTGGGAGAGAATGGCTGCGATCGTCGCTGGAGAATCCTTAAACCTGTAGTGCTGGCCCCGCCATACCCTCGCTTCTTTGAAGACCGGGCCGGGCGATTTCGAGCTTCTGCATCTTGTGGATCAGCGTAGTGCGTTTCAAACCAAGTTTGGCAGCTGCGCCCTTCGGTCCGCCGATCACCCAGCCGACTCCTTCCAGGGTCTGTTGAATCAGAGTCCGTTCGGAATCGCGTAGCGTGGTTGCACGGGGAGAGATAGTTGCGCGGCGCTCCGTTTCTGCGGTGGGCAAAGGATTCGGAAGCACACCATCGTTTGAAAGGATCACGGCACGTTCGATCAGGTTCTGCAGTTCCCGGATATTTCCCGGCCACTGGTACGAAATCAGCGCAGACATTGTTTCTGAAGGAATATGCTCGATTTCCCTCCCCATCCGGCGGCCTAAGATCTCGACAAAATGTGTCACCAGGGCTGGGATGTCTTTGCGACGCTCCCGCAATGGTGGCAACAGGACGGGGAAGACATTCAGACGATAGTAGAGGTCGCTGCGAAATTCGCCTTGATTCACCATTTCGGTCAGATCACGGTGGGTGGCGGCAACTAGCCGCACGTCAACTTTGTGAGTCCGAGTGCTGCCCAGGCGCTCGAATTCCTGTTCCTGCAGTACGCGCAACAGTTTGGGCTGCAGAGCCGCCGGAATATCTCCTATTTCGTCCAGGAAAAGTGTGCCTTTGTCGGCGAGTTCGAAACGGCCAATCTTTTGCGCGATCGCGCCGGTGAACGCACCCCTTTCGTGGCCAAAAAGCTCACTCTCCAGCAAATCCAGGGGAATGGCAGCGCAATTCAACCGTACGAAAGGCCGCCCGCACCTTGAGCTGATGTTGTGAATCGCTTGTGCGATGAGCTCCTTGCCGGTTCCGGTTTCTCCCTGGATCAACACCGTGGAACCCGTCGTCGCGACGCGTTCGACTTGTTCGAGCACTGCTTCCAGCGCAGGGCTATTGCCTATGATCTGCTGGAATCTGCGCTCGTTCGAATATTGATCACTAGTACGCAATATCTCGGTAGCTGCCACAGAGAACCCCCTCGTGCCCTAGGCACGCTTTTTATTGGGCTCGACTTATTGGCTCAACTCGCCAGAGCCGCTCGGACACTTTCGAGCAGGGCTTCATCATCGAATGGTTTTGCCATGAACTCCACTGCGCCTGCTCTTAGGGCTTGCATCCGCATTTTCTCGTCCCCATGGGCCGTGATGAAGATGGTCGGAATCCTGTACTGATCTGCGTTGAGCTTGGCCTGCAATTCCAGACCCGACATTCCTGGCATGCGGATGTCGGCGACCAGACATCCAACGTCGTTCTGTTGCCCGGACTTCAGGAACTCTTCCGCCGAGGCGAACACTTGCGCGGGCAGGCCGGCTGATTTCATCAGGCCCTGCAAGGCACTGCGCATCAAATCATCGTCATCAACAATTGCTACCATTTTCCCCTTCTTTCGGACGACCATGATGCAAACTTAGCAGCGCCTTCAACGATGGCGCAATTATGCTTAGGTGGCGGCGCAATCATACTTTGGTATAGGACCGAAGTGTTGGCAAAGCGACAATTTCACTGCAGCCGCTCAATTTAAATACAATGTCTTTCCGTGCCGTCGCAGATTACGCAGCGAACAGATAGACCATGACGCGCTGGAAGATTCCACCTCCCATCCTTCGACAAGTAGGTTGGCGCTACGGGCTTGCTGTCGGCTCCGTTGGGGTCGCACTGGGGGCGGCGCTGCTCTTTGGGAGGGGTTTCGATATCCGCGGCGCGCTTTTCCTCACCGCCATAGCCATCACAGCTTGGTTTGGTGGGATGCTCCCGGGCCTCACTGCCTTGCTCCTTTCCGTAGTGAGCCTAGGCTATTTCTTCCAGCCACTCGTCCCTTACGTCGAACTGGCAGGGATTCGTGTGCCCTATCGGGTCTTATCCCTGACATTCTTTACATCCTTGGGATTGACGGTGTGCTGGCTCAGCGCCTCGCGACGCCGGGCGGAGGAAGCGCTGCGCGAGAGCGAGCAACGATGGCGGAACCTTACCGAAGCGCTGCCGCAGTTGGTATGGGGTGCCGGCCGGGATGGCGGGTGCGACTACTTCAGCACGCAGTGGACAACCTACACTGGTATCCCGGAGAGCAAATTGCTCGGCTGGGCGTGGATGGAGGCGCTACATTCCGACGACCGCGAGCCTACCCGGCAATTTTGGACAGAATCTGTGGCCGGACGTCAGCCTTATGACGTGGAATACAGGATCCGCAGGACCGATGGGACGTACGGTTGGTTTAAGACGCGGGGAACTCCCATCCGGGATACCGAAGGAAGGATCGTGAAATGGTTCGGTACGTGCACTGACATCAGCGACCGGAAGCGGGCGGAGCAGGAACTGAGAGAGCGTGAACTAGAACTGCGCCAGGCCCGTGACCTACTCGAGATCAAGGTCATGGAACGGACCAAGGAATTGCGGCGCAACGAAGCTTACTTAGCGGAAGCGCAGAAGCTAAGCAAGACGGGCAGTTTCGGCTGGAATGTTTTCGGGGGTGAAATCTATTGGTCGGAGGAAACATTTCGAATTTTTGAATACGGCCCTGCAACAAGACCTCGTCTTCAGCTCGTTCTGGAACGAACCCATCCCGAGGACAGAGTCCGGGTTCAACAGGCAATCGATCGCGCATCTCAAGACGCTAAGAATTTTGATATAGAACACCGGTTGCTTATGTCTGATGGATCGGTCAAGCATGTCCACGTTGTGGGGCATCTTCTGGAAACAGGTCAACCGGGCAAAACCGAGCTGGTCGGAGCGATCACCGACATTACCGAACGCAAACGCGCGGAAGTAGCGCTGCGGCAGACCGAGGAGTATTTAGAGGACGCGCAGAGACTGAGCCATACCGGCAGCTGGGCACGAGTACCTGACACGGGGGCGATGAGGTACTGGTCCGCTGAGTGCTACAGGGTGCTAGGTTTTGAACCGCTCGGTGGACCGCCGCCATTCGAAACATTCTTGCAGCATGTCCATCCCGATGACAGGGCTAAAGTCAGGGCAGCAGCCGAGAACGCGGCCCGTGCGAAAGTGGACTATGAGTTGGACTATCGCATCGTTCACCCCGGCGGCAACATCAGGGACATCCATACAATCGCACACCCGGTTCTTAGCCCATCCCGTGATGTCGTGGAGTTCGTTGGTACTGTGATGGACGTCACCGAACGAAGGCAGGCAGAAAAAGAGCGTGAAAGATTACGTCAGGTACAGGCCGATCTGGCGCACATAAGCCGGGCGACGACGATGGGGGAATTGACTGCATCGCTGGCCCATGAGATCAACCAGCCGATTACGGCTGCGGCGACGGATGCCAGAACTTGCTTGCGGTGGCTGGCGCGCGAACAGCCGGATATAGGAGAGGCGCGGGAATCCGCGGCGCGGATGGTGAACGCGGTAACGCGGGCGGCCGATATCATCAGCCGGCTTCGACAGTTATTCAAGAAGGGAGCGCCACAAACCAGTTTGGTGGATGTGAGCGAGGTCATTCAAGAGATGGTCGTCTTGTTGCGCAGTGAAGCATCCAGACATTCCGTTTCGATTGTGACCGAATTGTCGGAGGACTTACCACGGGTTGTGGCTGACCGAGTGCAATTGCAGCAGGTTCTGATGAATCTTATGCTCAACGGCATCGAAGCGATGCAGGACACGAGCGGAGGCCAGTTAACAATCAGATCCCTGAGGGGCGAAGGCGGTCAGTTGCTGATTTCGGTGAGTGACACGGGCACGGGGCTTCCCCCGGACCAGGCTGACCAGATCTTTAATGCATTCTTCAGCACCAAGGCCCAAGGTACCGGCATGGGGCTCTCAATCAGTCGGTCAATAATTGAGTCCCACGGCGGCCGCTTGTGGGCCACATCCAACTCTGGACGCGGCGCCACTTTTAACTTCACACTTCCCAGTGCGGAGGCGCAGGAATGACCAGTTCGGCCGATGGCCCCTCCGCCACTGCGGCGCCGCAAGAAATTGCGGCCAGACCGTAATCTTGAATTTGGTCGGAAGGTTCACTCGCCACGGCTCGTGGGTTCAAGCTTCGCCGCCATTCTGACCAGGTCTGCCAGTGATTCAGCCTGCATCTTCCGCATCACGTGCCCGCGATGGATCTTCACGGTGATTTCGCTGGTTCCCAGCTCAAACGCTATTTGCTTATTGAGCATGCCCGAAACTACCAGAGCCATGACTTCGCGCTCGCGGGCGGTGAGCGATTGATAGCGCGTTCGCAACTCGGCAAGCTCCGTCTCCTGTTGACGTGCCATCCGATCGCGATCCAAAGCCTGATGAATCGCATCCAGCAAATCCTGGTCTCGGAACGGCTTCGTCAGAAACTCCACCGCACCCGATTTCATCGCTTTCACCGTCATCGGAATATCTCCATGACCGGTGATAAAGATGACGGGAATCCGGATCCCAGCGTTAGCCAACTCGCGCTGAAAATCCAGACCGTTGACTCCGGGAAGTCTCACGTCCAGCACCAGGCAACTGGGCCCGTCCGGCCGTTTGCTGCGTAGAAACTCTTGCGCCGTGCCGAAGGTCTCGGAACGTAAGCCAACCGACTTCAGCATGCCGTGGATGGAGGCGCGCACCAAGTCGTCGTCATCCACAACAAAAACCGTCGGGGAGGCTGCCAGGGTCATTGAGCCGCCTCGATCTTGATGAGCAATGCGAGAGCCATGGCGCCGACAAAAAACTGAACAACTCCTCGCCATTTATGCGGGATCACTGCCGGACCTCGTCCTCGTCGAGCATGTTTTTATCCAAACCCTGAACGGAAGAACATGATAACGCAGTGTCCGCAGTCCCCAAAAAGCGCGTCAGGCGGGGAGGCCCCGTGTTGGGAGGGCAGGGCTTCGGGGACAGACAGCCGCGACTGGACCGAAGCATCAGTTTGCGCCCGCGATTCGTCCAAATGCTGACAGCACTATCATCCTGTTGACACTCAGGACGCCTGGTTTTCCTTATGTCGCAACCGAACAACCTTGGAATGCATGAGCTTAGCGGCATCGCGACGTTTGGAGAGCTGGATGCAATCACCCAAAGCGACGTAGTTGCCGAAACCTGGCCGGCTAGGGGCTTCCCTCGAAACACCCTCGGTCGGTGCAGGAAACGGCGCTACGTCAAGAATCGCAACTAGCTTCAGGAGTCGGAACAGGTGAATCTGAATTCGAAAGGATGGAATTGCGATGGCGAATCAAGGGACGAAAAAGTGCGCCCACATGCCGTGCCTTTGCAATGTACCCAGCGGAGAAGAATACTGCGGAGAAGTTTGCCGTGACGCGGGAAGTGAAGACGTGGAAATCGCGTGTCAATGTGGCCATCCGGCGTGTCCCCTCACAGTTCGGTAATCTGTGTCATGCAACGCCATAGACCTGGCTATGATGGAGGACAGATCATGACTCCGAACGAGAGACACTTGAATGACTCGAACATTGATTCTTCCGAGCGGTCGGCTATGACCGACAGAATGCTCTCGGATCAGGACTCCGGCGTGAACAGTAGAGAGTTTCTCGGCATGACTGCTGCTTCCTTATTAGTGACCGGGAGGCTCAGTGGCGCCGCACAGCCGGATAGCAAGAACGGAATTCCTCATCGAACTCTGGGGCGCACCGGAGAAAAAGTTTCAGTGATCGGGCTCGGCGGGTATCACCTGGCTCGACAGAGCGATCCGGAAGAGAGCATTCGGATTATTCGTACCGGGATCGATGAAGGAGTCAATTTTCTCGATAACTGCTGGGACTACAACGACGGTGAGAGCGAAATTCGAATGGGCAAGGCTCTGCGCGATGGCTATCGCCAAAAAGCCTTTTTGATGACCAAGATCGATGGCCGGAATAAGGCGGCGGCCGCGGCCCAACTCGATGAATCGCTGCGGCGGTTGCAAACAGATCGAATTGACTTACTTCAGTTTCATGAAGTGATTCGCGATTCCGATCCAGATCGCATTTTTGCCGAAGGCGGAGCGATGGAGGTCGTCGTCGAAGCCAAGAAAGCGGGCAAGATCCGTTTTATCGGTTTCACAGGCCACAAGAGTCCAGACATTCATTTGAAGATGCTGGCTACCGCCGCGCAGCATGGCTTTACGTTCGATGCCGTTCAGATGCCCCTCAATGTGATGGACGCCCACTTCAACAGTTTCGAAAAGAAAGTGTTGCCCGTCTTGACCAAGGACGCTATTGGAGTTCTCGGCATGAAACCCATGGGGGACCATTTCATTCTCGCGAGCAAGACCGTTACAGCAGTGGAGTGTCTGCACTACTCTATGAATCTGCCCACCAGCGTCGTCATCACGGGCTGCGATTCGCTTCCGATCCTTCAGCAAGCTCTTGAGGCCGCCCGGACTTTTCAGCCGATGGACTCTGCCCAGGTGGCAGTTCTTCTCGCCAAGACGGCAAAGGCGGCGGAGGCAGGCCAGTACGAACTCTATAAGACTACGCACCACTTTGACGGCACCGTCGCCAACCCGCAGTGGCTGGGGTAGAAACAAACCGTCAAACATCGGCTAGCAAGCTGGTGCAATTGCTGGGAAAAATCAAATCAAGCCGACACACGCATCCTACTTCTCGTCAATGCGGCTGCTCTACCTATATCTTTCACGCCGCGGTCTCGGCGAACGCCTCGATCTCGCTGACTTCATCTTCGGTGAGGTGCAAATCGCCAGCGCGCATGACTCCCTCTGCCTGTCGCGCATTGCGAGCTCCCACGATCGCGCCGGTCACGGCGGGATGGCTCAGAGTCCATGCGATTGCTACTTCGCCGATGGAACGATTGTGGCGGTTAGCTATCGCTCGCATGCGCTCGACCAGAGCCAGATTGTGAGAGAGGTTTGGTTCCGTAAAGTCGGGATGCCGCCCACGCCAATCGTCCGCGGGTAGTTTGGCCGCGCGTTCGCGAGTCATAGCGCCAGTCAAGAGACCGGAAGCCATCGGGGAATAAACGATGACCCCAATGCCTTCACTCATGCAGTAGGGCAGGATCTCATTTTCGATCTCGCGGTGTACCAGCGAATACCGCGGCTGCAGCGAGGTTACCGGGGCTATGGTCTGGGCGCGGCGCAGTTGCTGGATATTGAAGTTCGAAACTCCGATCCAGCGCACCTTGCCTTCGCGCTTCAGGTCGGCGAGCGTGGACCAGCCTTCCTCCAGTTCCGAGGAGTCGGGGTCGGGGGGCCAATGGATTTGATAAAGATCGATTACGTCGACGGATAGGCGGCGGAGGCTGTTTTCGATTTCACCGCGGATCGAGTCGGCTTTCAGAACCTTCTGCACCTCACCGTTGGCATTCCCGCGCAGGCCGCACTTGGTAAAGACGTAAGGTCTGGATCCCGGCCAGCTCTTCAGAGCGCGGCCTACCACTTCCTCGGAGTGTCCCAAACCGTAGACGGCGGCCGTATCAATCCAGTTGACGCCGAGTTCGAGCGCACGGTGAATGGCGGCGATAGATTCATTGTCGTCCTGTGATCCCCAGGCGAACTGCCAGCCCGAGCCGCCGATGGCCCAGGCCCCGTAGCCCACTCGAGTAATGTGTAAGTCAGAATTGCCAAGTTTGCGTGTTTCCATTTAAATCTCCTTTCAAAATCCGCGCGACTTCAGACCCGTCAGCCGATGTTTTTAGCGTCGGCATTCTTCTCCGGGTCAACTCGCAAGCGAGGCGGGGTGAAGATTTGCGATACCAGCAACTTCCTCCATTCGCCGCAAAACAGTGGAGAAGTCGTCTTCCTTGTGGTGTGTCAGTTCCTCTGCATTGACACGAAACGCTGCTTCGGTAACAGGCATGGAAATATGCGCTTCTGCTGCCTCTTTGAGAATCAGCTGAAAATCTTTGTTCATCAGGCGAAGTGGAAATTGCGGTGTGTAATCGTTGATCGCCACCCTCGCCAGCTTTCCAACATGAGCCGGCGCGATTACCGCTGTCTTTGATAAGACTTCGAGTAACCTTCCGCGATCGAGGCCAGTTTTTTCCCCAAGTACTACAGCCTCAGCGATGGCCTGCATGCCAATTCCTAGCAGCGTGTTGACCACCAACTTCATCGCTGTCCCGGAGCCGGGTCCGCCCAGAAGAAAGTATTGCTTTGCAATCGCCTGGAACATTGGTTCGGCGGCACGGAACAAGTCTTGATTGCCACCGGCCAATAGCGTCACAGTACCTTGTTCCGCGGCTGGAGTGCTGCCCGAGATGGCTACGTCCAATACCTCAATGCCACTTTCGGCGCCGAGCCGGTGCAGTTCCCGCGAACTCTCTGGTGAGATCGTGCTCATCTCTAACACAAAGGTTCCTGGCCGCGCCTCGGCAAAAACTCCCGCTGATCCGGCATAGACGCTCTGAACTGCTTCGTCATTGGTGAGGCACGAAAGAATCACATCGGCAGTGCGCGCCACTTCAAGAATGTTCTTAGCAGCAAACCCTCGCTTTCCTACGAGGGCCTCGGCCTTGGCGGCATCTCTATCGTATGCGACAACGCGGTATCCGTGATCAAGCAGCCGCTGTGCGATTCGGCTTCCCATGTTGCCCAGGCCAATAAATCCAAGTGTCACCTTATCTGCTGTGAGAAGTTCCATATAGTGTCTCCTCTTATTTCTTTCCTGAACGGCTGAATGCATTTCCAATTCCAAAGCTACAAAGCCGTCTGACGGCCACGGTAAAGTGCGCTTTGACAACAAAATACACTGCACTTCGCGTTCACTGCTGCCCTAGCAGACATTCATAGCCGTCGAGACTGAACTCGGGTCGAGTCGAAATGCCGACGTTGGTGTCAAGCGGGGGACGAACGGCGAATTGTCGCCGGGCTGGCGAAATTGCCCCCGCTGACGCATGTTGCTGAAAATGCTCGACCAAATAGCCTTCAGGTCGATTGGACATAGGCTTGCATTTTGATGTGGCGACCGGGAGAGACAATATGCAAGCGACCACGGCGTACATCGGAAACGAGCAGCACCTCGACGTTCCTTCTCCAGAAAACAAAGCCGCTGAACTACAGGAGGTCTTCTCGCGTTGTGTCCCGTTGCTCCGTAGAACAGCGTATCGATACCTGGCCAATGATGCCGACGCCGAGGATGCGGTTCAGGATGCCCTCCTCTCTGCTTACACACACTTGGATCAATTCAAGGGCCACGCACAAATGTCGACGTGGCTGGTTGCCATCGTCAACAATTGTGCGCTGATGCAATTGCGGAGGAGGCAACGCCGGATCTACGTGTCTCTAGACGAACAATTCGGAGACGAAGATGGCTATACAGTCTCAGAACGGTTACCCCACTTGGGACCGAGCCCAGAAGAAGTGTATCGAAATGTGGAATTGCACGAGCGCCTCATGCAGTTTGCAGAGCAGCTTTCTCCCCCGTTGCGCAGAGCATTTCAATTGCGTGACTTGGATGGTTTCAGTACGAGTGAAGTAGCACAACTTCTAGGGGTAGTTGAGGGCACGGTGAAAGCTCAGGTCGCACGAGCGCGCGCAAAACTCACGCGTCTTGTGCGCCGAGCGCTCGATGCAAAGCCTCGTTCATCTGCGGCCTGCATGTCTTTGCAGGTTGCAGAAGGTAAGTAACTACGGTTCGCCGACCAACGACGTCGGTGATTGAACACGGGGGAAGACTCTATGTGGATTGTTCGACTAGCATTGCGGCGGCCTTACACCTTCGTGGTGATGTCCATACTTATAGTAATCATGGGGGGCCTGGCGATCGTTCGCACTCCAACCGATATATTTCCAAACATTGACATCCCCGTGGTCAGCATTATCTGGAACTATAACGGTCTCCTCCCGGAAGACATGAGTGACCGGATCGTCAGCGTTACAGAACGGTCGCTTACCACAACCGTCGACAACATCGAGCACATCGAATCGCAGTCTCTGTATGGGGTCGCTGTGACTAAAGTGTTTCTACAGCCGACTGCGAACATTCAACGGGGCATTGCGCAGATTACCGCTATTTCTCAGACCCAGCTTCGGCAGTTACCTGCGGGCACAACGCCGCCTCTGATTCTTGCATACAGCGCATCCAGTGTTCCCGTACTTCAGCTGGCCCTTTCCGGGCAAAATCTATCGGAGCAAGAACTTAACGACTACGGCCTGAATTTCATTCGGACACAGCTCATCACTGTTCCTGGGGCTTCCGTGCCCTATCCCTATGGCGGCAAGCAACGTCAGGTGCAAGTTGATCTCGATACAACTGCTCTGCAGTCGAAGGGTCTGTCCGCGTTGGATGTGGTCAATGCGATCAGCCTGCAAAACCTGATCCTGCCCACAGGGACATCCAAGATCGGTTCCAGGGAATACGACGTTTCCATTCCCAATGCGGCCCCGCAGACGATCGCCGACCTGAACCGTATTCCAATCAAGACAATTGGCAGTACGACTATCTACATGAAAGACGTCGCCTGGGTGCGCGACGGTTTTCCCCCGCAGACCAACGTCGTACGTGTAAACGGCCAGCGTTCAGTGTTGCTGACGATCCAAAAGGCGGGCGATGCATCAACGCTGGACGTGATCGCAGGCATCAAGGCTCTTTTGCCTCAAATTGCGATGACAGTTCCACCGCAATTGAAAATCACACCTCTGGCGGATCAGTCGATTTTTGTTCGTGGGGCCATCAGCGGAGTGGTTAGAGAAACACTGATTGCCGCTTGCCTGACCGCTTTCATGATCCTTACCTTTCTGGGCAGCTGGCGAAGCACCGTGATCATTGCGACCTCGATCCCTCTGGCGATCCTGACCTCGATCATCGCGTTCAGCGCGATCGGGGAAACCATCAACATCATGACGCTCGGGGGCCTGGCTTTGGCGGTAGGCATTCTGGTGGACGACGCCACGGTCGAGGTCGAGAACATCAATCGCAATCGCGAGGCCGAACCGGACAAGAACATGGACGAGGTCGTGTTGGACAGTGCATCGCAGATCGCGACACCTGCGTTCGTGTCCACACTCGCAATCTGCATCGTGTTTGCCCCGATGTTCCTGCTGTCCGGCGTCGCTCGCTACCTCTTTGTCCCGCTCGCCGAAGCAGTGGTTTTCGCCATGTTGGCGTCTTACTTTCTCTCCCGGACCATCGTCCCGACGATGGCCAAGTACCTGTTGCGGGGAGAAAAAAAGGAAGAGGGGCATGCCGCTAGCCGCAATCCGCTGGTGAGACTTCAGAAACGATTTGAAGGGGCCTTTGAAAGCTTTCGCCGGAGCTATCGCGGCCTGCTGGAGACTTCTCTTCATCACCGGCGTGCTTTCCTGATCTCGTTTTTTGCGTTCTGTCTCGGTTCCCTGGCGATTCTGATTCCCTGGCTGGGCCGCGACTTTTTTCCCAGCGTTGACAGCGGCACCTTCAAGCTTCACATGCGCGCTCCCACAGGAATGCGCATTGAAGAAACCGCCGACCTTTGTGATCTGGTCGAGCGGTCAATACGACAGCAGATTCCGGCTACGGAGGTCCAGAGCGTCATAGACAATATTGGCCTGCCTTATAGCGGCATCAATCTCTCTTACAGCAATTCGGCCCCGGTTGGCACATCGGACGCAGACATTCTCGTGACTCTGTCCGCCAAGCACCACTCCACCGACGACTACATTCACCAGCTTCGTCTGACATTGCCGAAAGAGTTTCCTGGTGTGTCATTCGCTTTCCTGCCGGCTGACATGGTCGGGCAGATTCTCAATTTTGGATTGCCGGCTCCTATTGACATTCAGGTTGTTGGGAACAACTTGGAAGGAAACCGGATTTACGCGGACGAACTGCTCGCGAAAATGAGATATATTTCCGGAGCGGCCGATCTGCGGATTCAGCAGCCCTTCGATGAGCCTTACCTGCGATACAGGGTGGAACGTACGAAAGCCCAGGAGCTCGGATTTTCAGCTCAAAATATTGCGCAGAATCTCCTGGTATCCCTGAGCGGCAGTTTCCAAACCTCACCTACGTTTTGGGTAGACCCAAAGAATCACGTCAGCTATCAAATTGCGACGCAGACGCCGCAATACCGCGCAGACACGTTGCAGGACCTGGCGAATCTTCCGATCACGGGCGCAGACCCGAATGCTCCTCCGTCGCTCATGGCGAGCCTCGTATCGATGCGGCGAGGGACCGGAATGGCAGTAGTCTCTCATTACAACGTAGCGCCAGTGATTGACATCTTTGGCGCGGTTGCAGGACGTGACTTGGGTGGCGTGGCCGGCGATATTAACAAGGTCATCGATGCTACGCGACCAGAATTACCGCGCGGCTCTCAAGTCATCGTCCGCGGACAAGTTCAGACCATGCGCGCCTCCTACATCGGTCTTCTGAGTGGACTGGCCTTCTCGATCGTACTTGTATACCTGCTGATCGTGGTCAACTTTCAGTCCTGGCTGGACCCTTTCATCATGATTTCGGCGTTTCCCGCCGCGCTCGCAGGGATTGCATGGATGTTGTTTATAACGCACACGACTCTCAGCGTGCCGGCACTCATGGGAGCCATCATGTGCATGGGTGTTGCAACCTCAAACAGTATTTTGGTGGTGAGTTTTGCTACGGAAAAAATGGCGGAGGGAATGGATTCCCTTGGTGCCGCGCTGGAAGCGGGATATACCCGTTTTCGCCCCGTGCTGATGACCGCTTTAGCCATGATCATCGGCATGGTGCCCATGGCGCTCGGACTAGGCGACGGTGGCGAACAAAACGCTCCTTTGGGCCGGGCAGTCATTGGTGGTCTGCTCTTCGCAACGGTTTCGACGTTGTTCTTTGTGCCGGCATTTTTCAGCGTACTGCAGGGGGCACGCGGGCATGCGGGCCCAGAGGAAAGACGGTAGGAGTGACCCAATTCAGGGGAGTCAATTATGCAGACTGACGTACAAACAATGGCCGAACGATCGCCCTCAGCAAATGGTGGAGCAGGACAGCGTACCCGCAAACAATGGCTGGTCCTGGCTGTCGCGGTGATCCTGGTCGCCGCACTCTTGATATCTGGCATCAGGTCCCGAGTCACGGCGCGCGCCGCTCTCGACACGCAGACAACTCAAGCTGCTCTAACGGCGGTGTCGGTGGTGTCGCCAAAACAAACGACTCCCGCTGAGGAAATCGTCCTTCCCGGAAACGTGCAACCCTACATCAGTTCGCCCATCTATGCTCGCACGAATGGTTATCTAAAGAAGTGGTACTTCGATATCGGCGCGCACGTGAAGCAGGGGGACCTTCTTGCCATAATCGAGACGCCAGAGGTCGATCAGCAACTGGAGCAAGCCCGCAGCAACCTGTTAACCGCTCAAGCCAATCTCGAGTTGGCGTCCATCACCAAAACGCGGTATCAGGGACTCCTGAAAAGCAACGCTGTGTCACAACAAGATGTCGATAACGCCGTCGGCACCTACAATGCCAATAACGCTATCGTTGAAGCCGATAAGGCTGCCGTACAGCAGTTCTCGGCGCTGGTCTCTTTCGAAAAGGTCTACGCACCTTTCGATGGCGTGATCACCGCACGCAACACCGACATCGGCGACCTCATCAATTCTGGCAGCAGTAGCGCAGCGAAGACCGATCTATTCCACATCGCTCAACCTGGGAGATTACGCGTTTACGTGGACGTTCCGGAGGGATACTCGCGCGGGATCAAAGTCGGGATGACGGCGGATCTCAGTCTCGCTGAGTTTCCGGATCGCAAATTTAAGGGGACACTGGTGCGCACTGCCGATGACATCAACCTGACGACTCGCACTCTGCTCGTCGAAATCGATGTGAACAATCCGACCGGAACGCTGCTCACGGGGTCCTATGCCGAAGTCCACCTGGCGGTTCCGACGCAGGCCTCCACCTTCTTGATTCCGGTCAATACTCTGCTATTCCGCACCGAAGGGTTGCGTGTAGGAATTGTGAAAGACGGGAAGGTCGTGCTGACTCCCGTCACTCCTGGGCATGACTTCGGCAACCAGATGGAGATCGTGTCTGGCCTCAAGGCAAACGATCAGGTCATTATTAATCCTCCCGACTCGATTGTTTCAGGCCAGGAAGTTCAAATTGTTCAGGCAACATTGCCAGGGGATGCCAAGTGAAACAACGTCGAAAGCCGATTCTCGGGAGCTCAGCGAAAGCCGCCGGACGTATCCTGATAGCGATCGCAGCGCTGCAGTTGACAGGATGCGTGGTCGGCCCAAAGTACCACCCGCCTGCGGTACAGGCTCCTCCAGCCTATAAAGAGGTAGGGGACTGGAAGCCCGCCCAGCCGAACGACCAGAATCTTGGCGGGACCTGGTGGACGATATTCGAGGATCCTCAGCTTGATGCTCTGGAGCTGCAGGTGAACGTATCGAATCAGAATCTTAAAGCGGCGGAGGCGCAGTTCCAGCAGGCACGCGCAGTCCTGCGCTACTATCGCGCCGATTATTATCCGTCCGTGACCGCTGGGCCATCCGCGACTCGAACACGCGTTTCCGCTAACAGTCCCACTAGTTCGGCCTTGCAGGGCGCCACCTATAACGATTTTGTGCTGCCGTTCGACGTATCCTACCAGGCTGACGTCTGGGGGCGCGTTCGAAAAACTGTGGAGTCCTACCGTGAGCAAGCACAAGCCAGTGCTGCGGACCTGGCGACGGTCAATCTGAGCATGCATGCGGATCTCGCCATCGATTATTTTCAGGCTCGTAGCCTTGACGCCGAGGAACAACTCCTGAACTCTACGGTTAAGGATTATGAGCAGGCCTTGGAATTGAATGAGAACCGCTTCCAGGGAGGGATCGCCTCGGAGGTGGACGTCGAGCAGGCGAAGACTCAACTGCAAACGACGCGGGCAGCAGCGATTGATGTGGGCGTGCTGCGCGCGCAGTACGAACACGCTGTTGCGATTCTCATTGGAAAGCCTCCCGCCGAGTTCAGCCTTCCCCCGTTGCCGCTCACCGCGCCGCCTCCGCACGTTCCTATTAGTTTGCCATCGGAACTGCTGGAGAGACGCCCTGATATCGCGGCTGCGGAGAGGCGAGTGGCATCCGCCAACGCCCAGATCGGAGTTGCAAAGTCAGCCTATTACCCACTCATCAGCTTAGGCGCTTCTGGAGGATTTGAAAGCTCCGCTATCTCGACCCTGATCAACGGTCCGAGCGGCCTGTGGTCTGTGGGATTATCTGCCGTCGGAACAATCTTCGATGCAGGAAGACGCCGTTCTCTTAACGACCAGGCGCGTGCGGCTTATGACGATCAAGTCGCAGCTTATCGGGAGAATGTGCTGACCGGATTCCAACAGGTGGAAGACAATCTTGCGGCTCTAAGGATTCTGGAGGACGAGGCGAAGGTCCAGGATGAAGCAGTCGTGGCTGCGCAGCGTTCGCTCGATCTTTCAATCACGCGCTACAAGGGCGGCGTTACGAGCTACCTCGAGGTGACCACCGCGCAAAGCGCCGCCCTCGGGGATGAAGTCACGGCGGTCAATATCTTAGGAAGGCGGATGGCAAATACGGTGTTGCTGATTCAGGCTCTGGGCGGGGGATGGGACCGCTCCAGCCTGCCAGACCGGCCCGAATGCTGCGGCAAGCTGGCCAGCAGTGCAGGTTCAAATTGAACCTATCCCGCACCAATAACGACTCACACATAGCGAAACAGCATCATGAAACCGAAATCCATGTGGGTCTGCTGGTGACAGTGAAACAGCGTCGCACCCGGGTTTGCAGCGACGAAGTCGATCTCCGCTTCGCTATTTGCCTTCACCACCACTACGTCCTTTCGTAGCCCAGAGAGCGGCTTGCCGTCTAGGCTGGTGACCTCGAAAGTATGGCGATGCAAGTGAATGGGATGATCGTCGCTGCTCTTATTCCTCATCGCCAATCTGTAATGCTTGCCTTCCTTCAGCGGAATTGTGTCCGTCTTCGGATACGATTTGCCATTGATCATCCAATAGTCGAAGTCCCCATGCCCGTGAAACTTCGACTCGAACACTAGAGGAATCCGCTCGTCCGGCTCCGCCGACACTGGTACCTTTCTTGCGAACGGCATGTAATCCCACAACGCCTCGGGCGGATCGATCCACTTGGGCTCGCCCTGTTGGTTGGCATATTCCACGACAATTCCCATCCCTGCCTTGCGAACATCCTCCCGCGTCTCACCGAGCACCCACACTCCCGGGCGATTCATTTCTACCAACACATCAACGCGCTCCGCCGGCGCCAGTCGTACCGCTGGCACCTTCGCTTGCTGCGGTACCTCATTCCCGTCCATGCCTACTACTGTGAATTCATGCCCGGCCAATGCCAACCAATGCGTTGCTGTTGCACTGGCGTTCAGTACATGGAAGAGCACTCTTTGCCCTTCGCGTACCTTAACGGGATCGCCATGTCCGAGCATGCGGTCATTGATCGTCGCATAGTCATAAAACGCATCCATCGAAGCATCCCCGCCGCCTCCCATATATGCGTTCCAGTCGTGCAGCGTGAGGAACATCTCCTGATCGTAAGCGCCTGGCGCTTGTTTCGGGTCAATGTAGAAACATCCGAACTGACCGGTATACGCGCCCCGCTTTAAATCACGCCCAGCAAATGCGTGCGTGTGGTACCAGCGGAAACCCGCCGGCCGTGGCGTAAAGCTGTAACGCCGTTGCCCGCCTGACACAATCATGGGCGAACCCTCTTCCATCGCGCCATCTTGATCCCACGGAATCCACAATCCATGCCAGTGCACAATCTCGGGCACGTCCGTACGGTTCACAACATCGATCGTGATTGGCTTGCCCTCCGGCCAGCGAATCAGAGGGCCGGGAACTCTCCCGTTGTATGCAACCGTGTGAATTATCTTTTTGGGCGCAATCTCCAGCTTGAGGGGTGCAATTTCAAGCCGCACATCCGCTGGCGTCTGGGCCCACAACTTTGCCTTTGACGCGGTACCCAGCAACGCCAGACTTGCTCCGATCAGAAAATCACGACGATCCATTTGCATGCGGTTTATTGAGGGCTCCTGGAACCGCCCGCCCGATGATGCGTCCAATCGAACCGTCGCCCCAGGATCCCCTTCACAATCAGATGATCGGTACTGGCCGTTGCCCCAACTCCAACCCCAAAATTAATCTCCCAGTTCGGGGACACATTAAGGTCGATCGTAGGGAAAAACTGCTGTTCCTGATTGGGTAACGATGACACATCGGTGATCGATCCGTAAGCAGCGTAGTACTCCAGACCGCCAGAAATGTATTTGTTGAAGTCGTAGCTGAATTTTGCGCTGGGTGAAAACCCCACGCCCTCCGGAACACTCGGCCCGTGGAAAGAGCGCTCTAGAGCCGGATTCACTGTGAAATACCATCTACCTATCTGCTTGTCGATGATCGGCCGAAGCTCCATCGTCCAGGTGTCCGGCGAAAACGATGCCCGCTGATAACCAAACTCCATCGATAGGCTTAAGCCGACGGGCCAGTGCCAGCTATCGGGTGCTCTTACCCGCGGGCGAATATGATCGCCCACCCATTGCCAGCCGTCTCCACTGCGGGCGCTGGTAAAAATGTAAAAGCCAACCTCCGACCAACGATTCACTCCCTGAGTAATCTCAACCGTTTCGTGCTCGGCATGGTTTGTCGGATAAAGCCCCTCCACAGTGAACCGTGAACCGGGCGCCGGAAAGCTGCCCTCGACGGTGAAGTTGCTATGCAGTTCGAGCATCGTGGTCTTCGGGGCGACTGTGTCCGAACCGTAGACCTGGATTTCGTAGTTGTCCTGCGCCTTCGCCAGTCTGGGGCCGCCAAAAGCAAGGACCACGAAAATGAACGCACAATGCCTGGCGATCGCCCTCACCGTCATCGGGAGCATTGTCTCCCAAACATCGGAGTTTTGGCAGAAGATCTACACGGTTTCCCCAATCTCTATTTCGCCTTATAGGTGAAATTGGCAGTTCCTGCCGCGCCTGCGGCCACAGTCACTTTCTAGGTTTGGGTGCCGTAGTCTTCCTGCCATGCCGTGGCCCACACCTGCAGTGCGTTCGCCAAATGGTGCAGAGGCGCAACTCCGTTCGACTCTACTTTAGGCTTCCGCGGCGACGGTGGGCTTCACCTCGATGATCCTGGCACCGGCCACCCGTCGATACGACTCGAGCCTGTCCTCGTGCTCATAGGTATCAGTCACCACGATCACTTCGTTAGCTCCCGTATCTCTGACGAGCTTCTCCAGCCCTTCCTTCACCGTTGCATCCGATCCTACAATCGCGGCTCCCAGTCTGTTCTCCACGGCCGCCCGCTCCCAGTCCTGCCAGAGCAGTTCCATAGAATCCACAGGAGGCAGCAACTCCACCGGTTGGTTTCGGATCAGGCGCAGGAAGCGCTGCTGCGGCGTCGTGAACAACCGCCGGGCTGCGGCATCCGTCTCCGCCGCAATCACCTGCACTGCTACCATGAAGTACGGCTCCCGCAGTACTTCGCTGGGGCGGAATTCCTGGCGGTATAGCTCAGCCGCCGCGTATAAGTGTTCAGGAGCAAAGTGCGCCGCAAACGCGAATGGCAAACCCTGCATCCCTGCCAGTTGCGCACTAAAGCCACTCGACCCCAGCAGCGTGATCGGCACCTTGCTCCCCTGGCCGGGAATTGCTCTCACTACCTGTCCGGGGCGCTCCGGCCCCAGGTATGCGCGCAGTTCGTCGAGCAGCGCCGGGAAATCGTCACCACTCTGCCCCAAATTCCTTCGTAGGGCCCGCATCGTTTGCGGGTCGCCGCCCGGAGCACGTCCCAGCCCCAGATCGATTCGGCCCGGATACAACGCCTCCAGCGTGCCAAATTGTTCCGCCACCACCAGCGGTGCATGGTTTGGAAGCATTACTCCGCCACTGCCCACGCGAATCGTCCGGGTCGCTGCCGCCACATGCCCAATCAATACGGGCGTTGCTGAGCAAGCTAATCCGGGAATCGAGTGATGCTCCGCCAGCCAGTAGCGCTTGTATCCCCACTGCTCGACGTGCCGCGCCAGGTCTACCGACCGCGCAATTGCGCTGCCCGCCGGCTCACCGGCTCGCAAACCCACAAGATCAAGAACTGAAACAGCGATCCCTTCATGCATGGCTCTTTAGATGAAATCAGCCGAAAATCGATGCGGCCCTTGAGATGGAGCGCAACTATCCCTGCTCCGGATCCCGCGCAAAGACACCACACCCGCAACTGAACCATTCAAAGAGTCGCAATCGGTAGCGAGGTGCTGGCTTCTCGAGACGAATCAATTTTCTCACTAACCGTGGCGACAATTTAGCGCCAACCGAGGGCTGGAGCGACCGAATTCAGAATAGCCTCCATGACATGCGCATTGTAGGCAACACCGAGTTGATTTGGGATGGTTAGCAATAGCGTGTCGGCCTCCGCGATCGCCTCGTCTTTCCTAAGTTGCTCGATGAGAATATCTGGCTCAGCAGCATAGCTGCGGCCGAAGATCGCCCGCGTGCTTTCGTCAAGGAACCCGATTTTGTCTTCTTCCTCAGAGCCTCGCCCGAAATACATACGATCGCGGTCGTCGAGCAACGGAAAAATACTGCGGCTGACGGAAGTGCGAGGAGTACGTGTGTGCCCAGCTTTCTTCCACGCCGCGCGAAAGGCGCGAATCTGGGCGGCCTGTTGGATGTGCAGCGGCTCGCCCGTCTCGTCGAATTTGAGGGTCGAGCTCTGCAGGTTCATCCCCAGCTTCGCGGCCCATTCTGCTGTCGCGTTGGAGGCAGACCCCCACCAGATCCGATCACGCAATCCTGCAGAGTATGGCTCAAGACGCAGCAGCCCCGGCGGATTAGGGAACATCGGCCGCGGGTTCGGCCGCGCGAAGCCCTTGCCGCGCAGCAACTCAAGAAATTCTTCGGCGTGGCGCCGGCCCAGCGCTGCGTCATCCTCGCCTTTAGCTAGGCTGTAGCCAAAATAACGCCAGCCATCGATGACCTGCTCGGGAGACCCGCGGCTGATTCCCAACTGCAGTCGGCCGCCAGAGATTAGATCCGCCGCCCCAGCGTCCTCCGCCATGTAATGAGGATTCTCGTACCGCATGTCGATCACTGCGGTGCCGATTTCAATCTTTCGCGTTTTCGCACCAACCGCCGCGAGCAGCGGAAACGGTGACGCCAGTTGCTGCGCGAAGTGATGAACCCGAAAGTAGGCTCCGTCCATTCCCAGGCGCTCAGCCTCAACGGCGAGGTCGATGGACTGCAAGAGCACATCGGTCGCCGACCGGGCTTGCGACTGCGGTGACGGTGTCCAATGACCGAATGAGAGGAAGCCAATATTTTTCATGCCATACAGTCTCCCATATTGTCGATATGGCTGTGCGCCGCTTCTCGACATGCATGTCAATGGAACGGAAGATGCCTTCATTTGCAGTCTTTGCGTTGAGGTGTTTCATCAATCAGGAGGGAAGTGACGTGATATTCTTGTATGGAATCGTCGTCACGGCTTCCGTCGTTTGACGTGCCGATGCACACAGTCTGATGGGATATGGGATGGGATATGAAAATCGTCCCGCTTTCATCTAACTGATTGATTCCAAAATAACGGGCCGACGTAGCTCAGTTGGTAGAGCAGCCGATTCGTAATCGGCAGGTCAGCGGTTCAAGTCCGCTCGTCGGCTCCATTTACCTCTCCCCAAGTGTTTCCAATGTCCCAACTCACCGAGGAATCGGCAGGTCAAGGACAATCGCAGCACGCAGTCACATCACTTCCTGCGGCCCTCGCTTGAGCCGACGTAGTCAAATCCGATTTCGTTTTATCCCCGCCGGAACGACAACATCGGTCTTCGCTATTTTGCCAGCGGGGCCAGCCAACTAGTACTCATCGTTTTAGAGCAGCATCGCCATCGGCTCGAGCGCGCGAAGTGTACGCGAAAGGTGGTTTGACTACTTCGCGTCTCGAACACAGCGGAATCCTATTGCGCCGGAACGGTCCATACTGGCGGACATGAGCAGGAGTTTTCCGTGTTCCTGCAGGCGATAGGCCTGAGGGAAGTACCAGATGGAACCCTGTGGCTGGTAGTAGCTGCCGCCGCGCAGGATTGCGGCGCGGGTGTGGTCGTCAACGAATTCGTCGGTCCACTGCCAGACGTTGCCCACCAGGTCCGTCACGCCGAAGGGGCTGGCTCCCTTCGTATGCGCCTCCACCGGATCGGGACCGCGCATGGTGCGGGATTTGTCGGGCACGGGAACCGCGCTCGCATCCCAGTCATTGCCCCACGGGTAGGTGCGATCATCGCCGCTCTGCGCCGCGTATTGCCATTCCCATTCATGCGGCAGCCGCTTTCCGGCCCAGGTCGCGTACGCCCGCGCATCTTCGAGAGAGACCCAGGTCACGGGGCGGCTTTCCCATCCTGCGGGATAGGTTCCGTCTTTCCAATCGCGCAGGAAATTCAAATCATCTTTCGGATGGTAGTGCGAGGCGCCCATGAACTTCTTAAACTCCGCGTTCGTGACCGGGTACTTGTCGATATAGAAAGAAGCGATCTGCATCGCGTGCCGGTGAAAGCGTCTGGGCGAATCCTCCCACGGATACTGCACGTCCACCCCGATATCGTTGGACCCTTCAATTTCTATGCCGGAGACTTCGAATAAGAAATCGCCAGAAGGAATTTTCACCATGCCGGGCGGCGGGCTCGTTACAGTATCGGTCGGCTGGATGGGAACGATCTGCTGCGGCAGGAACTTCCACTCATGAGAGTAGCTGGCGAGCTGCTTGCCGGTCATCTGCTTCATCTTCGAGAGCAGACCTTGAAGTACGGCATCGGGCTCGGCATTGCTTGCGAGAATCGCGGCGTAGCCTTTGGCTTCGATGGCGAAGCTGAGCACGCTGCGTCTTGGTTCTCGGGTCTCCGGCTTCAGTTCGACGCCATGATAAACATCGAAATAGCGCGTTCCTGAAGTGGCGAGCACCTCGATCTGATCGCCGTCCACGTCATACTCGTTCCTGTTCACAATCGTCCACAGAACCTGATCGCGCAGCGGCCAGCGGCTGGCGAAGACTCCATACCGCAACGTCGGAGTCATGGGCTCCCAGTCGCGGCTGGTCAGGAAGGGAGCGAAAGCGCGCTCGATGGTGGCGACTCGTCTGGTGGCCTCGGCGTCGCGCAGCGTAATTCCGTTCCAGATGCCCCAGATGTTTTCCCAGCTCTCCCAGCCCACGCCGTTGAAGAAGGCGAACTGCAGATCGTTGGTCTTATCGCGATTCCAGCGGTCGGAGATGTTCACCATGTGCCGTGGTTCCAGCCATTTGTATTTGTCGACCAGCGGCGCAAACGGAAACTGGTATTGCCCCCAGGTCATCAGGTTCCAGGCCAGCGCTTCGTCGGATGGACCGTCCTCCGGTTCAAAGACGAGTGGGTGCCCGGCTTTGTCGGTGGCCAGCGAAAAAGCGAGCGGAACGCCATCCTGTGTGTCGCCGTTGATGCCGTCGGCGCCGATCTCGTCCATGAGACTGGCGATCTCTCCCGGCCACGAATGCCCGGGCTGGCGCGTGCCCTGGTCCCACATCATCATTGGAAAAAGAACGCGCACGCCACGGCGGTGAAAGTCCGCAATCATCTGCCGTACTCCCGCCACGCCGCCGGGCATGCTGCGAATCAGGTCATGCTGGTTGCGATTGTCGATCCCCATGTTGGGATAGGTTGGCCAGATCAGCACCGAATCGATTCCGCCGTAGCGTTTCTCCAGATCGTCCAGGTACCGATCCACCGTGTACTTGCCGGTGATGGGATCGAAAAAATACCGATCCTGAACCATCATTTGCGGCTGAATGAAACTCGATTGTGCCCACTGCAGCTCGGGCCGTTCATAACGAGAACCGTCATAACCGGTGCGAATGCGCCGTTCGTCGCGCCAATGACGGATGTCGGCCAGCCATGATTCGTGATCCGATTGAGTGCAAGTCTTGACCCCGGCGGTCCACAAATCCTTCGCCGCCGACAGACATTCAGGGACGGGGATCTGTTGATCGTTCGGGGAGAAATGCGAATCCTGAGCTTGGGAGAGCACGCTGGCGAGAAGGATCAACGCGAGTAAGATCAAGACGGCAAACCGGATCGGCATGGATTTCATGGCGTCCCATTCTACAAATTCGCGCAGCACTCGGAGTCGTTTTGGCCGGGAATCGCAAACCAGCAACTCTCAGCGATCGGTGAACTATTTGTTAAACATCTTGGGCGTGAGTTAACCATGCAGTAAATGTTCGTCTGTCCAAGGCCCATTGTTTCAGGCACTTACGGCCTACCTACCCGTTCGTGCTATATATGGCACTGGTGAGCCATTTACCGGGTCTGGGAGCAGAGTTAGATTGTCCTTGAGCAGCACTTGGGGGAGGGCTGATCAACAAACGTCCCGAGACTCATTTCGAGTCTGGGGCGTTTTGTTTTGCGCGCAAAACCTTATGCGTAAAACATGGTTCGGGCGGACTTGCGCCATTCGTGTCGCTCATAGCACGAGAGAGCCATTTACCCGATTCCGGGATACCGTTAGGATTGTTCTTGAGCAGCACTTGGGGGAGGGCTGATCGACAGACGTCCCAAGACTCAAATTGAGTCTGGGGCGTTTTGTTTTGCGCTGAAAACTGTCCCGCTTGCGCCCAGGAGACGCAGCGTTGGGGCTAAAGCCCGCGTCTATCCGATCGCCCGACGCAGCCCCTTCGACAAGCTCAGGGCAAGCTCTGAAGGGCCGCTTCTTCCGCGGCCGCACGCTACGTTTATATCCCACGGTCGCGCAGCTTCGTTTTCCCATCCCAGCTGACCCGCTACCCTTTCATGGATTTAATGGTGTAGATTTGTTTGCGCCTTTCGTTGTCGATCTCCTGGGAGCACGTCATGCCGGTTCAGTTTGCCCGCCGCGAATTTCTCGCCGGAATGGTTGCCATGACGGCCGCGTCCCGGTTTGCCTCGGCTTCGCGTTTCAACCTCGCCGACTCTGGCTCGCAGTTCCGGGTTTCTGTCATCAACGATGAAATTTCTCAGGATTTCGGCCACGCCTGCGAAGTGGCCGCGCGCGAATTCGGCATGGGATGGATCGAGCTGCGTGGTATGTGGAAGAAAAACATCATCAAGCTCGACGAGAAGGAAGTGGCGGAGGCGCGGCGCATTCTCGAAAAGTATCAACTGAAGGTGACCGACATCGCCAGTCCACTGTTCAAGGTCGACTGGCCGGGTGCGCCAAAATCCAAGTTCAGCGAGGCCAAGAGTTTTGGTGCGGACTTTACGCTCGCGCAGCAGGACGAAGTTCTCGACCGCGCACTGGATCTGGCCAAGGCATTTCAGACCGATCGCGTTCGCTGCTTCGATTTCTGGCGACTCGAAGATCAGGCTCCCTACCGTGCCGCTATCAACGACAAGCTGCGGGATGCCGCAAGCAAGGCCGCGAAGAACGGCATCATTCTCGTGCTTGAGAATGAGCCCTCGTGCAACACGGCGACGGCGGCGGAGTCTGCCAAGGTTTTGAGCGCGGTGCAGTCTCCCGCGCTCATGCTGAACTGGGATCCCGGCAACGCCGCCGCTGCGGGCGAAATTCCTTATCCGGATGGCTACAATCTTCTGCCGAAAGATCGCATCGGCCACTGTCACTGCAAGGATGCCGTCAAAACGGGCAAGGGGTACGATTGGGCGCCGATGGGTGGAGGCTTCATCGACTGGGCGGGCCAGTTCAAGGCTCTCAAGCGCGACGGCTACCGCTTCGCCGTGAGCCTGGAGACGCACTGGAACGGCGGCGGCTCGCCCGAAGAATGCTCGCGCGCGAGCTGGGCCGGGATGAAGAAGCTTTTGCAACAAGCAGGGGCGTTGTAAATCACGCGCAGCACATACAAAGTGAAAGAGCCGTGAACGCAACCGTGACCGCTCGCGCGACCGTGGAAGAGCGGCGCTTCAGCGCCGGGTAAGAGCGATCTTAATCAATATGGCTTTAGCCCCCGCGAGTCGCCGTAGCAGTTCGCCAGCGCAGGACATCGTTCCCGAGTTTAATGAGCGCAGCTGTAAAGCGACGGAGACACGAAAATGATCGGCGCGGTCGATATCGGCGGAACAAAAATCGCGGTCGGCATTGTCGATGATAGCGGCAAAGTGCTTGCCCGGACGCAGGCTCCCACTGATCCCGAGCGTTACGACCAAGGCATCGAACTCATCGCCCGCCTGCTGCGCGAGAGCGCGACGCAGGCTGGGGCTGAACTCAGCGGAATCGGCATCGGATCGACCGGGCCCGTGGATCCGATCCGCGGCGAGTTTGGCGATGTCGACTTCCTTCCCGGCTGGCGCGGCAAGTGTCCGGTCAAAGATCTGGCGCAGATTTTCAACGTGCGTGTTGCCCTCGAAAACGACGGCGATGCTGCCGCGCTGGCCGAAGCCGGATGGGGCGCGGGCCGGAATCGGTCGAGGTTGATTTATGTGACTGTCGGTACGGGAATCGGCGGCGGAATGGTTTTCGACGGGAAACTTTACCGCGGTGTCGACGGCGCTCATCCCGAAGTTGGACATCACGTAATCGATCCCGCCGGCCCAGAGTGCTCGTGCGGGTTTCGCGGTTGCTGGGAATCGTTGGCTGCCGGTCCCGCTATGGTCGCGTGGCTGGAATCTCACGCGCCCACGGACTATCAGAGTCGCGAGGGCATCACGGCGAAAAAAATCTGCGAACTGGCACAACAGGGAGACGAGATTGCGAAGCAGGCCGTCGAACACGAGGCCTACTATCTTGGGCTGGGACTCGCCAATCTGATCAACCTGTTTACTCCCGACGCGATCGTGCTCAGCGGCAGTGTCATGAAGAGCGCGCCGCTGTTTCTCGACCGCATCCGCGAAGTGATTCGCGGCGGCTGCCGCTTCGTCCCCGCCGAGAAAACGCAGCTCACGCTCGCCTCGCTGGGAGAAGATACAAATCTGATCGGCGCCGCGCGGGTGTGGCATTATCGATTTGCTAAGTAGCGATGCTTTCGCGTGGTTCACTTCATCTTCCAGTTCCTCCACCAAATCTGTTACTGTTTTTCAGTTCACCGTTGCGGTGCTGCGAGCGAAAGGATTACTCCGCGTGATCGTTGGAGTTCCGAAAGAGAGCTATCCCGGAGAGCGTCGGGTTGCGCTGGTTCCAGTCGCCGTCCCTGGCCTCATCAAGGCGGGACTCGAAGTCATTGTGGAAGCCGGAGCCGGAGAGCAGGCTGGCTACCCAGACGCCATCTACGTCGAAAAGGGCGCGAAGATCGTGCCCGATCGCGCCGCCGTATTCGGCGCCGCAGACATTGTCGTGCAAGTGCTCTGCTACGGATCGAATGATGTCACGGGCAAAGCCGATCTCCCGCTCATGCGGCGCGGTCAAGCCCTCATCGGATTTCTGCGGCCCCTTGGTTCGGCAGAGGTTGTCCAGCAAATCGCACAGGCCGGCGTCACCTCTTTCTCGGTGGAACTCATGCCGCGCACCACGCGCGCCCAGAGCATGGACGCGCTTTCCTCCATGGGCACAATCTGCGGCTACAAAGCCACGCTGCTCGCCGCAGAAACATCGCCGCGGATTTTTCCCATGATGACCACTGCCGCCGGAACGATCACGCCGGCCCGCGTATTCGTCATTGGCGCAGGAGTAGCCGGACTGCAGGCCATTTCCACCGCTCGCCGTCTCGGTGCCGTGGCATCCGCCTACGACATGCGTCCTGCCGCCAAAGAGCAGGTGCAGAGCCTCGGCGGACGTTTCGTCGAACTTCCCATCGAGGCCCAGAACGCGCAGGACGCCCGCGGATACGGCACCGCGCAGGACGAAACTTTTTACGCCCGCCAGCGCGAACTGCTGACCCGCGTGGTCGCCGAAAGTGACGTAGTCATAACCGCCGCTGTTATTCCCGGCAAGAAGTCACCAGTGCTGATCACCGAAGATATGGTGAAAGGCATGGCTCCGGGCTCGGTGATCGTCGACCTCGCCGCCGAGCGCGGTGGCAACTGCGAACTCACGCGCACCGGAGAAACGGTGAAAGTGCACGGAGTCACCATCATCGGCGCCATCAACCTGGCCACCAGCGTTCCATACCACGCCAGCCAGATGTACGCCCGCAATCTCACCACATTTCTTCTTTACATGGTGAAAGAGGGCAAGCTGCAACTGAACCTGCAGGACGAGATTATTCGCGAGACCATGATCACCCACGGCGGCGAAGTGGTGAATGCCCGTGTGCGCGATTTCTTCAAGATGCCAGCGTTGACGCCAGCCGGCGAATAGCCTCGGCCGGGACGCATGGATGGTTTTTGTTTTAAAAGGACGCGGCTTCAAGCCGCGCCGTTGTCGGCTCTTTACAAAACTGTCATCCTGAGCGGAGTGAGAGTTCGCGAAGCGAACTCTCGCGCAGTCGAAGGACCCCTGCGTGGCGTCAACCATTCATGGCGCCGCAGGGAGTTGTTACGATGCTCTGGGTCACGGTGAGAACGCCGAGCTGTGATTGGGGCACTGCAAGGGTGCACGGGGTCTTTCGACTCCGCGGCTGTTCCGCTTCGCGGATCATCCACTGCGCTCAGGATGACAGATGAACTAGGAGTGATCCATGGGTTCCAACTTAATCGACGCACTTTTCGTATTCATGCTGGCGGCCTTCATCGGATTCGAAGTCATCCGCCACGTCTCGCCCCTGCTGCACACGCCGCTCATGTCGCTGACCAACGCGCTCGACGCGATTGCGGTGGTGGGCGCGATTGTTCTGGTCGGCGAGAAAAAAAGCACATTCGCTACGGTGCTGGGCGTGATCGCCATCGTCGCCGCGACCAGCAACGTGGTCGGCGGATTCCTGATTACCGACCGCATGCTCAGGATGTTCAAAAGCAGCCGCCCCACAAAGCCATAATACGAAGCCATAATATGACCGAGTTTGCCGGAAGTCAGTACCTCATCGAGATCATCTACCTCATCGCCAGCGCGCTGTTCATTCTTTCGCTGAAGTGGATGAGTTCTCCCGCCACCGCCCGCCACGGCATTCTGGCGGGTGAAATCGGCATGGTGCTGGCCATCGGCGGCACGCTGCTGCATCACGGCATCGTCGACTACAAGTGGATCATCATCGCTCTGGTCATCGGCTCCGGCATCGGCGTCCCGCTGGGTATGGTGCAGATGACCGCCGTTCCGCAGCGGACCGCGCTCAGCCATGCATTCGGTGCCCTCTGCGTCACGCTGGTAGGCACCGCCGAATTTTATCTGCGCACTCCGAACGTTCCCAGGTTCATGATGTCAGTGCTGTCGATGGAGGTAATCCTCGGCGGCCTGACTTTCACCGGCAGCCTGATGGCCGCCGGAAAACTGCAGGAAATCCTGCCGCAGCGGCCGATTACTTATAAAGGGCAGAACCTCGTTAATCTTCTCTTGTTTCTGGTTGCCGTCGGCAGTTCGGTCTACCTCGTGCTGCATCCCGAAGCGAAGATATTCTTCCCAATCATTGTTGGTGTCTCTCTGATCTTCGGAGTTCTGCTGGTCATTCCCATCGGCGGGGCGGACATGCCGACGGTGATCTCGCTATTGAACTCCTACGCTGGTCTCTCCGCCGCCGCTATGGGGTTCGTCATTAACTCGAAACTCCTGATCATCGCTGGTGCCCTCGACGGATCTTCCGGCCTCATTCTCTCCATCATCATGTCAAAGGCGATGAACCGGTCGTTCACGAACGTTCTTTTCGGAGCTTTCGGGCAAGTGCAAGTTTCCGCTGCTGCGGGTGAAGAAGCGAAGCCGGTGCGCAGTGCCACTCCCGAAGAAGCCGCCGCGATTCTCTCCGCCGCCAATAAAGTCGTCATCGTCCCCGGCTATGGCATGGCCGTAGCGCAGGCGCAGCACAAGGTCCGCGAACTCTACGACATGCTAACCAAGAAGGGAGTCGACGTCCGCTTCGCGATTCACCCCGTCGCCGGACGCATGCCCGGCCATATGAACGTGCTGCTGGCCGAAGCCGACATTCCCTACGACCGCCTCATTGAAATGGAAGAGATTAACGGCGATTTCCCGCAGACTGACGTTGCCCTCATCATCGGCGCCAACGACGTGACCAATCCCGCCGCCCGCACCGACCAGTCCAGCCCCATCTTCGGCATGCCCATCCTCGACGTGGACAAAGCTCACACCGTGATGGTCATCAAACGCGGCATGAGCCCCGGCTTCGCCGGCATCGACAACCCGCTGTACTATCTCGACCGCACGCTGATGCTGTTCGGCGACGCGAAACAGTTTGTAGGCGGCATCGTGCGCGAATTAGGCGGCGGACACTAGGTCTCGTCGCTGATGTCATCCTGAGGAGGGCGCAAGCCCTCCGAGGGACCTTACGATGTGCAGGTACCGGCAACGACGCTGGTGGGATTCCCATGCCGCATGCATCGCGCGAGCTCCACCCACAGCATCAGATCCTCGGTCCACGTAGGGTCCCTCACGGCGGCTTCGCCGTTGTTCGGGATGACACCGCGAGAAAGAGGCCACGCGCTTTCGACAGTCAGCGTTTCACTAAACGAATCTGATACATTCTTTGCGACAACCATGCGAACCTTAATCCTCGTGACCGCAGTTTTTCTACTTGCCACATGCGCCGCCGCCCAGTCCCAGCCCCAACTCAACCTCATGCCCCTGCCCGCGAGCGTTCAACTAGGCGCGGGCCAGCTGCCCATCACGCAACTATTTTCGGTCGCAGTCACTGGCGCTCGCGACGCTTCCCTCGACGAAGAGGTTCAAAGATTCCAGGCCCAGCTTGCGCGGCAGACCGGAATTCCGTTCCGCCCCAAGCCTGGCGCGGCCGAGACATTGCAGATTCACGCCGACCGCGCCCGCCAGACCGTGCAAAAGCTCGGCGAAGATGAATCCTACGAGTTGACCGTCACCGATTCCGGCGCGAAGGTCACCGCGCCCACAACGCTCGGCATCCAGCGTGGACTGCAGACTTTTCTTCAGCTGGTCGAGATCACCCCCACCGGATTCGCCGCCCCCGCCGTGACCATTAAAGACTCTCCGCGCTTCCCCTGGCGCGGCACGCTGATCGACGTCAGTCGCCACTTCATTCCCATCGACGTGCTCAAGCGCAACCTTGACGGCATGGCTGCGGTCAAATTGAACGTGCTGCACTGGCATCTTTCCGATGACCAGGGATTCCGGGTCGAGAGCAAAGTATTTCCCAAGCTAACGGGCATGGGATCCGACGGAATGTTTTACACGCAAGAGGAAATCCGCGACCTCATCGCCTACGCGCATGACCGCGGCATTCGCGTGATGCCGGAGTTTGACATTCCTGGGCACAGCCGGTCGTGGTTCCTCGGCTACCCCGAATTGTCGAGCGGTTCAGGCCCCTACACACTCGAAGGCGGCGGTCCCGGCTACATCGATCCGATCATGGATCCCACGCAGGAGTCGACCTACAAGTTTCTGGAAAAGTTCGTCGCGGAAATGGCCAGGCTTTTTCCCGACGCTTACTTCCACATCGGCGGCGACGAGGTCGACGGCAAGCAATGGGACGCCAACCCGAAGATTCAAGCCTTCATCCACGTCCACGGCATGAAGAACAATCAAGATCTGCAGTCGTACTTCAACCAGCGTCTGCAGAAGATCGTGGCCAAGAATCACAAGATTATGGTGGGCTGGGATGAAATTCTGCATCCGGATTTGCCCAAGACCATCATCGTGCAGTCCTGGCGCGGTCAGGCGTCGCTGGCGGCAGCCGCGAAACAGGGCTACAGCGGCCTGCTTTCGTTTGGCTACTACCTCGACCTGATGTGGCCGGCGTCGCGGCATTATGCCGTCGATCCCATGGCGGATGCCGCGGCGACCTTAAGTCCTGACGAGAAGAGCCGCATCCTCGGCGGCGAGTCCTGCCAGTGGGCCGAGTGGGTCACGCCCGAAAATATCGATTCGCACATCTGGCCCCGCAATGCGGCCATCGCCGAGCGGTTGTGGTCTGCGCAAAATGTTACAGATGTCGCGTCGATGTACGCCCGCATGAACGCCGTAAGTCTGGACCTCGAATTTCTCGGCCTCACGCACCGTTCCGCGCGCCTGCGCATGCTGCATCGCATGGCAGGCACCGCCGACATTACGGCGCTGCGCAATCTTGCCGACGTCGTCGAACCGGTCAAGGACTACGACCGCTGGGACGATGCCAAAGGCCCCATCGACTTTCACGCGCCCCTGACGCGCATGATCGATGCCGTCTATCCCGAGAGCGACATCGCGCGACGCTTCAACGATCTGGTGCAGACTTTCATACAAAGCGGCTGCAAAGACCAGGCCACCGAAGCACAGATCCGTTCACAACTCACAGCCTGGCGGGATAACGATGCCCGGCTGCATCCTTTGCTCACGCAAACATTCCTCTTGCAGGAAGATCTGCCGTTGTCACAAAGTCTGTCTGCCGTGGGTCTCGCGGGTCTGCAGGCGCTCGACTATCTCGACAAAGGCCAAACCGCGCCAGATTCGTGGAAGACGCAGCAACTCGCTGTGATCGCTCAAGCCAAGACGCGCCAAGCGGATATGCTGCTCATGGTCGTCGCTCCGGTGCAGCAACTGATGGAGGCCGCCGCCGCCCCTCACAACTGAGCTACACTGCCGTTTTCGACGTTACCCCGGTCTCGAGTGGGGCCGAAAACGCGCACGATCGTGATATTCTATTAACTCCAGCTGCGCACCGTCTTGGCGGAAATTCCCCGCAGTTCCTGAAGAAGCTTCCCCGAAGAAGCAAGAAGCTTAAAGAAGAGAAACAAAGAAACCATGCTTTCAGTCAGCAATGTGTCCATGCGCTACGGCGCCAAAATTTTGTTCGATGAAGTCTCGACGGCGTTCACGCCGGGCAAACGCTATGGCCTGACCGGGCCCAATGGCGCGGGCAAATCCACTTTCATGAAGCTGCTCAGCGGCGAAATCGAGCCGCAAAAGGGAACGGTCGTTCGTCCCCGCAAGGTCGGCGTGTTGAGCCAGGATCAGTTCGCCTTTGACGCCTATTCCGCCATCGACACCGTCATCATGGGCAACAAGCGCCTGTGGGCGGCCATGCAGGAGCGCGATGCGATCTACGAGAAGCCGGAGATCACCGATGCTGACGGCATGAAACTCGGCGAACTCGAAGGCATCGTCGGCGAAGAAGACGGCTACACCGCCGAGAGCGACGCCGCTATTCTGCTGCAGGGTCTCGACATTCCCGACGAAGTGCACACTCGTAAGATGAGCGAACTGCAGGGCGGACAAAAAGTTCGCGTCCTGCTGGCGCAGGCGCTGTTCGGCCATCCGCAGGCTCTGCTGCTCGACGAGCCCACGAACCACCTCGACCTCGATTCTATCCACTGGCTGCAGGGATTTCTCAACGTCTACGACGGCGTGGTCATTGCGATCTCGCACGACCGCCATTTCCTGAACAGCATCTGCACTCACATCGCCGACATCGACTACGAAACCATCATCACCTACACCGGCACTTACGACGACATGGTCGTGGCCAAGACCCAGGTGCGCTCGCAGATCGAATCGCAGAACGCGCAGCGCGAAAAGAAAATCTCGCAGTTGAATGAATTCATCGCGCGGTTCGCTGCCGGCACGCGCTCCAGCCAGGTGCAGTCGCGGCGCAAGGAAGTCGAGCGCCTGCAAGTAACCGAACTCGCCCGCTCCAACATCGCACGCCCGTTCATCAAGTTTGAGCAGAAGCGGCCTTCGGGCAAACACATTCTGGAAATCGAACATCTCGGTAAGGCGTATGACGAGAAGCCGGTCATTCGCGATTTCACCGCCAGCATCATTCGCGGCGAAAGAATCGCGCTCATGGGCCGCAACGGCGCCGGCAAGACCACGCTGCTGAACGCTCTGCTGGCGAATTCTCCGACCACACCGGAAGCTGAACTCCGCAAGGTCAGCGGATACGATGGCCCCTTCGTTGACTCCGGCAAAATCACTTGGGGCCACGAAGCCTCGATCGGCTACTTTGCGCAGGATCACCGCAGCCTCATCGAAGGCGGAATGACGGCAATCGAGTGGTTGCATCAATGGGACGGCATGGCCGTCACCGAGGAACTCCGCGGAATTCTCGGGCAGATGTTGTTTCAGCGCGAAGAAGCCACCAAGTCGACCAGCGTGCTTTCCGGTGGCGAAGCGGCGCGCCTGCTTTTCTGCAAACTGATGCTGCAGAAGCCCAACGTGCTGGTGCTCGACGAGCCCACGAACCATCTCGACCTGGAATCCATCAACGCCCTGAACATCGCTTTGCAGCGCTATCAGGGAACGGTTTTCCTGGTTACCCACGATCACGATCTGATCGACGAAGTCGCCACCCGCATCTGGCACTTCGAGAGCGATCACAAGATTACCGACTTCAAGGGCACCTACGAGGACTACCAGGCGGCAACGGTCGCGGTCTAGCGTCTTCTTACTCAGCCTCTTCATACGAAGAACCACGAACGTGCGTGCCAAAGCGAACGCGTGCGCTACCGTGGAAGAGCGGCGCTTCAGCGCCGCGATAGGCGGCTAGAATCAGCATGGGGCTTCAGCCCCAGACATTTGCACCGTTCCCGCTGCATGTAAATCATCCAGGTTCTCCACAGCCTTTCACAGGATTTCCAGTTGCGTTTCCTGCCGCAAGTTGAAGATAATGGCCACGAGCGTACGTCGTGCCGTAGTTAGTGGTACGCTGAGTATTACCGTGTACAGTCGAGCCGATTTACTGAGGATTCTGCACGTAACACCGCGCCAGTTGGCCAACTGGGAGCGGAACGGCCTGGTAACGTCTGCCGAAGCCTATTCTTTTTCCGGTCTTCTCGAAATCAAGAAGGTTCGCGACCTGTGCGCCATGAGCGTGCGCCCCGCGGTAATTCGCGAGTCGCTCGACGCCATGCGCAAACAAGCGTCCGGAGTCGAGAAGCCGCTGGTTGAAGCGGGCACATGGTCCACCGCCAAGCACCGCGTGGCGTTCCGCCACCAGGGCAAACTGCTGGAGCCGATCGCAGGCCAGTTCCTCATGGATTTTTCCGAGCGCGAGAAAGTTCTGACCAGCACGCCCGTGCCAAGGTCCGAGCCCACTCCTCGCGAGAACGAAGCCGCATCGTGGTTCGCGCGCGGCATCGCTCTGGAAGAAGATCCCGGCACCCAGCCTGACGCCATTGCCGCCTATCATCAAGTGCTCGAAATCCAGCCCACGCACGCCGCAGCACACATCAACCTGGGCACGCTCTATTACAACCGCCAGGATTTCACGCTCGCGGAAAAACATTACCGCCAGGCCATTGAAGCTGACCCGCGCTACTCGCTCGCCTACTTCGATCTTGGCAACGTGCTCGACGAAACCGGCCGCGTGCAGGAAGCGATCCAGACCTACAAAACGGCGCTGCAACTCGCTCCCACCTACGCCGACGCGCACTACAATCTGGCGCTGGCCTTCGAAAAAATCCGCGAGCCCCGCAAGGCGCTCAAACACTGGCAGTCCTACGTGAAGCTCGACACCTCCGGCCCCTGGTCAGTCCACGCCCGCAGCCAGATCAAGCGCATCCTGCAAGCCGACGGATTGAAGCTGGTGTATTCCCGTCCCCGCTAACGACGCTGTTCTAATTCCGCCTATGCCGACAGCATGACAAAACACTTCATAGCCATTCTCGGTCTGTCCATTCTTTTGTCCCAGCATAGCTTCGCGCAATCCGTCCCTGATCGCGCAGCGCATTGTTCGATTGAAAAGGGTAATGCAGAAGCGCAGTACCCAGCTTCGCTAAAGGGAAGCGGTATCCAAGGAACTGTGGTGGTGGACGTAGTTATCGGAACAAACGGCTGTACTGAAAATGTAACGGTCGTTCGGAAGCTGCAACCGGAGCTCGACAAGATTGCAAAGCAGACGGTGAGTTCATGGAAATTCCACCCTGCCATGAAAGATGGCCATCCGGTTAAGGTCCTTGTGCAGATTCGGGTCGCGTTTAAGGATACTAGCCAGCAACACTAAATTAGGTCAGCACCCCTCTGATCGCAAGGCCAGCCCACTCCTTCGACAGTGCTAAAATCACTGCTTTGCCATCTGAGACGTTGAAGGTGTTTCCATGCCCGAAATCTTGCAAGCCGCCCCCCCCGCCCCGCTGACCACCCTCACCGAAGACGAAATTCTCTTCCGCGACAACATCCGCCAGTTCGCCGACGAGAAGATCCGTCCTCTGGTGAAGGAAATGGATGAGAAGGCCATCTTCGACAAAGACCTGATCCACGATTTCTTTCAGCTGGGCCTGATGGGCATCGAAATCCCCGAGCAGTACGGCGGCGGCGGAGCCAAGTTCTTCGAAGCGATCCTGGCGGTGGAAGAACTGTCGCGCGTGGACGCATCCTCCGGCGTCATCGTCGACGTTCAGAACACACTGGTCAACAACGCCCTGCTGCGCTGGGGCAGCGAGGATCAGAAGAAACGATTCCTGCCCCGGATGGCCGCCGACACCGTTGGCGCCTACGCCCTCAGCGAAGCCGGATCAGGCTCCGACGCCTTCGGCCTGCAGACGCGCGCCCAACTCAAAGGCAGCGACTACGTCCTCACCGGCCGCAAGCTTTGGATCACCAACGCCAAAGAAGCAGGATTATTCGTGCTCTTCGCCACGATCGATCCCAGCGCCGGCTACAAAGGCATCACCGCATTTCTCGTCGAGAAAAATTTCCCCGGCTTCACCGTCGGCAAGAAAGAAGACAAGCTCGGCATCCGCGCCTCGTCCACCTGCGAACTGATTCTCGAAGACTGCCGCGTGCCCAAAGAAAACGTTCTGGGCGAGCCCGGCAAGGGCTACAAGATCGCCATCGAAACTTTGAACGAAGGCCGCATCGGCATCGGCGCGCAAATGATTGGCCTGGCCCGCGGCGCCTGGGAGTTCGCCTGCAAATACGCGGTCGAGCGCAAGCAGTTCGGCAAGGCTATTTCAGAGTTCCAGGGCATCCAGTTCCAGATCGCGCAAATGGCCACCGAAATTGAGGCCGCGCGCCTGATGGTCTACAACTGCGCCCGCATGAAAGACGCCGGCGTGAACTTCGTGAAAGAAGCCGCCATGACCAAGCTTTTCGCCTCGCAGGTCGCCGAGCGCGTGACGTCGCTGGCCATCGAAATCTACGGCGGCTGCGGATTCACCAAGGACTATCCCGTCGAGAAGTACTGGCGCGACGCCAAGATCGGCAAAATCTACGAAGGCACGTCGAACATGCAGCTCGCGACCATCGCCAAGCTGGTGCTGAGTAAGTAGCTCGGCAAGTAGCTGGCAAACTGTCCGCCACCGATCCTTCTCTAGTTTCTTAAATTGGGAAGCGGCAGGCAACCGCGGGGTCCCTGGCGCGAGGGGCCGGAATTAAGCAAATCCGGCTTACTCATAATGTGCATTGAATTGCACATCCCGCTGCTTCCGTACCTTGATCGATATCCCATAACCATCCTGATATCAGTAACTTATGGGGATTCGGTCCATTGGTTCCCGGGGTGCAATTCCTCAGGTGTGCCCGCCAACTCAGGGCAAAGACCGGGGTGCCATTTGACGACGCTATTCGGGACCGACGCCTCACCGATCGTAGCCTCAATGATCGTAACTGATGCTTCACCCGTCATATCTCCGATGGGCGCGCCCGCAGCCATCGACGCGCCCGCAGCCGCCAAGAAGCGGAGCTGGCTGCCGGTGCTTACGGTTCTGTTTCTGATCTCCTACGGACTCATGACGATGCTGATCGTGGAGCAGGGTCAGACCATCGAATCGCAGCGCGCTCTGATTCGCGAACTTTTTCGGGACAGCACCGAACTGTCGGCCGCTCGAATGAAGTCCGCTCAGGAACGTGCCGAATCCCTTTCTACGAAAACCCAGGTTCCTTTGACCCAGAACCCGTCTACCCAGGATCCATCAAGCAAATACCCGTCAACCCAGGCTCCAACTCGTCAGTCCCCGTCTTCCCAGGCAGGACCGCAAAATCGCGCACAGAGTCAGTCGGCCAAACAGAAACCCGACTTCCGGATGCCATCGAAGCCAACGTTAGATCTGGTGGATGACAGCCGGGTGTTGAACACGATTTAAGACTACGATCACGATTTCAGGAATCGCGACAGAAGATCGCGAGCCAGAAGCAGGATTTTCGTTCTGTGGGTAAAAAGTAAGGCAGCAGGAAGCGAAGCAGTCAGCAGAGAGTTGCAGGTAAAAAATGAAGGTTCTGACCCTAGCCTTGATGTTCAGTCTGCCGGTGGCCCCGTGGTCTCCGCAGAAAACCTTGTCCCAGCCTACCAGCCAGATCGCCAAACACTCCAAAAGCGGACGCTGGTACTTCGCAGCCACCGGCCACGCCGTTTACTGCTACGGTCCGGTAATGACCGTGCCCAGCGTCAATGGGGACCTGCAAAGGGTCGCCACGTTTTGCCGCGATGGCAGCGCCGTCGTCCCACTCAAAGACTAGTGGCTGTTTGGCAATCGGCGAATAAGAATTTGTGGAAGGGCACGGTTTCAGCCGTGCCCTTTTGTTTTGAGGCCTGTGACCCTCGTCTCGCCCATCTTGACGCACTCACGCCCGCAATGCCCCACGCTCAGAAGACAAACCGCAACGCAAACTGCATGAAGCGCGGCTGAGTCAGAGTCGAAAGATATCTGCCAAACTGCGACGGATCATACGACAGAGAAGGTTGCGCGGCGCGCACGTCGTAGCGCACCGAGTTGGTGGCGTTGAACGCCTGCCAACTGAACTCGAGACGCCTCGATTCACCGAGAGAGAAATTCTTGCTCACTCCGGTATCGATGTCGAACATGCCCTGGCCGATCACGTTGTTGCGCACCCCGGATTCGCCCGGCCACTCCGGCCGGAACGCCGCTTCCGCCGCCACTGGATCTTTGAAAATGTCAGGCCCGCTCACCCCATTCACAACCACGTTCTTAGGATTGGATGCTATCGGCGGCGGTCCGTTCGGCTCGGCATCGCCTTCGATGTTCCAGTTCGTAGCCCAGGTGAATCCGTTGTCGATGGTGATGGGGAAGCCGCTGGTCCAGCGGAACACTCCAGAGACGTGCCAGCCACCGATTAACTCCTGAAGCAGCGGACCCGCGCCTGCCGCAAACCTTTGACCTTTGCCGAACGGGAGAAGATAGACGACGTTCGCGTTGAGCTGGTTGTAGGCGTTGAAGTCAGAGAGCCCGCGCAGCGACAGCGGATCCCAGGAATTGATCACGATGCCGCCGCCGTTCAAGTCGTCGCCAGTGCCGCCGGTCCCTTCATAAGGACCGATGCGCTCCGCAGCCGAAGCCTCGTCGAACGATTTCGAAAACGTGTAATTAAATTGTCCCTGCAGGTTGGCTCCCCACCGCGCGTTGTAGGTCACCTGCAGTGCGTTGTAGTCGGAAGTCCCGATGTTGCGCCACGAGTAGAGGGACGCGAACTGGTCATGGTAGAAGCTGTACGGCCCGTTCTTGCTGTTCGGGAGCGTCACGCCAGTAATCGAGCTCGGCAGGTCCATCAGGAATAGCGAGAAAGTTTCGTTGTGCGGGAAACAATTCCAGAGTTCATAGATATTTTGCGTGGCCGACGGTTTGGCGGGGTTGTTGCCGGTTGCGCAATTGAGACCCTGGCTGATGATCGATCCCTGGGTCGATGCACCTGCAAAACCCGGGAAGATATTCTCAAAGAATGGTATGGGCTGGATCGAGTTGACGTCCGTGCCGACAGCCGCGGCCTTTGAGAGTGTCGGGGCTGCTTGAAAATACGTCGTCTTACTCTGTGGGTCCGTGAGATTCGCAGGCATAGCCAGATCGACCTGCAACGGGAGTCTTCGGCCAACACTGCCCACATAAGCGATTTGAAGTGAGGAGTGGGAAGTGATTTGGCGCTGGATCGAAACATTGAACACGTGCGCGTAAGGAGTCTTTAGCGTCTGGTCCAGCCCCCAGTTAATGGCAAACTCGCCATTGCTTGGCGTAACCGGGAATGCGCCCGATGGAGTCGGACCAAACAGGCAACTCGGGCCGTTCAAAGATGCGCAGGGCGCCGGCAAGCACGACTCGCCGGCTGTCCCCGGAGTGAGACAAGTGAAGCGCGGTGCACCCGCGACCGTTACCACGCCGGCGGGATTTCCCAGATCGGTGGAGAGACCAAATGAGCCGTGCTGGTCAAACGTGTTGACGATGGGAATGCCGAAGTGGTCGTACGTGATGCTGTAACCGCCGCGGATCGAGAATTGATCTTTCTTTCCGAGAATCTTTGAGACCCAGCCCTCGCCCGTATCTGGCGCCCAGGCCACTGCGATACGCGGCGAAAAATCCTTACGGTCCCAGTTCCACAGGCCCGGACCGTGATTCTTGGGCCCCCCAAGCTCGAAGGAAACTTCTCCAGCACTGTTGGCCGAAAGACCCTGCGAGGCTAAGCTGGCTGTTTTGTTGAACCAGTCAGCGAGATTTTGATTGGTGCAGCCGCCGCTCGGAGCCTCCACGCAGGGCGCGACTTGCAGCCCGTTGGTTTCGTAGGGTGGGGCTTCGAGTACCCAGCGCAAGCCGTAAGTGACGGTCAAGCGGGGCGTCGCCCGCCATGAATCCTGCCCGTAGAACTCGTAATCGTTGATCGCGAAACGCCGATTGATCGCCGTGCCCTGAGCCAATGCGGCGCCGCTGCGGGTGAAATTGTAGATGCCGTCGCCCTCGGCAAAAATTCCCATGGCGATCGCAATTGCGCTGTCATAGTTCGGGCCGAAGTTCATATCTACAGCCGGATAGCCGTTGTTAGCCGGATCGAGCGGGCTGGGCGTGTTGGCGATTCCCCCCGTGTTGAGATAGACCGGGTTGGTCTGAACGTCGGAGAAAGAGTTGGCGTAGCTGGTGTGATTGTTGCGGATCAAAAATAAATCGCCGCCGAATTCGAACGTGTGGTTTTTGTGCGTCCAGTTCAAACTGTCGGTCAGCTGATTGCTGGGTACGAAAGCAATGGTCGAGCGAGTGAAAGGAACAAGGTTGTCGAGTCCATTCAGAAGAACCGCGGGATATTGAGACGTGCCAGCGTTATTCACTCCCTGGCGGATCCAGCCCCAATGGAAATTGTTGATGAGCGTAGGAGAAATCAGCGAGGTGAGTCCGACCGTGGAACCCTTGCTGTCGTCGAGCTGGGTCGTAGATGCCGTCTGGCCAGGAAACTGTTGCTGCCCCGGCAACTTGTAATATTGCAACTCTCCCCGCCAGAACAGGGTTTCCGAACCGCTGGAGTTAATGTGCCAATCACCCTTGAGAATGTAAGTGTTCTTGCTCCAATCGGCGTTCGAGGAAAACCGGTAACCCAAAGTGTTCGAACCGTCGCCGGCATTTTCATTGGACGCGGGATACTGGTTGAGGACGCTCAAGACCCCCTGACTAACGCCGATTCCGTTAGGGTCAATCTGTTGGATTTGCGTCGGTCCCAGCGCATAGTACCCAGGTTGCACGCCGGTCACACCGTTGACGGTGCCGCCGGGACACGTCGTTGTATCCGGGCTGCCATCGGACAACGTTTGACATAAATACACCAGATCGCCGGCGCGCAGAGTCGCGCTCGGCACATCACGCAATACGCTGGTGCCCGCCGCTTGTCGGAATCCTTCATAGTTGGCGAAGAAGAAAAGCCGGTTCTTCTTGACGGGCCCTCCCAACGTGACTCCAAATACGTTGTACGAGAGTTCGGGTGCCTTGTTCGGTTCGCCGCTGCTTATCTGGGACCATTTCAAAAACGGGTCGTTGGCGCTGAACACGGTATTACGGTTGTACTCGTAGGCCGAGCCGTGAAAGTCGTTGGTGCCACTCTTGGTCACCAGCGCAACCTGGGCTCCGCTGGAGTAGCCGGAGTCGGCATTGGCGTTGGCGGTGGTGACCCTGAACTCCTGGACCGAGTCGGGTGGAACATTCAGGACGCTGGTAAAAGCGTACCCATTATTCTGGTCGTTGACCCCAATGCCATCGAGCGTCACGTTGGATTGGTCGCTGCGCAGGCCGTTGACCGCGCCGCTCCGCGTATCTGTGTTCTGATCCAGCGCATCCCCCAGGTACGCCACACCTGCCTGCAGGCTGAGCAACTCAACTACGTTGCGGGCGGCGATGGGCAGTTCGTCAATTTGGTTTCCCTCGACCACGTTGCCCAGCGATGCGTCGGTGCGATTGATGAGCGGCGCTTCCGCATCCACGTTCACCGTGGTCGTCCCACCCGTAACCTGCAGCCGGATCGGTAAGGTCGAGGGGATACTAACTACCAGCGTGATCTTCGTCGCGAGGTATGTTGCGAATCCCGGCGCCGCTGCCTCGAGCCGATAGTTGCCCGGAGGCACATCCAGAAACTGGTACAGGCCTGATCCGTTGCTCGTGGCGTTCCGCTGCAAGCCGGTCGCCGGTTCGGTCAAAGTAATCTTTGCCCCGGCAACCGCCGCGCCCGACGGGTCAGTGACGTTGCCGTTCAGCGAACTTGTGGATTGCGCGGCCGCTGACGAGACCAGGAACATCGAGGTCAGCAACGCCAATCCTGCGAACAGCGAAAGCGAGCGCAATGCCCGGTGCAGGCCTGATTTCTGTATACTCGCTCTCCGAACAGAAGGAAAACCAATCTGGTACCACCGTTCCTGCCGCCTGCCGCTCGCCTGCTGATGGATTCGTGTCATCCCGTAGCCCTCCCAGGAAGAAGACAACGCTAGGCGAAGACACCTGAGATTCAATCCCAAGTGTTGCTCTCCATTCACCCGCTTGTGTCTTGCGTTTCCTGCGCCTGTTCTGGGTTGGATTCAAGCCCCTCCCCGTCCGAGTGCCGCGGATTATACCTGAAGATCATGCTCACCTTCATTCAGAAAAGTGAGCTTGCGGAACGGTTTTTCTGGTCGAACTGTCCGTTTGCGTCCTGCACGCTCCGACGCGCATCAAATCGCCATCCGAGAAAAGGGCTGATCACGGCCCCAGACCACGTCTCGATACCGGAGCTCCCATACTGGAGATTCAATGTCCATTGGTCCCGTCAATCGCCTCATCAAGTCCAAGCCCACGCTGGAAGGCGCCGGAGTGCACCTCCGCCGCGCCTTCGGCTTCGGCAACACTCACGATTTCGATCCGTTTCTCCTCCTCGACGATTTTAGAAACGACGTCCCCGAGGACTACCTCGCCGGATTTCCCTGGCACCCGCACCGCGGCATCGAGACCATCACGTATGTCCTGGCCGGGACCGTCGAACACGGCGACAGCATGGGCAACCAGGGCGCCATCGCCGCCGGCGACGTGCAGTGGATGACCGCCGGCAGCGGCATCATTCACCAGGAAATGCCCAAGGGCGACGAAACCGGCCGCATGCACGGCTTCCAACTGTGGGCGAACCTACCTTCAGCGCAAAAAATGACTGCGCCGCGCTACCAGGAAATAAAAACCGGAGAAATTCCGCAGGTCACCGACGACGACGGCACCCACGTCCGCGTCGTCTGCGGAAATTTCTGGGGCAAGAAGGGCCCCGTCGACGGCATTGCCACCGATCCCACTTACCTCGATGTATCGGTGCCACCCGGTAAACGGAAAACGCTGCCGGTCGAGGTTACGCGTCATGCCTTTGCCTATGTGTTCGCCGGAGATGGCAAATTCTGCAACGCCTCCGGACCGCTCGCCGTCCCAACGGAAGGTGTGGGATGGGCCGACGTCAAGCCTCCGGCCGACGCCGAGAACCGCTCGCTCGTCGTCTTCGATCGCGGCGATGAAGTCGCGGTGCAGGCCGGCGAAGACGGCATCCGTTTCCTCCTGGTCTCCGGCAAGCCGCTCGAAGAGCCCGTCGCGTGGTATGGTCCGATCGTCATGAACACGCAGCAGCAACTCCAGCAGGCGTTCCAGGAACTGGAGAAGGGTACGTTCTTGAAGAAGTAGGCCAGCCGCGAAGCGGCGAAAGAATACAGCCCACTGCGCAAGCCGTGGGTAGCGCGTGGGAGGAGAGCAGGCCCCGGAGGAGCGGCACGTTCTCGCCTACATCACCGTAGAAATTATTCAACGCAACGTGGCCATCCCATGCCCGAACTCCCCGAAGTCGAAACCATTGCCCGCGGCCTCGCCAAGCGAGTCACGGGAGACATTGTCGAATCCGTGTGGCTCGGCCAGAAGAAAGAACCACTAAAATCTCCCGCATCCGAAATCGTTGCGTCGCTGGAACACAGCCGTATCGCGGCCGTCCGCCGCATGGGCAAGCACATCGTCTTTGAGTTAGACCTTGTGGGGCGGACACTCCTGTCCGCCAAAGGCCGGAAGCCAAAGCCGAGCCGAGAATTCACCGCGACCCAGTCTTCGCGGATGCCACAAGCAGAGGCGGACAGGAGTGTCCGCCCCACACAAAACAAGGCACAGTGGATCGTACACCTCGGCATGACCGGCCGCCTGCAAGTCTGTGAGCCCGGAGCCGAAGTAGCCAAGCACACTCACGCCATTCTCAAGCTCAAGTCAGGCAGGGAACTGCGCTTCGTCGATTCTCGCCGCTTCGGCCGCCTGAGCGTCGCGCAGGCGGGGGATTTCGATGCGGCCGGCATCGAGCCCCTGGAAGCCGACCTCGACCAGTTCCTCAAGTTGTTCCACGGCCGCAAGACTCCCATCAAGAGCGCCCTGCTCAACCAGAAACTCCTGCGTGGCGTCGGCAACATTTATGCCGATGAATCTTTGTTTCGCGCCGGCCTGCGACCGCGCCGCCGTGCCTCGACCATCACCGGCGATCAACTCGGCAAGCTCCTCATCGCCGTAAAAGAAGTTCTGAAAGAAGCGATTGCGCTCGGCGGTTCCTCCATCTCCGACTATGTGAACTCCGACGGCGAAGAAGGATTCTTCCAGCTCCAGCACCGCGTCTACGGCCGCGAGTCCGAACCCTGCCTCGTGTGCAAAACGCCCATCAAGCGAATCGTAATCGCAGGCCGCAGCAGCCACTACTGCCCCAAGTGCCAGAGGTGAATTGCTGATTGCTGGTTGAAAACACGTCCAGAGTTTTTCAATCACGAATGAACAATCAGCAGTCGACAATGGAACCTCTCTGCCGCAATTCTGATACTCTTCTGCCCATGCCTGATTTTTCCATCGGAGTCGATCTCGGCGGCACCAACCTGCGCATCGCAGCCATTACCACCGACGGCCAGATGCTGGAAAAAATAACTCTAGGCGTGAAGCTCGCCCTCGGTCGCGATTACGTCATCGGCGAAATGTGTGACGCGATCCTCCGCCTCACCGACAAGTATCGCGCGAGCGGCAAGTTTATCGGCGCTGGCATCGGCGTCCCCGGCATCATCGACATGGAAACCGGAATGATGCGCAAGTCCGCCAATCTTCCCGGCTGGTCCGAATATCCCGTACGCGATGAAATCGAGCGCCGCCTGGGCACTCGCGTCTTTCTCAACAACGACGCCAAAGTCGCCGCCCTCGGCGAACAGTGGCTGGGCGCCGGCCGCGGCGTCGACAACCTGGCGATGATCACTCTGGGCACCGGCATTGGTGGCGCAATCATTTTGAACGGGAAAATCTTTTACGGCATGAACGGGATGGCCGGAGAGTTCGGACACGTCACCATCGAGCCCAACGGCGTCCCCTGCGGCTGCGGCAATCACGGATGCGCCGAGCGCTACGCTTCCGCGACCGCCCTGGTGCGCATGGCCCGCGAGGCGATTGAATCCGGCAACGCGCCCGCGCTTGCCAAGCTGGCCAGTTCCGGCGGCGAGTTCAGCGCCCAGTCAATCTACAATCTGGCGATTCAGGGCCACGAAGACGCCCAACGCATCTTCGACCGTTTTGGCGCTGTACTGGGCATGCTCCTGGCCGATCTCGTCAACGTTCTTAACCTCGATGTGTTTGTGATCGGCGGCGGAGTGGTCAGCGCATGGGACGCCTTCGCCCCGCCCATGTTCGCCGAGTTGCGAGAGCGTTCGCTGATTTACGCCGCAACCGCTCCAGAAGATCCTCTGGGAAAAAGAGAAGGCGCGTCAGCTCAGGTGGCTACCTACACGCACAAGAAAACAATCATCACCCGCGCGCTGCTGGGAAGCGATGCCGGCCTCTACGGCGCCGCCAGGATTCCCATGTCGTAGGGCTGCTAGAAAAGAAAGCTGCCACAAAAGAAGGCAGATGGGGTGTTGGCTTTTGGGGTGGCGCAGCCCTTCCAGCGCTGCGAAAAAGACATCCGTGAAGAGCCTGCCCTGAGCGAAGTCGAAGGGGACCTGCTGTTTCTCAGCTCCCTCACGACCCCTCTGCAATCTTACGCGCCGCGTTCAGAAAAAACTGGTTTTGCTCCGGCGTCCCAATACTCACCCGAACACAAGTTGGCGCGCCCCACCCACCGAGCGGACGCACGCTGACTCCCTCGCCGCGCAGTCGCTGCGCGAAGCCGAAAGCATCCTCCCCCAAATCGCAATAAACAAAGTTTGCCGCGGTAGGAACCACGCGGTATCCCAACTTCGACAATCCCGCGTCCAGAATCTCTGCCTGCTCCGCGTTTTTCGCGACAATTCGTGCAACCCACTCCGAATCGTCAAGGGCGGCCATCGCCGCCGCCTGGGCCACGGACGAAACCGAAAACGTATCGCGCATGCGCGCGCAATAAGCCAGCAACCCGGCCGGTCCCAGCCCGTATCCCACACGCAACCCAGCCAGCCCGTGAGCCTTCGAAAACGTTCGCAGCACAATCACGCTCGCACCCTGCCGCAGATAATTCAGCGATCCGGAATACGCGGCCTTTCGCACAGTGGCGAAATGCATCGCATACTCGTAGTAGGCCTCGTCGAGAACCACCACCACGTGCGCAGGAACTTCCGCAATAAACTTTTCGACGGTCGAGGCATCGACCACGCTCCCGGTGGGATTGTTGGGATTCGCCAGGAACACGAGGCGCGTACGTTCGTTGATCGCCGCCAGAATCGCATCCAGATCGAACCCATCCTCGCGCATCGGAGCCTCGATCAGCTGTGCTCCCGTGGCGTGCACCGCCATCGCATAAGCAATGAACGACCGTTCGCTGGTCACCGCGTTCAGGCCGGGCGCAAGCATCGTCTGGCATAGCAGGCCCAGCAGCGCAGTCGAGCCCGCCGTCACCAGAACTTGCTCCACGGGTAATCCGTGGTGGGCGGCCAGCTTGCCGCGCAGCTCAGCGCAATCGTCGTCAGGATAGAAGTTTGCCGCCGGCAACGCCGACTGCATCGCTGCAATCGCGCATGGCGACGGACCAAAAGGATTTTCGTTGGAGTCGAGCTTGATGAGCCGCGGCCGGGCCTCGACCGGAACTCGCTTCGGTGCTTGAGCGGGAACGTGGTCGCCCATCTCGCGCGCCGGCTTCGAAACCAGATCAAAGAATCGGCTCATTCTCGCCGCAGACTACTTCAACTTCACGGATTTCTTGCCGCCTGTCGCCACACCCTTCGCAAGAGTGGTGCTGGCGGATTTCAACTTCTCCACTTCCCGCAACGTCAGCGATCGAAACTTTCCCGGCGGAACATCCAGCGTGAGCGGTCCATAACGCACGCGCTTGATCTTTTCCACGTGATGTCCCACCGCCTCAAACATGCGCCGAATCTGCCGGTTCCGCCCTTCAACCAGCGTAATTTCATACCACGGGTTCGCCGCCTCTTTCACCACGCGCACCAGCGCCGGCCCGGTCTTCACGCGCTTGCCGTCGTCGGTCGCAATGGAAACTCCGGCCCGCAGCTTGGCAATCGCTTCTTCCTTCGGCGTCCCCGCAACCTTCACGACGTAGGTCTTGGCAACGTGCGAAGCCGCCTTCATCAGGCGATGCGCCAGTTCGCCGTCATTGGTCAGCAGCAGCAATCCTTCGCTGGCATAATCGAGACGGCCGATGGGATACACACGCCCCTTAACCCCGCGAATCAAGTCCATGACGGTTGGCCGCTTTTCCGGATCGCTCATGGTGGTGACGAAGCCCTTGGGCTTGTTGAGTAGAAGATAGGTATGGCGTTGCGCCCCGTGTAGGAGTTTTCCATTCACGCGCACGTGATCCGTTTCCGGATCGGCCTTGCTGCCCAGTTCGGTCACGACTGTCCCGTTAACCTGCACGGCCCCCGAAGAAATTAGTTTCTCCGCGGTGCGGCGGGAAGCCACTCCAGCAGCAGCGATAATCTTTTGCAGCCGTTCCATCGGCATAATGAAATTCCAAATCAATACCGCAAAACTGAAAACTCATAGCCCCATAGGGGCGAAAATAACTTAGCCCAGCGCTTCAGCGCTGGGTCAGAAAAGAAAAGAGGAACAAGTCCCGGACGGCACAGCCGAGCCCTAGCCCGCGTTCTCCGTTTCGGAAACTGTTGCGCTCGGCTCAGGTTCCGCGGCCGCCTCGCTCGCCGATCCCGCACTCTCCGCCGGAATCAACTCCGCCTGAAACGATTCCGCCACCAACTTCTCGAACTCCTCCATGCTGGGCAGTTCGTTCACATCCTTTAGCCCAAACCGCATGAGGAATTCTTTCGTCGTCTTGTAAAGAATCGGACGCCCAATCACCTGCTTGCGCCCCGCCGTCGTAATCAGCTTGCGATCCAGCAACGTCCCAATCACGCCGCCAGAATCGACTCCGCGAATATCGCTAATTTCCGGCACGGTGACTGGCTGCTTGTAAGCAATCACGGCCAAAGTTTCCAGCGCCGGCAGCGAAAGCCGGATCGGTGGCTTCAAACTCTTCGCGAACGCCCGGACTACCTCATGCTGCTCGGGCTTGGTCGACATGCGGTATCCGCCGGCAACTTGGCGGATTTCAATGCCGTGATCAGGCCCGCCATACTCCCCGACCAGTTCTTCCAGACACGAACGCACCCGCGACTTCATCTCGGCCTCGTCCGTCGCTCCTGCCGCGACAACGCTCTCCTTCACGAGTTGAGTCATCTGCTCCAGCGTAATCGGAGTCTCCGCCGCATAAACGATAGCTTCGAGTTGAGCTTTCAAAGACATAAGTCAGTTGCTTACTTCCAGTCGTCGCGCACCGACGACTGCTCCGTCAGAATCTCGTCGAAGTGCGTGTGCTTCCGCACCGCAATCTCGCCAAACAATTTCTCCTGCCGCACCTGAATCGCCTGCAGCCGCACCATTTCGAGCAGCGCCAGGAACATGCACACCAGCGCCTGCCGTGACGGCACCCGCATCAGCAACTGCTTCAACCGGATCGGCCGGTCTTCGAGCGACAGCCGCCGCCGCAGATAATCAATCATCTGACCCACGGTGACGGTCTCTTCATCGACATTCAGCACCGGCCGCGTGCGCACCCGCTCCAGCACCTGCTGAAACGTCTTGACCAGGTCAATCACGTCGGCGGCAATCTCCGGCTCGGTGCCTTCCGCCTCCATGAATTCCTTCAGCGATGGATTGGAAAGCACCGCATCTTCAATCTGCTGCTTCTGCAAAAGCATCTGCGCCGCCGACTTGAACTTTTCATGCTCCAAGAGGCGATTGACTAATTCGCTCCGCGGATCTTCCTGATCTTCCGCCGCCGCATCCGGATCGCGCGGCAGCAGCATCTTCGACTTGATGTGAATCAGCACCGCCGCCATATAAATAAAGTCGGCCGCAACGTTCACATCGAGTTCGCGAATCTTCTCCACATACGCCAGATACTGCGCCGTGATCTTCGCAATCGGGATGTCGTAAATATCAATGTCCTGCTTGCGAATCAAATCCAGCAGCAGATCGAGTGGCCCCTCGTAAACATTTCCTACCGCGACTGCAAACGGCGAATCGCTCTCTTCCTTCTTCGATGCGCCTTTCACCGAATCCGAGTTCGCACGCGAAACGATCGCCGGCGACAAAGGCGAGACCACCTCATTCAGATCGAGTTTTGCATTTTCCGTCATGACCTATTGCCCTGTCATCCTGAACGAAGCCGGGTGCCCCATCCTTGTCGCGTTCTTTGCGACAGAGCCTGCCCTGAGCGAAGCCGAAGGGGTGGGGGAGTTGATCTACTTCAGCCCCTCATATCCCAGCGACATCCCCATCGCAGCCCGCACCTCGTCCATCGTCTCGCCCGCCACCTTCCGCGCCCGCTCCGTCCCCGCTTCCAGAATATCCCACGCGAGCCGCGGATTCTCCTCATATTTCTTGCGCTTCTCCTGCATCGGACTCAGCAGCTTCACCAGCGCATCCGCAGCCCAGCCTTTGCAATCAATACACCCAATCCCCGCCGACCGGCAGCCCTCGTTCACCTTGGCCATCGTCTCTTTGTCGCTGAAGATCTTGTGCAAATCGCCTACCGGACACACATCCGGATTCCCTGGATCTGTCCGCCGCACCCGCGCCGGATCGGTGACCATCGTTTTCAACTTTTGCCGCACCACCGGCTCCGGATCAGTCAGCAGGATTGTGTTTCCGTAAGACTTCGACATCTTGCGACCGTCGGTGCCGGGCAGCTTGGCCGCCGGCGTTAGCAGCGACTGCGGCTCAGGGAAGACTTGTTTCGACGCACCATAAAACCCGTTGAACCTTCTCGCAATCTCCCGCGTCAACTCCACGTGCGCGACCTGATCCTCACCCACGGGCACCACATCGGCCTTGTAAATCAAAATATCCGCCGCCTGCAGGCACGGATAACCAAGAAACCCATAAGTTGTTAAGTCTTTGCCCTTGATGTTTTCCTGCTGCTCCTTGTACGAAGGCACACGCTCCAGCCAGCCCAGCGGCGTGATCATCGAAAACAGCAGATGCAACTCCGCATGGGCCGGAACGTGCGACTGGATAAAAATCACTGACTTCTCAGGGTCGAGCCCGGCGGCCAGCCAGTCGATCACCGCTTCGATCGAACTTTCCTTCACTAGTGAAGTATCGGCGTAATCGGTGGTCAGCGCGTGCCAGTCCGCCACTTCGAAGAAGCATTCATACTTCTCCTGCATGCCGACCCAGTTCTGCAGCGCGCCCACATAGTTCCCCAGGTGCAGCTTCCCGGTCGGACGCATGCCGCTGAGCACGCGTTTGCGGGATTGAGAGGAAGAGGTCATTGATCTATGAGGCCCTGCGCCGCGAAACCCGGACGGAAGATGTTCGGCAGTCTTTACGGATAAATTGTAGAAGTGTCATGCGGGGCTAATTTCGATACTACCATGCGAAAACCCCAATGTGGGGACAGCCGTCCCCGGCTGTCCGCCGGGCGCAGCCCGGCTCTTGCTGCCCGCACAAATGCTTTATAATTCGCGCCGCCCCGTTCCCAGCGCATGAACACTCTCGCCCGCCAGCTCCGCGCCACCGACTACTTCACTCTGGGATGGGGATCCATGGTCGGCGTCGGCTGGCTCGTCATCATGGATGACTGGCTTCTCCGCGGCGGCGCGCTCGGCACGGTTCTCGGCTTCGTGATTGGCGGCGCTCTCCTGCTTCCCATCGGATGGGTCTATGGCAAGTTGGTGGTCGCCATGCCCGACGCCGCCGGAGAAATTGCCTACACCTCCGCCGTCTTCCCGCGCCCCATCAGCCTGGCCACCGGCTGGATGATGACCCTCGCCTACTTCATCGTCTGCCCCTGGGAGGCCGTCGCCGTCGGCCGCATCGCCGGCTACATCGTCCCCGGCCTCGATTCGATCGAACTCTATCGCATCGCCGGCCGCCCGGTATATCTGCCGCACCTCGTCATCGGCCTCGCTCTAACCGCGCTGCTCACGCTGCTGAACTATCGCGGCGTCCGCCTCAGCGCCACGTTTCAGAACTGGACGAGCTTCGGCACCCTCGCTCTCTTCGTCGTCTTTGTTGCGCTCGGCGTCCGCCACGGTTCCCCCGCCAATATTCAGCCGCTATTTACGCACACTCCGCTGATTTCGATTCTGCTGGTGATTCAGATCGTTCCCTATTTCATGACCGGCTTCGAATCGGTGGGCAAAGCCGCCGAAGAAGCCAGCCCAACCTTCGGCGCCCAAGGCTTCTTCCGCGCCATCTGGATGGCCATCTTCATCGGCATTGTCTTTTACGCCAGCATCGTCGCGGCGGTTGCCTTCGTCGCTCCCTGGCGCCAACTCACCAGCCAGAAATTCATGACCGCGGTGGCGTTTCAGCAAGCAGTCGGGTCAAGATGGATCGTCAACATCATCCTCGCCGCCGCTTTGCTGTCGCTCTTCAAATGTTTTAACGGAAATTTCGTCGCCGCCAGCCGCTTGCTTTTTGCGCTCGGACGCCGCAATATGATCGACTCCCGTGTCGGAACCATCCACGCCCGTTACCAGACTCCCTCGACTGCCGTTCTCGGCATCGGCCTCGCCACCGCTGCTTGTATGCTCTTAGGCGACGCGATTCTCGTTCCAATAACCGAGGTCGGCTCCGTGGCCTGTGCCATCGGATGGTCGGCAGCCTGCTCCGCTTGCCTGGCCCTCTCGCGCGCTCGGCCCGATGTAATGAATCTGTCGGCAGTCGACCTCGCGGTGGCTTGGTTCGGTTTTGCCGTCGGAATTGCGATGGCCCTGATGAAACTTATTCCGCTCGTCCCCGGCCATTTCACCATCTACGAATGGCTGGCCCTAGGGATTTGGATTGCACTCGGCGTCGCCGCAGCCAGTGCGGCAACGTGGAAGAGTGGCTTTTGAGGGCCGCGCAAAGCGTTAAGGAAACTCTGATTAAGTTCAAATCTGTCATTTCGAGCGCAGCAGAATTGCCCCGTTTTGGGGCAATTCTGCGGAGTCGAGAAACCTGCTTTCCGCTTCGGCGAACTTATTCAGACCTTCCTTAGGAATCGACCTGGAAGAGCGGCCCTTCAGAGCCTGCCCTGAGCGGAGTCGAAGGGGCCGCGTAAAGCGTTAGAAAGATTTTAGGGCTTTAGCCCCTGAGGGTGCGAACGATGAACACCAACATCAAGCTCACGCCGCCAACCACAACCCGAATCCTCATCGCCTTCACATTCCTCACTTCGCTCCTGCTCGCCCAAACTCCAACCTTCGACCTCGTCATCACCCACGGCCACATCATCGACGGCACCGGTTCCCCCTGGTACTCCGGCGACCTCGGCATCCGCGACGGAAAAATCGCGGCCATCGGCAACCTCGCCGCCGCCCCGCGCAAACGCACCATTGACGCCGCCGGCAAAGTCGTCGCCCCCGGCTTCATTGATATGCTCGGCCAATCCGAACTCACGATCCTCGTCGATCCGCGCCTGCCCTCAAAGATCTATCAAGGAATCACATCGGAAATTACCGGCGAAGGCAATTCGATCGCTCCGCTCAACGACGCCATCCTCCAGTCCGACCACGCCGGCTACGAGCACTACAAAATCACCCCCGACTGGCGCACCTTCCGCCAATATTTCGCGCGCCTGGAAAAGCAAGGCATGGGCATCAACCTCGCCAGCTATGTTGGCGCGACGCAAGTCCGCCGCATGGTGCTCGGCGAGGACGACGTTCAGCCCACCCCCGCGCAACTTGACGAGATGAAAACTCTGGTGCGCAATGCCATGAAAGACGGCGCGGCCGGAGTTTCCACCGCGCTCGAATACGCTCCGGCTCCCTACGCCAAAACAGAAGAACTGATCGCGCTCGCTACCGAAGCCGGAAAGGCGGGAGGCATCTACTCCACTCACATGCGCAACGAGAGCGACTCCGTTCTCGAAGCCATCGACGAAGCCCTGCGCATCGGCCGCGAAGCCCACATCCCCGTAGAAATCTGGCACATCAAAGTAGCTGGCAAAGCTAACTGGGGACGCATGCCCGAAGTCGTCGCCAAAATCAACGCAGCTCGCGCCGCCGGCGCCGATGTAACTGCCGACACCTACGCCTACACCGCCTGGTACAACGATTTCTCGGCCTTCGTCCCGCCCTGGGCGCACAACGGCGGCGACGCAAAACTTATCGAGCGCCTCAAGGATCCCGTCACCCGCGAGAAAATTCGCAAAGACATGCTCACTCCCTCCAAAGACTCGCACAATGAAGACTGGGACAACGAATGGCAGGAAATCCCTGGCCCCGACGCCATCATGATCGGCGCAGTCGAGAATCCCGCGTTGCTATCCCTGCAAGGCAAGCGGCTTTCAGAAATTGCGAAGCTCTGGAATAAAGATCCCATGGACGCGCTCTTCACCTTTCTGATTGAAGACCCATCCACCGGAGTCGCCGTCTTCGGCATGTCGCAACCCGACGTGACCCTCGCGCTGCAGCAGCCCTGGGTCGCCATCGACAACGATTCCGAAGGCACCTCACCGGAAGGAATTCTCGGTCAGGCGCATCCTCATCCCCGCGCCTACGGCACCTTCCCGCGCATCCTGGCCAAATACGTTCGTGAAGAAAAAGTTCTGACCCTCGAAGACGCCATCCGCAAATTCTCCGCGCTGCCCGCGCAACGCATGCGCCTGACCGATCGTGGCGTTCTCAAAGCAGGCATGTGGGCCGATGTAGTCATCTTCGATCCCGCGACCGTGCATGATCGCGCCACCTTCGACAATCCCAATCAGTTTTCCGAAGGAATGGACTACGTGCTGGTCAACGGCGTGCCTGTGATTGACGAGGGCAAGATGACCGGCGCTCTGCCCGGAAAAGTGCTGCGCGGCGCAGGCTATATACCGTAACGATTGCAGCGGTTCGTATCAGGGCACGCCTTCAGGCGTTGCCGTCTACGGCGTGGATTGGAGCCACGCCTTTAGGCGCTGGCTCTTGAACCCTCGCGACCGGCGTTTATTTCGCAGGCGGTTTCAACCTTGCCTGCGTCTCCGCCCCAACCAACTGCGCTACCCGCGGCTGCCCCAGTGTCCCGCTGATCGCGAACCCTGGCACGGTTCCACTGGGATTCCGCGTCAGCCGGAAGTCAAGTTCGCCTTGTAGAGTCGCGCTCCCACTCACCTGAAACTTTCCGCTCGGAGACTCCAGCCCCGAATCTTTCACCTCGACGGTGCCCGCGTGCAAATTAGCCAGCCCCGCAAAACGCGTAATCTTCAACGGCTCCGCGTCTTCCCCCAGCGCGACGTGCGGCAAGCTCCCATCCTTCATCACAAACTGTAGCGTCCCTTCCGCCGATTTCCAGAACTCCGTCGCGCATGTTCCCATCACTTCGTAACTTGTGTTCGCGATGCCCGCGATCCCCTCGTCCTTGGTCGCCTCCGCGAGTCGCGCCAGCGAAATTTCTTTCAGGCTCCCGCTGCCCTTGCAGACCACAGGCTTCACGCTGAAATCTGCTTGCCATTGCCCCCGGTGCGTGCCGTCGAGAAAATCCGCGTTAAGTTCGGAGATCTGCAACTTCCCGCTGTCCAGGTTTACCTTCGCCGAAACCCGCGTCGCCTGCAGCTTCTCCAGCTGCAAGAGCGCCGTGGTCACTTGCCCGGACGCGCGCACACTCGCGAAGAACGATGGTCCCGCCTGCGAGCTCGATTCCAGAACCCGATACCAGGGCCGCTCCTTCGGGTTCGGGCTCACCCAATCGCTCAATGCTTCGAGCGCAATCTGATTCGCATTCAGCAGGAAGCGTACCTGGCATGCGCCAGGAGTTCCGCACCCGCGCGGCATCTGCAGCGAGCCCGTCCATAAGCTCTCTGCCGCTTTCAAGTTCAACTTCGCGACTCGAACTTCGTCCGGCAAAAGCTGCATGTCCGCCGACACGATCTCGACCGGAGCCGCCGCGCCCCGCACGCCGATGCGGACGTTCGACAGCTTCGCCGTCCCCGTTACTTCCGGCAGCGCGAAGCCCGAGGATGTGCCATTGCTGCGCCCGGCCCACGATCCCGCAATCTGCAACTCAACCTGCGCCGTACCCTCCGCGGTCGACTGCAGGGCAGGAAGCCCGAGCATGTGCCCCACGCGCAAAGCCTTCGTAATGTCGGCTTCGCCGGAAACCGCGAGGTTATAACCGCCGTGGTTGATCCATCCCCGAACCGTCGGAACAGCCGTGCGCCCGATCGCCACCGGAAATGGCCCGAAATCAACCTGCGGATCATCACCATTCTGGAGGCCCACGTTCGGCGTGCTCTTGCGAATCGACTGTCGTCGCAATGCCGCGCCCGCAGGCGAGTCGCCGGTGGTCAGAAGAAATGGAACCGTCTCCGGCCCGATCTCTGCTTTATTCGCCGCCGATGCCAGACGAAAATCGGCGATCTCTCCTCGTCCCTCGAATTGCAGTTTCGACCCAGCACCCGTCTTCTCGATTCGCAAACTTCCGCGCACCATTCCGTCTGTAACCAGATCCTCCGGCAGGTTCTTCTTCGCGCGTTCCACCAGAACCGCCGCTGCGCTCGCCGGCACATTCTCAGCCGTGAGCGTCAATCCATAGCTATCGCTCCCGGGCAGACCCAAGTCCCCCTTCAGCGTGATCAGCCCGCTTCCCACCGGAGCACTGCATAGAAGCCCGTGAAACGACTGATCGAGCGAACTATATTCCCCGTCGCACTGGCTCGCCAAACGCAGCGCCCGGCCACTCGTAATGTCGTAACGCCGGAAATCCTGAATCGACCCGCTGCTCGTGACCGCCAGCTTCGCCGGAGTTCCCGCCAGCGTCACATCGAGCAGAACCTCTCCCCGCCAGCCCTGGTCGTTTCCGGTAAAGAATTTCGTGAACTGCCCCAGTTGGGCGCGATTCCACTCCACAATAAACTGCAGCGGCGTGTCGCGGAGCGCATCCGCTCGCTGCCACGTGCCGCTGACCTGCAGCAGACCTGTATCATTCAAGTCGAGATCGGCGCGGAAGGGTTGCGCCTTCAGCCGCACTCCCCAGCTGTTTTCCGAATCCTGCCACAACGAAAAATCCGCATTGGTCAGGGCGTACGGTTTTTTCTCCGATCCGCTCTTGAAATTAATTCGCGCCGAGGTGGCTTCGATGTAAGGGAACCCCGGCCGCGGCTCCGACTTTGCTTTCGCTGTCGGCGCCAGCGGATTGTGGGCCGCGCGTTCCAGCAGTGCTTCCAGGTTCCAGCGTCCGCCCACGGCGTGCACCAGATTCAGACTGGGCTCGGTGAGATCCAGGCGCGCGATTTCCAGCCGCCCGCGCACCAGCGACGTCAGACGCAGGGCCGCCGTCACTTCGCTCGCGCGCAACATCGGCTCGGCGCCGAACGCAGGGTCGTCGTACACCACCAGATTTTCCAGATCGAATCCCGGCCGTGGCAGCAGCCGGAGATGAACCGAACCAATCTCCACCGGACGGCCCAAGGCTGAACTGATCGAAGAAGCAATCCTCGATTTCAAACGGGAGGCGCCGGGTCGAAGCAGAAACAGTGCCAGCACGATGAATGCCGCCACCGCTACGATTCGCCGCTTGGAGGTGGGTAGCTTCACCGCGCCCTTAGAGGAACTTCGAGGGATTCATCATGTTGATCTTGCGGACAATCTCGCGAACTATCTCACGAACTGCAGCGTCCGGTTCCATCGGGTCTCATCGAAGAAATGAAGGATTACCTTCCCCAGAAATAAAATTCGATCGCTCCATGCAGTTTTCCTCACCTGATCAGCCGGCGTCTTAAACGACCAGTAGATGAACATCGGGCGCCCGATAACATTTTCCTTCGGGATAAATCCCCAATAGCGGCTGTCGAGACTCACGCCGCGATGGTCGCCCATGGCGAAATAGTGACCGGGGGGAACCACCAGATCGTCACCGTGAATATAGGACGGCAGGTCGACCATCCAATTCGCTGACATGTTTCCGTCATCCGCCGGCGCGACCGAGGGAAAATCATTACGGTAGGGATCGAAGGCGTCGGCATCGTGGTCGATATAGGGTTCATCGAGCGCCTCGCCGTTGCGATAAACCACGCCATTTCGCAGATGAATGCGGTCGCCCGGCAGTCCAATGATCCGCTTCACCACGTACATGCCGGCTTGCTGTGGGTCAGGATGCAAAAACACGACAATGTCGCGAAAATGCACATCACGATACGGCAGCAGCGGCCCCACCCACGAACTCTTAGGAGCAAACTGTATCCGGTTCACGAAAACGTGGTCGCCGATCAGCAGCGTGTTCTCCATCGAACTCGATGGAATCTCAAACGCCTGCACCACAAACGTGATGATGAACAACCCCGTCACCAGCACCGCCGCCAGCGACGACAGAAACTCAACCGTCGTCTCCTTCGGCTTCTCTTCCGCGACGTTTTCTTCGACGTTATTTTCTTTCTTCGCCACTGTAGTCGTTTCCATGTCGGCTCAAGCTCGCCGCTAAATCAGATTTAGGATGGCGCGGCAGCTCCCAGCGCCGCGCCACGGCATCTTGACTAAAACAATTCCGAATCCAAGCCCGTAAAAGCCCCTCGAAATCCCCTCGCATAAGCCGGTTCTAAACCCGGTCGTGCAAAACCGCTCCAAATCCGCTCGCGTAAAACGGTTCCAAATCCGCTCGCACAAGCCGGTTCTAAACTTGGTCGCGTAGAACGGTTCTACATCCAAGGCCCGGCTGGTTTGTGGAAGGGCACGGCTTCAGCCGTGCCGCTAGCACCGCAAAACACGAGGGCTTTAGCCCCTGAGCAAGCGAGCCTGCTTCAGTGTACCAGTCGCAGCGTGCGGTTCCAGCGCGTGATCTGAAACAGGTGCGTGACCGCGTACGCCAGATGATACAGCCTGCCAGGAACCGAAGCCGACGGATATCGGTCCCAATCCCGCACCGACCAGTAAATCACCAGCGGCCTCCCGATAATATTTCCCCGCGGCACGAATCCCCAATAGCGGCTGTCGTCGCTGTTGTCGCGGTTGTCTCCCATCACGAAGTAATGCCCTTCCGGAATAATCAGCTGGCCGTCGACCACCAGTTTCTTCATCTCCAGCCACCAATCGCCCTCCAACCGCTGCGCCGCAATGTCCATCCGCGGGAAGTCGTCGCGGAAAAGATTATTCCGTGGTTCCAGGAACCGCACGTAGGGTTCGTCGAGGGGCTTGCCGTTGATCAGGACTTTCTTGTTCACCATCCGCAAATGATCCCCCGGTATTCCGATGACCCGCTTCACAAAGTGCTGCTGCGGATCCACCGGATAGTGAAACACGACGATGTCTCCGCGTTTTATGTCCTGATACGGCATGACGAGATCGCCCAAACTCAGCCCGCGCCCTCCCGGTTCGTGCCCGCCATAACAAAGCTTATTCACCAGCAGATAATCGCCGACCAGCAGCGTGTCCTGCATCGATTCGGAAGGAATCTGGAACGCCTGCACGATGAACGTGATCACGAAGATTGCGATCACCACTGTTCCCATCAACGACTGCAGCGAACCGATCATGTCGGCGGCAGGGGTCACGACGATTTGGCGCGCGATAATAGCGGCAGGTAGCACAGGAGAAGCGACGGGGAGCTCCGGCGAAACCACCCGATCGTTCGCACTTACGGTCGGTGTTTTGACCGGCAGGTCTGAAGAAATGACGCCGTCCCCGGGCGAAGGGATAGGGTGGTTCGGTATGGGCTGATCTGGAACGAGCTGATCTGGCGAATTCATGAAATCTACTTATCTGCCGAGTCCACGGCCCGCACCGCGGATCGCGCATCCGCCGCTTTCGGACGGGAAGCCAGGAACGTCAACAGTTGCCGCGCCGCATCCTGCTCTGCCGTTTTCTTGGTCGAACCCTGAGCGCGTCCTACAAAGTCCCCGTCCTTGCCATTCTTGGTGAGACGGGCCTCGACCGTAAACGTTTTGCTGTGCTCCGGACCCGCTTCATCCACCAGCACATACGCCGGCTGCGGCAGGCCCAGGCTCTGCACCGCTTCCTGCAGCGCGGATTTGAAATCCGTCAGCGGCAGCGTGCCACCGCCGCGCTCCATCCGCTCCAGTTCTGGCGCGATCACGGTGCGCAGCACGAACTCCCGCGCCACCTCCAGCCCGCCATCCAGATAAATCGCCGCCAGAATCGCTTCCAGCGCATCCACCAGCAGCGCCGTTTTGCCGCGCCCGCCGCTCTTCTCTTCGCCCCGCCCCAGCCGCAGATAGTCGCCCAGTTCCAGTTCCTGCGCCACCCGAATCAAATGCCGCTCGCTGACCAGATGCGCCCGCAGCTTCGAAAGTTCGCCTTCGCGGAATTGCGGAAAGCGCTGGAACAATTCCTCGCTCGTCACCAGCGCCAGCACCGCATCTCCCAGAAATTCCAGCTGCTCGTTGTCGCTGACTTTGTACTTACTCTCGCCCGCCTGCTGCGATTCCTGCTCGCGCGCCTGCGAACTGTGCGTGACCGCCTGTTCAAGGAACGCCCGCCGCCGGAAATGGTAGCCCAGTCCCTCTTCCAGCGCCGTGATTTCCCGTTCTTTCATATCTGCGGAGGACTTCTAAGCGGGGAGAGTATGCAAAGCCGCCCTAGGCGGTCCAGCGAGCGCAAACTCGCTGCTTTTCGCCGGCGCTGCCCGCCAGCCAGCTGCCCGCTCTCTACTTCTTCGGCGCAGGGGTCTGTCCCGGCGCCGCGCCGCTACTCAGCTGCACCAACCGACTCTTCTCATCGCGCGCCGCTTTACCGACGCCGGCGTCGGCCCGATCTTTGGTCAACTCCACCACCTGGTCGACATACTTCATCGCCTCCGGAAGTTTGTTCTGCATATCCAGCGAGATGGCCAGCTCCAGAATCGTGAACGCATCCGGCTGCTGCGGAAACGCCTCGACGGACTTCCGCAGATTCACTTCAGCGTCCGCCCAGCTATTGGCCTTGAATGAAAGCATGCCCAGGACAAAATACGCGTCCGACCGCACCGAATTCTTGAACGCATTCAGCTGTTCCGGAGGATAACCCGCGGTGGGAATGTCCGTGTCAACTGTCACCAGAGCCCGCTCCGCGTTCTTCCTGGCTTCGGCAACCTTCTGGTCTTTATCCAGATCCGTGTCCCGCGTCGTGTCCACGATTCCCTGCGCGAGCCGCACCAACGCTGCAGGATCATCCGGATCAATCGCCAGGATTTTCTTCGCCACATCCATCATCTTGGCATTATCTCTTCCCTGATAATGCTCCATGGCCACCGTATACAGCCCGGTCCGCAACTCGCTGTCGGGAAACTTCGCGGCGAAATCGTCAGCCGCTTTGTCCAATGCGGCAGGATCGGTCAGCGCGATGGCCGCGTTGTAGGCGTCAAACTCCGGTTTGGTTTTAGCCGCCGGCTTACGCTTTCCCGCCGGTGCGGCGGGCGCCGTCCCAGGGGTTTGTCCCGCGGCCGGCGCAGCCTGTCCGGTCGCCGGTTTGTCGGTACTCTGCCCGAAACTCCTGGCACCCATACTCAGCACTGCCACCACCACGATGACGACCGCTCTTCGCTTCATGCGTTCTCCTCAAACTAGATGTGGGGACAGCCGCCCCCGGCTGTCCGGCGAGCGCAGCTCGCCACTTTTTCCGATTTCAAATCGACTCAAATGCGTAACGCTGCATTCTATCGCAGCGACGAACCAGGCCAGTTAACTGAAAGCTCACAGCTTAAGATCTAGCTAAGAGCTGAAAGCTAAGAGCTAAGAGCTAAGAGCTGAAAGCTAAGAGCCAACCGATCACTGCTGCGGCTTCGCCGGAGGCTCATACGCCTGCAGCAGTCCGCGCTCCGCCGCCGCCTTCACCTCAGGCAGTTCCGCTCCCGGGCTCACCGCCGACGCCAGCGCCGCGCGATACTCCACCAGCGCCGCCTCCCGATCCTCTTTCATATCCAGAATCCTGCCCAGATACACGTGCGACCACGCCACAACCTTCGGATCCTTCGTCTCCTGAATCGCCTTCTGGAAATTCTCCAGCGCCCCTTCCCGGTTCTTGTTCATCACCGCCACCTGCGCCAGGATGAACAGCGCCCGTCCCTGATCTCCAACTTTCTTATCCAGCGCCTGCTGCGCCAGTTCCTGCGCGCCCTTCGGATCGCCCGCCGCCAGCCGCTTTTCGGCCGTCACCAGCATCCGCCGGTCTTCCAACCGCGACAATTGCACCAGTTCCGGCGCCGATACCTGCACAAACTGCACTTCATTCGCCGCTTTCGCCTGCGCCTTCAAGTCGATGTTGTCCAGAATCGTCGCGTACTCGGTCCGCAGCCCGGCTGGATCCTTTTCGAGCGCCAGCAGAGAAGTATAGAAATACCTGGTCAGAATGTAGCCTTGTTTCACCGCGTCATCCACCGCCTGCAGGCGCATCGCTTCCGCCGTCTGCTTGGTTCCCGTGGTTCGAATCTCGATCGCCCGCACCCAGCACTCGGTCACCAGCAAAGAAATATCGGTCTGGAAACTTTCCTCGAGCGGCGCCCGCTTCACCGATTGCAGCAGCGGCTCCAGCCGCTTGATCGACGTGAAATGTTTTTCCGCCATCGGATCCAGCAGGTAGTGCAGGTAGGCATGCCGGATCTGCGGCATCTTCAGCGGATCCAGCGAACTCGCATCCGGCGAAGGAAACACCACCACGTCATAATCAGTTCCGTAATTGCGGGCGTTGGCTTCATTCGGATCGCCCATGAAGTCCAGATACACCGTGAAGGTGCGCCCCAGAAATCCTCCCGACTGCAGTTTCAGGTAGATATCCGTGTCGAACACCATCTTCGCCAGCGGCACGTGATAGCGCTCCACCAGCGCGGCATAGTTCGCCCGATGCCGCTCCCAGATCGAGTGCAACCCGGCCTTGTCGTAGAACGGCTCCAAAACCTTACTAAACCCAGCGATCAGCACCGCATCCGGAGGCAGGTCGTCCTCCTTCACCCGCGGAAGAAACTGCGGCGGCCCCTCCATATACAGCGCCAGCGACACATATTGAGAAAGATCGTGCGCCTCATCCCGTCCCCGGTTCCCCGCGTACCAGGAGCACATCGAGGTCATCGCCGTCTGCGCATCCGCCGAGTTCTTAAGATTCTTCTCCACCTCGGCCCGAATGTTGAGCCGCTGGGCATCGGAAATGTTCAACCCCACGTTGTAGCCGCAGGTATTCATCGCCGTGAGCACGGCGAACAAGGTCTCGCTTGTATCCAGCGTAATGGGATTATTGTTATCCGCCAGACACACCGGCACCAGCAGCCCCAGAATGGCCGCTATGGTCAAACCTCGAAACCCACCTCGAAGCCCAAAACCCAGAACACGACTCAGGAAGAAACGACTCAGGAATCCCTCCCGCAAGCTCGCGAATGCGTTATTGCCGCGCCGACATCGGCCACTATCACGATTAGAAGATAGGCGGAGAACACATCCAGTTTACGGTCTGGTAAGCAGAGGGTCAAACCTCGCCCGGGGTTATACCGTGAGGGAAAAATTGTCGACCCCCCTCCCCACTTTCAGGCCATTCGGTTCGTCGATCGCTCGCGGCGATGTCAGCGTCCGTCCGTGGGAGGCGTTGGCGAAACTGGTGGGAGTTTCGGTAGATGGATACAAATGAGCCAAATCTGTCCTTAGCAAACTTCGTTCCGCTTCGCGAACGCATAGTAGAACCACCGTGTGCCGTAGTGTCGGCTTTTTTGGGGGTAGTCTTCTGGTAACTCGCGAAGAAGTTCGAAGGGGACGGCTGCAAGCTCGGCGATCACCCGACGCGGGGTTGCGCAGTGCGTCATGAGACCACCGTGCGATGGGTGCAAGATGTATCCATCTCCTAGCCAAAATGCCCTGGTCGGCAGTCTCTCTGCGGCGCGGGGGATCGCCGACTTAACTGTTCTTAACAGGGCAAGCGAGATTCTCCCACAAGTCAATACCCACAACGCAGGATAAAATAGCAGTTTCCTTCTGCCGGCTAATCTGATGGCTAACGTCCGCAGTCGTTCTCGATCCCATCGCCAATCGATAAAGAGTGCACGCGGGTTGTGTGACGAGAAAATGAGTACACCACCGGGCTTGAGAACGCGATGGCATTCACTCACACACTGGTGCCGCTTCTGATCAGGGACCAGGTAGTCCAGGCCGTTAAATGAAAAGATGACTGCATCGAAGGAACCATCCGCGAAAGCGGAAAGGTCGGCCGCATCGGCCACAGCAAATTTCAAGTCAGGAAACCTGGTGCGGCAAACATTGACCATCTCTTCGGCATAGTCAACGCCCACATAATGTGAAGCGATATTGGAAAGATAAGCCGTAGTGCGTCCTCCACCAACCCCTAAGTCGAGGATACGCATTCCGGGCTCAAGATAGCTGTCAAACAGCAGACGTTCGCAACAGGTGAGATAGCTCTGTTCAGCGTAGTATGCGACTACTTCCCGAGAGTTGTAGACTTCCAGATTGCCGAGTTGATCACTTTCACACATACGCCATGAGTCGGGTCGGCACTCACCTTGCCCCGCGCGCGGATCGCGCGACCAGAAAAAGCAACCGTTGATTTCAAGACAAGTGTACGACAGATTTGGTGCTCACTGGACTGTGTACGCCACTCCATTGCTCACGACGCCATATTGCTCGACGGTTAGGTTGCCCGGCTCTAACCCCGTTGAGGGCACCGTCACGACGACTGTGCTGTTGCTCCAACCGGTCACAACGCCGGTTGCCTCTGGCCCGATCGCCACGTACCCGCCCTGCTGCGTCGCTCCAAACCCCGATCCGTAGATCGTAAGCTGCAGCCCTGGATATAACGTCGGGGTCGACAGGCTGATGATCACCGGAGGTGTGACCGTGGAGGGGGGGCGACAATTTTTCCCTCACGGTATAACCCCGTCAAACCTCGCCCCCGGGGCTGCTTAGCCCAGGAGATGTTATTTCATCGACGACCTAAGTGTCCCATCGCGCCAACTCCCCAGTACTGGAGCGGCTTTTGGAGGCGCCTGTGTTAGAATCGGCGCCGCTTTCGTAGTCAAACAGAATTCCGGCGAAAAGCCAGGGAGAATGCTGTGATGCGAAGCATTAGACTTTCTTTTGCAGGGACGATTTTTGCAGTGATCGCGATAACTCTTTCGATGGCGGCCAGCGCATTCGCACAGGAAACTGTGATTCGTTGGTTCAACAACAATGATGGATACGACCCCATCGCCGGCATGATCATTGATGCCTCTGGCAATCTCTACGGATCCACGTTCTACGGTGGCACGTACGGCGCCGGTAACATTTTCAAACTCGCGCCAAAAGGCGGAACCTGGGTTGAAACCCAGCTGTACAGCTTCAACGACGTTGGCACTGACGGATTCTGGCCGAATGCGAAATTGACTGTCGATTCCCAGGGCAATTTCTACGGAACCACCTTCCTCGGCGGCGCTTTCGGCGCTGGCATCGTGTTCGAACTTATGCCCAACGCGGACGGAAGCTGGACTTGCAAAACACTGCATAGCTTCGGCCAGAGCGGAGACGGAAGCTTTCCCCATGGGGGCTTGCTGGTTGGCGCCAAGGGTGAACTCTACGGCACCGCCGCGGGCGGCGGCAGTGATAAGGATGGCATTGTCTACGAGTTGATCCCGAATGGCCACGGCGGCTTCGCGGAGAAGATTCTGCATAGCTTCAGCGGCGGCGCCGATGGCGCTAATCCCTACTCCAGCCTGGTCTCGGTCTCGGGTAGTCTCTATGGCACAACTTACTCGGGCGGCGGTTCTTCCGCCTGCATCGACGGTTGCGGCACGGTCTTCGCCGTGACTCCGGCGGGCGATGGCAGCTGGGTCGAAAGCGTCGTGCACAGCTTCAACAACGTGGATGGGGCGAATCCCGACGGCGGCCTGATCCGCGATTCTTCCGGCAACCTCTACGGCGCGGCCTCGCAGGGCAATTCGGGCAACTTTGGCGCAATCTTCGAGTTGACCCCGGCGGCCGATGGTGGATGGCAGGAACTCACCCTGCATACTTTCGACCAGGCCGGCGACGGCGTCTACCCATTAGGGCCCCTGACCTTCGATGCCTCCGGCAATCTTTATGGCGCCTCGGAGGAGGGCGGCGCGCACAAAGCTGGATCGGTGTATGAATTGACCCCCACGGCAGGAGGCGCCTGGAGCGAGCAAGTTGTCTATAGCTTCGTCAACGGCGTTAACACCCCAAATCATCCGGGGCCAGGAATTGTCTTTGACAACGCCGGTAATCTCTACGGCGAGGCGTTAGCCGGCGGCGATCCTACATGCCTGGGCGGCTGCGGAGCCATCTTCGAGGTCACGCCGTAAAGGTCGCACCTTAATCCCGATACTTCAACCAACCGGCCACGGGCGGGAAGGCACCCCGCCCGTGGTCGCGGTTCCTCCAGTAAAAGTAGCCGAGAGCAGTAAGGCTAAAAGCTAGAAGCTAGAAGCGCTCTACCCCCGCACGCTGATCTTCGAAAACGACAGCACCGCCCGGCTCGCCGTCGGACGCCCCATCGACAGTGCGGGACGGAACGTCGTGAAAATAAGCATGCGCTTCACTTGCGGCAGCACATCCTTCGAGTCGTTCGGATCGGAGAGAATCCGGTAATCCTGCACGCGTCCATTCGCGTCCACGTAGGCTTCAATCACCAGCGAATCCGCGTCGATCGTGTCCAGGGTCATGCCAAACGCGCTCTGCTGCAATTCCGGCGCAGTATTGACCAACACGAGCGGCACATCGTTCTGCGCCCGCAACGCCGACGGCACCACGAAATACGCCATCGCAATGCCAAAAATAATCAGCGCGCTCAAAAACCCCGCCGTGGCCGGAACCATAAACGCCCGGAAAGTGTTCTCCATGCGCACCATCAATCCCTCAAACCGTCCCCGCCGCGCCTGCTCGGTTTCGCGCGAAATCGCCAGACGCAACTTCAACCCCAAATCCTCCGGAACCCTCGGACGTCCCACGCTCACCAGCAACTGCTGCGCCCGCCGCAACCCCTGATACTCCTGATCGCAAGCCGCGCACTCCGACAAGTGATCCTGCAGCGCAAGCATCTCCGTGCCCGTCACCGCCCCATCCAGATAAGGCGAGAACAAGCGCTTCGCCCGGGAGCACCGCAGTCCCGTGTTTTTCGTGCCCTTCATGCCCGTGCCTATCATGCCTCTGCCCATCATGAACTCACCTCGACCCTTCTACCCCCACCGGCAACCTGCCGCAAACTCCGATCGTCTCTTTGTCTTTTGTTGTCGTGTTTGTTGTCCTGAGTCGGAGCCGTCAATCCCAATTCATTCCCCACCTCGCGCACGTACGGCGACAGCCGTTGCCGCAAAGCGTCTCTGCCGCGCGTCAGCCGCGATTTCACCGTGCCCAGAGAAATCTCCAGCACTTCGGCAATCTCTTCGTATGACATATCTTCCAGATCGCGCAAAATCAGCGTCGTCCGGTACGGTTCCGGAACCTTCCGCAACTCCTCATCCACCCGATGCTGCACCTCGTGATGCGCCACACTGTCAAACGGAGAGTCCGCATGATCGGTCAACGCCACCTGCATCGCATTCTCACCCGGGCTCGGCCCATCCGATTCCACCGGCTCAATCGAAGTTTCTTTCGCCTTATGCCGGAACCACCACCGCCGCCGGTTCGCCGCTTCATGCAGCGCAATGCGGTAAATCCACGTCTTCAAACTCGACCCGCCATGAAACTGCTTCATCCCGCGAAACACTTTCAGAAAGACATCCTGCGTAGTGTCAGCCGCGTCCGCCGGATCATTCACAATCCGGTACACCAGCCCATACACCGGCTGTTGAAACTCGCCGATCAGCCAGGCATAGGCCGTTTCCGAACCAGCCTTCAGCTCGGCAACGATCGCCGCCTCTTCCTGCGATCGCGCTCCGATTGCACTCGCCAAATCACCCAAGGTGGTTGCTCCCGCCATATCGGCGTCCCCGCTTTTTCCCAAATCCGTTACTCAATGATTATAGGATTTTCCACCCTACCGCGCCCCTGAATATTTGCTGCCCCACCCTTCAATCCGCAATCCCATCAACGACCCGGCCCCGCCGCGAACGGCCTCTACTGCTCCCATAGACTCCATTTGGGTGTCCAGGGTTCCCGCTTGTAAGTGATTTATTTTCAGCGGGTCACGATCCAGCGAATGGGAAGACAGGGCACAAGTTGCCAATTCTGCAAGAACAGGACGATCAGGGGAACGATGAGATAATCGGAAACGTAACATTCCAGCGGTTACCAGCGCGTGCTTACGGGAGCGATCTCACTTCGTCACCAGCGGGCCATCCGGAACGTTCAAATGCAATGTCTCTAGGATTCGGGCCAGCTCGGAGAGCAACGTCTGACTTCCTTTTTCCAGCCCCAGAGCCGACTTCTCCAGAAAACCGGAGGCTCCATCCTGCTGCAAGCGTGCCGCATTTTTCTGCGACAACCCCGTCAACACCACCACGGCAATCCCCGCCGTTTCCGGATCGTTCTTCAACGCCTTCAATACGTCCGGCCCCGCCATCTTTGGCAGCAACATATCCAGCAAAATCACATCCGGCTTTCGTTCTCTCGCAATCGCCAGTGCATCCTCCCCATCCACCGCGGTGCTGACCTCGTAACCGGCGCGCGTCAGAGCGCGTTCCGTAGCCAGCCGCAGAAACTTACTGTCATCCACCAGCAGGATCTTCGTCGCTCTTCCCAACGGTTTCCTTCTTTCCCTTGCTCCAGCCAAAAGCGTGTCCCTGCCAAAGCACTCTTGCCTGAAACACTCGTGCCTCTACCGCTACCCGGCACTCGGATTCGAGAGCCTTCTCCTTCCTTATCGGCAGGTTTGTGGAATGGACCAGCAGAAATAAACGCAATGACTCAAGAGAATGTGAAGTTTCTTATGAGTCAGGGCGCACTTTTTTCGTTGATCTGTTTTGAGATAGACCCAATGGTTGGTTACGACTGAGAGTGGCCGCCGCGCTTCCCCTTACTCGAGGCGGAGGCCCTTTCCGCCCCCTCAATCAGCGATTTCACCGCTGCCCGGCAGGCTGCGCGCAACTCTTCCTCATGCCCGGCTGGAATTGATTTCGACAGCAGGAGCATGGTGTTCCCGTGCAACAGCGCCCAGAGCGCCAGCGCCAACCGAGTCTGATCTTCAGGCGAACCGCCCAGCCGTGCAGCCAGCCTCTTTTCCAACAGAGCGAAGTTAGGCCGCGATTCCCGGATCGCCTTCGGGGTTCCCGCCCCTCGGGCCGGCGAAAGCTCGCGCCCGTACGTATAAAACAGTTCGTACTCGTGCGGTTCCTCAAGCGCCAGGTTCACGTAACTCTCGGCCATCTCTTCGAGCGTCTCGTGAGTGTCGAAGGTCCTTCCCACGCGGCTCACCGTGCGCAGCAGCAATCCGCGCACCAGGTCTCGGCGATCCTTGAATCGGCGGTAGACCGCCGGAGTATTCGTGCCCGCGGCCTTGGCAACCGCGCGCAGCGTAAGCGCCTTGTCGCCTCCGCGCTTCCACAGCGCCTGCGCAGCCTTCAGGATGCGTTCTTCGAGACCGGGATCAGGGTGCCGCGGCATGGTCGCTCCTCATTACTCTTGGAATGGGTTGCGCCCCTCTTGGAATGAGTTGCTCGCAATATGTATTGACGTCGTAGACATAACACTGTTATACCTAAAAATACAAGCCCTCCCCACGTTCACATCCAAGGTACCCCCGTCGGGCTTCTGTCGGGCTTCTGTCGGGCTACTGTCGGGCTACTGTCAGAAAGATGGCCGCGGCGGCGCAAAAGCCCCGCGGCCCTTTTTCTGCGGCCTGTTCCTCCCCGGCCCCCCGAGTCGGTCTTCCCACCCGCATCAAACTGACCAGCTAGCCATCCATCGCCCCAACCTGCGCCGAATCCTCTCCCTAAGCGACACCCGCTCCCAGGGCTCCTCCACGCTAGCCTCGATCCAACCCACCCGGCTCGGCTTCGCCTCCTCGTTCCGCAGCAGATGCCAAGCCTCCTTGTAAGGCCCGTACTTCGCCGTCTTCAGCTTCGGATACAGCGCAATGCTCCCCTGTCCCACCACCATCTCCGCCGGAATGATGTACCACAAGTCTTCCTGAAACACATACGCCGCCAGAAACTCAAATGGATCCCCCTCATACGGCCCATCGCTCCCCCGCACCGTGCACGAATATCCTCCCCGATCCTTAAACATCGTCGACTTCACCTGCACCCGCACAAACTGCCCTTCATGCTCCACCGCAAAGTCATACGGCACCGCTTCTCCCCACGGCTTGTTCAAATGCAGCCCCAACTCCGTCGCCCGCAACATAAACCACAACTCCACCCACTCCCCCCGCAACTTCGGATGCTTAATCCCCATCCCCCGATTTTTCATCAGCCCCACTCCCTTTCCCCGACTTCGCCTCCTGAAGCTAAAACTCTTTGTCATTCCGAACCGGGCGCCAAGCCCGGTGAGGAACCTGCTTTCCTGTCGAACAGCACCGGATTTGTGCTCCACCGATTTTTGCCCAGAACGACCAACCCCACCTTCCGTGTGAGGGAGGCGGGGCCAAAGACTAATGACTAAAGACAGCTCCGGGATTTTTTCGCGTTTATCTGATCTTCACCGCCAAATAGAAACGCGGCCCGCGAGGGCCGCGCCTATTTCATCTTTTTCAGGATGTCAAATTCATCCCGCCAAGTCAATCGAAAAATTAACCACGCGGGCGTAAGCGCCGAGCACGACTCCCGGCCAATTGTCATCCTGAGCGAAGCATACGATTCGCAACGCGAGTCGCATGCGCAGTCGAAGGACCCCGCATTCCTAAGACGTGCCACAAACGCGTCAGGGAGTTCTCCCCGTAGCCCCCTCCGTTCTCAAATCCCTTAACAGCTTTTCGAACTCTCACGCGTACGGGTCGTAATTCTTCCACTTGCAGAAGTCAGGGATGTAGCATTCGCGAATCTCGGTCGCCAAATCCTCTCCTTCGTCAACGTCGAACAGCTCCCACTCCCGCCGCATGATTGCGATCCTCGATGGATCCCTTCGCTGAGAAACCTTCCTCACCGGGGAAGACCCTGAGAAGTCGAGCGGACGCGCGAGTCGCTGCCGCGGAGCGGCTTACGACAATAGCCCAGGACTTCCAGTCCTGGGTACCCGCGAAAAAATGGAACCACCCGGTAAGGGTACGACTTCCAGTCGTACCGCATTAGGCCGAATCCAGAAACCCGGCTTTAGCCGCTGAGGACCGCCGGCCAGACCTCACGCCGACGTCGCCCATGGCGACAGCCTCTTACAAAACATGCCATTGTATCTCTTGTGATCCAGACTGCCCGCGCGATAAGAATGTTTGTAACGGGAGCTGCGCGAGATGTCCAAAATCGGCCGGAATGAACCTTGCCCTTGCGGGAGCGGCAAGAAATTCAAGCGATGCCACGGAGGTTTTATGGCGGAGAATAAGCAACCTTCGGCGTTCGCACTGCCGCCGAGCGCGACGAGCGCCACCATTAAGTTCGCGGGACTGCCCGCCCAATCGGAGCACCTGCACGTGATCAATCGCTTCAAGGGTGACGACCCTCGGAACGAATTTCCGCTAAGCGGCGCAGAAGGTGAATATAAGGTGATTTTTGTGTTGGCTCGCCCGGGCTTCAATCTTCAGCCCGAAGCAGCCTGCTCTTTTGCGCAAGGCCTGCGCGGAGACTCCCATTTAGCCATAACAAAGCCCGCATTTTCGCCCCCCGGCAATCCTGACGCGGATCAGTTGCTTATTGCAGGTCACACCGAGGATGGATTCTTCCAGTTCATTGGCCTTCCAAATGAGCGTGGGTTTCTCGGAAAGGTTGAATCTGCACCCTTCAGGGCCAAAGACCGTGCCGATGCAGAGGCAAAGGCTTATCGAGCGTTAGCATCCTCGCTCAGCAACTGGTCCATCCATCTGGACGTACCGTTACAGGTCTACCAAATCGATACGGTTGAAATGGCGACAGGCAACACCCAGATGAGCCTCGTTACACCGTTCTGGGAAGCTCCATTGGCAATTGCGCCCACAGCGGAAATGAAACCGGAGTTCCGTGGATACGCAAGTCTCTACAGGGAGGCTCTCAGCAGTAGTAGCACTGTCTACAGATTTCTGTGTGTCTCTACAAGATTATCGAAGGCGTCCTGTCGCGCAGGGCTCGCATAGCCGAAGAGGCCAAGGCATCGGGACGGCCGGTTCCGCGGCACAGGGAGGTGCTGCCTAGCACAAACGAAGAGACAGCCGCATGGCTCAACGCAATCTTCCCGATACGCAGGGGTTGGGACGGTATGGCGCTGGAATCCGCTGTGCCGACAGAGGCCCGTGGGAAGAAGATGGGCTATGTCACCAACACCATCCTTCAACCCCTGCGTGTCGATGTAGCCCATGCGCTTTCGGCAAAATCTGGAGAGTTGACCATGTCCGTGGACGAATTACTTCACATTCAGAAAATCAGCAAGTGGCTCCTACCGACGAAGTGCATCGTCCGCCGTATGCTGAAGAACGAGTTTCCGGTGGAGTTTCTGCCCTACCTCCGTGAGGACGGAACGATCGTCGCGTAAGAGCGCGCCCCAGCTCGGAAGCTGCGGCGAGCAAGCGAAAGCGGCCCGAACCTCCGGGCCGCTGCACAGCCGAGGGCGGCTGTCCGACATGATTTTTTGCCAACGACCAACGACCCACGCCCGCTCTTACGTTCCCTCGCTCCACCCCGCCAAATACTCTTCCTGCTCAGGCGAAAGCCGATCAATCTTAATCCCCATCGACTCCAGCTTCAGCTTGGCAACCCGCTTGTCGAGTTCGTCAGGAACCTTGTACACGGTCTTCTCCAGCTTCTTGCAGTTCTTCACCATGTACTCGACCGACAGCGCCTGGTCAGCGAACGACATATCCATGACCGACGCCGGGTGGCCTTCCGCAGCCGCAAGGTTGATCAGCCGTCCTTCGCCGAGCAAATTGATCTTGCGTCCGTCCTTAAGCGAGTACTCTTCAACGAAGGTTCTGGTTGTCCGCTTCGAAGACGACATCTTCTCCAAAGCCGGGATGTCGATCTCGACGTTGAAGTGCCCCGAATTGGAAATGATGGCGCCATCCTTCATCAGGTCGAAGTGTTCCTTGGTGAGCACGCTCTTGTTGCCCGTGACGGTGCAGAATACGTCGCCGAGCTTGGCGGCTTCAGCCATCGACATAACCCGGAATCCATCCATCACAGCCTCGAGGGCTTTGGTCGGATCGATTTCGGTGACGATGACTTCGGCTCCAGCGCCACGGGCGCGCGAAGCGAGTCCGCGGCCGCACCAGCCATAACCGGCAACCACGAACTTCGACCCGGCCAGAAGAAAATTTGTAGCGCGGATGATGCCATCAATGGTCGACTGACCGGTCCCATAGCGGTTGTCGAACAGGTGCTTGGTGTCCGCGTCGTTCACGGCGACGATGGGGAACTTGAGCACGCCTTCCTTCGCCATGGCGCGGAGTCTGATGACGCCGGTGGTGGTTTCTTCGGTGCCGCCGATCACATCGGTGAGGGCGTCGGTGCGCTTGGTGTGGAGCAGGCTGACCAGGTCGGCGCCGTCGTCCATGGTGATGTGCGGTTTGTGGTCGATGGCGGCCAGGATGTGGTTGTAGTAAGTGTCGTTGTCTTCCCCTTTGATAGCGTAGACAGGAATGTTGTGGTCGCGAACCAGGCTGGCGGCCACATCGTCCTGCGTGGACAGCGGATTCGAAGCGCAGAGCACCATGTCGGCGCCACCATCGCGCAGGCAGATCGCCAGATTCGCGGTCTCGGCGGTGACGTGCAGGCAGGCCGAAACCCGGATGCCCTTCAACGGCTGGTTCTTGATGAATTCCTTGCGGATGATTTGCAGCACTTTCATGGACTGGTTCGCCCACTCAATGCGCTTTTTTCCCAAGTCGGCCAGTTCTACGTTCTTAATGTCGCAATTCACTGCTGCTGTTGACATGCTTCTCCTGTGTGGCGCGCTTTGAAGCGGCAAAAAGCTAAGTTAATTACCTTACGAATGTTTCGAGTCTCGTAACGTTTTCGCAAGAATACACGAAGTTTGTGGCCCAGTCAGGATTCCGAATACTCGTTTGGGGTTGGCCTTTCGACCCAAACCCAGAATGGCACTTCGGTTCATGCTACAAACTTGTCATCCCGGGTCTAAATACTTTGTCATCCCGAGCAACGCGAAGGACCTTGGTTCTTGCCTGCGTCGAAAAAATCTATGCGCCTAAGCACACCCAGATCCCTCGCTCTGCTCGGGATGACAACCGGAAATACGGACAACCCGGCCACAACCGGCAATACGATAACAAGCGGGTAATACCAGCTGCTACTTTCGAACAGTTTGCGCGATCGGCTCCCCAAGGCCGGCATCGCCGGCGAGTTTCGCCGCTTTGTCGGTTGCTTCCCAGGTAAAGTCGGCGTCGCTGCGCCCAAAGTGACCATAGGCCGCGGTCTTTTTGTAAATCGGCCGACGCAGGTTCAGCGATTCGATGATGCCCCGCGGCGTCAGCTTGAAGTGCGCCCGAATCAAATCCGGAATAATCTCCGGATCGACCTTCGCCGTCCCAAACGTCTCCACCAGCACGCTGACCGGATCGGCCACGCCAATCGCATAAGCCAGCTGCACTTCGCAGCGCCCAGCCAGGCCGCCCGCGACGACATTCTTCGCAATATGCCGCGCCATGTAAGCCGCCGAGCGGTCGACCTTGGTCGGATCCTTCCCGCTAAATGCCCCGCCGCCGTGACGCCCCATGCCGCCGTAGGTATCGACGATAATCTTGCGTCCCGTGAGCCCGGTGTCGCCCATAGGCCCGCCGATCACGAATCGTCCGGTCGGATTGATGTGGTACTTCGTATCTTCATCCAGCAAGTGCGCCGGAATCACAGCCTGAATCACGTGCTTCAAAATCCCCGCCCGCAATTCATCATTGGCAACAGTCTCAGAATGCTGCGTAGAAATAACAACAGCATCGACCCGCAGAACTTTCCCGTTAGCATCATATTCAACCGTAACCTGCGACTTCCCATCCGGCCGAAGGAAAGGAAGCGTTCCGTTCTTGCGAACCTGCGAGAGCCGCATCGTCAACTTATGCGCCAGAGCGATAGGCGTCGGCATCAACTCCAAATTCTCATCCACCGCATACCCAAACATCATTCCCTGGTCGCCGGCGCCGCCGGTGTCTACGCCCATGGCGATGTCGCCGGATTGTTTGTTGATGCTGGAGATGACGGCGCAGGTGTTGCAGTCGAAGCCGTGGAGGGCATTGTCGTAGCCGATGGACTGGACGGTGCCGCGGACGACCTGCTGGAAATCGACGTAGGCTTTGGTGGTGATTTCTCCGGCGATGACGACCAGGCCGGTGGCGGTAAGCGTTTCGCAGGCGACACGGCTCATGGGGTCGTCGGTGAGGCAGGCGTCGAGGATGGCGTCAGAAATCTGGTCGGCGATCTTATCGGGATGGCCTTCGGTCACGGATTCGGAAGTGAATAAATAACGGTTCTTCGATGCCAAGTTGTATGTCTCCTTTACTGCACGTACTGCTCGCATTTTGATTCAGAATTTCGGACCGCGTTGCACAGCGTAGTGCAAAAAAACGTATGCACCAGACCGATGAACTCGGGATCGGGCGGGACCCGGGGGAAATCCACGCGGCCGCGACGGAGCGAACTGCGAAAAGGAAGTCCTTTGAAAAGGCTAACAGACCCCTACGGGAGACGCAACGGTTTTGACCTTAAAGGCCGGGGGATGAATCGAAGCGCGGAAATGCGCGAGTGGATGGGAGGAATGGCAGGGTGGGCGGGGGGCAATCTGGCAGTTCGGCCGACTCTCGCTACGGGGTGATGCCGGCAGGAATCGAGGCCTGGGGCTGCGGCGCCGGGTTGCGGAAGTGGGGAACGTCCCGTCCGTCCTGGTTTACCCGTCTGTCCCCGGTTTCCAGGAGTTGGTCCGCCTCATTGACCCGTTCCGCTCAAGGAAACAATTTGCGGGCTGCCGGAACCATCAGTTTGAACCGTTAGCGTGCCGATAAGCATTCCTTCTCGATTGGGTGAAAACCGGATCGCTACGGTGCAACTCGCTCCGGCGGCGAGGCTTGACCCGCAGTTGTTTTGTTGAGTGAAGAAGTTTTGCGACATCGTGATACTCGTGATACCCAACGACCCGGTTCCGGTATTCGACACGGTGACGTTCATGGGAGAGCTGCGGGTACCGACGGTCTGTGGTTCAAAGGCAACATTCAGTGGCGCGACTGTTTCAATTCCGATCGAGGTGCCGGTTCCTTGCAAAGTGGCCGTATGGGGTGTGGAGGTGTCGCTCGCGGTGACGCTCAGGCTTCCGGTCTGGGCACCGATTGCAGTTGGAGCGAATGTTACAAACAAGGTGCATTCGGCATCGGCGGCCAACTCGCTTCCACAGCCGTTGTAAATAATCGAGAATGCGCTGCCCTGAATGCTCACGGGACCCAGCGTCACAGGGGCGCTTTCGTAGTTTACGATCGCCGCGTTCATTACGGAACTGGTAGTGTTCACGACTTGCGGAGCGAACTGAACGACTGCGGGCGAAAACTGTACGAAGTTAAGGCCGGTTCCACTAACCGCAATTGTCTGGGGTGAGCCACTCCCTGTGTAGGAAACCTGAAGCGTTCCGTTCCAGGATCCGGCCTGCGTTGGGTCCCAGGTAACGGTGATCTGGCAACTGGCAGCCGGCCCCAGACTTGGCAGACAGTTATTTGTCTGCGAGAACGGGGTCGGGACCTGAATATTCGTAATTGGAATGGTGCCTTGAGAAATGTTGGTGACCGTTACCTCCTGAATTTGTGTGACACCTGGGTAGCTATAGAAACTCAACGTCGCCGGAAAGAGTTCCAGATCGCCGGCGGAAATTCCGGTCGCGGACAGACCAACAGTTTGTGGTCCGCCCGGCCCATAGCTGTTCGCCGTAAGGGTTCCGGTTGCATTCTGATTTCCGGAAGGCACGAAGCTCACAGAAACGCGACAGCCTGCGCTTGGAGCCAACACGCCTTTGCACGTATTGGTTTCAGCGAATCCGCTGGAAACTGAGATGTCAGGGGCCGTCGTGGGAACCGTAGTTGAATTTTGAACATTTATAATTCGCGCGACGCCGGGAGCTCCCACTGTTTGGTTGCCAAACTGAATGGATGTTGTGGATAAGGCGAGTGACGAGGGAACGCCGAAGCCGGAGGCAAAGACGCTGATTGTAACTCCTGGACTGAGCTGAATGTACAGCGGGCCGTAATCGAGGGCCGTCGCCGCAGTGTACGTGACCCAGATCGTGCAAGAGGTGGATGGGTTCAGCGTTGCAGGGCAGTTGTTGGTTTGGCTGAAGGCCGGTCCTGCGGTAATGCCCGTGAACTCGGTAGCTTCGGTGCCTGCGTTCTGCAGAGTGATGGTCTGCGGCAGGCTGGTAGAACCGATGAACTGCGATGGAAACTGCAATGATGTGGGAAGGGCTGAAACCAGCGGTCCCACGTTGCCGTCGCCATTGGCTGGCTTGGAGATCTGGAAGGTTTCGGGTTTACTGCTGGCGTTCGTAGTAATCGTTACGGTACCGCGGGTCTTGTGGTCGTCGGCTCCTTCGAGAATCAGAGTGCATTGGGTGCCCGGCGCAAGGCTGCTTCCGCAGTTTCCTCCCATTGTGAAATTGTTCGAAGGAACGATGGAGTCGATGGTCAACGGAGTACTGCTCACATTGCGGAGTGCGAAGACAGGGCTAACGCGCGGGGCCAAGCTGAATTGCGGCCGTGAGTTGGGATCAATCTTTGAGGCAAAAATTGTGTAGTACGTGCTCTGAAGGAACTGGCCGGGAATCGGATTCAATAAAGGAAAATCGTTCTGTCCTTCGCCGGCTATGTAGATCCCTCCTTTGCTATCCACAGCAATACCGTTGGATGACGCCCCATAAGTCGAGCCGAAGTAAGTGGAGAATTTCAGCTTGCCGGAAAGATCGAGCTCGGTCACGAAAGTTGTCGAACTTGCCTGCAGCGAGGTGCTCTCAATGGGATTCAGGGTGGGAAACTGATACGAGGTTGTGTTGCCGGCGATGTAGCTGTTTCCTTGGGCATCGACAGCGATGGAAGGAGTGTTTCCGCTGCCCAAGAAAGTTGAGAATAACAACTGACTGCCAGTGGGGTTCAAGACCAGAGCAAAAACTGTCGGGAAGGAATATACAGTGGCACAAGTTGTGCTTAGAGCATCGAGGCTCAGAGGGAAGTCGCAGGAACTGCTGGTGCCCGCAACATGGGCGTTGCCGGAGGAGTCGACTGCCACAGAAGTTGCGAAATCACCAGACTCGTCGGAGGAAATTGCCAAGAAACCGCCAAGGTAAGTGGAGTATTCCAGACTACTGCCATCGGGCGAGAATTTCGTGATGAACGCATTGGGCAGAAGCGGGCTATTGACGTCGCTCGCTTGAATGGGATTTTGGGTCGGGATGGCACTTGTGCTGCCGACAAGGTACGCGCTGCCGGCAGTATCGACGGCAATGCCGCTACCGATTGTGCTGGGAGGACCATTTGTCGGAACTGCGCCAAAGTAGGTGGAATACACCAGAGCGCTTCCGGTGGAGTTTAGTTTTTCGACGTAGCCGTTGTAACAGCTGGTGCAGATCTGTCCGAGGTAGACTGGCTCAAAAGAACCGTGAGTTGTGGGCAGATCGTCGGACCCAGTGTCACCAGTAATATAAGCCTCGCCTGCGCTGTCTACCGCAATGGCATGGGCGGGAGAGTCGCTGCCGCCCATATATGTAGAAAACGCAATGCTGCCGTCACTGAGGAACTTGCTTACGAATGGCGTGTAGCAGTGCTGCTCCCCACACGTCGTCATAAAGGCTCCGGGAGTTGTCGGGAAGTTGATTGAAGTCGCAGTGCCCGTGATGTACGCGCTGCCGCTCGAATCAACGGCAATGCCAGCAGCGCCGTCGAATCCGGCTCCGCCAATGTAGGTGGAATAAAGAATCACATCTCCGGCCGGGTTCAGCTTCGTGATGAAAATATTCGTCGAGCCGTTGTTCTTGGACTGGAACGCATTCACCGTTGGATAATTTGTCGCGAATGTGGTTCCGGTGATGAACATGTCGCCGCTTTCATCGACTGCAACTCCCGAGACGGTGGTGGTGTTGTTGGCGCCAATCAGAGTCGAGAAGCTTAGAACCGGATCAACGATCAGCTGCTTGTCTTTTTCGTACTCGCCAATGCGCAGAGTAACTTCATTCCCACGGACAACAAAATTACTGGGAGACACCGGCCGACGGCTGCCGTCTGCTTCCTTCTGATATATCACCGGCCTCCGTAGTTCTACGATTCCCTGAGGAATGTGAAGGGCGAGGTTTCCCGATTCGTTCAAAGCAACGCTGTCGGCTCCTGAGATCTGAAATTTGATCGCGGATGGATCAGCGCCGGGAGAGAGGACGAGATCGTATTCGAGTTGTCCGTCTTTGCCGTAGTAGAGCAAATCAATTCCGGGATAGACCGACTTAAAGCTCACGGCAGCGTATTGTGGAATTCCGCTTCTCCAATTTCGGGGACTCGCTCCGATGTAGTAGTTGCTTCTACCGGGGAGTTGGTCCAAGCATTCCGGCTGGGCAGCTTTGTTGGAACCAACCAACTGAAGCGACACTGTGGAGGCAGGCTTGACGGATTCAAGCTTCGACGAGATGTTGTCCGGTACAACCACCACGGCGCTGTCCGCCCGCAGAAAAACCGGATAGGGTCCATGCGCAACGAAATCTATGTCGGCTGGCGCTTGGCCCGTGTTCGGCTCGAATACGAGCGGCAAATGGCTAGTGTCTGGTTGATCCGGTCCGGCTGACGGTTGTTGGGCAAAGACAATCGAGGTGACGACTGATAGTACGAAAAATAACCAAAGAATCTTCTTATGAATCACTGGCGAGTCTCCCGCTCTCGATGATTTGCCGCTTAAGTTACGCCACTCAAGTTACTAAGTCGACGAATTGATTCGTCCGGGCGGCGACAAGTTTACACTTGAACCAGGCTGGCTCACAGAGGGAAAAAACGTTCAACATTTGAGAGAACGGGCATGTAGTTGCCCAACTCAGATTGTCAGCTCGACACGAGCTATTGCACAGGGAGTGGAGGTGCGGAGGCGGAGCGCATGCCGGTGGAGTCGAAGACATAGGTTTTTACCTCGGCTTCGGCACCGTCCGGGGGAACGTCCTGACCGTTCCAGAGGAAAGCGACTCCAGCGGCGTTGCCGACTTTGACGATGATTTCGCGGTCGGCGCGGACGGAGGTGCGCGCGGGGGCGATCAGGGTTTCGTGGCTGACGGGCTGGCCGTCAGCGAGGACAGAGATCCAGGAAGTTTCCGTGGCGCGGATGACAAGAGCAAGAGAACTGGGGGTTTTCTCCGACGGAGCAAGGTTCGATGGAGCAAGGTTCGATTTCTGTGAGGGCGGAGCTTTCTGTGAGGGCGGAACGCTGGCGTGGTTGCTGCCGGCACCGTTGTCATTGTTGTTGGCAGAGTTGTTGGCAGACGAAGGTGCGGAGGCGGGGGCGAGCGCGGGAGGATGAGTTGCCGAGGCGGATGCGGAACGCAGTTGCGGCTGGGGAGTCGAAGTACTTCGCTGCGCCGAGTTCGTCGCCGGATTCGTGGACGGCAAAGTAGACGAAGGATTCGCGGAGGCTGGGGCGGCGGCAGGCGCGGATTGTGCCGGACTCGGCCGAGATAAAGTGAAGGCGAAGGCATGGGCCCGGTGGGATCGGCGGGTCCAGAGAATGGTTGCGAGAATGAGTACCACAGCGGTGACGGCTATCAGTCGCCAGGGAATTTCGGGGCCGGAGTTCCCAAAATCTCTTCGCCGCGGGCGAACGTCTTCGGCGCGGGGTAGCTGCAGTTCGGGGAGTTCCTCGAGCTGTGCTGGAGCTTGGTGTTTTGCGGCGGGCTGGTTCCCATTCGCTTTATTGCGCTTACTGGATGCGGGTTGGCCGGACTTACCTAAGCCAGGCTTGGTTAAGCCGGGCTTTTGCGGCGCGGCGGTGCGGGATTGGCCGGGGCGGCGTTCGGGTTCACGGACTTTCTGGGCTGCGATCTGGGCATCAGTCTGGGCGTCAATCTGGGCAAGGGCATCGATCTGAGTCTGGCGCAGGCAGGCGAGATAGGCGGCGATGGCTTCGTCGTCGTTGAGTCCGAGATGCTTGGCGTAGGTGCGGATGAAGCCTTTGTTGAAGATGCCGCCGGGGAGGCGATCGAAGTGTTCTTCTTCGATGGCCTGGAGCATGCGCGAGCCGATCTTGGTGACGTGGGAAACGTCATCGAGGGAGAGAGCTTTTTTCTCGCGCTCTTTGCGGAATTTATTGCCGAATTCGCCCACTTTGCTCGCCGCGTATTGGGAACATCATAGGACAAGCGGGGTCGGGGTGCCACTACCCGAGAGGTCTAGACGGGGGTAACCGTCTCACGGTGGTCTTCAGTCAGGGTCACCGCTGGCAGCGCGGGATCCCACCCTTCGAAAAGCGAAGGGTGAGGCAGCCTTGTGGTGGTGGCTTGTTGAGACCGGAATCTAAGGTGAAAATCCCCACTTCTCGCGCACAGGGCGCGCGAGAAATGGGGCACCCGTCCAGCCGGTTAGGGCAGGACTTGGAATGCTGCGTTGCTGCGGAGCGTGGAGGTGGGAGTGACAACTTTAATGGTTCCGGTTCCACGGGTGCGCGCGCTTGTCTTTGTCTGTGTGCAGGGTTGAGCGGACTGCTAAGGTTTTTTGCGGAGGGTAACGGTGAATTGGTTTTTGCAGGTGGTGGCGGGATCGTCGAAGGCTTGGGCGGTGCGGTCGCCTGAGGAGGCTTCGAAGAAGAGGCCGTTCTTGGTGCGGTCGGGAAGGCCGGTGAAGCGGGCTTTGCCGTCGGCGTTGGTGCCGACCTGGAGGTCGAGTTTGCGCAGGTACATGAATCCGTACGCGATGTGGACCTTGATGGTGGCGGCGTAGACGGGGGCGCCGTTGGGATCGGTGACGGTGAAGTCAACAGAGCAGGCGCCGATGCCGCCGTCGATGACGGGAACGGATTTCGGGTCGGGGGCGGTGGTTTGCGCGACGGCTGAGAGGGACAGGGCGAGGGAGAAGAGAGTCAGGGTGTAAGGGTTCATGGTTGTCGTTTCAAGAATACGCCAGTTGGGGTTGGAAGGGTTTGGGAAGTGTTGGCCGGGTTTCTGGCGTGGCTACGGCGAAGGAAAAGCAGGTTCCTCTGGCCCTCGCGTTCGCTCGGTTGTCGGAATGACAAAGAGTTGGCAGTGCGGGCGGATGACGGGGGGTGAAGGCTTAGAACGATGCTCAGGAGGTAAGGAGCAAAGTCAAAGGCAGCGGATGAGCGTATCCCTCCACATGGAAAGTACTGATGCGGTTGGCTTTAGGGGTACCCGTTACCAACGTTCATTGCCGGTGTACGAAAGTGACGAATATAATTTTTTCAACGCCACCCTTCGAGCGAGGAACACGGATTTTCATGCCTGAGGCCGGCACTCAATTGACGCGCCAGAACCAGGAACTCACGATCTTTCACGATGTGGCCAAGGCGCTCACGTCGTCGCTCGACCTCGACTCCATTCTGCAGACCATCATGGACAAGATGGCGGAGTATTTCCGTCCCGATACTTGGTCGCTGCTGATGGTGGATGAAGGGCGCGACGAACTTTATTTTGCGATCGCGGTGGGAGATAAAGCTGAGGCGCTGAAAAATGTCCGGCTGAAAGTGGGCGAGGGGATTGCGGGTTGGGTGGCGAAGCATGGCGAGGCGCGGGTGGTGCCGGATGTGAGCGCGGACCCGGATTTTGCCAGCCGCGTGGATGACGCGACGAAGTGGCAGACGCGGTCGGTGATCTGCGTGCCGCTGCGGTCGAAGCTGCGGGTATTGGGCGTGATTCAGTTGGTCAACGTCGACATGGAGCGGTTTAAGGATCCGGAGTTGTTCTTTTTGCAGTCGCTGTGCGATTACGCCGCCATTGCCATTGAGAACGCGCGCTGGGTGGAGAAGATTCAGGAACTGACCATCACGGATGACTGTACGGGGCTGTATAACGCGCGGCATCTTTATAAGACGCTGGAGACTGAAGTCTATCGGTCGTCGAGATTTGGATATGAATTCAGCATTCTGTTTATTGATCTCGATCATTTCAAGTCGGTCAACGACACGCATGGGCATTTGATTGGGAGCAAACTGCTGGCGGAGATTGGATATCTGGTGAAGGCGCAGTTGCGGCTGATTGATTTTGCGTTTCGCTATGGCGGAGATGAATTTGTCGTTCTTCTGCCGCAGACCAGTAAAGATCAAGCGCTGGTGGTGGCTAAGCGGCTGCGCGACGGGTTGCGGGCTAGTTCTTTTTGCCGGGATGAAGGGCTCAATCTGAATGTGCGGGCATCGATTGGGCTGGCGACGTATCCGCATGACGCGCGCACGGCACATGATGTGATCCGGCAGGCGGATGGGATGATGTACGTGGTGAAGAATTCCTCGCGGGATAATATTGGGATTGCGCAGAGAGGGATGTTGAAGGAGTAGAAGAGCAGCTCTTGGCTCTTAGCTTTTAGCTTTTAGCTTTTAGCTCTTAGCTTTTAGCTCTCAGCTCTCAGCTCTCAGCTTTTCAACACCTTTCGAGTTTGGAAGTTGTTTTCTTTCGTCCCTCCGGGACTCACTCCAACTTTCCTGGTGCCTACCCAGCGCTGAAGCGCTGGGCTAAGTTCGTTCGCCGCTCCGCGGCTGGCGATTGGTTGCTTCCGGCTTGGACCCCGAGAATTTTGATTTCAATTTGGCTTCGCTGCAGGGTCTGGTTTCGGGTCGGGGGGAGTGGGTTTCCAGGGATTGGCGTTGGCGGGGGCTTTGGGGTTGACGCCGAAATCCCAGACGTAGAGGTTCATACCTTCTTTGCCCAGCGCGCCTTCCTGGCCGATGATTTCTACCAGCGCATATTCTCCCGGGGCCAGAGGTTCGGTGGGGGTGAGTTTCAGCCAGCCTCCGGTGACGTTGGTGATCGTGGTTTTGACGACGTGCTGGTCGTCGGTGATCTTGCCGCTGACCTTGCCGGCGGCTTCGCGTTTGACTTGGGCGAGGATGCGTTTGTCGCCTTTGACTTCGGCGCGGACGATGCGAAATCGGTTGAAGGGAACGAGGGCTTGCTGAGGTTGCTGAGGTTGCTGGGAGGTTTGAGGAGGACGGACCGAATCCTGAGTGATGGAGTTTGAGTCGGGGTGGTCGGGAGCATTGTCGATATTGATGTAGAGCGAAGGAACATCGACGTGGGAGTGCACGGGGGAGTGGGCGCCTGGGAGTTCGATGCTTTGCTTGACGCCGGTGATGGGGCTGAGGGCGCCGTGGAAAATGTTGGCTTTGGTGTTGCGGTTGACGTCGCCGGCGGTCTGCTGCACTTCGACTATTTGCGGCTCGCCCTGAAAATTGTCGAGTAGAAATACGCCGGAATCTTCGGGCAAGCGGAGCCCGGGGGCGACTTGCGGGAGTTTGGCTTCGGCGAGTTCGCTTTCGTGTTCGATTTCCTTGTCGAGTTGCACGGCCTCGGGGGCGGATTCTCCGGCGGCACGGTCGCGCTCGTACTTTTCGGTGGCGGGCCAGTCGACCAGCGAGGTGGGGAGTTCCTCCCAGTCATCGCGTTCGGCGCTCATGTAGCGGACGCGGTCGCCTTTGACTTCATATTTTGTGACCAACTGGAAGGAGCCGTCTTTCAGGATGAGGCGGCGGGCGAGTTGCTGGGCGGAAAGCGCGGGTAGGGCCAGCAGGAGTGTGAGCACGATGGAGAGCGCAACTCGCCAACAGAACGGTCGCCGGGAATGTCTTGGGAGTTTCAGGAACATTTGTCTTTACCAACATTAGTCTTTATTAGTCTTTAGTCTTGACGATGACGAATCGCTTAAATTATCGGCTATCGTCTGGCTTGCAGTCGAATCGTTCGCTCGTGGTTGTTGATGCGGGATGCGCGCCGAACAGTTGGCCGGTCGTTGCTGGCCGGTCTTTGTAGTATGCTGTGTTCGCGAAAGCCAACGTCCGAAACAATGAAACGTAATTCTCTCTTTTCGTTATTTCTATCTCCTTTAATGTGCATGGCCGCGCTAGGGCAATCTGGTCCGGCGTCTGGGAGCCCCTCGAACGCGGCGTCTGGTGGGGCATCTGCGCAGGGTGCGGAGCCGGTTTCGTATGCTTCGGTCACGCAGCTCAACGGAATATTGGCGCAACTGGAAACCACATCGAAGAGTACGCAGGCCGACCTGGGGAAGCTGCGCATTGAACGCTGGAAGACTGATGGGGCTACGAAAAAGCAGTCGCTGGCGAATGTGGATTCGATTCAGCGCAACCTGCAGGAGGCGTTGCCGGCGATTATTGCGGAGTTGCGGGCTGCGCCCGAGGATTTGCCGGCCACGTTCAAACTGTATCGCAATCTGGATGCGCTGTATGACGTGTTGGGGACGGTGGTGGAGGGGACGGGCGCGTTCGGATCGAAAGACGACCTGCAGGCAGTGGCGAACGATCTGAACGGTTTTGAAACTACGCGGAAGCAGTTGGCGCAGCGGATGGAAAACTTGTCGTCGGCGAAGGAAGCGGAGATTGTGCGGCTGCGGACGGACCTGAAGACGGCCCAGGCGGCGATTCCGGCGGCGCCGCCGAAGAAGACCGTGGTGGACGACAACGCTCCGCCCGTGAAGAAGCCGCCGGTGAAGAAGAAAGTTCCGCCGAAGCCTGCTGCTCCGGCCGGGACGGCCGCGAAACCGGCAGCGGGGCAAACGCAGGTTGCGCCCGCGCAGACTCCGGCACAGACGCCGGCTAATCCGCAGTAGATGGAAATCCCCACTCTAATCTCGCCAAAGAACGGCGAGATTAGAATGGGCCACCCACCCGCCCTCCCGCCAGGCTGAACGAATCTGGTACTCTTTCGACGCATCTACAATTGCACTCGTCATGATTTTCCACGACAGCATTGTTGCGGCGGTGTTTGGCGTCATCATCATCGGAGTGGTGCTGCTGGATGCGTTTGAGACGGTGGTGCTGCCGCGGCGGGTGCTGCGCCATTTCAGACTGACCGCGTGGTTTTACCGCAAGACCTGGATTCCGTGGCGGGATGCTGCCCGGCGCATTCAGACAACGGCGCGGCAGCAGAATTTCCTTGGGTATTTCGGGCCGCTGTCGTTGATTTTGCTTCTGGGATTTTGGGCTTCCGGGCTGATCCTTGGTTTCGCTCTGGTGCAGTATGGCATTGGCGGACACGAACAGCTCAACAAAGAGCCGCTCACGTTCGGCAAGATTGTTTATCACAGCGGAGAAACTTTCTTCACGCTGGGCTACGGCGATATTGTGCCGACTTCTCCGGCGGCGCGGGCGCTTTCGGTTTTCGAAGCGGGGATGGGCTTCGCGTTTCTGGGAGTGGTGATCGGGTACATTCCGGTGGTGTATGCGTCGTTTTCGCGGCGCGAGATTCAGATATCGATGTTGGATGCGCGGGCGGGATCGCCACCGTCGGCGGCAGAATTGCTGGTACGGCTGGCAGGACGGTCGGATGATCCGGGCGTAGACCAGAAAGTTCTGGATGAGGTTTTGCGGGAGTGGGAGCGCTGGTCGGCGGAGTTGCTGGAGAGTCAGCTTTCGTATCCGGTGCTGACGTTTTTTCGCTCGCAGCATAGTAATCAATCGTGGCTGGGAGCGCTGACCACCATGCTGGATGTGACTTCGCTGATCGTCGCCGGCATTGAGGGAGTGCATCCGGGGCAGGCCAAGCTGACGTTTGCCATGGGGCGGCATGCGGCGGTGGATCTGGCGCAAGTGGTGAATGCGCGTTACGATTCGACGGCGGCAGAGCGCCTGCCGGATGCGGAGTTCGATGCGTTGCGCGAGGCGCTGGCAGCGGCAGGGTTGCGCTTGCAGAACGATGAAAAAGCGCGCGACAAACTGACGAAGCTGCGGGCGATGTATGAACCGTATGTGCATGCGACGGCGCGCAACCTGATGCTGACACTTCCGCCATGGCGCTTCGTGACCAAGACGCGGGATAACTGGCAGGCCGGGCCGTGGGATCGCGTGATCCAGGCGCGGGGGTTGGCGGTTCTGGGACAGAAGGCGGTTACGCCGGTGGCCAGCGAAGATCATTTCTGATCGGTCTGAGTGGTCGGATTCTCTAATTGAAATGAAAAATATTGGCGAGAAAGTGGTGCGCATTGAGGCGGAAGCCCTGCGCTCTCTGGCGGACCGGATCGCGGGGCCGATGGCGGAGGCGTTTCAACGCGCCGTGGAGTTGATGTTTTCGTGTGCGGGGCGGGTGGTGGTGACGGGGATGGGAAAGAGCGGTCTGATTGCGCGAAAGATTGCGGCGACGCTGAGTTCGACGGGGAGTCCGGCATTGTATTTGCACCCGGTAGAAGCCCTGCACGGGGATTTAGGGATGGTGGTGCGTGGCGATGTTGTGCTCGCGCTTTCGGCCAGCGGCGAGACAGAGGAGATTCTGGCGTTGCTGGCGACGATTAAACGGCTGCGCGTGCCGCTGATTGCAATGACGGGGGATGAGGTTTGCGGAGGCTCCCACCCTTCGAAAATCACGAAGGGTGGGGCAGCCGTTGCGTTGCCGGGCGCCGGCAAGAAAGAAAAGTCCAACGCTGCGGACAGGAGTGTCCGCTCCACATTTTCGACTTTGGCAGCAGCGGCGGATGTGGCTTTGGATTGTTCGATTGCGGAGGAGGCTTGCGCGCTGGGGCTGGCTCCGACGGCTTCAACGACTACGATGCTGGCACTTGGGGATGCGCTGGCAGTGACTTTGAGCGAGCGGCGCGGATTCAAGGAAGAGGACTTTGCTAACCTGCATCCTGGGGGAAAGCTTGGGAAGCGGTTGGCGCGGGTGGAAGCTTTGATGCACGCGGGCGACGCTTTGCCGAGGGTGACGCCGCAGACGAAAATGGCGGACGTGATTTATGAGATGTCGCGCAAGAAGCTGGGCGTAACGGCAGTTGTGGAGCGCGGGAAACTGGTGGGGATTATCAGCGACGGGGATTTGCGCCGGCTGCTGGAAAAGCGCGGGAAGGATGTGATGGATTTGTCGGCGGGCGAGGCGATGACTCGCGGTCCGAAGACGATTGGGGCGGGAGAATTTGCGGCGACGGCGCTGGCTTTGATGGAAGAGAAGAAGATTACTTCGCTCATGGTGGTGGATGGAGCTGGGAAGCTGGAAGGGATCGTGCATTTGCATGATCTGTGGAGAACGGAACTGGTTTAGGAATTGAATCATTGAGAGATTGAGTCATTGAATCATTGAAGAGCGATGAATAAGCTGGAGCAGGCCGAGGCGATGAAACTGCGGACGAAGCAGTTTGCGATTCGGATTGTGAGTGTGGTCCGGTCATTGCCCCGGACGCGCGAGGGTGATGTGATTGGAAAGCAGTTGCTGCGTTCGGGCACGTCAGTCGCGGCTAATTATCGTGCGGTGTGTCGATCCCGATCGAAGGCAGAGTTCATTTCAAAGATCAACATTGTGGTCGAGGAAGCCGATGAAACCGTTTTCTGGCTCGAGTTTCTTGGGGACACGGGAGTTGTTTCATCAGAAAAGCTTTTGCTTCTGCTCAAAGAGGCCAATGAACTGCTCGCCGTTTGTGCAGCGTCGCTGCACACCGCCAAACAGAACAAAGGAGCTTGAGAGTTGGGTCTGCAATGAGTCAATGATTCAATCTTTCAATGAATTAATTCCATGTATCACTACGATCCCAATACGGCGCTGGAAGAATTGACTGAGGATGCGACCCTGCCGAACCCGGTGCATGTGCGGGACATGATTCTGCGCAAGCATCCGTCGACGGATAAAGCTTTGGAGTTGAACCGGCTGTTTGTGGAGTATCAGAAGTTTTTCGGCGAGGCGCAGAAGCTGGGGAAAGAGATACTGCGGCAGTTGGCGGGATGAGTGTCGAGCAGGCAAATTTCATCGTCCCGCTAAGAAGTCGAGCAACTCCTCGCGGGTGAACCCCGCTTCCCGTAGCAACGATATCAAGGTGCCTTTGGGCAGGTCGCGATTGGGACTGGGAACGACTGCTCGGGGTGGTGGGATGGTAGAAGACGAAATGGCTGCCAGATGCGTGGTCGAGGACGAATCCGTTTTGCTCCAGGAAGCGGATGACTTGGCGAGGCTTTGTGGCGGGTAGCTTCGGCATTGTCGTTTTTCTGCTGGGGATTAGAGTGACACAACGAGCGAAGGGCGGCTAGTCAAAATAGAAAACCAGAACGGTTATTCAGAACGAGGAAGAGTGAGTACGTCAAGTCAGCCGACAGGGGCAAGATCTCAACGGGAATACTCGAGATCTAGAGAGGCGACCAGTGTGTTGTCGTCGGTTGGAATGGGATCCTTGTGCTTTCGAAGGCTCGCGATGTAGCCGGAGATGGCGTCTCTCGCCATTTCTCGGGCTTCGTCTACCGTGCGACCGTAAGTGACGCATCCTGGTAACGCGGGAACCAACGCTGTGTAGCCGCCTTCTGGTTCGGGGCGAAGCATGATGTTGTAGTGGTAGCGAGACTTTGACATAGGTGCTGCGCTCATTCTAGCAGGGGTTGAAGACCAGTCAAAGAAGCTCGCTGCTACAATATTTCATTCCACTCTAGAGTCAGCGAGCGCCTGTTGCTCGGTGGCCGCGACTCGTTACACGGTACTCAAAACTTATGCGTCGATGGTCTGAATCGTTTATTCCTACGTTGCGCGAGGCGCCGGCGGATGCTGAGGTGGCTTCGCATAAATTTCTGGTGCGGTCGGGTTATATTCGGCAGCTGGCGGCCGGGATTTACTCCTACCTCTTTCTCGGTAATCGCTCGTTCAACAAGATTATGGGGATTGTCCGCGAGGAGATGGACCGGATTGGGCAGGAGTTTTATTTGCCGGCGCTGCATCCGCGGGAGCTGTGGGAGGCTAGCGGGCGCTATGCGCTGATGGGCGATAACTTGTTCCGGTTGAAGGACCGCAAGGGCACCGACATGGTGCTGGGAATGACCGAAGAAGAGGTCATGACTTCTATTGCTTTGAAAGAATTGCGTAGCTACAAGCAGCTGCCGCAGATCTGGTACCAGATTGCGCCGAAGTTTCGTGACGAGCCGCGGCCGCGGTCGGGGCTGTTGCGGGTGCGGCAGTTCATGATGAAGGATGCGTATTCGTTCGACATTGATGCGGCGGGGCTGGATGTTTCTTACAAGAAACATTTCGAGACCTATTGCCGGATTTTTGACCGCTGCGGGTTGAAGTACATGGTGGTCGAGGCCGACTCCGGGGCGATGGGCGGGAAGGAATCGCATGAATTTATGGTACGGACTCCGGCGGGCGAAGATCAGATTGTGAGCTGCGATGGGTGCAATTACGCGGCGAACATGGAGAAGGCAACGTCCAAGCTGGAGGCGTGGGGAGACCTTGCGGCGGAGGGTGATGGGAAGCCCCTGGAAGTGCACACGCCAGGGCAGAAGACGATTGAAGATGTGGCGAAGTTTTTAGGAGTGTCGCCGAAGAACAAGATCAAGACCCTGGCCCTGATGGCGGAGGAGCCGATACTGGATAAGAAAGACGAGAAGACGGGCAAGGTGAAGCTGCGCGCGATTGTGGTACTGATGCGCGGCGATCATCAACTGAACGAGGCCAAGCTGAATGGGGCGGTGGGAGCGGTGTCTCGGCCGATGGACGAGGCGGAGATCAAGGCGTTGTTTAAATCTCCGGCGGGATATTTGGGGCCGGTGGGGATTGAGTGGGCTCGGGATCGGAAGAAGGATGCGGATAAGCCGGTGCTGTTCGTCGATACGGCGCTTGAGGGGCGGGCAAATCTGATTGCGGGCGCGAATAAAGAGGACTATCACCTGAAGAATCTGACGCCGGGAAAAGATTTTCATCCTACGGCGTATGTGGATTTGCGAAGCGTCACTGCGGGCGAGGCTTGTCCGAATTGCGGCGCGGCTTTGCGGATTGATACGGCGGTGGAGATTGGGCACATCTTCAAGCTGGGATATCGCTATTCGGAGTCGATGGGGCTGCGGGTGTTGGATAAAAACGGCAAGGAAGTGATGCCGATCATGGGGTGCTATGGGATTGGGATTGAGCGCATTCTGACGGCGGCGGTGGAGCAGTCGAACGATGAGAACGGGTTTTGGCTGCCGGCGTCGATTGCGCCGTTTGAGATTGTGGTTGCGCCGGTCAATGTGAAAGATGAGGCGGTGCGAACGGCTGCGGAGGACATTGCGAAGCGGCTGGAGGCGGCGGGATTCGATGTGATTCTCGATGACCGGAACGAACGGCCGGGAGTGAAATTTAAGGACGCCGATTTAGTCGGTATCCCCTTTAGAATCACGGTCGGAAACAAGGTTACCGAAGGTACCGTGGAAGTGGTTCTGCGCTCGACTCGCGAAGTTCGCGATGTTAAGATCACGGCGATCGTGGAACATTTTCAGGAGTTGCTCGGCCGGACGGGGTAAGACCCCGCCTTCCTGGCCGAGCAGATTGTGGGACATGGGAACAATCAAGGCCATCGTCGGGTTTCTGGTGATCATCGCCGTAATTTATGTGCTGTTTCAGGTCGCGCCTCCGTATCTGGGCAATTATTCGTTTGAGGACGATTTGAAGACGGTGGCGGTGACGGGCGGCTCGAATCCGCACACTACCGACGACGAGCTTGTTGCTCAAGTGATCAAGAAGGCGCAGGAACATTCGATTACCCTGGCCCCGGAGAACGTCACGGTGCAGCGGATCGGAACGCCGGGATCGCTTGCGGTGTATGTGGCGGCGGACTACAGCGTTCCTGTGACTCTGCCGGGATATTCCTTCACTCTGCATTTCACCCCATCGAGCGGGAACAAGGGCTTCTAGTCTTCTAGAGGCAGTCGAACACGGAATTCCCATCGCACCAGCCCTCGTATTTCTTTTTTCTTTCCGGCCTCCAGGTCGAAATCCCGGCCCTATCTCGCAACAGCGCTGGAGACAAGGGTGAGGCATTCTCCAAAAAAAGAAGTGCAGCCCGAGGAGCGGATGCCCACGCATATCTCCAGCGTCTCGCGTGCGTTATGGCGTTCGGGGTAGACGCTGGCAGTTGAGCTTACGTGGACGATACGGTTCGCGACTCCCAGGGACTCTGCTGCTCGTTTCCGCGGAGACTCAACCCGCGGAAATTGGGCCCGCGGAAACCCAGGAAGGGTGAACGAGCGAGGCTGGTTCGCGAAGGCTAGGTCGGCGAAGGCTGGTTCACGAAGGATTTGCAGGAGTGCAAAAAACAGAGTGCAGCCCGCGGAGGGGCTGCACTCTGGTGAGCACGATTCTGTAATGGCGACTCGGTTCGACTACGAGGGGCCGCAGCCACCGTCGGGAGAGTCTTTGCTGGTGGCCGAGCCTACGCCGATGCCGACGGGTTGAGAGGTGAAATTACGGTAAGTCGCAGTGACCTGATAGTAGCCCAGGAGAGCCCAGACAGGCGGAACGGCCGGGGCGGGCGGGCTGGACGGTGAGGACTGCACGTAGATATCGGTCCAGGTGCAAATGTCTTCGATAGTCGTCATCATGCCGGTCGGGCTGATGGTCACAGAAGTGGGACCGAAAGCCGGCAGCGCAAAACCGTCTTGGTCGGCGCCCAAGGTCGTCACGGTGTAGGTGGAGGCATTGGTGACGTCGATGAGTTTGCCGCTGTTGTAGTTGGCGGTGACCTGAAGCTGCAGGGTGCCGTCAACGCCGTTCAGGTTGTATGTGCCACCGCTGGTGGCGCCTGCGGCACTGAGGGTGAGCGACTTCAGGGAGTCTGAGGTGCCGCAGCTGATCGACAACAGCGCAATAGCGGCGACAAGCAAGGCCAAAACTGTTGATATACGTTTCATACAGGGAAAACTCCTCCGCGAGATTTCAATTGGCATGTTGCCAGCTGGCAGGGGAGGAGGCAAGGAACGACGGTGTAGGTACGATGGTCACCGCCGGGGGTCTCCGGTAAACACGGAAAGTGCGCCAGGGCGCATGAACATTGAATGAAAAGCTCATGAGAGCCTGGCGATTACGGCGCGTTGTGAGCCGTCCATGGGGTTACCTTTGGCATTGAGGGCCGGTTAGCGTGGCCGCATGGACAGATTTTCGAACGCCGCAGTCATAGCGCTGCAGCCATAGCGCTCCAGTCCTAGAGATACGATAGCCGTCGTAGAACCGGGGACCGGGCTGTTCGTCTTCCTCTTCTTTTTCTTCCTTCCTCATTGTTCGTCCTCGTTACTGCTTCTGCTTTTACTTTCTTCGCGGTTGCTTTGGACTCGAATCTGTGCTCACAACCCGCAGAAGCTGTACTTGATGTTCGCGCACGCGCGCGTTTGGTCCAATGACATTCGTAACGTTGCCATCACGTTACCGTCGCCCTACTATCGCGAGTGGGTGAGAGTGTTTTCCGGGGCTCGTGGCGGAGAGTTCGCAAGCGCCGCGAGGGAATCCTGCAGCGCTAGGAAGTCACGATCATTCCTGACGAGTGCATTCCTGACGAGTGCATTCCTGACGAGTGCAGTCCTGGCGCGTGCAGTCCTGGCGCGTGCAGCCCTGACGCGTGCAGCAGGCCGTCCGCACGGCAAAGCTCAGGTGGAGGCAGTTCATGAAGAATTTGTATCGGGTGCTGGTAAGTGTGCTGATGGCGCTGGCGATATTGCTGCTGGCGAGCTGTAACGGTGCGCCGGGATGCCCGCAAGTCTCATTCGGCGTCACGTCGGCATGCACGGCCGGGGGCGGCGGAACCCTGGGCGGGGGCGGCAGCGGCGGTGGAGGCGGCGGGGGTGGGGGCGGCGGTACGGCGACCGCTTTCGTCTATGCTGTGGATCAGAACGGAACGGTCGATGGCTACGACCTGAGCACATCCGGAGGGACGTTTGAGGCGATTTCTGGTTTCTCTGCGCCGGTGGTTCCGACGGCAGATCCGGGCGTGGGTATGGTCGTGGTGAAGCAGCAGTTTGTTTATGCCTTATTCCAAGATGCGGAGGCAGAAGGAATTTATGGCTGGTCGATCGATTCCACATCCGGCGCGCTGACGGCGTTGGCTAATTTTCCCGTGGGGTTGACGTTAAGTCTACCGGTGGTCGACTTCAATCAGTACAACGTGACGACCGATCCCGGGGGTAATTACCTGTTCATTGCCGACAGCTTGGCGAACGAGATTCTGGTGTATTCGATTAACGCCACGACGGGCGCACTGACAGCGGTGGGGTCTCCGGTGGTGACTACGACTGAACCGGGGAATCTGGCGACGGACGGGCTGGGGCATTTCCTGTATGTGTGCGTGCCTGGAAGCAGTCACGTCGGCACGACCATCACGGGCTATTCGATTGGGAGTGGCGGCGCGCTGACGGCGATTGCGGGCGGGGCGTTCGCAACTCCTGCTGCCGGTATCTGGCAACTGCAGGGCGATGCCAGCGGGCTGTATATGATCGGGACTTCGGGGAGCAATGCGTCCTTCGGCGTTGCGGACGACAACCACTTGTACGTGTTCAGCATTAACCAGACTACGGGAGTGCTCACACAGGCGGCCGGTTCGCCGGTCACGACTGTGTACTCGCCGTTTACCATCGCCATGCAGCCGCCGGCGAGCGCGGGCGAGTTTGTCTACTCGTTCGGCATCAACGACACGGCGACAGGATACAACCCCATCGAAGGGTTCGAACTCGACCCAACGACCGGGACGCTGACCGCGCTCACGACGTCGCCTTTCAGCGGCGTGTTCCTGGGGCAGTGGGCGCAGTTTGACCAGCTGGGACAGAATCTACTGGTTTACAGCAACAGCTTCAACGGTACGACAAACACGACCCAGATCGGGGCTCTGGCGGTAGACGCGAGCGGCAACCTGACGCAACCGATTTCGCCGGCTACGCTGATCACACCTGGGTACTGGGTGGTGACGAATCCGTAGGGGCCGGCGCCCGATACACGCGAAAAAACCTTGTTGACGGCTTGGAGACCCGCGTGGGCTGCGGGTCTCTTTTCATTGATGGGGCGGCGGTACAATGGGGATTCCGGTATCGAAAATCGGGCGCCGCTCCAACCTTTTGGGTGGGTCAACCGTCTGAGTAAGAGGCCGCGCGTTTGAGATGAAACCGTGACGATCAAGATCAAAATTCCGAAGGGGAATGGGGAGAAGGCGGGGAAGGGAATCCGCTGGATTCCCCGCGATCCGGTGTTGCGGGCAGGCTTGGCGGCATTTTTGATTCTGGCCGTGTCGTTCACGGTGTGGTTTACCTACTACTACGTCAAGTATGACCGGATCATCGAGAAGCGGTTCCGCTCGCCGGTGTTCGCGAATTCGGCGAAGATTTACGCTCTGCCGAAGACGGTGCGGGAGGGCGAACAGATCGAGGCGCGGGAGATCGTGACCGAGCTGCGGCGGGCCGGGTATTCGGATGGGGCTTCGAATGATGCTTCGAATAATAAAGGCGGGCAGTCTGCCCTGGGCAGTTTCCGCGTGTTGAAGGAGGGCGTCGAGATCGTACCCGGACCAGAGTCTTACCACAGCCCGGAACCGGCGCGCATCGTTATTCACGATGGGCTGGTGGAAAAGATCAGCAGCAACGGGAATGACCTGTCGGCCTATGAACTGGAGCCGCAACTGGTGACGTCGCTGTTTGATTCCGAACAGCGCTCGAAGCGGCAACTGGTGAAATACAACGAAATTCCTGCGGTCATGGTGCAGGCGGTGCTGGCCATTGAGGATCGAAGCTTCTTCGAACACAGTGGAGTGAATTTCGTCCGTTTCTTCGGGGCGGTACTGGCAGACATGACGCGGCGGGTGGGGTTGAGCCACCAGAAGTTCGATCAGGGCGGTTCCACGCTGACCATGCAGCTGTCGCGCGGATTCTTTCTGAATCCCGAGGATAAGACGGTGAAGCGGAAGCTGACGGAGATGCTGATCTCCGAGGAGCTGGAGCGGAAATTCAGCAAGCAGCAGATTTTCGAGATCTATGCCGACTGGGTGCCGCTGGGGCAGAGAGGGTCGTTCGCCATCAGCGGACTGGCAGAGGCGTCGCAGTCTTATTTCAATAAAGAACTCAAAGACGTCAGCTTGCCGGAGGCGGCGTTGCTGGCCGGAATCATTCAGCGGCCAAGTTATCTTTCGCCATATCGGCATCCGGAGCGGGCGCTGGAGCGGCGGAATCTGGTGCTGGAGTCGATGGTGGAGACGCACGCGATTACGCGTGAACAGGCGGATAAGGCTAAGGCTGCGCCGCTGAAGCTGGCGCCCCCGAATGTGGAAGCCAGCGACGCGCCGTATTTCGTGGACATGGTGCGCGACCAACTCATCAGCAAGTTTAATGAGAATGAGTTGAATGACCAGTCCTATCGGATTTATACGAACCTCGATCCGGACCTGCAGAAGGCGGCGGCGCAGGCGGTAGAGGCTGGGATCAAGCTGGTGGATGAGCAGGTCACAAAGTTGCGGACCAAGCGGGTGAAGGTAGGAAAGAAGTACGAGACGACGGTGACACCGGGCCCGCAGGCGCAGGTTGCGATGGTGGTGCTCGATCCGCACACGGGAGCGGTGCTGGCGCTGGTGGGAGGCCGGGACTACGGTTGGAGCCAGTTGAATCATGCGGTGTCGAAGCGGCCGACGGGATCGATCTTCAAGCCGTTTGTGTATGCGGCGGCCATGAACACTGCGCTGGATGGATCGCAGACGGTGTTGACTCCGGCGTCCACAGTGACCGACGCGCCCACGAGCTTTGCTTACGGCGACCAGATATACGAGCCGCGCAACTATAAAGAGGAATACAAGGGCGAGGTGTCGCTGCGGTATGCGCTGGCGATGTCGCTGAACAATGCGACCGTGAAGGTGGCCGAGACGGTGGGCTATGACAAGGTTGCGGACCTGGCGCGGACGGCGGGGATTGCGTCGGTCAAAGCTACGCCGGCGATGGCGCTGGGGTCGTATGACGCGTCGCCGCTGGATATGGCGGGAGCGTACACGTCGTTTGCCAATAATGGAGTGCGGCTGTCGCCGATGCTGCTGCGGTCGGTGCGCGATGGCAAGGGCGACGTGATCGCGAATTACACGACCGACCAGCGGCAGGTGCTCGATCCGCGGATTGCTTACGTCATGACCAACATGATGGAAGGTGTGATTAACAATGGGCTGGGGTATACGGCGGTGCGGCTCAGAGGTTTTACGCAACCGGCGGCGGGGAAGACTGGGAGTTCGCACGATGGGTGGTTTGCGGGATATACGTCAAATCTGCTGTGCATTGTGTGGGTGGGGTATGACGACTACAGCGACTTGCGCTTGAGCGGGGCGATGACGGCTGCGCCGATCTGGACTGAGTTTATGAAGAAGGCGGCCGTGCTGCCGCAGTACTCCGGCATGCGGGAGTTTCCGCAGCCGACGGGCGTGGTGGACGTGCAACTGGATAAGATTACCAACCGGCTGGCGACGCCAAACTGCACTGACGATTATGTTTCGGCGTTCGTGGCGGGTACGGAGCCGCGCGATACCTGCGACGCGCAGGCGGGAATGAAGGGATTCTTCTCGCGTATGCTCGGGGGCGATAAGGTGGTGCAGCCGCAGCAGGCGGCCGTGAACGTGCAAGATCCGAACAATCCTCAAGACGCCAACCAGGATCCTAATCAGAACCCCAAGAAGAAAAAAGGGTTCCTGGGGAAGATTGCGGGAATATTTAAGGACGACAAGACGCCGGCTCCGGTGTCTAAACCAGCAGATGGGCAGACGGCGCCGCATTGAGGGGGCGGTGAGCTTGGGTTTTAGGTGGGATCTGAGCCTAAGGCCTACTATCTAAAGCTTCCTCAGGACGGCGGGTGCGGATGCGCGGGAGATCCCTCGCTTCGCCTGAAGAACGGCTCCGCTCGGGATGACGCCGGCCATGAGATGGCCTGGTGGAATCCAAGCTGTGCCACTATTAAAATTCTTCGCCGGGTGCCCAAAACTGTGCCAGAATGTGTCCACTAGCTGGGGGTGGCCTATGTCGTCCTGCCCGAGAAGTTTGCTGGTTCCCGTCTCGTTTCTTACCATTTGCGTCTGTGCCCTGTCGAGTGTGTTGTGGGGGCAGGCTTCCGAACAAGTTCAAGTGAAGCCGCCAATGCTGCAAATGGTCGACCCTCCGGCGGCGGATGCGACCGCGGCCGATCTGGAGGCGCGCGCGGATCTATTGCGCGCCGAGAAGCTTTTCCTGGACGCGCTTGATTACTATAGCGCGGCGTTGGCCAAGCAACCGAACTCCGCGGGGCTGTTCAACAAGGTGGGAATCACGAACTTGATGATGCAGCGCAATCGCGAGGCGTTGAAGGCGTTCCAGCAAGCGATCAAAGCCAATCACGCATTTGCCGACGCCTACAACAATCGGGGTGTGGTGTATTACGAAGAGCGGCGATACGGCGCGGCGGTCAAGGAATACCGCAGGGCGATTGCGCTGGATGGGAATTCGGCGTCGTTCTTCAGCAATCTGGGAGCGGCGCTTTTCGCCAAGAAGGAATTTGATCCCGCGGTTCTGGCCTATGAGCGTGCGGTTGCCATTGATCCCGATGTGTTTGAGCGGACTTCGCGCGCGGGTGTGCAGGCGCAGCTGCCCAGTCCGGGAGATCGCGCGCATTATGATTTCACGGTGGCGCGGCTCTACGCCAAGATGGGCTACTCGGACCGGTCGCTGGAATATCTGAAGAAAGCGATGGAAGAGGGCTACAAAGATTTTAATCGTGTGTATAAGGATGAGGAATTCGCCGGGTTGCGAAAAGATAAGCGCTTCGCGGAACTGATGGCGACGAAACCGCCGGCGTTGCCGGAATAGTTTGCCGGATTAAATTCGCTAATCTTTCCCGGCGCGATGTGTATCTGTTTTTTCGGCAAACAGATTTTACAAAGGTTTACAAAAATAGACGTTACTTCGCTGCATTCCGGTGTTTAATTTTCCTACATACTCCTGAAAACAACAGGGTGAGTAAGGAGAAACGGTAGCCCATCGGATGCTGACCCGAGCACGCCCCAAGCAAGCATCCGGTGGGTTTTTTGTTTTGGAGCTCTTGGCTTTTGGCTCTCAGCTATTAGCTTGAACCCAAACCCAAAGCGGCAGGTCGGATCCGATTGTGCCTCCCAGTGATATTTTCTAGTCGCTAAGCTTAAGAGCTAGGAGCGCTTTTCCGCGCTGTGCTGGCCGAGATACTCTTCCACTGCTTCCTTCCATTTGCCCTGCGCTTTCAGGATGAACTCGACGGCGTCGCGGAGAGCGCCTTCGCCGCCGGCGTGGGATGTAATGTAGTGAGCTTCTTTCTTCACTTCGGCGCGGGCGTTCTTGACGGCGATGGCCAACCCTGCGGCGCGCATAGCGGGCAGATCGATAATGTCGTCGCCGACGAAGGCGGCTTGCTCCGGCTGGAGGCCTTCTTGCTGCGCGATCTGTTCAAAACACGCTCGCTTGTCCTGAATGCCTTGATGGATGTGGTCGATCTTCAGGTCGCGGGCGCGGAGGGCGACGGTTTCGGAAGCGCGCCGGGTGATGAGTCCAGTCTTGAGTCCGGCGATCCGAGCGAGCGAGTTCCCGACGCCGTCGTGGGCGTGGAATCCTTTGACTTCGATCTGGCCTTGCGCGGTCTTGCTGGTCTGGCCGGCGGAGTTTTGGTTCGCCGGCGATTGCGAGTCTTGCGGGACGAAGAAAAGTTTGCCGTCGGTCAGCACGCCGTCGACGTCAAAGATCAGGAGCTTGATTTTGCGGGCGCGGGCCTGGGCGGAGAGTTTGGGCATCGCAGGAAATTCTAGCAGTCCTGCGGTAGGTGGAAGGGCTAATTCCCCGGTGCGGGACGAGGACGGCCGAAGACGCTGATCAATGAGCGCATTGGGGATTTGGCGCCAACCCGGTGATGCCTCACGCCGACTCGAGACTCCTTGCTGTGATCATTGATCATTCGGCCCCCTTAATTTATTCTCGGGCGAATGGTTGGCGAAAGTGTGGTTTCGGGCTAGAATATCCGGATGCTGTCCCTTCCTGAATCGCTGGCCTGGGCTCACCCTCTGGTGGCGGAGTGGTTTGTGGGGAAGTTCGGCACTCCCACCGAGCCGCAGGAGCAGGGGTGGCCGCACATTCTCGCCGGACGGACCACGCTGATTTCGGCGCCCACCGGATCGGGGAAAACTCTTGCGGCGTTTCTCGCTTGCATTGACCGGCTGGTGCGCAAGGCGCTGGCTGGGGATCTGACGGATCGGACGGAAGTGCTTTACGTTTCTCCGCTCAAGGCGCTGGGTAATGACATTCAGAAAAATCTCGAAGGGCCGCTGAGCGAGATTCTTGCGCTGGCGGGCGAGCGTGGGCTGCTGATGCCGGAGATTCGCACGGCAGTGCGTACCGGGGACACGTTGCAGCCGGAGCGGCGGGCGATGCTGAAACGGCCTCCGCAGATCTTGGTGACCACGCCGGAGTCGCTCTACATTCTGCTGACGGCGGACAAGAGCCGGGCGATTTTGCGCGATGTGGAGACGGTGATCGTCGACGAGATTCATGCGGTTGCCGATGACAAGCGCGGTGCCCATCTGGCGCTTTCGCTGGAACGCCTGGAAGCGCTGTGTTACCGGCCGCCAGTGCGCATCGGGCTGTCGGCAACGCAGAAGCCGATTGAGGAAGTCGCGCATTTTTTAACCGGCAGCGGGAGAGAAGATCCCGTCATCGTCGACATCGGGCATAAGAGAAAACTCGATCTGGGAATCGAAGTTCCGCCGATGCCGCTGGGCCCGGTGGCTTCGAACGAACTGTGGGACGCGATTTACGACCGGCTGGTGGCGCTGGTGAGCCAGCACCGGTCGACGCTGGTGTTCGTGAATACGCGGCGGATGGCCGAGCGCCTGTGTCACGAACTGGGCACGCGCATGGGCGAAGACAACGTGGCGGCGCATCATGGGTCGCTCTCCCGCAAGCTACGCCTGGCGGCCGAGAACAAGCTGAAGAATGGCCAGGTGCGGGTGCTGGTGGCCACGGCCTCACTCGAACTGGGCATCGATGTGGGCACGGTCGACCTGGTGGTGCAGATCAATTCGTGCCGCGCGATTGCCGTAGCGCTGCAGCGCGTGGGACGCTCGGGACACTGGCGGGGCGCGCTGCCGAAAGGACGATTTTTTGTCACCACGCGCGACGATCTGATGGAATGTGCGGCGCTGGTGCGGGCCATCAAGCAGGGCGATCTGGACCGCCTGATCATTCCGGAATCTCCGCTGGATGTGCTGGCACAGCAGATCGTGGCGACTTGTGCCTCGGGAAGCGGCAGCGCGCATGTGGCGGGGGCACCCGCGCTACAGGCCGGAATCGCTGACGACGGATGGGATGAGGACGAGATGTTCGCTCTCGCGAAGCGGGCTTATCCGTATCGGAATCTGAAGCGGGAGACCTTCGACTCGATTCTCGAAATGTTGTCGGAGGGAATTGCCGCGCGGCGCGGGCGATATGGGGCGTATGTGCATCGCGATCGGGTGAACGGAAAGCTGCGGGCAAGGCGCGGGGCGCGGTTGGCGGCCATTACGAGTGGGGGCGCGATTCCCGACAACTCGCTGTATACAGTCGTTGCCGAACCCGATGGCGTGGTGGTGGGAACTGTGGATGAAGATTTCGCTGTGGAGAGCAATCGCGGCGACATCATGCTGCTGGGCAACACTTCGTGGATGATTCGCCGCGTGGAAACGAATTCGGGGCGGATGCTAGTGCAGGATGCGCATGGTGCGCCGCCGACAGTGCCATTCTGGCGCGGAGAGGCTCCGGCGCGGACGCAGGAATTGTCCGCGCACGTGGGCGAATTGCGGGAAAAGATCAGCGCGATGCTCCCACGCACATCGCCCGTGGGATTTTCGGCGACCCAGCCAGATGTGGCTCAAGCAGTCGCTTTTCTAAAGGAAGCATGCGGGCTGGACGATTCCGGTGCGGAGCAGGCGATTGAATACATTCTGCAGGGGCGGGCGGTGCTGGGCGCGGTGCCGACCCAGAAGACGATCATCGCCGAACGATTCTTCGATGAGGGTGGCGGGATGCAGTTGGTGATCCATGCGCCGTTTGGCGGCAGGATCAACAAGGCCTGGGGATTGTCCCTGCGCAAACGGTTTTGCGTCGGATTTAATTTTGAGTTGCAGGCGGCGGCTACCGATAACGGGCTGAACATTGCCTTGGCCGAGCAGCACAGTTTTCCGCTGGGAGATGTTTTTCATTTCCTGCAGACGGATACGGTGCAACCGATTCTGGAGCAGGCGGCGCTGGATTCTCCGATTTTCGGCACGCGCTGGCGCTGGGATGCGAACCGGGCGCTGGCGCTGCTGCGTTTTCAGAATGGCAAGAAAGTTCCGCCACAAATTCAACGCATGCGGTCGGATGATCTGCTGGCATCGGTGTTTCCCGATGCGGCGGCATGTTTTGAAAATATTGAAGGCGAGCGGAAGATTCCGGATCATCCGCTGGTCGGCGAAGTCATGAAAGACGTGCTCACTGAAGCGATGGATGTGGAGGGATTGAAGTCGCTGCTGCGCGGAATGGCGTCTGGCGAGATTCGCGTGATCGCAGTAGACACGCCGGTGCCCTCGCAGTTTTCGCACGAGATTCTGAATGCGAATCCGTACGCCTATCTGGATGACGCCCCGCTTGAGGAGCGCCGCGCCCGTGCCGTCAACATGCGGCGCGTGCTGCCGGAGTCGGTGTTGCAGGAAGTTGGAGGCCTCGACGCGGGCGCGATTGCGCAAGTGCGTGCAGAGGCTTGGCCCGATGTGCGCGATGCGGATGAGTTGCACGACGTGCTGCATACCTTGGTCGCTCTGCCGGAGGGTGCTGGGCTTATGTGGGGACAGCCGCCCCCGGCTGTCCAGTCGAGCGAAGCTCCGGCTTTTGCTGACAATGGATTCGCTCTCGAGGGGGGCGGTTCGGCTGCGCTGAGCCGGACAGCCGGGGGCGGCTGTCCCCCCATAAGCCTTGCCCAGGTCCACTGGTCGGCTTATTTCGATCGACTGGTGAGCGAGGGACGCGCGGCTGTGGCTTCCGCTGACGGGCGGCGCTACTGGGTGGCGGCGGAGCGGGCGCGGACTTTCGCGGCGCTGTTTCCTGCGGCGGCGTTTGCGCAGACCCTGGCCGACGTGGAGGCGGCGCAATGTTCGCGCGAGGATGCTTTGCTGACGCTGGTGACGGGCTGGATGTCGCACGTCGGACCCACGACCGCTTCGCAGCTCGGATCTGACTTGGGACTGGCTCCTTCTGAGATTGAGAAGGCCTTGCTGCGCATGGAGGCGACCGGCACTGTGCTGCGAGGTAACTTTAGCGGCGCTGCCGCGCGGGCCGGGGCGCCCGCGCCGCTCGAACATGAGACGGAGTGGTGTGAGCGCCGGTTGCTGGCGCGGATTCACTGCTTGACCGTCGGGATGCTGCGCAAGCAGATTGAGCCGGTCACCGCCGCCGCTTTTATGCGCTGGCTGCTGCGCTGGCAGCATGTGGCTCCGGGGACCCAGGTCGTGGGCGAGCGCGGGACGCTCGAAGTGTTGCAGCAATTGCAGGGGTTTGAGATTCCAGCCAATGCGTGGGAGCGGCAGGTCTTGGCGCGGCGTGTTGCCGACTACGATCCCGCGTGGTTGGATCAGCTTTGTATGACCGGAGCCGTGGGCTGGGGAAGGTTGTCGCCGCATCCAGCAACCCTGGATTCCGGGGGAACGGCGAGCCCGGCGGGTTCCTCGGAAAGTGGCGCTGCCCCTCGCCAGCGGCGAGTGATTCCGACCAGCGTTGCGCCGATTACTTTTTTTGTGCGGGAAGAAGCCGACTGGATGGCCTTACCTCAAAATCCCCACTCCTTCGACAAGCTCAGGGCAGGCTCTGTCTCTCCAAAAAGCCTAGGGACAGGGACAGGGACAGGGACAAAGACGGGGCACCCTGCCGCCCTCGAGACCGTCGAGGGGCGTGGGTTGAGTCATGGGGCGCTGCTGGTGCTGGAATTCTTGCGGCTGCGCGGGGCCTCGTTCTTTGCCGACATTGTGCGCGGGACTGCAAAGCTTAAGGCTGAAATCGAAACTGGACTGTGGGAATTAGTGGCAGCTGGTTTGGTTACCGCCGATGGCTTCGACAACCTGCGGGCGCTGATTGATCCGAAGCGGCGCGCGGGACAAGGCAGCGGGCGCAGCACGCGTCCGCGGCACAGTTCAGGGCGCTGGGCGCTGCTGCATGCGGACTTGGCTGTGGAGCGTCCGCGCGCAGTCGAAGCCGCCTGCTGGATGCTGCTCCGGCGCTACGGAATTGTGGTTCGCGATCTGCTGGCGCGGGAGTCGAACTTGCCGACGTGGCGCGAGTTGTTGATGGGGTTCCGGCGGCTGGAGGATCGCGGAGAGATTCGCGGCGGGCGGTTTGTCGATGGATTTCTGGGAGAGCAGTTTGCGCTGCCGGTCGCGGTGGAATCGGTGCGGGGAATGCGCGGGTTGCCGTTGAGCGGGGAGACGATGATGCTGTCGGCGGCTGATCCGCTGAATTTGGTGGGGATTCTGGTGCCGGGGGAAAGAGTGCCGGCGATTTCCGGTCGGACGGTTAGCTATCGGGATGGGGTTGCAGTGGTTGCGTCCGATCAGGGAGTTGTGAGTGAAGCGGCGGCCAGCTAGGGCTGCGTTCAGGGCAGGCTTGCGAAGGCGCCCGTCGCCACATAAGGCAAGCGAAGGCTTTACTCATTCTCATTACTATTGCTCATTTGCTGGAAACTAGCGCGAAAAGAAAAAAGTCAGAAGCTCGATGAGGGGGTCCCCCGAGCTTCTGACTACGATCCCGGCTAGAACTGATCGAAAGCGCTTCCCCCGTCGCTTTTGGCCGAGCATCCGCACTGACGATGTGTGCATGCCGGATTCCAATCCTTCAACGAAAGTGGTTCACGTCGGGTAGGACGGTGCAACTCCTTTATTTACAGATCATTGAGTCTCTCTTGAATCTGTCCAAGCGCGCCGCTCCGGGCGCAGGGGAGCATGGAGCGCTATCTGATCGGATAGTCCTGCTAACCGTTCGGATATTGGGAATGGTTCACACCGCGCATGCATTTCCGCCCGCGCTGTGATAAGAATTCTGCACGGAATGGGAGACCCTGATTGCGCCCTAGACTCTTGGTGATTGCTGGACCCTCAAAAGACTCGACCATTCCTTTGCCCGACGGAGAAGCCACGCTGGGGCGCGATCCGGCCAACGCGGTGGCAGTGGCCGACGCGTCGGTTTCACGAAAACACTGCCTGATCCGCCGGGATGAAGATCTACGTTTTCAGATCAAGGATCTCGACAGCCGCAACGGGACTCTCGTAAACGGGCTGCTGGCGAAGGAACAGTGGCTGCGGCATGGAGACGAGATCGCGACTGGCGATTCGGTGTTCTTGTTTCTGCTGGAAGATGAGGATCAGGGGGTTCTCGCCAGCCGGGTTGAGTTCGATGACAGCCATCCTACGGCTGAGACTAAGCTGATTCATCCCAGAGAAGTGGTCTACCTGCAGCCCGACCGGTTGCTGCGGGAGTTGCCGGCATCGTCGCAGGTGGCGCGGAATCTGAATGCTCTGCTCAAGATCAGCCGCGTGGTGCATGCCATTCGCGATCTGGAGGAGTTGCAGGCGCAGTTGCTCGATCTGATTTTTGAAGTGGTGCCCGCCGGTCGGGGTGCGATTCTTTTGGCGGAAGGCGCAGAGCAGGAGTTTAGCTGCTTGTACGCGCGGACGCGGCAGGCCGGACAGCCGCAGTTGGTGCGGGTGAGTCGTACGATTGCGCGCCAGGTGATGAAGGACAACGTGGCCTTACTCGGCGTGGATGTTGCCGCCAGCGGCGCGCTGCGCGATGTGGAAAGCCTGGTGAAGTCGGAAGTGAGGTCGCTGCTGTGCGTCCCTCTGGCCGTGTTTGAGCGGGTGATTGGATGCATCTACCTCGACAGCACCAGCACTGCGCACCGGTTACAGGAAGATCACCTGCAGCTGATGGCGGCAATCGCCGGGATTTCCGCTGTCGCGCTGGATAACGCGCGGCGGCTGCAATGGCTGGAACAGGAAAACCAGCGGCTTACTACGGAAGTCCGGCAGGAACAGAGTCTGGTGGGCGAAGGCACGCGGATGAAGGAGGTTCTTCAGTTCCTGGCCAAAGCTGCGCCCACCGAATCGACTGTACTCATCGAGGGCGAGAGCGGCACCGGCAAGGAACTGGCCGCGCGGGCGCTGCATCGCAAAAGCTCTAGAGCAAGCAAGCCGTTTGTGGCGATCAACTGCGCCGCGATTCCCGAAACTCTGCTGGAGAGCGATTTGTTTGGTCATGAACGCGGCGCCTTCACGGGCGCGGTGGTGCAGAAAAAAGGGCGGCTGGAGGTGGCCGATGGCGGTGTGGTGTTTCTGGACGAGATTGGAGAACTGGCTCCGGCGCTGCAGGTGAAACTGTTGCGCGTGCTGCAGGAGCGCGAGTTTGAGCGCGTGGGCGGAACGCACTCCATCAAGGTCGACATCCGGTTGATTGCCGCAACCAATCGTGACTTGAACGAGGCGGTTCGTACGGGCGAGTTTCGCCAGGATCTGTACTACCGGCTGGCGGTCGTGAAACTGACGATGCCTCCGCTACGGGAGCGGCGGGAAGACATTCCGATGTTGACGCGGCATTTCTTGCAGAAGTATGCCAAGCGCAGCAATGTGAAACCGAAACCTTTGTCGCGGGAAGCCATGGCGGCTCTGGTGAACTACGAATGGCCGGGCAATGTGCGCGAACTGGAAAATGCCGTCGAGCGGGCGTTGGTAATGGGATCCTCGGACACCGTGTTGCTGGAGGACTTGCCGGAATCGCTGCTGGAGCAGGAATCGGCGGCGGAGATGCATGAAGGGAAGTATCACGCCAGCGTGAAGGAGTTGAAGAAGCAATTGATTATCGATGCGGTGCTGCAGACGCGGGGAAATTATGTGGACGCAGCGGCGATTCTGGGAGTGCATCCGAATTATCTGCATCGGTTGATCCGCAACCTGGGATTGAAAGAGGCGCTGCAGGATCGATTGCGGGGGCGCTAGGTATTGGCGGAGATGGCGCTCGAGTGTTGTTGAATATATCTCCGGGGCTAAAGCCCCTAATTCACTTCGAAACATTTTACGCGGCGCTTAAGCGCCGTTCTTCCACGGTTGCTGGCACGGTTGCTCGCGCGTTTGTGTTGGAAATCAAGTCGACGAGAATTTTCGTCACCGACATCGACGCCGCGTTCAGGGCAACGGCAATTGAATCAGGCGGGCGGGGTCGAGGTAGGTGCCTTGCCAGCGGACGGCTACGTGGAGATGTGGTCCGGTGGCCCGGCCGGTGCCTCCGCTCAGGCCGACAATTTGCCCGCGCTTCACCACGTCGCCTTCTTTGACCTTGAATTCCGAAAGATGCAGATAGAGAGTCAGAAACCCCTGGCCGTGGTCGATCACGACGAAACCGCCCTCGTAGTAGAGAAAGCGCGCCAGCAGCACAGTGCCTGAATTCATGGCGGCGACGGGGGTTCCGGTGGGGACGCGGAAATCGAGGCCCTGGTGGGGGCTTTGCGCCTTGCCGTTGAAGATTCGTTGCGAACCGAAGACGTCGGAGATGGCGGCGTCGGCGGGCGCAGTGAAGTTGCCGTCCCACTCGCGGGCTGGAGTGACGCGGCTGAGATAATCCTGCTTGATCTTTACTCCTTCCGCGATTTGCGCCTGCTGTTCGGGAGTGGGCTCGGTGAACTTCTTTTCGACTGTGAGCTCGACTTTGATTTGAGGATACTTGGCGCGGGCCACGGCGAAAGTGTGCGTGACTGTGAGGGCGGCCTTCGACGCGGCGCGTTCGGCGGTTAGTTCGAGCGAGTACTTGCCGGGGTTCGTTTCAATGCTGACACCGGCCAAGGTGAACCAGGTTTTCGTGGAGGCGTCATAACTGAAGGTGAGTTGATGGCCGAGCCACGTCCCGGAGAGGGACTCGAGTCTTGCGGGGGGCTTGACTTGAAACAGGACTGGAGCGCCGTTGACCAGGTGCGCGGGGCGGGCCTGGACGGTCCAGGTGGCGGCGGAGGCGGGGAATGCGGCGGAGAGGAGCAAGGCGCAAATCGCTATTGCGGCTACCGTTGGTGCGCTGGGCCGTTGACGCATGAGTTGTTTGCGATTTGAAAACTGCATTTCACCAGCGTAGCACTTCGAGGAATTGCGGCGCCGATAATCCTGGACATGCGCATCCGGGTGCTCACGGCCTGCGGGCTAAATATCTACACTAATTCAATGGACATTATGGTATATTTCTTGCTCTTGGAGTAGTTGTCAGTCGGCCCTCCCCTAAGGGCACCTAACAAAAATCACGGAATCGGAAGCTCGCCGCATTACCCGCAAATGCCGGCTTCCAACAAAAGGCCGCGGTCCCCCCCGTTCCCCGCGGCCTTTTGTGCGCCCGTTAGAAGACCTACTTCTTCGTGGGTACGGTCCCGGCGGACTTCGTTCCCGACTTGATTCCGAAGATTTTCAGTTGCGCGTGGCTGGCGACGAAAACTTCGCCATTGGCGACGACCGGAACAAGGTTAGAGTTGCCTCCGGTGTTGGGCCAGGTGCCGGCCTGGGCCCGGAATAGCGCCTTCATTGTGCCTTTGCTAATCGATTCGGGGTTGAACGCGTACAGGAAAATCGGGTTGCCGGACGCGCTGGTCGGTCGCGACAGCGCCCAGATGATGGGGCTGGCGGTTCCATTGGACGAGATCGTGGTGAAGAAGCCAGGATCATTCACGTTGCCGACAATCGCTGGGGCTCGGGAGACGGCGATCAGCGCGGGCTTCGGCGAAGTCTGTACCTTGAAGACCTCGACGGTGTTTCCACCACTGGTGACCACGCGGCCGATCCCGTCGGAGGGGTCGACGAAGTATGACTGGCCGCACCAGCATCCGCCGATGCTATAGGTTCCGAGCACGTTGTTTTTCGTGGTCGAGTATCCGCCGAGGCTATCTTCGTTCATCAAAAAGAGGCTTCCGGCTTTGCCGGCGGCGACGGCCATGTGTGGCGTGGAACCGGGCTGGTCTGGCAGCACCAGTAATCCTCCGGAACCGAAGTCCTCGTCGGATTGATCGAGACTGGCCTGATTCTTGGGAGTGAACACGGAGAGTACGGTCGTCAAGTCCGAGGAGACCTTGATGGCGCTTTCCTGAATGTTGCTCACGCCATCGTAAGTGGTGCCGGAGTAATCGGAGTTCCCAGTGACGAACAGAATGTTTCCGGAGTCGTCGACGGCGGGGCCGTAGCCGGACATCCAGATCGAAGAAAGGAAGAAGCTATCAGGCGAGGTGGCTTGCATGTCGAGAACCTGATTCGCCGGGACCGGGGTCAGCGAACCAGTGGACCAGCCCAGCAGCCAGCCACGGGAAACGTTGGCCGCGAAATCGCAAAAGCTTCCGAAACCGGCGTAGATCGTGCCGTTGGCCAGCAACAGACCAGGACGCTGGCGCTGGTAAGTCGCGTTGAAATTGAACGTGCTGCCGTCGATCAAGGTGTGCGAGGCCACGACCAGCTGCGGAGCGACTTTGTCAGTCAGGCTGCCCAGATCGAGCGCGTGAAGCCGGTAGGCGGGGCCGGTGGAGTCCTGCGTGTAGATGATGACATACAAGGTATTGCTGGTCAGGTCGATGACCGGTGTGGAGTTGATGCCTACGTGCGGTCCGTTATTATTGCAACCCAGCGGCCAGCTGACCGGCGTTCCGAAATTGGGGCTGAGCAGTACGGTGCCGGCTTCGGCGTCGATGGCATAGACGGTATTGTTCTCCGAGGCCACGTAGACCACGTCATGCACGCCCTGACTTGATCCTGCGGTGATGGTCACGGCGGGAACCAACAGCGGCTGACCGTCGACCTGGTCGTCGAGTGCGATGGTCTTCAACAGCCCGAACGAAGATGTCCCGACGTTGGCCGGAGTGAGCACTGTCTCCTGGGAGTTCCACCCGGTGCGGTTGTTATCGACGTGATAGGTGGTGATGGCGGTCTGACCTGCAGCCAAGGAAACGGCGAAAACAAGCAGGCCAGAAAACGCCAGGACGATACCGGTGGAAAAGCTACGAAAATAATGTGACATAGTCTGAAAATCCCTTTGTGATGGTTTTTTTCTAACTGATTGCCGGAAGCATCCCGAAAGCGAGACGAGCTTCCAACCGTTAACGTGTAAACCCGAAAATCATCTCGGGCTGCCCGCAAGCTTTTCGAGAATCTCACGCCGAAAACGATGCCGGCAAGAATTCCCGATCGAGGTTCTTACTTGGTCTCGCCAATCGCCGCAGAAGTCGTTTGTCCCTTCTTGGCAGCAGTGGTGAGTCCGAAGATTTCCAGTTCGCCCTGGCTGGCTACGAAGACTTCGCCATTGGCGACGACGGGAACCAGGTTGGAGTTGCCTTTGCCGGCTTCGGTCATGAGAATTTGCTGCATGGAGCCGCCTGTCACCGATTCAGGATTGAAAGCGTAGAGGTAAATGGGATTCCCCGGCGTACTGGTGGGGTGCGATACGGCCCAGATGACTGGGTTGGCGGTTCCGTTAGAGGAGATGCTGGTGAAGAAACCCTCATGGTTCACGCCGACGATGGTTGGAGAGGTGGACACTTTGGTGAGGGTGGTCTTTTTCTTGTTCACGTCGACTTTGAATACGTCGACGTTATAGCCGCCGCTGGTCACGACGCGGCCGACTCCATCGGAGGGATCGACGTAATAGGACGGACCGCACCAGCAGCCGCCGATCGGGTAGGCGCCGAGCACATTGTTTTTGGTGGTAGAGAATCCGCCGAGATTATCTTCGTTCATCAGGAAAAGAGTTCCCTTTTTGCCCGCCGCCACGGCGAGATGCGGGACCGTGCCGCGCTGATTGGGCAGGACGAGCACTCCCCCGGCACCGAAGTCAGTGTCGGTGGCGTCGAGATTGGGCTGGTCGTCGGGCGTGAACACGCTGAGTACGGTGCTCAGGTTTGACGAAACTTTCACCACGCTCTCTTGAATGTCAGTGATGCCATCGTAGGTACTGCCGGAGGGATCGGAGTTTCCCGTGACAAACAAAATGTTGCCGGAATCGTCGGTGCTGGGGCCGTAGCCGGACATCCAGATCGAAGAGAGAAACCAGTCATTGGGCGAGGTGACCTGCGTGTCCAGCGTCTGGTTAGCCGGGAGTGGGGTCAGAGTGCCGGTTGACCAGCCCAGGAGCATGCCGCGGGAAAGACTCACGTTCGAGTCGCAGAAGCTGCCGAAACCGGCGTAGATGTTGCCGTTGGCCAGCAACAGGGCGGGCCGCTGGCGCTGGTAGGCGGCATTGAAGTTGAAAGTGCCGCCGTCGATCAGGGTGTGGGATGCGACCACCATCTGTGGGGCGACTTTGTCGGTCAGGCTGCCGAGATCGAGGGCATGAACCCAATAAGCGGGAGCAGTCGTACCCTGTTCATTGATGACGACGTAGAGAGTATTGCTGGATAAGTCGATGACGGGAGTGGAGGAGATGCCTACTTTCGATTTGGGATTGTTACAGGCTGTGGGAAGGACGCCGGGCGTTCCGAAAGTTGGGCTGAGGAGTACTGTGCCGGCTTCCGCGTCGACGGCGTAGATGCTGTTGCCTTCCGTGGCGATGTAGACGACGTCATGCACGCCCTGAAAATTTCCCGCGGTGATGTTGACGCCGGGAACGAACAGCGGCTGAGCATCGATTTGGTTGTCGACCGGATTGGTGAAGGTGATGGTATGGAGCAAGCCGAAAGAGGAACTGCCGACGTTGGCCGGAGTGAGCACGGTCTCGTGGGAGTTCCAGCCGGTGCGGTTGTTGTCGACGTGATACGTCGTAATGGCGGTTTGACCGGCGGCCAGAGTCGCGGCGAAAAAAGTCAGGGTGGCAACCGTGCACCTGGCACGGAAAGAAAAACTGCTGGAGAGAAGTGGCATGGCTTGAAAGTCCTTCGGACTGTTGTTCTGCTGGGACGCAGTGCCCGGCTGATCGGGGGTTTCAGCGCGAAAGCCGAACGAGCTTATAACATCCGCGGTTAGGTGTAAACCGGAAAATCAACGCTGGGAGTTTCCCTGCGGCGGTTGCCGGGAGCCTGCAGACCTTGCTGATGCGGACGAGAAAAAGTGCAGCAACTATGCAAATTCGTGCAACATTTTCTCGGAGAGCGGAAAGCGGTGGTGATTACTGGCGGCAGCGCCGTCCGTATTGTGAGAAATTTGGTGGACCTGGTCGGGATCGAACCGACGACCTCTTCCATGCCATGGAAGCGCGCTCCCAGCTGCGCCACAGGCCCACTGTTGGGGGACACTACGAGCGATCCGTTGCGGACGGCCTTAAGTATTCTCGCTGAGTGAGCGCAGATAGTCAACGCGCGGGACGTCCGGTACTGTCCTCGGCTTTTTGATTTTCTTAGGGGTGCTACCCGAAGGCGTGTGAGATTATGGGGTTGAGAAGCAGCGGGAGTGGCGTCATGAAGTACCGAATTGCGATTTGGGCGAGTGCGGGATTTTTCGTAGCGGGCGGCTGGGCCGTTTATGCCTTGGCAAGCACACCCCCAGCGCTGGTCTTTGGCGATCCGCTGATGACTTTCGTCCAGCTCACCTGCCCAATTGCAGTTCTTGGCCGTTCTTATGCGATCAGCCTCTACTGGGTTCTTGTGGTGAATGCCGCTAGCTATGCGGTGGCCGGCCTGATCGTCGAAAACCTTCGCCCGCGGCGTCATCACGCCAGCAAACAAAAACGCCCACGAATTCTCGGTAATAGTTCGGTAACAATCTAGTCGACTCCGTGGAGTGGCTAATCTACCTCCTTCCCAAGCATCCACCAAAGCCGGTCTCGCAGATCGGAAAACGCGTACAGAATATGGTCTCTGATGGATTGAGGATGTTTCCTTATACGGTAGAGAATGCCGTTTTCAAATAGCCTCTTTGGGTCAGGGAGGCCCGATGCGCCTACTTGGCCTTGCGGCCTAATGTATTGGTGGACACGGGCTAATTCTTGGTTGGTGGCATCGAAATAGGACACTTCTTGACTATGGGTGCCCACGGGTTCATTCGCTTTCGGACGTACCGGCGTTGAATCCCGTCTTGCGACCGCTCTCAATTCTCCCGACAGCATCCTTTCGTAATATCTTCCCCTGTTAAATCTTCTACGCATTCTCCACTCGGAAACACGTACAATAGGGGGTGTCATGGTAAGCAGTTCTCAAATTAGAAAGCAGCTCGCGAAGTTCTTGGACGGCCAGATAAGCCTTGATATGTTTGAGGATTGGTTCGTACAGAACACCTGGAACATTCACCTCAGCGGTAGCGTTTCGGCTGAATCATTGACGTTTGCCGTTGAAGAGTCACTGTCTGAGTATTCAAGTGGTCATATCGACGACAAGATTCTGCGCGGCGAGCTGTCACAAATTCTCAGTGCAGAAAATAAGGTTCTGAATATCGGCGATGCGCCTCAAATCGTGTATTCGTTCAGGTATTCTGCCCCGGTAATACCTGTTCTTGTAAGGGCATAACCATTAAGGGAATGCGCGTTAGCACTTCTTCCTCGAAAAGAACATCAAACCAATACAGGCCATCTTGTTCGACTCCGAGAGCAATATTCAGGATCACGTTCTGACCTTGATCCTCCCCCAGAAACTTCACAGGAATGGCGTATAGCTCTTTGCGAATGGCGTCCGGTCTTTGCATAACTATGGTGATTTTGTGCTCTCCTGTTACGGGACCAGATTTTATGCTCACCAAGCCATTTAGATTGATCATGGGCTTAAGCCCTGCCGGCAATCCGGGGCCTTGAATGAGATACTGAATTTTGTCGGCGATGCGTACTAGAGTCAAAGACTCATCTTTTTCTTGTATGACTCTTTCGCATAGCAGAGCAGCTGTGACGTATGGGCGTGGCTTATCCATTACCGAGCTCCGATCCAACCTGTTTCCTAGATAAAGACATCCGAGCCATTATATTGACTTTTGTCGCACGGCATTGCACACTCGCAAGTGTCGTGTCACAAAAACCAACTCGCTCCAATTCTTCCGTTTCTTTCCACAGGGCACTTCTGTCATAATTGATCGTGCACCCCACCTGCACCAATTTTCAAACACAATTTAAAGCGAGGAAGAGATGCCAGCGAAGTACATCTTTGTGACGGGCGGAGTTGTGTCTTCCCTTGGTAAGGGATTGGCCGCGGCTTCCATCGGCTGCCTGCTGGAGAGCCGAGGAATGAAGGTCAACATCATGAAGTTCGATCCCTATCTCAACGTCGATCCGGGGACGATGTCGCCGTTTCAGCACGGCGAAGTTTTTGTGACCGACGACGGAGCGGAAACCGATCTTGACCTCGGCCACTACGAGCGCTTCACCCACGCCAAACTTTCTCGCGACAATAACTGGACGACCGGGCGGATCTACGAACAGATCATCGCCAAGGAGCGGCGCGGCGATTATCTGGGCAAGACGGTGCAAGTGATTCCGCATGTAACCAACGAGATCAAGGCGGCGATGAAGAAGGTCGCGCAGGATGTGGATGTCGCGATCGTCGAGATTGGTGGGACGGTGGGCGACATCGAATCGCTGCCGTTCATGGAAGCGATCCGGCAGATGCGGCAGGAATTGGGGCGCGAGCACACCTTATTTGTACATGTCACACTGGTGCCGTTTATTGCGGCGGCGCAGGAATTGAAAACCAAGCCGACGCAGCATTCGGTAAAGGAGTTGCTCAGCATCGGAATTCAGCCGGACATTTTGCTGTGCCGCACCGACCGGTTTCTGGCGAAAGATATCAAGTCGAAGATCGCGCTGTTCTGCAACGTTCCGGATGAGGCAGTGATCACAGCGAAGGACGTGGCTTCAATTTATGAAGTGCCGCTGGTGTTCGCCAATGAAGGCGTTGACACCCTGGTGCTCAAGTTGCTGCACATGGAAGCGAAGGAACGCGATCTGTCGAAGTGGGAGGATATTGTCCATCGCGTCTACAACCCGAAAGATACGGTCACGATCGGGATCGTCGGCAAGTACGTGGAGTATGAAGACTCGTACAAATCGCTGAAAGAAGCGCTGGTGCATGGGTCGCTGGCGCACAATTTGAAGTTGCAGATCAACTGGATTGAGGCTGAAGGCTTGGAAAGTCCAGACGGTGACAAGGGCTACGAGGCCCAACTCGAAGGCTACGACGGAATTCTGGTGCCCGGAGGATTTGGCAAGCGGGGCATCGAGGGGATGCTGTTGGCGATCCGTTACGCTCGCGAAAATAAAGTTCCGTACTTTGGCATTTGCCTGGGGATGCAGACGGCGTGCATTGAGTTTGCCCGTAACGTGGTCGGGTTGACGGAGGCGAACTCGAGCGAGTTCGATCCGGCGACGCCGCATCGCGTGATCTACAAGCTGCGCGAGTTGCGGGGCGTGGAAGAACTGGGCGGGACGATGCGGCTGGGAGCGTGGCCGTGCAAGATCGAGCCCAACACGCTGGCCAATAAGATTTACGGGAAGCTGGAGATCAGCGAGCGACACCGGCATCGCTACGAATTTAATCGCGAGTATGAAGAGCCAATGGTCGCGGCGGGACTGCGCATCTCAGGATCGACGCCGGATGGGACTTACGTGGAGATGGTGGAACTGCCTGACCATCCGCATTTTATTGGGTGCCAGTTTCACCCTGAGTTCAAGTCGAAGCCGCTGGAGCCGCATCCGCTGTTCAGTACATTTGTGGGAGCAGCGTATGAATATGGAGTGAAGCGGCGCGCGGAGAAAGAAACCGCCGCGGTGGAGATGTTCCACCGCCCGGAGAGAACGAGGGTTTGATACAAGGCGCCACGAATTTCACGGATTCGCACGGATCAAACAAAATAGAGAAATACCTGTGTAGATCGGTGAGAATCCGTGGCTGATCGTTCGATGCACACTTCCTTCCAAGTCGGCGACATTCACATCGGATCGGGCGATCTGTTTCTGATCGCGGGGCCGTGCGTGATTGAGAGTGAAGAGCACGCCATGCGGATGGCGGAGATCATCAAAGGGGTGACCAAGGCGCTGAATTTTCCGTTTATTTTCAAGGCCAGTTACGACAAGGCAAATCGCACTTCGATCCGCAGCTTTCGCGGGCCGGGATTGAAGGAAGGTCTGCGCATTCTGAAGAAGGTCAAGAACGAACTCCAGGTGCCAATTCTGACCGATGTGCACGAGACGGCGGATGTGGGCAAGGTCTCCGAAGTGGCGGATGTCTTGCAGATTCCGGCGTTTCTCAGCCGGCAGACCGACCTGGTTGTCGCTGCCGCGCTGAGCGGACGGGCGGTGAACATTAAGAAGGGGCAATTCGTATCGCCGTGGGATATGCGGCACGCGGTCGAAAAGTGTCGCGATGCGGGGAACACGCAGGTTTTTCTCACGGAGCGCGGAGCGAGTTTCGGATACAACAATCTGGTGGTCGATATGCGGTCGCTGGCCATCATGCGCAAATTTGCGCCGGTGGTTTTTGACGCGACGCATTCGGTGCAGTTGCCGTCGTCGCAGTCCGAGGGAAATGGTCCGGCGGTGAGTGGCGGACAGCCCGAGTTCATTCCGCTGCTGTCACGCGCGGCGGTGGCGGCGGGTGTGGACGGAGTGTTCATGGAAGTTCACGACAATCCCAAGGAAGCGAAATCGGATGGGGCGAATGCGCTGGAGTCGACCAAACTGCGCGGGGTGTTGAAGGAGTTGCTGGCAGTGAGGAAGGCGTTGGATGTGGCGCATGCGACGCCGTAGGCGGAGACGGCGTCCCGCCCGGGACGAAACAATTTAGCCCAGCGCTTCAGCGCTGGGACGGCTGCCGAGCGGAGGAGAGAGTCCCAGAGGGACGACACACTCAGCCCAGCACGTATGCAGGGTCGTAAGCCACTCCATGCTTCTTCAGGAAATCCACGAATTCCTCTTCGAAACTCTTCTTCTCGTGATGCTGGCGCTGATTTCGAATATAGCGAACGACATCTGCCGTTTGTGATGCGCTCACGCTGAAGGCCCCGTATCCTTCCTGCCAGGCGAAGCGCTGGTCGCAAGCTCGCGATTCATTGATCCAATGGGAGGAACTGCCTTTGAGAAACTGGACGGCTTTCGCCAACGATACGGCCGGGGGCAGCGCGAGGAGGGCGTGAATGTGATCCCATACGCCTCCGATGATCATGGCTTCGAAGCCCTGATTCCGGGCGATTCCGGCCATGTAGGACCAGAGCTTGGGTTGGAGTTCATCGGTCAGACATTTTCTCCGTTCTTTGGTGCTGAAGATCAAGTGGATTCGGTTGCTGCAGTACGAATGTGACATTGTGTCGTCCCTCCGGGACTTGCTTGAATCTCTTGCCGCTACCCAGCGCTGAAGCGCTGGGCTAAATTGTTTTGCCCCTGCGGGGCGGGAGGGATGCGATCTGCTCTGCAAGAATTGCATCTGCCATGAAAGATCGGCCCCGCTGCGTGAAATACAATCGTACGAGCCAGACCGGTCTGGCGCTCCTACAATCAACGCAATGTTTGTAGCCGTTCCCAGAGCAGGAATCCACAGAAACGCTTCCTCCTCCGTGGTAGATTTGAAGTTTCCATGAAGCACATTGCCAACTGGGCTTTGAACATTGCCGCGCTGCGCGGGGCGAGCTATGCGGATGTGCGCGTGGTGGCGCAGCGGAACCGCTCCCTCACCACGAAGAACGGCAAAGTGGGTAGCGCGTCGGACGCGGAGTCGGTGGGCATGAGCGTGCGTGCGATTGCCGATGGGGCTTGGGGCTTCGCGGCCTCGGCGGAACTGGGGCGCCGCGCGGTGGAGGCGACGGCGGCTCGTGCGGTTGAGATTGCACGTGCGTCGGCTCGCGTGAAGCAGGAAGATGTTCGTCTTGCCCTGGAAAAACCTGCGGTTGCGGAATGGACTACGCCGTACAAGATTGATCCCTTCACCATCCCTGTCGAACAGAATATTGAACTGCTGCTGAAGATTGACGCGGAGTTGCGCTCAGTGGCGGGGATCACGCTGGCCGAGACGAACCTGAATTTCAATCGCGAAGAGCAGTGGTTTGTGTCTTCGGAGGGCGCGGACATTCACCAGACCAAGCTTTCAACCGGCGCGGGATACGCGGCGTATGCGTTTGCCGGGAATGAGATTCAGAAGCGGTCGTATCCTAATTCGTATGGCGGGCAGTGGCAGAACAAAGGTTACGAGTTGATTGACGAACTGAAGTTGGAAGAGAACGCCCGGCGCATTGCGGAAGAGGCGGTGGCGCTGCATCAGGCCGATCAGTGTCCGGAAGGAAAGTTCGACATTATTCTCGACAGCTCGCAGCTCGGGTTGCAGATTCATGAGTCGGTGGGACACCCGATTGAACTCGATCGCGTGCTGGGGATGGAAGCGAATTTTGCCGGGACGTCGTTTCTGACTTTGGACAAGCTGCGCACGCTGCGCTACGGCAGTGAACTGGTGAATGTGGTTGCGGATGCGCGGCAAGAACATGGTCCAGGGCTGGGGACTTTCGGTTATGACGATGAAGGCGTGGCGGCGCAGTGCACGCCGATCATCACCAATGGATTGTTCACGGGCTACTTGAGTTCCCGCGAGACCGCGCACACTATCGGCGAGAATCGTTCCGGTGGGACGCTGCGGGCGGAGGGATGGAACCGGCTGCCCATGATTCGCATGACGAACATCAGTCTGCTGCCGGGAGAAAAGCCGTTGAGTCTGGAGCAACTGATCGCTTCGACCGATCACGGGGTTTTGCTGCAGACGAATCGGTCGTGGTCGATTGACGACAAACGCTACAACTTTCAGTTTGGCTGCGAGATTGGATGGGAAATCAAGAACGGCAAGCGCGCGCGCATGGTGAAGAATCCGTCGTATTCAGGAATCACAACCGAGTTCTGGAATTCGCTGGATGCGATCTGCTCGCGCGACGAGTGGACGCTGTGGGGAACTCCGAATTGCGGGAAGGGCCAGCCGCAGCAAGTGATGGGGACGGGGCACGGGGCGGCGCCGTCGCGGTTTCGAGGGGTTAAGGTGGGGAGCGCGTTTAAGGGGGCGTGATATGTGTCACAGACGTGGAACGGGACTCGGCTGTAGCATTTGGCACTTAGCACTTGGCATTTAGCCAAAAGTGCGGAGGTGCCTAGATGAAAGATTTTAGGGATCTGAAGGTCTGGGAGAAGTCTCACAAGTTGACTTTGGAGATTTACGCTGTCACGGCCGGGTTTCCACGGCCGGAACTGTACGGTCTGACGAGCCAGATTCGTCGATGCAGCGCTTCGATCGGGGCGAACATTGCCGAGGGATGCGGAAAGCGGGGGAACAACGAATTCCAGCGCTACCTGCAGATAGCATCGGGTTCGGCTAGCGAATTGGATTACCACCTGTTGCTATCGCGGGACTTGGGTTTTCTTCCGGACGCGTCTTACCGCGAACTGGCGAAGAATCTGATTGAGGTGAGAAAGATGCTGACCTCGCTACTCCAGAAAATCGAAGCCGACCGTTCGATGGCTAAATGCTAAGTGCCAATTGCTAAGAGCTGACTACGGAATGCTAACCAAAGAAACAGCCGGCGACATCTTCGATCGCATTAAAAAGCTCTCGACTGCGGATGAGGTCGAGGTGCTTTTCTCCGGAGGGCATTTTGCGCTGACGCGCTTTGCGAATAATGTGATCCACCAGAATGTCGCCGAGCAGAATTATGTAGTCTCGGTGCGGAGCGTGTTTGCGGGGCGGACGGCGCGGGCTTTTACCAACAAGTTTGACGACGAGAGTTTGCGGCAGGTCGTAAAGTCGGCGGAAAGCCTGGCGAAGGTGCAGCATCCTGATCCAGATCTCTTGCCGATGCCTGACTCTCGCGAAGCTACCGGCACAGCCGACAGGAGTGTCCGCTCTACACCCGCGCCCTCGCGGCATTTCGAAGCGACCGCGGCGATTACTCCCGAGCTTCGCGCCGACGGCGTGAAGAAGATTGTTGGAGTGGCCGAGAAGCACAAACTTACTACCGCTGGAGTTTTCTCCAGCGCGGAATCTGTCGAGGGGATTTTCAACTCGCGGGGGTTGAGCGACTGGCACACGCAGACGTTAGCCGAGGTTTCGATCACCATGCTGGCCGGGGATTCCTCGGGCTGGCAGAAGGCGAATTCGCCGGATTTGACGCAGCTTGATCCGTTGCGACTGGCCGAGGTCGCGGCACAAAAGGCGGTCGATTCGGCGCGTCCGCGGGAGATTCCGGCGGGGAAGTACACCGTGATTCTGGAGCCGGCGGCCGTGCTCGACATTGTGGGATTCATGTTCTGGGATTTTTCCGGGATGGCGATTCTCGACCAGCGCTCGTTTCTTACCGGACGGATCGGCACAAAATTATTCGGCGACAACATCACCATCTGGGACGACGTCGCGCATCCTCTGCAAACGGGCGCTCCGTTTGACGGGGAAGGCGTGCAGCGGCAGCGAGTCGCGCTGGTGGAAAACGGAATTGTGAGGCGCGTCGTCTACGCGCGGGCCACTGCGGAAAGAATGAAGCGTTCGGAACAAAAAGATAAAGCTGGTCCGATCGCTGCGACCGGCCACGGCTTCGCTTTGCCGAACGAAATGGGCGAGATGCCGCTGAACATTGTGTTCGCTCCGGTGGGCGATCCGCAGACGCTTCAGCAGATGATCGCGTCGACGGAACGCGGAGTGCTGGTGACGCGGTTATGGTACATCCGCGAAGTCGAGCCCTTTGAAAAGATGCTGACCGGCATGACGCGCGACGGCACGTTCTACGTAGAGGACGGCCGGGTGCAAGGGGGAGTGCGAAATTTCCGCCTGAATGAGAGTCTGATTCACATGCTGTCGAATGTGGAAGCGATGAGTGAGCCGGTGAGGTCGTGCGGAGAAGAATCGTTCGACATGGTAGTTCCGGCGATGAAGGTTAAGGATTTCAACTTCACGGAAGTGACGAAGTTCTAAGCAGCATTTAGCAGTTGGCACTTGGCATTTGGCACTTGGAATTCAGCATTCAGCCCGTCAGGCCAAGGGTTCCCGCTGGAGTTTTTCCTTTCCTGTTTCTCTCCGGCAATCGCCGGAAATTGACCCGGATTTGACCGGAAATTGTCGGGTTCAGACGGCTGTTTCAGGCTTAAATCCGTCCTGGCGAATCCTTCCTAATCTATTCAAAGAAAAGCAGTTAAGCCCCATTTGTTCCATGACTTCGGTAACTTTGTTTGCACCATTTGCGGGTGTACGCTGCCCTTGAGTTGGATGAGGGTCCGGAAAGCGGAAAGGGCGCTGCCGGAAGGAAGGTTCTCTCAGCGTGGCAGCCGAAGGCACAGCAGCGATGACGATGACCGAGAAGGCGAGCAAGGGACACTACGAAGACTTGCAGAGCGCGCCGCGCTTTCCGCTGCATCTCTCCGCGTCGGTGGAGAGCCAGGGCAGCAAGTACTCGGCGGAGACGGAGAATATCTCGGCCAACGGCGTGCTGTTTGCCATGGACAACGATGTTCCGGTGGGATCGATCGTGGACTTCACGATTATGCTGCCGGCGGACATTGTAGGCGCGCGGCGGAATGTGCAGATCGACTGCCGCGGCCGAGTCGTGCGCAGCTTCGAAGATCGGGGCCGGCGCGGCGTAGGCGTTGTGATTGACGAATACCATTTTGAACGGGCGTAGGCGCAAGAGATTATGGCGACCATTCCGGTGAGCACGGAAGAAAATTTCGGAGCAGGCGGAGACGGCGGCAACGGCCAGTTCCTCCGAGTGATCGTGGCCGATACGCAGGCCATCTTCCGCGCCGGATTGCGCAAAGTGTTCGCGCTGGAAGATGACATTCGCGTGGTTGGGCAAGCAGAGACGCTGGCGCAAACTCAGACCGCGGCCGCGAAGTTTAGCGCGGATGTGCTGATTTTCGAAGCAGCCCTCACGCCGAATCCGGTAGAGGCGGTTGCTGATCTGCTGCGCCAGAACACACAGCTGCGCATCGTGGTAGTGACCCCTGGCGCCGACGAGGAGTTGACGTTGGACTTATTCCGGCGGGGCGCGCACGGCATCGTATCGCGGGAAGTGGAGCCTGAGTTATTGGTGGACTGCCTGCGCAAAGTGGCGAACGGGGAGACCTGGCTCGACAGCCAGGGCACGCACTGGGTGATGGAAGCGTACCGCAACCAGAACAATCGGCCGGCCGGTGCGCGTCCGAAGGTGCAACTCACGCCCAAGGAGACGCTGATCGTTTCCTGCGTGACGCAGGGAATGAAGAACAAAGAGATTGCGTTGCGCGTGGGCACCACCGAGCAAGTGGTGAAGAACTACCTGCGAAAAGTCTATGACAAGCTTGGAGTCGCCGACCGTCTGGAGTTGGCGCTCTACTGCTTGAATCATCATGTGGTCGACAACACGAAGGTGCCGCCGTTGCCGATTTCTCCCGCGAACGGTCACGCTGCGAGCGCCGCAGCGGCTGGAGCGTCAGGTGGGCATGGGTTGGGAACTGGTGGGCCGACATCCGGCGGGCTGTCGACGCCCGATTCCACGTCAGCCGTTGGCACGGACTCTGCGGTAAAGCCCTCCTAAGATTCTCACGACCGGTTCTGGTCCCCCTGCAAGTTGCGGTTTCAACGACTTCACCCATAGAATTGAAGAGACGAAAACGGCCGCAGGATCGCCACCATTTGCGGCTTCGCGGAAAGCTTCTTCGGGAAAGCTTCCTTAGGAGTCGGAGTCGTTTTCTTCCCACCGATTTCACGACGGAGAGATGGCCGAGTGGCTGAAGGCGCACGCTTGGAAAGCGTGTTTAGGGGAAACTCTAACGTGGGTTCGAATCCCACTCTCTCCGCCAGATCTTTCTAATCCCCTGAAAATAGGAGCCTAGTG
>Ga0302326_10000105_pt1 | contig 216169 bp, 179 predicted proteins | sample Palsa_T0_3_FD_202264 | JGI IMG/M metagenome (GOLD analysis project Ga0302326, IMG submission 202264) | Peat permafrost microbial communities from Stordalen Mire near Abisko, Sweden - Palsa_T0_3 | ecosystem: Environmental > Terrestrial > Soil > Palsa > Peat permafrost | place: Sweden: Abisko... | reverse complement strand
GTACTCACGTTCTCGTTCGTGTTTATCGCGCTGATTACGGCGGAATTTGTGTATGCCAAGAGTGCGAGCAATCCCTCGCCAGCTGCCGAAGTGACGTTTGTGAACGGGCGCGTGAGCATTCCGCTGACGGCGATTTCGGATGGCGAGTTGCACCGATTCCAGGCGCAGGAGAATGGGACGGCGATTCGATTCTGGCTGTATCAGAAACCGGACGGCAAGATCGCGACCGTGTTCGACGCCTGCGAGATCTGCGGGGCGGTTGGGTTCTACAAGACGGCCAATGGAGTGGTCTGCAGGAATTGCGGAGCGCCGATCAATCCGCAGTCGGTGGGGACTCACGGTGGGTGCAATCCTGTACCGCTGAAAGCCACGCAGACGGCGGACGCAGTGATTATTGAGGAGGCGGACGTTGCGGCCGGCAGTCGCAGGTTCGCGCAACCGTAAGCGATGTTCGTGCGGCTGGTTTACGAATCCTTCCGGCGCCAGAAACGGCGCAAGCTGCTGGCCGGCGTTGCCATTACGCTGGGCGTGACTGTCGCAACGGCGATGATTGGCGTTGCGACCGACATCGGCGACAAGATCAATCGCGAACTCCGCACCATCGGCGCCAACCTGGTGGTAACCCCGCAGGAAGATTCGCTCGATGTGGAAATTGGCGGAGTGAACCTGAAGCCTCCGACCGACGGGGCTTTTCTCAGCGAAGCCGATCTGCCCAAGATCAAAGGAATTTTCTGGCACAACAACATTACGGGCTTCGCGCCCATGCTTCCGGTGAGCGTTGTCATCGATCCGAATGTGAAACAGCAAGACGGAACGGAACAGAACGTGACGCTGCTGGGAACTTATTTTGCGAAGCAGCTTTCGTATGGCAAGGATGAGTTCGTCACGGGCGTGCGCTCGACGCTTCCGTGGTGGAAGGTTTCGGGGGCGTGGCCTGACGATTCTTCGCAGGATATTTTAGTCGGAGAGAGACTGGCCAAACGCTTGGGCGCGAAGTCTGGTGACAACATCGCGACTGCGGGCCGGCAGTTGCGGGTAAGCGGGATCCTTTCGACCGGCGGGACGGAAGATGACGAGATTGTTGCGCCACTGGGGCTGGCACAGGAGATTCTCGGCAGGCCGGGCGCGGTGCGGCGCATTTATGTCAGTGCGCTGACCAAGCCTGAAGATGCGTTTGCGCGGCGCGATCCGAGGAGCATGTCGGGGGCGGTTTACGATCGCTGGTATTGTTCGCCTTATCCGCAGTCGATTGCGTTTCAGTTGGCGGAGGCGATTCCGCACTCGCAGGCTGAGCAGATTCGCCAGGTTTCGCAGAACGAGGGCGCGGTGCTGACGCGCATCGAGGGGCTCATCTTGTTAATCACGTTAGCTGCTTTGTTTGCTTCGGCGCTTGCGGTTTCGGCGGCCATGGCGACCACTATTTTCGAGCGGCGGGCCGAGGTTGGGCTGATGAAGGCGTTGGGCGCGGGTAAACTCGCGATTGCGTCCATCTTTTTCGCCGAGGCTACGCTGCTGGCTATCATTGGCGGGCTTGTGGGGTTTGCGGTCGGCGGCGTGCTGGCCCACCAGATTGGGCAGTCGATTTTCAATTCCGATATTTCGCTTCCGCCTGTGTTGTTGCCGGTCGTTCTGGCGATCGCGGTGACGGTTACTTTTGCGGGGAGCGCGGCGGCCATTCGGCGCGCGGTGGGGCTGGATCCGGTATTTGCGCTGCGGGGGGAATTGTGAGCGCGCCTGCTGCAAACGCGGCGCGGGATATCGCTGCGAGTCGGGCGCAGGTGCCGCATACTTCAATGTTTCTGCGCATGCTGGTGCGGGCGGCGGTGCTGCGGCGCGGACGAGCCGTTTCGGCGCTGTTTGCCATGGTGGTTGCGGCGGCGGTCGCCACGGCGATGCTGAATCTTTATATCGACGTTCAGGCGAAGCTGCAGCGGGAGTTTCGCAACTACGGCGCAAATATTATTCTGATCGGCAGGGACAACTCAGGGAACGACGGCGCTTCCCTGCCCGCGGACGCGCTGGCGCGCGTGGATTCCGTGCTTGCGGGACGCGGGATCGCGGCGCCGTTTGCGCTGGTGGTGGCGCGCACCAGCGGTGGTCAAGCGATTGTGGTGGCGGGCACGGATTTTGAACGGGTGCGGGTGCTGGATCGGTGGTGGTCGGTGAGTGGGTGGCCTAAAACTGCCGCAGGTCAATTCGGAGAGATGAGTCACTACGAAAATCAAAAACCCCACCCTGTCGCACAAGACGCGACAAGGATGGGGCACCCGCAATCCTCTTCCGCGCTGGTTGGGGTCCGTGCGATTGAGGCTGTCTCTCCGAAGAATCAGGCGTTCGATCTCAGTTTTCAGGGGCGGACTCTGCAAGTGATCCCTGTGGGTACGGTGCGTACGGGAGCGGCGGAGGACAGCCGGATTTATTTGTCACTCGACGACTTTATTGCGTGGACGGGAGTTCAGCCGTCGACGATTGAAGTGGCGGCGAGTGGGTCGCCGGAAGAAGTTAACGCTATCATGAATCAGCTGGCGCTGGCGATTCCGACGGGTGAGGTTCGGCCGGTGCGGCAGATTATGGAGGGCGAGGCGCGCGTGCTGGGCAAGACTCGCGCCACGCTGCTGGCCGCCGCGGCGCTGATTATTCTGACGGCGGCGCTGTGCGTGCTTTCGACCTTGACGGGTTGGGTGTTCGACCGGCGGCGCGACTTCGCCATCATGAAGGCCCTGGGTGCGTCGCAACGGCTGCTCAATAGCTTCTTTGCGGCGGAGGCTGCGGCGCTCGGCGCTGCGGGCGCGCTGATTGGGTTTGTCATTGGAATCGGCATTGCGGCCTGGATCGGCAGGGTTAACTTTCACGCTCCCGTGATGCCGCGTTTGAGCGTACTGCCGGTGGTTTTGGCTGGTAGCATGGCGGTAACATTGTTATCGGCGATCCTTCCGATCTCGCTGCTGCGCCGGGTGCAGCCGGCGGTGATTCTGAGGGGTGAGTGAAATGATTCAGATCAAAGACGTGACGAAGCTCTACCCTGCGAAAGAAACCGGGAATGGATCGGGCAAGGACGCGACTTCGATTCACGCCCTGGACGACATCTCGCTGCACGTCGCGGCGGGCGAATGGCTTTCGATCATGGGGCCGTCGGGGTCGGGGAAATCGACGTTGGTGAATCTGATTGGCTGCCTGGACCGGCCGTCCTCGGGCGAGATCTGGCTTGATGGGCAAAATGTCGCGGGGATTTCTTCTGCGGATTTGAATCGGGTGCGCGCGGAGAAAATTGGATTTATCTTTCAGCAGTTTCACCTGATTCCCTTTCTCACCGCCGTCGAAAACGTGATGCTGGCTCAGTATTTTCACAGCATGACGGATGAAAAAGAGGCGGTCGAGGCGCTGACGCGCGTGGGACTGGGAGACCGCGCTCATCATCTTCCGTCACAGCTTTCCGGCGGGGAGCAGCAGCGGGTATGCATTGCGCGGGCGTTGATTAATGATCCGCGAATCATTCTGGCGGACGAGCCCACCGGAAATTTGGATGCGCAAAATGAAGAGATTGTGCTGCGGCTGCTGCGTGAGTTTCATCAGCAGGGACGCACGATTGTGATGGTCACGCACGATCCGGTGGTGGCGCGGCTGGCTGATCGGCGAATCGAGTTGCATCACGGCAAGATCGCTTCGCAGGAAGTTTTTTCCATGGCCGACGAGGAGCAACTGGACGAAGTTCTGGAAGAACTCTGGGTTCTGGCCGAGCATGGCGAGGTTGCCGAAGTCGAGCGTATGGAAGTTCACGGGGCGCTGCCGGTGAGCCTGGCCATTGAAAAAATGATTGAGATGGGGTTCGTGGTGTCGATGCCGCATCCGCCGCAGCCGCATGATCACAAGCCGTTCGTGAATCCGTGCCACGAGGCACTGAAGCCGGTGGCGGCGTCGGTGGGCGATGGCACGCTGATCGTCGAGTTAACGCCGCGCGGGCGGGAGCGCGCGGGCAGCATTATCCGGCGGCATCGGCTGGCGGAGCGGCTGTTTACCGATAGCCTGGCGATGGACAGCGAGTCCGAAATCGAGCAGCAGGCGTGCAAGTTCGAGCACATTCTGTCGCCGGAAGCGACGGACAAGATCTGCACGTTTCTGGGGCATCCGCGGACGTGCCCGCATGGAGCGCCGATTCCGCCGGGGCCGTGCTGCAGCCCCACGCCGCCCGGTAAGGAAACGCTGGGAAGAGAAGCCGTTCGCTCGAATTAAGGTCCCGCGGCTATCGAAATGGGTTTTCGATTCTCAAGTCTTCAATTCGCTGGCCGTGATGCATGTCCTCGCTGTACAGAATCGAACAGTCGGCTATTTGCGCCGCGGCCACAATTAGGGAGTCGTACCAGGAAAGATGGTGGTGCGCATAGACCTGCAACGCTGAAACGAACAACGCAGGGGATGAGTGGACCGCCAGCAGGGGTCGAAACGTAGTGTTTAAATACTCTTCGGCCGCGAAGCCAGACATCGGCTGGGCAAAACGACGGAAAGCTACGTTGAAAAACTCCTGGACGACTTGATAGCTTACAATTCCGTTTCCCGTGTCGAGACCATCTCGAATGAGTTCTGCCGCACGCCGGGCTTTCACCGGGACGGAGCCGTCGAGGGAATATACGAAGATGTTTGTGTCGAGGAAGTATCTAGCGCTCATTCATTTCATCGCGCGTAAAGTGGCGGCCGGGCTGCACGTCGCCGAGTCTGCGCATAAGGGCATCGAATGCGGCGCCGCGACCGGCGCGAGAGGCGTATTGCTGAAGCCACTCCCGAAATGCGGCATTCAGTGTCGTGCTCTCGGATTGGGCGACCAGCCGGGCTTGTTCAATCAGGGCTTCGTCGGCGCTCAGGGTAATGTTTTTCATACGAAGATAGTGTACACTGATATAGTGTACACTGCAAGCCTCACAGCCCGAACGGCGGAGCTGCTCTCCGGAATGATCGCCTCCCCATCGTGTTGACCGGTCGCCCCACCATCGGCGTATTTGATTCCGGCTTCGGGGGGCTTACCGTCCTTAAAGCTTTACTTGAACTCGTTCCCTCGGCGGATTACGCCTACTTTGGGGATACCGCTCGCCTGCCATACGGCTCGAAGTCGGTTGAAACGGTGGCCCGTTATGCGGTGGAGGCCGCGCATTATCTGGAATCCCAGGGCGCGCAGATGCTGGTCATCGCCTGCAATACGGCGACGGCGCTGGCTTTGGATCGCATCACAGCTGCCGCTCATGTTCCTGTCGTGGGCGTGATTGAGCCGGGAGCGGAGACTGCGGCCGCTACCAGCAAGAACCGCAAAATCGTCGTGATTGGCACCGAGGCCACTGTCAGCAGCCACGCTTACCGGACGGCGCTCGAGGCTCGCGGCTTGCACGCGCGGGAGAAAGCCTGCCCGCTGCTGGTTCCGCTGGTCGAAGAGGGGTGGGTGGAGCATCCGGTTACCGAGCAGGTGGCGCGCATCTATCTGGCGGAGGCGTTCGCGGACGGATTCGGCGAGGCCGATACGCTGGTCCTAGGGTGCACGCATTATCCGCTGCTCAAGCCGCTGCTCGACCGCGTGGCGCCGGGGCACGTGAGCATCGTGGATTCCGCGGAATCGACCGCGCGCGCTGTGGCTTCGCGGCTACGCGAGTTGTTGCCCGCGACTGCTGACGCTGAAGAAAGCCGCGGGCCTTCCCTTGCACTTCCCTCTGCAGCTCCCACACTCAGGTTTTTTGCCACCGATTCGGTGGAGAAGTTTCGGCGGCTGGGGGAGCGGTTTTTGGGGCATCCGATCGAGGACGTGCGGCATGTCGATTTGAAGGAATAGTTTGCGCTGCGAATTTGCCTTGTCCTCAGTACTTCATCCGTATCCAACTGAGGGCATGCGTTAAGAGCATTCATGCACCCACTCGATAATGTGATATGGCAGGCGCTGACCACACGGGATGCGCAATTTGCCGAGAGCTTCGGCGAGGCGCGGCGCTTTCTGCGCGAGGTCGGCCCTTTAGGAGCATTTCGGGATAATGGTCCGCGAGGCTATACATCTTTGGCCGGACTCGTTCAGCCGGACGAGACCGTAGGCCTGTTTCTCGACCAACCGTACGAACTCGACCCACCGCGAGCGGGCTGGATTTTCGTTGTGGGTGCGCCTTTGCTGCAGATGGTGGCCGCTAATGAACCTTCACCGCGCCCGGAGCGAGAACTCGCCATTCCGGAAGTGGTGGAACTAGGCGCGCCCGACTCTCGGGAAATGATTGAACTGACTGCACTGACCAAGCCTGGTCCATTTGGCAGCCGCACTCACGAACTGGGCACATATCTGGGGATTCGATTAGACGGGAAGCTGGTCGCTATGGCGGGTGAGCGGCTCAAGGTTCCGGGGTGCACAGAGGTCAGCGCGGTCTGCACCCATCCGGAGCACACTGGCAAGGGCTATGCGCGAGTGCTCATGACGGAAGTGATGAGGCGCATTCGCGAGCGCGGGGAGACGCCGTTTTTGCACGTTCGCCAAGACAATGTACGCGCGGTCGAGATCTACAAGAGGCTGGGATTTCGCGTGAGGAAGCTGGGGCACTTCGCGGTACTGCGGAACACTTAGGAAACAGCGCCGCATTTCCGCCGAGTCCGACATGTGACGGTGAGAAGTCACCACGACAGCCGCCGGGAGCCTGCCCTGAGCGAAGTCGAAGGGACGGTGGCGCTACTCAGTAGAGCCTGCCTCAGTACAAGTGGAAATCGACTTCGACGGCGATCTCGACCCGCACGGGATGACCGTCTTTCATAGCGGGCTCGAACTTCCAGGTCCTGACGGTCTCGATGGCTTTTTCGTCGAGTCCCATGCCCAGGCTGTTCAAGACGCGGATATTGGTGGGACGGCCGTCGGTACCCACAATCAATCCGAGGGTGCAGACGCCCTGGTACTTGGCCTTGCGGGCCTCTTCGGAAAACTCCGGTTCGGGCTGATAAATGGGTCGTGGCGGGCTGACTCCGCCGCCCACGTGGAAAATGCCTCCGCCGGTGCCGCCGCCTTCACCGGGGCCAAAGCCCGGTCCCTTGCCCGATCCTACGCCGCCGCCGCTGCCGGAGCCAATCCCACTGCCGGAGCCGGTTCCATTCGAGGGTATTATGGCGTGGGCCATGGGGTCGCCCAGGTTCGGCATGTTATTGGAAGCCAGCACGACCTCGGGCGGAATCACGATAGTCGGCTCAACCGCCAGCTTGGGATTGTCGTTCCGAATCACCGCTGCGGGAGGCGTGATCTGCTGCATCGAGAACTTGGGGAGCTTGCCTTTACGGGCCGCGAGCACGTCGCGATCGCCGCCGCCGCCACCACCGCCGACTTGCGTTTTCGACGGCTTCAGTGCCGGAATGTCGCCGGGATCCATAATCAGAGTCGTTACCTTCTGAGCAGGCGCCGCGCTGACCACCCGATGGGCGATGAAAACGGCAATCACGCCGATCGTGAACAGCAGGATGTAGTATCCGCCGGCGCCTATAGCTCCGGCTTTCCAGTTGGAGTAGAAGCCCCAGATGTCTTTGACCGGCTCCGGCTTCGATTCCAGCTTGAGGGGTGGGAGTTTCTTGGGAAAGAAGAAATCGTCCAATCCGCGGAACAGGGACTTGTAGAGCGGCTCTTCAAAACCCCTGTCGGTAATGAGCAGCCGCAGTTCCGGCTCTTCGCCGGGGACGTTCGGATTAATTGGTTCGGATCCCATAATAATTCTGGTCTGGACGTTAAGTCTGGAGAATCACCTCTGGACGATCGACCTGCCTCACCGCCGTGCTACGCCCCCTTACACAGATGATCGCCAGTCACGCCAAGTTGCTTCGATCCCCGGCCGATTTTTAACGGATGCGGTACTCGGCCTCCCACATGCCAATCAGTCCGGATCGGCTTCGCTGCTTAAAATTGTACCTCTTGTCGACCTATTTCGACAGTGCATTTCGGTGTGCCCGGAAAGCGGCATGGGATATGTACTTTCGCGTGCGCGGCGGTGAAGGCAGCCGCTGATAGGCCGATCGACCGTCGCGTCACTGCTACCACCTCACCCTCTACGATCGTCTGCATGATCGTTCTCTGATCATTGTTCTCTGATCATTGTTCTCTGATCATCGTTCTCTGATCGTGGAGGATGGGACCGGGCTCCGCATCGTGAAGCACGAGGCGATGCTACAGACGGGACTCCGGCGCTGCATGGACGTTCCCTGGCTTGCTCCCTATAATGAAAGATTCAATCAGCTTGATTCAATCGTCATAATTCGATCACCCCGGAGACGCGACTGAGTGCCGCTCGAACTGAAAGCGACCATTAATCTGCCGAAAACTGCCTTCCCCATGAAGGCGAACCTGCCCCAGAACGAGCCGAAAATGCTGGAACGCTGGGAGCAGATGGGCGTTTACAAGCGCATCCGGGAGGCGCGGAAGGGTGCGCCGCGCTTCATTTTGCATGATGGGCCGCCGTATACCAGCGGGCCCATTCATATGGGCACAGCGATGAATAAATGCTTGAAAGACTTCATCGTCAAGTCGAAAACCATGGCGGGGTTTGACGCGCCGTACGTGCCGGGGTGGGATTGCCACGGGCTGCCCATCGAGATCAAAGTCGACAAGGAACTGGGCGGCAAGAAGTTGCAGATGCGGCCGACCGACGTGCGCGCCGAGTGCCGCAAGTATGCGCAGAAGTTTCTTGACCTGCAGCGGACCCAGTTCAAGCGCATCGGGGTGTTTGGGCGGTTTGACCGGCCTTATGCCACGATGAATCCGCAGTACGAGTCGGTGGTGCTGTCGACTTTCTTTTCGTTCTACGAAAACGGGTTCGTGTACAAGGGGCTGCGCGCGGTTTACTGGTGCATGCATGATGAGACCGCGCTGGCCGAGGCGGAAGTCGAATATGAAAACCACACCAGCCCGACGGTGTGGGTGAAGTATGCGCTGCTGGACGATCCGGCCACGATTGATGCAGCTTTGGCTGGCAGGAAGGTTTCTACCATTATCTGGACCACGACTCCGTGGACGCTACCGGCTTCGATGGCCGTTGCCTTTCATCCCGATGAAGAATATGTCGCGCTGGAATCGGGCGGTGAAGTTTACATCGTTGCGTCAAGGCTGGCGGCGGACGTGGCGGCGAAGTGTAACCTTGCCGATCCGCGATCACTGGCTCATTTTCCGGGCCGGAAGATGGAGCGGCTGAACTTTCAGCATCCGTTTCTGGATCGCAAGATTCTGGGCGTGCTGGCGGATTACGTCACCATGGATACGGGGACTGGCGTGGTTCATACGGCGCCGTCACATGGGGCCGAGGACTTCATTACCGGCATGAAATATGGGCTCGACGCGACAAGCAATGTCGATGAAAAAGGCATTCTGCGCAACGGGCTGCCGGAATACAACGGGCAATATGTGTTCAAGGCGAATCCGCTGATCGTCGAACTGTTGCGCAGCCGCGGGGCATTGCTGCACTCCGACAAGCTGGAGCATTCTTATCCGCACTGCTGGCGGTGTCACAATCCAGTGATTTTTCGCGCCACCGAGCAGTGGTTTATTTCGATGGAAACGCCCATGCCGGGCGGAGCGGGCAAGAGTGACACGCTGCGTACTCGCACGCTGGAAGAAATCAAGAAGGTGAAGTGGGATCCGGCGTGGGGCGAAGAGCGGCTATCGAACATGATTCAGACGCGGCCCGACTGGTGCATCTCTCGGCAGCGGGTTTGGGGAGTGCCGATTGCGGTTTTTCTGTGCGAGGGTTGCGGCAAGCCGCTCAACGACGCTGCGATCAACAAGAGGGTCGTGGAGTTGTTTGCGAAGTCGGGCGCCGACGCTTGGTTCACGCCGGAGTCGGACACGATTCTTCCTGCGGGAACGAAATGTCCGCACTGCGACGGGGCGAAGTTTGAAAAAGAAACCGACATCTTCGACGTTTGGCTGGAGTCGGGCGCGAGTTATCTGGCCTTGATCGCGGAAAAGCCGGTGGCGGACGAACCTGAATACCAATATCCGTGGCCGTCTGATTTGTATCTCGAAGGCGGCGACCAGTACCGCGGATGGTTCCAATCTTCCCTGCTCTGCGCCATGGGCACGCACGGCACGCCGCCGTACAAAGGCGTGGTTACGCCGGGATGGACGCTCGACGAAAAAGGGCAGGCCATGTCAAAATCGCGCGGCAATGACGTGGACCCAGTCGACATCGCCGGCCGGTTGGGCGGCGAAGTAGTGCGGCTGTGGGTGGCGTCGGTCGATTTCCGCGAGGATGTAGTTGGGTCAGAAGCGCTGATGCAACGTATCGGCGAAGACTATCGCAAGATTCGCAATACATTCCGCTATGTCCTGGGAAATCTGGGCGACTTCGATCCTGCATCTGATGCGATCTCGTTTGATCAGATGGAAGAGCTTGATCAGTACATGCTGCGGCAGACTTGTGCCTTCGCTGCGGATGTACGTACTGCATATGACGAGTTCGCGTTCCACAAGATTTATCACCGGGTGAATCACTTCTGCATCGTTGACCTGAGCGCGTTTTATTTCGATGTACTCAAGGACCGGTTGTACATTTCTGCGCCGAAGTCGCGGGGGCGGCGCAGCGCGCAGACTGCGATCTGGCGGATCGGCGAAGCGCTGGTGCGCGTGCTGGCGCCGATCATGAGTTTTACTTGTGAGGAAATCTGGCCCTACTTGCCGGCAGTTGCCGGGCGCGAGGACAGCGTGCATCTGGCGCAGTTTCCGGCGGCTGCGGAGATTCTTGGGGGGGCTGCGATTCCCGCCACGGATTCGAAATCAGAGGCAGACTGGACAACGCTGCGCTCGGTGCGTGATGAAGTGCTCAAGGCGCTGGAGGAAGCGCGCGCCAGCAAACTGATTGGCACTGGGCTCGAGGCGCAGGTTGCGATTGCGGCGTCCGATCCGGTGTATTCGGTCTTGCAGCGTTATGCGGGACAGCTTCGCTATCTATTTATTGTTTCGGCGGTTACGCTCGCGCAGGGATCGGGGAATGGAACCAGCGGCGTACATATTGAAGTGAAGAAGGCCGAGGGCGCGAAGTGCGACCGCTGCTGGAATTATTCCACGCGCGTGGGTGAGGACAAGGCGTATCCCACGGTCTGCGAGCGGTGCAGCGCGGTGCTGAAAGAATTGGAAGGGCAAGTCTAATTTGATGAAGCCTGCGTCGGCCCGCGCCCTGCATTTTCTGCTCGCGCTGTTGATCGTCCTGCTCGACCGCTGGTCAAAGCGGGCGGTCGCCGGCCGCATCGCGATGTACCGGCAGATCCAGATCATTCCAGGATTTTTCCGGCTCACTCACACCGAGAACACGGGCGCAGCGTTCAGCCTGTTTGCGGACTCTCCGTCACATTGGAAAACAGCGATGCTGATTGGCTTCTCGATGCTCGCCATGGTGATCGTGACCATTCTGCTGTGGAAGCAGACTCGCGCGCTCACGATTACGGGGGTCGCGCTCTCACTGATTCTGGGTGGCGCAGTGGGAAATCTTTGGGATCGCGTGGCCAGCGGGCGGGTGGTGGACTTTCTGCTGTTTTATGTGAAGCGGTATGAGTGGCCGGTGTTTAATCTGGCTGACAGTGCTATTGTGATTGGCGCGGGATTGCTGGTGCTGGAGATTTTGTTGCATAAGGCGCCGCCGGAACTGGCGCCGCCGGCTTAGGTCAGGTTGGATCGTAGGTCCCTCAGGGGCTAAAGCCCGCACGTTTTTCCCTCCGTTTACGGCACGGCTGAAGCCGTGCCCTTCCCAAAAACATTTCAGGAAGCCGACGGCGGTGCTTGCTTTATCCGCTGGGATCCGCGGAGGAGAAGTGCTTTCTTACGGGGCGCCGTAGAGTTGTTTGTAGACGGCGGCGTTGCGCAGGATGGCTTGCACATACTCGCGGGTTTCGGTGAATGGGATCGACTCGACGAACTCGGGCGAGTCGCGGTACGGGCCTTGTCCCATCCATTCCTGCACGCGGTCGGAACCAGCGTTGTAGGCGGCTAGGGCGTGTTCGAACGATCCTCCAAACTTGTCGACCATGCCGCGGAAGTAGCGCGTGCCCAGTTGCAGATTGACTGAGGGAGAGAACAACTGGGTGGCGTTGTAGTGTTTCAACTCTTCCTGGTGGGCGACGGTCTTGCCAGTTCCGGGCAACAACTGCATCAGTCCCACGGCGTTGGCGCGTGACACGGCCAGAGGATTGAATTCCGATTCCTGGCGGATGAGCGATGCGACCAGATAAGGATCGAGGCCGTTGGCATAGGAAAATCTTTTCAGGTCGGCCCAGTACGGGCGCGGGAACAGGGCCTCCCAGTAGACGCGCGGCAGCGTCGGAATTTCTACCGCGAAATAACTGGGTACGGAATGCTTCATGACTTCAATGGCGCGATCGTAATGTCCGGTGTCGACGTAAAGTTGAGCGGTCTCGGCCGGAGCCCAATTACCGCCATCGGCGCTGGCTGCGGCTTGTAGTTCGCGCACGGCGAAATCAATCAGGCCGCCGTTGCCCAGCAGCTGCGCTTTCTGCAGATGGAGGTCGTCAGCCGGCGGTTCTGAAAGCGTGACTTTCTCGCCATGCTCGATCGGCGGGATGCGATCGAGCAGCGGATATTTCCCGGGCGGAACTTCAGCTATGCCAAGTTTTTGCAGGCGCTGTCGGCCTAATTCTGCGTAGTAATAGTTGCGGAAGCGGTCCGACAGTTTTTGATAATAGGCGCGGGCCATGCCGGGCTGATTGTCTTCTTCGGCCAGGCGCGCCCGCCAATACAAGGCCGCGGAAGTCTCGTTGGCGCCGGGATAGAGCGCGATCTGCTCGTCGAATTCTTTCTTCGCTTCTTCGTTGCGACCCTGACGAAGCGTGAGCCACGCCGCTTTCCAGTGCGCATAGGCGGCGCGCGATCCGGTGGGGAAACGCTGTTGCAGCTCGCGAAAGGCATCGAGCGCCTGATCGTACTCGCGATGCACCAAATGCAGATTGGCCACCGAGAGCAGCGCCTGCTCCAGCCAGGGACTGGTGGGCGCGGCTTGCCGCAGTTCATCGACCAGACGATAGAACGCTTCATTCTCATCCATGGAAAAAGAGACTTCGCCGAGGATGTAGAGGCGTTCCGCATTCTGGTCGGCATTAGCGCCTGGCAGCGTCGTGAGTTCGGCGCCAGCCTCGCGGTTTCGTCCGCTGCGGTGCAGGGCGTCGGCCAGAGCAAGTTCCGCTGCCGGACGCGATTCGGGTGTGGCGTGGACTGCGAGTTCGCGATATTCGTCAACCGCATCGTTGTAGCGCTTGGCCTTCATCAGCAGGTCGGCGCGGGTCTTGCGTTGGGGGGTGGTTGGCGACGGCAGCGAGGGAAGTTTTTTCAATGCGGCATAGGCAGCATCGGCTTCGGCCGCTGTGGGCATGTTGTAGTAAATGTTGGCCAGTGCTTCGGAGGCCTTCGTGTTCTCGCCCAGCGCGGCGTACGCTTTCCCTAAGGCAAGTTCAATGTCAGACCGCGCGGGCCGGCGATCTTTTTCCAAGAGTTCGGCAGCTTCTGCGGCTCGGCCTTCGGCGATCAGGCCGTTCGCGTAACTCAGGTGCGCATCGCGGACCAGCAACGAATCCGGAAATGTGGTTTCAAAATTGGCCAGCGCGGCCAGACCTTCGGCCTGACGGCCAGTTTGCAGGTAGCAGGTTCCCAGCCAGTAGGTAACGTAGTCTCCCAGATCACCGGACAATGGTTTCGCCCGGTTCAGCGGGTCGATGGCTTTGGCACAGTCGTGGTCGAGGACGTGCACGTAACCAACCACGAGCCAGGCCAGCGCTCCGGCGTCTTCCCGGGAGTGGGCGCGGGCGTAGGCTTCTACTCCGGCGTAGCCGGCTGGAGAACGGTCCTGAATCAGTTGCTGCGCCATGGGCCGTAACGTGGTCGAGGCGACGAAGGCCTGGCGAATGCGGCGCACTCGCGGAGATATAGGCCGTTTCTTCCGCGCGGCGGCGGCATGAGTGGATGTGGTTTTCCTGGCGGGAGCGGTTGGGGTTGGCTTGTGCGTCGTCTTGGTCGTCGCGGGCTTGGTCGTCGCCGGCTTGTGCGTCGCGGGCTTGGCCGGAGCGGGCGTCGCTGCGTCGGTTTGTTTCTCGGGAGCATCGGTGGTCGACGGAGCTGTAGCCTGTTGGGCAGCCGACCATGCAAACGCACTGCTCAGGAGCCCGCACAGCGCAAGCACCCTCCACCACCTGAGAACCAATCGAACCACCTTATGATCTTAGCGCGGAGACGCGGATCTCGGAATCTATCGAGGGAAGTAGGAACCTAAAGCGACATGGCTGACGCGGAGCGTGCGAACCGCAGAGGCTAAAGACCAAATCGCTGGCAGCACTTTACGGCACGGCTGAAGTCGTGCCCTTCCCCAGACCATTTTTGTGCACCGGGCTTCTTAGGAGCAGTTATTTGCGGAAGCTTGCGCCCATGACTGAAGTGTCATCTTCCGCCAGGCTGCGCAGGACTTCTCGCTGAAAATAGTCGCCACTGGCCGCGGCGGTACTGCCGTAGCGCTTTTGGAATGTGGAACGGCTCTTTTCGATATCTTCTTTCAGGCGATCGTAGAGGTCCTTGTTGCGGCGGCCTTCGGCAACTTTCGCCTGGTTGTACAGCTTGATTTCATCGACCAGCAGACGCGCGAAACGCTGCGCCTTGCGGTGCGTGTCGGCGTCTTCCGCGGACATCCCGGCAAAGGGATCGGCGGCAGTGGCCGGCGCCGATGCTGCCGCACTCGCCGAAGCGGCATGGGCGGAGACTTCGACAACCTCGGCTGGTTCCGGCTCGGGCTCGGGCGCAGGTTTCTTCGCGGTATGCCTGGCAGGCTGGGCCGCGAAGGGATCGGCAAAAGAACTCACGGTCTGCACGGGCGGAGCCGCGGCGGGGCGCTCCGCGTGTTCCATTCGTTCCGGGCGTTCCGTTCTTTCTCTTTCTATGCGCTCCACGCCGGCCGCGGCTTCGCTGAAAGTGTTCTGCGCCTGTTTGCGCAGCGAGGCCACTTCGAGCCACGCGCTGGTGGCCAGCACCAGTACTTCGAGCGACGGGCCATCGAGCACGCCCTCGGCGCCGCCGTCGGCATAGAGGAGCGCCGCAACTTTATCTTTGAGAACCAGGGGCAGTACAATGATCTGTTCGTTCTCGGGTCCGCCAAATTGCTTTACGAACCGCCGATCCATCTCGGCAATGTTAGCGGGAGCCGCGATCCGATTCTGGTAGGCGTGGGCCGCGGGCCCGGCAGTCATGTCCAGAGGAAAATCTTTGATGGCGTCGTCTTCGCCGAGGCCGCGGCTCTGCCATCCGGTGGCCGCTCCACCTTTCACCACGAAGAGCGCGATGCGCGAGCCGTACGTGCTGCCGGCTTCGAGCAACGAACGTAAAATTTCTTTTTGCGTGCTTCCGGCATGAATGCTGGCGACCGCCTGCACCAGATTCCCGTGCGGAACGTGACCGTGCGGAAGCGAGCTACCCGCGCCGGTTTCCGACGACGCTGATGCCGCCGGCAATTCCGCGAGAACACGCTCGACTAACTCTGCCTGCAGCTTCGGAAGCACCCGGTCGAAAACCTGCGCCACCGCTCGTTCGACGATTTGCTGGAGTTCGTTGCTATCCGCCATGCTCAGAGAACCGTTCCCAATACCCGAGTCTTTGCCTTTATACGCGACTTCTACGCACGACTTCGCGCCCCAAAAACACCGTACCCTAAGTGCTGATTATACGGCACTTGTAGATAGGTCTTGGATTACTTCAGTACCTGCTCATCCGGGTAAAATCCGGCTTCCTGGAACTCTATCGCAAAGTTTTCTCGCGGCCTACGGCAAAGCCATTGGGCAAGAAGCGGGTTACCAAGTAGAATAACAGTTTCGACTTTGTGACTCGCGTCACGCTGTGCGTGACCATAGTTTTCGATACCGGAAAATACTGCATCGCTAAACGCATGGAAGCCATCCAAAACAAACTAGTAGGGCCAGTCAGCGAAGAGCTGGCGCTGGTACGGGCCGCCAAAGAAGGCGACGACTCGGCCTTCGAGGAACTGGTTCGGCGTTACGATCGCAACGTTTTCCGGATCGCGCAGCACATCACGCAGAACCGCGAAGATGCGGAAGACGTGGTGCAGGAAGCGTTCCTGAAAGCTTACGGGAACCTGAAGCAGTTTCAGGAGCAGTCGAAGTTTTATACCTGGCTGGTTCGGATTGCGGTCAACGAAGCGCTGATGAAGTTGCGCCGGCGCAAGCCGGAGCGCACGGTCTCGTTAGACGAAGATATTAAAACGGAAGACGACTCCCTGCCCCGCGAGATCGCGGATTGGAGCCCGAATCCGGAGCAGCAATATACGCAGTCGGAATTGCGTGAGATTTTGAGTAAGACCATCCAGGGCCTGCCCCCGGGCTTCCGGACGGTGTTTGTGTTGCGGGACGTGGAAGGACTTTCGACCGAGGAGACAGCGGCGGCGTTGGAGTTGAGCGTTCCCGCAGTCAAATCGCGATTGCTGCGGGCTCGTCTGCAGCTTCGTGAACGGTTGGGACGGTACTTCCAGAGAAGAGAGAATGGCAATGGTAAAAATGGCGAGGCAAAAAGTGCTGATGTCAAAACGGGCGATGGTCCAAGTGGAGATGGCAACCAGTGAAATGCTCTGAATTCCTGACCGAGCTGACCAGTTATCTGGACGGCGTGCTCGACGAAAAGACAAAAGTTGAGTTGGAAAACCATCTTTCCTGGTGCCACAACTGCTACGTCGTCTGCGATACCACCAAGAAGACCATTGAGATTTACCGCGACTCGCAACTCTATGAACTACCCGACGATCTCCGCGGCCGGTTGCGATCGGCCATCATGACGAAGTGCCAGCAGCAGAAAAAACGCGGTCCGCAGACCGCATGAAGACCGCGTGAGAGGTTTTTCCTCCCGCTGTAACTGTATCCATTGTAAGGAGTTCTCGGCGTTTTCCCCTTTTGGGACATTTCTCCTCGAAAACTCGAAACCGTTAGGTCCATTCCTGAATCTAAGATGCTAATGTTCCTGTGCGCGGAACTTTGTACGTGAAGCGCACAGGCTTTGGTTCTGAGGTCGAGCCAACCAGCTCGACTGTGGAAGGTAGGAATATGATTAGTAAATTGGTGGATGCGTTCTTTGGTTGCAGGCATTCGCGTTACAGCTTTCCCGTGACCATTCGTGGAGCTGCACGACGGCCCCAGGCCGCGAGTTTGACGGGAACTTACGTTGCTTGCCTGGATTGCGGCAGCGAGTTTCCCTATGACTGGCAAGAGATGAAAGTGATTACCGAGCCCGAACGCCACAGGGAGCACTTGGCCGCGTTGGCCAAGCACGCGGCGTAAGGTGCGGCTGAAGTTGCGTGGCTGAAGGCTGTGCGTCGAAGCGTAACACAACAAGATCATGCGCCAAGGGTGTGTATCTCACCCTCCCCCGGAGCCGCAGGCCAACTGCCTGCGGCTCTTCGCTTTTGCCCTTCAGGAGTCTGGTGCGCGCGAGAACTTGTGTCCTCCCTCTGGGACTTCTGCAATCCTCCAACTTTACCCAGCGCTGAAGCGCTGGGCTAAATTGTTTCGCCGCTCTTCCAACATTGCAACGAGCAATATCGCTGCGAGAAAGTATCAGCGGGATGGAGAATTTGCGGGAATCGGCACTGGAACCCGCTTATCGATGGGCACGAACTCGCGCTCGGCATATCCGGTATAGATCTGGCGCGGGCGCGCGATTTTTTGCTCGGGATCGGTGATCAGTTCCTGCCACTGCGCCAGCCAGCCCGCGGTGCGCGGAATGGCGAACAGCACGGTAAACATCTCTGGCCGGAAGCCCATCGCCTGATACATGATGCCGGAGTAGAAGTCGACGTTGGGATAGAGTTTGCGCTTCACGAAATAGTCGTCCTCGAGGGCGATGCGTTCGAGTTCCAGCGCGATATCGAGCTTCGGGCTGCGTCCGGTGACTTCGAAGACCTGCTCGGCGCTCCAGCGGATGATCTTCGCGCGCGGATCATAATTCTTGTAGATGCGGTGCCCGAAACCCATCAGCTTGATCTCGCCTGACTTCACGCGCTTGATGTAGGCGGGAACGTGATCTTTCGATCCAATCTCGTCGAGCATCTTGAGAACTTCTTCATTGGCTCCTCCGTGCAAAGGCCCGGCCAGCGCCGAGGCGGCCGAGGCGACTGACAAGTAAGGATCGGCCTGCGAACTGCTCACCGAGCGCATGGCGTTGGTGCTGCAGTTCTGTTCATGGTCGGCATGCAGAATGAAGAGAATGTCGAGAGCGCGCGCAATTGCGGGCTGGGCCACGTATTTGGGCTCGACCATTTTCCACAACATGTTCATGAAATTTTCGGTATAGCTCAGATCGTTGTCGGGATAGACGTAGGGAAATCCCACATTGTGCCGGTACGACATGGCTGCGATGGAAGGCACCTTGCCGATGAGCCGGGAAATCTGGTGTAAACGGTTAGCCGGATCGTGCACGTTCTTGGCGTCGGGATAAAAGCTCGACAAGGCCGCAATCGTGCTCACGAACATCGCCATCGGGTGCGAGGAATAGCGGAAACCCTCCATGAATTTCTTGGTGGTTTCATGCAGCATGGTGTGGTGGGTGACGTCGTAGACCCAGGCCTTCAGCTCTTTCTCAGTGGGAAGTTCGCCGTGCAGCAGCAGGTGGGCGACTTCGAGGAAGGTGCAGCGCTCGGCCAGAACTTCAATGGGATATCCGCGATAACGCAGGATGCCCTTGTCGCCGTCAATGTAGGTAATGGCGCTCCTGCATGACGCGGTGTTCATGAACGCGGGATCGTAGGTCATCAGCCCGAAATCATCGGCGCCGGTTTTAATCTGGCGCAAGTCCATCGCCCGAATGGTGCCGTTCTCGACCGGAACCGTGTACGTCTTGTTGGTGCGATTGTCGGTGATGGTGAGTGTGTTCTCTGCCATGAAATCTTCCGCCTTATCAAGATCAGTAATCAGTATCCGTAATCAGTATGCGCAGTCAGTATCCGTGACGACGTCAGTGCGCTGCTAAATCAAGCATAGTCGAGCCAGCACGTGTTTCCCAAATTCAATTTGTAACTGAAGATCACTGGTTCGAGATCACTGGTCGCCGGGAGAGTGCTTGCATGCGATTTTATGCGAAATCGGGCTTTGCCGTGAGTCCGGCAGTATTCCGGGCAGGATGCCCGGCAGTGTTGTCACGCAATATGCTCAGAAGATCAAAAAGCATTCCCGGCTCTGGCTCTCACTGGGCGGACGTGGGCTTGAGAGCGTAGTAGCCTGAGCGCGCCTGGACGCTGACCTTCTCTGCCTCTGCGCCGGTTACCTTGACTCTTAGCTTATGAAATTTTCCATCCAGCTTTTGCGGTGAGAAGCCAAGGAGGTAGATATATTCCGGCACGTCCGCCGTCTGGCGGAAACCTTCTTGAAGATTATTGTTGTTGTGGAAAAACATCCCGCCGGTGCCGTAGGCCAGGTCGGCCAATACTGCGCTCCTCGCGGTGGCTTCATCCCGGTCGAATAAGGCTCTGCCGAAATCCTCGCTGTTGCTGCCGGATATCCCGGTGGCGGGAACGCCCTGCACATCGAGAGTATTGAAGACGATTCCCGCCCGCACCGCCTGATCGACCAGAGACATTTCCCTGTCCTGCGCTTCGGGAGCAACCGTCAGAAAACCGGCGGAGACCAGAACAATACTGCGGCGGCCGGGCATGGCCGCAGTTCTCGCGATCACATCATTCAAGACCTGCAGCGTGCGCTCGCTTTCTACTCTGCCTATGCTCACGACTTCCAAGGCCTTGGCAGTGGCGATGCCCTTTGCCGCGGCCGCCGTGACGCCCGCGCAGCGCATAGTTTCATCCACCGCCAGAGCGCTCGCGCCCGCATCGCCCTGATTCGCGATCAAATCCGCCATGTAGTAGCTCACCGGCGGGCATTCCGATGTCACGTGCGAATGCGGTTTCAACATCCGCAGGACGGCTTGCAACTTCTCGCGGTCGGACGTGAAGTCGAGTCCGATCTGGCCGGATGTGGTAAAAACCGCCGCCTGATCCACCGGATGCAACGCGGAGAGATGCCGTTCCGCGGCCGCGATAACATTCGCAAGGTCTTCGAACGTGGTTTGAAGATCGTCGAAAACGTAGGCGACGTTATTTTGATTCTGCGCCGCCGGGTTCAGGTTTGGGTCCGCTGATCGATCCGCGGCAGTATCCGCGGAAGGCGGGCTCGGAGCCGTCTGTTCCGCAGACCCCGGTTTTAGCTGGCCCTTTTCCTTCTCCACGGCAAAGCTGCTGATCGGCTGCGGCTTGCGCTCATCGAACAGCAGGAAATCTTTCTTGCCGAGATTTCCGACCGCCTGTCCCTTCGTGTCGCGCACCACCACGCTCACCGGCACGAGCCTCACGCTCACCTTGAAAACGGTTTCAGGCGCGCTGTCCGAAGGCGGAGACACAGGCAGCGCGGACGGCGCGGTACGATTGGCGCTCGCCTGCCGTTCTGCGTTGCTCTCCCGCTGCTTTTCCAGCACAGCCATTTTCCAGATTGCTCCCACCGTGGCCGCATTCAAGTCGGCTTGTTGTTCGGCCTCGAGCCGGGCCGCGTCTTCGCGCACCGCCTGCTCGCGCAGGATGGCATAAATCTTTTCGTCCTCTTCTGCTTCCCTTTTCAGGGCGTCTGCGGAACCTGCCTCCGCCGGGCTCGACCCCGCCAAAGTTGAGCCCGAGGACTGGCCGCCGAATGCGCCCTGCGCCAGGTTCAACACCATGCGAGCTTTCGCCCGAAAGCGATGGCAGCCGCTAAACTGCACCACGTTTCGGGTGGGTTCCATGCCTTGATATTTGGTTGCAACGCTCGACTCAACCGGAAGCACGAAGGCGGTGCCATCGCCAAAGGCGACCCTGTCATAGTCGATCAGGATCTCGGCAGCCTGCATGGGAAACGATGGAGGCAGATCTTTCGCCGAGGAACGGAATCGCAGCACTGCGCCGGTTTTCTGATCGATCCACAACTCTCCTCCATAGGGCGGCGCGGCTACCTGGTCCTGGCCCCGCAGTTCCCACAGGGGCTCGTTCTGCCGAGCAATTTGAAAGGTGAACACCCAGGCGGCATGCGTCTCGAGTTTGCTCTCAATTTTGTTTTCAATTTTCTTAAGCCCGGAAAACTCGAATACAGCGTGGTTCCCGGAGTAAAAAATAGCGCGCAGGTTGCCCTCAAATTGTCCGCTCGACCAGAGCCCCGCCGCTTTCCCCTCGGCGTCGGAAACCGACCTGCCGTTCAGTCGCAGATCGCTGTAGGACTCGTTTCCATCTTCATATCGCACCGTGGCCGTGATCAGGTCGACGGGCTCGCGGTTTTGGCCCTGGTAGCGGGAAGTCTCCTGCCGGCAGACAAAGTTCGGCATGTCTCGCGGCAGCGCGATCGCATATTCGCACACTCCGTGCAGCGCCTCGGCATGAGGAATATTGGCGGGCAGCCAGGCGCAGAAGTCGGAGCCGGCACGAAGCTCGCCTTGCTTTAGAGGGACTTGTTCGGCTGCGGGAGCCGCGCCGAGAGCCACGCTGCTGCCATTCTTGAGATCGGCCATGACCTTGCCACCGAGGCGTTCGATGGCCAGCAGAGTGGCTTCCTTCGGGGACACTGAAGCTTCGCTTTTCGCAATACCGATCGAGTACGACACGCCATCGATGGCGCGCCGAAGTTGGTACTCGGCGGTTGCCGTAGTTACTGCGACATTCTCTCCGGGACCACCGTTAGCCGCCTCAAACCTGTACGAGGTCTCGACCGGCTGTACCAGACTGTAGAGCACGAACTGGCAGTTCTTTTCCCGCGCTTCGGCGATCGCCTTGCTTCCCGGTGGTGCGTCCAGCGCGACGGCCTGCAGCGACAGATTCAGTTTCTTATCGAACTTGCGCTGGTTGAGCGTCTTCAGCAGACGGTCTCTCACCTGACTGTCCGGTACGTCTTTTTCGCCGCTAGTCGGCAGCGTCACGCCAATGCGCACGATTGTTGGCTCTTGAGCGACCGCGGAGACACCGGAAAAACACAGGAGGGAAAGCAGCGCCAGTAGAAGGGTGAATCGCATGTTTCGAATTGCAGCGCCAGAAAAAGCAAAACCGGCGGCCACGGCCGCCGGTCAGGCGATCTCAGCTTTAGTTCGAAGAATCGTCGCGCCGTTTCAGGGTTGGACGGTCGTCGTCGCTTTGCGTCGTGCTGCCGGAGTTGTCCGAGGTATTCGACGTCCGCCGCAGGCTGGGCTTGTTCGAATCTTTCTCGTCGATCACTTTATGCTTGTTCTCGATGGCCGCCAGCCTGGCCTTAACCTCGTCAAATTCCGAAGTGGTCACGACGTACTGAGGCTTGGCGGGGAGAATCTTTCGTATCTCTTCTTGCGATTTCTCGATCCGGTCGGGAGTCTGAGGATGGGTCGAGAAGGCTTTCGACAGCGTCCCCGGCTTCTTTTTCTCCATGGCCTGAATCTTTTCGAAGAACGATACGAAGGCCGACGGATCGTATCCGGCGCGGTACATATACTGCACCCCCAGGTAGTCGGCCTGCGCCTCGAAGGTGCGCGAGAAGTGCAGGTAGGTCAGCGGAATGCCGAGGCCCATGCCCTCGTAAATTCCGTAGCCGATTGCGCCGCCCATGAAGATGGCGGGCAGCGAGGCAAGTTGGAGGAGTTGGATGCGGGTCATTTCGCGTCCGTAGTGGCAGGCGGCCACATGGGCGATTTCATGCGCCATTACGCCCGCCATCTCCGCTTCTTCGTCGGCCGCGAGAATCAATCCGGAATTCACATAGAAAAATCCACCGGGCAGCGCCATGGCGTTGACCACGTCGGAATCAATCACTTTGATCGTGAACGGCACCTGGGCGTCCGAGTTGCGCACGATATTCTGGCCCACCCGGTTCACATACTCGGTGATCACTGGGTCGTTCACCAGTTTGATTTGCGATTCGATCATCTGCGAGAACTTGCGGCCGTCGGCAACCTGATGCTCCACCGTGTACCAGTTGCCTACGCCGCGACCGCAGCCCACATTGCGGTTACCCACGGCATCAACGTCGGTGGCGCCGCCGTCATGCTTGATCTGGCTGTCATCCGCCGTGGGAAGCGATGCCGGCGCCTGCGCGGGCGCATTCTGCACATCCCCTGATTTCGGCTGATCTTTATCCTGATCGGAAACTTGCGCAAACATCCAGGGTCCCACGCTGAACGCCGCCAACGCCATCGCGCTTGCCAGCCACCTGAGTTTCATAGGGTACTCCTTGCGCTCGATTATACGCCCGCAGGGGAAGACACCAAGACCGAATCTTAAGTCTGGTGGTTGGACGCGGCGAGCCGGGCTTGGGGTTATCCGTACGACCCGATAAAGATCGACGTGGGTGCTGTCGTCGCCGCTGGCCGATTCAGGGGTCGCGAAATCGTCCGAAACCGTCCGGCCGAACTCTTCCCTGATTGGAAAGCCAACGCCCTGAATGCCACGGGGGACGCGCTTTTCCCTTGACACCTGGGAGGCTCGATAAGAGAATGGACGGCGGTTTGTCAGCCCTCCCCCCTTCTTGAGCTGACTGGTTTCCCCATTCCATAAGTCTTATAGCCTTGGTCTTGGAAAGTCTCGTCCTGGGAGTTTGAGTTCCTTGTGGAATGGCGCGTTTGAAGGTCCCCCGATCTGGGTGCGTGATTTAGAAAAGCGGAGAAAGCGGAAATAACAATGAAAAGCACATTGCGTAGTGGTTTGTCTGCGGTCGGAATACTTACTGGCAGGCTTTTTGGCGGCTTTGTCCCTGCTGGCGTGACCTCTATCGGTTTGCCCCTTACTGGTTTGGCGCTGGCTGGTCTGCTCTTTGCTGGTGTTGGGGCGCAGGTAGCTTCCGCTCAGACCTTCGGTTTCCCGGCGTCGACCGGATTCACCACAAGCAATGTGTGCGCCAACAGCGCCACCCCGCCGCCCTCCTGCCAGGTTCTGACGGTTGGTTCTCCGTCGCTGCCGACGGTGGTGACCGGCGGCATTTTGCAGCTGAACACGGCCAATCTAAATCAGCACGCTGCGGCCTGGTACTACCTCCCGCAACCGCTCTCGACGGGATTCACGACGGCCTTCCAGTTTCAGATTACGAGCACGAACGCCTGCTTCTCCTGCAGCTTCCCTGCCGACGGCATGGCGCTGGTCATCCAGAATGATCCAGCCGGCACGGGCGCGCTCGGCTACACCGGAGACGGGCAGAACATGTCGTATGGCAACAACGACGTCTCCACCGCCAGTGGCCCCGGAAACGCCATCACCAACAGTCTTGCCATTGAACTCGACACCTATCTGAACACCAATTACAGCGACCCGAACGGCAACCACATCGCCGTCCAAAGCTGCGGACCCAATAATCCCAGCACGCTCACGCCCAACAGCGCGGACCACGACTACGTCTGCCCGAACGGCAGCCTGGCGGCCATCGCCCTGCAGGAACTGCCCGTCGGCCTGTCATTGTCGGACGGAAATTCGCACACCATCACCGTGAATTATCTGCCGCCGGGAAACTGCACCAGCAGCTGCAACAATCTGGTCGTATACATGGACAGCACTCTGATCCTGCAGACCACCTTGAACCTGGCCACGCAGCTGAACCTGACCGCGAACGGCAGCGCCTACATTGGACTTACCTCGGCCACGGGTGGATCGGTCGAAAACAACAATATTCTGAGCTGGTCATTCAGCTCTCTGCCGCTCGCGCCGATCACCATCAACCAGCCGCTGCAGACCACCACCACCACCTTCAATTACACCCCCACGCTGAGTGCGATTGCCGACTACTCGCAAAGCGGACTGGGCAGCGGCGCTTTCACCGGTGTGACCATGCAGGGGACGGTGCAGACGATTACGACTCAGCAGTTCACCCAACTGGTGCAGAACACTCCGTTCCAGGGAACTACCTGTCAGCTGCAGGACACGGGTGGCGGCAATTACGGTTGCGTGCTCACCACGGATCTATGCACGACTTCGACCAGCAGCAATCCCACTGGGGCGAACTGTCCCAACACCGGCACCAACGCCCTGATCAACGTTTCGAACACCTATAACCTCGATCCGACCCAGAAGCCGATCGTCAATCCCGGTTACATTATGGGTTCGGACAACGCCCTGACCTGCGAAAACCAGGACAACATCTGCAAAGGGCTGGTGAACATTTTCACCGGCATCAGCGGCGACCCGACTACCAACGGGAAAACCAACAACTTCAACTCCACCCTGATTCCGATTCTCGGCGTGGTTCAGCCGAGCACCGCTGTGACTACGACGCCTGCGCTGAACCAGGGATGGACGAATCAGAGTGTGACGCTCAATTTCAACAGCACAGACATTGTTCCGAGCAACAATACCAATCCGCCGTCGCCACTGCCGACCGTTACCAGCATTAATTACTCGGCCACGGGCGCGAACCTGCCCAGCCCGGCGACGGGAACGTTCACAGGAACCACCGGATCGATCGTCATCCCTAACCTCGCTCAAGGCGCGACGGTAGTCACGTTCTACGGCTCCGATAATGCTGGGACGGTCGAGAGCACCACCACGAATAGCAACGGGCAGGTGAGCAGCGCCAGTCCCACATTCACGGTCCAGGTCGATACCGTTCCTCCGACAGTGACTTGCACCCCGCCGGCTCCCGCGTGGTCTGCGATTGACGTAGTCGTTCCCTGCACCGCCAGCGACAACGCAGGCGGCTCAGGCCTGGTAGGCCCGGCTTCGTTCAACGTCACGACCAACGTACCGGTTGGAACGGAAACGAACAGCGCCACCATCGCGGCCGTCACCGCGCAGGATATCGCCGGCAACACCTCCGCTCCGCAAGGCCCGTTTGGCCCGTTCGAAGTGGACAAGAAGGCACCAGGCATCAACGGTCCGACAATTTCGCCGGCGTCACCAGTCTTCGGGCAATCGGTTACGGCTAACTACAGCTGCACCGACGGCGGTTCGGGCGTAGTGCTCTGCGGACCCTCGGGTTCAGCGACGATCCCTCCGACCGGAAACACCGGGACGCTGAGCACTGCAGTCTCCGGCGCGACGGGATCGCACACCGTCACCATCAACGCGCAGGATGCCGTCGGCAACGTGACTACGCCGGTCACCGTTAGCTACACAGTCGGGCAAGCAGCGCCGGTCATCACGTGGCCAGCGCCCGCCGCGATCACTTATGGCACGACTCTCAGCGGCACACAGCTCGACGCGAGTGCCAGCGTACCGGGAACCTTCGTCTACTCTCCGGCCGCGGGGACGACTTTGAACGCGGGCAGTCAAACTCTGTCGGTGACCTTCACGCCGACTGATACCACCGACTACGCGAGTGCCTCCGCCAGCGTCACGTTGCAGGTGAACAAGGCAGCTTCGACGATCACTTGGGCGACGCCCTCCGCGATCACTTATGGCACCGGGCTGAGCGCGACCCAACTCGACGCAACCGCCAACGTTGCTGGAACCTTCGCTTATTCTCCGGCGGCGGGAACCGTGTTGACTGCGGGCAGTCAAACCCTGTCGGTGACGTTCACACCATCGAATCCCACCGACTACTCGATCGCCACCGCTAGCGTAACCTTGCAGGTGAACAAAGCCACGCCGACGGTCACTTGGGCGACACCCTCTGCCATAACCTACGGCACAACTCTCACCGCCGCACAGCTCGATGCAACCGCCAGCGTTCCTGGAATATTCGTCTATTCTCCAGGCGCCGGAACGTTGCTGACCGCTGGCAATCAAACGCTGACGGTTACGTTCACGCCGACCGATTCGGTGGACTATACGTCGGCGGCTGGTTCGGTGAGCTTGGTGGTGAATAAGGCCACGCCGATCCTTACCTGGCCAACGCCTGCATCCATAACCTACGGCACCCAGCTGAGTTCTACTCAGCTCGACGCCACCGCGAACGTACCGGGAACATTCGTCTACACGCCTGGTGCGGGCACGGTGCTGGCGGTTGGAAATCAAACGCTATCAGTCACCTTCACGCCGACGGATTCGGTGGACTACGTATCGGCGACCAAACAGGTCACGCTGGTAGTGACTCAGCCGGCGATTACACTTTCCCCGAGCAGCCTGAATTTCGGGAATGTGACGCTTGGCGGCATCGGGCTGCTGACGGAAACGGTCACAAATACGGGGTCGACCACATTGAAAATAACCAACGTTTCACTTTCACCCGGGACGCTTTCAACTTATGAAACCTTCCCCTTCCTGAGCCTCTGCCTGCCCAACCTGGCACCGGGCAAGAGCTGCGACATCTTCGTCAGCTTTCTTGCCACCAATCTAGGAACGCACACTGCGACACTGCTTATCACCGACAGCGCGACGGGCAGTCCGCAACAAATCCCGATCACCGGGACCGTAATCAAGGCAACCCACTAGGACTAGAGGCTGTTGCGAACAGAAAGTCACGGGCGAGATCTTCGGATCTCGCCCTTTTTCATAGTGTCGCATTGAAAAAAGATTTGTATCAGGACATCGCTTCAGCGATGCCGACGACAGCTTAGGGACGAGCGGCTTTAGCCGCTGGGGGCCTGTCCACGGTCGGAGGCTAAAGCCGGATTCAACTTCGCGCTGATCCGGCATGCCTCAAGGCAGGCCCTGATACGAATCTTCTTTCCGTGCCGGAAGTATTAGGGATTACAGGTCGGGAACGACATTTGCCTTACTGGGCGAACTGCGTCGTGGCTTCCGCGTACAGGAGTTTCAGGTCAGAACGCTCGATGACGTGCTCCGCTCCCTGCTCTTTGCGAATGTCGTCCAGCAGGCGCTGGCCCTCGCGATATTGCACGGTTGCTTCTGACGCGCTGCCTGAAAGCCGGAGAGACGTTCCGAGCAGCAAATGAATGCGGGCGCTCTCCAGGCGCAGCCCGAGCTTCTCGCTCTTGCTCAGGGTGCGCTGCAACTCCTCGCGGGCATGCGCATAATCCTTACTTTTGATCAAGGCCTCGGCGAGCGAAATGGAGCAGTCGACCGAGAGATATTTTGCGCCGAGAGAGTCGGCCTGCTGCCCTAAAGTTCGCAACTCGCCCGCAGCGGCCTGTGCATGCCCTTCGGCAATTTCCACCCTGGCCAGATTCAGCTTCGTCGTAAGGAGTACGGCTTTCTCCGAACTGTGTGCGGCCAAATGCAAAGCCTGCTGATAAGAATCCCTGGCCGATTTCACGTCACCCTGATAGAAGCTGGCATCGCCCTGGTGGTCGAGAATGGAGGCGCTCAAGCCGTCATTTTTCAGGCCTTGGGCCAAGCTCTGCGCTTCTTCCAGCGGTTTCGGCGATTCGGCGCCGCGGCCGGACTTGGCCAGAACTCCGCCCAGATCGTTCAGCGCCTGAGCCAAGCTGACGCTGCGGTCGCCAGCATCCCGAAATCCTTTTACCGCGTCTTGCAAGGCGCCAATGGCTGGCCCGAGGCGCCCCTGATATTCAAAGACTAAACCCAGGCTGTGCGAGACCACGGCCGCACCCTGATTGTTGCCGTCTTTGCGATAGAGTTCCAGGCCACGCATTTGCGACGTCATGGCCTGATCGTACTGGCCCAGGTTGGCGTAAGCTTCGCCCAGGTTGTGCAGCGTTTCAGCGATATCCGCCGGGACATTGAGTTTTTCGCGAAGCTGCAACGCCTGTTGCAGATAAGTAAGCGCGTCTTCGTTCTCACCCTTCTGCAGATACGCGTTACCGATATTGTTCAGGCAAAGCGCCTGGTAAGTTTCATCTCCGGCATCGCGCTCAATCTGCAATGCTTCTTTGAAGTTCTGCAGGGCCAGATCGGATTGTCCCCGCTCCGAATACAGGTCGCCCAGGTCAATGAGCGTGTCGCCTGCTTCTTTCTTGGCGCCAATCTCGCGGCGAATCTTCAGCGCATCGTTGTAGGCAGCCACGGCCGCGTCGGGCTTGCCGAGCGAAAGCTGCACCTGGGCTATTTCAGCCAGATTGGCGGCGACTCCGCGCTTCTGGTCGAGGTGCTGGTTGATGGCCATCGAGTCTTCATAGTTGCGCAAGGCCTCGGCCGGTTTGTTCATTAACTTATAAGCGATACCCGTGGCCTGGAGGATGAGGGCCTGCTGCTCCTGATTATCGAGATCGATGGCGATGTGGCGCGCCTGATCGAGCGGATCGAGTCCTTTTTGTGGATTGCCGGATTTGATCTCCACTCGTCCACTGGCCAGCAGCGCGTCCAGGTTCTTAGGGTCAGTTTGCAGCACTTTCGCATAGCTGGAACGCGCCTTGTCGAGATCGCCAGCATCTTCGTAGAGGCTGCCGAGGGCAAACTGCACGTCGAGATTATCGGGGAAACTTTTCGCCAGGTTCTCGTAGGCGGCGAGCGCCTTCTGATTATCCTTGGTCACCCGCGCCAGACTGGCTTCGATGAAATATCTTTGAGCTAAGGGAAGGTTCTGGCTCAAATCGACGGCATGCCGCGAAGCCTGTTCGGCTTCGGCGTCATATCCCAAGGCAGAATACGCTTCGCCCAGGCGCGAATACGCTACGGCGAATTGCGGATCTTCTTTCGTGGCGGCTTCGAGATCTTTCTTCGCTTCCAGATTGCTGCCCTGCCGCAACAATTGTGATCCCTGGTTGTAGTCGCGCAGCGCGTCGACCGAAGTCGAAGTCGGCTTGAAGGATTGCGCTTGCAGCTCTTTCACCAGATCGGGCGACAACGCGAGGTTCGTGCGAATCATCCCGGCCAGGCGGTCGACGGCCGCCGACAAGTCCTGCTGGTTGGCCGCCTCGGCCTTCACCTGGATGGTGCGATTGTGTTTGCGATCCTGCAGCGTGGCGTCGATGCGAATCTGCTCGCCGAGCTTGGTGTATTGGCCCCAGACCAGAGTGTCGGCGTTGGTGAATTCGGCAACGCGGCCGAGAGTCGCGGAGTCGGCGACGGAATTTGGCGCGATGCGCAGATCATGAAACACCTGCTGCACGCGGTCCGACGACACGGCGCGCAGATGCGCGGATTGGCCAACGTCAGTGCTCAACATGTCCGCCAGACTGGGCCCCAGCCAATCCCAGGATGCATCGCCAGAAGTATTTTGAAACGGAATCACCGCCAGGGACAAAGGTTGCGCCGCAGCTGCTTTTTTCGCCGCCGGCGAAAATAGCGGGCCGCGGTATACATAGCCCACAATCGCCAGCACCAGCACGGTGACGATGCCGCTGATCAGCGGCCAGTGAATCGTTCGCCCCCAGGGCTCGACGGCCGGTTGAAATCGCAGGTTGGCAGCCGCGCCTTTGCCCGAGTATGCGTCCAGATCGTGCAACAACTCGGCGGCATTCTGGTAGCGCAATTTCGGATCACGCTCCAGGCATTTGCTCACAATATTGCTGAGCGGCTGCGGAATCGTGCCATCGTGATCGGAAACCGGAATCGCGCGTTCCTGCGTACGCTTGATCAGGCTGGCGACAACGCTCTCGGCCGAGTACGGAGTTTTGCCGGTCAGCAACTCATAAAGAATTAAGCCGAGAGTAAACAGGTCGGAGCGCTGATCCAGATCCTTAGCCAGCGCCTGCTCCGGCGACATGTATTCCATGGTCCCGACGAGAGCACCGGTTTGGGTCATGCCTTGGCCCTCGACAGTGCGGGCCAGGCCGAAATCCATCAGCAGAATCCGCCCGCTGCCGTCGCGCATGATGTTCTGCGGCTTCAGGTCGCGGTGAATCACTCCCACAGCGTGCGTGGCTTCGAGGGCGCGGCAGATCTGCTCCGTGATCTCGACCGCTTCCTCGGGGGTAAATTTCTTCTTCTCGGTCGCGCGCTCCTGGATCAGAGCACGCAGGTCGACGCCGTCGACAAACTCCATGGTGATGAACTTCACGCCATCGGCGTCGCCCAGGTCGTAGATGCGGATCACATTCTTATGCGTGACCTGATGGGCCAGCAGCAGTTCCTGTTTGAAGCGCGCCAGAATCGACGGATTCGCCGCCAGTTCCGGGCGAATGAGCTTCAGCGCGACCGGACGGTCCAGTTCCCGGTCCATCGCCTTATAGACGGCGCCCATGCCGCCTTCACCTAGCATTTGCAGGATATCGTAACGCCCGCCCAGCACGTCGCCAGGTTGGAGAACGGGGGCGCTAGTCTTCAACCTTGCGCTCTCGCTCGGCTGAGCCCTTACCGGCCCCGGTCCGGTGTCGCGAGGCGACCGCGGCTTGGGCGTGAACTTGGCCCCGGCGTCCACGATAGTGGCCTCGGGATCCAGGTAGGAGTTCGAGAAGTCAACCAGAGTCGCTTCAGCGTCGGGAGGCGGGTTGGAAACAGCGCTGTCTCCTTTTGCGGGCACGCTTACGCCGGGCGAATTAGCCGCGTTGGTTGGATCACGAGGATCGTGCGGATCACTCCGCGGATTCCGGTTGAGCATGAGTCGCCTGGCTAGGGGGAAGATCGAACTGCCCCGAATGCCCCGCAAAAGGCATTAGAAGTCTATAAAGTATATACCGCAGGAAGCGCCCATGCCTGCGCCTTTTGGAGAGTGGAATCGTCCATGAACAAACACGTCTGGAGAGCGGTGATCGAGGTAACCTTCATCATTTTCCTGTTTTACGCCAATCTCCTGATGGGAGAATTTGAGCGCTCGGGCATGGGACGAAAGAATGGCTTGGTCTGGGCGGTCCGAGACGTTCTTACCACTCCGAATTTCGAAATTGCCATGATCGCGGCCCTGATCGGCTATCTATTCTTTGAGTTTCTGCGGAAGAAGTTCTAGAGGCATTTATGCGGAATGGCCGGGATGCCGATAGGAACCTAGAAGTAAGTGTTATGAAGTCGAACTCCGCCAGCGATTTCCGGACGCGCTGCTTTGCCATACTTGAGCTCGTGCACGCAACGAGCGCGCCTGTCCTCATCACAAAACGCAGTAAGCCGGTCGCCCTGCTTATGCCCGCCGAAAAGCCGCCGAAATTCATCGGACGCTTGAAGGGCATCTTCAAGCTTGTCGGCGATATCGAATCGCCAATCGTCCCGCTCGAAGATTGGGACTCACTGAAGTGATCGAGCGCGGGCGAGTCGCCCGCGCTCACACGATCGCTTAGTCGTAGTACTCCAACCCGAGGTGCGTGATCAGGTCCTCGCCCTTCAAGTGCCGCAGCGTGTTTTTCAGCTTCATCGATTGAATGAACAGATCGTGCTCTGGGTACAGTCCCGGCGGAGTCATCGGAGACTTGAAGTAGAAGCTGAGCCATTCCTGAATTCCCAGCCCGCGCAACTCGGAACTACGCTTCGCCAAGTCGAGGAACAGGACAAGATCCAGCACGATGGGCGCAGCCAGGATCGAATCGCGGCACAGGAAGTCGACCTTGATCTGCATGGGATAGCCCAGCCAGCCGAAGATGTCGATGTTGTCCCAGCCCTCTTTGTTGTCTCCGCGCGGCGGATAATAATTAATCCGCACTTTGTGGAACATGTTGCCGTAGAGTTCGGGATAAAGCTCGGGCTGCAGAATGTGTTCCAGCACCGAGAGCTTCGATTCCTCCTTGGTTTTGAACGAACCCGGATCGTCGAGCACCTCGCCGTCGCGATTACCCAGAATGTTGGTCGAGAACCATCCGTTCAGGCCCAGCATGCGGGCCTTGAAGGCCGGGGCAAGAACGGTTTTCATCAGGGTCTGGCCGGTTTTGAAATCCTTGCCGCAGATGGGAGCTTCATTCTTCCGCGATAATTCGAGCATCACCGGCAGATCGACCGTAAGATTCGGCGCGCCATTGGCGAACGGGACGCCTTCCATCAGAGACGCGTAGGCATAAATCATGGAAGGCGCAATGAGTTCATCGTTCGTGCGGAGCGCCTTCTCGAACGCCTTCACCGACTGATGGGCTTCGGTCGGCTCGATGAACGACTCGGTCGATCCGCACCACATGGTGACTAGACGGCTGGCGCCGCTGGTCTTGCGGAAGTCGCGGATGTCCTGGCGCAACTGTTCGGCGAGATCCATCTTCGTTTTGCCCTTCTTCACGTTGGGCCCGTCGATCTTCTTGACGTAGTTGTGATCGAAGACGGCGGAGCGCGGCTTGATCGACGAAAGAAATGGCTTCAACTGCTCCAGCAGCCGGTAGTCGAGCACGCCCGCATTCGAAGCGGCCTGGTACATATCGTCTTCAAAAATGTCCCAGCCGGTAAAGACCAGATCATCGAGTCCAGCCAGCGGGACGAACTCCTTGATTTTTGGCGAGCGACCGTCGGTACGCTTGCCTAGACGCACGGTGCCCATCTGAGTGAGGGATCCGATCGGCTTCGCGAGGCCTTTCCGGATGGCCTCGACGCCTGCAACGAATGTGGTAGCCACGGCGCCCATGCCGGGAATCATGACACCGAGCTTGCCTTTGGCGGGCTCGACGGTGCCGGTAACCGTCTCTGATTGAGCCTTATTGCCGCCACCTGTTTTTTTGCCACTCGTCTTTCCGACACTAGTTTTTCCGACGCTGGTTCGAGCCGCTAGTTTCATTTCGCGGCTGGCGCGCTCGGCATGAGCAAGAGCGGTTTCGCGGTGCTCATGCTCACGTGCCGCGGCAGAGGTTGAGAATTGCTTGCGGTGGCGGCGGCCGTCGGCATCCCACCAATCGGCCATAAAGACTCCCGGACGTTTTTGGTACATTTTATTCCCCTTCTGGTGGCGGTGGCTCGCCACCATTGTCACTGGGAATAATCTCATCTGAGACAGGAGGTTGGCAAGCTTGCGCGGCCAAACGTGGAAAATGCCGCTTCAGCTGCGTCCGGCGCTCGCTGAGGTGCAACGCGCTCCCTAGGAGCATCCCGCGTAATCGCCTGACTTCGGTACTGATCGGACAGCGTCTTCGTGGCACGCAAACACCCGATCTTCGGAATACGTTGCCTGCCAACGGTTACCATCGTCAGCGCAATCCCGATTTCTTCGTGCGCTCGCCTCATCCCTATCCGTTACTCTCCAGGAGGAGATGGGCTATGCGCTATCGGACCGCTGCTATCCTGACCGCCGTACTTGCCATTGTGAACGTCGGAATGTTCAGCCTGCCAGCCACCGTGTTGGCCGGTTTTCTTCCTTCCTTGGAACAGCGCGTAGACCCGCCGGCCTATGAACGAATTCTGCTTGGGGCCGCTGCATTCTGCATCGTATGGAAATGGATAGTCGCACTCCTTACGCCCCCGATTGTAGTGGCATTGTTCATCATCGCGGCACTCACCGGCGGAGCGCGGGTACACAAACCCAAGACGGGAGCCCCAGCGCCAACCACTCCGCCACCCACTCTTTGGAATCCCACCGCGGCAGCATGTTGGAGTCTGCTTTTTTCTCCGGCATTCGGGGCATTCCTCCACGCCCGAAACGCAGACGCAATGGGGCGCATAGACGAGGCGAAGGCGAACAGGGCATGGTTCTACGTCTCGGCCGCGTATCTTGGCCTCAAAGTTGTGACCATGTTTATTCCTCTCATCCCTGAGGGAGTCTTCCATTTGGTTGGCGTAGGTCTTTTATTGGGGTGGTTTTTCAGTCTCGGAGCTGGGCAAATAGCCTATGTTAAGGAGACTTGGCGGAATTGTTATCAGCCGAGGTCCTGGACCAAGCCGATGCTCGTCGCATTCTGTTTTCTAGCCGGCATCATTGTTATCGCAATGTCAGGGCAGCCACTGTTTTCGCGATGAGAGTGGACCTGGCATTCGATTGACTCGACGTCGCCATTTCGCTCACGACCGTCCGTTGTGGGTGCCCAAGCGATTACTTCCGTCACGCTACCTGCGCGAATGACTTCCATAGATTCTTTGAATTGGACTCTCTCTGCAACTTCCTGCATACTCGAATCACTTCGCTACTGGCTCTGTTTGCCACTCCCGCGAAGCTGCTGTTTGCGCGCCAGCCGTGCTGCGGTGCGCAATTCGTTTTGACCCCGTTGATCTCCACCACAATCTGAGCCCATGCCCCCGGCATTTGCGCGGGTAGCGTGCTCTTCAGACGCGCTTTTCCCTGCGTAACAAACAGGCGAAGAGCAAAAGGAGATTCCATGAAAGCCATTCGCAACTACGTTTACGCCGCAATTCTGGCGGCCAGTGCTCTAAACTTCACGCCTACTTTGGCTTCGGCCCAGGAGTCGGCGCACGGCAAGTTCACCCTCACCCACGAAGTTCACTGGGGCAACGCCAAGGTTCCGGCGGGAGAATACGAGTTCTCCTTCGATCCGGAAAGCGGATCGCGCGTGCTCAGCCTGAGCAAGTTGAACGGCAGTCGCGCCGGCTATATGCTGCTGGTGCCCGATACGGATGACGCCAAGCCGTCGAATCACAACCTGCTGGTGCTCGAATCCACCGCGGGCGGCAGCTACGTCAGCGCCATGCAACTGCCGGAGTTCGGCATGACGCTGCACTTCGCGGTGCCGACACAGACCGCGGAGGGGCGGTTTGCCAAGGCTGGCACTACGGCGGCGGCATTGGGCCAGTAGTTTCACGGCTTGCCATAACACGAGGGCGGATAGCGAACCGGCTATCCGCCCTTGCTGTTTTTGCGTTTTGAATCAGTCTGGATTATTGCTACCGTGGAAGAGCGGCGCTTCAGCGACACGTAAATCGAGCAAGATTGCTGCCGGCCTTAGCCGCGGGGACGGTTCTTCGCACCCTCTAGGTCGTCTGGATCTGCGAATTGCCGCGCACATCGTCACTTAACACGATAGCCTCCGCGATTTCCTTCATGGGCTTGCGCTTCTGCCGACTCTGCCGCTGCAGGGCCAGGTAGGCTTGCTCTTCGTTGAGGCCGAGATCGCGCTGCAGAATACCTTTAGCGCGCTCGACAATTTTTCTGGTCTGCAGCTGTTCGGCAAGCGTGGAATTGGCTTCTTCGAGGCGCGCTAGTTCGAGTTCTGCGCCCACCAGAAATCCGACAGTCGAGATCATGCGAATCTCGCGCCGGCGATAGACATGGTGCTGGCGGTGCTGCAGGTTGATGACGCCCACCACGCGGCCCCGGCACATCAACGGCACCGAGAGAAACGCCTCGTAGCTGTCTTCCGGCAATTCGTTAAAGAATTGAAAGCGTGGATCGTGCGCTGCGTTTTCCGGAATGGCAACCGGTTCGCGATGCTCCGCCACCCAGCCTGTAATGCCTTGTCCAACGCGGAGTTTTAGGCGGTCGACCACTTCCGGGTGCGGGTTCTTCGAAGCCCGCAGCACCAGTTCGTCGCCTTCGAGAATGTAGATGAGGCAGGAGTCGCACTTGACCAGACCCGAGGCAAATTCGACCACGCGGGTCAGAACGTCGTGAAATCCGTCCGCCGTTCCCAGGCGTTCGGTGATTTCGTGCAGTACGTCAACATGCGAGTCTTCCACTGACAGAATGGTTTCCATGCTCTACATTATCGATCTTGTAGAGATTAAGTCTAATTCCAAATTTTGATGGGCGCGATAAAGGATTTCCCTCGTGATTGTTACCTGTTTTTAACATCTTTTGTGGACTTTGCGCATCGGACTTCAGGCGGGATGGATGAGAGAATTCTCATTTCTGGGGCATCGACCAAAAAATCCTAACCGCAGAGGACACGGAGGACACAGAGAGAAAGGGGCATTTTGTTTCCTCTGTGTCCTCCGTGTCCTCTGTGGTTAAAGGGTTTAAAGATCTCAGGGTTTGTCCAGGTCCATGCTCTTCACCGGCAAATCCCAATGCGCGTCGATGATTTCGAAGCGGCGCTGCTCTTCGCGCTGAAAAGTATCCTGGTCGGGATACATCTGCTTCTGCAGCGCGGCCTCGTCGAAGGGCTCGTTGGCGACGGTTGCGTTCTTGAAGACGATGGTCACGCGGAAATCCCAGCGGCCGTCTTCGGTGGTGTGATAGCGCGGCTGGTCCATCCAGACTTTGGTGATGCGCCCCATCTCGGCTTCTTTTTTCAGCACGGGATAATGATTCTTCTTGAACAGCTTGAGAAATTCGTCGGCGTGCCCCCACTTGGTTTTGTAGTAATACTCCACGACGAACGGCCGGTCGGAAACGGGAGCAGACTGCGCGAGTGAGGCAATGGGAGCGGCGAGGACAATGAAGAGCAGCGCAGCGAAAAGGTAGCGCATGGTATCCCTCCAGGGGATTGGAATTGATAGCCTGTACACTACCATTTTGATGACTAACGACGAACAGGAAATCGTGAAGCTCTTCGAAGACGGCGATCGCGCCCTGGTCGCCAGCGACGTTGCGGAACTGTCGCGTATCTTCGCCGACGATTATGTTCAGTACGACGAATCCGGCAACGCCTCTACCAAGTCAGACGTAATTACGAAGCTCACGTCTGGAAAGATTCGATTTGTCTCGATGATCTCGACCCGCCGCCGAATTCGCATGCTGCGCGACGACGTGGCCATCGTTCACGGCTCGGAAGAGGACATCGTCGAGCAAGCAGAAAAGCGCTTTCATGTGCGTTACGTATATTCGGACATCGTTATGAGGTGCGGCGACAAATGGCAGATCGTCGCGTCGCAGTTGGCGAAGGCTGCAGACCATTGATGAAAATCCCCGTTGGATTCAGCAAGTCACGCGCCTTGATCTGGAATAGCTCCGGGCCTCCAAACCAGCAGGAGTAGCAGTGCCAGCGCGAAAAAAGCATTTACCGCCAAAGGAGGTCCGGCAAACATGCTGAGAAGGAACGCCCAGAGGCCGATGCTCATTGCCGTCCAGAGGCGAACGATATGACCCGCCCTCCAGCGGGTGAGCGGAGTTGACTTTGAAGGCCTGGGCGGGACGGCGGGGCGGTTAACAATCCTTCGCTGGAGCCTGAAGCCGGAAATTGCCGTCCAGATCGCAGCCGCTATCACGATCCAATGACGGAGCGCGAGCGATCCTTGCCATTCGCGATGTCCCAAACGGCTCACCCAGATACAGCCAAGAACCATCAGGATACCGCCAACTTGAACGATGCGAAGGCGCGCAATCTCATAGATGAAGCTCCGGTCGCGGCTTAACTTACTCACGGCTGGCCGCTGATGGCTGAGGGCTAATTCGATTTTGCCAGTGGCTCCACACAAAGTACGCGGCCCCGGCCACCAGCACGACAGCAATCACCGCGTCGAACTTGTGAAAGTACTTCCCCAGCTCGCGCCAGTTCTCGCCCAGCTTCATGCCCAGCCAGGCCAGGGCGAAACACCACGGCCACGAGCCCAGAAATGTGTAGACGTGAAAACGGCCGCGGGGCATGCGGGCGATTCCGGCGGGGAGCGCGATGAACGTACGAATCACCGGCAGCAACCGGCCGATAAACACGGCCAGATATCCCCAGCGCGCGAAAAAGTGGTCAGCCCAGTCGAGTTCGCGGTGTCCCATGAGAATCCAGCGGCCATAGCGTTCGACCAGCGGACGTCCGCCATAGCATCCGATCTCATAAGCGACCAGCGAGCCCAGATTGCAGCCGAGCGCGCCCGCCGTCGCCACCCAGAGCAGTTTGAAGGTGCCCTGGAACACGAGATATCCGGCAAAGGGCATGATCAATTCGGACGGCAACGGAATGCAGGCCGACTCAATCGCCATAAGCAGAGCGACCCCGGCATAACCGGTCACGGCGATGACCTTGCTGATAAAGACGAATACGATGGCGAGAAGTTTTTCAGTCATAGTTGGGCAATTAGGAAGAAACAGTGGCCGGTGGCCAGTTGTCAGTCAAATCCTCAGGATGCTGAGAACTTGTCGTCACAGTGTATCGGAAATTCGCGGCAGGAACGCCGCGACAAGTGCGAGGCTAGAACGAGCCTTCCTGGGTAAATGCGTAGCCCGGCAAGGTGGCGCCCTGCGGGCTCTTGCTCACCTTCACGCGGACCGTAGGGGCATCAGGAGCGGTAATGCCGGCGAGGCGCAGCATGGCGAATTGCGAGAACACTTCGTTGTAGACCTTGGTGACCAGGTAATCCTGGCCGTCGGCTTCACTGCGCCAAACTTGCCCGAGTTGGATGGAGCTGACTGCCACGGGATTTTTCCTGACTGGAGCTGAATTACTTCCAGACTACCGGGGGCAGAGAGACGCGTCAATTGCCACGGAGGTTACGGAGGGACAAGGCTCCGACTACAAGGCTCCGACTACAAGGCTCCGACTAATGACCGGCCCGCTGCGCTACGGCGCCTCTGTTAAGATGTTGGCCCCAAGGAGTCGCGCATGCCTCGTGGTAGGATTCCGCGCCAGCCCGCTCGTACCAGCCGACAAGACAAAGTCCAGGTAGCGCAAGAGAAAACTGCCGGCGGCAGAAATGCTCGCGTGGGAACGGGCGCCCCCGCCCGTCCAGCCCTGAAGGGGCGAAAGAATACAGCCCACGGCGCAAGCCGTGGGTCATCCGCGAAACCCGCCGAACAAGCCCCGCTGGGGCGAACGAAAATGTCCCCGGGATCGGCCAGCTACAATCCCGTCGCTCCCGAACGCGTGGCGGAAATTCTTCATCGTCTTGACCAGCTCTACCAGGAAGTCACCTGCGCTCTCACCCACTCCAGCGCCTGGGAGCTCCTGGTTGCGACCATCCTCTCGGCGCAATCGACTGACGTGAACGTGAACCGGGTGACGCCCGAGTTGTTCCGCAAATATCCGACAGTCGAGGCCTTCGCCGCGATCACTCCCGAGCAACTCGAACCGGACGTGCGTTCCACCGGATTCTTTCGCAACAAATCCAAATCGGTCGTGGGAGCGGCGAAACAAATCGTCGCCGACTTCGGCGGGCAGGTCCCCGACGACATGGAAAAGCTACTCACGCTTCCCGGCGTCGCGCGCAAGACCGCGAACGTCGTGCTGGGCTCATGGTTCAAGAAAGCCGAAGGCGTGGTCGTCGACACGCACGTGCATCGCATCTCACGCCGCCTCGAACTAACGACGCAGGATGATCCGCAGAAGATCGAGCAGGATCTGATCAAGATCATCCCGCGCGAAAGATGGATTCTGTTTTCGCATCAGATCATCTGGCATGGGCGGAAGCTCTGTATCGCCCGCAAACCCAAATGCGCCGATTGCGCGCTCGAAAACCTGTGCCACGCTGGGGATAAGACCTGGAGCACGGTGGAGATGCACGAGAACGCGAAAGCATGATCGGAGAAGCATATGTCCTTGCCTGCCGCGGTTGAAGCCGTCACTGGAGCACAGGAACTCTTTGACTGGTTTGGATATTGGCCTGATTTTCACGACGCCGAAATCATCCGCCTCCGATTGGAAGCGGGCGCGCCGTCGTCCGTAGTCGTCCATACCTGGGAAATGACAAACGAAGTTGATGCGAAGGGCTTTTATGAGCTGAGAAAGCACGTGGTTGTGGAATTCGCTATTGAGGCCATCTCGACCATAAACCTTCAGGATCCTTGGGATCACAGTATCCTCCTCGATCTTGGTGTAGACAAAACCGAGACGGGGTTCCGGCTGAGTTTCTCCGCCGCTTACGGCCTCTCCGGAACTATTGAGGCCCAACGGTTATCCCTGCTCATTACAGCTGGAAGGCCGTCCCAAGAGGCCTAGAGTTACCTCTGGTAGACTTTTTCTTTCGCTGCCGCCCGAGGCCCCAACTTCGTATGCGCACTCTGTTTCTCTTTGCTATCGTCATATTCATGAGCACTGTCGTTGCTGAAACCGCTGCCCAGACTTTGCCTGCGCCGCAGGCCGTTACCGATCCGACGACGATTTCGTCCAAGCCGAATGCGCAGGTTGAACCGCGCAGCCTGACCATCGAGAAGCTGTATATGACACGACAGGTGGGCCGTCCGACGTGGTCGCCCGACGGCAAGAGCATTGCGTTCGTTTCCAATATGAGCGGGCGCAATAACCTGTGGCTCGTTCCCACCGAGGGCGGATGGCCGGTGCAGTTGACGGTAAGTGATCAGCGGCAGACCGCACCTGCCTGGTCGCCGGATGGAAAATGGATCGCCTATCAATCGGATTACGACGGCGATGAGCAGTGGGATATTTTTCTGGTTTCGCCGAAGACCGGAAAAGTGGTGAACCTCACGCAGACACGCGAGATCGCCGAACTCAATCCCACATGGTCACCCGATGGCCGCTACCTGGCTTATGAGGTCAAACCGAAAACGTCGGCCGCCTATGAGATCGACATTTACGACATGGTGCTGCGCGAAGTGAAGCACCTCACAACGAACACGCCGCAGGATCGAGGAAATTACGGCATCATCTGGGCGAAGGATGGAAAGTCCATCGTCTACACCCAGGAGCAAGCCAAGGGCACGGATTCGAATATCTTCATCGCCGACGTTGCCACGGGAAAGAGCACTCTGCTTACCCCGCATGAGGGGGAGCAGCGATATTTGGCCAACGACCTCTCGCCCGACGGCAAGAGGGTCCTTCTCAGTTCGAACGCCGCGAATGGATTCGAGAACATCGCGCTGCTCGACGTTCCGACCAAGAAGATTAGCTGGCTCACGAAGGACAAGTGGGAAATTCGCGGTAGCGAATTCTCGCCCGACGGCAAGCACATCACCTTCAGCGCCAACGTAGATGGCAACGAAGATATTTATCTGCACGACATCGCGACCGGCAAATCTACTGCGCTGGCGATTCCGAAAGGCGTGAACGAGCCTGCGGGCGGGCATTCTGCGTTCAGCGCCGACGGACAGCGCCTGCTCTACAACCACAATGGTCCAACGGCTCCCGGCGATCTTTGGGTTTACAACCTGCCCGCCGGCAAGTCGCAGCAGGTCACGCATTCGCTGGTCGCGGGCGTGCGTTCGGAGGATATGGTTGAGCCGTATCTGGTGCACTATCCCAGCCGCGACGGCAAGTGGACCATCTCCGCGTTTCTCTACGTGCCCTTCAACATGGCGCGCAACGGGCAGAATGCGGCCATCGTCTACATTCACGGCGGCCCGACGGCGCAGAGCATGAATTCTTTCAACCGCTTCGTGCAGTACGCCGCCAATCAGGGCTACATGGTGCTCGCACCCAACTATCGTGGCTCGACCGGATATGGCAAGGAATTTCAGCAGGCGAATCTATTCGACATGGGCGGCGGCGATTTGCAGGACGTGCTGGCGGGCGTCGACTGGATCAAGCAGACCGGGCATCTCGATCCCAAAAAGATTGCGGTCATGGGCGGGAGCTACGGTGGATACCTGAGCATGATGGCGGTGACTAAGGCTCCGGACGTCTGGGCCGCGGGCGTGCCCATCGTGCCATTCGTAAACTGGTTCACCGAAATTGAAAATGAAGACCCAGTGCTGCAGCAGTCGGATCTGGCAACCATGGGCGATGTGGCAAAAAACAAGGCGCTCTATGAAGACCGTTCGCCCATCAACTTCATCGATCAGATCAAGGCGCCGCTGCTGCTGCTCGCTGGAGGGCATGATCCGCGCTGTCCAAAATCGGAAACGCAACAAGTGGTCGACGCGATCAGGAAGCGCGGCGGCACGGTGGACTCGAAGATTTACGAAAACGAAGGGCACGGTTTCGCGCGCGTAGAAAATCAGATTGACGCGTACAAGCGCGTTGCGAATTTCCTGCTGGCGCACGTGGTTCCGGCGGATTGCAGTTGCTCGGTTACAGAATAGGCGCTGCCACGGGCAGACATCGTAATTGCTAAGCGCTGTAGTTCGCCACCACCCGCGCAATTTTTCCAGTCTGTGACAATTCCATGAACTCCGCCGTGCGCGTGTCTTTCTGATTCCTGTAGTAAAGCACCAAGCTGTTGACGCCCCACAGGACGTCCTCCAGGTGAAATCGGAGTTCCGGGTAGGCTTCTAATCCGCGGAGAAAGTAAGCTCTCACATTTGCCTTTCCGACCACTTTGCCGTCGGAGGTCGCCAAAAGGCGTGCGGCGACTGGCGAAGTCAACTCGATTGTTTCCTCATAGTGCGTCATGATCAAGTCCACGTCATGCGCGTTCCAAGCCGCAATCCAATGGTTGGCCAAATTCCAGGCCTCGTCTCTGGTCAACAGGACTTCCTCCTTTTCAGGATTACGACATCGCGCCCGTGATCGCTTTGATCAATCCCGGGATAGTGAACTCCTTCGCCACAATGTCGACCGGGAGACCGAGCTCTCGCAGAGTTGCAGAGGTGACTGGACCGATCGACGCCATCCGAATTTCACCGAGTACCTTGTGGTGCCCCTTCGACCCATAAACCGGGCCTAGCAGTTCCACGAAGTTCCTGACGGTCGAAGAACTGGTAAAAGTGACCACGTGCGGGCGCTTGCGTGGATTCTTCAGGGCGGCGCGCAACCGGGTGCGCGAGTCACGCGGCACGACGGTTTCGTAGGCTTCGACCACGTCCACCTGCGCTCCCGCTTCGCGCAGTTCGTGTGGGATTACATCGCGCGCGACCTTTGCGCGCACCAGCAGCACCCGTTTCCCTTGAACTCGGTTTTTCAGGCTGAGCACCACCGATTCAGCCACATATTCTTCGGGGACAACGTCGACGTGCCCGCCGTGATGCTCGATAGCTGTTTTTGTTGCCGGACCGATGGCAGCGATGCGCAGATGCTTCAGCGTGGAGTTGGTGAGGTGCTTCTTCCCCATCCGATCCCATATTGCCTCGACGCCATTCACGCTGGTCAGGACCAGCCAGTCGTAGGAGCCGAGACCTTTCAGCGCTGCGTCGAGCGGCTTGAACGACTTCGGCTTGCGAATCGCGATGAAGGGGATCTCGATCACTTCGGCGCCCAGTTTCCGGAGTTCGACGGAAAGAGCGCCGGCCTGATGGCGGGCGCGACCGACCAACACGCGGATTCCCGCCAATGAAGCTTTCCGCGCGGAATCAATCCCTTTGCTCATCAATCCTTATTACTCATGTTTGGAGTTGGCGGACAGAAGTGTCCGCCCCACAATTGTCATTTCTTCACGCCCAGGCCCTGCTCGCACATCAGGCGCGAGACGCCTGAGACTGCCGTATCTTCAGCCTTCCCGAGAGATGTGATCACATTGGCCTGCTCTTCTTTCGTTCGATTCTGACTCAGCTTGAACTTGGCTTCGATTTTTGTGACTGCGATCTCGAGGCCGACGATGTGGCTCAACATCCGTTCCCGATAAGTCTCGTTGAGGGTTGCCCACTGTTCGGCGTAGGCGGGTTCGAAGGTGCCGATAAGCTGGTGAAGCACGCCTTGCAATTCTTCCGGCGACGCAAATACGCGCGCCTTCCCATAAACATGCACTGCCCCATAATTCCAGGTAGGAACATTTTCACGCGTGGTGTAGTTCGAAGCGGAAACGTAGGCGTGCGGCCCGTGAAAGATGGTCAGGCAGTTCGGCTGCTGTTCGAGATAGCGCCAGTGCGGGTTGGCTTTGGCGACGTGGCCGCGGAGGACGACATGCTCTGCAGTTTCGGATACGAATATGGGCAGGTGCGTGGCGAACGGGCCGTCGTCCGTGCTGGACACCAGAATCGCGAAAGGATTCGCGCGCATGAAAGCGATCGCGTCGGCGTGGTCGGGCACGCGAAAATGTTCAGGGATGTACATGAGTAAGTTTCTTTCGCCGCATCAAGGCCGCTTCCATCTAGCGCTTCAATCTTAGCTGGTCGAGCGTGGCTGGTCGAGCGTGGCTGGTCGAGCGTGGCTGGTCGAGCTTAAGCTGGTCGAGCTTGGCTGATCGAGGACCGGCCATGGTAGCGGATTACATTTGTGGTGGAACAGCCAGGCCACGGGCGTAGACGGCTTCGAGAATCTGGTCGCCGCCGCGGGCCAGCAGGGCTGCACCAGCTTCGTTGCCAAGCTTTTCAGCGTCTTCGATTTTGCCTTCGCGGGAGTCGCGTAGAACTTTGGAGCCGTCGGGATCCGCAACGATGGATTCCAGATGCAGATTACCGCTTCGTATCTCAGCGAAAGCGCCGATGGGAACCTGGCAACCTCCGCCAAGGCGGTTGAGCAACGCGCGCTCGCAGGTGGTGGCGGCGCGGGCGGCGGGATCGTCCATGAATTCGACGTGTCGGCGTGTAGCGGTGTCACCCCTGCGAATTTCAATGCCGAGCGCTCCCTGGCCGGCGGCCGGGCACATGATTTCGGCGGGAATGATTTGCTTGATCAGTTCCGTCTTGCCGAGGCGCTTCAGACCGGCGGCGGCGAGAATGACGGCGTCGTATTCCCCCTGCTCGAGTTTGCGCAGGCGGGTGTCGACGTTGCCGCGCAGGGGATGAATGTCGAGATCAGAGCGGACCGCTTTGAGCTGCGCCTGGCGGCGCAGGCTGGAAGTGCCGACACGCGCACCTTGCCGCAAGCTTTCGATCTTCGGATAATGCCGCGAGCAGAAGGCGTCGCGCGGGTCTTCCCTTTCGGTGATGGCGGCGATTTCGAATCCGGGGGGAAGTTCGGTGGGCAGGTCTTTCAGCGAATGCACCGCGAGATCGACGCGGCCGGCGGCGAGGGCCTCTTCGATCTCTTTGGTGAAAATCCCTTTGCCAAGGCCGCCCTTCGTTCCGACCATGGCCAGGGGAACGTCAGTGATCTTGTCGCCGGTGGTATGGATGATTTCAATTTCGACTTCGTGGCCGCGGGCGCGCAGAAGCGCGGAGATATGGTTGGCCTGCCAAAGGGCGAGTTGCGAGCCGCGGGAGCCGATGCGGAGTTTAGGCATGGGTCGGCACTCTAAATCCTCTGCCATTCAATAGGTTTAAGTCCGTGTTCTGTCAGGTAGTCGTTGGCTGTTTTGAAATGGCCGCAGCCGTGGAACATGTGGATCTTGCCCTCACGTAAGCTGCGGCGGACGGAACACGGCGAAGGGTGCGATGCTTCGAGCACCTTATGTTTCTTGCCGATCATCGCGCGTTTTTTCTGCGCTTCGCGACCCCAGAGCATAAAAACGACCGGTTCGGGCTTTTTATTGACAGCGCGAATAATCGCATCGGTAAATTCCTCCCAGCCTTTGCCCCTGTGCGAGCCGGGGATTCCCTTCCGCACGGTCAGAATCGCATTCAGAAGGAGTACCCCTTGTGTCGCCCACTCCGTCAGGTCGCCATGGCTGGGCATCTTATTGGGGTGGATCTCCTTGTAGATATTCTGGAGGCTCGGAGGGATTTTGATGCCCTTGGGGACCGAGAAGCTAAGGCCATGCGCCTGCCCCTTGTGGCGGTGATAGGGATCCTGACCGATTATCACCACTTTAATGCCATCAAATGGGGTCAAGTTGAGCGCGTTGAAAATTTCCTCGTCCTTGGGAAAGAAGTCACGTTCGGCCTGCAAAAACTGTTCCAGCCTCGCCATGTGCTGGTCGAACTCGCCCGTCTCGAACTCGCGGCCGATGATGTCGCGCCAATTTTTATCAAGCCTGTTCCACAAGGTCGTCATTGCTGGCTGTGATGGCATTGCCCTGTCGCGCAGAGGGAAACTCCTCGCATTGCTGGCGACAGTACAAGCTTATAGGGATCCTTCGACTTCGTCTGGCGATTCGCTTCGCGCATCGCCAGACTACGCTCAGGATGACAGAGATTGAGAGCAGCTCTCGACCGAAAGGACTGTTGGTTCGAGCGTGGCATCATCGCCGCGTGCCGACTTCGTTTTTCTTGTCTGGCGGCGAAGTTTTTTCTTTGTTCTCGTTCTTGTCTTTCTCGTGCAGGTTGAACAGCCGCCGGACTACGTCCACGATCGTCGTCGCCTCCGATTCTTTCGCAGCAGTTTTCAGCGTAGTAATCGGCGTGTGCATGACTTTGTTGATGATGCCGCGGGTGAGGGCTTCGAGCGCGATCTCCTGTTCGGGAGTCAGTTGGCCCATGCGGCCGCGCACGCGGTCGATTTCCGCCTGGCGGATGGTTTCGAGATGATCCTGTAATGACACGATTGTCGGTACAACGTCGAGGGTGTGCAGGCGGGCTTCGAAGTTTTCCACTTCGGCGGTGATAATGGCTTCGGCGAGTTCGGCTTCTTTGCGGCGGTCGGCTACGTGACTGCTAACGGCCTGCTGCAGGTCATCGATGTCGTAGGTGAAGATGCCGTCGAGCTTGGCCATGTCGGGCGCGACATCGCGGGGCACGGCGATGTCGATGAAGAACATGGGCCGGTTCTTGCGCCGGGATAGGAATTGCTCGCCGTGTTCGCGGCGGAAAATGGCGTGGGGCGAGCCGGTCGAGGTGATGACGATGTCGGCGCGGTCGCAGCTCGAGTAAAGATCGTCGAACTTGATGGCCTGGCCGTTGAAGCGGTGCGCCAAGCCGACGGCGCGCTCGTAGGTGCGGTTGGAGACGAAGATGGAAGCGCAGCCGTGGGCCATCAGGTGGCGGGCGGCGAGTTCGCTCATTTTGCCGGCGCCGACGATGAATACCGTCTTCCCTTCCAGAGTCCCGAAAATCTTTTTGGCGAGTTCGACTGCGACGGACGCGATCGAGACTGAGGACGATCCCACGGCAGTCTCGCTGCGCACACGTTTGGCTACGGCGAAAGCCCGGCTGAAGAGCTGGTCGAGCTGGCTTCTGACCGCGCCCACCGCGCGGGCCGTCGCGTAGGCTTCCTTGACCTGGCCGAGAATCTGAGCCTCGCCGACCACCATGGAATCCAGGCTCGAGGCCACGCGGAAGAGATGGCGGACGGCGTCTTTGTCTCGAAATTCGTAGAGGTGGGCGTCGAGTTCGTCGGCGGTGAGATGAAAGTATGCGTGCAAAAATCCGCGCAGGTCGGCCGAGCCGTTGGTGGTGTGGGCGACAATCTCCACACGATTGCAGGTGGAGATAACCATCCCCTCCTCGATCCCTGGGTGGGCCGTAAGATCGCGGCAAGTATCGGGCAGGCGCGACTCAGGGATGGCCAGGCGCTCGCGGATCTCGAGAGGAGCGCTCTTGTGATTCACGCCGATGAGCTGGAATCTCATTATTCGAGCCTCATAATGTGTGCCTCACGAGGCGAACCTGTGAATGGTGGAGAAGTAATTCGCGGCCCAGGCCACGATGGCAGCGACAAAGGCGAAGCTGGCCAGCACGGCGGCGCGGCGGCCCCGCCATCCTGAGTTCCAGCGCGTGAACACCATCACCATGTACACGACCCACATCAGGAGCGACAGCAAAATCTTGGGGTCGAGAAAATCGAGCCGTCCATAGGTCGAGATGGCGACCACCGAGCCGGTCAGCAGACCGAGAGTCATGAACGGGAAGCCAAGCAGGAGTGAGCGATAACCGATCTGGTCAATCACTTCGAGCGCGGGCAGAAACGAAATCAGGCTGGCGGATTTCTTGGCCTTCAGCCGGCGCTCCTGCAGAAGATAGAGGAGGCTGGCGCCGAAGCTGACCAGCAGGGCGGCGTACCCGATAAAAATGAGAAAGATGTGGGCAGCCAGCCACCCCTTGCTGGATACGTATTGGGTCAACAGGACGGGTTGTTCGTCGACGGCGGCCACGAAAGTCAGAAAGAACACTACGGGAAACACGACAACGCCGGGCGAGGTGGTGTGGTAGATCACATAAATCAGCATGAAGAACGACATGCAGAAGAACGCCAGCAGCGATTCCCCGTTATGCACCGACGCCCAGACGACATGGCCAGAAAGGAATAGCTCGGTCAGCGAGACGAAGTGGAAAACCATCCCCAGGCTGGCCGCATGCAGGGCGACGCGGCTGAACAACTCACTGGTGCGGGAGAGCGCCACGAAGGCGTAGACCAGCCCGATGAAGTAGCACGCCAGCGCGAAACGCAGCCAAAGCAGAGACATAGGCCCTTATGAGTCCCGGAATCTCCTGAGTTTACCTGAAAGCGCGGATTCGGGAAGAGATCCACGGTAACGGAGTTTATCCTCAAGCAGAAAGCTTGAACCACAGAGGACAGAGAGAACACAGAGCGAACATGAGTTTTCCGGTTTACCTCTGCGTCCTCCGTGTCCTCTGTGATTAACGGTTTTGGCGGCCTCAGGGCGCAGCGGTGAGCCGGCGGATCAAATCCACTTCGGCCTGACGGTAGGGTTTGCCGTCAGCATGCAGCACTTCGTGGAACCAAACCGGCGGCTGGTCCTTAACATAGGGATGGTCCCACGACTCCCACGGATAATAGGTTTGGGTTTTGCCGGCAACGAACCCCCAGTTGATGGCTCCCACTCGCTCTTGCTTGGCGATGGGCAGGATGGCGTCGAAGGTGCTGCCCACAGAGCGCGCCATGTATTCGGTGCATATCACGGGACGATGGAATCTTCGGAGCCACGCGATTTCGGCTTTGAAATCCTCGGGCCAGCTGTAGTTGTGAAAGGTGATGATGTCGGATTCGCGCAGCTGAATCCGCTCGATCCCGTCCGGAGCGGCCTCGTCCTTGGAGGTATCAATGTCCCACACGCCGCTGGTGAGCGGCTGAATGGGATTCACTTCGCGGGCCCAGGCGAAGGCCTGCGGCAGAAGGGCCGCCACGCGGGCCATCTTGTCGGCCTCCTTCAATTCTGACTTGGCGTAGCGGCCGCCGCCGTAGGATCCGGGTTCATTCCACACGTCCCATCCGAGGATGCGGTCGTCGTTGGCGAAGGCTCCCACGACTCCCTGTACATATTCCTTCAGGCGTGGATATTGGCTGGGATCGGCAAGCGCCTTCGCGCCGGGGCTCTGCACCCAGCCGGAATTGTGCACGCCGGGCACGGGAGCGTGTTGCGGCCCGAGCTTGGGCGCGGGGTCCCAGCAGGAATCGAACAGCACGAACAGCGGGCGAATGTGATGGCGCGACGCGATGGCCAGGAACTGGTCGATGCGGCGGCGAAAGCCGGGCGCGTCCTGCTGCCAGAGCAGATCATGAAGAAACACCCGCATCGTGTTCATGCCCATAGCTTCAGCCCAGCCGAATTCCTTGTCGATTTCGGCGGGATCGAAAGTGGCCTCCTGCCACATCTCGAGTTGGTTGATGGCCGACTTCGGAACGTAGTTGCTGCCCACAAGCCAGGGCTGGTGCGTGTACCAGTCGTTGGCCTTCTGCTCGGACCAGCGCGGGGTCTGGGAGAAGGCGGTGGCGCAGAGAGCGATCGCGGTCAGGATCGAGATTGTGACTGCGTGTGCGAATTTTTCCATGGAGAAGAGTCCGCGTTTATTTATATGCTTGCCCACCGCCGTTATCAACGCGGCGTGTCATCCGCGGCTGGTAATCCGGGGCCTGCGTTTTCACCCGCGGCTTGCGTCGTCACCGGCAGCTTGCGTTCTCACGCGCGACTTGTCATCCCGAGCAACGCGAGGGATCTGGGTGTTTGCCTGCACCGGCAGAACTGCCGGCGCAAGCAAGAACTCATGTCCCTCGCTTTGCTCGGGATGACGAGATATTTCACGGGATGACAAGATGCTTTATTCGACACCCAGGGTGGCCAGCGCCGCTTCGAGCGAACCTGCGTCGATAGTCAGGCGGCGGCCGGCGGCTTTCATATCTTCGATCTCATCGAAGGCGCGGAAGAGCCGAAGCTTCACGGCGCCATATTGTTCGGCGTCGTTCAAAGCGCGGCCGTGGGCCTTGGTCCAGGCGTCGCGCGTGGTGTCGGGGAGAAAGATACTCACGGCGTACGTCAGCTTACGGTCGGAAGTGACGTCGAAGATGAATTCGGTGGCAGGGGATTCGGGATCATCGGGCAGCGCGGCGCGCTTGCCGACGTAATAGTACTGGTAGACGTAGCCCTGCGCGCCCGTATAGGTCTTGAGGCGGCGGAGGGGCGGATTGGAAGACATGTTCATAGACAAGTTCATGACCTGTTCGTCGACAAAGACATTATGAAGCGCGGAGTGGGCGTTTGTCGCGGGCAGGGCGGCCGGCGTGCGAAGGTCACCCTCGATTGAATCCCTAGCCGTATTCTGCCGATAGGTCTACTCAAGGAGAGTTGTGCATGCTGCTGCAATGGTTCTGGATTCCGCTGGGGGTGCTGGGCATTCTGGTGATTTACCAGCAGTCGCGGATTTACCAGATCCACCGCGCGGCCAAGAAGCATGAAGAGCTATTCCGGATCGTGACCGAGAACGCCGCCGACATGATCGCCTTGGTGGACATGAAGGGCCGGCGGCTCTACAACAGTCCCTCGTACAAGCGGATTCTGGGTTACACGGCGGGAGAGTTGGGCGAGACTACGGCCTTCGAACAGATCCATCCCGACGATCGCTTTCGGGTGCTGGAGGCGTCTCGAGGAGCGCGCGAGACCGGAGTCGGAAAACGGCTGGAGTACCGGATCCGGCACAAGGACGGCAGTTGGCGCGTGTTCGAGTCGATCGCGAGCGCGGTGCGCGACGGCAAGGGCGAGGTGGCGAAGCTGGTGATCGTGAATCGCGACATCAGCGACCGCAAGCGCGCGGAACAGCAACTGGAGCACAGCCGGTTTCACGATCCGCTGACCGGACTGCCCAACCGCCGGATGTTCCTCGACCGGCTGAAGGACTCGTTTACGCGGTCGAGGCAGGATAGCGGACGGCCCTATACTCTGCTGCTGGCGAACGTCGATCACTTCAAAGTATTTAACGAAAGCCTGGGCGCGGCAGCCGGCGATCACATCCTGCTGGAGGTTGGCCGCCGGATCGCAGCCCCCTTACGAAAGGACGACACGACGGCGCGCCGCGAAGGCGGAGCTGGATCTCTGCAGTTCACGCTATTCCGGCTGGGCGGAGACGAGTTCGGACTCCTGCTGGAGGCCGTGGCCGATCCCAGTGATGTCATGCGGCTGGCCCGGAGCGTCCAGACCGCTGTGGCTGAGCCATTTACGGTGGAAAGCCGCGAAGTGCGCATCGCCATGAGCATCGGGATCGCCATGAGCACCCCGGCGCACGAACGCCCAGAAGAGCTGTTGAAAGATGCTGACGTTGCCCTGCGCCGTGCCAAAGCTCTGGGCGGATCGCGCTGCGAAGTTTCCGACGAAGCCCTGCACACTCAGGCCGTGGGACGGCTGCGGCTGGAGGCCGACTTGCGGACGGCGCTGGCGGAGCGGCAGTTCCGCGTCCTTTACCAGCCCGTGCTGCAGCTCGACTCGCGGCAAGTGGTCAGCTTCGAAGCGCTGCTGCGGTGGGAACATCCCACGCAGGGACTGATCTCTCCCTACCGCTTCATCGAAGCGGCGGAGGACACCGGGATTCTGGTTTCCATCGGGCACTGGCTGATCCTGCAGGCCTGTAAGCAACTGCGCGATTGGGACGCGAACCGCTCGTCTGTGCAAGTCCTGTCCGGCCAGCCCATCAATATTTCCGTGAATCTCTCGGCGCGGCAGTTTGCGGACGCGCGGCTGGTGCAAGATATTCAGAGTGCGCTGCAGGAGGCCGGCGTTGACCCCTCACGCTTGCAACTGGAGATGCCGGAGAGCGTTGCGGCCGCTGACCCTAAGCTTACGGTGAGCGTGCTCTCGCAGTTAAAGCATCTGGGGATCGGCGTGATCTTCGATGACTTCGGGACGGGAACCACGTCACTGCGCGGGCTGCGAGAGTTTCGGGTGGAAGCGTTGAAGATTGACCGCTCGCTGGTGCGGGAGATGCTGACGGACCGCGTCGCCAGCGACACGGTTGAGTTGATCACTGCCCTGGCGCGCAAAATGAACCTGAAGGCGATTGCAGAAGGCATCGAGACGGTGCGGCAAGCGGAGCGGCTGCAGGAACTCGGATGCGAATGTGGACAAGGGTTCTACTTCTCCCAGCCGATCGAAGCGAAAGCAGCCCAGCAGTTCATGCGGCAGCAGATGGCAACGGCCAAAACGAGTGGGGCGGGCGCGCGGTAAAGCAGCTGCGAACTTTGATCACGGTTTGTCATCAATCACGGTTTGTCATCTCGAGCAAAGCGAGGGAGCTGGGTTTTGCTCGCGCCACCCATTCCGTCGGTGCGGGCATATACCCGGGCAGCTTCAGCCGTCGATCTTCGCTTCGCGCAATTGCTTCACCGCAGTCTCAGAACTGACTGGCGAATAGTACACTTCTTTGAATGCGTATGAGCGCGATTTGGACGGCACAACTGGAAGAATCTCGATATGCCAGTGATAGTCGTCGTCGATGGTCTTCCAGTAGCCGAGATTTTTCGAGGGATGCAGGCTGCTGGGTGAAGTGTGCAACACGAGATGAAAGTCCTCAGTAATGGAACGTACGCGCTGCAGCGTGCGGCGCAGCAAAGCGGCCAGGTTCGTGCGCAGACCAGGGCGATTCAATCCCGTACGCTCAAAAGAAGAATCGTGATAGCGCGGCAGAATCCAGGTCTCGTATGGAACACGCGGGGCGTAGGGACATAACGCGAGATAGTCGCCTCGCACTTCAATGACGCGCTGGGCCTGGCGCTCCTCCTGCTGAATGATGTCGCAGAAGACACAGCGTTCCTTGCTGACGAAATATTCGCGGCCGGCGCGCAACTCGTAAAGCACACGCCGGGGAACGAACATAGTCGCGGTGATCTGCGATGTGGGATGGCTGAACTCCTGTCCAGCGTTCTTGCCGTAGTCCTTGCACAGGCTGACGTACTTGATGCGCGGGTCGCGCTTGAGGTCGAGAATACGTTCAGCGGCCACACGGAAAAAATGCCCAATCTCGTCGTCGCTGGCCTTCCACAAATGTCCGTCGTGGCGCGGGTTCTCAACCAGTACCTCGTGTGCGCCGACGGAGTGCATGCGGTCATAAATACCGTCTCCGCGGCGCCCCGGTTCACCTTCAATGTGGTAGAGCGGCGCGGGATGCACCACCGAGCGCGCGGACCAGGGAACCCCGGGCGCGTTGGGGGACTTCGCGATCAGTTGCAGTGGCTCGGCGGAATCGCCACAGAAACGGCAGACCGACTCGGAGCGCGTTCCAGTTTCAGGATCGTCGCCAGTGATCACCCACGAACGAGTAATCGGATCCTTGCGGAGTTCCATAGGGAAGGAGAACACTGGGAGAGAAGTGGAGTCAACCTAAACTCTCGATTTGTCGCCGTAATTTTCCGGAGACGAATGAGAAAAGCCGCAGAAGACGAGCGGCGTGCTTTGTTATAATCCGCCGAAGCCCGCCCTGATGACCGAGCTGACCGCCGAGAAAATGACCGAGCCGTCCACTCCGCTGATGCGGCAATATGCCGCGGTCAAGAAAGAACATCCCACCGCGCTTTTGTTTTTTCGACTGGGCGATTTCTACGAGCTTTTCTTTGACGACGCCGTCGTGGCGGCGAAAGAGCTGCAGATCACACTGACCTCCCGCAATAAGGAAAAAGGAATCGCTGTACCCATGTGCGGCGTGCCTTATCACGCAGCCGAAGGTTACATCGGCAAGCTGATTCGCAAGGGTTTCAAAGTCGCGATCTGCGAGCAGATGGAGGCCCCCAGCCAGGCCAAGAAACTGGTGCGGCGTGAAGTCACGCGCGTAGTAACGCCGGGAACGGCAACGGATTCGTCGCTGGGATCGGATGAGAACAATTTCCTGGCTGCGCTGGCGACAGTGACCGATCGCGCGGGAGAAGGTCGCGTGGGATTCGCGGCGCTGGATTTGTCGACGGGCGAGTTTCGGGCCACGGAATTTTCTGGCGAAGGGGCGATGCGGCGGGTGCAGGAAGAATTGGAGCAACTGCGCCCGAAGGAATTGCTGTATGGATCGGCGGCGCCGCTCTTTGAGAATAGGAAAAGCGGAGGATTGCTCGTCCGCACGGCGGAGTCGCCCGCGCCCACACGGACCGGGCCCTCCCTGCGGGCAGCGGAAGGTGCCTGCACAGAAACCCCACTCGATGATTGGATTTTTGCGCCGGATCATGCGCTGCCGTTGCTGGAGAATCATTTCGGCGTGCTCTCGCTGGAAGGATTTGGGCTGGCGGGGCGCACTGCAGCCGCCGCGGCAGCGGGTGCGATTCTGTATTACGTGCGCTCAACGCAGCGTGGATCGCTCGATCACGTCGACCGCATCGGGTGGTACGAGCGGCAGAGCTGCCTGGTGCTGGACGCGGTCACGGTACGCAATCTGGAGTTGACCGAACCGCTCTTTGCGGGGACGGATGCGGGCGTAACGTTATTGCGGTCGATGGATGCCGCGGCCACGCCCATGGGCAAGCGGCTGCTGCGCGCCTGGATATTGCGGCCGTCCCTCGATCTGGGCGAGATCCATGCGCGGCTCGACGCGGTAGGAGCGTGCGTGAAAGAAAGCGTCGCGCGCGAGGAATTGCGGCGGGCGCTCGATGGCCTGCTCGATCTGGAAAGACTGTTGAGCCGCGTCACCTTGGAAACGGCGAACCCGCGGGATGTGCTGGCGCTGGCCGCGTCCCTCGGAAAGATTCCGGCAATCAAGGCCGCACTGGCCCGGCTGGCCGCGGAACGGCTGCAGACGTTGCATTCATCGCTCGATGATATGGCCGATGTACGCGCACGCGTTGAAAAAACAATCGTGCCCGAACCGCCCTTGAATTTCGCGGACGGCGGCATGGTTGCCTCGGGCGTGAATCGCGATCTTGACGAACTGCGGGAACTCTCGCGCAACAGCAAGCAAGTGCTGGCGCAGATCGAGCAGCGGGAACGCGAACGCACAGGAATTTCGTCACTGAAGGTCAAGTTCAATTCCATCTTTGGCTACTACATCGAAATTTCGAAACCGAACCTGCACCTGGCGCCGCAGGATTATGAACGGAAGCAGACACTGGTAGGAGCAGAGCGCTTCACCACGCCCGAACTGAAGGAGTACGAGGGAAAGATTCTCGACGCGCAGGAAAAGATTGTCGAGATCGAGCGGCGGCTGTTTATCGAACTGCGCACCACAATTGCGGCCGAGGCCAAGCGGATTCGGCAGGCGGCGCTGGCGCTCGCGGAGATCGATCTGCTGGCAGCTTTGGCCCACATCGCTGCGTCACGCAATTACTGCCGGCCCGCGTTCGTGGAGTCTGCGGATGGTAGTGAGATTGAGATCATCGACGGCCGGCATCCGGTGATTGAGCAGCAGGAAATGGCCGGGGGCAGCGAGCGCTTCGTGCCCAACGATCTCTATTTGAACGGGAGCACGCACAACATCATGCTGCTGACGGGGCCGAACATGGGCGGCAAGTCAACCTATTTACGGCAGACGGCGCTGATTGTGATTCTGGCGCAGATGGGGTCGTTCGTCCCGGCGCGCTCGGCGCGGCTGAGTGTTGTGGATCGCGTGTTCACGCGCATTGGGGCGAGCGACAATCTTGCGCGCGGGCGATCGACGTTCATGGTCGAGATGACGGAGACGGCGGCAATCCTGCACACCGCAACGGCGCGGTCTCTCATTCTTCTAGACGAAGTCGGCCGCGGGACGTCGACCTACGACGGCTTGGCGATTGCCTGGGCGGCTGTCGAGTATCTGCATGCCCGAGTGCGGGCGAAGACCTTGTTTGCCACGCACTATTTCGAACTCACTGAACTTGCGGAACAGCTTACGGGAGTAAAGAATTTCCACGTCTCTGTGAAAGAAACAGGCGGCGGAATTGTATTCTTGCGCCGCGTCGAACCGGGCGCGGCGGATCGCAGTTACGGTATCGAAGTGGCGAAGCTGGCGGGGCTGCCGAATGAAGTAATTTTGCGGGCGCGGGAGGTGCTGGCGGAGCACGAGCACGCAGAGCAGCAGGCCACCGCGCATCTTTCGCCTGGAGCGAATTCGCCGCCAACCCAGCTGACGATTTTTACTCCGCTGTCGCAGCCGGTGCTGGAGAAATTGCGCGAAATGGATTTGAACCGGATCACGCCGCTGGAAGCCTTGAATTTGCTCGCAGAGTTGAAGAAAGAAATTTAACCACAGAGGACACTGAGGGCACAGAGGGAGCTTCTCTTCAGAATGATCACGGCTCAACGCAAGGCTCTCGACGGGATCGGACAACTCCTGATCGTCGGCTTCGACGGCACGGAGATTTCGCCGCGCGTCAGTACCCTGCTCACGCGACTGCAGCCAGCGGGAGTGATCCTGTTCGCGCGGAATATTAAGACGGCGGAACAGACGTGGCGGCTGCTGCGCGAATGTCAGAAGTGTGTGGCTGCGCCGCTGTTCACCTGTGTTGATCTTGAGGGCGGAGCGGTCGACCGCTTTCGTGATGCGCTCGGAGCCGCGCCTTCGTCGGCTGAGGTTTTCGCAACGAGCGACCGAAGGCTTTATCGCAAGCACGGAGAAATCATCGGCACGAATAGCCGCGCGCTGGGGTTCAATGTCGACTTCGCACCCGTGCTCGATCTGGCATTTGAAGTGTCGCGGAGCGTGCTGGGTTCGCGGGCGGTATCGGCGAGTCCGCTCGAAACCATCGTCTATGCGCGCGAGTTTCTTGCGGGACTACAGGCCGCGAAGGTGCTGGGATGCGGCAAACATTTTCCCGGACTCGGCGAGGGCAATCTCGACAGCCATCACGAACTGCCGGTGATTCGAAAACCGTTGGCAAAATTGTGGGCCGAAGATCTGCTTCCCTACCGCACGCTGCGCCGCCAACTGCCGATGGTAATGGTCTCGCACGCGGCGTACCCGCTGGTCACGCGGAATCGAACTCCGGCCTCGCTGTCGAAGATTTGGATTACCCACATCCTGCGCAAACGCATCGGGTACCGGAACCTGATCGTGTCAGATGATCTGGAGATGGGAGGCGTGTTGTCGGCGGCGCCGGTCGGGGAGGCGGCCGTCGAGTTTGTTCGCGCCGGCGGCGATCTGTGCCTGGTCTGCCATCGCGAGGATCACATTCTTCAGGCGCAGGAAGCGCTGCTTAAATCGGCAGAGCGGGATTCAAAGTTTGCGCGGCGCTTGACCGAGGCTGCACGGCGCGTGGCCGCCTCTAAGAAGAAGTTGGCGAAGACATTGCGCGCGAGTTCCCGCGCCACACGGCCACCGGCCAAGGCGACGGTCGAGAAGCTTTCGCGGCAGTTGTGGGAGTTTGGAGAAGAGGTGCGTCTGGATCCGTTCGGCCGGCAGGCGGACAAGCGGCGGTCGCTTTCATGAGCCAGAGGACCATGATTGTCGCCGGAGTGATGAGTGGGACTTCCGCGGACGGGATTAATGTCGCGCTGGTGCGGATTCGCCGGGACAAGGCGGGCTCACGCCAGAACTTGCACGCAGCTTCCCGCAGTCGCGGACAAGAGTGTCCGCGCCACACAATTTCCTTGCTGGGGCATGCGGAATATTCTTATCCAAAGAAGGTGCGCGCCGCCGTGCTGGGCGCAATGAATGCGGATCGCGCCAGCGTTGCAGATCTGGCGCGGCTGAATTTTCTTCTGGGAGAGCTGTACGCCGACGCGGTGCTGGCTGCACAGCGTCAATTTCGCGTGAAGGCTGATCTGGTCGGCTGCCACGGGCAAACTCTTTATCATCAGGGCAAGGCGCAAGCATTTCTGGGCCGAAAGGTCGCCGCGACCTGGCAGACGGGAGAGGCGGCCGTAATTGCGGCGCGGGTGGGCGTGCCAGTGGTCTCAGATTTTCGTCCGGCGGACATGGTGGCCGGAGGCAAGGGAGCACCGCTGGTTCCTTATCTTGACTATCTTCTCTTTCGCGATTCGAAGATCGGCCGCATCGTGCAGAACGTTGGAGGCATTGCAAATCTCACGGCGATTCCGGCGGGGGCCGACACGAGCCACGTGTTCGCCTTTGACACGGGGCCGGGGAACATGGTGATCGACGCGGTTACTGAAGCGCTGTTTGGACGGCCGTTCGATCGCGGAGGGAAAATCGCCGCGTCGGGAACGATATTGGAGCCGGTTCTTCGGAAAGTTTTGCGGAACAAGTTCTTCCGCGCACGACCTCCGAAGACTGCCGGGCGCGAGGAGTTCGGTCGCGAATTCGTTCGCGAACTTCTGCGCTGCTGCGCCGGCGCACGCAAGGAAGACGTCGTGGCAACAGCCACGGCTCTGACGGCGCTTTCGATTGCGGATGCGGTGCGGCGATTTCTGGTCGATAAATCGGGCACCGCTTCGACAAATACTTTTCGCGAAATGATTCTCTCCGGGGGCGGCGCTCGCAACGCCACGCTGGTCGGCATGCTAGCCGAACGCCTGACGCCGCTGGGCATTAAGCTCCGCTTCTCCGACGAGTTTGGCTTGCCCTCGGAATCTAAAGAAGCGTTGGCATTTGCGGTTTTAGCGTACGAAACGTGGAACCACCGGGCTTCGAATGTGCCTTCGGCCACGGGCGCGAAACGGGCGGCGGTGCTGGGGAAGATTTCTTATGCGTAAGGTCGCGCCGCTCTGCTTTGTCGCGACGGTGGTCGGACTGTTTCCTCTCTTCTCTTGCTCAACCAGACCCGATCCGAACACGCTGGTCATGATCATCGAATCGAGCCCGACGAATCTCGACCCGCGGGTGGGGATTGACGCGCAATCGGAAAGGATTGACAGCCTCATCTTCGACGATCTGTTATCGCGCGGCGACGACCTGAATGTGGCTCCTGGCCTGGCCGAGCGCTGGGAGGTTCCCGATCCGCTCACTTATGTTTTTCATCTTCATCACGGCGTGAAGTTTCACGACGGCCGCCCGCTCACTTCCCGCGACGTGAAGTGGACGCTGGATTCGCTGCTGCAAGGAAAGATTCGCAGCACGAAGACCGCGGCGTACCGGTTTTTCGACCACATCGACGCGCCGGACGATTTCACCGTTATCTTTCACATGAAGGAATCGGATGCGGCGCTGCTTTGGAATCTGTCCGATGGGGCAATGGGCATTGTGCCTTACGGTAGTGGCGATGAGATGACGCTGCATCCCATCGGCTCGGGCCCGTTCAAGTTCGTCAGCGCGGAAACCGACAAGGATGTCATCGTCGAACGCAACGACGAGTACTGGGGCGACAAGGCGAAGCTGTCGCGCGTGCGGTTTGCCGTGGTACCGGACGCAACCACGGAGGCGCTCGAATTGCGCAAAGGCAGTGCCGATGTCGCGATCAACGCGTCATACTCGCCCGACACCGTACTTACACTGCAACGCGAGCCGCAACTTGCCATTGAGCGCGGTGACGGCACGCGACTGGCGTATCTCGCCTTTAACCTGCGTGATCCGATTCTGAAAGATGCGCGCGTGCGGCAGGCGATTGCTTACGCGCTCGACCGGCAACCGATGATCGATTACCTGTGGCGGGGACAGGCGCGGCCGGCGCGCAGTATTCTGCCGCCTCAGAGTTGGGCTTACAACGGCGATGTGCCGCCCTATGATCACGATCCGGCGAAAGCGATGCAGTTGCTCGACGCTGCGGGATATCCGGCTGTGAACGGAGTGCGCTTCCACATCACCATGAAGACTTCCACGGATGACAATACCCGTCTGATGGTCGCGGTCATGCAGCAGCAGTTGCGGGCAGTGGGGATCGCGCTCGACATCCGCAGCTTCGAGTTCGCCACCTTTTTTTCGGATGTAACCCATGGAGCGTTTCAGATGTACGGGCTGCGCTGGATCGGGGGTAACGAAGATCCCGACATTTTTTCTCTGTGTTTCAGCTCATCGCGATTTCCTCCGAACGGCGCGAACCGTGGGTTCTATTCGAATCCTAAAGTCGATGCCCTGATCGACCAGGCCCGGCACGAAGTCGATCCAAAGCTGCGCAAGCCGCTGTATGCGGAAGTGCAGAGGATAGTCGCAGACGACCTGCCTTCCATCAATTTGTTTTATCTCGACAACGTTCTCGTGCATACGCGGCGGGTGCGGAATTTGAAACTGAATCCCGCCGGCAACTATGACTTCCTGAGGACGGCGGAACTGACGCCGTAAGAGACGCCGAAGGCTGTCCCCACATTGCGGTTTCCTGTGCGTGTTACCATCGAACTTCAGCCTCAATCAACATGCGAATTCTTTTTATCGGCGACATTTTTGGGCGGCCGGGGCGGAATATTGTCAAAGACCGTCTACCGGGGATCGTTCGCGATCACGCGATCAATCTCGTCATTGCGAATGGGGAGAATTCTGCGGCCGGCTTTGGCATTACTCCGGCACTGGCCGAAGAACTTTTCGAGCTCAACATTGACGTCATCACCACCGGAAATCACGTTTGGGACAAACGCGAGATCATTGATTACTTTCAGATGGTCGAGGGCAACGGGCACGGGCCGGCGCGCCGGGTGCTGCGTCCGGCAAATTATCCTGCGGACATGCCGGGCTCGGGCGTATATGAGGGAACAAAGGCAAAAGTTCCCTACGCCGTGATCAACCTGCAGGGGCGCGTGTTTATGGCCTCAAATGACGATCCATTCCGCACCGCCGACCAACTACTGCAGAAGATTAGGGCCAAAGTAATTCTGGTGGATATCCACGCTGAGGCAACTTCGGAAAAGATTTCGCTGGGCTGGTATCTCGATGGGCGAGTCACCGCGGTGGTGGGCACGCATACCCATGTGCCGACGGCGGACGAGCGCGTTCTGCCGAACGGCACCGCCTACGTGACCGACGTGGGCATGACCGGGCCTTACGACGGCGTCATCGGAGTCAAGAAGGAGCTGGTCGTCGGCAAGTTTCTCAACGGAATGCCCGTACGGTTCGAGCCCGCTACCGGTGACGCGCGCCTGTGCGCCGTAGTGATCGATTGCGACGAGCACACCGGTAAGGCACGCTCGATCGAGCGGTTGATGCTGTCGTAGACATCATGGGGTCGAGACGTAAGTCCACCACCAAAGCTTCCGCTTCGGCATGCCAGACGCAGCAAAGCCACCTCCCTACGAATCGAGCTGCAAGAATGCGCTCGGCTCCCGTTCTTCCTCTTGGCGTAGATGTCCGGGCGTTGAAACCGAAGGTACGGGGCCCAAAGGGCCTGTGCCATCCCTGCGGAAAGCAAGTTAGAATCAGAGCAACGAGAGATGCGGCGAACAGCGTTCACAATCGCGGTGGGACTGGTGGCGGCGAGCCTGGCTGCATTTGCGTCCGCCGCTAGTGATCATGACAATTCCGCTTCTGCCGCTCCCATTTCCTGCGGGAACGGAATTCCGGGCGGGGTCAACTGCATTGTTTCGAAGGAAGAATTCAAGAAGGCGCGAAAAGCCTATAAAAACGGCGTAAAGCTGCAGGAACAGCAGCACCTGGAAGAGGCACTCGACCAGTTCGACGAAGCGGCGCAGCTGGCGCCGCAGAATATGCAGTTCCTGACCGCCCGCGAAGTGCTGAAAGCACAATTAGTTTTCAACCACGTGCAGCGCGGAAATTTGCTCCTGCTGGAGAACAAGCACGCTCCTGCCGCGGTGGAATTTCATGCCGCCCTCGCCCTCGACCCAGACAACCAGTTCGCCGAAGAACGATTCGCAGAAGCCACCCGCGAAATGGCGCCGGAGCTGCCCCGAGCCTTGTCTGTCCAAGCCCAGTCGGCTCGTCTGGCGGATTCCGAGGAAATCCACCTCGAACCCGGCGCGGGGCGGGCGACTTTCCATTACAGCGGAGACATTCGCGGCCTGTTCCAGCAGCTGTCCGCCGCTTACGGAATGACGGTGCAGTTCGACGATTCGTTGAAGCCGCGCGAGGTGCGGTTTAACGTCGACGATATCGATTTCTCTACCGCGCTGATGCTGGCGTGCGAGGTCGGCAAGACCATGTGGGCGGCCCTCGGGCCGCGCCAGTTCATGATCGCCGACAATACTCCCGAAAATCACAAGCAATTCGATCGCATGTCGCTGCGGACTTTCATTCTGCCCCCGCACTCTACCCCGCAGGAAGCGACTGACATCATCAACGCGATGAAGGCGGTGTTGGAGCTGAAATTAATCAATTCCGGGCAGAGCGTGGACGTCGTCGAAGTGCGCGGCCCGCCGCACATTCTCGATGCCTGTGCCAAGTTAGTGGATCAACTCAGCAACCCGAGACCGCAGGTTATGCTCGACGTCGAGGTGTTGCAGATCGACCACCAGTTCATGCGGAACATTGGCGCGCACATTCCCAACACTTTTACCATGTACAACATTCCAGCCGTCGCGTTGCTCGGGCTGGCTGGCGGACAGAACATCCAGCAACTCATCAACCAGTTCATCTCATCCGGCGGCATCAACCAGGCGGGCAGTTCGGCGCTCTCCGGGCTTTTGGCGCAACTGGGCGGCGGTGCGAGCTCCATTTTCAGCCAGCCTCTTGCGACCTTTGGCGGCGGGCTCACGTTCAGCGGAGTCAGCCTCGATATGTTGGCTGCGAATCTCTCGCTCAATGAATCGTGGGCGCGCAGCCTGCAGAAGGTCGGCGTTCGCGCCAGCCAGGGGAACGACGCCAAGGTTCACCTGGGAGAACGCTATCCGATTCAGAATGCCAGCTATGCGCCCATTTATAACTCACCGCAGATTTCGGCGGTTCTGGGAAATCAGAGCTATGTTCCGCCCTTCCCTTCCGTCACCTATGAAGATTTGGGGTTGAGTATCACGGCGAAGCCGACCATCCACGGCGACAACTCGGTCAGCCTGCACCTCGAACTGCAGGTACGCTCGCTCACCGGGCAATCGAACAATGGAATTCCGGTAATCTCGAACCAGGAATACCAGGGCAACATCACACTGCAAGACGGCGAATCGACCGTTGTGGCCGGGCAAGTATCGAAGACCGAAACCTTGTCGATGAGCGGGATCCCGGGGTTGGGGGACGTGCCTATCGTGAATAAGCTCATGGTGGACAACACCAAGAATACGGACGACGACGAGTTGATGATCCTTATCACCCCGCACGTCCTCGCCAACAATGACTTGAGCGCAGCGGAGATCTGGATCAACGAGAAGTAGTAACGCCGGCTGCTGGCGTCGACGTATAAAATTCAACCGATTCCCCGACCGATGTCATCCCGCCGGAGCGCGATCCGCGCTCCGGCGGGACCCTACGAAAGGCATGCGGCGGTTATGTGGGTGCGAGGAACCCCTGCGCGGCAGAAAGCGCAGGCACTCCCATCCACGCCATCAACAGCATCGGCGGTCGTGAGGTCCCCTTCGACTTCGCTCAGGGCAGGCTCTCGCCCGGCTGTCGCCGGTCAGGAAGACATCCGGTCGCACTAATTTTCGAATCGAGGCATTAGCGAGCGTAAGCCGTTCCTACTTTGCTTCCTTTGCCGCGAACTCCACCAAACTCTTGTATACGTCCGACAGGCGAGGATCGAAGCTCCCAATCTTGCGCCCGTTGATGTACAGCGTGGGCGTGCCGCTCACATCCACAGACTTGCCCAGCGCCAGCGAGGCATCCACTCGAGCCTTGGTTTCGGGCTTGACCGCGCAGGCGGCGATGTCAGCGCCCTTTACGCCCGCGCCATCGGCGAGAGCGGTCAACTTCTCATCCGCATTCTCGGCCGTGATATCAGATTGCGTCTCGTACGTTTTCGCCACGAACTTCCAGAAAGCGTCGTTGGAGGCGCGCCCCACGCAGTCGGCATAAGCCGCGCCTTTCGCAGCCCAGTTGTGCATTTCCAGGGGAAAATTCTGAAACACGAAGCGGGCAGTCGGCTCGGCCGCGACTAGCGCTTCGATGGTGGGCTGCGCGGCTTTGCACGCGGGACATTGCAGGTCGCCGAACTCGATAATGGTGACAGCGGCATCCTTGGGTCCGCGACTCGGGCCGTTGATTCCCTTCTCCAGCTTTTTCTTCGCGGGATCGAACGGGCGAGCGCCGAACGGAATCATCTCGCCGACCAGGGCGTGCTCACCGTCGGAACCAACGTAGAAGCGGGACAGCTGTTGCCCCTTGGGGCTGGCAAGCACAACCGTAACCTCAGCCAATCCGGGCATGGGCGAGGGGGAAATGCTGGAAACTTTCCAGGTCAAATCGGACTCATAGCCAAATTGCTGTTGCAGGAACGATTCCACCGTGGCTTCCGAGGGCAGATCAGCGCTGGCATGCGTTCCCAGCTTCGCCGCCGGTTTGGCGGTCGAGTCCGCAGCAGCAGTCTTGGTTGCGGTCTGGGCCAGGGCCAGACTGGCGGTAAGCACAAGAGTAGGAAGAAGAATCGAGTTCAGAAAACCGCGCATGAGTTCCTTTCGAATTCAAGTTCTAAAGTGTTAGGAAGGCGACTTAACAGGATACTTGAAATTGGAAATTCAAGCCTCGCTTTTGGCAGCAATCGGAATACGCCGGCCATAGCCGAAAGCCTTGGTAGAAATCTTGAGACCGGGCGCCGCCTGTTGACGCTTGTATTCAGCGCGATCGACCAGGCGAATTACGCGCCGCACAACTTCAATATCGAATCCGCGATCGGCCGCTATCTGCTCCGCGGGATGGGAATCCTCGACGTAATCTTCGAGCACTGCATCGAGAATTTCGTAGGGCGGCAGCGAGTCACTGTCTTTCTGGTCAGGCCGCAACTCCGCCGATGGCGGCTTTTCCAGCGTGGCCTCGGGAATCACGGCACGCTGCGAATTCACGTACCGGCTAAGCCGGTACACCAGCGTCTTGGGCACATCGGAAATCACCGCCAGCCCGCCGACCATGTCGCCATAAAGAGTGCAGTAACCGACTCCGAGCTCGCTCTTGTTGCCCGTGGAAAGCACGATCGCCCCGAACTTATTAGACAGCGCCATCAGCAGCGTGCCGCGGGCGCGCGACTGAATGTTTTCTTCCGTGACGTCTTCTTTTTGCCCCGCGAACACTTCACGCAGCGTCTGGCGATATGCCTCGTACGCCGAATTGATCGAAAGCAATTCAAAGCGGATGCCGAGATTCTTGGCCAACGCGCGAGCATCGTCGATGGAGCCTTGCGAGGAATACGGTCCCGGCATGCCGACGCCGATTACATTTTCCCGCCCCACCGCATCGGCCGCGACAACGGCGGTAAGAGCGGAATCAATGCCTCCGCTCAGCCCGATGATCGCCTTGCGAAATCCGCATTTCTGCATGTAGTCGCGCGTGCCCAGCACCAGGGCGGAATACACGCTGGCTTCGTCCCCGGCAATCTGCTCATGCATTTCGCCGGACAAACTTTGCGAGTCAAAGTAAATCAGATCTTCTTCGAACGATCGACCCTGCGCGATGACTTCGCCTTCACGATTGAGCACCAGGCTGGATCCGTCGAACACCAGACTATCGTTGCCCCCGACCTGGTTGACCAGCACGACTGGAACCTTATGTTGGCGCGCAATGCTGGCCAGCATTGCGCGGCGGAACTCCCGCTTGCCGATCCAGAACGGAGAGGCGGAAATGTTCAGCACGAAGTTTCCACCAGCTTGAATGAGCGACTCCACGGGATCGACCGTGTAGAGCTGCTTGCGCCAGAAATGCTTGTCGTTCCAGGCGTCTTCACAGATCGTGAGCGCCATGCGATTCCCACAGAACGAAAATAGTTCCTGTGCCTTGGCGGGAGCGAAATTGCGCATCTCGTCGAACACATCGTAGGTGGGCAGCAACATCTTCGACTGAATGAAGGCAACCTTGCCGTCCATAAGCAGGGCTGCTGAATTCATGACGGCCTTGCCGGTATCGGAGTGGGCGGGAGTGACCAGGCCGCAGATTACGGCGATTCCCTGGGTTTGCGCAGCAATGTGCTCGACCGTTTCGCGGTTGCGCGCCACGAATGTAGGCCGCTCGACCAGGTCGCGCGGCGGATAGCCACACACTGACAACTCAGGGAACAGAATCAAGCCCGCGCCCGCGGCCTGAGCGCGGCGGGAAAAATCAACAATCTTCGCGGCGTTGCCGGAGAAATCTCCAACCGCAGGATTGATTTGGCCCAGCGCAATCTTCACTCTTCTAGTGTAAAGCTGCCGGACTGCGGAGGCCAAGTGACAGCCGGTTCACAAGATCTCGGTTAATTTGAAAATCTTCACCACGAAGGGCACCAAGTATCACCGAGGAAATCCGTCCACATTTGGCCTTCGTGGTACTTCGTGCCCTTCGTGGTTGATGCATTTCTCTTCATGATCTACTGCGCGCCGACCCATACTCTCTCCGGTGTCGATATTCGTCTTATCTTCGCTATTGCGTGCTGGAACCTTACTAAGCAGAGGCAGCGAAATTAAGCAGCTAGAATTCTGCAAAAAGGCGTAACATAAACGATTTGGCAGCATAGATCCCTTCGAGGAAAAAGAATGCCCCTGCGATTTGTCTCGGTACTAAATCGATTTTTCACCCTTCCTATTTTTTTGCTGAGTTTGGCTTTGTGCTCATGGGCGCAAGGCGGCAAAACGCAAACTTTTCCCTGGTCCCATCCGAGCCTTTCTCCGGACGAGCGCGCCGCGATGGTGGTCAAGGAGATGACGCTCGACGAGAAAATCACTCTGCTGCACGGGACCGGCATGCGCGGACTCAGCCTGATGAGCCCTCTCGCCATAAGCTCGAACGGCGGCGCGGGGTATGTGCCGGGTATTCCGCGTCTGGGCATTCCTGCCATGCAAATATCGGACGCGGCTTACGGCGTGCGGAGCAGCGGCGAGAATGGCCGCTACTCGACCGCGCTGCCCTCAGACCTGGCCGGCGCGGCGAGCTGGGATCTCGACGCGGCCTACGAATACGGAGCACTGATTGGGCGCGAGCTGCGCGCCCAGGGCTACAACATGACGCTCGGCGGAGGCACAAACCTTACGCGCGAACCCCGCAATGGACGGACGTTTGAATATCTAGGCGAAGATCCGGTGCTGGCGGGAAAGATGGTGGGATCGGTCATGAAGGGTCTGCAGGCGCAGCATGTCATCGGCGACATCAAGCATTACGCGCTCAACGATCAAGAGAGCGGACGCAACGCGGTCAATGTAAATATCGACAAACGGGCCGCGCGAGAGAGTGACCTGCTGGCGTTTGAAATTGGACTGCAGGAATCCGATGTCGCGGCGGTGATGTGCTCGTACAACCGGGTCTGGGGCGACTACGCCTGCGAAAATAAATATCTACTCACCGATGTTCTGAAGAAAGACTGGAAATTCAAGGGCTTCGTATTGTCGGACTGGGGAGGAACACACAGCATCGAGAAAGCCTCGGCCGCCGGCCTCGATCATGAGGAGCCGGGTGAAATCTTCTATGGCGACGAATTCAAGAAGGCGGTGGCAGCGGGCAAGGTACCGGTAACGGAACTGGACGATCACGTGCAGCGCATTCTGCGGGCCATGTTCGCCACTGGAGTGATTGATGATCCGCCGCAAAAAAGCGTCGTCGACATTATGGGCGGATTCGAAGTGGCGCAGAAAATCGCTGAACAGAGTACCGTGCTGCTGAAAAATGAGCACGCGCAGCTTCCGCTTGACGCTTCGAAGATTCACAGCATCGCCGTGATCGGACCGCATGCCGACGTGGGCATGATTTCCGGCGGTGGTTCGGCACAGGTCGATCCCCCGGGCGGAAACGCGATCATGCCTCCGGGCAAGGGCAATACTTATTGGCAGGCACACATTTGGTTTCCAACTTCGCCGCTGAAGTCGATCCGTGCTAAAGCTCCGGGAGCGAACGTCCAGTTTGATTCGGGCGCGGACCCCGCAACGGCCGCGGCTTTGGCCAAGAGCGCCGATGTGGCCATCATTTTCGCCTATCAGTGGGAGAGCGAAGGAATGGACCTGGACAGCCTGTCTCTTCCCGAGAACCAGGATGCGCTGATCGCGAAAGTCGCAGCTGCTAATCCACATACTGTCGTTGTCCTCGAAACCGGTACCGCCGTGACCATGCCGTGGGCCGATCAGGTCAGCGGCATTCTTGAAGCCTGGTACGCGGGCAGCCGCGGGGCTGAAGCAGTGGCGAATCTCCTGTTCGGAGACGTGAATCCCAGCGCGAAGCTGCCCATGACGTTTCCCCGGAGCGAAGCCGACTTGCCGCATCCCACGGTCGTGAAACCGCCGAAGGTCACCACGGACGCCGATCGTCAAGGCTGGAAACGGATCGCCGCTGGCTTACCCGCGTTTCAGGTCACCTACGACGAAGGCGTGAAGGTCGGCTACAAATGGTACGACGCGGAGAACAAGCCAGTGCTGTTCCCCTTCGGCCATGGGCTCTCGTACACAACGTATGCGTATTCGAATCTGAAGGTGACGCCGGGAAAAACTCCACGTGTAACCTTCACCGTCACGAACACGGGTAACCGCGCCGGAGCGGAAGTCGCGGAAGTCTACGCTTCCCTGCCGGCCGCAGCCGCGGAGCCTCCAAAACGGCTGGTTGGATTTAGCAAGGTCAAACTCAACGCCGGCGAGAGTAAAGACGTTGTGGTCGACGTGGACCCGAAATATTTATCGATCTTCAACGTCGAACAAAATGGCTGGCAGCTGCTTCCCGGAGACTACGGCTTCATGGTCGGCGGATCATCGCAGAGTTTGCCACTGAAGCAGTCAGTAAATCTGAAGTAAAAGCAAGTAGAGCAGCGCGGGGTGCCCCACCCTTCTTTCGCGTTTTATGCGAAAGAGGGTGGGGATTTTGATTGCAGGTCTTAATTTCGTCAAGACTCCCACGAACTCAAGAACGCCGATCCTAATCCCCGCCCGCCGCAATCACTCCATGCTTCGCCTTAGGCATCGGCTGCGATCCCTTCTGATCCTGCCATAGCACCTGGTTCAGACGAACCGCGCTGTTCGCGTCGGGACGCGAGAAATCCATCTTCTCGGAAACTTTCGCTCCCGGGGCTTCCTGTCGGTTCCTTTCGTAGATCAATCCATTTTTCAGGTTGCGGTAGTCGGCCTTATAGGGCGGCTGATCGCCATTGCCCGAAAATAGCCGCCCCATCACCGGCGCGTAGGCGTCGTTCTGATTCATGGGCGGAAGACCGAGCAGCATTTCCATGGTGTGAATGACGTTCACGGTCGTATAGAAGCGATGCTCGACATAGGGCTGCGCCGCCGATCCCGGCGAGTATTTACTCACGACGAACGCGATCGAGCGATGCGCATCGACGTGGTCGGCGCCGTCCTGCGCGTCATCTTCCAATACGAAGATCGCAGTGTCGTCCCAATACCCGCTGTGTGAAACCGCATCGACCACGCGGCCGAGCGCCAGATCGTTATCGGCAACCGAGGCTGCGGGGCGCGGGAAATTGGGACGCGTGCCTCCAGTGTGATCGTCGGGCAAGTAGAGCAGCACGAACGCCGGCAGTTCGAAGTCCGGCCCCTCATGCGCGTCGCGCGCACGGGAGTAAGCAGCAAACTCGTTCAGAAATTCGTCGGCGCGAAGTTGATCGGGATAGTCGGTGTTGAAATCAGGAAACAGCGGATCGAAGTGGTCGCGCAGCACGGCCTTGGTCGGCTTCACGCCGCTGAACAGTGGCACTGCCCACGGCCACGGACTCGGATCGCCATGTGGATCTCCCACGTTGGGCGGCAGTGCGTCGCCCTGGTTGAGTTCCGTGCGCGGGCAGCGCGATTCCTGGCCCGACGGAGTTCCCTGCTTGGGACTGGCTGCCTTGCGTTTTTCGTTGCACCACTCGGCATTCACATATTCGCCATAGTCGCGAAAGCTCAAGTGATTGCGGGCGAGATTGTCCCAAAGAAATCCGGTGGAAGGATCGTCAACGTCCGGCAGACTATGTTCCAGCGGATACTCGTCGGCGTTCTGGCCCTGGAAGTCATAGGTGCGCTCCTTGCCGCGATAGGCGATCTGCCACGTCTTTTCGTTGTAGTCACTGGTGATTGCGGCGTTTGACCACAGGTGGCCGTCGCCGGAGACTTCCCCGCTGTCGTAAAAGTTATCGAGCACGCCGAACTGCAGGGCAAGTCTATGCTGGTTGGGCGTGATGTCGGCGCCGTACATGGTGATGGAAGGATCGCCGTCGCCGATGTTCTTGTCGCCAGATTTCAGGTCGCCAAGAATCTGGTCGTAGGTGCGGTTCTCCTTGATGACATAGATCACGTGCTTGATCGGATTCTGGCCGCTGGCGAAGGCAATGGTTCCGGGATCGCTGTGCAACAAGTTGTCGTGCTCAACGACTTGCGTGAGTTGCGGAAGTTTCTCCAGAGTCGATGGAATGTTGAGGCGGGCGATCGATCCCTTGAGCAGCGTGGGGATGTAGGGATGATCGCGGTGCCGCATCTCATAGGATGTCTTGCCCATGTCTTTGTTGGGGCGCGAGCCCTCACCCTTGGCGGTGGCAATGAGTAGATCGTCGCCGTGAACAGCAAGTGCACTCGGGTACCAGTCAGTTGGGATGAAACCGAGCGCCTCCTGTGCAATCTGAACGTTCGAGGTTGCGATTGGTTGCGACAGGTCGAAGACGGCAACCGCGTCCAGTGAAGAATTCGCAACCAAGAGAAACTTGCCATCGGAAGACTGGGCCAGCGCAGTGGGGTAAGTGCCATCGTATTTCTGGGTAGGTGCGGTAGTCGAAAAGAAGCGAGCAATCTCGCCTGATACGGTCGACACAGCGGCCACCAGATCTGAATTGGAGAGGGCCACGTACAACGACTTCTCGTCAGAACTCAGGAGCAGCGCCGTGGGATGCGAACCCGGCGCTAGCGGATCCTCGGGCTCCTTCAGCTTGATCCGGCGCGTAACTTTCCCCGCGGTCAGGTCAAGTTCGGCTACGGAAGAGTCGTTCCACAAACTGCACCAGGCGCGGCGGTCGTCGCGCGTGGCCACGCAAGTGTACGGGTACGACGACGGAACCAAGCGACTGGTGCTCAGATCGAAAGTCTGCAGCACTTTTCCCGTCGCGGGATCGAGCAGGACCGCGTTGTCTGAAAGATTGTTTGCGATCAGAAGTTTGTCGTGCCCTCGGTCGGAAACTACCGCCAGCCCCGCGGGATATGGAATTGCCATTTGCGGCGGCGCCTTCAGGCCGATTGCTAACTTCTTTCCCGTGGAAAGCGGCTGGAGGGCGATGGGAATGAATCTCTCGGGCGCAACCTTCCCCGCAACGAAGCTATAAACGGCAATGCCGTTTCCCGTGTTGCCTGCCTTCGCTCCGGTGGGATCGGTCAGGGAACCCACCGAGGCGTACAGGCGCTTGCCGTCCGAACTGAATCCCAGCCCAAGAAAATAGCTCTGATGCGATTCATCGCTGAGGCGAGCATCAGGATATTCGACAATCCGATTCGTCTTGAGATCGAGCACCGAGATCGACTGATGGGCCAGCGTTTCCTGCGTGCCGTAGCCGTCATTCAGCAGCGCGGCGTAGCGGCCGTCGGGACTGAGGACCATCGTCGCGGGAAAGCTGTTGGTGCTGCCGATGCGCCCGGGGGATGGAACGGTCAGCATCTTGCTGGTGGGAAGGTTGATGGGGGCACGATCAGCGGGCGATTGCGCCAGAACCACAGAAGCCGAGGCTAACAGGAAAGCGCAAGATAAATGAAGGAATGAGCGATTCACGAGGCCTCCGCGAAGAACTGCTTCAGAAATGGAAGAAGTGATGAGCGTAATTCAATAGTGATGGAACGGTCAAAGCTGCTCGAACATAAAGCAGCTCGCCGGCTTGGGACCGACAGAACCGCTGAGCTGCGCTCGACCGGACAGCCGGGGGCGGCTGTCTCCACAGGTTCATCTATAATCCCGACGCTCTCGTCGTGGGGCGGTCTGATTGGGCTTCGGATTCTTCGGGATGCACGTTGTGGCGAACGTCAGATCCTTGCACCCAGAAGATTACGTCCTCGGCAATGTTGGTGGCGTGGTCGGCTACGCGCTCCAGATTGCGGGCCACCAGCAGCGCATCCAGTGCCTGGCGCACGATCTCGGGGCGGTCGTTCATGGCCTTGACCAGCTGGATGAAAGCGTCGTCGCGCATGCGGTCGATGACGTTGTCCATTTCGAGCACAGCCTGCGCCAGTTCCGCTTTGCCTTCGATGAACGATTCGAGAGCGCGCCGCACCATGGCGCTTACCGCAGTGCCCATGCGGGCGATATCGACCGGCAACTCCGCCGTGGGAAGTTCCACCATGTCCATAACGCGCTCGGCGATGTTGACCGCCTGATCGCCGACGCGTTCGAGGTCGGAGTTAATCTTGGTTACGGCCAGGATGAAGCGCAAGTCAACCGCCATGGGCTGCTGCATCGCAAGTAAATCGAAGGCGGCTTCGTCGATTTCGCGCTCGGCCGTATTGATCAGGCTTTCGCCTTCGAGCACCATCTGGCACCGGGAAAGGTCGCGTTCGACATAGGCTTGGCGGGCGCGATCGACCGCCTGCTCCGCAAGGCCTCCCATGCGAAGCAACCGTTGCCGCAGATCGTCGAGGCCTTGCTGAAAACGCGTGCGCATGATCCGAACCCTTCCTTAAATTACAACTGCGTAATTCCCTCAGGGGCTAAAGCCTCTCTGAAGAGAAATTCCTGATCGCAGCGCTAGAAACGCTGCGCCACCCAAAACCCGACTCTTCGAGCAAACTGTTTACCCGAATCTACCGGTAATGTAGTCTTCCGTCTTTTTGTCCGACGGCTTGGTGAAAATCTTCTCCGTCTTGTCGAACTCAATCAGCTTGCCCAGCAGGAAGAAACCCGTGAACTCGGCCACCCGCGCCGCCTGCTGCATGTTATGCGTCACGATTACGATGGTATACCGTTCTTTGAGCTGGAAGATCAATTCTTCAATTTTTCCAGTGGATATGGGATCGAGCGCGGAGCAGGGCTCGTCCATCAGCAAGACTTCGGGCTCCACCGCAAGCGCGCGCGCAATACACAATCGCTGCTGCTGGCCGCCGGAAAGGCTCGCGCCGGACTTCTTGTGGATCTGATCTTTCACTTCGGTCCACAGCGCGGCGGAATCGAGCGAGCGCTCGACAATTTCATTCAGCTTGCGGCGATCGCGGAATCCATTCAGCTTCAGACCGGAGGCTACGTTGTCATAAATCGACATCGTGGGAAACGGGTTCGCCTTCTGAAATACCATGCCCACGCGGCGGCGCAGTTGCGTGGCCGAGGTGCCATTGTAGGCGTTGATTTCGCCGATGCGCACCCGGCCTTCGACCCGCGCATCCGGAATCGTCTCGTGCATGCGGTTGATGCAGCGGATGAACGTCGACTTGCCGCATCCCGAAGGACCAATCAGCGCCGTGGCATGGTTCGCGGCAACCTTCAGATTGATGTCGTACAGCGCCTGGCTCTTGCCGTACCAGGCATTCAGGTTTTCGACCTGGATTCCGACGCCCATAATTTATGCCGCTCCGAACGAACTGCGGCGCACGGCCAAACGCACGGCCGCAACTGCAGTCACGATGAGAATGATGAGCACCAGCGCTCCCGCCCAGGCCTGCCGATGCAGGTCGTCATAGGGCGATGTGGCGTATTTATAGATCTGAAGCGGTAGGGCGGCTGTCGGCTGATCGAGTCCCAGGGTCCAGGACTGACGATGCCAATGAGAATCGAAGGGTAGGCGCCCACTCCAGTATTCATTGCCCAGAGCGGTGAACAGCAGCGGAGCGGTCTCGCCGGCGATGCGGGCGAAGGCCAGCATCACGCCGGTGATCACGCCCGAGGTTGCGGTCCGCAGCGTGATCGAGAGCGTGGTTCTCCAGCGCGGAATGCCCAGTCCGTACGCCGCTTCGCGCAGAGCCTGCGGCACCAGCAACAGCATTTCTTCGGTGGTGCGACAGATGGTCGGTACCATCATGATGGAAAGCGCCACTCCGCCCGCCAGCGCCGAGAAGCCGTGGCCGCGAACCAGAATGGCCCAGGCAACCACACCAATTACGATCGAGGGCACCCCGTTCAGCACATCCGCGGTGAAGCGAATCGCATCACCCAGACGTCCCCGCCCAAACTCAGCAAGATAAATGCCAGCGCCAATCCCCAAGGGGATTCCGATCACGCTCGCGACTCCCAGAATAATCATGGAGCCGACAATGCCATTCGCCATTCCGCCCCCAGCCTCGCCTTCAGGTTTCGGGATCTGCGTGAGAAAAGCCCAGTTCACCGAGCCGACGCCCTTGTAGACCAGGTAGCCAAAGATGGCGATCAAGGGCGCAAGTACCAGAACAACAGTCAATACGGCAGCGCCCGTCATGACATGATCGGTGACTCGGCGTCGCCAACTGATGGTTGGCATAATATTGGCCGGCATTTCCTGTGGCGCGGCAGCGTTGGCAGCGAGTTCAGGCATTCGCCCTCGCAGGCTGGCCGCGGGTTACAGTCCACACCAACAACTGCGCCAGCGCGTTCACGATGATGGTGACAAAGAACAGGGCCAACCCAATTTCAATCAGAGCTGAAAGGTAGAGATCGCCAGTAGCTTCGCTGAATTCGTTGGCAAGCACGCTAGCCATGGTATATCCGGGCGCAAACAAAGACTTCACAATCTGCGGATTGTTTCCGATCACCATGGTGACCGCCATGGTTTCTCCGAGCGCGCGTCCCAGGCCGAGAATGACGCCGCCCACAATCCCGGCGCGCGCGTTGCGCAACACGCCAACCCGGATCATCTCCCAACGAGTCGCACCCAACGCCAGTACGCCCTCGCGCTGATGCTGCGGCACAACCATGAGCACTTCCCGCGTAATCGAGGAAATAATGGGGATGATCATGATCGCCAGGATTACGCCCGCCGCCAGCATGCCGATCCCGTATTGCGGCCCACCGAACAGCCCGGTCCACCCCAGAGTGGTTGCCAGGAACGGCTGGACATATCCGCTCAACAGCGGCACCAGAACGAAAATCGCCCATAAGCCGTAGATCACACTGGGAATCGCAGCCAGAAGCTCGACAAAAAACGAGAGCGGACCGCGCAGCACCCTGGGGCACATTTCCGTAGTAAACACCGCGACGCCCACCGCCAGCGGAACTGCTATGATCAGCGCCACCAGGGACGAAACCAGCGTCCCGTAGATAAACGGCATCGCTCCGAACTGCTTGTTGACCGGATCCCACTCGCTCGCCCCAAAGAATTTGAAGCCAAACGCCTGCCATGAGAGGCTGGAGCGCGAGACGAGTTCGTAGACGATGAGAACCAGAATGCCCAGGACGGCCAATCCGCACAGAATCATTGCAGACTTGAATACGCGATCCTGCACCTCGCCGCCGGAGGTGCGCAGCAGGGGCGCTACCGAGGCCGCTGATGCCGATGTAACTTTCGTCTGTTCAACAGGTTGCGGTCCGGGCATATCAGGCCGGGGAAACGCTGCGTTGGCCATTCTCGGTAATCGTAGCAGAGACTTGTTACGAAGGTGTTAAAATTAGAGGAGCTTTTCTACTCGGCGTTGGGCCGCACTGAATTTCGAATTCGAGTTGTATTTGTCTGCCAGAACAGCTTCTTGAACATATGTTTTCTTGAGTAGTGTGCGAGGCTCTCCCGCGATCGGGACTTATTTATGTCAATTTCCCCAGAGCAAAGCAAGATTGCGTTTCAGAAATCGGTGCGGGCCCTGGTGAAGCTCTCGTCTGGACTGGACGCGAAGAACGTACACAGCTTCCGTACTTCGACCCTGCGCCTGCAAACTCTGCTCGAACAGCTCGTTCCCAACCGTGACCGCAACCAGAAGAAACTTCTGAAAATGCTGGGCCGAATTCGCAAACGGGCGGGGAAAGTGCGCGACCTCGACGTCCAACTTACAGCCCTGCGCAGTTTGAAAGTTCCACAGGAACCACGTCGCAAAACGCAGCTCACACAGGGCCTGCTGGAACTTCGAGCGGAACACGAGAAAAAGCTTCGCAAGTTATTAACAAAAGAAACAATTAAAGAGATTCATAAGAGATTGCGGCGGGCTTCGAAAGAAATCAAACTTGCGCCCGGTCGCGATGCTTTGCGCGATCCTTTGAAGATTGCGCGGACCATGCTGTCCCGCATCACTCGCCCGGCGGGACCGATCACCGAGGACCTTCTCCACGAGTACCGCACGGTCGTGAAACGGGCCCGGTACGCGGCCGAATTCGCTCCCAAATCCTCCGAGGCGGCACAGCTGATTTCCCAACTCCGGCGTCTGCAGGATGCGCTAGGCAATTGGCACGACTGGCTGAACCTTACGCAGACTGCGGCGAAGCGCATCGGCGAGGTAAACCAATCTTCGCTGGTCGCAGCGCTCAACCATGTGACGGCAGGAAAATTCCGTCAGGCGGTCGCCGCGCTATCCGCCGCACCAATGCTTCAGGCCGGGCCGAAGCCTGTGTCCGGGAACTCGGAAAGTCCTCGCAAAAAGACCACAAACATGCCGGCTCAGCTGAAGGGGACCGAGACGGCAGCGTAACTTCCCCGCCGCCAAAACGCATATACCACGAAGGACACCCAAGGTATCACGAAGGATTGCGCGCATTCGGTTTTCCTTCGTGGACCTTCGCCTCCTTCGTGGTTTATGGCTTTTTTCTCGCCAAGCTCCGACCCAATCTGCCTCCCTGCATGTAAACTGTGAGACTTCCAGTTCTCCGCTTCCCCATGCCCACGTTTGCCGCGGTTGATATCGGTTCCAACTCGGTCCGGCTGAAGATTGCGCGCCTGCAGCGCGGACGGGTGCGTGCTCTCCACGAAGACCGTGAAGTCACTCGCCTCGGTGAAGGCGTTTTCAGTTCTGGATTCCTGAATCCCGAGTCCATGGCGGAGACCGTAAAGGTTCTTCGCCGCTTCCATCGCTCGACACAGCAGATCGTCACTGATACCGTGCGCGTGGTTGCGACCAGCGCCCTGCGCGATGCGCGCAATTCCCAGGCGTTCCTGGAATGGGTGCGATCGGCTACAGGCTGGCGAGTCGAGATCGTCTCGGGCGTCGAAGAAGCCCGGCTCATTCATCTCGGACTGCTCGTCTCCAGCCCACGCGTGGACCGCGCGCCAACCCTAATGATGGATCTCGGCGGAGGCAGTTGCGAACTGACAGTCACGAAAGGCGGACACATTCGCGACGCCATCAGCCTGCCTCTCGGCGCGGTGCGCCTGAGCAACGAATTTCTGCGGCACGACCCTGTGCGCAAGGGCGAACTGAAACGTCTGCGCGGATTTGTGGCGCGCGAGGTGAATCGCATCGCCGACCGCATCGCCGGCGCCAAGGTGAAGAACGTGATTGCGACTTCGGGCACGGCAGCGGCCTTAGCGGCTGTCGCCAGCCATTTGCGCCGCGGCGCGGGCCGCCAGCGGCCCGTGGTGTCACGCGCAGAAATGAGCCGCATCGCCAAGCGATTGGCGCGTCTGCCGGTGGCGGAGCGCCGCAAGATCCAGGGCATCGGCCCGCGGCGCGCCGAGATCATCGTGGCCGGCGCGACCGTTTACCACGAATTACTCGACCGCCTGCATCTCAAAAGTTTTCGCTATTCGCCGCTCGGCCTGCGCGACGGAATCCTCGCCCAGATGGCCGCCGACTACGACCGCAGCACGCGCTCCGGCCGGCAGATTGAATCGGAACGATGGGAATCCATCCTGAAAGCTGTCGACCATTATCATGTCGACCGCAAGCACGCCCTGAACGTGCGGGACGCGGCCGCAACGCTCTTCACCGCGCTGCGTTCAGTGCATCGCCTGCCCCCGGAATATCTCGAATGGCTCACCGCCGCCGCTATGCTTTATGAAGTGGGCGACTACGTGAATCGCAACGGACACCATCGCCACACTCACTACATTATTTCGAATTCTGAAATTCTCGGTTACACGCCACAGCAGCGACGCCTGATCGCGGCGATTGCGCGCTATCTCGGCAAGTCGCGGCCCACGGTGGAAGATGGTCCCATGAAAGTCGTCGACCCCGGCGACCGCGCCAACGTGCAGAAGGCGATTCTCCTGCTTCGTCTGGCGCGTGCTCTTAACTTGGGCCGCAGCCGAGCCGTCGAAAAAGTACGGACCAGTGTGCGCTCCGCGGAAGTGAAGCTGACGCTCGTTCCTCGCCGCCGCATGGGCGTCGACCTGGAACTGTGGGCGATCGAGAAAGAACGTGATTATTTCCGCGAAGTGTTCGGACGCGAACTCTCGACCGCAGTGTCGTAAAGTGTCCGCAGAATTTTCGGCGTGACGCACCACTGCAGGGTGCCGGAAGCGCGGCGCATCTCCACCTTGGCAACGGCCCCCTTCTTCAGTTCGAGCGAGGCTTCGCAGCCGGAGTCGCAGATGATCGCTCCCAGAAACTGGCTCAGGTTCGGGTTGTGCCCAACAACCATGACAGCTTCCTGGCGGGCATATTTTTCGAGGAGTTTGCGGAAGTCGGCGAGGCCGGCCTCGGGCCGTAATCCCGTGTCCATCTGCAATTTGCCTTCGTAGCCCAACTCATTGCCGACCAGCGACGCGGTCTGAGTGCAACGCTTCAGCGGGCTGGAAACGATCACGTCCACTTGAACATCCAAAGCGGCGAGGGCGCGTCCGATGTAGCCGCACTGCTCCATGCCCTCTTTGTCGAGAGCGCGCTTCTCGTCCTTCTTGGCGTTGGCAAGATGTTCGCCTGCGCTGGCGTGGCGCAAAAAGTAGAGGATCATAGCAGCACTACCGTTCCCTTCCCACTACCACCTTATGCCTGCGCACCGGAGGCGGCGCGGGCAATACCGCTGGCGCCTTGCCCTCGGCTACGCTCATCAGGAAGTCCTGCGCGCTGAAAGCGGCTGCTCCCACCGGCGGACGGCGATTGCGCGCACCCTGGGCCGTCTGCCATGGCCGGACGTAGGTCGTGTCCTTCAGCAGAATTCGCGCCTTGCGGTTGTCGGCCAGGTAGGCGTCGAGAATTTCACTGCGCACCCGCTGGCGCAGCATCTCATCGCGCAGCGGCACCAGCACTTCGACGCGCTCGTAGAGATTGCGTGGCATCCAGTCGGCGCTCCCGATGTAGATTTCTTCTTCGCCGCCGTTGCCGAAATAGTAGATGCGGCTGTGCTCCAGGAATCGTCCCACAATGCTGCGCACCAGAATGTTATCGCTCACCCCGCGCACGCCGGGACGCAGCGCGCAAATGCCGCGGACGATCAAATCGATTTCCACTCCGGCCTGGGACGCGCGATACAGCGCCTGGATGATGTTCTTGTCGAGCAGCGCATTCATCTTGGCGATAATGCGGGCGGGCTTGCCTTGCCGCGCATGCTCGCCCTCACGGTCGATGAGCGCAATGCATTTCTCCGCCAGATCGAGCGGAGCCACCAGCAGCGGATCATAGCTGGGATTCTCGGCATAGGCCGTCAGAAAACTGAAAACATCATGCACCGCGCGCGTAATCTCAGGATTCGCTGTGAATAAACTCAGGTCGGTGTAAATGCGCGCCGTGGTTGCGTTGTAATTCCCAGTGCCGATGTGCGCGTAGCTGCGGGTCACGCCGTCGGGATCGCGCCGCACCATCAGCGAAAGTTTGCAGTGCGTCTTCAGACCGACCAGGCCGTGAAATACCTGTACGCCCGAGTCTTCCATGTCGCGCGCCCAGCGGATGTTGGAGGCCTCATCAAAGCGCGCCTTCAACTCGACCACCGCCGTAACTTCCTTGTTGGCCGCCGCCTCAATCAGCGAGGGCACAATCAGCGAATGCTCGTTGGTGCGATAAAGAGTCTGCTTGATCGATAAAACTTTGTCATCCTCGGCCGCCGACTCGATAAAACCGACGACCGCATCGTAGGAGTCATAGGGGTGATGCAGCAGGATGTCGTGGCTCCGCAACTCCTCGAACATGTCTTTCGACTTCGCGGTGAGCCGCAACTCCCGTGGACAAAACACACGGTCCTTGAGGTCGGGCCGCTTCACCTGCTCGTAAACATTGAACAGCCGCGAAAGATTCACCGGCCCATTCACCGGAAACACCTGCCAGGGATCGATTTCAAATACTGTGCTCAGGCGGTCGATAATCTCGGGATCGGCGTCGGCTTCAATCTCCATGCGCACGGCATCGCCCTTGCGGCGGTTGTGCAGTTCGGCGCGTACCGACTCCAGCAGGCTGCGAGCTTCTTCTTCCGCCAGATACAGATTGCTGTTGCGGGTCACGCGAAACGGCGCCGAGGAAACAATGTCATAACCGTGATACATGCGCACCGCATGATGCGCGACCAGGTCGGCCAGGAAAATAAAGTCGTCCGTGCCCTCCGACGGCAACCGCACCAACCGAGGCAGCGCACGCGGCACCGAGACCACACCGGTATACGTGAGCGCAGAGCGCCGGCGGCGACGCAGCAGAAAACCAACGCACAACGCCTTGTTAATGACTCGCGGAAACGGATGCGCCGGGTCCACCGTCACTGGTGTCAACAGCGGGTCCAATTCCCTTTCGCAGTATTCGTCGACAAAGCGCAACGCGTCCGAATCCAATTCGTGCAGTCCCAGCACGCGAATTCCATTCGCCGAGAGCGCCGGACGCAGGCGAGCATTCCAACAATCGTATTGGTCGTCAACGAATTCGTGGGTCAGTTTGTTCAGCACATCCCGTTTTTCGGTCAGCGTCAGACCATCAGGACCGGCCTCGTTGTAGCCGTCTTCGATCTGCTGCATCATGGCGGCCACGCGCACTTCAAAAAACTCATCCAGATTGCTGGCCGAAATGGAGAGAAACTTCACCCGTTCGAGGAGTGGATTGCCTTCGTCCTCCGCCTCTTCAAGCACACGGCGGTTGAACGCCATCCAGGAAGTGTCGCGATTGAGATAGTACGCCGGGTTGTCGAGCGAGATACGAGCCATAGCAGCCGCTCTTACCAATTAATTCCCAATTGATTATAGGATTTGTTGTTTATGGATTCTGAATCCGCCTGGTGAACCCCCGACGATGCCTGGGGAAACATCAGTATAAAGCATCCCGCATCCGGACGCAGGAAACCAAACCCGATGTCATCCTGAGCGCTGCGATAGCCGGGCCAGAGCCTGCCCTGAGCGAAGTCGAAGGGGACCTTACGACAGTCGACGCCGTTGATGCCGTAGATGGGAACGCCCGCACTTCGCGCAGTGCAGGCGCACCCCGCATCAACACAACCGATGTCTGGGTTTCGTAAGGTCCCTCCGGAGCGCTCGTCGCTCTCCGGAGGGATGACATCGGTCGATGGATCCGGGCGTGCTCGATTTCAAGCCACCAGCCTCTGCGTTGCCTACTTCACCTGCTTAACGGCTTCCTTCACTTTCGCGACCACGTTGTCCGGCAGCGGTGCGTAGTCCAGGGCCGCGGTCATCTTCTGGCCGTCGGTCACCATCCAGTTTAGAAAGTCAGCCAAAATCTTGCCTTTGGCCGCATCTTTCGACTGCGCCGGAATCAGCAGCCAGGTGAAGCTCGAAATCGGATACGCGTCTTTCCCCGGCGCATTGGTGATCGATACCCGGAAATCGGCCGGCATCCTCGGAGAAGAAGCAGCCGCCGCAGTCACGCCTTCCAGAGTCGCTTTCACAAAAACCCCGGAGGAATTTCGCACGCTGCCGTAGGGAATCTGGTTCTGCACGGCATAGATCAGCTCGACATATCCAATCGAACCCGGCAACTGACGGATATTTGCCGCCACGCCTTCGTTGTGCAAGCCACCCATTCCGAGTGGCCATTTCACCGAGGTGTCGCTCCCCACCTGGCTCTTCCAGTCCGCGCTGACCTTGGAAAGATAGTCCGTCCAGATGAAAGTAGTTCCGCTGCCGTCGGAACGGTGCACGACGACTATGCCCTTGTCGGGAAAATTTACTCCCGGGTTGACCGACGTGATCTCTTTGTCATTCCACTTGGAAATCTTGCCCAGGAAAATTCCCGCAAGCGCCTCCGGCGTAAACTTCACTTCCCCGGTCACTCCGGGAATGTTATAGGCCGGAACCACCGCGCCCAACACGGTGGGGATATTCAGGATCTTCGTCTTCGAGTCCTGCAATTGCTTATCGGTCATGGGCATATCGCTGGCCCCGAAGTCCACTGTGCCCTCGGTCACCTGGCGAATTCCGCCGCCGCTGCCGATCGGCTGGTAGTTAACCTGAACATCGGCATGTATCTTGTGGTATTCGCTGAACCACTTCGAATACATCGGGTTAGGGAACGTGGCACCGGCTCCGTTGAGCGTGGTCTGCCCCATTACCGGCAAAGCCAGTAGGACACACACCAACAGCACAGTTTTGCGCATCACTAGATAAATTCCTCCTCTAAGGTATGACCCCGTTCTATCGGCGGAATGTTACAGGACGGTTACAAACCAATCAATTTCTGATGAATGCCCAAATCGGAAGAAGCCTGAGTTTCTGCCCTGTAGAACGTTTGTCAATTCCGCCGTAGGTGTATCCTCGGTCCGAGGGCAGAGTATTCATGACCGATTCCGCCATACGCTATGCTCCCGGCTGGCCGGGAATTTCAGCCCGTTGGACTTCAAGCGCCAAAACGGGCGCCGGTACAGCGCTGAACCAACACAGCAAAGTCTGGTTCACGCTGAGTCACGGCATTCTCAATGAAGTTTATTTTCCGCGCGTCGACCAGGCTTGTACCCGCGATCTGGGATTGATGGTCACCGACGGCCACGATTTCTTCTCCGAAGAGAAGCGGCACTGCACTTTTGAAAACCGGCCGATCGAGCCCGGCATCCCCGCCTTTGAAATAGTCAACACCGATATCAGCGGACGCTATCGCATTCACAAGGAGGTTCTTACTGACCCCTACCGCCACGTGGTCCTGCAGAAGATCCGCTTTGAGCCGTTGCAGGGCACCCTCACCGACTATCACTTGTACGCCCTGCTCTCGCCGCACTTGGCGAACTGCGGTGCTGGCAACACCGGCTGGATCGGCGATTACAAAGGCTATCCGATGTTCTTTGCCGAACGCGGCGGCACCGCGCTGGCGCTCGCATCCTCGGCGCCATGGAAGAAGGGCTCAGTGGGATTTGTCGGCACCTCCGACGGCTGGCAGGACGTCTCCGAGCATTTCCAGATGGAATGGGAATACACGCGCGCAGAAAACGGCAACATCGCTTTCACCGGAGAGATCGATCTAGCCGCCTGCAACGGAGAGTTCTTACTGGCACTGGGTTTCGGGTTGATTTGGACGGAAGCGGGACAGCAGACCCGCTCCACGCTCTTCGAGGACTATGCAGAAACCCGCCAGCACTACTTTTCGCAGTGGAAGACCTGGCAAACCACATTGCTCAAGCTGGATGAACCGTTGCGCCAGTACGATTTGTATCGCTCGTCGACCGCCGTTCTGCGCACCCACGAGTCGAAAGATTTTCTCGGCGGCATCATTGCCAGCCTCTCCATTCCCTGGGGATTCAACAAAGGCGACGAAGATCTCGGCGGCTACCATTTGGTGTGGCCGCGCGATTTGGTTGAAGCAGCCAGCGCGCTGCTCGCCGCCGGAGCCGTTGACGACGCGGTGCGCGTTCTTCGCTATCTCGAAGCCACCCAGGAAGCCGCCGGCAACTGGGCGCAGAATCTCTGGCTCGACGGGCGACCTTATTGGGGCGGCGTCCAAATGGACGAAACTGCGTTCCCTATCCTGCTGCTCGATCTGCTGCGCCGCGAAGCTCCGGATTCTCTCGGCAAGCTCGACCGCTGGTGGCCGATGGTGCGCAATGCCGCCAGCTTCATTCTGCGCAACGGTCCCGTCACCCAACAAGACCGCTGGGAAGAAGATGCGGGCTATTCGCCATTCACCCTCGCCGCCGAAATTACCGCGCTGCTGGCCGGGGCCGACATCGCCGACCTGACCGGGCACGGCGAACAGGCCCAAACCATGCGCGACACAGCCGACGCCTGGAACGACAACATTGACCGCTGGGTCTACGCCACCGGCGGCGATCTGGCGCAGCAGCTCGGAATTGAGGGCTACTATGTGCGCATCGCCCCGCCCGACACGGACATCACCGGGGCCGCTTCGCCAACCCAAGGTTTCGTTCCCATCAAGAATCGTCCGCCGGGAGAGGACGGGCAGCGCGCCTATCACATGGTCAGCCCTGACGCGCTGGCGCTGGTGCGCTTTGGCCTGAGAGCGGCGGATGATCCGCGCATTCTGAATACGCTGCGCGCCATCGACGCGCTGTTGGCCGTCGAGTTGCCCCAGGGCCCATGCTGGTATCGCTACAACGGCGACGGCTACGGCGAACACCGAGATGGTTCTGCCTTCGACGGAACCGGCATTGGCCGCCCCTGGCCCTTGCTCGCCGGAGAACGCGGCCATTACGCCCTCGCCGCCGGACACCGCGACGAAGCCGACGCGCTGCTTACCGTCATCGAGAATTCGACTGCGGGACACAGCCGCCTGCTCCCCGAACAAGTCTGGGACGCCGCCGACATTCCCGCCTTCGAACTTTTCCGCGGCAAGCCCACCGGTTCGGCCTGCCCGCTCGTCTGGGCCCACTCGGAGTACATCAAGCTGCGGCGTTCCATTCGCGACAACAAGATTTTCGACCAGCCCCCGCAAACCGTGCAGCGCTACCTAGTCGATAAACATGTGCGGCAGATCTTCGGCTGGAGGTTCAACAACAAAACCCGCACCATCCCCCGCAACAAAACGCTGCGCATCGTGCTGCTGACCCCCGCCCGCGTGCACTGGAGCCTGGACGGCTGGACCACGGCACACGACACCGATACCCGCGACACCGGCCTCGGCACCCACATCCTCGACCTGCCCACCGCATCCCTCCCAGCCGGAGCTCAGGCAGTCTTCACATTTTTCTGGCCGCAAGAGAATCGCTGGGAAGGCACGAACTATACCGTGACGGTCGAGAATGGTTAGGCGATGGGACACGACCCCGCCGCCTACTTCCACCGATCGCCGCGCTTCAGCACGTACTGCGCGAACACATAGCGCCAGGGAATCAACGGAATCAGAATAACCACCATCGCGACCGCTTGTATATCTTCCGCCACCGCCGCTGTAATCTGATGGGCCGACCACAGCGGCAGCGCGAAGGCGACGAGGTAGATCGCCTTCCAGGCTAACTCGAACAACAACACGGGCAACATCTGCACCGGATACCGCAGCCCTAATGCCGCCGTCGCACCCAGGCCAGCCAGCAGAGCGACACGAATCCCTGCAGCGGCGGCAAACTCGTTGGTGTGGTGCAGAACCGCAGGCCAGACATACACGCCGAGCCCGGCGGCCATAATGAAGTACGAGACCCGCAAGGTGTACAGGCGAAACAGCGAGACTTGGGGTACCGTGGCTTGGGGTACAGTGACAGGTTCGGTGGCGGGTGATGTCACGATTCCGCCTTACTCCACGCTGGTGTAACACAACTCAACCACCGTGCAATCGTCGCTCAGCGGATTGCCAGCGCAGAATTCCGTGACGGACGAAAAAATTCCTTCGAGCGTCGGAGACTTGGCCGCGGCCGCTTCCAGCCGGAAGTCTTCATAAAAGTCGCCCATGGCGTTCTCCGCCTCGGTAACACCATCGGTCACCAGAATGAAGCGGTCGCCAGACTTCATCTGACACTTCGCGCTTTCGAAAGTCGCGTCCGGCAGCAAACCCACCGGCACATTCCCGTGCGGAGGACGCATCACTTCTCCCGCGCACACCAGCAGCGGGGGCACGTGGCCGCAATTTACATATTCCAGTTCGCCGTCGCGGCGCAGACGCACCAGCAGCACGGTCGCATATTTTTCGCCCACCAGTTTCTCTGTAAAGAATCGGTTCACCGCCGTTACCACATCGAGCAACGGCACGCCGGCGCTCAGATGCGAATAAATCATCCCCTGCAAGGTCGAAGCCAGCAGCGCCGCGGAAACTCCCTTGCCGCTGACGTCGGCCAGCACCACCGCCAGACCTTCTTTGGTATTGACCGCATCGAAGAAGTCTCCGCCAATTTCTTTACAAGACAGGTTCTTGCCGCGCAGCTTGGCAAACGGCACTTCGGGAATCTTCACCTGCATCAAGCGCTGCTGAATGCTGGCCGCGATGCTCAGCTCCTGCTGGTAGCGCCGCGATTCTTCTTCGGCCTGCACCAGCCGGGCGTTTTCGATGAGCGACGCCGCTTCCGTCGCGATCACGTGCAGAATTTCCTGGCCCACTCCGCTGATATCCCGGGAAGCAAAGCGCGAGTCCACGTAAAGCACGCCCATTGCATCCGGAGAATTCGCGGCGTGCAGCGGAGTTTGCGCGTCGCGGGTCGCCTGTACCACCAGCTTGCGCAACGGGATGCAAACCACCGTTCGCAAATCATAAGCCACGATGCTCTGCCGCCCAGCCAGATCGAGCGACTGGCTGGTATCGGTCAAAAGAAATTCGGAATTCGACCGCATCGATTCTTCCAGGATCGAATGCGAAATTGTCTTATCGTCGAGCAGCGGCTCTTTCTTCGAGTTACGGCCCGCGGCCAGGCGCAGCTTCCCTTCTTCATCCTTAAGAAAAACATAGGCGCGCTCTGCCCGCGTCAGTTGCAACGTGACGTCCAGCATGGTCATCAGAATCTCGTCGAGCACGCCTGCCGTATTCAGCTTGCGCGCGGCTTCGAGAAACAGCGTGAGCTTTTCAAGGTCGGTGGCTTCCTGCTTGATCTGGATGCCAGAAATCTGGCTGAGAAATTCGCGCGCCGTATTCGAAGTGCGCTGCGAAGGATTGAACAAAATATAAGCCGAATCGCGCGCCCCAAACTCCAGCCGGTCGCCGCGCTCCAGTTTCTGGCGGTTGATGCGTTCTCCATTAACGAACGTCCCGTGCTTGCTGCTCAGATCGACGAGAAAGAAATCCTGCCCTTCCTGCGTAATCTGGGCATGGTCGCGTGACACGCGCGGGTCCGCGATCACCAGATCTTTATCCACCTTCCGTCCCACCGTGAACGGGGTGCGGTTGAGAACGATGTTCTTTTGCTCACTGCCCTGCACGAACACCAGGGCGGGAAACACACCGGAGCCAGAACTGTGATGACTGATTGCGGTCAGGGCCATGGATGATAATTCGTCGTTAGTCGATGTTCGATGGTCGTTAGTCGATGGTCGTTAGTCGATGATCGTTAGTCGATGATCCAATAGTCGCGAGTCGTCGTTCGTCGGACGGTCGCCGATGATCAACTATCACACGCCGCGCCGTTCGCCTTCGCCAAAGGACGACTGACGGCGCTTTTGCAGCAATATCTCTTGCCTGAACAGACTACTCTGCTGGCGCGCCGTCCCGCAAGAGACCAGGCTGGCTCGTCCACGTGTTCAGCAGCGCCAATCCAAAGATAAACACAGGCACCATGTAGCTGGAGTAAAACGGCATCAAGTAAAGCTGCTGCGGGGGCGCCGCCCTGAGCCAGAAGTAAGCCAGACTCAGCCCCAGCGTGGCGATCCACGGCCAAACCAGCAAAATCCCGCCCACCGCGCGAGCCAGGCGGACCGCCGGCAAGACAGACTCACCTGCACTCTCGCTCCACAACAGAGCCAGAATTGCCGGCGCCAGCAGCACCTGGTTGTAGAGCGCAGACATGGGAATGATGAATATTGTCAGCGCCATCACCAGGCTGGTGGCCTGCCCAAATGCCCGAGTCGAAGCGGATTCTCTTCGCGAACGCCAGAGGCAGACGGCGCAGGCCACCACGCTCAACACGCCAAGAATCCGTCCTGCAACGGTACCAAACATAACCGTGGGCACGGACTGGTTCTGGGTGTACCGATGATATTGCTCGATGGCCACAAGGAACATGCGCCACCAGCCGGGCAGAACCAATTCTGCTCCACCCAGTAGAAGCAGCATGATTAAGCCAAAACCGAATACGAAGCGCCGCCTAGACCGCCAGTCGCTGCCGGCCCAGACCAACAGCCACAAAACAAGCGGCCAAGTCAGTTGCGGTTTAATCGTTGCCAGTGCCAGCAACGCTCCCGCGCAGAAAAGCCATCCGCCCGCCAGACATGCTCCACAGGCTGCGAGCAAGGCTGCGACCACAAGCGTCAATTGCTGGAGCTTGAGTCCCTGCACCATGGGCAGCCAGCCGAGAATGAGCACGATTAAAATCACAGTTGTTCCCGATCTTATTCGTGATGACGGCCTCCAACCCAGAACGCGCAGCCAGAGCAGAACACTGGCCACGGCCAGCCCGACCAGCAGCCAGCGGAAGCCCATTTGGACCGCACTAAACGGAAGGTCAATGGTGGGCGCGAGCAGAAACACCACATAAACCGGATAGGCGAACCCCTGCTGGTCCTTGGGATCGTCGAGGCGCGCGGGATCGAGCGGCCTCCCGTAATAGCCCTGCTGAATTTCGCCGGTGATTTCCGCGCTGTAGGGATTGCGCCCGTGCCGCAGTAACTCGCGCGCTCCCAACCACCGCGGATAAAGATCCGACAGATTGCCGCGGGGCCGGTCGTGGGCAGCAGCATCGGCAACCTGCTGAACAATCAGAATCTTGTTCACATAAAACCAAGTACTCGCTGAAGCAATAACGGCAAGGACAAGTGCGACGATAAACGGCGGTCGCTTCGGCAAAGGAGCGTTCTCTTTTCTCAAAGCACTTCTCAAAACACTCTGGATGAATTCGCTTCATGTTACAACTGTGTGAGCAAAACTGTTCATGCGATGGCGAATCGCAGTCTCGGCCGCAATCGGGCTCCTCACTGGCACATTCTGCTGGTTCCTGATGATGCGCCTCCACCAGGATGCGGCCGACTTCAGCTGGGCGATCCGTCTGGCGCAGCATTTGGTCAGCCGGCAAAATCCGTACGACACACCGTCCCAACTATATCCGCTCACCGCTGCGTTTTTTGCGCTTCCTCTTCTGCGTCTAACTCCGGAACTTGCGGCTGGAGTGTTCTGGGGGATCAGTTCTTCTCTTTTAGCTTTCGGTCTTACCCGCCAAGGCTACGGCAAACTCCTAATCTTCCTCGCCTATCCCTATTGGGCCGGAATTCTCACGGTGCAATGGTCGCCCCTCATTTCTGCTGCCGCGTTCTTCCCGCTGCTGCTGCCCGCAACCATGGCGAAACCTCAGATTGGCCTCCCCATATTCCTGACGCGGCTGAGCCGTCGCGGACTCGCGGCCTGCATCGTCCTGGCGGTGATCAGCCTCGCCGTGATGCCGAACTGGCCCCGGCTCTGGTTACACCAAATCGGCAACTACGATCACTTCTACCCTTTTCTCGTTCTTCCCGGGCCGCTGCTTTTGCTCGCGCTCCTCCGATACCGGGACCGCGATGCCCGGCTCCTGGTCCTGGCCGCCCTGATGCCCCAGCGCTGGTTCTACGACAGCTTCATACTCTGGCTGATTCCCCAATCGCGACGTGAAATCGTCTGGACCGTATTCTTCAGCTGGGGAGCCGGCATCTGGCGCTGGTATCACATTCCGCATAGCTTTACCGAAGTCGGACGCTTCACCGTAGTTTTTCTCTACTTGCCGATGCTGGCCGTGGTGCTGTTGCGAAAACCGCAAAGCAGTGTCTCGACCCCGGATTCTGCTGGCAGTCTGGCGAGCGTTTGATCGCTTGGACTCCAGAACCCTTGGTTGATCGCTCAAAGGGTTGATGCCTCAAAGTGGATATCGCAAAAAACAGCCCGCTGAAACCACTCTACTGGCACTATTGGATCAGCCTGCTGCTGGGTGTAGCGCTGCTTCCCGTTCTGCGCAGCCAGCACCTTCCGCTCAAATTCGATTGGATGACTATCACCGTTGCTTACTGGCTGGTTTTGGCTGCCCAATCGATATTCGTGGCAGTCCTCCTCTGTGTGATTGGACTGCCTCGCGACCAAACCCTGGGGCCTTTTTTGGCGCCCTATCGCGCGAATCCCCTGCGCATCGTTCCCTTACTTCTGTTCCTTGCCATTCTCATTTGGACGACCAGTTGGATGAAGGCTCTGATCTTGGGCGTCGATGCCGTCGCCCTCCTCGAGGTGGTTAACCGGCAAAAAACATCGGGATTGCGACATGCTGCGTTCGCGGTCTTCGCTCCCGCAGCATATCTGTTTTTCGGATTTGCGATGGTTCTCGCTTACAACTACGCCATCGTTTCGGTTCGCTTCAATTTTGCGACGGACCCAGCCCTTGCCGCCATCGACCGCTGGCTTCTGCTCGGCCACTCGGTTTCTGAACTCACCCACTGGGCGGTGCGGGTTTTCCCGCTGTCGTTTTTTCGCACTTTGGAATTCATCTACTTCGGAATGTTTCCCCAGATCGGAGCGTGCCTTATCGTGGTCGCGCTCTGCTATGGAAGAGCCCGCGCATTGCAGTTCGTCGGAACGTTACTCTTGTCCTACTACTTCGCTCTGGCTATCTTCTACTTCTGGCCCGCACAAGGACCTTACTACCTCTGCCCTGCCCACTTCTCCCGCTTCCCCGCCAGTCTGCAGTGTTATACCCTTCAAAAAACGCTGATCCGGCACGCGATGGCGCTCTGGCAGCATCAACCCATCTCGCGCATCTCGACCGACTACTTCATTGCGTTGCCGTGCATGCACGTTGTGCAGCCGTTGATCGTGCTTTGGTTTCTGCGAGGCTTTAAGCGCATGGTGGTCGCGCTGGCGGCTTACGATCTGGTGCTGGTGGCCGCAATCCTTATGCTCGAGCAGCATTATGTGATCGACATCCTCGCCGGCCTGCCGGTAGCCGCGCTTGCCATCGCAATCACCGGCGGCCCGTTTCGCGGTAGGGGTGCCTGGAGCTGCCCGGCAGCGCTCGGGGACAAACCTAGCGGGACCAACGTAGCGGGACCAACGTAGGATGACCTCGGCATGAAGAATTCGCCACTCCTTGCCAAGCCGGTTTGGTGGCTGCTGCTCAGCATCGTTGCGAGCGGAAGCATGGCTTACTATGTCAGTCAAATCTGGAGTGCCAACCAGCCGGCGCATTTTAACGACCTCTACGCACCCTGGTGGGGAGCGCACGAACTGCTGCTGCACGCTCGCAACCCATATTCGCCCCAAGTCGCCCACGAAATTCAAACCGTAATCTACGGCGCACCGGCTGCCGCTGATTCGCAAGATCCTTCCGGCATCGGTGGTGGATTTGCCTATCCACCGTACATTGCCCTCCTCCTTTGGCCGACCGTGTACCTGTCGTTTTCAGCAGCGCAGAAGGTCTTTCTGTCGCTCTCGATCCTGGGAACGTTCCTCAGCATTGTGGTTTGGTTCCGTCTTACGCGGTCCAGACAGCCTCCTCTGATCCTCGTCGCCGCGACTGTTTTTACCCTGGGTAGCTTCCCCGTATTGCAGGGGATCAAACTACAGAACCCGAGCCTCCTCGCCGCCTTTTTCATTGCAATCACATTTTTTCTGCTCTTCGCCGACCATCTCGTGCTTGCCGGGGCAATGTTGGCCCTCTCGACCTTCAAACCACAGTTCATGATCGTGTTGATTCCATGGCTGGCACTCTGGACCCTGGGCGATTGGCGCCGTCGACGCCCGCTGGCCATGAGCTTTCTCGCCAGCATGTTCCTGCTGGTTGCGGGCAGCGAATGGCTGTTGCCGAACTGGATACCCAGTTTTCTGAGAGTAGTTGGCGCCTATCGCCATTACACTTATGGTCATTCTCTCCTCGATGTGTGGTTCACTCCAACCTGGGGACCGATAGTCGCCGCCTTGGTTCTACTGGCTGCCCTGGCTCTCTGCTGGAAACATCGACAGCAGCCCTCCGATTCCCGGGATTTTACGGTTGTCACAAGTCTCGCGCTGGCAGCGACTTTGATCATTATTCCGACCTTAGCTCCCCACGCGCAGGTACTGTTGCTTCCCGGAATCTTGTGTCTGCTCCAGAATCGAACCCTGCCGTCGTCAGCCGGTCCGCTCCGCCGGATGGTTCTCGCCGGAACCTGGACGCTTCTGGCCTGGCCGTGGATTGCTGCCTTTGCCCTAGTGTTGGCGGCGATGAAATTCCCTGCCCACAGCTTGCTGCGTTTTTGGGAGCTCCCGCTCTACACAAGCCCTGTTCTGCCTGTGGCTTTGGTATTGGGTTTGAGCTGTCTGCTGTTCCCCGGCAGTTCAGGGAACAACCGGAGATTCGAGGCCTCCCGACGCCAGCTTTGATCCAGATCATTCAGGATTTCCGATTGTGGCCCCCGGGGCCTTCTTGAGTATCTGGGTGGTTCACCCGGCGGTAATCTCTTTTTGGGTCCGGTCTGCAAGAAAATACGTCCTTTCCGTCAGATTGCAAGGTATGATTAGCCAGGTCGAGTGGCGAAATCCTGGGTGTTTCAGGCATAGTTCTGTGGGTGGATTTGGCTCGATCGCCAAAAAGTTAAAAGAAACAAGAACAACGAGGTATGTATATGCAGCTTGCACGCAGATTGTGGTGCGAACAGGAAGGCCAAGATATCGCGGAGTATGCGGTTATGCTGGCGGTGATTCTCGTCATTGTGGTAGGAACCGTTCAGCTGATCGGGTCCAATGCCAACAACGTATTCTCCCAGGTCGCCAGTTCCATCCAGTAGTGAGCAAAACGCTGGTTAGCGAAATAAGCTATCAGAATAAGTAAGCGAAAATGGTTAGCAAGATTTAGCGAATTAAGTGGCGACGCTCGCAGGGCGCTGGCACTCGGTTGCGCCGCCAGTGGTGTGACTTGTAAGGGAGCAGTATGAATCGTACACGCTTGTTGATGATCGGGGTCTTGGCACTCGCGCTTGGCTTCCTGGCAAGCGTGTATGTCTACAAGAACTTGCAATCGAAAACGGGCTCCACGGACGCCGGCGTAGACGTGATTGTGGCGGCCGAGGATCTGCAGGTTGGGGCCAGGGTAGACGAGCACGATATAAAAATAATTCGTATCCCCGCCGCGGACCTGCCGCCCAGTGCGCCCCGAAAACGTGCCGACGTATTAGGCCACGGTGTCATCGTCCCCATTTCCAAAGGCGAATTCATCCTGCCCAACCGACTGGCCGGCGAGAATGCCGGGTCCGGGCTGCCCTCGCTGATCCCTCCTGGAATGAGAGCGGTTTCTGTCAAGGTGAATGAAGTCGTGTCCGTAGCTGGATTCGTCACGCCCGGCACTCGCGTGGACGTGCTGCTCACAGGAACCCCGGGCGCCGGCGGCGAGCAGCAGACGACCACCGTTCTGCAGAATGTCGCAGTGCTCGCGTCAGGCCACACTCTGGAACGAACCGCTACGGGCGAGGCTCAGAATACGGCCGTCATCACGCTCCTGGTCTCGCCCGATGACGCTCAGCGGCTCACCCTCGCCAGTTCCGAGGGTCATATTCAACTCGCTCTGCGCAACCCGCTCGACACCCGGCAGGACGAAGTGGCATCCTCCAATTCCCGCGGCCTCTATAAGGGAACACCCATACCCGTGACCGCCGCACCCGTCGTTCATCACACCGCGCCCAAGACCGTCACGCCGGTTGCTCCACCGCCTTCCACCGGCGTCAGCATCGAGGTTTACCAGGGCGACAAAAAGCCCGAAGTCGTGAAATGCTCGGAGGATAATTGCGGCGGGAATTGAGCATCGTGCATTCGATTTCGATTTCGATCTTCCAAGCTGGACCAGGTTTTACTCGTTTCCTCACAGGGAGAGGAATCTGAAAATGAAAGTTCGCTCGTCTTCGCCTTGGGCTCTGGTGTTCGCTGCTCTGGTATTCGCCGCTCTGGCGTTCACCGGGTTTGTCATCCCCGCATTTTCAGAAATTCTGCGACAGTCCGACACTCCGGCTCAGGCTCCCGCACCCATCGGCACCCAGACCACGACGCTGCCCGCGCAGTCCCAACCCCAGGGTTCGGCGCCCTTGCGGGTGATGGTGGGCAAGTCGTTGCTCATCAATACCACGGAGCGGGTCAGCCGTATTTCAGTCACCGACCCAACGATCGCGTTCGTCCAGGTCGTAACGCCAACTCAGATTTTGGTTCATGGCAAGGCTCCCGGAGAAGTATCTCTGATTATTTGGGATACCCTGGAGCGCTCGCGCAGCTTCGACCTTCGCGTCGATGTTGACGTCAGCGCCTGCGCCGAAGAAGAACACCGCGTCTTCCCCGATGAGCAGATTACGGTCAGTCCGTCGCGCGCTGCGATCGTTCTCTCCGGCCATGTTTCCACCGAAGACGTGGCCAAGCGCGCGGGAGAACTGGCCAGCGCTTACTCTCCGAAGGTCGTGAACGTGCTAACTTTCGGGCCGGTCGGCGCGCAAGAAGTTTTGCTGCAAGTAAAGTTTGCGGAAGTCGACCGCACCGCCCTGACTCAGTTAGGTGTCAATTTTATTTCCACGGGAGCCGCGAATACCATTGGCACAGTAACCACCGGCCAATTCGGCGGCGTCGGAACACAAACCCTGAACCCTGGCCAACAGAATCCTGCCAACAATACCACTACCGCTTCGACCATCAGCAATGTTCTGAACCTGTTTCTGTTTCGCCAGGACATTAACTTCGGCGCCGTCATCCAGGCTCTTGAAACCAAGAATCTTCTGCAGATCCTCGCTGAGCCGAATCTGATCGCAGTCAATGGCAAGGAAGCCAGCTTTCTCGCCGGAGGTCAATTCCCCTTCCCCATCGTGCAGCCCGGCGCCGGCTTCACGGCGGTGACCATCTCATTCAAGGAGTTCGGCGTGCGGCTGCAGTTCACTCCGGTCATTATGCCCAACGGCAATATTCACCTGAAGGTCGCGCCCGAAGTCAGCACGCTCGACTTCGCCGACGCTCTGACCATCTCCGGATTTACCGTCCCCGCGCTCAGCACGCGCAAAGCCGAAACTGAATTTGAATTGCAGGATGGCCAGAGCTTTGTGATCGCGGGCCTCATGGATAACCGGGTGACCGACATTTACAACAAGATTCCCGGGCTCGGCGACATTCCGATCCTGGGAAATTTTTTCCGCAGCAAAAGCTTGCAGAAAAGCAATTCGGAATTGATGGTCTTATGCACGGTGCACCGCATTTCTCCCAGCACGGAGCAGCCTGCCCTGCCCAAGAATCCGAAGCCGTTTGTGAACGACGATAAGTTCGACAAGAGCAAGTAGCGGATTCGACAACAAAGGTTCGATAAGGGATAGCCGAACTGCAGCACTAAAGGGTCCGCGGGCCCGTAAGGAATAAAAGCCGCAGAGTTGTTATGCCAGAATTGTCAGTCGTCATTGTCGCCACGGACAACGAACAGCGCGCGGTCCTGCAGGTGCTGGTCGATGGCACTACTGTGGGTCGCACCGTACACACTTGCGCCAGTTTTCCGGTTACGGCCTCCGATCCTGTAGCCCGCCGGGTGCGCGCCGCCAATCCTGACGTCACCCTGGTCGACATTCCCGCCGACAACCCTCCTCTTGCTCTGCGCGCCATCGAACTTCTGCACGAGGAGATGCCCGACTCCGCCATTTTCGCCATCGGCAATCTGAGCCAACCCCAGGTCATCGTCAACGCCATGCGCGCGGGCGCCCGCGAATTCATCGAGCGTCCGGCGAATACTGCGGACCTGATCGACGCGTTTGTACGCCTGCAGGCCTCCCAACGCCGGGGACGTCAGGAAGGCATCCGCGGTAAAGTCTTCTCCGTCATCAATGCAAAGGGCGGAAATGGCGCGACCACGGTAGCTGTCAATCTGGCGCTGGCCTTGCAGACCTATGGACAAACGGCGCTGGTGGATATGGCTCCCCTCGGCCACGCCGCGCTGCACATGAATCTCAAACCGAGTTTCACGGTAGCCGACGCCACCCGCAATCTTCACCGCATGGATGCTTCCCTGCTTGAAAGTTTCATGACCCGTCACAGCGGCGGCCTGCAATTGCTGGCCGGGACCAACGTGCCCGCCGCCGTCGATCCCTCGACAGCGGAGTTTGTAAAGCTTTTCGACATGCTGGTCACGCATTACCGTTATGTCGTGGTCGACTGCTCGTCGCGGTTTGACCCGGCCAGCCGTCTGGTCGCCAGTCTTTCGGAAATCGTTCTGCTCGTGGCCTGCAGCGATGTAGCTTCGCTCTGGAGCGCGGCCCGGGTGCAGCAGTATTTAGGCGAGACCGGAAGCCGCGAACGCGTCCGCCTGGTGCTGAATCGCTTTCGCAAAGTCGCGGGCTTCAGTGAGGCAGACGCTGAGGCGGCGGTAGGGGCTAAACTGTTATGGAGGATTCCGAACCAGTATTTCGCTATTTCCGGAGCCATCGACCGGGGCACGCCCGTCATGGATCAGCGAAATTCGGAGATCGCCCGCTGTTTCGCCGGACTGGCCGAGGAGCTAACCCGCAACGATGTCGAGGTGAAGCGCGAAAGGTGGTCGCTGTTTAAATCAGTTTAGGTTTAAGTCAGTTTAGGTTCAAATCAGTTTAGGTTTGACTCGGTCCAGCCGTAGCCGTGGAGTGGAGCACAGACGGGAAGGGCACGACTTAAGTCGTGCCGCCACACAAGCGGCATCGAGTGGGGCTTTAGCCCCTGAGGTTCGCGGCCGAACAAAGAAGTCTTATGGCAAATCTTCAATCCTTCGAGCGCACCGACCCCCAGCAGATTAAGTCCGACCTGCATCGCAAAGTCCTGGACCGTCTGGATTTAGAAAAGCTCGGCAAGACCTCCGGCGATTCCGCGCGCGATGAAGTCATGATCATCGTTCGCACCGTCGTCAACGGCGAAGTCGTGCCCCTCAGCTTTGCCGAGCGCGAACGCCTCTCCCGTGAAATTCTCGACGAAATCTTCGGCCTCGGCCCACTCGAGCCCCTGCTGAAAGACCACACCATATCCGACATCCTGGTCAACAGGTTCGACCGCGTCTACATTGAGCGCGCCGGCAAACTCGAACTCACCGGCCTGTCCTTCAAAGATAACGCCCACCTGATGCAGATCATCGAGCGCATCGTTTCGCGCGTGGGGCGCCGGGTTGACGAATCCTCGCCCATGGTCGATGCCCGCCTGGCCGATGGATCGCGCGTCAATGCCATCATTCCCCCGCTCGCCATCGACGGCCCCTGCCTGTCCATCCGGCGTTTCGGACGAGATCCCGTCACTGCCCGCCAGATGCTCGAGAATCAAACCCTCACCGAGTCGATGCTCGAACTGCTCTCCGCCATGGTGAAGGGCCGCCTGAATATCCTGGTATCCGGCGGAACCGGCGCCGGTAAGACTACCGTATTGAATGTGCTCTCCGGCTACATTCCCAACTCCGACCGCATCGTCACCATTGAAGACGCCGCCGAACTGCAACTGAAGCAGGAACACGTTGTCCGCCTGGAAACCCGCCCCCCCAACATCGAAGGCAAGGGCGCAGTCCGGCAGCGGCAACTGGTCATCAACAGTTTGCGTATGCGTCCCGACCGCATCGTGGTTGGCGAGGTCCGCGGCGAGGAAGCCTTCGACATGTTGCAGGCCATGAACACGGGCCACGAGGGCTCACTCACCACAGTCCACGCGAACTCTCCGCGCGACGCCATGGCTCGCGTGGAAAACATGGTTTCCATGGCGAATCTCAACATTCCCGAGCGCGCCGTGCGCCACCAGATCGCGTCCGCCGTGCACGCTGTTGTCCAGATCGCTCGTCTCTCCGACGGCACCCGCAAGGTCATGACGATCTCTGAAGTTACGGGAATGGACGAAGGCTCCATCGCCATGCAAGATATTTTTACTTTTGACCGCACCGCCGTCGATGAGAGTGGCAAGGTTCGCGGCGTTTTCCGCGCGACCGGAATACGTCCGCAGTTCGCCGAGAGGCTGGCGACCGGGGGATCCCGCCTGCGGCCGGCGTTGTTCGAATCGAAAACTGAGGTCTAAATCATGGGTGGGGCTCAAGTTGATTGTCATCCCGAGCAAGCGTTCTTTGCGCAGCGAGGGATCTGGGCGAGCCGCGCGATGCGTCGCGATGCTTCTATTGAGAAAAGCCGCGACGCAATAATCGCGCGTTTGGCTCGCTTCCTTATAGCTATGCGACCTAATCGTAAGTCTGAGATAACGCCATGCCCGCAGTTTTAATCGCGCTCCTCGTGTTCGTCGTAGTCGCGCTCGCGGCTTTTGCCGCAGGCTCGATTTTCGACCAGCGCAACGCCCAGGCCCGGCTCATCAAGGAACGCCTGGCCAGCGAGCGCAAGGCGCCTGAACTGGCAGCGGATGAAGAACTTGCGCTGCTCCGGGACGAGCAACTCAGCCAGATTCCAGCCCTCGACACCCTGCTCCGGCGGTCGGCGCGAGTGGGCGAGATCCAAAAAATCCTGGCGCAAGCGGGAATGTCATTGCGCGCCGGAAATTTTCTGGGGCTCTCGGCGCTGGCCGGAATCGTTGCCACATTCGCGGCATACGCCTTCACCAAGCGGATCGAAGCCGCGTGGGTAGGAATGCTGCTCGGCTTCGTGCTCCCCTATGCCTACATTTCGTACCGGCGCAACAAGCGCTTCGAGAAATTCGAGGAACTTTTCCCCGAGGCCATCGACACCCTGGCGCGCGCGGTGCGCGCCGGACACGCCTTCACCACCGCCATCGAAATGATTACCGACGAAGTCGCCGAACCCGTCTCCGGCGAGTTTCGCCAGCTTTACGAAGAACAGAAATTCGGCATGCCGGTCCGCGACGCCCTCATCAATCTCACCGACCGCATGCCCCTGGTCGACGTAAAATTTTTCGTCACCGCCGTCATGCTGCAACGCGAGACCGGCGGCAACCTGGCCGAGATTCTCGACAACTTGTCTTACGTGATCCGCGAGCGCTTCAAGATCCAGCGCCAGGTGCGCGTCTACACCGCCCAGGGCCGATTGACGATGGCACTACTGATGGGCATGCCTCCCATCATCGTCACCGTCATGCTGGTGCTGAATCCCGACTTCATTAAGCCCTTATTCTCGGATCCCATTGGACACACCCTACTGGTCGCCGGCATTACCCTGCAAACAGTTGGATATTTCGTGATCCGCAAGATCATTCGGATCCAGGTTTAAGGAAACAGGTTTAAGGATCCAGGTTTAAGGAAACAGGTTTAGGTGCCCTCATGCTGCCCATGATTCTGGTCGCGGTTGTCTTCGTCACGGTGGTAGGCGCGGTCTTCGCCTTCGGAGCCGCGGTCTTGAGCCCCAGTTCCGTGCTGGGCGCTCGCCTGCGCGCTCTCGGCGGACAACAGCAGCAACAGCAAACGGAAAACAAGCCTGCCATGCGGGAACGCATCGAGCAGGCACTCGATCCCCTCAGCCGGGCCATCCCCCTGTCTCCAGCGGACGTATCGCGCACCCGCGCCTGGCTGATTCAGGCCGGATTCCGCGACGCCATCGACGTCAACTATTATTTCGGCGCGCGTATTCTCGCGGCGGCGGCAGCCTTTGCCGGAGTGGCGCTGTTCGCCGGCTTCGACAACCTTTTCCTGATCGTCGGCCTTCCCGGTCTCGGTTTTTTCCTGCCGCGCTTCATCCTCAAGCGCATGATCAAAGACCGCCAGCAGCGCATTCGCCTCGGCCTGCCCGACGCCCTCGACCTCACCGTAATTTGCGTCGAGGCCGGTCTCGCGCTCGATCAAGCGCTCATGCGCGTCGGCCAGGATCTCCACCACGCCCACCCCGACCTCAGCGAAGAGTTCCATCTGGTCAACCTCGAAATGCGCGCCGGCAAGCCCCGCGCCGAAGCCCTCCGTAACCTGGTCGACCGCACCGGGGTTGACGATATCCGCTCCCTGGTTGGTACACTGATTCAAACTGATCGCTTCGGCACCAGCGTCGCCCAAGCCCTCCGCGTGCATTCCGACTCCCTCCGCACGGAACGCCGGCAACGCGCCGAAGAACAAGCTGCAAAGACCACCATCAAGATGGTCCCCCCACTGGTGATATTTGTTCTGCCTTCGATCATTTTCGTCACGATCGGTCCGGCGGTCATCGAGTTGATCCGGCAGCTAGGCCCGGTCTCGGGCGGCAAGTAAGAAGGCGACTCCAAACCACGGCGCGCTACTGGGGAGCATTTTCATTTATGGCGGTATTTTCCTCGCAGGGACAAGCCTTCAATCAAACCCGCCAGGCCTACCTCGCCACATCCCTGTCAGTCGCCGATACGCACTGGACCCGCCTGCGCGGCCTGCTCGGCCTGCGATCGAGTGACTTCCGTAATGGCTGCGGCCTCTGGATTGTCCCCTGCCATGGCGTTCATACTCTTGGCATGGGATTCCCCATCGACGTGGTTTATCTCGATGATGCGATGAAGGTAATCCATATCCAGCGCGACTTGCAGCCCTGGCGCTTCGCCCCGATCCGTACCCAAGCCGCATCCGTGCTGGAACTACCGTGCCGCACCGCAGCTGAAACAGGAACCGCAGTCGGAGATAAAATTGAGATCAGAATCGTAGAAGGAACGACCACAGAAATACCGACCACCGAATTGACGACTGCAGAAAAACCGGGCGCAGAAATGCCGATCGCAGAGATGAAGAGCACCGAAATAACGATCCAAAAGGACGCGACCGTACCGCCCTCGTGAGCACAACTCTCCAACTCGAAGAGCCCGTCCGCCGGAACGACGACCTTCAGGACGCCCCCAAGCTCCTGGTCGAATGGTCCTCGCCCTGGCGCGAGTTCACCGAGTCGATCCGCCCCGCCCTGGCGCGTTCCGAACGCCGCCTGGCTGGCGAAGCTCCCTTCGGATTGATCCCGCTGCGCATCATGCTGCCCTCTTATTTACTGGAGGCATTTCTGATTTTTGCCGCGATCATCATCCAGGTGAAAGTCGCGGAGTTGCGGCCCTTTGTTGCGCCCAGACTTTCCAGCCACGACGTCATCTACTACAGCGGCGACGAACTCCCCCGCACCGAAGATCTTGGCGGCGCTGAGGCTGCAACCACCGGCCACGCCGGCGGAGACGAAGCCCACCACAGCACCCAGACCATCCGGGTCGCCCGCGGCGGATCGCTGGTCCCGAAAGTCGTCGATGCTCCCAATCTCAAACTTCCTTCCTCGCGCGATGCCGTGGCGAACCTGCTGGCCATCAAGCCCAATCCGGGCCCTCCCCCGACCGAAGGCTTGCGCTCCACCCGCGCCCTTCCAAATCTTGCGACAACGTTAGTCGCACCGGCTCCGAATGCAGTCCGCGACTACACCCGCAACGGCGTTCAACTCGACTCGGTCATCGCGCCGGCTCCGTCTGTAACCCGCGATCAGCCCCTCATGGCGCCCAATCTCAGCGCCACGCTGATTCCGCCCGCACCAAATATCTCCGGCAGCACCCGGCTGGTGGCTCCAGCTCTAGCTCCGGCAGCGATTCCCCCGGCCCCCAGCGTTTCCCGGGATCGCCGCGTGTCTTCTCCATCGCTCAATTCCTCGGTGGTCGCTCCCGCTCCAAGCATCGCCCGCGACAGCGCCCGCTCGACCTCTGGACTATCTGCCAATGTAATTCCGCCAGCGCCCGGTGGAGTAATCCGTGAAATTTCCCGCTCGCCGGTACAGATGACCAGCGCCGCCGTAATCCCACCGCCAGTTTCAGCCCCGGAGCACGCTGCCACAGGCAATCCCAAACTGAATTTGCCTGCACCGACCATCATCGCGCCCCCGCCCTCGACCGACGTCTCGCAGGATATGCGCCGTACGGCGAGCGGCAGCGGCAGCATTCCAGATTCCTCGAAAACGGTTGTGCCCCCTCCGCCAACCCAATCCGGCAGCGGATCGTTGTTGAGCAGCCTCATCGGAAAAATCTTTGGTCCCACCGAAGTCGTGCCCCCGCCCCCGGCAGTTCAGGCCAACGGCCCGACCGGCGGTAGAACTTCGCTCGCCCCCAATGTCGTCGCGCCTCCACCGACCGTCAGCGCGGGCGGCACGTCGCGAGGCACTCGCAACGGCATGGGACCATCGATGGCCTCAAACGTCGTCGCTCCACCGCCATCCACTGGAGTCACCGGCGGCACCGGCAACCGCCCGCTGGCATCGTCCTCGGCGGCAACCTTCGGCGCGCCCAGCGTGGTTCCGCCTCCGCCGTCTTTATCAGCCGGTGGCGGCACCGGTAATACCGCAGGGGGCGCGGGAGTCTCGTCCGGCACCCTGCTCGCCAACAATATCGTGCCTCCACCTCCAGCGATTGGTGGAGGCTCTGCAGCCTCGGGTTCCGGTCTCAGCCGCAAAGGCGCAGGCCTCGGCGCGCCCCTTGATGCTGGCGCAGCCCCCGCCCCACCCAGCACCGCCGGCAGCGGCGCCAATGCTGGCGCGGTGATTTCCAGCCAGCCCGGCCCCAAAGTTGGCTTGCCCAGCAGCAGCACCGGTTCGCTGGCCATGTCTCCCGCCGGCAAAGAAAACCCAGGCCTCGGCGGCGCCAACGACGGCACCGGCATTGGCCACGGCACCGGCCCCGGCAGCGGCATGAATGGCTCGGCTTCAGGAGCAGGAAAATCCGTCCCAAACGCGAATAACGAACACGGCTCTGACCCAAGCGCTCGCGGCGGCATCTCTCCGGCGGCCGGCCCCGGTGGCGCCGGAAACGCGCCCTCCGGAACTCCAGCGGTCCGTGGCGTTGACATCAGCGGCGGCACCACCATCATCAGCCTGCCCAGCTTCGGATCAGATCCCTCGGGCAACGAACCACAGCAGCCCGGACACTCCCCGGCAAAAAAGCAACAGGCGCTCGGAGTAACCATCGTCGCCACAGCCACTTCCGGCGGAGCCTTCGAGCCCTACAAGAACCTCTTGCGCGGCGAAAAATACACGACGTATTTCGACACTTCTCTAGGCACCGTGGTCATGGAATTCGCCGATGAATCCGCGGCCAGCCATCCCGGCGGCACGCTCACAGCCCCCGCGGCAATCCGCACCGATCTGCCTGACGGCATCCCCCGAGCCCGCATGGTAATCACCTGCACCCTCGACGCTTCCGGCAATCTGAAAAACGTCCGCGTCCTCGAAGCCGGTCCGGCCACCATGACCGCGAAAGTCCTCGCCGCCCTGCGCAACTGGAAGTTTCAACCCGCCCTACGCGGCGACCAGCCGGTAGAAGTCACCGCGATCCTCGGCTTCGGCATTGACACCAACGATCGCTTCTAAGAACGACCGCTTCTAAGCTGGTTGTAATCGTTAATCGCATCTTCACCCATCGAGGCGTTCATCAAAGGTGCGGGGCATTCCAAAAGGCGCGGCGTCATCCTGACCGGAGCCGTTCTTCAGGCGAGGGGAAGGATCTCCCGCTCATCTATCTTCAATTGCTCCCTGATCCCTCCGTCGATTCCTGCCGATATCTGTAACAGGAACTTCCCCACCCGGAGCCGCCATGGATTTTGACGAAGCCGTCACCCTCCACAGCAAGTGGAAACGCAAACTGCGCACCTCCCTGGCCAAGCACGACGGCAGCCTGCGGGTCGCAGACGTGAGCGTCGACCACAAATGCGTGCTGGGAAAATGGATCTACAGCGACGGCGCAGGCCACTCTGCGCTCCCCGAATACAGGAAGCTGAAGTATGAACACGCCCGCTTTCACCTGGCCGCTGCGAAGTTACTCAAGAGGGCAAACACCGGAGAATCCGTCGACCGAGAAGTGGAATCCTGCGCCGACAGTGAATTCTCGAAATCGTCCGCGGCCGTCATCATCGCGATCATGGCCATTAAAGCCCGATTGTCAGGTTAGTACGGCAGGTTAGCACGGCAGGTTGGTACGCAGGTTAGTAGGGCTGGCTAATCCGGCACCGCCACCCTGGTTTACCCCCGATGACGATTCGCAATCATTTTGCACTTCGCTTAGCTCTACGCGACGGCGGAATCACGCCCTTCTCCGGCCGCTCCTGCTCGATTGTGTCTGAGAGTTTGTGCAGCGGTTTGTCGCCGGCGGAAGACAACTGCTGTCCCGCCGCAATGACAGTCAGCCCCTGCCCGGTGTAGGTCGCCTCGCTGTAAGCAGTTCCCGAAAGTGCCGAAGCCACGGCGAATACTCCATGCGGCACGCCGTTGGTGAACGCTGTCGCAACGTAGTCTCCCACCATCAATCCGTTCTGCGAATTCGGCAGCCAGCTCACCAGCATCGGTCCCGACAGCTCCACCGGCGCGTTCCACGTCGCCCCGCCATTCGCCGAAGCAATGTAGCCTACAAACAGCTGGCAGGTCGAAACCGCGCAGTCGCTCTGCGGATAGTAATAGTAGTGCAGCCCCACATGCGCCCCGCCACCGGACGTCGCCGAATCGATCCCAATCCCCGGAATGAAATGGTCCACCGTACTCGAAGTAGCATCGATCGGGATGCGCGTAACCGCAGACCAAGTCGCGCCGTCGGTCGAAGTGCTGTAAACCAGGTCGTTGGTCGAACAGTTGGCCCGGAACCGGCAATCCTCCCACACCACCCAAACCGTCCCCGCGCCATCCACGGCCGCCGACGGCAACGGCCCGCTGCGAATTCCTCCCGCATCGGTGTGCACCTGTATGTTCGAGATGGTCACCGGCGCAGTCCAACTCAGCCCGCCATTGCTCGAACTGAAGGCCGAAATGGAGTTCGTTGAACTTACGCCAGTCGTCACAAACGTCTCGATCGGCACCACGACTGTCCCGTTCGGCTGCACCAGAGGCTGCCCGCCGATACCGTCCGCCAGATTCGCCGTAGCCGCCGGCCCTGACCAGGTCAGCCCACCGTCACTCGAAGCGCTCATGAAAATCTCGTCCGAGGGAGGTTCGTCCCATTCCACATAGCAATTGCCGTAATGCGGACTGCCCGCCCAACTGTCGCAAACAATCCAGTTCTTGTCGGAACTCGCAGACGCCGCATCAACACTGACCGGATTCTGCCAGGTCAGCGCATCCGTCGACCGGCTCACCACCACCGCCGGCGTTTGGGAGCTCGAAATCGGCAACGACGCAATCATCCATACACCGTGTTTCGAGTCATACGCCACGGCCGGATCGCTGGCCGCGTCATACGGCCCAGTTCCCTCGCCCGTCGTCAGTCCGGGCAAAAATCCATGAGTCCAGGTCGTTCCCCCGTCGCTGGAAGTTGCCCATCCAATGTCGGTCGCGCCTCCCGGACTGATGCGTCCAGTCTGAAACGCCGCCACCAGGGTGTTTCCGTTCGCCAGCATATGCGGCTCAACCTCAGTCGCGTGCTGCCCCGGCGGAATCGTGTAGGGATCCGAACTTACCTGAGTCAAGTTCGATCCCACAGGATTGCCCATCGAGGTCACCGAAGAGGAAGAGGATGAAGAAGATGAAGAGCTCGAACATGCCGCCAAGCCAAGCATCCACCAAACCAGGATTGCTACGGCCGTCGCCTTCATAAAAAAACTATGAACCACTTTTTCGTTCATGGATGCAAATCTACGGATTTGCGGGGATTCCGATTTCTAAGTATACGACCGCCGTATCGTCCGTATAGACAGCCTTGAAGCCCCGCGTCTCGGCTAAAACATTCGCAAGGGCTGCATCCCTGGGAACTACAACGCAGTCGACTGAGTGTTCCTGTAGAAATTCCTCCCACCCGCGCTCCACATGCATCATCTTCAAGTAAGACTTGAAGAATTCATCGCCATAAAAATCATGCCGGTCGTCAACCACGACCCGAGTCTCCGGATAAAGTCGGTAGATCAAATACCCGCCCCAATAGTCCGGACTCAGCACCGGCCCTTTCAACCCAGACTTCTGCAGATAATCCACCGCCCCCACCGGCATCCGCCGAGGATCGAAATGCGCGTCCATCAGCACACCAGCCCCGACCCGCCCGCCATTCACCGCAATCAATAAAGTAACCACAACTGCGGCAATAGCCCACACGTGGCCGCGCAGCCCCGCCTCGACCGTAGTCATTCTCTCGAAGAATTCCCGGCCATAGCGCGCACTCGGCAACAGCGGCCCGATCACCATCACCAGTAGAATCGAAGAAACCGGAATATTCCGCGACGCATAAAGCCCCGCATACACCGCAAACAAAACTGTCAGCCCCTGGCTCAGGCGCAACTCCCGCCCTCGCACCGCCAGCACCGCCACCGCAATCAGCAGCAGCGCCAGAAAGCATTTCTGCGCCACGCCATGAAAATTGGGCGACTGAAACTCGTCAATGTGATCCATCAGGAAGCGGTTCGAAAGATAGGAATAAATATGCCGGTGCAACTGCCATCCGTAAGGATTGACCAGGCTCGCCACCGCTGAAAAAAGACCTACCCACACCAGACTCCGCGCCCGCTTCCCCGCGGCCACCTTCAACAATAGTTCCTCGATGCCCGTGTCTTTCGCTCTAAACCAGGCCCACACCGCCCCCAACCAGAAAATTCCCAGCAGCACAAACCCAACCAGAAAACCGCCATGCACGTTCACCCACAGCATCATCAGTAACGGCAGTGACCATAGCCATCGCCCGGCTCGTCGGCCAAGAGATTGCCCGCCCGGATCGGCGAAGCATTCCCGCTCCAACGAATCCAAAACAACAAACCACGCCAGCGTAAACAGCCAGCTGAACACATGCGGACGCGCCAAGAAATGAATCGCCGACGCCCACAAAGCCAGCAGCACCAGCACCAGCGCCACTAGCAGATTCGTCCCGCGCGCGATCAGCAACCGAAACATCCACGCAAACACTGCCGCAATCACCACCGCCGTGAGCCAGACCGCCCCATTCAGTCCCAGCGTAGCTTCCAACTCGCCCACAACCAGGTCGTACAGCCACTCCCAGGCAAACCACGGCCGGCCCGCCGCGCTTGAAGAAAACGAATCCACGCGCGGGATTGCATGCGTCGCCAGAATCTGCTGCCCCGTGCGAATGTGCCACCCAATCCCCGCATCCCCCAACAGGCGCACCGACAGCGGCGTAAATACCAGCGCACACAGCAGTGCAATAAAAATCAAGTCCGCCGCTGAAGGCATGAGCAAGCGAGCCCACGCCGCGCCCGCAGAACTTCTGGAATCATCTGCCATCGCGCTGAATCTTATAGAGGTAGGGCATGGAACAGCAACCGTAACCGCAATATAAGTAACGGCGAAAAGATAACAAAGTTAAATAAGATAACGAGGACGAAAGACGAGATGATGACGAATCCAACCATCCCCCGAGTCGTAATCGTCGGCGCCGGCTTCGGCGGCCTGAATGCCGCGCAGGAGCTGGCCAAAGCCCGCGCCCACATCACCGTCATCGACCGCCAGAATTTCCACACCTTTCAGCCGCTGCTCTATCAGGTAGCCACCGCCGGACTTTCCCCCGGAGAAATTGCCGCGCCCATCCGCAGCATTCTTCGCTCGCACAAAAACGTCACCGTGCTCATGGCCGAAGTCACCGGCTTCGACCTCGATCGCCGTATCGTGAAAACTTCCGACTCGGATATTCCCTACGACTATCTGATCGTCGCCGCCGGCGCGAGCCACAGCTACTTCGGACACGATGAGTGGGAACCCTACGCTCCCGGCCTCAAGACCATCGAAGACGCACTCGAAATCCGCCGCCGCGTGCTGCTGGCCTTCGAATTGGCCGAGCGGCAAGCTGCCACCAGTTCCGCCACCACCGGTCTTGCCGAGACCCGGTTTACCGGGACCGGGTTTACCGGGAATGAACCCGCAACCCCGCTCAACTTCGTGGTCGTGGGCGGCGGACCCACCGGAGTCGAACTGTCCGGCACTCTCGCCGAAATCAGCCGCCACGCGCTCGCCCACGAATTCCGCTCCATCGATCCCGCCCGCACCCACATCCTGCTGATCGAGGGCGGCCCGCGCGTACTGCCGGCCTATGCAGAAGATTTGTCGGCCAGCGCGCAAGAACAACTCAATCGCCTGGGAGTCGAAGTCCGCACCTCGGCCGTCGTGACGCAGATCGAACCCGGTGCGGTTTTCGTAGGCGACACGCGCCTCCCTGCCACGGTGATCCTGTGGGCGGCGGGAGTCGCAGCGTCCCCGCTCGGTAAGGCCCTTAGAACACCTACCGATCGCGCTGGACGTGTGCGGGTACAACCTGACCTAAGCCTCGCCGGCCATCCCGAAGTTTTCGTTATCGGCGATCTCGCTGCCCTGAAAGACGAACAAGGCAAATCGCTTCCCGGAGTCGCCCCGGTAGCAATCCAGCAAGGCCGCTTCGTCGCAAAGTTGATTCGCAAAGAACTGGACTCGATCAACCATACAAATGCGTCATCCCGGCCCGTGCTTGCACCAGCGGGCGGAGGGATCTCGCGCGTAGAGCAAGAGCCCCGCACTCCGTTCCACTACTGGGACAAAGGCAGCCTGGCCACCATCGGACGCGCTGCAGCCGTCGCCGAATTCGGCCGCATCCATATCTCCGGCTTTATCGCGTGGCTATCCTGGCTGTTCGTCCACATCCTTTTCCTGATCGGCTTCCGCAACCGCCTCCTGGTATTCATTCAATGGGCATGGTCCTATGTCACGTACGAACGCGGAGCCCGCCTGATCACCGGCAGCACCTACCTTCCCGGATGGACCGCCAATCAACCTCTTGATCCTGATCCCGCCGAGTCAGACACTGTACACCCTTTATAAACATGTGCGTATGCGTATATGCGTATGGGTATGTGCATATGAAACTGTGCGTATCAATCTGACCGCATAAGTATGTCCGCGCAGCAGTCCGCACATCAGCCGGGCCAATCAGTGCAGGACGATCCGGCCCACGCCCTTCGAGGCCGACCACAACGGCCCCCTTTCTTCCATGATGTGCAATTGTGCTCAGACGCGCGGATTTCGACGGCTTAGGCTGGTTCTCGTCACTGGTTCTCGTCACTGGTTCACGTCACTGGTTCACGTCACTGGTTCACGTCACTGGTTCACGTCGCTGGCTGACGTCGCTGGCTGACGTCAGCCGTAGGTCAGTTCTAGTGGGAAGCAGGTGGCGACGCAGGTTGGCAGGTTGCGCCAACGCACGCCCGGCTCGGCACGCTCCGTGCTTCTCTTCGAACGAGTTCGTCGAGCGTCCGAGGGCACCCATCAGGGATTTTGAACTGGCCCAGGCTAACGCTCTCTATTCGTAATGGAGGACCAACGGAAGACGCTGGCGTCGCAGCGTATTCCGGGGTTCTCAGACCGATAATCCCATCTCTCGCTTCTGGCCGAAGGAGTTCCAATATGAAGAAATTGATATTCGCTGCGGTTGCATTCGCGCTCCTGGTACCGGCCGTCTCCCTCGCGCAAGACGCCGCCCAGGCACCCACCACCCGAGCTTCGGCCACCCAAGCAAGGCAGAATCCGAAAACGCCAAGTCTGGTGACCGGCTGTGTGCAAAAAGGCGATCAGCCAGGAGAAATCACTCTCACCGCGGCCGATGGCAAGATCTATGACCTGCGCAGTGACACCGTTAAATTTGACGAGCACGTCGGCCACCAGGTAACCGCGACCGGCACAGTCACGCACGAAACCAAGGCAGAAGAAAAGAAAGACGGCCAGGTAGAGAACGCGGCCAGCAAAGAAGCCTACGGCGATCTGAACGTCACCAATGTGAAGATGGTCAGCGACACTTGCACGAAGTAATGATTGCGTAACACCGTTCCTGGGCCGGCCCCAAAAGGGCTGGCCTTTTTTGGATGCGGCCACGAACGCGCCACCCTGCTAACATTGCCGCATGTTCAATTTTGGCAAGCCCAAAACAGTTGGCGACTGGATCGTTCACATCGCCGGCGCCATCGTCGCGCTACTCCTCGTCTGGTGGATGCTTCGAATGTACGTCCTGTGAATGCACTCAAAGCAGGGTCAGCGGCCAATGAGTGTAACGGGTGTTACGACAGGCGATTGTCCGTAGCTGAAGATCAGGCAACCCACAGCGATGAAACTGCTCTCAATTTTGTTCTTCATAGGAGCCGTTGCCTTCCTGATATTGACGGTCGCGCAGGTGCTTACACGCGGTTGGGGTTCCCTGGACGTGACCGTGCTTGATGTCTACTTTGTTGTTTTGCCCCGTCACTTGCTGCTGATTGCGGGAGTCTTGCTCATTGCGGGGCTCGTTTCGGCCTTTGCGCCGCATCCCTGAAACGGGTTTTGAGTGTAATCGGGATTTTTCAACAGCTATGCATTAAGGGCTAACGCGTGGCCATGGCTGTCGAAACCAGGTAGTGGCTGAGTTTGATTCCTTGCCATTGCGTCGTCCCGAACTGCGGCGTACTTCAGCCGCGGGAGGAATCTCCCAAGGCACGATTTTCGGGGAGATCCCTCTCTCCACCGCAGACAAGCTTTGATCTGTTCTGAATGTCCTCGCCCTCTTCCCACGACCACGCGCCCCCCGCTGCAAACTAAGCCGCTCCCCAATCCGTGGACCATCACGGACTGCTCACCCTGTAGTCCTGCCCTGTAGCCTACGAGCGTTTCTACGATGTGACCCTGGTAACGGGCGAATCCTACGCCCGCGCCGAAGAGCCTGTTCCTTGAGGCGCATAAAGCCGATAACTCCTACTCTCCGCTCTCGGCGATTGGCACAAGACCCGGGGACGTACTCGGGGATGTGCCCGGGAATGTACGCGGAGATGTACCCCGAAATGGAGGCTCTCCAGACCATCACCATGACCAAGGCCATGATCAAGGTAACCACCAAAAACCTTCGCCACTGCCTCGTCGTCCTGGCGCTCCTGGGCAGCACGCTCGCCAGTGCACAATCGCGGCCCGAGAAAAAGCGCTGGTCGAAGCACGCGGTCCTGCTCGCCGTAGTTCAGTTAGCGGCGACCGGGGCGGATGCCTACTTCACCAACCGCAACATGCAGCGCAATCACGGCGAGGAACTCGATCCGATCGAACGGCCCTTTGTCCACAACCCAGCCACCCTGACGGCGCTCTTCGCGACCGAGGCCGCTGGAACCATCTACAGCTCTTACTGGCTGCGCCAGCGTGATCACGGGAAAATGGCCGACGCAGGCGCGGCCAGCCTAATCGCTTCGCATGCCTACGGTGCGGCGTTCAGCTCCTTCGACTTCAACCTCTGGAAAGGATCGTCCAACGGGCCATCCACAAAGGTAATTAGCCACGCGGAGGACCGACGCCAATAATTGAAGGAACATGGCTAAGTTCCTCATTGCAGACCGGGTGTCATCCTACAAAGTGTTCGCGGTATTTGCACTTCTGTTCCTGAATGTCGGGGCTGCTTTTTCCGCGGACAAGCTCATTGCACTTACTTTTGACGACGGCCCGCGACCCTATGTTTTGTTTGGCAGCAAAGGCGATCACCCCAAGCCGAGCTTGGTGAGCGTGCTCGACGACAACGGCGTCAAGGCCACATTCTTTGTCGTCGGCTGGCGACTCACGCCGAAGACTTGGGGAGAGCGGCGTTACGAAGAGAATGTCGGTATCACCTGCATCGATGCAGCCGAGCGATTAGTGCGTCGCGGCCACGAATTAGAGGACCACACCTATAGCCATATCGAACTGCGCGGCGCCGAGCGGAAACGGGGAGAGCCCTGGGTGATCGGCGACGTGAATCGGGGCGCGGAAGCGATCAAGGCGGTCACCGGCAGCCAACCGCACTACCTCCGTCCTCCCGACTGGATGATTTCCGAGGATGCCCGCCACGACCTCGAACGGCAGGGCTATCACCTGCTAACCATTTCGCGGCAGAACCCCATCGCCCTACGCGACGTCAACTCACTCGACTATTTGTGGGCCAGAGATTCAGTTGAGAACCCAAGGCCTTCCCTGGCGGAAGCAGTCTTGAAGCAGGTGGAACAGCGGGAAAAGCAGGGAGTGTACACCCACATTCTCGCCTTCCACGAGTTGTCGACGACAGCGGCAGTCATGCCCGAATTGATCGCGAACCTTAAAGCGCGGGGCTACCGCTTCGTGACGCTGAGTGAGTACATGCAGCTGGTGGGTGCAAAACCGTAGTCGGCCACAGGAGACGGCAACCACGCCTCCCCGCTGTCACCAAGAGAAAACGAGAAAGCGGCGCCAGGGAAGCTCCGTGAAAGCCATTTCACTCATCAAGGTTGGCGGGCCTGGCCGACCGGGGTCAGTAAGTGTAATCGCGATATCACAACAGTAAAGGCGCATGACCGGCACGTGTGAGATTGGCTATTATCTCGACTCGCGAGCGCTTGCACGGTCGGAATCGCTTACCGTGATGGGGGCCGCAAGGCCCCCATCACGTGGTTCTTCCGACGAACGAGAGCACGCCCGGAAGACAACCGCCGAAATAATACACCATTTCAACCTGTCGCCAGAGCTGATCTTTCCCGCCAGCTCTGCCTCATCTGGTACGGCGACGCCTTCAAGTTCCAAGCGTTGTGGCACTCCTCGTCAGGCTGCCCGCAAAACACAGATTGAAAAAAATGACAAAGGGCAGCGAGTGTTAGCTCGCTGCCCTTGGCTTATACCGGTCCCTGGCATTTCGCCAGAATCGAATCAGTCTTACTGGTTAAGCGGGTTGAAAGCCAGGATGCCCGCTTCAGTGTTGGAGCAAACACCCGCCGGGTCGACGCGAACCACTGCATCTTCCTCAGCGCAGAAGCCGCGAATACCAGTCTGGTTGATCGAGAGCGGAACTGCCTTGATCGTGTAGCCGACATTGGTGCCGCCCACAACCGTGCCTGCGCCAGTGGTGAAGGTGTAACCGCTCTTGCCGCCGCCAGCCGGGTTGCCGTCATTGGCGAGCACGGAGTCGATCAAGCAAGCAGTGGTCGAGCTGGGAACGCAAGCCGCGCCCAAAGCGCCGCCCAGGTTGACCAGAGCCGGAGCATATCCAACCGTCGGATACGCGGTCTGATAGGTTACTTCGCCCGTGGTCACGGTACGAATCGAAGCGACCGCAGACGACTCATTGGCCGCAATGCGAGCGCGCAGCAAGTTAGGAATCGCGATAGCTGCGATGATCAGGATGATGGCCACAACGATCAGCAGCTCGATCAGTGAAAAACCCTTCTGTTGTTTCCGCATCTCTCTTCTCCCCCCAAAGCGTTTTTAATTTGAATTTAGTCTGGTCACGAATGATCCAGCTGCCGTTAGATATTGCAGTTGCCATGCCAAGCCGCAGATTACCCTGGTTACCGCCGATGTCCTTTATTATCAATATCTAATTCGCGGCTTCCCTTGGCTTTCGACTGCGGCGGAGCCAAATGTTGTCAATCAGCGGCGGTTCGATTGTCAATTTTTGTCAGGGAACGTTAAGGTCTCTTATGGTCCAGCGGGATCGACTACGTGTGTCGGATGACTCCTTTTGGGCGAAGGCCGCGACCATCAGGCTTCCGTGCGCGACTGCATCGCCATGGCGACCAGTGCGCCAATCAAAATCGCCGGGAAGAGTTGACCCATGGCGGCCTCGGCGATGGTGAGAGATCGCGCAATTGGAGAGAACGCAGCGACTTCGCCGCCGAGTGTGGTGAGGTTACAAAAGCTGAAGTAGGTCAGCTTCGAAGTGAGTTGGTCGAAATCTGCCGGCGCCGTGACGAAATGAAAAGAACCGGGCCGGAATTGTTCGACGATCTGGAAAGCCGAAGCCCAAGCCATTCCCACCAGCAAATACGCAGAAATTCCTCCCTGGATACGGCTCCACGTAACCGGGCCGCCGCGAAACATCACAACCAGCACGATGCGCACGTAAACCAGTAACGTGATGGTCGCTAAAACGCTGCCCAGTTCACGCAGCGGCGGCGTGGGATGGAAACGCCCCCCGGCCAGCACAATTGCCGTGACCGCTACGATTGCGCTGACAGCAATTGCATCGATGCGACTCTGCTTAACCGTAAAAGCCGCAAACAGCATGAGGACCATGATCACGCAATCGAGAGCCGCCCGCCACGGCACGCCCGCTTCCCGAAAAGGGGTGACCACGAAAACCAGCAAGACCAGGGAAATCGTGACTAACGTCAGGCCGAGATCTCCGGACCAGAATTCCCCTAACTTTATTCCCAGCCCTTTCGGAAAGCGCGGATTTCTTGACTCTGCATCTACGGTTTGCATTAAAAGATGCCTCCGATAACGTCGCGTATTTAACTGGCGTGTATGGAACTAAAAAGAAAATCAATGCAAGTCTCGCCGAGTATAACCTCTGTCACTTCCCGCAATCTTACGGAAAGTTTCCGCCTGTCACTGAAAAAAAAGCCCAGGAGGAACCTGGGCGGTGGTGAAAAGTTCAGGCGCTTTACACCTTTTCACCTCAGCATTGCACCCCACAGTTTTGTCATTCCAAAGACAGCCGGAGCGAACGCGAGGGCACCTGAGGAATCTGCTTTTGCTCGTCATCCAACATCGCTATTCCATTGAACGAAGAATCTCGCGTGGGCCGCCAGTGTCGCCACCACCAAACCGTGCCTCCGCCCGAACCGAATATCTGCCCCTGTCAAGCAAATTTTTCTTCCGTTCCCCTAACGCGTTCTCCTCAAAGCAAATTCTCCCTCGTGCCACTCGCAAACAATCCCTCGCAACCTGTTAAACTAGATGTATCGAGAGTTTTACGAATCTGTGTTTGGCTGCACACCATCTCGCGTCGCCGCAATCGAAAATCAGCCCTGTAACTCCTTATTCCGCAATATTTTATCTGCAAGTCCTTTGATCTCAAGATTTTGCCGTCCGACAACCGCATCAAAACTCGGCAACTCAAAGGAAACACAGGCTTTACCAGAAGCGCGTAAAAAAATAGTTGCAGCGATCTTCCTGCTCGCCCTCGCCCTTCTGGCCGTCACTTATCCAGCCACCGCGCAAGTCCTGAAAGTCGTAGTCAATGACACTATTCAGCCCATCAGCGCGGAATATATTTCCCGCGCCATCGACGAAGCCGGCAGGCGCAGCGACCAGGCTGTATTGATCGAGATCAATACACCCGGCGGCCTCGTCAGTTCCACGCAGGGCATCATCGAGAAGATCACAGCCTCGTCGGTTCCGGTCATCGTATACGTCACGCCCACCGGCGGACACGCCGGCTCCGCAGGAATCTTCATTCTCGAATCAGCAGACATTGCAGCCATGGCCCCGGGAACAGCCGCCGGCGCGGCGCATCCGGTAACACTCATCGGTCCAGTCCAGGTCAAGCCGGACGACGAGATGAACCGCAAGATCGAAAATGACGCCGCCGCCATCATGCGCTCCGTCGCCTCCAAGCGCGGACGCAACATCGAAGCCGCCGAAAGCGCCGTGCGCGAATCTAAATCCTTCACCGACCAGGAAGCTCTCGCCGGACGTCTGATCGACTACGTGGCTACGAGCCCTGAAGATCTCTTCCGCCAGATGCAGGGCAAGCCTTTCCAACGTTTCGACGGCCAAAGCGCCACACTGAACCTGGCCGGCCAGCCAATTGTCCCTTTCGGCATGACGCTCAAGGAACATATCCTCGACGAACTGATGGACCCCAACGTCGCCTTCCTGCTCCTCGCCATCGGAGCGCTCGCGCTCTATGTTGAATTCAACCATCCGGGAGCGGTCATCCCGGGAACGGTGGGCGTGGTCTTCATCCTGGTCGCGGCGTTTGCGCTTAACTTTCTTCCCACGCGCTTCGCCGCGCTGGGATTGATCCTCGGAGCCTTCGCGCTATTCGCCCTTGAAGCGAAGTTCACCTCGCACGGAGTGCTCACCGTCGGCGGAATCACGCTGCTCACTCTGGGCGGCCTTCTACTGGTCGATTCGCCCATCCCAGAAATGCGCGTGCACCTCGCAACCGCGCTGGCCGTCAGCATTCCGCTTGGCCTGATCACCGCCTTCCTCATGACCATCGCTCTCAAGGCACGCCGCAATAAAGTGGTCACCGGCGCGCAAGGCCTGGTCGGCGAAACCGGAGTCGCACAAACCGCACTCTCGCCCCAAGGCAAAGTCTTCGTCCACGGCGAAATATGGAACGCGGTCGCTTCCTCCGCATTGCCTCAGGGACAACTCGTAGTAGTCCGCAAAATCGACAGCCTGACCCTCCAAGTCGATCCACTAGGCGCCGCTCCCCCTGAACCCAGCCCCGAGCCCGCGATTGTCTAGATGAATGCAGGTGCAGTTTTGAGAAGAGGTTCGTATCAGGGCGTCGCTTCAGCGATGCCGATAAACGCACGGTGAAGAGAAGCGGCTTTAGCCGCTGGCGCTAAATCGGCCCGATCAGCCCCGAGCGGGACCGGACACAGCCAGAACATCCACATCAAGACCAGCCGAATGCAGCCCTTCAACCGTCGTGGCAGGAAGTTTTCCGGCCGCTGGCACAATGCCGACCGCTCGATTCTTACCCAACTGCTTCGCCTGATGCAGCCCGCGATCGGCCAGCGTGAGCACTTCCTCGTAGCTGATGGCCCGTGGATTGTCAGGAAACCAGGGAAACGCGGCCCAGCCCAGCGAGCAGGTGCGGTACAGACTTGCTCCGGATTCCGCCGATCCGTCTCCCGAGCCTTTTCCAGAACGTCCCAAGCTGAACGGCGTATCGGCAACCGCCGACAGAACGCGCTGCGCCAGCCATTCGGCTTCGCTGCGATTGGTGTAGCGCGACACGATCAGAAACTCCTCGCCGCCCCAGCGCACGAGAATATCGGAGTGGCGAATCGACGAACTGAGACGACGCGCCATCTCCACCAACACTTTGTCGCCAACATCGTGCCCGTAGCGGTCATTCACTTCCTTGAAGTTGTCGGCATCGATCAGGTAAAAGACCAGATCGCGCGCGTGCGGATCGCGACCATCAGTATGGGACCGCAGCGCCTGGCTCACATCCGAATCAATGGCTGCCGAGAAATACCGGCGATTGCGCAGGCCCGTCATGGGATCGGTGAGCGAAGCCTCCTGCAGCACCGTGTTGGTACGCTGCAACTCCCGGTTCAGACGGCGATGCTGGATGAACAGCAGAAGCGCCATCAGAAACATGGTCGCCAGCGTCGTGAAGACTCGAAAACTCGAGACGTCCGATGTCAGCCCGCGATCGAGCAACCCGTAGAGCGCAATGATGGGCAACGAGAGCACGGCGATCATGGCCAGATTCGTCATCCACGCGCTATACGATTCGTCAGCCGCGGTTTCAGGGGTCGGCGACAGTCCCGGTCCCAGGAGCGAGACCGCGGTGAACACAGCAAAGGAAGCGCAGTACGGAATGTCATACCAGCTGCCGGTGAAATATACGTCGCGCTCGATGGCGCGGTTGAGAACGTAGAAGGCGACACCATTGAACACGAACGCGGCGCAAAAACACCCGTAGAACGTCTTCCACCGGCCCGAACTCTCCCGCCAGAAGGCCAGCAGAACGCAGGCAATCAGAATGGTTTCTGCGCCGGCAAGCAAGTCGAAGTTGCGGTTGTAGGCTCCCTCATTGGGCGAGACGTACTGCCAGCACATCACGAACGATACATAGAGGTAGAGCCACCACAGCAGCAGCAGAAGGAAGTCCAACAGGCCCAGGCGCGAAGTGCGCTCCGGAGGCTGCCGGTGCGGCCGCAGCAGCAGACCCGCAATCATGGGCGCGCCGGCGAGAAACAACAACGCGTCCGCGGGATACATCGACGGCACTTTCTTCTGCAGCACCAGATCGAAAACGACCCACACCATCTGATCGCAAAACCACATTCCCCATCCCGCGGCCTGCAGCATCCAGAACCAGCGCATGCGGCCTTTGCTGTCCATGCCATTCCTGGCAAACGCGGCAAAAACGATCAGCATCAGCAATCCGCACACGATGTCGCTGACTGCGGTCGCAGCGAGGCCGCGCGGCAGGAGCGCGCAACTCAGTGTCAGCGCAACCGTGAGTACCAGCGACGCCACCAGCAACGATTTCGATGGATTACGACTCTTCATTCTCGATTGACCACTAACGATTGACCACTAACGAATTATCGATTGCCCAAGGGCTTCCACTTTCGCGCGCAGGTTTAGCCCTTGGCCCCGGTGGAATACGCTACGCGGTAGATCTGGGCATGAATTTCCTTGCGCAGGTCGTCCCAGATATTGTCCGGCATTTCTAGAAACACCTTTACTACTTCCGGATCAAACTGCCGGCCCGACCACTTTGCGATTTCCTCACGAGCCGCCTGCAGCGTCTGCGCCGGCCGGTAAATTCGGTCGGAGGTGATGGCATCCAGAGTGTCAGCGACCGAGAAGATGCGGGCTCCCAGGGGAATTTGCTCACCCTTCAGGCCGCGGGGATATCCTGTCCCATCGAACTTTTCCTGATGCGAGTACACGATCTCAGCGGCCTCGGCTAGAAACGGAATCTTCTTCACGATCTGGTAGCCGTGGTAGGCATGTTCCCGCATGATGTCGAATTCGTGGGGCTCAAGTTTTCCCGGCTTGTTCAGAATCTTGTCCGGAATCGCCATCTTTCCAATGTCGTGCAGGAAAGCGCCGCGAGCGATGGTATTGATCTGATCGCGGGGCAAGCCCATGGCGCGGGCAATGGCGATGGTAAACGCGGTGACTCGTTTGGAGTGGCCTTCGGTCTCGCGATCCTTCAAGTCCAGCGCATCGCCCAGGGCTTCGAGCGTGATGTCGTAGGAACGCTCCAGGCTGCTCATGGCGGCCTGCAGTTGATCGGTACGGGCCTTGACCAGAGATTCCAGATTGGTCTGGTAGGTGCGGTTTTCTACCTTGAGCCGCCGGTTTTCCAGGGCGCGGCTGACGGTGTTGAGCAGTTGCTCGCGCTCGAAAGGCTTGAGCAGGTAGTCGTATGCCCCGTTTCGAATGGCGGCGAGCGCTACCGAAATATCGTGCACGGCGGTAACCATCACCACCGGCATGTCCGGATACCTTTCCTTAGTTCGTTCCAGCAGGCCAATGCCATCGAGGTCGGCCATCATCAGGTCGGAGAGCATCAACTCAAACTCTTCCCCTGAAGTCAGGACGGCGAGGGCTTCCATGCCGGAAGCCGCCTGTTTGCAGGCATATCCGGCAGTACCAAGCATGGAGGCGACGATTTCGCGAATCGGCTCTTCGTCGTCAACGACAAGAATGCGGTCTGGCATGGGAATACACGAAAGTCTATCGGCGATTGTAACTCAGCGGCGAGATGCCGAAAGTAATCATTCAGGTCCGGAAACTCGACCGGGAAAGTGCTGGGCCGTGATATTCAAAAGGAGGACGACGTACGTCCGCAGGTATGTCTGTACTTTCGTCCGCATTTTTGTCGGCACTGTACTGTAATGAGCGCATCCTTCTGGTCTCTCTGGAATTCGGCGGCAAAGCTGGGGCCAACTCAATTTGGACTGGCCAAGTTCGGACTAGCCAAGTTCGGACTAGCTAAGTTCGACCTGTCCCAATTTGGGCTGGCTCAGTTCGGACTAGCTAAGCTCACTGTGGCGGAATTGGCTCTGCTGATTCTGCTGGGGGCTTCCCTGCTTGCACTGCGCGCCTTCCGCGAGACCTATCTTAAAGTTTGGATTCTGGGTTGGACGGCCCTGGTGGCGTCGCAACTGGCCGAGCACTGCTTTGCGGCGAAAATACCGGCGCCGTTTGATGCGATCGCGGTGCAGGCAACGTTTGTGCTCGCCGTGGGCTTGCTGGCCGGAGCCGTACTACTCTACACGCGCATCGCGGACCTGATCGTTCCCTTGATGGTGATCACGCCCGTGCTGGTAGGCTTCGCCGGAGTTCGAATTCTGTTCTGGCCTGATTCCCTGCCCTTGCGCGTGGCCGTGGAAGTTGGCTACCGGCTCATCCTGTTGACGGCGTCGATTGCTCTGCTCCGCGCCCGCCGCGGACGGTGGGAACCATCGGCGTGGCTGCTCGCATTCTGTTTGCCCGGGCTTCAACTTTCCTGGCCGCCTTTTACCGATCAAATTCCGGCGGCGGCAGTCCTGGCCAACGAAATTGCGCTCGGCCTGAGCATGCTGCTCGTGGTGTTTGACGAATCCCGAGCGCGCACTCGAAGGCTGCGTGCGATGCAGGCCATCACCAGCAGCCTGGCTAGCGCCCAGCAATACGGCAACGTCGTGCAGTCGACCATTGAAGAATTGCAGCGCTTGATGCGGGTTAAGGCAACCTGGTTTCGTCTGGTCGAAAGCGGGCATCTCATCGCCACTCACGCCGTCGGACTGTCGTCTGATTTCCTGCGGGATGCTGGCTTCGCCGAGTTCAATAGCGACATGCAGCAACTGTTGGCGCAGCCCGGCCCACAGGTCACTACGCGGAATGCAGCCGGTCCCGAGCCTGCGGAGTGCCTGAAGACCGAAAAGATTCGGCAAGTGGTCATGGTTCCGGTCACGGGCAATAAATCCGCGATCGGGTTGCTGCTGCTGGGCGACTCCGGGAGCCGTGGCTGGACCGCCGAAGAACTGGATTTTCTGCAGGCCTGCGCCAAGCAGCTTGCTGTAGCAGTCGAAAACTTCCGCTTGCTCGAGCAGGTGCTGCGCTCGCAGCGGCAGTGGATCAACACCTTTGATTCCATTCACGACATCATCCTGGCGCACGACGCCGACTTCCGCATCATCAAGGCGAATCAGGTTCTGCTCGAACATCTGGGCAAGGCCGCGGCGGATGTAGTCGGCAGCGCGTGCGAGTCGACCTTACCGCATACCTTTGGCCAGTGGGCGGGATGCCCTTACTGCGCGATGGGCGGTGACGAGGAATTCACCGAGGGTGCCGACCCTTGTTTCGGCGGCTTCTCGGTGGTTTCGACTTCTTCTTACACCGAGCAGGGCAGCCCGCAAAAAGGCACGATTCACGTCGTCCGCGACATTACCGACCGCCGCTCCGCGGAAGAGAAATATCGGTTGCTCTTCGAGCAGGTGCAGGAAGGGGTTTACGTCGCCAATCCGGAAGGCCAGCTGATCGATTGCAACGACGCCTTCGTCCACATGCTCGGTTACAGCCAGCGCGAAGAGTTGCTGGTGCTGAACCTGAATTCGGAAATCTGCGTCGACCCCCGGCAGCGCGAGGCTTTCCGCCGCGAAATTGAAGACCACAATTATGTGCGCAATTTCGACGTGACTTTGCGCCGAAAGGATGGGTCGCTGCTGCTGGCGGTGGAGAGCAGCTTCGCTACGCGCGGCGCGACCGGCAACGTTGAACGCTATCAGGGATTTGTTCTCGACATGACGGAGAAGCGGCGCGCCGAAGACGAAATGCGGCGCCGCAACCGCGAATTGAACGCGCTGAATGCGATGGCGGTGGTGGCCGCACAATCGTTCGATCTTGATGAGATTCTGAACCTTACTCTGCGCCAGGTCGTCACACTGTTTGGCGCGGAGAGTGGGACGGTGTACCTTTCGGATTCAGACGCGACCACGTATCGCCGGCGCGCCGCCTGGGGCCCGCGCAGCCGCGACCAGGTGCGCGCATCCGAAGTTCTCTTTACCGAAGGCTTCGGAGATCTGGTGATGCGCTCGCGCACCGAAGTGGTCACCGCGGAATATCTTCCGCACCTGCCGCCGAAGGTAGCGGAATTCATGCGCTCCGATGCGGACCGTTCCTGGATCTGGGTGCTGTTCTGGGGCAAGGACGCGCCCGCGGGCATCATGGGCCTGTGCAGCAATCTGGGATACGAATATTCCAGCAACGACGAAAATCTGCTGGTTGCCATCAGCCGGCAACTCGCCACGACCATTGAAAAAGTGCGGCTCTACGAAGAGACCTGCCGCGCCTACGAAGATCTGCGCAAGACGCAGGAACAGCTGTTGCAAAGCGAAAAGATGTCAGCCGTGGGGCAGTTGATTGCCGGTGTTGCCCATGAGCTCAACAATCCGCTGACGGCGATTCTCGGCTACGCGCAGCTTCTGGAAACTGAAGGGCTCAACACTCGCGCCCAGGATTACGTCAGCAAGCTGTTCAAGCAGGCGCAACGGACGCATCGTGTGGTGCAGAACCTTCTCTCGTTCGCGCGGCAGCGTAAGCCGCAACGCGACGAAGTTGACATTCGCAAGATACTCGACGAGACGCTGGCCCTGCGCGACTACGACCTGAAGATTAACAATATTAAGGTCGAGCGCGACGTGACTTCCGAACCCGCCCTGGTCGTCGCCGACCCGCATCAGATCGAGCAAGTGTTTTTGAACGTCATCAACAACGCGGTTGACGCCATTCTTGAAACCGGGCACGCCGGCAAGCTCAAGATTCGCGTCACCACCGAGGGCGGACACGTTTGCACACAGTTCACTGACGATGGCGCGGGAATCAAAGATCCGAAGCGTATCTTCGATCCCTTCTACACGACCAAGAGCGTGGGCAAAGGCACCGGGCTCGGGCTCAGCATCTGCTACGGCATCGTGAAGGAACATGGCGGCGACATCACCGCCAACAATGCTCCCGAGGGCGGCGCTTGCATCGAAGTCCGGCTGCCCGCGGCGACCGCGGCCCATGCCGCATCAGAAGAGTTGAAGCCAGCCGCTCGTCTGCACGAAGGCGCGTTAGACGGCCGCGTGCTGCTGGTGGAGGAAGAAGAGGCCGTACTCGAATTCGAGCGCGACGTACTCGCCGGCGCGGGCGCGACCGTCGTAACCGCGAAGACCAGCCAGGATGTGAAGACTCGCCTGCTCTCGGAACATTTTGACGCCATCATTATGAATGGCAGGATGGCCGGCCAGTGGAGCGTCCAGGAATCCTGCCAGTGGCTCAAAGAAAATTGCTCGACCATGGAAGGCCACGTCCTGTTCGCGTTCTCCAACGGAGGGGAACTTAGCGACGAACGCGCATTCCTGCAGGCGAATAACATCCCGCATCTGGTAAAGCCCTTCGAAGTTGCGGAACTGATCGCCCAGGCCCGGCGGCTGCTGCAGAAGGCGCAGGCTGCGGCGGCGGGCGTAAGCTAGAAGCCCTCAACCTGTCGCCCTTTATGAGGAAGCCGACTTCCCCGCATTGCTCCGAGGACGGGTTTGAGCGCTACGCCCTGGTTACATCAATCATAGAGGATTTCTGGACTGAGGATCATCCGACGCGATAGGGTTGCTCCATGAGTAAGGTCACGAGATGGACGGCAGGTTTCATCGCTGGGGTTGGGGCACTGGCTAATATTCCAGCGCTGGCTACTGGGTTTTCGCTGCTGCGAGATTGGATTCGCTTGCTCGGATGGGACGGTCCGTATTTTAAGTGGCACTATCTTTCGACGGCTTTGATTTGTCTCTTGGTATCAGGGCTCGGTCTGGGAATGGCAGTCCGAGCAATACGCAGGGAACGGCTTTGTGTCCTCGCATCAATTGCCTCACTTTGTCTAGGCCTTGGATGTATGGTCACACTCCCAGATGTTGGCCCGCGACTCGACATGGCGGGTGGCGTTCAAAAACTCCTGGGGCATGCCGATCACAGTCTTTCCGACTGGGACGAAGCTCACGGACGATTCCCATCGGATGAAGAAGAGTTGCGTATGGCTCTATCTATCCGGCCCCTGCGCGAGTCGGCCATTTTCTTTCTGCATGGCCATCCCATTCCATATGATGTGCGGGTCAGAGCGGATGCAACTGGCCCGTCGCTGGAGACGGCGCCATCAAATCCGGGAACAATCATTTACGCCGTGACTTCAGACCACAAAGAATACTGGCTGACGATCACGTCGCTGCGTAATCCAGCAGGAGGCCCGGTGACGTTAGAACATGTTGCCGGGCTTTTTGAGATGGAACCGATTTGGGTCATGCATCGCAAACACCACAACCCCGGAGAGGGGTATCAGTCCTTCATTGAATGACGGGCAGTTGTACCAAGCCTTCGATAAATCCTGATCACGCTCAGTGACAGGCATGTCGCGTGGTCGATAACACGAAACCCACAGAAACGAACAGTTTTCCTCTGTCCCGGTTGCGGTAGACTAAGCCTACCGAACCCATGTCTCAATTCGTCCACCTGCACCTGCACACGGACTACTCCCTGCTCGACGGCGCTTGTGATGTCGAAAAGCTTTGCCAGCGCGTGCAAGAGCTGGGGATGCCCGCCGTGGCCATGACCGACCACGGCAACATTTTTGGCGCAGTCCACTTTGTCAACGCGGCGAAGCATGCGGGCGTGAAGCCGATCGTCGGCTGCGAGCTCTACATCTGCAAGAAAGACGACCACCGCGCCGCGCCCGAAGGCGATACCTACAACCATCTGCTGGTGCTCGCCGAAAACGAAGAAGGCTATCGCAACCTGGTCAAGATCACGTCGGAGGCTTCGCTGCACGGCTTTTATTACAAGCCGCGTGTGAGCAAGAAGTTTCTGGCCGAGCATTCCCGCGGCCTGATCGGCCTCTCCGGCTGCCTGAAAGGCGAAGTTGCCGAGCGCCTGATGGAGAACAATTACGAGGCGGCACGCGCCGCCGCCGGAACATTTACCGACATCTTTGGTAAGGACAATTTCTATCTTGAGATTCAGGATCAGGGGCTGGAGATGGAACACCGCATCCATCCCGGCCTGTTTCAACTCGAAAAAGATCTCGGCCTGCCGCTGGTCGCCACCAACGACAGTCACTATCTCTGCGAAGACGACGCCCACGCCCAGGACGTGATGCTGTGCATTCAGACCGGCAAGTCGATTCACGACACCGGCCGCATGAAGTTCGAGGGCAACCAGTTCTTCGTCAAGAGCCACGACGAAATGTCCCGCGTCTTCAAGGATTCGCCCCAGGTGCTCACGCGCACGCTCGACATCGCCGAGCGCTGCAGTCTGCGTCTTGAAAAGATCGCAAATCCGTTTCCGCAGTTCGAGGTTCCTCTCGGCTACACGATTGACAGCTACTTCGTCCATGTGGCGCGTAAGGGCTTTGCCCGCCGTCTCGAAACTCTGCGCCCGCTGCATGAACAGGGAAAGCTGAAACACTCCATTACCGATTACGAACAGCGGCTGGAACGCGAACTCGGCATCATCCAGCAGATGCAGTTCCCCGGATATTTCATGATCGTCTGGGACTTCATCCGCTATGCCCGCGAGCATGACATTCCCGTAGGCCCCGGCCGCGGATCGGCGGCGGGCTCGCTGGTGTCTTACGCGCTGCGCATCACTGACATCGACCCGCTCCAGCATGAACTGCTGTTTGAGCGATTCCTTAATCCTGAGCGCGTGTCCATGCCCGACATCGACATCGATTTCTGCATGAACCGTCGCGGCGAGGTCATTCAGTACGTCACGCAGAAATACGGCCGCGACAACGTCGCCCAGATCATCACGTTCGGGACCATGGCCGCGAAGGCCGCCATCAAAGACGTTGGCCGCGCTATGGACATTCCTTACGCCGACGTCGATCGCATCGCGAAGATGGTCCCGACTCAGCTCAATATCACGCTGGAGCAGGCTATTGCGGATTCGGCGCAGCTGCGCGAAGCCATCGAAAAAGACGGCCAGATTCGTGAACTGTTTGAGACCGCGCGAAAACTGGAGGGCATGGTCCGCAATTCCGGCGTGCATGCTGCCGGAGTCGTGATCTCTCCGCGGCCGCTCACCGACCTGGTTCCGTTGCATCGCACCAAGAACGACGAAATCGTGACCGCGTTCGACATGGTCGCGATCGACAAGTTGGGCCTGCTGAAGATGGACTTTCTCGGGCTTACCACGCTCACCATTCTCACCGACGCTCTGAAGCTGATCGAACAAACCCGCGGCACCAAGATCGCGCTTGAACAGATTCCACTCGAAGATCATGAAACTTACGAAAAGGTCTTTTATAAAGGGCTGACCTCCGGCGTCTTCCAGTTTGAATCGCACGGGATGCGCGATGTGCTGCGCAAGTATCAGCCGAATTCCATTGAAGATCTCACAGCTTTGAATGCGCTCTACCGGCCTGGTCCGATTCAGGGCGGCATGATCGACGACTTCATCGACCGCAAACACGGCCGCAAGAAAGTCGAGTACGAACTGCCCGAACTGCAGGAAATTCTCCAGGAGACGCTCGGAGTCATCGTCTACCAGGAGCAGGTGATGCAGATCGCCAATCGCCTCGCCGGCTACTCGCTGGGTGAAGCGGACTTGCTGCGCCGAGCCATGGGTAAGAAGAAGGCCGAAGAAATGGCGCAGCAGCGCGAGCGCTTTGTCGATGGAGCCGCGCAGCGAAAGTTTCCGGCAAAGAAGATCGAGAAGATTTTCGACCTGATGGCGCAGTTCGCGGGATACGGATTCAACAAATCCCACTCCGCGGCATATGCCTTGCTCGCCTATCACACGGCATATTTGAAGACGCACTATCCCGTCGAGTTCATGGCGGCCTTGCTCACCTCGGTCACCGGCTCAACCGACGACGTGGTCAAGTACATCAACGAATGCCGCGAGATGGGCATTGCCGTGGAAGCTCCCGACATCAACGTGTCCGACGCCAACTTCACGCCGCACGGCGAGTCGATCCGCTTCGGGCTCGCCGCAGTGAAAAACGTCGGAGGCAATGCGATCGAATCGATTGTAGCCGCCCGCAAGAAACTCGGACGATTCAAATCCATTTTCGAATTCTGCGAGAACGTCGATCTTCGGCTGCTCAATAAGCGCGTGCTGGAATCCTTAATCAAGAGCGGCGCGATGGATTCCATGGGCCGCCGCGCGCAGCTCATGGCCGTGCTCGACAAGGCGATGGAGCAGGCGCAGAAAGCGCAGCGTGACGCCGAATCGGGCCAGCACGGCCTGTTTGGCGTCTTCCAGCAGGAAGACGCCGAGTCGCACAATGATAAGCTGCCCAACGCTCCCGACTGGGATGAGCACACCCGACTGACCGCGGAAAAAGAAATTCTCGGTTTCTTCATCAGCGGCCATCCCTTGCAAAAGTACAAAGACAAGCTCGGCGATCTGCACGCGCTCTGCATTGAAGAAATCGCTGCCATGACACGATCGACGGGCAAGGACGAAACCATCACGACGGCGGGCATGATCGGCAACGTGCGCGTGCTCAAATCGAAGCGTGGCGATTTCTATGCGCAAGCCACACTCGAAGACATGTCGGGATCGATCGACATGATCGTTTTCCCCGAGGCCTACAAGCGCATCGGCGACAAGGTGAAGCTCGAGGTTCCCGTGCTCGTGAAAGCTGGAGTACGCATTGAGGAAGGCGCGAATCCCAAGATCACGGCGGCGGAGATTCAGCCGCTGGAAGAGGCCAAAGTCCCGCTGCCCCGCGCCATCCGAATCCGTATTCCACTCGAAATGTCCGGCGAGACTACCGTTGACGATCTGCACACGCTTTTCATCGAGCGCAAAGGCGAAGCTAAAGTGCTGTTTGACGTGGAACGCCAAGGCGATTTCATGGTGGTGATGGAAGCGGAAGGCTATAATGTCATTCCGGATCGCAATTTCATCGCCCGTGTCGAACAGTTGTGCGGGCGGGGCAGCGTCCGCATCATCGCTTGATTGATCATAATTGTGATTGCTCGTCGCATGATGGATGATCACTTGCATCGAAAAACATGGCCGCCACCGAAAAAGCGCAGCAAGAATTGGAGCAGATCGAGCGCCAGGTAGCCGAACTTGAGTCTCCCGGCGCAGACGATGCCACCGTCCAACGAATCGCGGAACTGCAGGACCGTATTGAAACACTGAGACGCGAAATGAGCACACCCTCGACCGCCTGGCAGAAGACCGAGTTGGCGCGGCATGCGCAGCGGCCGCAGTCGCTCGACTATATTGAGCGCATTTTTACCGACTTCAGTGAAATTCACGGCGATCGCAGCTTCGGCGACGACGCCGCAATTATTTGCGGCATGGCGCGGTTTCACGGCGACGAAGTACTGATCGTCGCGACCCAGAAGGGCCGCGACATGAAGCAACGAGTCCACCGCAATTTCGGGACGCCGCATCCTGAGGGCTATCGCAAGGCAATCCGCATTATGCAACTCGCTGAAAAGTTTCGCCGCCCCATCTTTACGCTGGTCGACACTGATGGCGCTTACCCCGGCATCCACGCGGAGGAGCGTGGCCAGGCTGAAGCGATCGCCTACAATCTCCGCGAGATGGCGCGGCTTGAAGTGCCCATTATCGCGACTGTGATTGGCGTGGGCGGAAGCGGCGGAGCCCTGGCAATTGCCGTCGCTGACCGCGTGTTGATGATGGAGAACTCGATCTATTCGGTAATCTCTCCCGAGGGCTGCGCCGCGATCATGTGGCGCGACGCCACCAAGAAAGAACTTGCGGCCGAAGCCATGCGCATCACCGCGACCGACCTCAGCGAACTGGGGTGTATCGACGATGTGGTTCCCGAGCCCGAAGGCGGAGCCCATCGCGACCACGAGGCCGCGGCCCATCTGCTCGATGCGAGCTTGCAGAAACATTACGCGGAGTTGAAGAAACTCCCGCTCTCTGAATTGCTCGTGTCCCGATATAACAAGTTTCGCAACATCGCCCAGTTCTACACGACAGTATCCTGATTCCGCTAAACCTCCTCCTCGTTCCAAAGCAGATTCCTCTCGGCTATGGGCGGGCAATTTGCCGCGACGCGGGCGCGAGCGCCGCCGTATAATGTTCTGTTTGGTTTTCCGTGATCCCTGAGTCACGGGCAACTGCGTTCAGTCCGCTCACCGAAGGAAGGTATTGGGATGGCCACGACGGATATCACGCCCCGAGAATCTGCGGGAGGCGTGGGGCACAAGCGCATCGTCAACGACATGAGCATTCAGGTCGCGACGGTCAATGGTTCGGGCTCGCAGAGTTCAAACACCGTTCTGCTGCGCAGCATTTTCCAGATGGGCGTGCCGGTCTCCGGCAAGAATATGTTCCCCTCGAACATCGCCGGTCTGCCGACCTGGTACACCATTCGCGCCAACAAGAATGGCTACATTGGCCGCAAGAAGGAAATTGATTTCCTCGTGGCGATGAATTCCGAGACCGCCGTGGAAGACACGATGTCGCTGGCTCCCGGCGCTTCCGTGCTCTACGACGAACCCCTGAAGCTCGATAGGTTGCGCGACGACGTTGTCTTCTACTCAGTTCCCTATGACAAGATCGTGGCCGCCGTGTGCCCTGAGGCCAAGTTGCGCAAGCTGGTTAAGAACATGGTCTACGTGGGCGTGGTCGCGAACCTGCTCGAGATTGATATGGGCGAGGTGGAGAAGGCGATCCGCAAACAGTTTGCGAAAAAAGTGAAAGCTGCAAACCTCAACCTGGCCGCCGCCCAGGCGGGATTCGATTACGCGAAAGCGAGCCTGAAGAAGGGCGATGTTTTCTACATCGAGCGCATGAACGCGACCGCGGGCAAGATCATCATCGACGGCAACTCGGCTGCGGCTCTCGGCTGCATGTTTGCCGGATGCACCGTCGTTACCTGGTATCCGATCACCCCATCGTCGTCGCTGGTCGAGACCATGATCGACTACATGAAGGAATACCGCATTGGTCCCGACGGTAAAGCGACGTTTGCCATTGTGCAGGCTGAGGACGAACTGGCCGCGATCGGCATGGTCATTGGCGCAGGCTGGGCGGGCGCGCGCAGCATGACTGCAACTGCCGGCCCGGGCATCTCGCTGATGGCGGAATTCGCCGGACTCGCTTACTACGTCGAAGTTCCCGGCGTGATCTGGGATATTCAGCGTGTAGGCCCGTCCACTGGCTTGCCGACGCGCACTTCGCAGGGAGACATTCTTTCGACCGCGTTTCTTTCGCACGGCGATACCAAGAACATCATGCTGTTTCCCTGCTCCGTCACCGAGTGCTTCACCATGGCGCCCGACGCGTTCAACCTGGCGGAGCAGTTCCAGACGCTGGTGTTCGTAATGTCGGATCTCGATCTCGGCATGAATAACTGGATGTCTGATCCGTTCGAATATCCCACCACGCCGATCAATCGCGGCAAAGTTTTGAGCAAAGAAGATCTCGACCGCCTCGGCGGATTCGCACGCTACAAAGATGTCGACGGAGACGGCATCGGCTACCGGACTTTACCCGGAACCGTGCATCCCGCGGCGGCCTACTTCGCCCGTGGCAGCGGCCACAATGAGAAAGCGCAATACAGCGAACGCGCCGACGACTTCGAAAACAACATGGAGCGCCTGAACCGCAAGTTCGAAACCGCGCGCTCCTTCGTTCCGCGCCCTGAAATTACGAAAGGCAAAGACGCGAAAATTGGCATCATCGGGTTTGGTACGTCGCACTGGGGCATCACCGAGAGCCGCGACCAACTCCGCGAGGAATACGCCATCGAGACCGACTACCTGCGGCTGCGGGCGTATCCCTTTACTCGTGAGGTCCATGAGTTCATCGAGCAGCACGAGCGCATTTATCTGGTCGAGCAAAATCGCGATGCGCAAATGCTCACTCTGCTCAAGCTCGACCTCAAGCCCGAGCTGACGACGCGCCTGCGCAGCATCGCGCACATCACGGGACTGCCGCTCGACGCGCGGTCCATCACCGACGAACTGACCAGCATGGAGGGTAAGTAGATGGGCACCACGACCGTCGAACCCGGAGCCGCGCCGGCACCGAAAACCAACCGCATCGGCCTCACCGTCATGGATTACAAGGGCGGCAAGACGACGCTGTGCGCCGGCTGCGGGCACAACGCGATCTCCGAGCGAATCGTTGAATCCATGTATGAGATGGGCGTGCAGCCTGAATTTCTCATCAAGCCCAGCGGCATCGGCTGCTCCTCGAAGACTCCGGCCTACTTCATGAACCGGTCGCACAGCTTCAATGCCGTGCATGGCCGCATGCCTTCGGTCGCCACCGGAGCGCTGCTCGCCAACCGCCGACTGATCTGCATCGGCGTCAGCGGCGACGGCGACACTGCTTCCATCGGCATCGGACAGTTCATCCACCTGATGCGCCGCAATCTGCCGATCATTTACATCATCGAAGACAACGGCGTTTACGGCCTGACCAAAGGCCAGTTCTCGGCCACTGCCGATCTGGGATCCAAGTTGAAGTCCGGCGTGCTGAACGATCTTCCACCCATCGACACCTGCGCGCTGGCGATTCAACTCGGCGCAACGTTGGTAGGCCGCTCGTTCTCCGGGGACAAGCGCCAGCTCAGCGCAATGCTCAAGGCCGCCATCGCTCACAAAGGAACGGTCATGCTCGACGTGGTTTCGCCCTGCGTCACCTTCAACGATCACGAAGGCTCGACCAAGTCCTACAAATATGTGAAGGAGCACGAAGAGACTTTGCAGGACGTCAGCTTCGTTCCGCACTTCGAGGAGATCGATGTGGAATACGATCCCGGCACGACCGTTGAAGTCACCATGCATGATGGTTCCCGCCTGCATCTGCGCAAACTGGAAGAAGACTACGACCCGACCAACAAGATTCAGGCTATGACCCGCCTCGCGGAAGCCCACGCCAAAGGCGAGGTGCTGACCGGCATCTTCTACGTGAATCCGGAGGCGCCGAACTTCCTCGACATGCTGAACGTGGTCGATCAGCCGTTAGCGACGCTGCCCGATTCGGTGACGCGTCCGGGCAAGGAAGTGCTCGACGCGGTGATGGAAGAATTACGCTAAGGCCGGATTAGCAAGGACTCATAGACGTGGGTTGTCATTCCGAATCGGGCGGAAAGCCCGGTGAGGAACCGGCTTTGCCCGCGCCTGTTCTACGCAGTCTTCTTTTCCGGTTCGCCGCTGTGTTCGGGGCTCTGCCCCGGTTCAGGAAAATCGGAGTCGGCATCCTTCAGCATGGGGTCCTGGTCGCGATGACCAAGCTGATCCTGCATTCCCACGTTCCCCGAATCCTCGTGATCCTCAGCTTCCGTGGCGCCCTTCGCCGTATCTTGATCGCGCGTGTTATGTGTCATGATTCGACCTCGTGATTCCGCCTCAAACGATAATTCGTGCGAACTCATTTTAGCGCTGGACCTGCTCCACCCAAAATGGGTTAAAGTATGGAGGGGCGGTTCCGGAGGAGGGTATATGAAGCGCTGTTTTGCGGTTCTGATGCTAATCGTCGCGTCATCTACATTCGCCTCGTCGGCAACTCCGCACGCCACGCTTACTCCGGTGAAGAAAACCCACTACCACCGTGACAAGCGGGTCACGCGCCACAAAGCCCACAAGGCCGGGAAGCATCATACTCCCAAGCGGCAACATCACCAGCGCTCTTAATCTCCAGAATTATTTTCCCGTGGTGGAAACTCCCAGCTTGCGGAGCCTTTCCCGCGCCTGCAGAGCTTCGGGAGCGTGTGGATAGCGCTGGATCACATGCCGCAATTCGGCGACACCGTCATCCTGTTTCCCGAGCTCAATCAAAGCGAAGCCCTTCTTCAGTTGCGCCGACGCTGCCTTGCTGCCAGTGGGAAAGTTCTGCAATACCTGGTCGTAGCTCTGCGCCGCCTGCTGATAGTTGCCCTGACGAAACTGAATCTCCCCGAGATAGAAATAGGAGTTCCCCGCCAGATCGGTATTGGGATAGAACTTGATGTAGTCGGAAAACTCCTGCAGCGCCAGGTCGTTGTTCCCGCCGTTGTAGTCGCGCAAGCCGTTGTTGTAGAGCACATCCGGAGGCGGAGCCTGCGCGATGGCCTGCTGCTGCGCTTGCTGCTGGGCCTGTTGCGCACCCAGACTCTGCTGGGTCGCCTGCAGATCTTCCAGCTGCTTGCTGACCTTGGCGAGGCGGACTTTCAATTCATCCAAAGTGTCATTGAGCGATTGCATCTGCCCGGAAAGCTGGTCGGTCTTCGACCCCGCGTCGCCCTGCTGCTTGGTGAGTGTGCCTTGCAGTCCATTGAGCGCCGACACAACTTTATTCACCGCATCAGTGTCGGTCTCGACCAGATTCTTCATCACGCCCATGCGTTCGTCGAAGCTGCGCTGCATGGCCGTCATTTGCTCCTGCAGTTGCTGCACCTGGGTCTGCAGCTGCACCATGTCTTTGTTTGCGCCCGAAACCGGAGCCCAGAGCCCGAGCACCAATACGAACGCGATCAGAACAGAAATACGATGTGGTTTCATAAGGATTTTCCTAGACACGACAGTCTTCTGCGAGTGATCTTTAGATGCTTCGATTGTGCCACAGGCTGGGGGGAATCCACCCAGAAAGGGCGGCTCGGGAACCGGACTACACAACGGAATGCGGCCAATTCCATTTTGCCGCCTACTGCCTGCGATGCACACGAACGCGTGATCCCGCGCCAGATGGGCCGGGAGACGCCGCCTGGCGTCCCCCGGTCACGTCTTGTTTCCACACCTGCTTCTACTTCTGATAGACCAGATGGCCACGGCGGTTCTGCTGCCAGCAAGCTTCATTGCTCTCTGTGCAGAAAGGTTTTTCCTTACCGTAGCTTATGGTCTTGATCCGGCTGGCGCTGACGCCGCCCGAGATCAACGCGTCTTTGACGGCATTGGCGCGCTTGTCGCCCAAAGCCAGGTTGTAGTCAGTGGAGCCGCGTTCGTCGCAGTGTCCTTCAATCGTGAAGCTGATATTGGGATGCTGACTGAGGAACGCCACGTCGGCCTGCACCGAACTCTGCTGGTCGCCACGAACGTCAGACTTGTCGTAGTCGAAGTAGACGTCCTTGATGTACTGGCCGAACAAGTCTGCGTCCGACACCATTGGAGCTGCCGGCGGCGGTGGTGGCGGCGGTTGGGTTACCGTAAGGCGCGCGGTCGCCTCCTGCGAGCCACCTGCTCCCTTGGCGATCAAATGATAAGTCGTGGAAGCCGCCGGAGTCACGGCTTGCGACCCGTTCGGCTGCACCGCGCCAATTCCGTCGATCGAGACGTCGGTCGCATTGCTGGTCTGCCAGGTCAAAGAGGCCGATTGTCCCGCCTGAATGCTGTTGGGATTCACGGAGATGGAAGCGGTTGGGGCCGGTGGTGGCGGCGGGGGTGGAGGCGGAGGCGGAGCTGCTTTCTTTTTGCAGGCGCCAAGGATCAGCAGAACACCGAGTACAGCAATCAGCAGAAACCACTTCTTACTTTGTTGCTTCACGTTATTTCCTCCTGCGACCCCGAAGGCTTGCCTGGGGGTCAGACGAAGCGTTATTTACTATTTCCAACTCCAATTGGGTTGGGTGTTGTGGCCCGTAAAAGTCAGTTGTTGAACTTTAGTACCGTCGGCAAGCATTGTCCAGATTTCTTCCTTCCCGGACCGGCTGGATTGAAACACGATATGCCGTCCATCCGGCGACCACGACGGCGAATCATTGCGCCCACCGTCGTGCGTGAGCTGTACAAACCGCTTGCTGGCAATATCCATCAAATAAATATCCAACGCGCCGGGATCACCCGGACCATATTTCCGCTCCCACGCGAACGTCAGAAACTGCCCATTCGGCGCCCAGTTCGGCGACACCGCATAACCCTGATCGGTGAGGCGCTGCAGGTTGGTGCCGTCCGCTTCCATGCTATAAACCTGCGGCAATCCCGTGCGCCCGCTGACAAAGGCGATCTGCGCATTCGTTTTCCGGTTCCACACCGGGGAAACATCGGGCCCCTTGGCAGTGGTCAAACGGTTTAGATTCCCGCCGGACACATCGGAAACATAAATTTCTGGCACGCCTGAGCGCGAGGATGAAAACGCCAGCTTCAGGCCGTCCGCCGACCACGCCGGGGACAAGTTCGTTCCGCCCAAGTGGGGGAAGCTCACGGTGCGGTTCAGGTCGAGAGAAAACATCATGATCTCCCAGCCCGTCTTGGTCAAACCGCTGAAGGCCAGGCGGGAACCGTCGGGCGATATCCGCGGCGCCAGCGAAATCGAGCCCAGATGAGTGATCTGGTGCTGGTTCGAGCCATCGTAATCCATGGCCCAGATTTCTTTATGCCCGGTGCGGTCGCTCACAAAATAAATTTGCGTCTCCGCAATGCCGGTAATGCCCCCACCCAAACGGAAGATGATTTCGTCGGCGAACTTGTGGGCCATCAGCCGCGCCGCCGCGTCGCTGGCGGTATCGCCATATTGCTTGCCCAGAACTTGCGGCGATTGCGTGTTCTTCACGTCATACAGCCAGCCTTGCACGGTCAGTTTTCCCGCCGCTACGCCCAGATTCCCGAAGGCCAGCATGGCTGCGTTGGGAGGAGGCGCGCTCCACGCCAGAAAATTGACTTCCGGCGGCTGCCCGGGGACCTGCAATGGATAAAAACTCTTCGTGACCAATTCGACTACACCGGAGACGTCGAGGTCGTTCCACAGCGTGTCATTGAGAGTCTTGAGCAGCGCGGCACTTTGAGGATCGCCATTCTGAGGATCGTTGGTGGAAGGCTTGAAATCAGCGACGGCCAGCCGTACTTTCTCAACGCCAAGGCTGGTGCCGGTCTTGACCCAATCCTGCGCGAAAACAGAAGCCGAGAGCAGGCAGCAAGCGGCAACGATAACCAGCCCGCGGAAACCGCGAGGCCCTCGCCGGAAATTTGGTCTAGCGCTTTCGTCCATCCGCTTGGGGGAAAACAATACAGAGAAACTTCCGGAGAAACATACTCCGTACGACAATATCGTCTCACGATATGAATTGCTTTGCAAGGCTTCATCCCTTCGGGAGCGGGTCAGTTTGGAAATCTTCAACCACGAAGGACACCAAGGTGCACGAAGGAAAAACGAAGCCCTTCGTGATTGATGCCTTTCAATCCTTAGAGCTTCACCTTTTGTAATCGAACCAGTACTCCACTGAGATCTTTGAGCCGGAATAATCCGGCGGCAGCGGACCGAAAGTGTCAATCCGCTGCAGCGCACGCACCGCAGAAATATCCAGCGAAGGCACGCCGCTTCCCTGCTCAATCTGAATGTTCGCAGGATGGCCGTCACGCATAACGTCGAACGTGATGTATACGCGCTGCGCGGTCGTGATTCTCGGGTCGACCTCGTACTTCAGCCAGTTCTCCGCTACCTTCTTCTGGATCACTTGCACATACCACCCATATCTCGTGCCAAAATCGCCGCCGCCGCCGGTGACTCCGAAACCGCCTTTCGCGCCGGCAGCGCTGAACGATCCGTAGGGGCCGCTGACCGGCCCGCCTTCGCCGAATGCGACCTGGTTATCCTCTGCTTCCGGTGCGGGCTGCGGCTTCTGCTTCGATGCCGTCTCCTGCGGCTTCGGCTTTATTTTTGCGTTCTTGCCCTGAATCTCAATCGCGTCGGGCGATTTCTCTTCGCTCTTGGGCTGCGACTGGGTCAGCCCCTTCGATTCATTGGCCAGCACGTTCTCCGTCTGCGTGGGATTCGCGGGTAGGGGAACGGAGCTCACCAGCGTCGCGCCGATAGCTTCCCCGCCGCCGCCCGCGCCCCAGGTGCCGCCGCTTCGTCCGGAAAGAAATGCGGAAAAGATCAGCAAGAACGCAATGATTCCCACGTGCAGGCCCGCCGACCACGCCAGCGCGCGGCCCCAGCGGTCGTGTTCGAAGTAGATCTCAGCGTTTGCTGCCATTTTGTTCGAGAGGTTGGGTCACGATGCTGACGTTATTGATCCCCGCCTGTTTCACTGCGTCCATCACCGTGGCAAAAGCGCCGAAGGGAACGTTTTCGTCGGCGCGCACAAAGATGAACTGGTTGCGCGGATCGCGAATCTTCTGATGCAGCTTCGTGCCAATCTCGTTGATGTTGATGGCGTCATTGCCCAGAAAGACGCGTTGATCTTTGTTGATGGTGATCACCAGGCGCTCCTGCGTGATCTCGCGCACCGTCTTCGTTTTCGGCACGCTGACGTCGATGCCCGACTGCAGCACCGGCGCGGTCACCATAAAAATAATCAGCAGCACCAGCACCACATCCACCAGTGGAGTGATGTTGATATCGGCCATCGCGGTCTGCGTGCGTCCGTTGGAGGCAGTGAAAGCCATTAGCGCCTCACCTCTGGAGCAAGCTGAGCCTGACTTTGCTCGACCGCATTGAGAACTTCGAGAGCAAAATCATCGCTGCGCGCCGCCAATTCGCGGATCGACGCGCCAATCAGGTTATAGGCAATCACCGCTGGAATCGCCGCCGCCAGACCGGCAGCAGTCGTAATCAGAGCTTCTGAAATGCCGGGCGCAACCGCCCGCAGAGTCGCCGCTCCGGCCGTGCCCAATCCCTGAAACGCATCAATGATGCCCCAGACCGTGCCAAACAGGCCGATAAATGGCGTCACCGCGGCCGTTATCGCAAGCCAAGGCATGTTGCGCTCGAGCCGCGTAATTTCCTCGGACGCGCCAATCTGCATGCCACGCTGGATCGACACCAGACTCCGCACTGTGCCCGAAGTCACTGCCTGCCGCTTGTATTCTTCATAGCCGCCCTCGAATACGCCGACCAGCGGGCTGGGCTTGAACTGTTCCGCCACGGCGGCAATATCCTGCAGCCGCTGCGCCTTGCGAAACGCGCGCACGAAACGCCCGCTCTGCGCCCGCGCCCGCCGCAGCAGGCTCCATTTGGTCAGGATGATGGACCAGGAAATCAGGCTGAACGCCAGCAGGGACAGCAAGACCAGCTTGGCCAGCGCACCAGTATTGGAAAGCATATCGACGACTTCGCCGCCGACGAACACTACCAGCAAGGGGAAGACATGCATTGCGTTTAGGAGAATACCTGAACAGATTTACAGATTTATAGATGCTGATTATAGATGATTCGAGGCACGCGCTTTTCCGCATGTACCCGATCCGCCAACGAAATATTTGCGGCTAGACTCGAGCTCAATCGCGTGTTCTGGCTTGTCCTCAGTGGACTGCGCGCGGGTCCGTGTTGCTGAAAGCGAAGTGCACAGCCATCGAATCCAGGTAGGGCGAATCCAGCGGCGTGAAGTGCAGGTCCTTCACCTGGATTACCACATAAAATCCGTCGACCTTCATGATTCGCTTGGCGCGAATGGGAACCGAACTAAACCGGTTTGGGTTCAGCCACCAAAGATTGTTCTTCGCGTCCACCGAAGGCTGCTGGTTGGCCAGCAGAATGTTGCTGTAAATGTTGTGATGCAGATCCCTGAGCTTCACCCGCCAGGATGTAATCTCGTTCGTACCTTCCAACGCTTCCGGCGTAATCGTGAGCTCGTAACGATCGTTACCCAGGGCATCCTTAATGCGCTCGCGATAAGTCGCATTGTCCGGGGTGAGCGCGGCGTCGAAGCTCTCTTCTGTGATTCGCGTCGACCCCTGGCGGAAGCTCTCAGCATAAATCGTGGGCGAAGCACTTTGACCGAGCAGCTGCGGCATTGCAAATGCCGCGATCGTGCTTGCGAAAATTAAAATTGTGCGACGGTTCATCGGCGATTGACCGCCTGCAGGGCGGGAGTGTCAGACGAAGTTGAAGCTAAAGAAGAAGTTGAAGTCGAGGCCGCATCCATCTTTCGCAGTCCATCACCCGATAGCCAATCACACAACGCTCGCGAAGCGCGACCGCTATTCCGCGCCAGACGGGCCACCTGCGGCCACAGCCAGGGCCGAAGCGCGGCGAACCAGGCAAACCGCCCTTCCAACAATTGTCCGTTCTCGTCCACAAAGCGTTCCATCACCGGAAAACTGAAATCGAACTCGTCAGAGATAACTTTCACCACCGCGAATCTTACCCCTCGAGCTTCCGCCGCGCACGCAACCGCCGAAGCTTCCATGTCAACCGCCTGCGCGGCAAACGAATCCCGCAGCTTCGCCTTCTGCTCCGGGCTCGCGACCGATCCAAAGCTAACCAGCACGCCTTCTCCGCGTTCGAGGGTAACACTGCTGCCGTCGCCCGCATTCACCACGCGAAGCGGGAGTATTATGTCCGCCACTTTGAGCTCCGAATCGAGCGCCCCAGCGAAGCCCGCCGACATTATTACTTTGGGCGCGAAGAGCGTGATTACCGCCTCGGCCGCCCGCCGCGCCGCCTGCGCGCCGATCCCACCACAAACCAGAACGACGTCATCCTTCTCGAAGAATCGAAACCGCCTGCCGTCGAGTTCCTGCTCGCTGGCGCGCCAGCTCTTTACCAGCGGACGCACTTCCCTCTCCAGCGCAGCCACAATGGCGATTCTAGACATATCCGTTGCTCCGGAACCACTCCACCGCGCGCCGCAACGCCCCATCGACCGGCACAATCTTCCAGCCCAGTTCGCTCTCGGCCTTGCCGGAGCTGGCAAACATTTTCTTTTTTCCCATGCGCACCGCATCAACTGTGGCACGAGGCTCGCGGCGCAAAATGCCCCCCGTGATCGTTTGGTCGACGACTCCCGCGGCAAAGGCAAAGACGTAGGGCAACTTGATCTTCGGCGAGGGCAGCCCGGTTATCTCGCCCAGCTTATCCAGAATCTGCTTTAGCGTAAGATTCTCCCCGCCCAGAATATACCGCTCGCCCGACTTTCCTTTTTCGAGAGCCGCAACGTGCCCCAGCGCGCATTGCCTCACATCGACCAGATTCAATCCCGTTTCCACGTACGCGGGAAATTTGCGTTTCAAGAAATCGACAACAATCCGCCCGGTCGGCGTCGGCCTGACATCCTGCTCCCCCACCGGCGTCGTCGGATTCACCGTCACCACATGCATCCCGCTGCGCCCCGCCTCCAGCGCCACCTGCTCCGCCATAAATTTCGAGCGTTTATAGTGGCCGATCATGTCAGCCAGCGAAACGGGAGAATCTTCGTTCGCGAGTTGTCCAGGAGGACGTCCCGAAGGATGTCCCGCAGAATGCCCCGCAGAATGTCCGTCGCTCGTGAAACCGATGGTCGCGACGCTGGATGTGTACACGACGCGCCGCACGCCGTTCTTCCGCGCCGCTTCCAGAATCGCCCGCGTCCCCTCCACGTTCGACCGATACATCTCCTCTGGATCCCGCACCCAGAGCCGGTAGTCGGCTGCAACGTGAAATACGGTATCGCAACCTGACATCGCCTTTTCCAGCGAAGCTGCATCGCGCAAATCGCCGGTAGCAGTCTCGGCTTCTAGTCCTTCCAGATTGCGCAGGTTGCTCGTAGGCCGCACCAGCAGCCGCAACTCCGCGCCCCGATCGGCGAGAACGCGGGCAACGTGGGAACCCAGAAATCCGGTAGCGCCTGTGACGAAGACTCGCATTTAGACTGGCCTGCCAACAGCGTTTGGAAGCGACCCTAAATAGTCGAATGAGAATCTTTCGCCATCTGGTCGCAGAAATTTGATCCGCTTGGAGACTCTCAGTTCCTGGCGCTGCGACGCTTCGGTCCGCGGGGCGTGCCGTGCGGCGTGCCATCGCCGGGCCGGCCGGTCCTCCGCGCGCCACGCGCCGTCCGCAGAATGCCGCGCAAGGCTTCGTTGACCGCATCCTCGGTAGGAAATGCTGCAGCAACGTCTGGATCGATGAGGACGACGTTGGTTCCTTTGCGGTATGGCTCGTAGTGCTTGCCGCGAACGCCGCCCTTCATAGTCGCAAAATCGTACTCCGGACGCATGCCGCCATTACTTCGAGGCTCAATGTTCTTCTTCATAGAATCTTCTCTCCCGTGGAGTTGCCGGTCTTGCGCTAATGACTCGGATGGTCTCGTGGCGTTCAGCGTGGGCTACAACCAGCAACTTGCCCATTGCGGATGCGCCAATCGTGAGAAACCTTTGCTCGTCGGCCGAATGTTCGGTGTCGGGAAAGGTTGTCGCGAATGGATCACCGAACACGGTCGTGGCCTCACGAAAACCGACTAGGTGTTTCCGCTGATTCGCAAGGTCTTTCCGCGGATCCCATTCGAACTGCATCTTTGTCGAGTATAAACGCAGTAGAGTATGCTAGGCCCATCCCTGCGCAAGAGCTGCAGTTTGCGCATAAAGGGTGGAAAAGAGTTTACCGCAAGCAGCCACACCCTATGCTTCGGCGCGGGGTTTTGAGTGAAATGGCCGGCTAAATACATCTAGCAATCCCAATGGACATACTTCGCATTACGATGTACTTTGTATTATAAAGTATCACTCGTGAACTGGCGACTCCCCCTGTATGGAGCTTTAGCAGCGATATTGGTGCTTCTTCCGAAGATTGTTTTCGGAAACGATGTAGGCACGATATTCGTGACAATGCTTCTGGGAGCAATCGTCTGCGTCGCTCTGCTGATCGTTGCCGTTCTGAAAATACGACGCCAGACGATATCGACCCTGTTGATGGTGACGATTTTCTGCGCTGTATGTTGGGCTCTTGTGCGGATTTCTGATGACGTTCGCTCACTTTGTCGTTGGACTGTTCGTAAGAACGCCTACAAATCGGAGGTTCTTGCCCAACCAAGTTCGACGGATGGCCGCTTGAAACATATGGAGTGGGATGGTTGGGGATTTGTCGGGAGTGGAGACACGGTGGTTTACCTTGTTTTCGACCCCAACGATTCACTTGCGGCGGCGGCAAGGATTGGTTCTCCAGGAAAATTCAGGGGCATACCCTGCGAAGTCTTGCGTGTGCGCCGCCTTGAAAATCAGTGGTATACAGTCCTGTTCTATACAGATACGGACTGGGGGCACTGTGATCAAAACTCGCAAACTGGCGTAGCATCGCCATCACACTCACTCACCGGGCCTAACCACGACCTCCCGCAATATGGCCGCAGGGTTGGAACTGCTCGCTAACTCCCTGCCTTCTCCATCACCTTCCCATACGTCGTCAGCGCGAGCAACGGGAAATAGTCCCGGTAGAGGTGATACATCAGGTAGAACACGCGCGGAAATCCGGTTCCGGTGAAGAACGGTTCATCCCACGATCCATCTTTTCTCTGGGTACGCAGCAGATAGGCCACGCCGCGCGCCACCGAATCGCTGCGCGTGTCGCCGGCCGCGAGCAATCCCAGGATTCCCCACGCGGTCTGCGAAGGCGTGCTGTCGCCGACTCCGCGCAGGGCTGGATCGTCGTACGATCCCACGGTCTCGCCCCAGCCGCCATCGGCGTTCTGGAACATGCGCAGCCATTCCGCGCCCTGCTGAATGCATGGTTCGTGCAAATCGACTCCCATCGCGTCCAGCCCGCGCAACACCAGCGCCGTGCCGTAAATGTAGTTCACGCCCCAGCGCCCGAACCAGCTGCCATCGGGCTCTTGTTCTTCTCGAATGAAGGTGATCGCCCGCTTCACCGCCGGATGATTCTGGTCGTAGCCATAGGTCGCCAGCATCTCGAGAATGCGACCGGTAATGTCGACGGTCGGCGGATCGAGCATGGCGTTGTGATCGGCAAACGGAATGTGCTCGAACACCATCTTGTCGTTGTCTTTGTCAAACGACGCCCACCCGCCGTTCTTGCACTGCATGGAAAAAATCCAGTCAATGGCGCGCTGTACGGACTCGCGCTGGTAGCGTCCGTTGGGATGCTCGACGCGGCTCAGTCCCAGGCAAACCATTGCGCTATCATCGACATCCGGATAAAACTCGTTATTAAACTCGAAATACCAACCACCCGGCTGGCCCTTCTTGTTTTTCACTTTCCAATCGCCCACCGTGCGCACTTGTTTCTGCAGCATCCAGTCGGCGGATTTCACCATTCGCGGATCATTCGCCGGAACTCCGGCCTCGCCCAGCGCAAACAGCGCGTATGCCGTGTCCCACACCGGGGACATGCAAGGCTGCATGCGGAACGTGTCTTCCTCTTCAATCCCTAACTTCTCAAACTCATCCAGCGCGCGGATCACCTGCGGATCGTCCAGGGAATATCCCAGGCAGCGCAGCGCGATGATCGCGTTCAGCATCGAGGGATAAATCGCTCCCAGCCCGTCGCTCATCTCGAAGCGCTCCAGCATCCACTTCTCCGCACTCTTCAGCGCGATCGAGCGCAGCGGACGAACATGCACACGCTCAAACCAATGCGTCATGCGGTCCAGCACCAGGAAGAAATTGCGCCACGAAACCAGCTTCTTCGCCCAGTGCAGGTGCATGCGCGACTTCTGCATTCCGCCCACAAACAGTTCTTCGACGCCCATCTCGCGCGGAATCTTTTTGAACGGCTTCTTGGCGTAGCAGATCGACAGCGGCACCAGAATGGCCCGCGACCACGAGGAAATCTCGTAAATATTGAACCAGAACCAGTTGGGAAACAGCACGATCTCCGGCGGAATCGCCGGAACCGCGTCATAGTCATATTGCCCGAAGAAACAAAGATAGATCTTGGTAAATGTATTGACCTCGGTGACGCCGCCCAATTCCAGAATCTTTTTGCGTGCGCGTTGCATGGCAGGATGATCCGCCGTGTATCCCGCCAGCTTCAGCCCGAAGTAAGCCTTCACCGAAGCGCTGATGTTCGACGGCCCGGCGGCATAAATGCTCCACCCGCCGTCTTCGTTCTGGTGGCGCAGAATCCAGTTCGCCGCCTTCTGAAACCGCTCCTGGTTCCCCGTCCCGAGCAGCGTATGCAGCAGGATGTAATCCGACTCGAGCGTCGTATCCGCTTCCAGTTCCCCGCACCAGTAGCCTTCCTCATGCTGCTGCGAGAATAGAAACTTGCGCGCAGCCGCGACTGCCGCGCCCACGCGGCTGCCGAGTCCCTCAATTTTTCCGAAGCGAAGCTGTGGGTTCGAACCTAAAGATGCGGAAGCTATATTGCCATCGGGGGAGTTGTTGTCCATAATTCGCTACTCCGTTTCAAGCGCAACGTTTAAGCAGAGCCAGATCCGGAAGCTCGCCCGATCATTGCTCGCCACCTTCCAGCCGCGTAAGCCGCTGTTCGTGGATCTGAGCGATGTGGAGGAGCCGTGCAGTAGCCTCCATGATCTCCGTGATCTGCTGTGTGTGTTCGTGAATCTGCTGAGTGTGTTCGTGAGTCGTGCGAGCCAGAAGCTCCACCGTTTGCGTGAGCGCTTCGTGCCGCTCAGTTAACCGTTCAAGCCGCTCATCAATTGTCATCACTCACTCACCTCCGCAAGAATCGTCGTGGTTTCCGACTCACAACTAATCTGCGTTCGCGCTGGCCGGAGCCGCGGCGATCGCTTCCACAATCTCCGGCGGCAGCCCGAAGCGTACATTTTCCGGCATCACTTCGAGTTCCTGCAGGTTACCGAATCCCTTGTTGCGCAGATAGGTCACGGTTTCTTCCACCAGGCACTCTGGCGCCGAAGCGCCGGCGGTCAGCGCAATCGTCGACACGCCCTTCAACCACTCCGGCTCAATGTCGTTACAGCTGTCGATGAGATGCGCATTCGTGCCCAGGTTGCGCGCCACTTCGACCAGCCGGTTGGAGTTTGAGCTATTCTCGGAGCCCACCACGAGCAACAAGTCGGCTTCCGACGCGACCTCTTTTACGGCGACTTGCCGGTTTTCCGTTGCATAACAAATATCCTGCGCTGCCGGCCCCTTGATGTTGGGGAACTTCTGCTTGAGCGCCGCAATAATGTCTTTGGTCTCGTCCAAACTAAGCGTGGTTTGCGTCAAATAGGCCACGCGATCCGGGTCGGGCACGCTCAGAAACTTCACCTGCTCCGGCGACCCGACAACCTGCGTCACCAGCGGGGCTTCGCCCAGCGTCCCAATCACTTCATCGTGATCTTTGTGACCAATCAGAATAAGCGAGAACCCTTCCTTGGCGAACTTCACCGCTTCCACATGGACCTTGGTGACCAAGGGGCAAGTCGCATCAATCACCCGCAATCCGCGCAGCGCGCTGTGTGCCCGCACCTCAGGCGAAACTCCGTGGGCGCTGTAAATCACGCGTTCGCCGTTAGGCACTTCGTCTTCGCTGTCGACGAAGATCGCGCCCTTGCCGCGCAGTTCCTCGACCACAAAGCTATTGTGGACGATCTCTTTGCGCACATAAATCGGCGGCCCAAACGCCTCCAGAGCAATGCGGACCACATCAATCGCCCGCACCACGCCCGCGCAGAAGCCTCTCGGCTTGAGCAAGAGTAAAGTCTTTCCGTCAGCTTTTGCTAAGATTCCAGCCACAATATAAGCCCGCCCCTCAAATGAGTGATGTCGTCCTATTGCCTGTCATTCCCCAACCGGTTTGTCATTCCGAGCAACGCGAGGAACCTGCTTCTCGCCGTTAGATGCACTGCCACCCAAGAATCGCCACAAAATCAGCATCTTCAGGGTACACGATCCCCATTGTCGCGATAGCAATAAACTACCGGAAAGTACCGGGATGGTCAACGTAAACCAAAGAAAGCGCGGGGATTAGCAGGGAAAGGCGAAATCCGGCCAGCGAACGGAAACGGGGTAAATCGACAGAACAGAGCAGAGCGGCTGATTGATGCGCAGACCTCGCGAACCGGGTGAGGCAAAATTCGGTGCGGTGGCCCGGCAGCATCCGCAATCAACCGTCAGTGCGTTCTCTGGGGTTCGGTTAGCGGTATTCGATTAGCCGCGCAGTGCCGTATCGACAAGCCTCCGGCCGCACGATTGGCCGATTACCACGTTTTTTGCCGCTAAAACAGGTTCCCTTGACCGTTTTACCCGATATGGCCCGCTCGTGCCCCCTATCCGCCGTCCCGTGCCATTGTTAAGCCAGACGAGTCGTCGCAATATATGAAGGTCGTTAGGCAGAATTCCAGGCCCCCAAAGAAATGCTGGAACTAAAACCAACCCCGACGGTAGTCAAATCGCAGGCGCGATCAGCCTCCGCTCCATCGGCCTTGCGATCGCCCTTGCGATCGCCCTTGAATGACCCGCAACCCCGCAGGCTGTTGCTCGCACTCGTCCTGCTGCTGGTGGCGCTGGCCGCGGTGGTGGTGAAAGACCGGGATTTCTGGTTTGGGACTGAAGTGGCGGCTTTGGATGCGGATGGAACCGAGCCGGCCGTCGCTCCCAGAATGCCCGAATCGAAAGCAGAATCGAAGCCGGAAAAATCGACTCCTGCCGCCGTCGCCGTCAAGCCAGCGAAGTCACCCGCGCTCGCCACCCGGAAGCAGATTCCCACGACCGCGCCCACGACGAATTCCATCCCCGCCGAAGCACCCGCCGTGACCACCGTCCGGACCGTGTTGCCTCCGCTGGATGTTGAGGTCATCGCCGGCGACCACCACCGCACGATTCGCCCCGGCAGCAATGCCACGAAAGTTGAGCTCACGCGTCCCGGCCAACCCGATGCCGGCTTCTCTGCGCCCATCAACTCTGCTCCCATCAATGCAGCCGAGCGCGAGCAGCTCGCCGATGCGACTCAGCGGCCAGCTTATCCGCTGCTGGCCCAGCACATGAACGTGCAGGGATCGGTGGTGTTGCAGGCCGTAATCGGCGCCGACGGCATTATTCAGGATTTACACGTGCTGAGCGGTCCTGCGATCCTGGCTGCGGCGGCCCAGCAGGCCGTGCGCGAATGGCATTTCAAACCGGTCTTGCAGAACGGCTCCCCGGTCGAAACCCAAGCCAAAATCACCGTCAACTTCACCATCAAGATCGCCGACGGCACCGGCACCACCCTCGCCGAGAGCCGCTACGACGGCATTCAAATCCTCAGCCGCTAGCGCTAACCGTTCGTTCGAATCATCTGCTCGGCATGCTTTCGCGAAGTCTCGGTCAACTTCGCCCCACTCAGCATGCGCGCGACCTCTTCCGTGCGCTCCTCGCCGGTCACCACGCGAATGCTGGTTCGAGTGCGCCCCGCCGATTCCCTCTTCTCGATCACATAGTGATGATCGCCAAAGGTCGCGATCTGCGGCAGATGCGTTACGCACAACACCTGATTCGACCGCGCCAGCGCTTTCAATTTCTTTCCCACAGCTTCCGCCGCCCGTCCCCCGATCCCAGTGTCAATCTCGTCAAACACCAGGGTGCGTTGGGCAACACCCTCGCGTAGCTTGCGAGATGCGTGATCCTGGGTGCCCCATTTCTCGCGTTCTTTGCGAGAAGTGGGGGTTTTGCCCGCCTCCACGCTAACTTTGAGCGCCAGCATCGCCCGCGAAAGCTCCCCGCCCGAAGCAATGTCCTCCAGCGGCCGCAGCGGCTCGCCCGGATTGGTCGAAATCATATAGACGACTTGGTCGATGCCCGAGCCAGTCCAATTATCTTCCTTCTCCAAACTCGTTATTTCAATCCGGAACGCCGACTTCATCGCCAGATCATTGATCTCCGCTTCCACCAGCTTTTCCAGCCTTCGCGCCGCGTCCGTCCGCTTCTTCGAGAGCGCTCGCGCCGCCCGCAAATATTCGCCGGCTGCTTTCCCAAGTTCACCACGCAAGCCCCGCAGAATCTCGTCTTTGTTCTCGACCTCGGATAATTTCCGAGAGACTTCCTCCCCAAACTGAATCACCTCATCCAGCGTTGGCCCATATTTACGCTTCAGCCGATCGAGCAACGCGAGCCGGTCCTCGACCTGCGCCAGATGTTCGGGCGAAGCGTGAATGCCGCCCGCATAGTCGCGCACGGTCGCGCCCACATCCTCGACGCTGATGCGCGCCGTCTCCAGCGCGGCCAGCGCCTCTTGAAACTTGGGTTCGTAACGGACCAGTTCTTCGACTTGCTTCTGCGCCGCTCGCAAGGAGGAAGCGGTCGACCCATTGCCTTCATATAGAAGATCAAACGCATTCATGGCCGCGTTGTAGATTTTTTCGGCGTTGGCAAGGACACGCTTTTCGCCTTCCAGCCGGTCATCTTCTCCACTTTGCAAGCGCCCGTCTTCGATTTCGCGTTTCTGAAAAATCCAGAGATCCACCAGCCGCAACCGGTCTTGCTCTCCACGTTCCAACTCATCGATGCGCGCGCGGATGTCTTTCCATTCCGCGAATCCCGCCCCGATCGCCTCCAGTTGGCTGCCCGCGAAAGCGTCCAGCAACGCCAGCCGCGCCGGCCCATCAAACGACAACAGGGATTCGTTCTGCGCATGAATGGTCGCCAGATGCGGCGCCAACAGCCGCAGCACAGCGACGGTGGCCGGCTGATTATTCACGAACACCCGCCCTTTGCCCCCGGCGGCAATTTCGCGCCGTAGAATGAGCGACCCATCGTCCGACTCGTCCAACCCGTTGGCCTCAAGGATTCCACCCAGAGCCTTCTCCGCGGCCCCCTCGGCCTCAAACACCGCCGACACCACCGCCCGTTGTGCGCCGGTGCGAATCACATCGCTCGAGGCCTTGTCGCCCAGTAGCAGCGCCAGGGCATCCACCAGGATCGACTTCCCCGCCCCGGTCTCGCCCGTCAGCAGATTCAATCCCTGCCCGAACTCCACCACGAGATTGTCGATGACCGCATAGTTCTCGAGCCGCATTTCAATCAGCACAGTTCATCCTGTTCGGCCGAAAATCTGTAAACCAGAAGTTTTGCGCAGCATAGCATGAAAACCCCTTGTCATCCTGAGCAGTTGAAGGATCCCCATCCGTCCCCGAAGACCTTCGACCTCTCGCCCTCGCTTGCCCGAATGTACGCTGCCGCACACCGCCCCACTCCCGTTACTCTCGGTCATCCCATCTTCGCGTTTTGAAGCAAACCCGCGGCCAAGATCATCTAAAATAAACCGATGGCTATTGCCGGACAGTATGCGGTTGAAAATCTTCCGCACGCGATTCCCGCGACCATGCAGGCCGCCGTCTATCGCGGCGTGAATGATGTCCGCATGGAAACCGTCCCGGTCCCCAGGATCGGCCCGGGAGAGCTGCTCGTCCGCGTGCACTCCTGCGGCGTCTGCGGCACGGACCTGAAAAAGATTTCCACCGGTTCGCATGCCGCCCCCCGCATCTTCGGACACGAAACCTCTGGCATGGTCGCCGCGGTCGGCGAAGGCGTTCAGACTTACCGCCCCGGGGATCGCGTGATGGTCTTTCACCACATTCCTTGCCGCCAGTGTTTTTATTGCCAGAACAAGACTTTCGCCCAGTGCGCGACCTACAAGAACGTCGGCTGCACCGCGGGATTCGAGCCTTCCGGCGGAGGCTTCGCCGAGTATGTCCGGGTCATGGATTGGATCGTCGAACACGGCACGGTCCGCATTGCAGATGGAGTCTCGTTCGAGCAGGCCTGCTTTGTCGAGCCGGTCAACACTTGCATGAAGGGCATTGAGGCTCTGCGCCTGCGCCGCGGTGAAACCGTCCTGGCGATCGGCCAGGGTCCCATCGGCATCATACTCAGTGTGTTGGCCCGCCAAGCCGGGGCCACCTTAATTACTTCCGATTTGTATCCCGAGAGGCTTAGAATAGGATCAAGTTTCGGGTTAGAGCTTACAATTGATGCATCACGTGAAAATGTAGTCGAGCAGGTACGGCAACGGACCGAGGGGCGTGGCGCTGATGCGGTAATTCTGGCGGTAGGCGGCAACTCCCTGATTCGCACAGCAATGGATGCGGCCCGACCGGGTGGCCGGGTATTGCTTTTTGCGCAAACGCAGCACGGAGAGGCATTGATCGATCCTGCAGCCATCTGTGTCGATGAGAAAACTCTGGTAGGGTCCTACAGCGCCTCGGTCGACCTGCAGCAAGAGTCAGTGCGTTTTGTGATGAATCGTGAGATGGATCTGGAACGGCTGGTGAGCCATCGCTTCCCGCTCTCCGAGAGCCCGCAAGCCCTGGACCTGGCAGCCCATCCCCAGCCTTCATCGATGAAGATCATGATTCAGCCCGGCAGTAATTGGGATCGTTAGATTTGAAAGGGCGCGGCTCAAAGCTGCGCCATCAAGCGACACAGATTCAACAGCGGCTTAAGCCGCAAGGTTTGTAAAAGGGCACGACTTTAGTCGCGCCGTAAACGGCTCAATGTCGGTGGGCTTTAGCCCCCGAGGTAACTGGAAGGAAACGCAGTGAACGGAAAAATGACCGCTGCCGTCCTGTACGGCAAAGAAGACGTCAAGATTGAAAAAGTACCCATCCCTCGCGTAGGAGATGGCGAGGTTCTGGTCAAAGTCCAAGTCGCCTTGACCTGCGGCACCGATCTAAAAGTCTATCAGCGTGGCTACCACGCCCGCATGATCGTCCCTCCCGCCTTGTTCGGCCATGAACTGGCTGGTGTCATCGAGGAGGTCGGCACCGGCGTCAACGGTTTCAAGAAGGGCATGCGCGTGGTTGCCCTGAACTCCGCCCCGTGCCAGATGTGCTTCTACTGCTCCAAGCATCAGGAAAATCTCTGCGAAGATCTTCTCTTCAACAATGGCGCGTACGCCGAATACATTCGCGTGCCCAAGCGCATTGTTGAAGCCAACATGCTGATCATCCCGCCCGGGGTCAGTTTCGAAGATGCCGCGATGACCGAGCCTCTGGCCTGCGTGCTGCGCGGCCTGCACGAAACCGGAGTGGAGATCGGCGATACCGTTACCATCCTCGGCGGCGGACCGATTGGCTTGATGTTCGTGCAGGTGGCTCGCGCCATCGGCTGCAATGTGATTTCCGTGGTCAAACGCGACGGCCAGGTGGAGGCCGCCAAACATATGGGCGCGCACGAAATTATTCAGACGACCAAAGTGCCGAACGTGGTGGATGCCGTCCGCGCTCTTTCTCCGCAGAAACGTGGGAGCGACGTCGTGATCGAAGCTGTCGGCAAGCCGGAAGCCTGGGAGTGGGCCGTCGATATGGTCCGCAAAGGCGGCACCGTGAACTTCTTCGGTGGCTGCTCCAGCGGATCGAAAGTGCAGCTCGACACCAGCCGCCTGCACTATTCCGAAATCACTCTGAAAGCCACCTTCCATCACACTCCGGAAACGGTGCGCCGGGCCTTTGGATTGATCGCGGCCAAAAAGATTCGCCCCACCGACTACATCACCGGAGAGGCGCCGCTGTCGCGCCTGCAGCAGGTTCTACGGAACATGCTGAACCGCGGCGGCGACATCAAAACCGCAATCATCCCCGGCCACTGATGTTTTTGGGTGGCGCAGCGCTTCAGCGCTGCGATGAAAAAGGAAGTCTTGTCATCCTGAGCGAAGTAAGCGGCGAACGCGAACCACTTACGCAGTCGAAGGACCCCTGTAATGCCGGAGCCGCCACAAGCATAAACAGGAGTTCTCTCGACAGACCTGGGCGCGCGCGAAAAGCCGCGACCGCAGAATTACCAAATGACGCAACTCGCCACTCCAAGCCCGACGCTTTCGCCAACGTCTTCCGCCGCGCTCGGCTGGAGCCGCCTGCCCGCCCACTACGCCATCCCCTCCACCGCACCAACGCTCGCCGAAGCCCGCGAATACTGCGCCCGCCTGGCCCGCACGCACTACGAAAACTTCTCCGTCGCCAGCTGGTTTCTCCCCAGCCGCCTGCGCCAGCACTTCTTTAACGTCTACGCCTATTGCCGCATCTCCGACGACTTGGGCGACGAAGTCGGCGACACCGCCGCATCAATTGAACTGCTCGACCAGTGGCAGCAAGAACTCGACGCCTGCTACGACGGCACTCCGAAACATCCCGTCTTCGTTGCCCTGGCCGAAACCGTTCGCCAGTTCGACATTCCTCAGCACGAGTTCTCTGACTTGCTCATCGCCTTCCGCCAGGATCAAACCGTAACCCGGTTCCAGACTTTCAACGACGTCCTGGCCTATTGCAAGTATTCCGCGAATCCCGTCGGCCATCTCGTGCTCTACCTTTGCGGATACCGCGACCCCGAGCGCCAGCAGCTTTCCGACTTCACCTGCACCGCGCTGCAACTCGCCAACTTCTGGCAAGACGTTACTGCCGACTACAACAAAAGCCGCATCTATCTTCCTCTGGAAGACCTTGCCCTCTTCAACGTGAGCGAGGCCGACATCGCGAGCAGCCAAAACACGCCGGCCTTCCGCGCCATGATGAAGTTCGAAGTCGAGCGCGCCCGGGATTGGTTTCGCCAAGGCCTGCCGCTAATAAACAAAGTAGATAGCGAACTGGCCATCGATCTCGATCTGTTCAGCCGCGGCGGTCAGGAAATCCTGAACGCGATTGAAAAACAGGACTTCGCCGTACTCGGCAATCGTCCTTCAATTTCGAAATCCCGCAAACTCGCGCTGGTGGCTCGTGCCGCGATCGGCAAACTTTTCGGCAACCAAGGCAAGACAGTTCTTGGGGTAAACCGAGTATGAGCGCGGGCGCGCAGCAGGTTCCCATGCCCTGGACCCCGGCTCCGCCTCAGCTCGTCATGGCGTATTCCGTGTGCAAGGGCATCACCCGCACGGCGGCGAAAAATTTCTACTACGCTTTCCTCGTCCTGCCGCGCCGCAAGCGCGAAGCGCTCTGTGCCGTCTACGCCTTCATGCGCCGCTGCGACGACATCGCCGACGACCCCGCACTCACTCTCCCCGACCGCCGCCAGAAACTCGACATCTGGCTCGCCGCTCTGCACCGCGCCCAGCAAGGCGAACCGACCGATGACGCAATCCTGCTCGCCCTGACCGACGCCCAGCGCCGCTTCTCCATCCCCGCCGGGCTGCTCGACGAACTCGCCCTCGGCACCGCCATGGACGTAGAAGAGGAAGAAGCCTCCGCCCAAACCACCAGCGCTCCCGGCCTGACCATCCAATACAAAACTTTCGAGGATCTCCGCCTCTACTGCTATCGCGTCGCGTCAGTAGTTGGTTTAGTCTGCATCCACATCTTCGGATATCGCGACCCCGCCGCCGAGCCCCTCGCCGAGCGTTGCGGCCTCGCCTTCCAACTCACCAACATCATTCGCGACGTAAAAGAAGACGCCGCCATGGGCAGGATCTATCTACCGGAAGAAGACCTGGCAAAGTTTGAACTCTCCGCCTCGGAACTGTTAGCGACGCCCGATCCCGCGCGCTTTCGCTCCGTGCTGGCGCTCGAAGCCGACCGCGCCCGCGAGTTCTACGCCTCCGGCGAAGCGCTCATCCCCTACATCGCCGAAGACAGCCAGCCCGCGCTGTGGGTTCTGGTAACGATCTACCGCCGCCTGCTCGAAAAAATCGCCGAAAAACAATACGACGTCTTCACCGCCAAAGTCACTCTGAGCACCTGGGAAAAACTCCGCATCCTCGGGAAAGGCTTCTTCCGGCGCATAACCTGACCATGCCTATTCCGAACATGCTTACTGCGACGAGCGCACCCCAGAAAGTTCTGTCATTCCGACCGAGGAAAGCGAAACTTCTGTCATTCCGACCGAAGCGAGCGAACGCGAGCGCAGTGGAGGAACCTGCTTTTCTTTAGCAGCTCACCGACCTTGCAGATTCCAGAACCCGATTCGATGCCTTCCTCTGCATCCCAACCCACAGTCGCCGTCGCCGGAGGCGGCCTCGCCGGACTCGCCGCCGCCTGCGCCCTGTCCAACGCCGGTTTCCGCGTGACTCTCTTCGAGAAGCGTCCGTTCCTCGGCGGCCGCGCCTCGTCCTGGGAGCATCCCGGCACCGGCGAAGTCGTCGACAACTGCCAGCACGTCCTCTTTCGCGTCTGCACCAACCTGATCGAGTTCTACAACCGCATCGGTGTCGCCGACCAAATCCGCTGGTACGACCAGATGACCTTCATCGAACCCGGCGGCCGCACCTCCGTGATGAAATCTTCCCCGCTGCCCGCGCCGCTGCACACAGCGCCATCGTTTCTGAATTTTTCATTCCTCAGCGCCGCCGACAAGTTCGCCATCGCGCGCGCCCTGGTCCCGCTAACTCTCACCGCGCAACCCGACACCGGACAATCCTTCCAGCACTGGCTCGATCACCACGGTCAAACCAAGCAAGCGGTCGAGCGTTTCTGGAAGCCAATCCTGGTCAGCGCGCTCAGCGAGGAACTCGACCTGATTTCCATCTCCGCCGCCGCCCAGGTGGTCCGCGAATCGATGAAGTCTCCCGCCGCGCGCCACATGGGAGTTCCCACGGTCCCGCTCACCGACCTCTACAACAAAGCCGGAGACTACATCCGCGCCCGCGGCGGCGTACTGCACTTCCGTCGTCCCGTGGAAAGTTTCACCCCCGACGGTTCGCGCGTGCAAGTCCGCCTACGATCCCAGGGGGACGGTCAAGAATCGAATTCGGAAGAAGCCTTCGACTATCTGGTTGTTGCTCTGCCCTTCGATGCTCTCGACCGCATCCTTCCCCAAACTCCGCAGAGCGCCTCGCTCCGCGAACAACTCACCCACTTCGAAACCGCGCCCATCACCGGCATCCATCTCTGGTTCGACCGGCAAATTTCCGATCTCGACCACGCCGTCCTGCTCGACCGCACCATCCAATGGATGTTCCACAAATCACGCCTACAGAACCGTGGAAGAGCGGCCCTTAAGGGCCGCGTGAGTGCAGAAGAAAAGACCGGGGCTTCAGCCCCTGAGGGCGGCAGCTACATCGAACTCGTCGTAAGCTCCTCCAAATCCCTGATCGACAAATCGCGCCCCGAGATCGTCGACCTTGCCCTGCGCGAAGTTCGCGAATTCTTCCCCGCCGCCCGCGAAGCCACACTCGTAAAATCCACGGTAATCAAGGAAGTCAACGCGACTTACTCGCCTCGCCCCGGCATCGACGCCCACCGTCCCAGCGCAACCACCCCCTGGCCGCGCGTCTTCCTCGCCGGAGACTGGACCGCCACCGGCTGGCCCGCAACCATGGAAGGCGCCGTCCGCAGCGGATATCTCGCCGCCCAAGCCTTGGCCCGCGCCGCCGGATTCAAAGACTCCCACTTCCTCGCCCCCGACCTTCCCGCCACCGGCTTCATGCGCCTGTTCGGCTGACGCGCTGACACTCCAAATAAAAATGCGCCGGAAAGCCTCCGGCGCATCAGTTGCCACACAAACTTTTCAGTAGCTCATCGACGATCCCTTCGCCGCAGGAACGTCCTTCGAAGTCATGTCGAAAGTCAGCATGAATCCGTTCGTCCCCTTGAATTCGTAGGCATTCGGCCCCTCTTTGTAAGCCTCCAATTCATTGGGCATCATCACGAAGCCGTCATTGCGCGGCGTGCCCCAGTACTTGACGTTCTTCAGCACAGCCGGCTCATCAGTCATGCCTTGAAAGCGCTTCAGCTTGATCTCAGCCGTCTTGCCACCGTTGAGCGTCGCATGCGCCTGATCTTTGTCGGCAGCCCAGGCAATGTCACCTTCGGAAGTCTGGAATGACTTCCACTTCACCGGAAACACATGCCCCAAAATTTCCCCCAGCGCCTGCCGTTGATCCGGCGTGGTGCTCTTGTCGAACGTTGCCACCACCCAATCCATCTGTCCCTGCGAGAAGTCGCCGCCCAGATCGCCGTTCAGCCAAATCTTGGCCCCCGTGAGATCGACGCTGCCATAGTGTCCCTTGTTAACTTTGTAAGCGTTGTTGAACTTGCAAAAGTGCTCGGTCTTTCCGTTTTCGTGGTGAGCCGCCGGATGTGCGTTGAAATAGCAGATACAGAAGTGAGGACAGCTGCACGCCTCAATCGCCGTAGCGTTGATCGCCCAGTCCGCACCCGGCGAGGCAGAATGACCCGCGCTGACGCTAAGCAAGGCGACCATAATGAGCAATGCCGTTCGATGCAGATGCATAGAAGCACCCCCTTTTGCGCGCCAGTATGCACCTGTCGAGGATCGCCCCACAAGATATATTTTCGAGCTGCCCTGTGAAGACTCTGGACCGTCACCCGTCAGACCGCAGACTTTTCGCCCGTGAACAATTCCCAAGCCTCGCGATATTTCTCAAACCCATTCCTGCTCCCCCTCCTGCTCCCAAACGGATACAGATTAATTGACAGCCGCCCCGCCAGTGCCCGCACCGGTATCACGTACCAGATCCCCTCCCCCACAATCGTCACTGCGATGAAATCCACCTGCGAAGGCTTATACGAAATCTGACGATAACTCGTCCTCCACGACGCCCGCACCGCATACCCCCTGTGATGCCTCGCCCCACTCGACTTCACCTGCACCCGCCACATCCGCCATCCCACATCCAGAATCAAGTCATACTTCTCGTTGTCCCCATAAGGCTTCGACACCGCAAACCCCCGGCTCGCCGCCGCCGTCATAAACTGCATCTCCGCCAAATCCCCCCGATCCTTACTCTGCGCCCTCCCTCGACGTTTTCCCTCCCGCGCCTTCCCTTTTCCCTTCAGTTTCCCCATTGATCTCCCCGCTGATTTCCCCATTGTTTTCCCTCTCGCTTTCCCCATTGCTTTCCCCATTGGTTTCCCTATTGGTTTCCCGATTAAGTTCGCCCCAATTCTCGACCGACTGATCCCGCAGTTCGCCTGAAAAAACCTCGCTTTTGATTGGCGCAGCGCTCCCAGCGCTGCGATGAATCGTGGAAGGACACGGCTTCACAGCCCGCAGAAAAACTCGGAGTTCATCACGAACGGGAAGGGCACGAGTTCCACTCGTGCCGTCAAGCCATCGAAAATGAACCAGCGCTTTAGCGCCTGAGGTTGGCACCTACCCGCGACCCCAATTCCGCCCCAAACAAAAATGGCGCAGCGCCCGCATTCGGGCCCGCGCCACCAAATTTCCCTATATATCCAGAATACCAAATCGAAAGGGGTAAACCGGAAAGCTTTGGAAACTTTATATTCCGCCCAGAATCAGCAACTTACCCGAAAACACTCGCCCAAAGCCTCTTGACAAGATTCCGCCAAAACCCCGCAATCCGTTAGCGCGCCGGTAAATGTGGAGCGGACACTCCTGTCCGCTGCCTTTGACTTTTCCCGTACCCGCCGTTTCCAAATCAGGTGAACAGAACACCCCAGAAGGTGAGCCCCGGAGGGGCGAAAGAACCTAGCCCAGCGCTTCAGCGCTGGGTAAACCGGCAAGATGGAACAAGTCCCGTAGGGACGGCAGAACTTCTCACGCGCTCTCCGGAGGGGGAACGAGCCCACACCAAACTAGCAAATTACGCCCACGCAAAATCCGCGCTACAATCTCGCCCCAGTGGAAAAGAACCAACTCTATTACGGCGACAAGCTCACCGTCCCGCGCGAGCACATTAAGGACGAATCGGTCGACCTCATCTACCTCGACCCACCCTTCAACAGCCGCCAGGACTACAACGTGCCGGTTCTGCAGAAGGAGGAATCCCAATGCACCCCAAGTTCGCCACCTTGATCGAAACCCTGGCACCCCAGTTTGATCGACTGGTCACGAGCCAACCGCTGCGGTACGGAGGCTTGCCACGCGACATGCCTGCCTCGGGCGTGTATCTATTCACCGAGAACGGGCGCCATCTATATGTCGGGCGCTCCAACATGTTGCGCAAACGCCACGCACGTCATTGCCTGCCCGGGGCGACACACAGACAGGCGGCGTTCGCCTTTCAGCTCGCTCGGGAGGCCACCGGCCGGACCAAGGCATCCTATAAGGTCGGCGACGACAGTCGCGTCGGTCTCATGCTCGACGCGACTTTTTCGGCCGCGTTCACGGCAGCGAAAGAGCGGATCAGGGCCATGGATTACCGCTACGTCGAAGAGACGGATCAGAATCGACAAGCCTTACTCGAGATTTACTGCGCCGTCGTATTGTCCACCCCCTACAACGATTTCGGGACGCATTGAGGTCAGGAAATCCCCGCTTTTGGCCATCCTGACGAACGCTATCGAGGTGATAGAATTTTCTGTAGGGAGAACGGCCGTTATGTTCATTCAGGGCAGCCTACAGCCATCCAGAAAGAGTGCCGAGTTCGGGTTCCTACAGCTGTGGGTACACAACGAACTGAACAATCGTGGGCATCACTACAACGCAGGGCCTGCTTTGATTAGGCGTGGCACGCGCAGCCGCGAAGAGCAGGGCTTCAAGTGTGAGCGACCTGAAAACGGCCAAGTGTATTTCCTGTTTAGCCCTTCAGTAGACGCCATTGAGGACGACTTGATAGCTTGGAATTACAGCAGCGGCCCACCAGACGAATGGACGGTGGCTTCGATAAACCGCACAAACGAATGCTTACGATGCGAAGTTCGTCGTCCTAGGCTGACAGATCGTTCGGTGGACGAACTCCTACGCCCTGCTGGATTGCTACAGGCGGCCGAATACCTTGCCAATGCGAGGCAGAGGCTCAACGAAGGGACACCCTCAGCTTGGGGAGACTGCACCGCAAACTGTAGAAACGCTCTACAATCCGCCGTACGCCAACTTACGGGCGAGGGGCAACTCTCAGCGGGACTTAAGAAGCTCAAAGAGGTCTGCCGATTTGGCGAGCGAGAGATCGAGCATATACAGGTCCTCGACAAGCTCCTCACAAATTCCCGGGACTTACTCTCTAAGACGGGTGCTCATCCGCCGTTGCCAGATCATCCGTTCGCAGTTTTCGCACTGGATCTTACGACCGCGATTCTTCGGTTCCTCGTCACCAATCCGAGGTAGGAGTACTTACCCGCCGGCCGGGTGGCCCATTTCTCGCGCCCCTGTGCGCGAGGGGGGGCATGCCGATGCGCGGGCTTCCCACGTGCCCACCCTTCGCAAAGTCCTGACTCTAAGCTTTGGCGGGTTCCGCCGCTGTTGCCGCGGCTTCCGCAGCGTTCTGCTTCACCCTCTTGTTGCGCGCCGCGCGCAGCTTCAGGAAGCTCTTCGCCTCTTTGTACAGGCGCTTGCGGTCGTTGCTGTCAAACATCGCCTTGCGCAAAATGCGATAGATGGCCTTGGGTCGGAAATAATATTCGTCGTAGAAACGGTGTACGGACGACATGATGTCATCCGCCGGCAGCCCTGGATATTGAATCTGCGCCAGCTGATGTCCACCTTCGTCGACCATCTTGTTGTCGCCGACGATGTTGCCGTTCTTCACCACCTGATCGTAAAGCTCCGTGCCCGGATAAGCGTGCGCCACCGAAACCTGAATAGTTTCGACGTCCAGTTCCTTGGCGAACGCGATCGTGTTGTCGATGGTCGCATGGGTCTCGCCAGGCAGCCCGAGAATGAAGTCGCCATGCACCACCAGGCCAAGCTTGTGGCAATCTTTGGTGAACTGGCGGGCGCGTTCGATGGTCGCACCTTTCTTGATGTTCTTCAGAATCTGCTGGTCGCCGGATTCGTACCCAACAATCAGCAGGCGGCATCCCGCTTCCTTCATCGCCTTCAAGGTTTCGAAGTCGGTGGTGACGCGCGAAGTGCACGACCAGGTAATGCCGAGCGGCTTCAGCTTGGCGCAAAGTTCAATGGTCCGCGCTTTCTGAATGTTGAACGTGTCATCGTCGAAGAAAAATTCCTTCACATCCGGCCACAACTGCTTGGCCTTGGCCATTTCAGCCGCAACATCATCGGTAGAACGCTTGCGCCACGGATGTCCCATGAGCGTCTGCGGCCACAGACAGAAAGTGCACTGCGCCGGGCAGCCGCGCGTAGTGTAGAGCGCAACATAGGGATGAAGCAAAAACGGCACGTTGTAATTCTTGACGTCGAGATCGCGCTTGTACACTTCGGTGACATGGGGCAGCGCGTCAAGATCCTGAATCTGCGGAGCGTCGGGATTGTGCACGACCTTTCCATCCTGCAGAAACGAAACGCCAGGAATTTCCGCCAGTGGCTTGCCTTTGGCGTAATCAACCACCGAGTAGTCAAATTCCTTGCGGCAAATAAAATCAATCTCCGGACAGTCGCGCAGCGACTTCTCCGGCAGCACGGTCACGTGCGGTCCAACGAACGCAATCTTGATCTTAGGATTCGCCTGCTTAATAGCCCGCGCCAGCAGAATGTCGCCAGGATACCCAGGCGTCGAAGTAAACAGCACCAGAAACTCGTATCCCCTGGCGATGTCGATAGTCTCCTCACCCGACACATGGTGCGACGGCGCATCCAGCAGCCGCGCCCCCTCCAGCATCCCCGTCGGATAAGCCAGCCAAACCGGATACCAAAAACTTTCTATTTCGCGGGTGGCGGGCCAACGGGAGCCGGCGCCTCCGTCGAAGTTTTCAAAGGATGGGGGATTCAGAAACAGTGTTTTTAGAGGCATAGTGGGTATTCTTTAATTTTAACATCCGAACGGGGTACATTTCCGAGTTGACCCGTGTTTTTGCAGGTTCCTCGCGACCCCTTGTACATGACCTAAACGGTTGATTTCAATGTACTAGCCCGGTCGTGAAAATGGAATATTGTTGGGGTGAATGCAGGGTTGGATGCAGTGAATGGGGAAAGGGTGCGCTAAGCGGGCGTAGCGGGGATGCTGCTACTGGCCTTCCCCGGCGACTGGGACGCGGAAGGTTAGGCCGCGATCTTCGTTGGCTTTCGTGGTTGCGGGCAGATCGAGATCGGAGAGCGGGATTTTCTGGGTGTGCTGCGGGGAGAAGTTCCAGAGCGTCTGGCCGACTATGGCGTAGTTGCGGATTTCTTGTTTGTGCTCGTCGCGGAAGACTAGAACGGTGTTGGGCAGGACTGGCGTGCCTTCTGCTTCGCGCGCTTGCGTCGTAGGGCGCATGGGCACTTGCTGGGCGTAACGATCCTGATCGCCGTCGGCTTGTTCTTGTTCTTGTTCTTGCTGCTGGCGCATCATCTGCTGCTGATCGAGACTTTGCTGGTTCATCTCGGCGGCGGCGGCGACATCCTGGTCGTAGCCGTTGTCGTTATAAGACGAACCGTCATAGGACGAGCCGGAATCCCACAACCAGTAGGGATCGTAATATCCGTATGCCCAGGGAGAGTAATAGCCGTAGCCGCGACAGGCGTAGCCGTAGCAGTAATTGCCGAGTCCGATGGTATTGCGGGACCGGAAGGTCGTGTGGGCGCCGTAGGATCTGTTCTGAGAAATCGGCGGACGAGAGAACGGCCGGGAGTAGCTTCTCGATGATCTCGATGATGACGATCTCGATGATAACGATCTTGATGATAACGATCTTGATAATAACGATGAAGGCGGGCGACTAAAGGAGCGTGGAGCAAACGAACGGGACTGCGGGCCGCTGTAGGCATGGACGCCATAGGAACCGCCGGAGAAGCTACCTGCGTGTCCGGCGCTGCTGAAGCCACCACTGGCGCCACCACTAAAACTAGCGTGTCCTCCGCCAGCGCCGGCGCTGTGTCCGTCGCCACCGCCGTGACCTCCGCCATGCTGCGCCCACAAGGGCAGCGCCAACAAAAGGGCGAACGCCGGAATGGCCGCCAGACGCCGCATACAGCTGTATTATAGGCCCGTTTGGGACGTCCGCGCACAATTTATATCCCCGCCCGTCTCTATGAGATGCAGGCGGTGCGTGGTTAAATGAGACCCACACGGCGGAACTTCATGTCCGCAGAATCTGCTGACCCCATCGGCATCGCAGCCCACCCGTGAAAGTGCCACGGGTGGGGCATCCAGTTTCGTGGTGGCGCATGGAGCTGAAATGCGAATGTGTGGGCCAGCCCCCAGTCTGGGAACAGTTCGACCTCATGCAGCAAGGATCCTTGCCGAGGCCTACGTATTCAGCTCGAAGAACATCAGAAGAAGGTTGCCGCCTATGCGGGCAATCCTTATGCTTACGATAACCGGAATATTCTGGGCCGCGGCTACGATGATCAGATCATCGCTGGGCGTGTCAAGCATCTGGTTCAAGAGATAATTGAACTTGCGAAGCAGCTTGAAGAATGCGAGCGTGCAAATGGCAACCGCTGAAATCGATCTCAAATCGCTTAAAGAGGCAGTGAATGCGATCCTAGACCATCTCATAGATGATCTAAAGATCCGGGCAGTTGCGATTGACGACAGTAGGAACTGCTACTGGCATTGTCCCACGTCGGAACTTTATGATCTATCGAAGAAGCCGACTGGGATGGACATTGGAAGCCTAAGCGATGATGCGGACTTCGTTAAGTTTGTAGGGCGTGGCCAGACCCAGGATGCTTCATACAATCTAGTGAATGTTGCTCCCCTCATGCGGTATATCGGCGAGACGATTAAGAAGTAAGATTCCGGTCTTCTGCTCGGGTCGGATGTCCCATCAATGGATTTGTTTTCAAGGCTGGGATTCCACGTCCTACCCCACTGAGGGTTTCGCTCTTGTGGGGGAAGTCTGGGACAGATGGGGCGCTCCCCGTTTCCTTACCAGACCGACCGTAAGGGGGGGGCTGGCCCAGCCGTACTCTAACACGGCACAGGATGCCCCACCCGTGGCAGTTTCACGGGTGGGCTGCTGCGAAGCCTCCCTGGCATGTTCATTCGTCACAGCTAAATTCCAGCGTTCGTGTTACATCGTTTCTATGCCGACAAACCTGCACCGCTACTACGGCGCTGGATACTCCCACTTTATTACTACAAGTTGTTATCAACGCCGTCCCCTTCTCGGGACACCCCGCGCTCGCGATCTGTTCCTCGAGGTTATGGAGCAGGTCCGCCAGCGTCATCAATTTGCGGTCCTCGGTTACGTGGTCATGCCGGAGCATGTCCATTTTCTCTTCACCGAGCCGGAGCGTGGAAATCTTTCGCTGGTGTTGGCCGCTTTGAAACAAGCCTTCGCCCATCGGCTGCTGCGCGAACTTCGCGCCAAAGCCGGTGCTCAAGTCGACTCGCTTTGGAGTACACCCCTCGCTGTTGGGCGCGTTTGGCAACGGCGCTTCTACGATTTTGTCGTGTTCACTGAAAAGAAACGCGTGGAGAAGCTGCGCTACATGCATCGCAATCCCGTTCGGCGGGGTTTGGTTCTGAAACGCGAGGAGTGGTTATGGAGCAGCTTCCGACATTACGCCTATGGGGAGCGCGGCCCGGTTCTCGTCAATGAGACCCGAAAAGCCGAGCTTTACATCCGCAAAATCTCCTGATCCCATCGGCATCGCGGCCCACCCGTGAAAGTGCCACGGGTGGGGCATCCAGTTTCGTGGTAGCGCATGGAACCAAATTGCGATCGAGTGGGCCAGCCCGCTATTTCTTCTTCTTGCCTTTGGCTTTCTTTGCGGGTGGTTTTGGGGCGGGCTTCTTCGCCGGCTTCGCGGTGGGCTTGGGCTCAGGCTTTGCGGGCTTGGATTTTTCTGGCGCTTTCGCTGGTATCTTCGCGGGCGGCGCTGCTGGCGGTGCGACGGGCGCTACTGCGGCGGCAGCTTTTCCCTTCTTCCCTTTTGGACCGGGCTTTGCTGCAGGTACGGCTGCGGCGGGGGCTTCGGCGCCTTTGGCGGCGCGTCCGCGCCTCGGGGCTGGCGGCGGGGGTGGTGGTGGCGGCGCGTAGGGCTTCAGGAATTTCAGGGTCTCGGTTCTTGAGCGCAGTTTGCCGTCGAGCAGGAGCAGGAAGACGTCGTGCGCTAGTTTTGCGTATTCGGGTAATTGCGGAGTGATTAGCAGCTCCGTCATCTCGGGCAACGGAATCTTTTGCTGCACCTGACGCCACTTGGTGAGGTAGTTCTTGATTTTCTGTTCGACTGATTGCTGCTTGGCGGTCACGGCGAGGAACAACACCATTTCCGGGCGGGCCGACGACAGCAACTGCCAGGTGCGCGACGGAGTGGCGGCTTCTTTGCCCATCAAACGCTTCGCTAATTCTTTGGCGTGATCTTCAATGTCGCGCCAGGCTTCGACCAAGTCTTTGCGCGGAATTAATTTTTGGATGTCCGCGGTGTCTTTGTCGGAGAAGTGTCCGGTCAAGAAGTACATGACTGCCGGCCCCGCGTCGGGAGTGTAGCCCATGTCGACCATCTGCTGGCGCGTCTTCATGAGCTGAGTGATGCCGTTGGTGTCGACCTTGGCGACGGTCCAGTGGTCGTGGAGAATCTCGAGCCAGCCTTCTTTCTCGAGCATCTTTACGACGTGCAGGGGATCGTCTTCGTGTGCGAGGGCGGCGATTTCGTGGCCGATCGAAGTGCGCAGGATGTGGTCGATGTACTTGCCTTCTTTGGCGGCGTCGTAACGAGCCTGGGTGCGTTCCTCGAGCATCCAGTGGAAACGGGCGGCGAAGCGGGTGGCGCGGATGAGGCGCGAAGGATCTTCGAGGAACGAATAGTTGTGCAGAATGCGGATGACTTTGGTCTCGATATCGGCGACGCCGTTGAAAGGATCGAGCAGGAGTCCGCGCGAACCTTCGTTGAGCGACAAGGCCATGGCGTTGACGGTGAAGTCGCGGCGGCGCAGGTCCTCGTGGATGGTGGCGGGCGTGACGATGGGGGGCTTGCCGGTTTTCTCGAAACGCTCGGTGCGCGCCATGCTAATTTCGGCGCGGGCGTTGCCGGGGAGCGAGATGAAGATGGTGCGGTTGTCCTCTTCGACGGCGGTGATTTTGGCGCCGGCCTTTTCCAGATCCTTTTGGAGTTTGAGAGGGTTGCCCTGGACGGTGAAATCGAGGTCCCGGATGGTGAATCCGCTGATGATGTCGCGGATGGCGCCGCCGGTGAGGTATAAATTCATGCCCGCGGCGCGGGCTACGTCTTGCACCAAGCCGACGCCCTTCAGTTGGTCCGGGGTCAGCCGGATTTCCATCGTGTAAATGTAGTCAGCCATTCGCTTTCAAGCAGTTACGAGGCCTGTCTCCGGGCGCGATCGGAGGTGCAATCGCGGTTCGGAGAGGGCCGAACGAGCCAAAAACCAGTTCAATATCTCCAAACTCGGCCCAACTTTCCACAAGATTTCCACAGCCCGGGACGCCACATTATTCTGCGTCCCAGCCACCCAGATGCAAGTGGCTTAATCCAAAGTACTTATGCGAAGTGGAAACTTTGCGGCAAGTAAAAGAAAATAACACAAGGTTTACATTTTGGCTACTGCCAAGGCGGATTCCGGTCGCTTTCGGTGAAAAAGTGCGAGAATCAGGGCGGGAATTCAGTGGACCGTGGTCGGTGGGAAGTGGCCAGCAGGATCCGAGGCTGGCTGACGACTGGTTACTGGCAACTGCCCCTATGCCCTCGACGCACAAGAAAGTGATTGTCCGCAAGATGGACCGCGACACGGTGTCTGGCTACGTCGCGCCGGCGCAGTTCGTGCATGAGGGCAAACTGGAATTGCTGAATACTTCGGGCACGGTTATCACCATGGACCTGCGCGAGATCAAGGGCGTGTATTTCGTGCGCGAGTTTGGAGATTCGGAATCGTTGACGCGCAAGACTTTTACTTCGCGTCCGCGGTCGGAGGGACTCTGGGTCCGCCTGCGCTTCAAAGACAGCGAGATCCTCGAAGGCCTGATGCCCGCCGACCTGACTCAGACCACACCCGAAGGATTCCTGGTCAACCCACCTGACCAGCGCTCCAACACCCAGCGCATCTTTGTGCCACGCACCGCGCTGGAGTCGCTGACCGTGCTGGCAGTGATCGGAGCCACGCGCCGCCCACGCCACGGCGCCGACGATCAACGGCAGGTCACGTTGTTCGAGAAGTAACCAGCAAGCACGCCTTTTGCATTGACTTCTTCCCGAAACGGAACGAGCCTAGATGGGGCTGCTCCCAAAATGGGGCTCGCCCACAAATCAATCTAGCGCCGACGTTCCAGGGGGTTCCATTTGCGCCGCTTCGCAGCGCGTGAGGTGTGCTTCGGATCACTACTTCTCTTTCTGTTGAGCTTGCCGCTGGCCGGTCAAGTCAACCTTTTGACCGCCATGCGTTTGACGACAGGAAATGCTCCCTACAGCTTAGTCGCCGCCGATCTCAACGGAGACGGCAGGCCCGACTTAATCGCCAGCAACAATGGCGACAGCACGGTCACCGTTTTTCTGCAGAGCGGAAACGGAGCTTTTCAGCCTGGAGTGACCTACAACGTGGGCAAGTGGCCTTACTCTGTCGCGGTTGGCGATTTTAACGGCGATGGCAAGCTGGACCTGGCGGTCGCGGACTCCGGCGCGGCAGGTACGTCGAACCAAGTCTCGGTGCTTCTAGGCAACGGGGATGGAACTTTTCAGGCAGAGGTGAACTATCCGACGAGCAGCGGCACATACGCTCTGGTGATCGGCGACTTCAACGGAGACAGAAAGCTCGACATCGCTGCCACCGATTTTAACGGAGGCGTGGATGTGCTGCTGGGGAACGGCGATGGAACATTCAGAGCGCCGCTGACGACACCTACCGGTCTTTTCGCAGGCTTCCTGACCGCCGCGGACTTCAACCTGGATGGCAAACTGGATCTCGCGGTAGTCAACAATGACAACACGGATGTGACGATTTTGCTGGGCAACGGTGATGGAACATTCACTGCCGGAACCAGCTACCAGTTTCCACAAGACTTGATCGGCGTTGCGGCGGCGGACTTGAACCTGGACGGCAAACCCGATCTGATATTGACGAGGTTTTATCCTCCGTTCGAAGAAGTCCAACAAGCCATCACGGTGATGCTGGGCAATGGCGATGGAACGTTCTCGGCGCCAATCGATTATGGAACGGCAGTGGCGCCCTTTGCTCCAATCGTCGCGGACTTTAACGGGGATGGCAAACCAGACGTGGCAGTCACCGACGAGACAGCTAACGAGGTTCATATTCTGCTCGGCAACGGCGACGGAACGTTCCAAAGCTCGATCGACTATCAAGTGGGGTTGACGCCAGAGGGGATGGCCGTTGCGGATTTCAATGGTGACGGAAATATGGGCGTGGCGACGGCGAATTCCATCAGCAACGACGCCAGCATTCTGCTGGGCAACGGCGACGGCACGTTTCAAGCGGCTCGGAGTTTCCCGGGATCTTCAGGCCTGGAGCCCTTGATCGTCCTAGGAGACTTTAACGGGGATGGCAAACTGGACCTGGCAACCGGCGGGGCTCTCGCACTCGGAAATGGCGATGGGACGTTTCAGTCGTTCACCGGAGTGGGAGCTGGCGGAGACGCGGGAGTAACCGGAGGAATTGTTGCGGGTGATTTCAACAACGACGGGAATCTCGACCTGGCGGTTACTACTCTTGAAAATTCCGGCCTCGACAATAACGTGGTGGCCGTTCTGCTGGGCAATGGCAACGCTACGTTTCAGCCGGAAATCGAGGCGAGCTCGCTCATGTTCGTTCCTCTTTACGTGGCGGCGGGGGACTTCACTGGCGACGGCATCCTCGACCTGGTAATCAACAATTCTTCCATCATCACCATTGCGATGGGGGATGGCACAGGTAATTTCAGTTCGCGCCAGGTTGGCGGTGGCCTCGGCAGCTATGCTTCTGTGCCGGTCACGGGGGACTTCAATGGCGACGGCAAACAGGATTTCGTAATCAGCGGTGGCTCGCAGCTGAGCGTGAACCTGAGTAACGGCGACGGAACCTTCCAGACATCAATTCTCTCGCCCACGTTCAGCAATGCGGTCGCACTCGCCGCCGCCGATCTGAACGGCGATGGACACCTGGACCTCGCGGTCGTGAGCGACGTTTCCAGCGGCTTGGTGAGCGTGTTGCTGGGCAACGGTAACGGAACGTTTCAGAGTCCGGTGAGCTATCCGGTTGGCGTCGATCCTGCCGGAGTGGTCTCTGCCGACATGAATCTGGATGGCCGCGCCGATCTGGTTGTGGGACTGCGCTCGGGCGCGGTCGCCGTGCTCCTGGGTAATGGGGATGGAACTTTTCAGCCGGCTATTTCCTTTGGCTCAGGTTATCCGGCTGGCTGGGACGTTTCTGGCTTGGCTGGCCTGGCGGTTGGCGATGTGAACGGAGACGGACGGCCTGATGTCATCCTCTCCGAGAACGGCAGCTTTACAGTGCTGTTGAACCTCGCGGTTGCGGCGAATACCACAACCACGGCAACTTCGTCTGCCAACCCCGCAATGTTTGGACAGTCCGTAACCTTCACCACGAAAGTGACTGGGAACGGCTCAGGCACGCCCACTGGCAAAGTTGAATTCATGAGCGGAAAGACGGAACTCGGAACCGCAGTCCTGAGCGGCGGCAAGGCGACTTTATCTTCATCGACGCTGGCCGTGGGCACGAAATCCGTCCAGGCGATTTATCTGGGCAGCGCCAGCTTTGCCGGGAGCTCGTCGAAGATCGTCAGCCAGATCATCAGCAAGGCCACAACCACGACGACGCTGGCATCCTCACCGAGCCCTTCCACCTCGGGCGAGTCTGTTACCTTCACAGCCAAGGTCGCTCCGCAATTTAGCGGAACTCCCACGGGCAACGTCGTTTTCAAAGAGGGCGCGAAAACCCTCGCGACCGTGGAATTGCGGGAAGGCACGGCCAGCTACAAGAGCTCGATGATGGCCAGGGGGACACATGCCATCACCGCGACCTATGGCGGAAGCACGGACTTCGCGGGAAGCGCCGCCACGCTCACCCAGGTAGTCCACTAATTTCCCCTGGTCGGGCGGCCACGCTTCGACTGTAGATTTTTTTTGAGCGATCAATGCTGAGGGTGCCCGAACCCTCCTTCCACGAACCTTTTCCACACGTATCCACAGAAAAGATATCCCTCCTTGTGACGAACAACCTTTACTGAGAATTTCGCAAAGCGCAAGCTGGAGGGATGCGCGAGAGCTCTCCCCATCTCATTCCCCAAGAAAACCCCGTAGCGGCACCCCGCCCAGACTTGGCGCCAGCGCTAAGTCCTTACTCCAGAAGATTTTACCCGCAAGTCCTTACGGCTCAAGATTTTGGCCATGTCTCCCGACACCCGCGCCCACAAACCCTTTGCCGTGAGGATTATACGGACGACAGCAAAAAAAATTTGCGGCGCGGTCCCCATGATACTGCTGGTGTACGATCAAGGGTCATCGCCCACTTGCCTGATCCTGAGCCAAACATGAAACTGTCTGCCATCGCTTCCGCGTTACAAGCCCGTCTGGAAAACGGGGCCGCAGAAACCGAAATCACCGGACTCAACCGGATCGAACAAGCTGGCCCAGGGGAACTCACGTTCGTCTCCAACCCGAAGTACGCGGCAGCAGCGCGCACGACCAAGGCCTCGGCCGTCATCGTTGGCGAGGACTTCCCTGCGATCCCTACCGCCATGTTGCGCACCAAGGATCCTTATCTGACTTTTGCGCGGGCGCTGGAGCTTTTTCATTCACCTTTGCGATATCCGCCGGGCGTACACGCGACCGCCGTGGTGGCTGCGAGTGCGCGGATTGGGGCAAACGCGCATATCGGACCTTACGTTGTCATCAACGACGACGTCGAGATTGGGGACAACGCGGTGCTGCTGGCGCATGTCGTGATTTATAGCGGGGCGAAGATTGGCGACAACTTTTTCGCGCATGCGCACGCGGTGGTGCGGGAGAACTGTCGCATCGGCAACCACGTGCTTCTGCAGAACGGCGTCGTGATTGGGGCCGACGGCTTTGGGTTCGCGAAAACCGCCGAGGGACGCTGGCACAAGATTCCGCAACCCGCGCCGGTGGTGATTGAGGACGACGTGGAAGTGCAGGCGAACTCGTGCATCGACCGCGCCAGCGTCGGCGAAACTCACATCGGCCGCGGCGTGAAAATTGACAACCTGGTGCAGGTCGGTCATGGATCGCAGGTCGGCGAAGATGCGCTACTTTGCTCGCAGGTTGGGCTGGCGGGCTCGTCGGAGATCGGGAAGCGCGTGATTCTTACCGGGCAGGTCGGAGTAGTTGGCCACTGCAAGGTCGGGGACGACGCCATCGTCACGCCGCAGAGTGGCGTGGCTCACGATATTGCCGCCGGAGCGTTGGTCAGCGGAGCGCCCGCGGTCGACCACAAGCTGTGGTTGAAATATTCGGCGATCCTGCCGAAGTTGCCGGAGATGGTGCGGGCTTTGCGGGGGAAGAAAAAGCAGGAATAACCACAGAGGACACGGAGGAATGCGTTTAGACGTGCGCGCTTCCACTTTGCGCTTCCCTCTCCTCGGCGTGCGCCGGTGCTGATTGGCGAAGCTCTTCGGGAAGACCGCTTTCGATGGCGGCGCGGACCTTTTCCATAAGGCAATCGCGGTCGCCGAAATCCTGCGGCTGGATCGGGGGATGGAAAATCACCTTCACCAACCCTGGCTTGATGGCGAATCGTGCTTTCGGCATAGCGTAATGCGTGCCGACGATTGTCATGGGAACCACGGGAACGCCACACTCGACGGCCAGATAAAACGGGCCTTTCTTGAACGGCAGCAGTTTGCCGTCGAAGGAGCGCCTGCCTTCGACGTAGATGATCATGTTGAGGCCCTGGTTGACGACGGCCTTCGCGGCGCGCACGGCTTCGATGCCGGCATCGCGATTGCCACGGTCAACGGGTACGAGCGATCCCATACGCATCGCGCGGCCTAGGATGGGAACCTTGAACAATTCCTTCTTGACCATCACCGACGTGCGCCGGGGAATCAGCGGGACTTGAATCGGTGGATCGATGTTTGAAACGTGATTCGTCATGAAGATATAGCTGCGCGAATGATCGAACTGATCGAGACCGACGGTCTCGACACGCACGCCGGTAATCCAGACGCCGGCCCACGCGCCCCACATGAACAGGCGGTATAAAACGCGGACATCTCCCATGATGAAACTCGCGGGAAAACCAATGAGCGCGGCCAGCGGGGCGGCCAGCGCCCAGAAGACCAGCATGGCGATGGTGCGAATCATTTTGGTTCGGTCCCTATTTGTTCAGCCCTTGGTGGTGCACTCGTGGAAGAATCCGTGGTTGGGATCTGAGCTTCACCTTTCAGCCAGGCGGCGCGGCGCGCCCGTTGCTGGTCGGTTAGCTGGTCGAGATTCTTGATCTCGTAGGAGATTTCCTGGTGGCTGCCGACCTTCCATTTCAGCTCGCGCTCGGTTCCGCGGCGGGAGCGAGCTTTCACGACGAGAGTGTCGCCGGGATTGAGGCGGGACAATTCCTCGCGGGATTCCTGACCGGCGGGCTTGCCCTGCAGTTCGACGATGGTGTCGCCAACCTGGAGGCCGGCATGTTCGGCATCGCTGCCGGGCGTAACGGCGCCGACAGACATGGGACCATCGAAGTTGCGCGAGGCGATGAAACCCGCATCGGACATCGTGTTGGGGACGGCCACCACGCGCAGGCCGACCGAGCGAAAGAAATCGTCCCAAGGAATTTCTTCGGTTCCGGCTACGTATTTCGTGAAGAACGAAGCCAGATCGGCGTGGCTGACGGCTTCGGCGGCTTCGCGCACGCCTTCGGAATCGTTGAAGCAGCGGCCTTTCTTCGCATAGTTCTGGTTCATCCATTGCAGAACTTCGCGCAGGGACGCTTGTCCGTGGCTGGCATCGCGGACCCCGAGATCAAGCATCTCGCCCAGCAGTTCGCCTTTGTTGTAGTAGGAGATGCTGCGCTCAGGCCGGCGGTAGTAACTGTTGCCCTCAAGCCAGGCGTCGAGGCTGGACTCTTCCGCCGACTGCGTGAGACGCGCGGGACGGCGCTCGAGTTCGGTGATTTCTTCGCCCAAGTGGGAAAGAAACTGTTTTTCGTCAATCAGGTCGGCGCGAAGCTGAATCGTGTTCTCGACCGTGCTGGTGACGCCTTCGCTGAACCACAACGCGCGCGTGTAATTCTCTTTCGTGTAGTCGATGGGCTCAAGGGTCTGCGGGCGGATGCGTTTGACGTTCCAGAGGTGAAAGAATTCGTGCGCGGTCACGGCGATAAGAGGATCGAGAGACTGTTTGATCGTGTCGGCATTCAAATCGATGCTTGTGGAGTAGGCGTGTTCCATGCCGCCGCCGGCTGGGCCGCGCGGAAAGTGGTAGATGAAAGTGTAGGTGTCGAAGGGACGATCGTTCATCCAACTGATGGCGGCTGCGACAATTTTGTGCAGGGCGGCGACGATCTTTTCCATGTCGTAATCGGCGGGGTCGGCGTCGACGATGACGTGGAAGTGGCCTCCGGCTTCGTTGAAGTCGGATTCCTGAAAGTTGCCGATCTCGACGGGGGAGTCGACCAGGCGGTCGTAATTCGGGGCGTTGAACTCGTCGCCGGAAATGAGACTTAGAGGAGTGGCGACGTGCCAGCCCGCTGGAATGTGGCTGAATCGCAGGGTTAACGGGGCAGCGCGTGCCTCTACGGGATACATGAGAATCTGCGCCAGATTGAAAAAAGCATGATGTGGGCTCAGTTGCGCGCCGAACGGTCCTGGAGAATCGGCGTAAATCTGATAGTCAACAGTCGCGCCTGCCTCTGCGCCTTGAATCTGCCAGCTGCTTTTGTCGAGTTTATGCACGGGGAGGGATTTGCCGGAGCGATCTTTGGCGCGCACCCAGTTCACAAACTGGGCGAAGTCGCGAACCTGATACAGGGCGTTCCAAACAGGCAGTTGGAGTTCGCGCTGGCCGGCGCCGGCGGGTAGGACGATCTTCACTTCAACCAGGTGCTGCTCGGGCGAAGACAGATCGACCGTGTATGCGACTGAGACTGGCTGCGCGAGTTGTGATTGCGCGAGTAACGCGGACGATAAGGCGAAAATCGCGGCAGCCAGCGCGAGTTGCAGGGATTGCCGAGCGATCTTGCGAAAACGGCTCATCGCTTCCCTGCCAATGCCCGCAGGCGCGCGGGCAGCTTTTCATAAATTCCGCCGAAGCCACCATTGGAGAGAATGGCCACGACATCGCCGCTGCGCATCTCGGGAGAAATGGTTTCTACGATCGCGTCGGCATCCGCCAGGAGCCTTGCCCGGCGGCCGTTTTGCTCGATCTCCGCGGCGAGGGCGGGCAATTCCAGGCGTTCGTTTTCCGGAACAGCTTCGGAGCGGAACACGCCGGCGACGATGACTTCGTCGGCCTGCGCCAGGCTGCGAGCCAAGTCACTTTGCAGAACGCGGCGGCGTAGCGTGTTGGAACGCGGTTCGAGAATTGCCCAGAGCCGCGCGCCCGGGTAACGCGCCCGAAGCGCTTTCAGGGTTCCCGCGATCGCGGTAGGATGATGCGCAAAGTCGTCGATGATGGTGATGCCGTTCACTTGCGCTTTGACTTCGAGGCGACGCTTCACGCTTTTGAAAGTTCTGAGCGCGCCTGCGATTGCGTTTTTCGGAACACCACAGGAAGCCGCGAGCGCGGCTGCGGCCGTGGCATTCCAGACGTTGTACTCCCCGGCCAGCGGAAATTCGAGATCTGCCCAGGGCTGGCCGTCGTGCAGGACGGTCCATGAAGTGCGCGCGGGTTCGAAGCGCAGGTTGGTGACCTTCCAGTTCGCACGCGGACCGGCGCCGTAGCGTTCGACGGGGCAAAATGCCTTGGCCAGACAGCGATCCAGACTTTGTTCGTCAATCGGGCTTTCCTTGGCTTCCCCAGCGAAACCATCGAAGGCTACGATGCGGCCGCGGCGTGGAATCAGATTTACCAGACGCTTGAATGCGGTCTCGACGGCGTCAAGATCTTTGTAGATGTCGGCATGATCGAACTCGACGGACGTCAGAATGATTGAGTCGGGGAAATAGTGCAGGAACTTTGGTCCTTTATCGAAGAAAGCGGTATCGTACTCGTCGCCTTCCAGAATGAAATGCTTGCCGGCGCCGAGATGAAAGCTCGAACCGAAATTTTCTGCGATGCCTCCGATCAGAAACGAAGGCTCGAGTCCGGCGGAGTGAAATATCCAGGCCAGCATGGAGGTCGTCGTGGTCTTGCCATGAGTTCCGGCGACGACCAGGACCTCCTTGCCGCGAAGAAATTCGTCGTGCAGCAGCTGCGGCAAGGAAGAGAACGGGATGCGCTGGTCGAGAACGTGCTCGAGTTCGACGTTGCCCCGCGATATGGCATTGCCGACAACAATCAAATCAGGACGAGGATCGAGATTTTTTGCATCGAACGGCTGTGCGACGGGAATATCCAGCTCGCGGAGAAAATCCGACATCGGAGGGTAGGCGGCGGCGTCGGAGCCCGTTACCTGGTATCCGAGCTGCTTCAGCATGCCCGCCAGCGAGGCCATGGCGGTGCCGCAGATGCCGATCAGGTGAATATGTTTTTTGTTTATGTCTTCCGTAATCGAACTACCTCAGGGGCTAAAGCCCGCCATCCATAAAGACCCGGGATCGCAGCGCTGGAAGCGTTGCGCCGCCCAAAAGCAATTATTTCCAAACAGAATCTTTTGCTGCTAAGACTTGACTGCAGATTCCAATATTTTCAACGTCACCTGACCGCCGCTTACCGCCAGCATCGCGCGTACTCCGAATGGGAGCGTGATGTTGCTTGACGTGACGTGGCCTGACTTTACGCCGAAGGCGACTGGGACTCCCAGGTCGCCGACGACGCGAGTAATCACTTCCCGCAAAGTGTAATCCTGATTTGCCGTTTGTACGCAGTCCAGCATTTCTCCGAAGATAACGCCGCGCACTTTGTCGAGATGCCCGGCGAGTTTCAATTGCATCAGCATGCGGTCGATCTGAAACGGCTTGGCCGCAATATCTTCGAGGAACAGGATTTTGCCTTCGGTTTTGATTTCGTAGGGCGTGCCCAGCGATGCAACCAGGAGCGAAAGGCATCCGCCGTATAAAATGCCCTCGGCTTCGCCTTCGACCAAACCGCTGACTCCCGCGCCCAGAGCCACGTCCCATGGCGTCGTGCCTGAGACGGCAGAGTACCACGATGGCAGGTCGACTCCGTTTTCATGCGCCCAGTCTTTGGCGGTCATTGGTCCGTGGAAAGTGATAAGGCCTGCGACATCGTGGAAATAAGTCAGCAGCGTGGTGATGTCGCTGTAACCGACAAAAATCTTGGGATGGCTTTTGATCTTTTCGAGATCAAGTTCTCTCAAGAGATAATTGGCGCCGTAGCCACCGCGCGCGCAGACGATCGCGCGAATGTCGTCACGCACGAACATCTCTTCCAACTCGCGCGCTCTGCGATCGACCGAACCGGCGAAGTAAAGATCCTTGTCGAAAATGGAATCTGAATCTACGGGCTGGTATCCGGCGCGCCGGAGAGCTTCGCAGCCCGCTTCCAGGTCGGCCCGCTTCACGTTGCTGGCGGGCGCAACGATGCCCACGGTATCGCCGGGGCGAAGGGCCGGTGGTTTCACGGGTTGAGGGTTGGAGGAGGACATAAGTTCGCAGGCTGCGGCTTGAGTGAAGCAACCTGCCTCGTTGCAGTTCAACTCAAAAAGAATTCTCCCCGGCACAACAGCCGCGCCGGACCTCGCAGCTGGACTTTATTGCCAACGGTGCGGACGGCCTGCGTGCCGCCGGGCGCTTGCACTTTGAGCGGTGAAGCTGCGCGGCCAGCCGCGATTGCCGCTACGGCCACCGCGCAAGAGCCGGTGCCGGAAGACTGCGTTTCCCCGACTCCGCGTTCGAAGAAGCGCGCCCTCACATCGAACTTGCTGTCGACAACGACGAATTCAACGTTAACTCCCTTTTGGAAGTTGGGATGGCGCTGGATTTCTGCAGCGCGTACTCGCCAATCGGGGGGGAACTCGGGAACGAATATGACAAAGTGCGGGTTGCCCATCGAGACGGGAATGCCGCGGACTTCTTTGCGTACTTCGCCGGCACCGAACTGCAGCGCGAGTTCATTTTCAACGGCGGCGTCTCCCATTTCAATTTCAAACTCATATTCGGAGTCTTTGCGCGCGGTCAATTGGCAAATTTTCATGCCGGCGCCGGTGAGAATCGAAATTCGTTCCTTGCCGAGCTGGGCGCAAACGTAGGCCGCAACACAGCGGGTGCCATTGCCAGAAATTTCGGCCGGAGAGCCGTCTGCGTTGATTAAACGGATTTCTACGTCGGCGGTAAAGTGAGGAAGCATCCATTCCACGCCGTCGGCGCCCACGCCGTTGTGCCGGTCACAAATGCGGCGGGTGAAGGCTGCAACATCTTCGGGAGCCAGAGCGCCGTCGATCAACAGGAAATCGTTGCCGCAGGCGCTGGCTTTGAAAAACGGAATGGAGCGGACGGGCGCGTTCACTCGCGTTCCGCCCGGCCGAGGGGAGCCACCGACAGACCGATGATGCCTCCCAGAATGGCGGCTAACACGAGTCGAGTCGGAGGGAGTCCGACGACGCCACTCGCCATCTCCCGGTGATGCAAATCGAAGAAATGTTGCCAGCTCATGAGTCGGATTACGTTTTGCCGGATTTTGTGTCGCCAGAATCGGGCCAGCCACCTGGCTCGAAACCGGCTTTCCGATGGCCGGATTTTATCACCGCAATTGCGCCCTCCGTCGTTACCTGCGTGATTACCATATATCGGCCAATTGGTGCGGCGGTTATCGGGCACGATAGATAATGGCAGGCGCTTGCCCGGAGGTGTGAATTACTACGAGGGCTTGCAGATTTCTGGTTTGGACGGCCTGCCAGACGCTGTCACCTTCAAACGCCACGACGTAGTCGACATACTGCGCGGGATCAAGCAGAGCGCGTTCCCACAAACCGTCGGCGTCGGTGGGCTGCTTCCATGTGCGATGATTGCCTTCGTTGATGACCTGCTTGAGCGGAATCCCGGCTTGCTGTAGTGCACCGACGTGATCGCCCAGGTACATGAGCAGCGTGGAATCGCGGGGCAACTTTTCGAGCCAGGTGGCGAGCTGGGCCTCGAGTTGATTCCGGCTGCGCATGTTGACTTGAGCCTCGACCAGGGAAACCGGGCCGGCTCGCCAAATCGAGGCATAACTCGCGACTAGGAACGCAATAATCCCCACGACACACGCGACACGCGTGCGCATCTGCCACCCATCGCTGCGTACGGCTCGATGCGCGAGAAGGGCGAGCGCCACGGCGAAGGCTGGGAGTAACTGCAATCCGTAACGAACGTTGTAATGCGTGAATGGCCACCAGGATGGGATGAAAATCGGCACACCACCGTAGGCTACGGAGAGCGAGTAAAAGGGTAATGGGATCAGTAAGAAGAGCAACGGCCAAAGGCTCGGCCAGAGCGCGTTGGCCGGTTGTGTCTCGGTGCCGGAGGAGTTGTTACGAGAAGTCAGCGTCGCGGCTACAACTCCCGCGAGAGCGAGCAAAACCCATGTACGCTGCAACCACTGGTTTTCTGCGACGTTGGCTTCTGCCGATTTCAGAAAATACTGCTCTGCCAGCAACGGATTGGCATTGCCCGGATGCCCTGGATTGGCGCCATTCTGCGTGCGGCGTTCGATGGCCTTGGCGGAGTAGGGTCCGTTGGCAAATTCCAGGGGATTACGATAGACGATTCCGTTGTAGGTCAGCCACAGTGATGGCGCGGCCGCCGCGATCAGGATGAATCGCACTACGGGGGCTCGCGAAGAAGATCTCGCGGATGTTCGCTTCATGAGAACAGCGGTGGGAAAGGCAGCGGGAATCTTGCCGAAGATGCTGAGCAGCGCGACAGTTGCTGCCATGGCCGCCGCCAGGAACCATCCGTCGTAGCGGGTCAGGCAAGCCGCCGCCAGACAAAGTCCGCACTTGTTGAGGGCCTTCGGGTTATCGCGCACGTATTCGCTGAGATAGACGACTGCCCAAATGAAGAATGCCAGATAGAGCGCTTCGCCCATGGCGGTGGTCTGCATGTAGATGAGATTCGGATTCGCCGCGTACACGAGTGCCGCTGTCCATGCGGCCAGGCGCGCGGGGGCGTCGGGGGCTTTATTCGGTGCGGAGTCGCGGGAGAGAGTGCCGCGAACCAGACGGAACATTCCGACCACGCCGAATACATACGCGATCATGGAGGGGATCGAGCCGCCCACGCCGCGCTGCCACATTTCGTGGGAGAGCAGGAAAGGAATCATCAGCAGATGCGGCAGGGGTAGCCACACTGTACCCAGTTGCAGGAGGCCGGGGGTTTTGGAATCGAAGACGCGGCGCGCGATATTCATGTGCGCGACTGCGTCGCCGTAGAGCAGCACGTCGCCGCGCTGGAAATAGGCCAGAAACGACATAACGGAAACGCAAGTCGCGAGCCAGACCAGGAGTCGAACCTCGGAGTCCCAGGGACCGGGGGGAGCGGTCTTCGTCGGCTTGGGCATTTGCGGCTTGGGCATAATGCGGTTGGGTAAAGAGTGTTTCACAAACGGAGAATCGTGCAAGCGAACACGTTAGCTCAGCGGCTAAAGCCGTCATTCGCTCGGCAAGCCTTACGGCGCGGCTAGAAGCCGCGCCCTTTCAAACCAAGACAGAGCCAGGCCCTGTCTGCAGACCAGGCAATTTGTGGCGCACCCGCCGTTAGCGGCAGACTACTCGAGGTGCGTGAGTTCGCGGAAGATTTGAAATCGCTCTTCGATTTCTTCCCGGGTCAGTGACTGCAGGCGTTCGGTGCCGAAACGCTCGACGGCGAACGATCCCATGACGCCGCCGTAAAACAGAGCGCGCTTCAGAACTTCGCGGTTCAATTCCTCTTGCGACGCGAGGTAGCCCATGAATCCGCCGGCGAAAGAATCACCCGCGCCCGTCGGATCTTTCACCTCGTCAATGGGCAGAGTGGGAGCGCGGAAAGGATGACGGCCAAGGCCGAATGCTCCCTCGCGAAAGAAAATGGTTGCGCCGTATTCGCCATGTTTGATGACCAGAGCCTTCGGGCCCATGGCGAGCACTTTGTTCGCGGCCCGCGGCAGGTTGGTTTCTCCGGCGAGCATTTTCGTCTCGGTGTCGTTGATCAGAAGAACGTCTACGAGTTTCAGGGTTTCGCGGAGATCTTTGAGAGCGCCTTTGATCCAGTAATTCATGGTGTCGCAGCCGGTCAGGCGCACGCGGTTCATTTTGCGGCGCACGTCGGCTTGCAGCGTGGGCTGGATGTTGGCCAGAAAGAGGAACTCGGTGTCTTCGTACTCTTTGGGAATGCGGGGCTGGAAGCCTTCGAAAACATTTAGATCGGTAAAATCCGTTTTGGCTTCGTTGAGGTTCTCGCCATACGTTCCGCCCCAGCGGAAGGTCTTGCCTTTGGCGCGCTCGATGCCTCGAATGTCGACTCCGCGCTTCAGAAAAACCTGTTCCTGTTCGGCGCCGAAGTCTTCGCCGACCACGGCCACGACGCGCACCTGGGTGAAATAGCTCGCGGCCAGCGAAAAGTAGGTTGCAGCCCCGGCCAAAATATTCTTGACGCTGCCCGAAGGCGACGTGACGTCATCGAATGCGACTGAACCGACTACGAGAATGCTCATGCTCGATTAAGTTCCTTTTCCATCTCTGAGTTATTGGCGGATGCGTGAAAGGCATCAACCACGAAGGACACGAAGGTTCACGAAGGCAAAGCTCCTATTTGGCCACTGCCTTCGCGGGCAAATATTTACCCAGGATCAGTTTCAGCTTTTTCTTTGTGGCTGGAGGAATTTTCTTGGGATCCGTGAGAATGGCGTGGGCCAGCGCCGACGAGCATTTGCACGAACGCTCGCGCGGTATCGCGGCGACGGTTTCGCGAACTACTTTGGTTGCATTGTCAGCGTTCTTGAGGAGCACCGCCACGATCTGGTCAACGGTCACGGAGTCATGATGCGGATGCCAGCAGTCATAATCGGTGACCATCGCGACCGTGACGTAGCAGAGTTCCGCTTCCCGCGCCAGTTTGGCTTCCTGCAGATTGGTCATGCCAATCACGTCCGCGCCCATGCCGCGATACACGTTCGACTCCGCCCTGGTAGAAAACTGAGGGCCTTCCATACATACATAGGTGCCGCCCCGAGTGCCGACGACGCCAACTTTTTTGCAGGCGGATTCGACGATGCCCGCCAGTTCCCCACAGATGGGATCGGCGAAACCGATGTGCGCCACTACGCCGCCACCGAAAAAAGTATCCACGCGATGGCGGGTACGATCGAAAAATTGGTCGGGGATGACGAAGTCGAGCGGCTTATGCTCTTCTTTCAACGATCCGACCGCCGAGATCGACACGATGCGCTCGACGCCGAGCTGCTTGAAGGCGTGGATGTTGGCGCGGAAGTTCAATTCGCTGGGAAGCAGGCGATGGCCGCGTCCGTGGCGCGCCAGAAATGCGACTTTACGGCCTGCAAGCGTGCCGCACACGTAGGCGTCAGAAGGCGCGCCGAACGGGGTTTTCACACGTACTTCTTTTACTTTGGTCAGCCCGGGCATCGAGTAGAGCCCGCTGCCGCCGATGATTCCGATTTCCGCTTGTGGCAATCCCCCTCCAGAACGTTCGCGCGCACGCGAGTCAAACTTGCGATTATACAGGAGGAGAATCCGGGCAGTTCCCGGTCCGCGCTACAATTTCGGGATGAGATTCTGCCGCGCGGTCTTTGCGATATTGATGCTTGGCTGGTCCGCGGGTGCGCAGGAGAAGGGCGCTTCAGCCCCTCAATTTGTCACGGTTCCACTCATCCTAGATCATAATCGCGTCATCATCGAAGCGAGCGTTCTTCTTTCCGACGGCACCGGGAAGCGCGTTCATGCCTGGGTCGACAACGGTAATCCTGATCTCTACATTTCCAAACGTCTCGCTACAAGCATGAGCTGTCACGGCCAGATCTGCTCTGGTGCTCCGCCAGTGGAGATGACCATTGGGGGCATGACGATCCCGCTCGGTGGCCGAGTCCCCGGAAGTGGAATCAAGGAGGCGAAGGTCCCGCTGACGTCTGATGGAGCTACATCGATAGTCCCCGGCATGGATGCCGAAATCAATATTCCTTCCACGGTGCTCCGCCACTATGACGTGCTCGTCGACTTCCCGGAGCACAAATTCTCGATCGGCGCGCCGGGCACGATTCACTTTCGTGGACCGAGCGGCAAAGTTCAGATAAATATCGAGAACGGGCTGATCCAGGTCCCTAGCCAGATCGAGAAGAAGAAATATACGTTCACGCTCGACCTGGGAGCTTCGATCAGTTTTCTATCCGAGAATCTGTTCGATAAGTTTGCGGCCGCGAATCCTGACTGGCCACACATGACCGGTGCGGTCGGGCCGGTCAACATGTGGGGAGCGGACGAAGAGACAAAGTGGCGAGTGATGCGGATCGACCGGTTGCAGTATGGGCCGCTGTTTCTTACGGACGTCGCCGTGGTGGCGCTGCCTACCAACGGTGTCGCTTTCCTCGAAAGGCCTACGGGAGAATCTGCTGCGGGCATTCTGGGCGCGAGCGCGCTGCTCAACTATCGAGTCGGGCTCGACTTTTCCCACTCGATCGTCTACTTCGAGTTTGGCCGCATGTTTAGCTTCCCTGATTTTGATGTCATCGGACTCACGCTGCGGCCGGAGGACGACGGCCGATTCACGATTCTTGCAGTCGCGGAGTTCGAGGGAAAGCCGTCGGTGCCGTCAGGAGCGGATGGTGTTCAGGCGGGAGATCACCTGGTCGCGGTCGATAATATCCCGGTGAGTGGATCCACGCTGGGGCAGGTATGGGCGATGATTGGGGGAACGCCGGGGCAGGAACGTAAGTTGACGATCGAGCGCGGGGGTAGACAATTCGTGGTTATGGCGAAGGTGCAACATTTTCTGGGAGAGCTTCCGGACGAGAACAAAGGCAAAACGGAGAAGTAAGCGGCGTAGTAACGATACGCGGGAGATCCCCTTCGGCTCCGCTCAGGGCAGGCTCTCTCTTCGCCTGAAGAACGGCTCCGCTCGGGATGACGCCGACGATGAGATTGGCCGCAGGAATTCAGGGGCGGGCTACTTCGCGGCTGACGGTGCTGCGAACACTTCCCTTTCGAGGGTCGCCGTTGTCGCCGCATCCATGCTCTCGCTGACGAGAACTGTATCGCCTTGTTCCTCGATTACAACTGGGCCTTGCTCTGTGTTCCAAAGGTGACGCCCCTTCAGCAGTTCGACTTTGGCATCGGCATTCTGCGCGGCGGGTTGCTCGGGAGCTGGAGTTCCAGTCTCCTCTGCTTTTTTGTAGCGCTGCTGCAGGGAACGAGCGTAGATCGCGGCGAACTGCGCGGCCTTCTCGGGGCTGGACCAGCGGGAGACGTAGAGCAGAGCCAGGGGCGCATCGACTACGAGGTCTGAGCCAGGATCCGGCTTGGGCCTCGCGGCATAGTAATATCCGCCGCGCCATTCGGGATACATTTGCTTCGAAAGCGGCTTGCCGGCGTACTGTTCAACGAGAACGGCTACGTCGAACTCGCCCATCGCGCCGATATCGAATTTCTCATAGTTCTTGAAATCGTGTTTAAAGCTGGGGACTGGCATGGGCTCGATCTTTTCGCCCGACAAGTAAGTATCGGGCTCCATGATCTGGCGCGTGGTGTGCGGAGGGTTTTGCAGCGCGCCGGCGAACGCCTTCTCCTTGCCGCCTTTCTGCATCAGTTTGACGATAAATTCCAAGCCATAGCTGTAGGGAAACGTGAGCGACTCTTTCATGAAAATGGGAGCGTCGTTGAAAACCTTGGTGCCGGGCGTGCCCGTGAGTGTCTCCTCGACCATCGAGTCGACCAGCACCGGAGAGTCGACGATCGTGTGGCCGGTCGGAGCCATGGCGTATTGAAACATCATGGCCTGCGCCTGGCCTTCGATGACGGCTTCGCGGGCGTTGTCCATTTCGTCGTTTTGAATGTCGGTGGGAGTGGGATCTCTTCTGATTTCCGCTAGGTCTTTTTCGTCTTTCTTCATCCACTTTTCGATGCCGAATGACTGGTCCTGTAGCGCGTGCGTCAACTCGTGCGCCATGACCGGCTCCTGCTCCTCCATGGGCACCCAGTCGAGCAGGTTCACGGTTTTTGTTTTGGGATCGTAGTAGCCCGCGATCTCTTCGCGCAGGAGCGCGACTAGAAACGTCTCCAGATTGAAATCGCGCGGCAGCAAGCCGAATTTCTTGAGCACAAGTTCGGAGCGGCGCAGGCGTTTCGTGTCCTCGTCGTCCATGTGCTTGGTGAGGAAGGAGACGACCTGGTCGCGGCTGGTCAGCTTGCGTTTGATTTCGTGCTTGATGGGCAGACCGGTCTGCTTGCTGTCGAATTCCAGAATTTCATCGACGGAGTGGAAGAGTTCCTCGGCTTGACGGGGAGTGATTTTGACTTCTTCTTTCGGCGGTTCTTGGGTTGCAGGTTTTCCCTGAACCGGGGCAGGGTTGGCTTGCGGAGTTTGGTCTTGTGGAGTCGGAATGTTCTTGTCGGCCGGCTTTTGATCTTGCGGTTGCTGAGCCTGCTGCTGAGCCTGTTCCGGAGCGGGAGTCTGCGCGGGCTGATCTTGCGCCTTGGACGAAGGCGCGCCTATCAGCGCGGCCAGCAGACCAACCGCAAGAAACAGCCGAATAGTCCCCGCGGCACGCCCTTTGAATTTATTCATTTAGATTGAGTTTATACGCTTCCTTATACTTTCCCGCATGACAGCAAGCAAGCCCGTCAATCTCTGGACTTCTAATGAGCACGCTCGCGACTACCTGGAACGTGCCGACTCGATTTCCCATCGCACCGAGGGGGAATCGGCACTGCTGGAATTCATTCCGCCCGGCACACGGCGGATTCTCGACCTGGGCACTGGCGACGGACGGTTGCTGGCTCTGGTGCGAGAGGAGTTGCTCGGGCGCGGGTCCGCTAATAGCGAAGGCGTAGCCGTCGATTTCTCTCCGACTATGCTGCAAGAGGTTCGCAAGCGATTTGCCGGGGAATCGTCCATGAGCGTCGTGGCTCATAATCTGGACGGGCCTCTGCCTGCTTTGGGCAAGTTTGATGCGGTCATCTCCAGCTTTGCTATTCATCATCTGGGTCATGAGCGCAAGCGGGCGCTTTATGCTGAAATTTACGGCCTGCTGAATCCGGGCGGCGTTTTCTGCAATCTGGAGCACGTGGCCTCGCCGACTCCGCGGCTGCACCGGGAGTTTCTGGAGCGCATCGGATTTACGGTTGAGACTGAAGACCCGTCAAACAAGTTGTTAGATGTTGAAACCCAGCTCGGATGGTTGCGGGAGATTGGGTTTGTGGATGTGGATTGCTGCTGGAAGTGGCGGGAGTTGGCGCTGCTGGCGGGACGGCGGACGTAGGTTATCCAGGTTGTCATCCTGAGCGGAGGGGGAAGTGCGCGAAGCGCACTTCCCGCGAAGTCGAAGGATCCCTTGTGGATGATGGCCGCCGGATGCTCGTCAAGGGGTTCGCTCGGAAACGAGCGGGGCTGCGGGAAGGGATTCGCGCGGGGATCTGTACCGCGGAGAAGATATAGGGATCCTTCGACTACGCATTACGATTCGCGTTCGCGAATCGTAATGCTTCGCTCAGGATGACAAGTCCTGGCAGGTCAGGCACGGCTGACGAAGTTCGCCACCCACTCGCCGGCTTCCCGCGTTCCTAGCGGGCCGCCGATGTCTTGCGTGGTCTTTTTTTGGCGGACGGCTTCGAGGACTGCGGCTTCGATCTTTTCCGCTTCTTTCGGTAGGCCCAAGTGCGCAAGCATCATCGCGGCAGTCAGGATCGCGCCGAAGGGATTGGCCATGTTCTTGCCTGCGATGGGCGGGGCGGAGCCGTGGACCGGTTCGAACATTGACGTTTTGCCGGGATGAATGTTGCCACTGGCGGCCATTCCCAGGCCGCCCTGCAGTCCGGCTGCTAGGTCGGTGATGATGTCGCCGAACATATTATTGGTTACGATCACGTCGAACTGGCGCGGGTCGCGCACCATCTGCATGCAGAGCGCGTCCACGTACATGTGCTGTGCCGTGATTTGTGGATATTCGCCACTGACTTCCTTGAACACGCGCTGCCAGAGGCCTCCGGCGTGGGTCATAGCGTTCGATTTGTCGCACATCAGCACTTTGTTGCGGGGTGAGCCGTCGAGTTTGGTGTGACGTTCGCAATACTGGAAGGCGTAGCGGATGATGCGCTCGACGCCTTTGCGCGTGTTGATGTCCTCCTGCGTCGCGATCTCGTCGGGCGTGCCTTGCTTGAAAACGCCGCCGGCATCGGTGTAAACGCCCTCTGTGTTCTCGCGAACGACGACGAAGTCGATATCTTTCGGCTCGACTCTTTTCAGTGGACACAACGCCGCATCGAGCAGGCAGACTGGCCGAACATTCGCGTAGAGATCCATCTTGAAGCGCATGCCGAGCAGGATCTCTTTGGCATGAATGTTGGTTTTGACTCTTGGGTCGCCGAACGCGCCGACTAGGATCGCGTCGAAGTCACGGGCGAGCATGGCGAAGCCGTCGGGGGGAACTGTGATGCCGTCGCGCAGGTAACGATCGGCGCCCCAGTCGAAATCGCTCAACTCAACTGGGGCGCCGGAGGCTTGGATGACCTTTACGGCCTGGGGGATGACTTCCTGGCCGATGCCGTCTCCGGGGATGACGGCGATGCGTTTCTTTTTGGGTTCCTTTGTATCCGTTTGTGAGTCCACGGCAGGAAAGTTAACACAATCGCTATAATCGAACTAGCTCATCCAACGACAGCTTATGGGGCAGACGGCACTTCAAATTCATGGCGAGGGATTAGGCTCGGTGGGCGCCGGCGAATATCGCGGGGCGACGACGGCGGCGCGCTTCGGCGATCCGCACGCGGAGTTCGCGGCTTTGCGTCGCGGTTGTGGCGTTTATGATCTCGGTTACCGGGTCAAGATCTCGCTTACAGGCAGCGATCGCGTGCGCTGGTTGAATGGGATGGTTACTAACAATATCCGCGACCTCGCTGTGGATCGGGGTGTGTACGCTTTCTTGCTGAATCCGCAAGGGCACATACTCGCAGACCTTTATGCTTACAATCGCGGTGAATGGATCATGGTTGACACTGACTGCGGGCAAGCGGAAAAGATTCTGGCAACGTTTGACCACTACATCATCATGGATGACGTTGAGGTCGGAAACCTCGGTGAGCAACTTACGGCGCTGGGGATTGCTGGGCCGAAATCTCGCGATGTTCTGGCGGCGGCTGGATTCGAGATTCCCGAGCTGCAAGCTTTGCAGATGCAATCCGTGGTGTGGCAAGGTACGGAGTGCGCGCTGGTGCGGGGCGAAGACGCGGAGCACATTTCTTATGAGATTTGGCTCGCGCCGGGGGCCGTTCGGCAACTGTGGGATGCTTTTCTGGCGGCCGGGGCTGATCCTGTAGGTTCTGAGGCGCTGGAGATGCAGCGCATCGTGTCCGGCATTCCGCGGTATGGCGTGGACATCCGCGAGCGCGATCTGCCGCAGGAGACGGAACAGGCCCGCGCGTTGAATTTCAACAAGGGATGCTACGTAGGGCAGGAGATCGTCGAACGGATTCGGTCGCGCGGAGCGGTGCATCGCAAGTTCACGGGATTTGTCGCCGACGGCGCGGGGCAGATCGCCTCGGGCAGCAAGATTGTCGCTGGGGAAAAAGAAGTCGGAGAGATTACCAGCGCCGCTTCCCTTCTGTTGGCGAACGGAGAGAAAACGGTGGCGCTGGGATACATCCGGCGTGAAGTGGGCGTACCGGGACGTGCGGTGACCATCGGCTCGGCACAGGCAACCGTGGTTCCGTTGCCGGTGAGAGATGACATGTTGTTGCCGGACGCGAACTCGAATCAGTCACTGAGCCTGGAAAACCATCCGGCATGATGAGAAGATTTTTTGATGAGGAAAGGATGTATGGCTGAAAAGAAACACGAACAATCTGGATTTAAGGTAACGGACCGAAGGCTGTTCACTTCCGAGGGCGAGTTGCGCGGCGGGGTGACCGAGGAAACGCATCAGGAAGCGGCGGCGAAATCGGAGGCGCCGAAAGTGACGCCAGCCGAGGCGAAGGAGGCTCGTGCTGCGGAAAAGCCTGCAGCCCCTCTGGCAGCAGAGGGCGCGGCGCCAAGCGGGGAAATTGACCGGGAAATGCCTCCGCCGCCCACCAGCGCGGACCAGGATGCGCAGGCAGCCGCTTACAAGCAGTCTTCGAAGGATCTCGACGCCCAGGTCGAACTCAGCGGGCATTCCGCCAAGGATTTCGAGATTACGTTTGAGCGTTTTCTGGCCTCACTTTACATGACGGCCATGATGCAGCTCGGATTAATGCGACAACAGGCCGAACAGCCGCGAGTCGACCTGATTGGGGCACGGCAGACGATCGACACGCTGAGCCTGATCGGGGAAAAAACCAAGAACAACCTCACTTCGGTGGAAGAGGGATTCCTGCAGAACAGTCTGTATGAGCTGCGCATGGCGTATGTGGAAGTGACCAACGCGCTGGCGCGGCCGCCGCAGCCGGGTCCCGCGACTGGCACAATCTCTGGAACGGGGACATCAACGGGAAGCCGAGCTGGAATCCGAGAAAGATGAAAGCGACCTTGACCGTGCTGGGCAGTGGGACGTCAATGGGCGTGCCCACGCTGGGATGCGACTGCGCCGTGTGTCACTCGAGAGATCCGCACGACCGGCGGACGCGGCCGTCCATCATGCTCGAGTATGACGGCAAAGTCGTGCTCATCGATACCACTCCGGATTTTTACACGCAAGCCGTACGCGAGAATATTACGCGGGTCGACGCCGTGCTCTACACCCATACGCACGCCGACCATATTCTGGGCATCGATGACCTGCGTCCCTTCAGCTACCGGCACAAGCCGGAGAAGTTGCCGCTTTATGCGCGGCCCGATGCGGCGGCCTTCCTGCGTCGCATGTTCAGCTACATTTTCGAGGACAACTATAAATTCGGCGGGCTGCCGCAGCTGGAACTGCGCCCGATTGATGGACCGGTGGATGTGTTGGGAGTGCGCTTCGATCCGGTCGTGCTGATTCATGGCGAAACCCAGATCTACGGATACCGGTTTGGCTCGGCCGCGTATTTGACCGATCACAGCGAAATTCCGGAGTCGTCGCTGCATCAGCTGCAAGGGTTGGACATTCTTTTCCTGGACGCTCTGCGGCACAAGCCGCATCCCACGCATTCGACGGTAAAGAATTCGCTGGCGATCGTTGAGCGGCTGAAACCGAAGCGGGCATTCTTCACCCATATCTGCCATGATCTGGCGCACGAGGCCACGAACAGCACTTTGCCCCGGCATGTGCGGCTTTCGCATGACGGGATGAAGCTGGAGTTTGAGATCAGTGGCTCGTGATCATCGCTCAGTGGGCACTGGCCAGATTCGCGCGCGGAATTCAAGTCAGCTAACCACTGTCCCCATGCAGATTTTTGACAAACTCGAAGACGTGCCGGCGGATTACGGCCCCACGCTGGTCAGCGTCGGGAATTTTGATGGAGTGCACCGCGCGCATGCGCATGTACTGCGGGAAATCGTTGCGCGGGCCCGCGCTACCGGAGCTAAGGCCGTAGCAGTTACGTTTGAGCCACATCCAACGCGCATCCTGCGGCCGGAGCTGGGACTAAAGTTACTTACTCCTACTCCTGAGAAACTGCGCTGGCTGGAAAGCACTGGAATCGACGCCGTGCTGCTGTTGCCTTTTGGGCGTGATCTGTCGCTCATGACGCCGCGGCAGTTTGCGGAGCGCATCCTGAAGAAGCAGCTGCACGCGCGCGAAGTGCATGAAGGATTTAATTTCCGTTTCGGCCATAAGGCGGCGGGCGACATTGACTTGCTGGCAGATTTCGGACGCGAGATGGGGTTTGAGGTGAAGGTTTATCCCGAGATGACTTTGCGCGGCGAGGCGGTGTCGAGCAGCCAGATTCGCAAGCTTCTGATCGCCGGGCGCGTGAGCCGGGCGCGGCACTTGCTGGCGCGTCCGTTTTGCATTCTTGGAACGCCGGGACGCGGGCGCGGCTACGGATCGAAGTACACGGTGCCCACTATCAATCTGGCGCGCTACGAAGAGTTGGTGCCGAAGGACGGCGTCTATATCACGTGGACGCGCGTGGGAACAGAGCGCTTCGATTCGGTCACGAATGTGGGCAACCGGCCGACTTTTGGGGCGGAATTGTTTGCCATTGAGACGCACTTGCTCAATTTCCATCCCATCGGGTTGACGCCCGAGACTGAGGTTGAGATCTGTTTTCTGCAACGTTTGCGGGATGAAATCAAGTTTCCGTCAGTCGAGGCTCTGCGGGAGCAGATTGCGCGCGACGTGAAGAAGGCGCGGCGCTATTTTCATTTGCTGCAGAGGGCTGGCGCTACAAGCTGAGGGCCCTATCCTGCTGTGCTTCGCCCTAGTGAGGCAGATACCCGGATTCAGTCGGGAGCTTTCCGTCGACCATGACGACGCGAATGCTGCTGTCGACGGAATGCATTTCGACCAGACCGACAGCGCCGGGCTCAGCCTGCACTGCTTTGAGAACGTCGGCGTCGGTATCGACGAACACGATCGAATCTTTGTGAGCGGTGAGAAAGCCCTTCCACTCGGCGGCGGACATTTTATTCAGCCGCTGCAAGGTTTCGGTTTCGCCTTCTGAGTCTTTGTGGAGTACAAGCACGATGTTCTTTCCGTCGGGCCACTTCTTGATTTCCCCTCGAATAATTCTCACCAGGTGAGCGGAAGTGACGTTTTCGACAGCATTTTCTTTGTTAACGACGACGGCCATGTGGTGCGCGAAACATGGCGTAAGGCACGAAGCAAGAAACGCGAGAACACAGATCGCGGAGCGGATTTTCATAAAGCTGACCTCAAACTAGCTGACTCGAACTAATTGCCCGGATGCTAGAAGCGTAGCGAAGAATCGCCACTTGGTATGTCAAAACCGTGTCAAGCGAAGCACCGAGGTAACCGGGAGTAACTACCAGCTGGCGACGGCGAAACGGCCAATCCAAGGTCTATCCGCTCCGCCGTCGCTGGTGCTCCTGCTCCGGTCGGGATGACAAAGCTTGTTTGGGAATACGCGTCATTCGATTGGCTCGACTACGACCGTATCCTCTCGTGCCCTGGCTCCTCGACCGGGCAGCTGCACGATGACGATCGCCGACAGAACCAAAACGATTCCCAGCATCTGGACGGGACGCACACCTTCTCCCAGGAACGCGGCGGCCAGCAGGATGGAGAATACCGGCTCCAGACAACTGGCGATGATGGCGCGGGTGGGCTCGAGATGTTGCAGACCGAGGAAGTAGAGAGAAAACGATCCCAGCACCGAAATCATGGAGAAGATGAATAGAAATCCCCACTGCGCGGGCGTGTAGCGTGCGGCGACAACTTTCCACGGCGGATTCCAGAACAACCAGAACACGGCGGCGGACATCAGGGTCCACACCAGGACGCGCCAGCGGTCGTAACGAGCCAGAAGGCCATGTCCGCCAACGTTGTAGAACGCGAAAGAGAACGAGGCGATCAGCGCGGCGATAAGACCCCAGCGGTCGAGATGCAGCGGCTGCGCGGATTCTGCGCCAACAATGCCTATGGTCAACGCGATGCCGGCCAAAGCTACTCCCACGGCGGAGACTTTCTGCGCGGAGAGCTTTTGCTGGCCGCGGGCAACGACATACAACAGAACCCATACCGGCGCCGTGTATTGAACGATGATGGCGATGGCTACGCTCGTCCTCTGAATGGCGAGGTAGTAGAAATAGTTCGACGCGGCCACGCCGAGCATACCGAGTACGAGGCATTGGATGAGATCGGGAGTGGGGAGTTTGATGCGCCGCCACCCGCCCCAGCCCACGAGAAGAGGCAGAAGAACGAGCAGCGAAAAAGAAGTGCGCGTTTGCGACAAGATGACCGGGTCGATGGGATGCTGAGCCTGTCCGCTTAAAGGCAGTTTTCCGGTAAAGACGGCGCGGCCTAGCGCCGCCGACACTCCCCAAAGAAACGCAGCGGCGCCGATAAACAAATATCCGCGGAGGGGATGAGGAACGCTTCGAGTGGAATCAATGGAATTGGAATTCGTGGCGTTCAGGATTCAGTCACCGCATCCGAGGATGAGGCCGGGGCGAGTAACTGGTCAAGACGCACGGGATCGAAGCCGACAATTACGTCTACCTCCTGCAGTTCGCCGGAAATAATAACCAGGGTTGGAGTCTCGCCGCTGCCGTGTTGTTCCGTCATGGCCCGGCGCGCTTCGGGGTCGGCGACGATGTCGCGTTCTTCGAAGGCGATCTCCTTGGCTTGGAGAAATACCTTCAACAGTTCGCAGGAGAGGCAGCCGGGTTGGGTAAAGAACAGAATCCGTGCAGTCATAAACTTAGTCTCACCGCTGGTCAACCGCGTCGTATTCAATCTGGCTCGTAATCTTGGCGGTTTTTTCTAGCATCGCCGAGACCGAACAATATTTCTCCTTCGAGAGGCGGACCGCGTCTTCCATCGCCTTGTGCGAAACGTTACCGCCGACTCGATAGATGAGCTTGATTTCCGTATAGACCGCGGGGTAGCCCGATGCGCGCTCGCCACTGGCGCTGACTTCGAGGCTGGTAAAGGGCTCCCGCTTCTTGCGAAGAATCCCGACGACATCGGAGGCGGTGCAACCGCAGAGGGCGATCAGTACCAGTTCCATCGGACTGCTTGCGGACTTCTCGGTCGCGGTGTCCATCACGAGGGCATGGCGCGACGTGGCCTCAGCTACATAGCGCTCGTTGTCAGTCCAGATTGCTTTGGCGGTGATCATGATTCGTGGTTCCTGTTATCTCCGATTATCCGTGCTGGGCTCGGGGTGAATCAGGACGCGGAACAACTCGGGCGCGTCCTGTTTGAAACGGATTTCCAGCTCCGTCTGGATGTCATGCACGCGGGCCAGGGAAAGATCGTCCGGCAGGGTGCAATGACAGGAAATGTACATGCGGCCGCGGACACGCTTGATGACGAAGTCATGCACGTCGAGGACTTCAGGAAATTGCGAGGCTACTGCTTTGAGCCGGTGCTCGAGTTCGGCGTCGCTGACGACCTCCTCGGGCTTTTCGATGGTTGCCGGCTCGCTCTCGATGTGGGTGAGGATATCGGCAATTTCCGGCAGGTCACGGCGCATGTCAGATTCGAGTTCGGTGACCTGATCGTGGGCGTTCTTGAGAGTCATGCGCTCGTCGAGCTCGATGTGCTGTTCAACGTGCAGACGGCCGGCGAAATCCTGCACGCTGATGTCATGCACATTGAGATTATTGTTTGTTGCCACGGCACGAATGCGATCGAAAATATTTTCCGACCGTTGCGCGCGAGGCAGGGGCTGCACGGTGACGTCGGCGTCCGGAAGCACGCGATGGACAGCCTCGGTCACGGAAGCGACCAACTGTCCTGAACGCTGAAACGTCACGGTGCGCGCCAGTCCTACGGCCAAATCGGCAAAATAGCGGTTCCCGGCGCGGCGGATGCGCACGCGATCGACTTCAAGGACGCCGTCGACGCGCAAGACGGCGTCGTAGATCTTGGATCGCACTCCCGGCGGTGCGGCATCAAGCAGGGCGTCGACAGTGCGGCGGGCCAGTCGCCAGCTCACCGAAATCACCACACCGGCTACAAACAGGCCGGCGATAGGATCGGAAACGCGCAGCCACTCGATGTGATACGTGCGGCCCATGAGAACCAGCCCCAGGCCGAGGACGACCACCCCGGCGGACCAGATGTCAGTGGAGAAATGCAGCGCGTCGGCTTCCAGGGCCTGGCTGTCGTATTTGGTGGCAATGCGTCCGAGCACACGGGAACGCCACCAGTCGAGCCCCATCGAAAACAGCATCACGGCGAAAGCGGCGATGGAGGGCTCGATGTCGATGCGGCGAAAGAACAGGCGCAACGCGGCTTCGTAGATGATCCACGCGCAGGTCAGCAGCAGCAGGCCGGTTTCGACGAAGGCCGAAAAATTTTCGATCTTGCCATGACCATATTGATGGTCAGCGTCGGCCGGCTTATCGGAGACTCCTACGGAGAAAAAAGTGAGTAGCGACGCGATCAGGTCGAGCCCGGAGTGGGCGGCTTCCGAGAGAATGCCCAGACTTCCGGTGCTGAAACCCACGACAATCTTGAGGCTGGTGATGACCAGCGCGGCCACAACCGAGGTGCCTGCGGCCGAGCGCTTCTCGGTGCGCATCAACTCGGGCGAACTCAATGCGGGGGATCCCGACATGCAGGAATTATCGCCGCTGCAGCGAGAAAGTGCCAAGCAAATCGAGGCAGCGGTTCGGTCGAGAAAAAGCAGGTCCCTCCACTACGCCGTCGCTTGCGCTCCGGCTCCGGTCGGGATGACAAAATTTCGGGCTGACCCGCGCCTCAGACACCGGCATTCGGGCAGGAATGGGCGCTTGTGCTAGGATTTGATGCTTGGTATTTTCAACTTTCTGAAGCACCAATCCTGGAGGAAATGACTTATGCGTAAGAGTTGGCTGATGTGTGTTCTGTTGGGAACGCTGGCCTGGGGACAGGCCGCCCCGAGCGCCCCTCCGTCGGCGCCTTCGGACGCGGGCCCGCACAATGCGATGAATATGGGAAGGCCGCAGGCGGCCCCGGCGCCGCCGGATATGTCGGCCTCAGTTCCGGACACGGCCGCAGTTATCACCGTGATCGGCGTGTGTCCACCGCCCAAGCCGGTCGCCAAGGGAACGGCAGCGAAGCCCGCTGCGAAAACTCCCGCCGCCGATTGCAAGACGGTGATCACCAAGGCCCAGTTTGAAGCCCTGGCTAAGGCTCTGGTCCCCAATGTTACGCCTCAGGCCAAGAAGCAACTGGCAGGGATCCTGCCGAACTACATTGCGATGTCAGCCGCGGCCAAGAAAAAGGGCCTCGAGAAGACTGAGCAATTTAAATTGACCATCGACTTTGCCCGGATGCAGATTCTGACCAAAGAACTGCAGAAAACTGTCGCCGACGAAGCCGCGAAAGTTCCGCCGGAGGAAATCGAAGAGTACTACAAGGAACACGCCGACGCCTTTGAACAATTCAACCTGGACCGGATGTTTGTGCCACGCACCAAGCAGCCATCTGCCGAGGCCAAGGAAGAAGCCAAGGACGACGCAGAGAAGGATAAGAATCTGAGCGAAGACGCCAAGAAGGCCAAGGAAGCCGAGGACAAGGCCAAGGCGGATCAAGCGGAGCAGGAGATGACCAAGCTGGCCGAGAGCCTGCGAGCGAGAGCCGCGGCGGGAGAGGACTTCGTTAAGTTGCAGAAGGAGGCTTTCGAAGCCGCCGGAATGAAAATCGAAGCTCCCACGGTGAATTTGCCCTCCGTGCGTCGCACTGGCTTGCAGGCCGGACATGCCGCCGTGTTCGATTTGAAGCCGGGTGAGGTTTCGCAGGTGATCAACGATGCGGGCGGACACTATATTTACAAGGTCAACAGCAAGGACGAAATGACGCTGGAGCAGGCGACCAACGAAATCCGCGGCAAGTTGCAAAACGATCGCACCCGCAAGATGATGGACGACTTGAATAGCTCATTCAAAGTCGAAACCAATGACCAATATTTTCCCGGTGGAGTCAGCGCCGCGCCACCACCGCGGCTTCCGCGTCCGAGGCCCGGCATGCCGCCGAATGGTGTTCCGGCGAACGGCGCTCCGGCGACTCAGCCGCAGACACCGCCACCAACGACGCCCCCTCCGGCCGCAAAACCCAACTGATGGCGAAACCCGTCATCGTCGTGACCGGTGTGTCGGGCAACCTGGGCTCCAGGCTACTACCGCTGCTGGGAAGTTATTCGGTGATTGGGGTGGACGTGAGTCCACCCCAAACCGAATCCGAGTTGCAGTTTGAGAACCTGGACCTGGGCCTGGAGTCGTCGACCCGGGTGCTGTATGAACTGTTGCGCGATACCCACGCGTACGCTGTGGTTCATCTTGCATTCGTAATTGATCCCGTGCGCACGGGCGTAGTCGACGTCGACCGCATGTGGCAGATTAATGTGGCGGGAACGGCGCGCGTCATGGAAGCCGTCACTGAGGCCAATCGCTCGACCGACGACGGGGTCAAGCAATTCATTTTTCCCAGCAGCGTCTCCGCCTACGGATCGGACCTGCCCGCGCCGGCGACAGAAGATTCGGCCCTGGGCGCGCATACTCTTCCCTATGCAATCCACAAGAAACAGTCGGACGAAGTCGTGCAAACCCGCTCGCACGCTCTTCGGGGATGCAGCGCTTACATTTTGCGTCCACACATTTTTGCCGGGGCCAGCGTCGAGAATTACCTGATGGGAGCGTTCCGCGGCACTCCCAACGGTAAGAGCGCGCGGGCAGAGAAAATGCGCAGCGAGGGCAAACGCCTGCCCTGCATGCTTCCGCGCGGCCAGCAATATCTCGACAATAAAATCCAGTTTGTCCACGTCGACGACATGGCTCGGCTCATCAAGCACATCCTGCAGCGCGAACCGGAGACCCAACGTCTGACGGTGCTGAACGTCGCCGGCCGCGGCGAGCCCCTGACGTTCGGCCGCTGCGTCGAAATGGCGCAGGCTAAGCTGGTGCGCGTCCCGGGAAAGTGGGCCATGCGGCAGGTGTTGAGGTTCCTCTGGAAGCAGCAGATCTCGGCTATCCCGCCTGACGCGGTCCCCTACATGGCCGGGGAGTACATCATGAATACCGACCGGCTCCGCCGCTTTCTGGGCCCCGAGTACGAGCACGTGATCCGCTACACCATTGCCGACGCATTCGCAGATTCCTTCCGCCGTGACGCGGCTACGAGCTGACCTCGGCGCTCGTCTCTGTGCCGTATCCCAATACCCGGAAGTTGCAACTTTATTCCCACCAGAATTTGCCGTTGGGCGAGGGAATAAATTAGCGTGGAACTGGTTTGCATATGAAGGTGCCGGAAGAACGCGTGTCTGCCGCGACGTTTGAAGCTCTGAAATTTGAAGAGCTGGCCATGCCGTTGTTCGACCAGCTCTACAACTTCGCACGCTGGCTGACCCAAGATACGGCCGAGGCGGAAGATCTGGTGCAGGAGACCTACACCAAGGCTCTGCGCGGATTTTCGTCGTTTCAGCTGGGCACGAATTTCCGGGCATGGATGTACCGCATCCTGCGAAATTCGTTTCTGAGTTCGCGGACGGGCTTGCGGACGATGGTGGCAATCGATGGGGAAGCGGATGAGAATCTGTTGCCCGCCGAGAGTACGACTCCGGAGAGCATCCTGATCGAGCAGGCGGATCGCGAGACAGTGCAACAGGCGCTGGCAGACTTGCCCGTACCCTTTCGCGAGATTTTGCTCTTGTGCGAGGTCGAAGAGATGTCGTACCAGGAGATTTCGGAGACGCTGGCCATTCCAATGGGCACGGTTATGTCGCGGCTGTTTCGTGCGCGCAAGGCGCTGGGCGGTCTGGTGCGGGAAAAGATAAAGGGAGGCCGGCATGGCGTGTGAGCACTGGGGAAGCAAAGAATACGCCGACAGGCTCTCTGCCTACCTCGACGGTGAACTGGACCCGGCTGAAGCCCGCGCGCTGGGCGCGCATCTGCGAGAGTGCGCAGCGTGTGCAGCGAACGCGCTCGAACAGGTGCAGATGAAGCGCTCGGTGCAACTGGCCGGGAAACGCTATTCCCCCCGCCCGGAGTTTCGGAATCGGATCGCAAAAGCGGCGAGCACTTCGTCGAAGCGGCGCCCAAAAAGCAGCTGGCAGTGGCAAATTCTGGCCGTGCCTGCGCTGGCGGTGTTGATCATCTCGCTGGCGGTTAATTTTTATGGAGGACGCGAAAGCGCCCGCCGGCAGCACGTCTACAGCGAACTGGCCGATCTGCATGTTTCTGCTTTGGCGAGCGCGACGCCGGTCGATGTGGTCTCAACCGACCGGCATACTGTGAAGCCTTGGTTCCAGGGGAAGATTCCGTTCAGCTTCAATCTGCCTGAATTACAGGGAACAGATTTCACGCTGCTCGGCGGTCGGGTGACGTATCTCGCACAAACTCCTGGAGCGCATTTGATTTATCAGGTGCGTAAACACGAGATTTCGGTTTTCATTTTTCAGGATCGCGCTTTTGAAGCTCGTACTCTTGAACACGGCGGAGAAGGAACCGCAAGCGCGCCGTCGGGGCCGGTCAGCGCGCTGTCGTTTAACGTGGAGAACTGGACGCAAAATGGGCTGCGTTATTTTGTGCTGGGAGATGTCGGCGCAAACGATATTGAAGCTTTGAGTAAACTGCTGCACGATGCGCATTAGTCGCGATTTAGGCGAAATCCAAGAGCGGGCTGCGCCCGGTGGACAGCCGGGGCGGCTGTCCCCACATTTTCTCTTCCTGTACTTATCAGGCGCGCTATTTCTTGCCGCGATACAGTCCTGCGATTCCGAATGTGTAGGGCGTCCAGGTTGCTTCCGTAAAGCCGGCGTGCTTCATCCTCGCCAGCATTTCTTCGGGCGGCGGAAAACGCTCGACCGACGCGGGGAGATAGGCATAGGGGCCGCGGACGCCGGAGATCAGGGTGCCGACGCGCGGCAACACCTGCTTGAAATAAATTCGGTAGAGCGCACCCATCATCCCCGAGGGCTCGCCGAAATCCAGGATGCCGCACTCGCCGCCGGGACGGAGCACGCGGAAAATCTCTCGCAATCCGGCATCGTAATCGGCGAGATTGCGGAAGCCGAAAGCTGACGTAACCAGATCGAAGTGATTGCTCGGGAATGGAAGGTTGAGAGCGTCGGCTTCGATCCATCCTGATATTTCTAGCCCCGATTTTCCCGAGTTCGATCCATTCTGCGGAGCCCGCGATTTCGCCGCGGCGCGCTGTAGCATAGCATGCGAGAAATCGGCGCCGAGAATCTGCGGAGCTATTGCCTTTGACTTCCCTGCCTGCCGGCGCAGAGCGAACGTCATGTCGCCCGTGCCACAACACAGGTCGAGAACGCGTGCGTCAGGGCGGGCCAGAACGTCGCGAAAAGCGCGCGCGGTTCGGCGCCACCACATGCGGTCAATGTTGAACGACAGCACATGGTTCAGCAGATCATAGCGGGGGGCAATCGCGGTAAACATATCGCGAACAGCGCGCGCGGCCGAGCGAGGGTCGCTGGCGCCTTCGGGCGCGGCCCCCACTACGACTGCGGACTTGCTGGCTTCATGCACCGTGGTTTCCTGCATCGTTGATCGAGCTATGAGAATCAAGCAGCAGTCGAGGTCGATCGCCGCAGCTTATTTTCGCTTCTTCTTTTTCTTGCCGGCGTTCTTGCCGGGTGCGTTCTTCAGTTGTGCGGCAATGGCTTCGATCTGCCGGATGTGGTTGGTATCGTGCCCGGCGAACATGCGCGCCAGGTGCGCAATGGTTTCTTTGCCGCGCTCGGCGTGCATTCCGTAGTTATCCCAGCTCGCGGGCGGAAGCGCCTTCAGCATCCCCAGATTGTTTTCGCGCAGCACCCGAAAAACTTCGAGTGACTGCTTCGGATCGCGTTTGCCGTATTGAAAAACCGATGCCCACACGTCCTGGTCAAAGGGCTGGATTGCCGTTCCATTCGCGCCAATGACCGAGCGCAGCCGCCAACTGGCAACGATCTCAACATCGGCCAGGTGCGCGACGATCTCAGCCATCGACCACTTGCCAGGCTCAGGCTTCCACTTCAACTCTTTCGGGGTCCGCACCTGAATCAGTTTCTTCAGCTTTGCCGCGGTTGTCCGCTGCACTTTTATGGCGTCATGGCCTTCCACGTGGCTCAGAATTCGCTGGATATATTGCTGCGCTGTCTCCGGCATAGTTTCCTCCCGTAGGATGTTTACGATTTCCTGCTGACCGATTTTCCGGAGACCGAGCCGCCCCGCGACAGCCGACGCAATTCTTCGACGGCGTCGATTACGGCGCTGGCCGGCACATCGCTGGCCACTTCCACCTTGCCGATTTCACGGGGGAGGATGAAGTGCACCACACCGTTCTGCGTCTTCTTGTCGGACTGCAGACGGGCGAGGATTTTGCGCGGGCTGACATTCACTTCCGGCAAGCGGCCCAGGCTCAACACCGCATCGACAATGCGGCCCGCAGTTACGCTGTCGGTGCGGCCCACGCTGAGCGCAATGTTGGTCGCCGCGATCATTCCCCAGGCGACTGCTTCGCCGTGCAGCAGGCGCCGGTAGCCGGTTTCGGCCTCCAAGGCGTGGCCAATGGTATGGCCCAGGTTTAGAACGCGGCGCAGGCCGCCCTCGCGTTCATCGGCGGAAACGACTTCGGCTTTGAGCCTTACAGACTGTGCGATGAGCCACTCGAGTTCCGCGGGATCGCGTTTCAGGATGCGGTCGCGATTCTGTTCGAAGCGCAGAAAGAGTTCGACGTTTCCGATGATGCCGCACTTCAGCGCTTCATACAATCCAGCGCGCAACTCGCGATCGGGCAAGGTCTTTAAGACTGTGGGATCGATCAGCACCACCCGCGGATGGTAGAACGTTCCTATCATGTTTTTGCCGGCGACGAGATTGACTCCCGTTTTTCCGCCGATCGAAGCATCCACCTGGGCCAGCACGGTGGTGGGAATTTGCACTAACTCGATGCCGCGCATGTAGAGCGAAGCCAGCAGTCCGCCGACGTCGCCTACAATTCCCCCACCGAGAGCGACAATCACCGCCTTGCGGTCCGCGCCCAGGCGCACCAGTTTATCGGCGAGGGCCTCTACCGTCGCCAGGCGCTTGGTAGGCTCGCCATCGGGCATCGGGATTACCTGGGGGGTGAAGCCGCTGGCCTTCAGAGAACTCACAAGTTTGGCTCCCCAGCGCTGGCGCACTGGCGGGACGGTCACCACAAAAATGCGGCTGGCCGGCGGCAGCAGCTCGCTCAGCACTGAGCCTGCTCGGGTGAGCAGGCCGTTCTCAATCCACGCCTGATAGGGTCGTGGCGGCACATGGATGGTCACTTGCGGCATGCGGTTTCCATAATAGCGTATGCGATCATCGGGATAGCGATGCAGTCAAGCTTTGCTGGTGGTTGGAAAGGCCGCAGAAATCGCCATCGAAGTTAGCAGCACTCCGGCCACTATGCCGAGCGTAACCGCGATGGGAACGCGGAAATAGTGAGCCGTCAGCATCTTCAGACCCACCAGAATCAGCACCAGCGCCAGCCCATAGCGCAGGAAGCGGAAAATCTTTATCAGTCCGGAGACGGCGAAGTACATGGATCGCAGTCCTAAAATCGCAAAAACATTCGAGGTGTAGACGATAAAGGCATTGAGGGTGATGGCCAGGATCGCAGGGATGGAATCGACGGAAAAAACAATGTCGGTGGTTTCGATGACCAGCAGCACGACCAGCAGCGGAGTCGCGTAGAGGCGGAAGTTCTCCTGCGGTTTGCGGACGAAGAACTTCCCGCCTTGGTAGTTGCTGGTCACCGGGATAAAGTAGCGCAGCGCCTTCACCAACGGATTTTTTCTGGGATCGACCTTGTGCTCCCCGAGCACCAGGAATCGGATGCCGCTGACGATCAGCAAGCCGCCGAAAATGTAGAACACCCAATGAACGTGGGAGATGAGACCGACTCCGGCGACGATAAAAATGCCGCGCATGATGATCGCGCCCAGAACTCCAAGAAACAAAACGCGATGTTGTTGCGTATCAGGGACCGCGAAATAGTTGAAGATTACGAGGAATACGAAGAGGTTATCGACGCTGAGAGAAACTTCCAGCACATAGCCGGTCACGAATTCCAGCGCTATCTGGTGGCCTTGCCAGAAAAACAGGACGGCCGCGAACGCGGCGGCCAGGCCGACATACATGGCGCTCCAGCCCAGCGCTTCGCGAAACCGGATAGCATGGCCGGGGCGGTGGAAGAAGCGCAGATCCGCCGCCAGCATGCCGAGCGCGAAAAGGTTGAACAGAATCCAGAAATAGAGCAATGGGGCTTCCCGGCGCGAGAAAGATGGCTGATGGTTGATGGTTGATTGCTGATTAACAATACGACTGCGAGCGACCTGCAGTTTTCAATCAGCAATCAAAAAACAACAATCTGCATCAGCGATTTATTTCTGTCTTCCCCTTTGGCCACTGACCCAATCATCCCAAATGTCGTTGGCTTTGAGCATCTCCACGCTGTTGCTCTCGCGCATGGTCTGCTCAATCTGATCGTGGGTAAGACGCGGGCCAATCTTCACGGGCAAATCTGCCAGTTCAACGCTCAGGGCGGCGGCCTCCGCCACGTGCTTTTTCAGTTGGGGAAAATCTACTTTGTCGTAGGTGTCGGAGATGGCGTGATAATTCTCGAGATAGTTTGCCTCGTCCTGCTCGGCGACGAACGTGGGCACGCCTTCCAGCATGAAATCGAAGTGGTCGGTGCCCCATTCCATTGTCGTGAGCACGTCTTTCAGGCCAAACTGCGCCAGCGGCGCGATCAGGCCTTTCGTGGTATCGGCGATGTCTTTGCGGCCGCCAATGGAGAACCCTGTGGTCTTTCCCGTGCCCGAGTCGTAAATGATGACTCCGGCGGCCTTGTCGAGTTCGGCGCGATGGTTGAAGGCGTAGGCGCGGGAGCCGAGTAATCCCTCTTCTTCGCCGGAGAAAAGAATGAAGCGAATGGTGCGCCTCGGCTTCACGCCCGAAGCCTTGATAGCCCGCAGCGCATCGACCACCAGCGCCGCATTGCAGCCGTTATCGAGCGCGCCCGTTCCCAGTTCCCACGAGTCGAGGTGCGCACCCAGGATCACGAACTCGTCCGGCTTCTCGCTGCCTGTGATTTCTGCGACCACGTTCGAGGTCTTGATCGGCCCGCCAATCACGTTAGGAATGGAAAGGTCGGCCCACACCAGGTTTCCGGCGGCGAGCAGGCGCGCCATGCGCTCGCCATCCTCGCGGGCCACGATGACCATGGGCAGGCGGTCAATTTCTCCCGCGTTCGAGTTTGTGTGCCGGTAAAGAATGTCGTGCTCGCGCGTGGCCATGAATGCGACCGCCATGGCCTTCCCTTTCACCGCGCGGTCGATCGCCGGCGGGGCATTTGCGTATTCGGCGAACAGATCGTCCCAGGTCTTGAGAACGATGGTGTGAACCAGAACGACTTTCCCGGCAATTTCGCCGGCCTTTTTGAAATCGGCTTCGCTACCTCCGCCTACGTCGACAACCGGAACGTGCTTCACCGGGGCCAGCGCAGGAGCCCACGCTACGGAAACCGCGCGCACGCGAAAAGGCGACAGCACCGTGCCTCCGCCCAGTTTCGAGGCATCGACCTGGTAAGCCGTGGTTGCCGCCATCTCGGTTGCGCCTTCGGACCAGGAGTTCGGAATGGTGAATCCTTCGGTATGAACGCTGTCGGCGCCGGCCGCCGTGAAAGCCTGCACTCCCCAGGTGATCGCATGCTGCATCGCGACCGTGCCAGGGACGCGGCCGCCGATTTCGTCGGTCAGCCGGTGAAGATTCACTTCCAGCGGCGAGGGCTGAAGCGCGGCCTGGATCACTAGATTGGCTTCGCTGGTGTCGGCGGGTGGATTTGCGGCAAGGCAGGTAACGCAGAAAATGAAAGAAAACAGCAGGGTCTTCCCGATTCGCATATGGGGTGCATTAGAAATGAAATTCCGCAAAAGCGCAAAATAAGGTGACGGCGGAATGCCACCTGCGACGCTGTATTTCGTGCCCGTTGCGGATGAGGCGATCCGCATTGCCCATTCGGTGCGCCGGATGGATTGGACGCGCTCGCGGTCAATGAGCGTAAGAGCCTCCTCTAACGGTTATGGCAAACGCGCCTAATAATGGTATATGCGGCGCTTCGCGGGCTGATCGCTCAGAATCGTCTTTGGGGAATTTTGAGTTGCTAACAAAAAGAGCCGCGTGGGGTCGGGGGACGCCGCGCGGCTCCTGATCTTGCAGGTTTCTCGCCTAAATTACGGTTTTAGTTTGTAGATCACTCCATCCTTGCTCGATCCTCCGGAGGTCGTCGTTCCGTAAAGCATGTCGCCGTGCAGTACCAAGTCCTGGAACGGATTCAGCATGGCGCCATCGGTGAAGTCGAACTGGTGCAGCACCGTCACGGTTCCAATGCCGTCGCCGGCGGGCGTCAGCCGCAGGATTTTTCCGCAGCCACTCGATCCGCAGACAGAATCATCTCCTCCGCTGGAGGAAGCATAGAGGCTGCCGTCCGTTCCCATGATGATATATCCGATCTGAGAGACGTACGATCCATTGTAGGCAATCGAGAAATCTCCCGCGGAATTAATCTCAAAGATCGCGGCCGTCGCATTGTCTGGGGCTTTGGAGAGACCATACATATTGCCCTGCGAATCTCCGACCAACTCCCAAGGATAGCGCCCGTCGCTACCGCCGGTAAAGTTGTAGAGCACGGTCTCTTCGCCCGATGGAGTGACTTTGAAAACGGTACCACAGCCGAAGTCAACGCAAGTGTTGGCGCCGCCTCCGATGGTGACTCCGTAGTAATTCCCGCCGCAACTGACTGGTCCCGATCCGGGATACATGCCGTCAGGCGCGGGTCCGAAGCTGTAAAGAACCTTTTCCGCGCCGCCAGCGGTGATTTCGTAGAAGGTGCCGCCGTAGGTCCCTCCTCCGTTGGTGACTCCGTAAAGATTACCGGCGGAATCCAGCACCTGAGTTCCGATAGGCCCGTTGCCGTCGCCAGAGCTGGCCCCGAATTCGTGCATGGTCTTGAACTTGCTGGTGGTCAGATCGTAGGAGAATGCAATACCGCAGCCGGTACCCCCAGTGCACAAGCCATTCTCTTTGCCACCGTACATTGTGGTTCCGTAAAGTGTGTCCTCGTTCTTGCTGAGTAACAGCCCTTGGGGAAATTCCGCCTCGTTGCCGAAGGGCTCGGGGAAGCGGCGCAATACAGTTTCTTTGCCGTCGGTGAAGTTGAAGAGAAGGGAGGAGTTATAACTGCCGTAAAGCGCTGCTCCCAGGATGGACCCATCAGCGGTAACAACGATATCGCCCGGCTGCAAGCCCATCGATCCTCCGGAGAAGTTGTGCAGCACGGTGTAGGTTTGCGCCTGAGCGGGGGAGCCGAGGAAAGCCAGTGAAACCATCACCGCGGCCAGAAATGCAAGCAGGATCTGCGATCCGGCTGGCTTTTGCTTGTTATCAGCTTCGTTACTCATATTTTTCCTTTTACTACGTCAATGATTGGGGCGCCCTCCAGGTGAAGGTCGGCGGATGGCCCACGACCGTTACAAGGCCGCCCGATAGCGATGCTATGCCCCCCGGAAGGGTGGGGCTGGTCACAATAGACCGGATTGGGAATAAATCCCGAAACGGGCAAGTAGACTGCTTAGATCGTAACACTGCGATTACACGCATTGACCAGTTCTGATCCCGGTTGATCACTTCGGCGGGAGCGGGTCCATTTTGTCGAGGATGCGCATGGATTCGAGCATCACGCTACCCACAATCTGCAGGCTCTGCGGGCTGAGTTTGTCGACCGTGTCCTGCGGAGTGTGCCAGAAGACATTGTTGTAGCCGTAGGTGAAGTCGATCAGGTCGGCGCTGGGGACGCCGCGTTTCATGAAGGGAAGGTGATCGTCGCTGACCTGATTGTTGCGCGCGAAGAAATGCGATTGATAGCCCAGGCGCTTCGCCGCTTCCCCTACAACATCTTCGAGCCACGCCGTAGAGTTGAGATCGCGATCGATGTCGAGGTCGGCGTCGCCGATCATGTCGGCCAGCAGGAACGCTTTGACTTTTTTCAGGGTGCCGTCGGCCTGCCACTTTTGCGCCACGTGATCGATGCCGTACAAACTGTCGTCATTGAACGGCATTTCCTGAGGCAGACCACCCGAGCCGTCCGGCTTGATGGCTTCTTCTGCATCGTCCCAGACCAGCCAGACGCTGTAGCCGTCGCGCGGCTTGCCGCGTAGCTGATTGGCAAGCTCCAGCAGCAGCGCGCTCGAGGAAGCTCCGTCATTCGCGCCGACGTAGGACGTGTGGCGCAGAGGGTAGTTCGTATCGTAGTGGCTGGCAATCACAATGATGCCGTCTTTTGTGCCGGGATACTTGGCGATGATGTTGTGCACCGGGAATTTGCCCTCGGGCGTGTCGGCGGTGAAAATGTCGTCCTCGACGTCATCGCCTTTCAGGTGAGCATCGATGTAGACTTCAACCTTCTTGTGATTGGCGCTGCCCACTGGGCGCGGGCCGAAGTTCACGATCTCTTTCACGTACTGCATGGCGCGGTTGGCGTCGATGGCGGGCGGCGGGCCGGAGTCGGGTGGCAGATTCAGGGCGGGGACGGGCGCCGCCGCGGAAACTGGCGAAGTTTGAGATGTCTCCTGCGAGGCGTCTTTATCGCGGTCACAGGCCAGCCAAATCAACATGCACGCCAGCAGAATCCAGCGCAAAGATTTTGCTCCCTTCATTGTCATTGTCATTCTCATTGCCATTCTCATTGGCATCGTCATTGCGACTGGCGTCCCCCCTGCTTGGCTTTCTGCTTTTCTTGCCGAGCGTTGCGCTGCTTGGGATGCACCAACCAGGCTACGCCAATGCTCAGCGCATACAAGACCAGCATGGGCGCAGCGAAAACGCACATGTTTACGATGTCGGGCGTGGGCGTAACGATGGCCGCAATAATGAATATGATGAGAATCGAATAGCGGAAGTTCTTGATCATGAACTCCGGGCTCATGATTCCCATGAACGCCAGGAAGAACACGAGAATCGGCATCTCGAAAATCAAGCCCATGCCGAGAATGATGCTCAGGAAGAGCTGGGTGTATTCGGTGATCGTGATCATGGGCTGGAACTGCTTGCCGAAACTGATCAGGAAATCCAGGGCGCGGGGATAGACGATCCGGTAGCCGAAATATCCGCCCGAGACGAACAGGGTGATCGTCGAAACCATGAATGGCACGACGTAACGTTTTTCGTTGCGATAAAGGCCCGGCGAAATAAACATCCAGACCTGATACAGCACATAGGGTGAGGTCAGGAATAGACCGGCGAGGGCCGCAACCTTCAAGTAAAGGTTGAAGGGGTCGGTGGGATTCAGGAAGACCAACTTCTCAGGTAAGCCGTGCTTCTTGAGCACGTCGACGATGGGCCTCTGCGCGAACCCAAAGAGCCATTCGGCCTTCCACCAGCACACTCCGAAGCCAACAGCTACGGCAATAATGGAATGCACGAGCCGCTTGCGAAGTTCCTCGAGGTGATCGAGGAAACCCATGGTGGTCATGGGTTCTTTCTCGTCGCCTTCCTGGCCGCTGCCGCGCGCGGCTGCGAAATCAAACATGCGATTCCTGCGAGGTGGCTGAGGTTACACCATCCGAAGGAGAGACTGCCGCGCTCTCGGCGGGCGATGGAACAACTGCGCCCGTGCCGGCGGCATTTGTGGCAAAGAGCGGCTCATCGTCAGAAGCGGCCTCGGCAGCTTGAACTTCGGTGGCGTGATCTTCCGCCGCGGCGAGTTGCGCCACACTGCCGTCTGCGCCACCGATTTCGAGAGACGCCGCGTTGGGAGTGCGGCTGGTGGCGCCTTGCGGAGGCGGGGCAGGCGGCAGAATCGTCTGCCGATTCTCGACTTCCCGCTTCTCGACATCGAGATTCGAAATCTCCTGCTCGATTTGCGCCTTGAACTCGTTCGAAGCGCGCTTGAACTCGTTCATATACTTCCCGACCTGGCGCGCGATCTCCGGCAACTTCTTGGGCCCGAAGATGATGAGGGCCAAAACGAAAAGGAAGATCGTCTCGGAAAAGCTCATGCGCTTCATCATACTGCCGGAAAAGGAAAAGCAGCAATGCAGGCGAGACACGGATTTGACAACGAACTTTTCCTGGGGGCGGCGATTTCTTTGCGCTTGCTGGTTTTGCGCGCTCAAGAGCGCCAGAACTGGGCACGATTTGCCGGGTCCGTCATGGGCAGATTTTGCCCGGCTCACGTTATCTAACGACGTGGAACGACCTCAGCAGCCGCCGATGCTTGCCAAAGCATTGTGAAATGTGTGGATTCAGCGGGCACGACAAGAGCGAATGTTTGGCATTGAACCTGCCTAAGTCAGTGGGAACCGCCGACTGGCAACGCGCGATGCCGGCGTTTCATCCGGCACCGTGCCAATAGTCATTCGGAACGAAGAGTCCGCTTCAAAGGAGAAGCATATGTCCGTATCAGGGATTTCCAACGGCCTCAGTACCCTACCAGCAATTTCCAACGGCCTCAGCACCGTTGGCTCGAACAACCCGAGTGTGCACAACAACCTGCGCCAGTTTCAGCAGGAGTTTCAGCAACTGGGCTCGGATCTGCAGAGCGGCAACACGACCGCGGCGGATCAGGACTATGTCTCGTTGCACACTCTGGCGGGAGAAGGAGGAGATGTCAGCTCCGGTCCTTCGACCCCAGGCGGCAATCCCCTGGTGCAACAATTCAACCAACTGGGCCAGGATCTTGTGTCAGGAAACATATCCGGAGCGGCGCAAGCCTATGCCAGCCTGAAACAGGACTTCCAGAGCATCGACCAGGCACACAACAATCTTCGTACCCACGTTCATAACGGCCTGCAGACGGGCGGGCAGCAAGGTCCGGCAAGCCCGGTGGGTCCAGCGACTCCGGCTGATCCGGGTGGTCTGGCGAGTTCGGGGCTGCTATCGACCGGCCTCTCCACCGTGCAGACGGCGTACGCCTCGCTGCTGCAGGGCCTGCAGGATTTTGGTTCGGAGGCGCTGAACCCTTCGCTCCAGCTCTTGTCAGGTTCGAGCGGCATCTCGATTAGCGCATAGTCGGGATTAGGCATCGTAGGGCGCAACCAGGGCGCGCTTCAAAGAACGCGCTTGATTCGGTTGCAGGTCCTCCCGCGGGACTGGGAGCGGACGGGCCGCAGCAAGCGGAGTTATGATGTTGCCGCCATGCAGTTCTGGTTTGCGCGCGGCAGCGAAGTCTCCATTCGCGAACAGCTGGTGACCCAGGTCGTGCTCGGCATTTTGAGTGACGACCTGGCGCCGGGACAGCGGTTGCCGAGCACGCGCGATCTGGCGCGGCGCTTCCACCTGCATCCCAACACGATCAGCGCCGGCTACCGCCAACTGGAACGCGAGCGCTGGGTGGAGTTCCGGCGCGGCAGCGGAGTCTACATTCGCGCCAGCAAGCCAGAAGTGCTGCCCACGCCGGGTCTGGCGCTCGATCAAATGATCGCGCGGCTATTTCGCTCGGCACGCCAGCTGGGCGTGACCTTGCCGGTACTGCGGTCGCGCCTGCGGCAGTGGCTTGAACTGCAGCCTCCTGACCACTTCCTGCTGCTTGAGCCGGACCAAGAGTTGCGCCGAATCCTGGCGGCCGAGATCGCACGCGCCGTGACTTTCCCGGTCGAATCCTGCGGGCCGAAAGATTGCCCCAAGTCGCCGGAGGGTGGCGTGGCGGTTGTGCTGCCCAACCGCGTGGCTACAGCGCGACAGGTTTTGCCGCCAAGCGCGGAGCTGATTACTCTGCAGATTCGTTCGGTGCCCGCTTCGCTGGCGGGGTATTTGCCTGCACCTTCGGGTGCTTTGGTGGGCGTAGCCTCTCGCTGGCCGGAATTCTTGAAAGTCGCGAGGGCTGTGTTGATCGCCGCGGGATTCCATCGCGACAGCCTCGTCTTTCGCGACGCCCGCGAACCTCACTGGCAGCGCGGCCTGAAGCAAACGGCAGCAGTGGTCTGCGACCTGCTAACCGCGGCGGAGCTTCCGGCGGGCTGCCGGGCGATTCCCTTCTCTTTGTTGGCCGAGGCGTCGATCGTGGAACTGAAACGCTACGAAGAGTTCATCCGCAGTCCGATCGCCTCTTAGGCTGTTTTCGTGGGTCAGGAACCTAATCGGGCTACCGGCGCATCTCAATCAATAGCGCCGTTCCGTGCCATTACCATTGGTGACGATCCCGGTCCGGGGCAGTCTAAGTTGGTGATATACTGACGGATATCAGCGCGGTAGCTGGGGTGGAAGTAAGCCCCCAACCGAAGGAAATTCACGATGGCACGTAGTTCACGCCGATCACTCTTCCTGGTAGCTTTTTTCCTGCTTGCCTGCGGCTTTCTGGGCATTCTGTTTGCCCAGCGTTCCGGCCAGCAGTCGTCGATGACCGGCGACTCCGAGGTCAAGGACAGCCTGAAGCAGTTCACCGACGTGTACGCTCTCGTCGAGGACAACTACGCCGAGCCGGTGAATCCCGATAAAGCGATCTATAACGGGGCGATCCCCGGCATGCTGCATGCGCTCGATCCGCACTCGAATTTCTTTGATCCGAAATCCTATGCGCTGATGCGCGAAGACCAGCGCGGCAAGTACTACGGCGTGGGTATGACCGTCGGTCCGCGCAACAATAAAGTCATCGTCATCTATCCCTTCACCGGGACGCCCGCCTACAAGGCCGGCATTCATCCTGGCGATGTCATCATCGCGGTCGATGGCAAGTCGACTGAGAATATGTCCACTGGCGACGTAGCCGATCTGCTGAAAGGCCCCAAGGGCACGACGGTTCACATCAGCATCGCGCGCGACGGCGTGGAGAAGCCGATGGAGTTCACGCTCATCCGCGACGAGATTCCACGCTACAGCGTGGACGTACATTTCCTGATCAAGCCAGGCATCGGCTACATGCACGTCAACGGCTTCAACGAGACTACCGAGCATGAAGTCTCTGACGCGCTCGATTCCTTCGGCGATCTCAAAGGACTTATCCTCGACCTGCGCGGCAATCCTGGCGGATTGCTCAGCGAAGGCGTCGGCGTGGCTGACAAGTTCCTGAAGAAGGGACAGCTGATCGTCTCGCATCACGGCCGGGCTTCAGCCGAGAAGCGTTACATCGCGCAACATGGCAATGGCGGCAAAGACTATCCCATCGTTGTCCTGGTCAACCGGCTCACCGCGTCGGCGGCGGAAATTGTTTCCGGCGCCATTCAAGATCACGACCGCGGTCTGATCGCGGGTGAAGTAACCTTCGGCAAAGGTCTAGTGCAAACGGTGTATCCGCTGTCAGAAAACACCGGACTCGCTCTGACCACTGCTCACTACTACACTCCGAGCGGACGGCTCATCCAGCGCGACTACAGCAACATTTCGCTTTACGACTACTACTACAACCGTGACACTGCCGACAGCACCAACATGGCGAACCGCGAGGTGAAACTCACTGACAGCGGGCGCACCGTTTACGGGGGAGGCGGCATTACTCCCGACGTAAACATTCCTCCGGTGAAGAGCAGCCACTTCCAGGACACGCTGTTGCAGCATTACGCGTTCTTCAACTTCGCCAAGCGTTATGTCGTGGATCATCATCCCACGAAGAGCTTCGAAGTGGACGATGCGACCATGCTGGAATTCCGCAAGTCTCTCGACGCGGACAATATCCCTTACACGCAGGCAGATTTGATGGATAACAACGACTGGATCCGGTCGAGCATCAAATCAGAGATTTTCGTCGATGCCTTCGGGCAGGACGAGGGCATGAAGGTTCGCGCCGAATCTGACCCGGAAGTGATCAAGGGCCTGGAGCTTCTGCCTCAGGCGAAAGCTCTGGCGGATAATGCCAAGAAGATCGTCGCCGAGCATAACCCAGCTCCGGCGTTCAATCGGTAATGGCGCAATTGATTCCCGAAAGGCTCGGAGGAACTCCGGGCCTTTTGTTGTATAGCCGGGCATCCATACCTTCATTGACTTCACCTTCCTGCTATGTGAAAATCCGCGCGAGAGGCGCCTTGGGGCTCGATTGAAACCGATCATTCTGGCGGGCGCGGTGCTCCTGTCGCTGGCCGCGGGATGGACTGACTTGCGCAGCCGGCGCATCCCGAACTGGCTAACCGTTCCGGGGCTGCTGACCGGCGTTGCCGCCAATACCGTGCTCAGTGGCTGGAGCGGACTGAAGACTTCTCTGCTGGGCGCGCTCGTCGGCCTGGCATTGCTGCTGCCGTTCGTGCTGCTGCGGAGTCTGGGCGCGGGCGACTGGAAACTGGCTGGCGCGTTGGGAGCGTTTACCGGCCCCGCAGCGCTCGTCGATCTGCTGCTGGGTTCAGTCTTAGTGGCGGGAGTGATGGCGGTGGCACTCGTGATCTACAAGCGGCGTACGCTGCAGACGATTCGCAATATCGGGCACATTCTCGTCTCGCTGGCGACGTTTCGATTGCCGGGATCGCAGGTTTCGCTGGATAATCCGGAGTCGCTCAAAGTTCCCTACGGTGTGGCTCTTGCCCTGACGGTGGTGCTTTATGGGATTCTCTGGAAAGTGGGAGTTGTGGCCTAGCATGTTGCCTTACGCGCGATCCATTCTTTCCAGGTTTCCGAAGGAGGCCAGGTTTCGGAAGCTGGCCAGGATTCGCAGGCTGGCCGCCGAAACCCGTGGCGCGGAAATTGCCGAAGCCGCCGCCGTCCTGCCGTTGATGTTCATGATGCTGCTGGGGATTTTCTGGTTTGGGCAGGCGTTCAGTATTTATGGCGCAATCACGCGCGCCGCGCAGGAAGGCGCGCGTGCTGGAGCCTTCCCTTATTGCGCAACCTGCGTAGGATCCAACAACCTTACAGCATACGCGACGAATGCAGTGAATGCGACGAACAATGCCCTGCTGGCGTCCAATCTGAACCCAGCGTCGGCACAGTACCCAGCGACTCCGCCGCTGTTCAACTACTGCGTCAGTACACTGGGGACGTCCGGAGGATGTGGTCCAAGCAGCACGATCTGCGTGCAGACTCCCGTCCAATTGGCGGCTCCGCTGTCCGCGGGTGGAAGCGGGGTCTGCGGCACCTCCGTCTCCTTCCAGTACCCATTCCAATTCTGGCTGCCGTTTACTTCACTGAACAAGCAAAAGATCTTCCTGACGGCGCAGGCCCGCGCCCGTATGGAGGTGCATTGATTTGCTGGTCTCAGCGTCGTGATCGTCTCAGCAACTGGATCGGCGGCCTGGGCTTGCGCGACGACCGCGCCGCGCAATTGGTGGAGTTTGCCGTTGCCCTGCCTTTGTTGGTGTTCTTTGTGATTGGTATTTTCGACTTCAGCAACGCCTTCACTTTCAAGCAGAAGCTTACCAACATCACGCGCGATGCGGCCCGCGCGGCGGCATCTGATCCGGCCAATGATCTGCAGTCGTACTCGACGGTAGCTCCGGCCTCGGTTATTGACGCCTTTTACGACATTTATAACTCTCTACAGGCTAACAACATCAACACCTGCGGCATCAGCAGCACACCCAGCCCTTCAGGGGTCCTGACGTGGACGTATACAGCCAGCGGAAACGGCTGTCCCCCCTTCGGGCTGACCATCATCATCAATAGAGGGTATTACTTCCCCTCAGCCGCGGCGACGCAACCCGCAAATTGTCAGACGCCGCAGCCGCCGGGTGGGCAAACCGCAATCATTGGCACTTGCATCAGCGTCCAGTATGGCTACCAGTGGCGATTCGGCCGCATTGCAAGCCTCTTGGGTGGCGCCACGGCGCTGCCCACCACAATCAGCGCCGCAGCTGTCGCGATGAACGAGAATTAGAAAAGGCATGAAACCACCCGCCATCAGCAGATTTCGCCGGACCAACGATCCTCATCAACGGGAGAGTGGCGTCACCATGGTGCTGGTTGCGATCGCCATGGTTGCCATCATCGCCATGGCTGCACTTTCGATTGACGTCATCACGCTTTATCTGGCCCGTGAGGAGGCGCAGCGATCGGCCGACCAGGCAGCGCTGGCAGCCGCCCGCGTGATTTCGATTTCAGGGTTGACCGGCAACCCCAATAACGCTCCTCCTTGGGGATGGGTATCGGTTTGCGGCGGACCAAACAGTCCTGCTTCTCTGGCTGCGATCGCGGTCGCAACGCAAAGCGCGGTGGGTGACGCCGCAACCACTCCCACCGTAACCTACTCCGCCGGAGGCCAGAGCGGGCCCGACTGTTCCACTTTCACCGCTGGAGGACCCTTCGGTGTGAATCCGCTGGTCACCGTGCAACTTACGCGCGCCAACCTGCCAACTTTTTTCTCGCGCATCTGGGGAAACACGGGGAACACTGTAACCGCATCGGCTACGGCCGAAGTCTTTAATTCTTCGGCTTCTGACCTCAATTCGAACGGCGGGCCGACGGGCAGTGTCACTCCGGTGCTACCAAGCTGCGTGAAACCGTGGGTCGTGCCGAACCTGGATCCCCTGAATCCCAAAAATCCACCGAACTGCAAGACTAACTGTCTTCCCTTTGTGAGCACCACGGACGGATCGATCCAGAATCCGGGCATCTCGCTGGGCGGTGGTAGCGCCACGGGTGTTATCGGAGAAACCTTCTGGCTGGTTCTCGATTGCCAGCGTGCTAAGTCGTCCTATTGCGAACTGCGCGGTATCGTAACTCCGACTCAGCCGGAGGCCAACTATCCATCCGGTACCAAATCCGTTGAGGGACCCCCGAACCTGCTCTACGTACCGGGGCAAGTCGGTACGCAAGTAAACGCAATTCCCTCGTGTGCCCAGGGAGATCCCTATGAAGAGGCCATTGGGGGTTGCGACTCGCCTACTAATTATCAATGTGGCGTGCCACCCCCGACCGGCAACAACGTGGTTGATATGAGTCTGAACCCCGATACCTCAGGCGACACCACCAACGGAGTGAAATGCCTGACCCATCAGACGGACGAGACCGATACGACCGAACCAACTGGCCAAGACTACCTCAACACCTACGCTGCGCCCGGTTCCTACCCGTTCCAGATTCTCGCAGGAACAAGTAATCCACTCGGCCCGAGTTTAGCGGGCAGCCCCATCAGCAGCAGCAATTCGATTGCTACCCTGCCGATCTATGACAACAGCCCGGGAACGCCTCAGATCAATAATACCGGCACAACCACCGACGTCACGTTTGTTGGGTTTCTTCAGGTCTTTATCAACGCCGTCGATCAATATGGAAACGTGAACGTGACCGTGCTGAACGTGGCCGGCTGCGGCAACGGCACTACTCCTCTGAATTTCCCTGTAACCGGCTCATCGCCGGTGCCGATCCGCTTGGTCACGCCCCCGTAGACTGGGCGATTCGCCAGGCAGGCATTTCCCTCTGCTTTCGGCGCTTCTAGCAAAACAGATTACTGGTCGGGAGTATTCGCGTTGGCGGGAGTCTTTGCGTCCGGCCGCGCGGGAACCTGCGCGGGCGCTAGCACACGACTGTCCGGCTTCGGGTTCGCGCTTGCCGGTTCAGTTTCTTCGGGCTCGTCATCCTGCACTCGATCTTGTACCAGCGCGGGAGCAGGTTGCGGAATGACTGCGCCTTGGGGACGCGGGCTGAGGATCACGCGCTCCAGGCGCTGCGGATCATTCGCCGCGCTCAGAATCATAAAATTAAAGTTCGAACCGTTCAGCAGCCGGGCCAGAACTTCAGGGGCGGGCGCAGGCGCAATGTCGGCCACAATCTTTTCCTGCTCGGCTCCGGCGGCAATCCGAATCTCGGCTCCAGTGTGCTGCTGCACCGCGTATAAAACTTCCGCCAGTGTCGCCTTGTCTGCCCTGATTCCCAGCAGCCCGTTGGAGAACGTAACGTCAAGCTGCGGCTGGTCTGTGGTGTCAGTGCTCGCAGGCTCCGATCGAGTCGTGTAATTGGCGGCTACCAGAGCGGGGTGCAGCGCCGCTGTTATCGGAACAGAATTGCCAATTCGAGCCGAACCCTCTGCCCCGTTCCCCATAACCACGTCCCCCATGACTTTGATGATCACGGTTCGGCCATAGGGAAAGATTTGATACGACTGCGCGGCTTTCAAATCGAGCACGATCCGCGTGACCGGAGGCTTCGACTTCAGCTGCGCAACGCGCAAGCCTTTGACTTCTCCCTGATCCACCGATTGACTGCGTAACTGATTGCCGGGAGTGGCGTTGGGAAAATCGACTACCAGACGATCCGGGCCGGCGAGGACTTTCGTCTGCGGAACGATCCGGTCGCTGGCTTCCACTTCAATCTCGACCGCGTCCTTGCTGCCGAGTACCTTGATGGTGCGAACGGTGATGGGGCCAACGCTCGGAGAAGCTGGATTCTTTGGAGTTGAGGTCTGCGCCAGCAGAGCCGGGGCGGCCAATGCGCAGAGGGCGGCTAACACCCGCCGATTCACAACGATCCGCGATAGCTTGTGCATGGACACCTGCGCCGGGCGGGCTTTAGCCGCGTCTGGACCGATTCTAGCAGTGGCACCTGTACCCGTGGCTTACGTTGGTCTTACAACTAATGGCGGAAACTGACGGAGGTTTCTAGTGCCTCACATCGTCAGACTAAGAGTGAATGCGATCAGTGCGTAAGCGGCTTCAGAATGTCCCCCAAAATGTCGGGCTGTTCCGCAACACGTTCGAGGTGCGGGTTCTTCTCGCCGTCGTGGTAGTTGATGGAATAAGTCTTGAAAAACTGCGCGTTCTCGACCAGCAACTCGATCGGTTGATCGCTTCCCTGCGCGGCCTTCACAGCGGCGCGCAGCACGGACGGCGACCACTTGCGGCCGTTGACCGCGACCAGAGTCATACCGGGTCCCAGGCCCGACTGATAGGCCGGCGACCCCACGATCACATCCCCCAGCTTGCCCTCTGCCCCGACAGAGAATCCGAGAGAGTACGAGAAGCTGGCGGACTTGCGGAGTTGCTCTCCCGCCTTGGCAAAGAGATTCGGCTTGTCGTTGTACACAAGTTTCCAGCCACTGCGCTCAATGCCGCCCAGCGGCGCGTGCGTGCTGGTCACGTCAACGCGTTCGTGCAACAGCTTCGCCCAGTCGTAGGGTGCGACCTCATTCAGCGTGGCTACCACATCATCAAATGTATAGGGAACAACTTTCGGTGGACCGCTCTCGCCACCGTGGAAGCGCCGGCAAAAGTCGTTGAGTGAGCGCTGGCCGTGAGTCTGCTGCCGGATGATCGCGTCCACTTCCAGCCAGATGAGCTGGCTCTCGGAATAGTAATCGAGACTGCGCCGCCAGCTTCGCCATTGCCCGCCAAGCATGCGCAGCATCTGTACCGAGCGCGCCGTGTCTTCGAGCGACCTCCACGTTCGGCCGGGCTCATGGTCGAGCGACGCGGCAGTTTCCGCCAGCGCTTCCCGATATTGTTCGTCGGTCCACAATCCGCTGCGCGCGGCCAGCACGGTGCCGAGGTATTCGGTGAGTCCCTCGTAAACCCAGAGCAGATCGCCGATCATCGGCTCCTGATAATTCGGAGTGGCGAGCCCTGCCGGACGGCGATATTTTCCATTCCACGAGTGAGCGAACTCGTGCGGCAAGAGGTCGGCATAGACCGTGTGCAGGTCTGGGTCGATAAGCGTGCGCTCTGCGGCTGCGCTGTCGTTCGATTCGTGGTGCTCGAGCCCATGTCCTCCAACCTGATCGCTTAAGGTGTAAAGAAAGTCATAGTGGCGATAGTGGCGGGCTCCGAACAGCTCCCCGGTCTCCGCGACCAGTTTCTGGTATGCGGCCAGGTCCTGCGGCGTCATGGCAAGATCGGGTTCCGAGTCGGCGACCAAATCCATCACGTGCACGGGCATCTCTCCCGGCTTGGAGAGTTCAATCTTGCGGTAGTGAACTCCGGCGATCAAGGGCGAATCGACGAGCGTCGTAAGCGAGACCGGCGCGAACTCGACGTCGTCCCCGGCGGTGCGTGCCACGGGAAGCGCGGTGCCAAATTTCCATCCCGCCGGCAGCGTAATCGAAGGTTCGAAGCTCACGTCGTCAGAGCGTGCGCCCTTCGGATAGAGCACGACCGCATTCCAGTTCAAGTCGAGAAGGTTGCTGGAAGCTGCGGGTCCGCCGGCTCCGGCGCTATCTTGCGACGTAATCGCATCCAGAGACACGTCGAGGGTGTTCACGCCCGCGGGAACGGTGACGTGGAACTCGTACGACTCCACCGGATCGCGCTCCCAGGAAAGCACGTGGCCGGCCGCTTCCATGCGAATTCCAGTGAGCGCGCCGATCGGTCCGCTGGGACGGTGATTGCCGGGAATAAATTTGGGAAAGACGAGAGACATCTCCCCGGCATGGGCGGGAATTTGCAAGTGCGCGTGATAAATGTTTCGGGGTGCGTCGGTTAAATCGACATGCAACCGGATGGCTTGCGCGGTGAGACTCGGCGCGAAAATCAAACCAGCGAGCAGCAGCACAATCCAGCCACGCAACCAGCGTACGCACACAAAACGCATCAGAACCCTCCGGGTTAGAGCAAAGCCAGAGGCTACCGAAAGACGGCGAGCGAGCGCAAGAGGCCTGCGAGAGAAAACCGGAGCGTCAGGCATCGCAACCAAAGTGAGGGGGTTTTTACAACAAGAACACTGCACAATTGTGATGGTGGAACGCTCGATTGCTTGGGGTGAGCATCAGTTGAGGTTGCGGCAAACGTTGACCGCGATGGCAGCCACGAGACTTTTTCGCGTGCAATGACTGCGCTCAGGCGCTCCGGAGCACTCTCGGCTGGCCCGGACGATCTGGTTTTCCAGAGCGTGCAAAACGGCAAGCCGATGAACGATCAGAACATCCTCAAACGTCACATTCAACCGGCGGCCCGCAAGCTAGGGCTGTCATTTGTAAACTGGCGCTGTCTGCGTACCTCTCACGCTACGTGGTTGGTGCAGGCCGGGGCCGATCCGAAATCGGTGCAGGGTCAGATGCGGCACTCCCGCATTTCGACCACGATGGAGATTTACGCTCAGATCGTGCCCGCCGCACAGCGCCGGGCACTGGAACAGCTAGCGGTGTTTGCCAACGCGAGCGCAGAAAATCCACGGTCCAATTCACGGTCCATTACGGTCCAATAACTCAGGTTTTCCCATGATCGAACGCGGCGAAAAAAGTCGGCAAGTAATTGAGAAGATTGGTGGAGCTAGTCGGGATCGAACCGACGGCCTCGTCGTTGCGAACGACGCGCTCTCCCAGCTGAGCTATAGCCCCACATATGGGTGGATGG